>Ga0180437_10000092_pt1 | contig 199291 bp, 237 predicted proteins | sample SS_ome_4_FD_132410 | JGI IMG/M metagenome (GOLD analysis project Ga0180437, IMG submission 132410) | Hypersaline lake sediment archaeal communities from the Salton Sea, California, USA - SS_3_D_1 metaG | ecosystem: Environmental > Aquatic > Non-marine Saline and Alkaline > Hypersaline >...
CCAAGCCCAGGAAGACGCCCGCCGCTCCACCCTCGCCCTCTTCCATCAATCCTTCCCCCCTGCCCTCCCCTAATACACCCTCTCATTCTATCCAACATGCAGTGCTTTTTGAAAAATAAATTCCCATCATCTACCAGGCTAATGTGGACCCGGGCTCTTCTGTTTTCTTTTCTCACTCACGCTTGTGCGCTGGTATCTTTCACGATACGAACGCCATCACGCGGCGAAACGCCAAAAGCGTAAAATTCACAATTCACCAAGGGTCCTGAACATGAAGAGAAAATCTCCTGAGAAAGAATCCCGCGCGTCACGCGAACGTTTTTTGCAATATCTGACTGATTTCTACGGACCCGAGGGGACTTACCCTGACGTGCTGCCCAATGTCACCGCCGAAGAAGTGGTCACCTTCATGACGTGGGCCAAGTCTCCTCGAGCCCGCATGCCCTGGGGCCACGGTGACTCCACCGACCGCGAACGGGCGCGCGATTTCATCTTGCTCTCGCGTGGAAAATCACCCCGCGGATACGTGTTGTCCGCCGACGTTTTTGAATCCGGCATCCAAGACATTCTTGCGCACTTTGAGTGGCGACTCGTCTCACCCGCCGATCGCGCCATGCACGAGCTCAACGCTCGCGTTCTTCAGGCTCTGGCCGCTACGCACATGGGCGCCCTGTTTGCGCCCGACGGTATCACCCGCGCGTCCGATCACTTGATCACGCTCTGGAGCGCGTGGCGTGCCTGTCGTGATCTGTCCAACCCCGAGCTCACAGAAAACACGCGCGATGCTCTTATCAAAGCCATTCAAGACTATCAAAGATAAAAAACTTTTGATTGAGCAGGGGGTTGGCGATGAGTAAACACGAAGACACTTTGCAACACATGCGCATCACCGGCGCGATGCTCTTCGGCGGCCTGATTGGTGCCGGCGTCTCCACAGCCCTGCTCGGGATGGACTTTGGCCTTGTCGGCGGCTTCATCGGTGGACTCTCTTCAACCACGGCGGCGACCGTCTATGAAATGCTTGCATGAATACACTTTTTTACTTTTTTCCCACGATGCTTTCCATGATTTTGAAGTGCTCGCGAAGACAAAAATCAACCTCTTTTTGAAATTGATCCGGCTTAAGCTCCACACGACAATCCAACGCGGTCTGTTCCCGTTTCACGGCACAATCAAGCACCGCCGACGCAATCTGTCCGACAAACAAGTCGTTTAACGCATTCAAACCGCTCATTTTTCTATTGTATCTCTGTCCTCCGACCCTCTGTGTTTGTTGATTTTCTCACTTGGATAATACACATTGATGTCTTTCTTTCATAAATCTCGAAATCAGTATGATATGAATCGTATTTTTGGATTCGACATCAGGGGTGAAGATGCAATTTCTTTGGAACACTTTGCGTAATTCTGCGGCCGCCGCTCAGGGTTGGACACGGCCCGACATTATGAAACCCTTTTACAGTGAGCTCGACTGGGATCGCACCGTGATTGGTGGCAGCTACGCCTTGAGCTTGTTCACCGAAGATGACTCATGGACTCCCAACGATGTGGACATTTTGATCGCTGCGTCTTCGGTTGAAGATTTTCATGCTCGTGTGGAAGCGTTTGTCAACCGCGAGTCCCAAGGGCAATGCCGGCGCCTGGAAAAGTTCAGTGACTTTTCTAAAGGACACCCACATGATGACCCAGAAGCCGCCAAGCGCGACGAGAAATTCCACGAAGCCATCCGGGCGTCGGCCAAAGTCAGCATCGATGGTGTGGAGCAAGTGTTGCAGTTTGTCTACATCGAAGCCATCCCGCCCACCGTCACGCAGCTGCGCAAGGTGTTGGATCAAATCACCGACGTCCCGGCGTGTGTCAACTACCAAGCCGCCGAAGGTGATATTCAATTTAATGTTCCGCAAAAAGGAGTCGAAGCACTTTGCACGCGACAGGTGAATGCATCAGACATTTGTCCTTCCAGACGTGCCAAGTATTCAGAGCGTGGATACACCTTTTTGCAGTAAAAACCTTTATTTTCCGAAATCGATGTGACCAGATGGTTGTGGGTTGTCCGGGTAAAGTGCAAACTCAAACACTTGATGATGATAGTCCACCCATGGATTTGGAGGTGTCATTTCTGGAACACCCTCATTTTCGGGCAAAACCGCCGGCCTTTCAGTCGGCATTTTTTTGAGATTGCGCTGAAATCCAAGAATCGTCTTGAGAAAAGGGTTTGAAAATATGTATTTCTCCCTCACCAAGACCACCGTGTATGGATCGGCGGCCAACGAAGGTTCCACGGTGAAAGTCGGCGTGTATGACCTCGTGATTGAACACGACAATCAGCCGTTGGCGTATGTGGCATTCGTTGACGGATGCGTGCAGGCGCGGCAAATCAACCTCGACGCACAGGTGCCATGGGAAAATCGCATCACCGCGTTGCATTTCATTCACTCGTGTCAATCACAACTCTGGAAACGCGTCGCCGTCGAAGCCACGCGACTCGGATTGAAAATGAAATAATTGATTTGTGGGTCTCACCAGAAAGAAAAACATGGAACCCTTGATGGAAAAGTTGACAGCCCACTTTGTTCGGCCCGTGGTGCGGTGCAAACAGCAGCTCCGTGAACTGCTCAGGAAATATCCACACATTGTCCAAGTGACACCAGCGACGACGGATGATCCGCAAGGTGCACCGCCGGAACTGCGATATGCCCGCCGGAAATTGCTGGAAGCACTGAAAGATGACAAAAGTGTGCTCTTGACGTCGTTCGAGCGATCCCTGAAGCACGCCGGGATGCAGGTGGTTCAATCGACGCATGGATTCAACGACACCATAAAAATATGGCGCATGCGGCCCAAGGCAGAGCTGAAGCGCGACCTGAAAAAAGAGAGCCAACGGAGACACCGCAAAAAGAAGAAGACCGTGGACTCTGACGACGACTCTTACGAGTATCGACCGACCCCCTACTTTGAACGACAAGCCGTGAAACCAGTGACGCCGCCGAGCATGGTCACCACCACGGTCCACCGTGTGGACCTGACGGTTCCTTTGGCCACTGGTGAGGTCTTCGCGGCATGTAATGGCGGTGATTTTATCGAGTTTCCAGAGTTTACACTTGACGACAGCGATCTCCCGCCCGCTTGGCGGTTTCAAGTGGTGTGATAAAAACCTGAAATTTTTTTTGCAGAAAACACCTGAAAAATTTCAACTTTGAAAAAAACTTTTTGGCTGACAAAAAAAAAATTGGTCAAGCTCAAAAAAAATTTTTGGGTTCAGATTTTTTTTTTGGAAAATCACAAGATGGATTTTTTCACAACCTGGAAAAATGAGGGTTTCTGGAAAAAGTTTTCAGAAGTTGAAGGGCACCCGCTGATAAGCTAGAAATGTCGGAGGTGATCGATCAAGTGCCGCGGCAGGTGTGGCAAATGGTTTTCATGCTCGTGGAAGTCACAGACTTGAACAATGTGTTGTTTTGTCACAAGTATTTTCAGGCAGTGTGGCAAGATCAGCGATTTTGGATCTTGATGCTCAAGCGGCATTTTCCAAGCATGGTGGCGCGACTTGAAAACCAACACGGGGTCTTCCCACAATGGTTCGAGTTACGTGAGGCATTCCGTCGCTTTTACTTGACTCGCCCGCGTGATCCGGCCTTGATAGACTTGCGTAAGGTCACCTTGGAAAATGCACAGCCTCTACCCAAAGCAGATGATTCATCAAGGTATCAAAAAATTGCAAGGGTGCTTTACATGGGCGTGGATAGTCCCCGCGTGAATGCACCTGATTGCACCATATCTTTGATGCATTCTCATTTGGTGCTTTTCATGAATATTTATGGGGAAAAAGTTGAGTCTCAGACGCAATTTTCTAAATTCATAGATGGCTGTGATCGACGCATGGTTCACTTAATATCGCAGAAGGCCGAAGAATTTTGGCAACTCCAGACCACCACGGATGATTGTAGACACCGTTTCGAGCCCACTTTTTCGCATGACTTCCGCACTCTTGCTGTGCGACTCTTTGCTAAAATTCCCCGCACCTCACGTGAGGTTGTAACAGCACGCTTGTATGATTGCAAAGGTGACTACATTTCCTGGCATCGTCTTTACGATCATGTGGCGCCACTTGATGAACCCCGTCGGATCACAGGCAAAGCTGTTCTGGAATTGCAAGGGTTGCGCGTGGGTGAAGCTAGGTGCAAGGTGCTCTGGAGTCTTTCCTCTTTGCATCTGACTTGTGAAATTTCTTGAAAAAGTAAAAAAGTTTTCGAAAAATCAGGGGCGGATGAAATTGAAATACAAGGGATCTCTTGGCGCCGCGTGGACCGCCGAGCCGATTGAGGCTTTGGACAGCGTCGACCAGCTGCGCGACAATTATTACATTTTGGCACTAGAGCCGCGCAAATGCCTGATCCTGTGGGACCCGTTGGAGAAGGTCCCCTCCGTCGACGGCTCTTTGGATACCACACATAAACGGCGCACCATGGACGGCATTTTCAAGGACGCCGATCAGATGCCCTACGTTTTCACCACGGTCTCCAACGCGGCTGACCTGCTTCACTGCAACAGCTCAAATGGCAACACCATGTTTTGGCATGGCACCTCCAAATTGGGTGCGCTCAAATCCAACATTCTGGTCGACCCCTGTGGCATGGACGTGGACACCGCGCTCCGCGACATGCCCCATCTTCGCGCGCTGCTGGTCAAGGCGTGCGGCGAACCTGACTCTACCGGTTGGACCAAACGGATCAACGCCCACTCCAACACCCGCGTCGCCCGCGACTTTTTCGACAGCACTCCCGCGGAAGCGCACATTGGCCGGCCGGTGCACCCGACGGCGAAAGAGCCCAAGAAGTCCGAGGTGAAAAAGGTCAAGAAGCGTCCCAGGCCTGACGCAAGTGACAAGGCCCCGTCTCAGACAGCCACCAAGCGTGCCACGAAAGAGCAGGATGGTAACCAAGATGTTGGCCAAGATGTTAACAGTGTCGCCATTCCGACCCCTCAGTCACCTGATCAGTGCGATCAGTTGCTCGAAATGTGCGACAAAAATTTCGAGTTTGTGTTGCGTGCCAAGATGGCTGGTATTCGCCGGAAACACGATTATCTGGCCGCCTACGATGAGGCCACTCAGATTCGCCTGGCCCACGGGGATGATCAATCGTGGGACGACAACGTCGATCGCGCCTACTCGAAGCAGGTGATGAAGGCTTACCAGCTGATGCAGGACTGTGAAAAACAGCTTGGCGAGTTTCATGAAAAAGCCATGCGCGTGTATCGCCGGTTGAGTCCGTCGCAGAAACACACCAAGGTCTGGAGTGAACTCAAGAAACTGCCCGCGGCTGACCGACCGGCCTGGATGAAATGAAACCGTTGTTTATTTTTGTAGTCTCATTTTTGCGTAAGCATGTGAAAGACTTTTATCCAAGGACTGAAGTTCATTCCATCGATCCAAAGGCAACAGGTTGTCACCGTTGTGTCCAAAGGAAACAAAAATGTCAATGTCACGCCCGTGTTCCACCACCAGTTCCCGGAAAACTTCGGCGTTCCATACATATTGGCCGCGTGAAAATGGAAATGTGACGCTTGGCTCTTGGAGGAAGGTGCTGTGCACTGCCTGGTTATAGATTTGTTGTCTCCGTTGGGCCTTCCATTCATGTCTCTTGCGATCGCGCAGTGCATCCACTTCGGCCCTGATTGCTTGGTTAAAGTCGATTGGGAATCTTTCCATCGTTTCTTTCACGATTTCAACTGAATCACCCTGAAATCGGCTCATGAGTGAAAAATTGAAAAAATACAAGGGTTGGAAAAATGATTGTGCAGAAAATAGAAGAAACGCCGGCGGCGACCACCGCACAGGTGAGGGTGCCCAAGGGGTGGCCCGAGGGTGTGTGGTTCAACTCCAAGCACGTGCCAGGCGATCGCAAGCAAAACGACTTTGATATGGCGGAGATGTTGAGATGCATGATTATGAAAAACGAGAACCTCAAGGAGAAGGCGTTGGCCAACTTGACGCCCGAGCTGAAAGAGCAGATTGAGTTGCGTTTGGAGCACTCCGAGACCATCGACCGCATCACGGCGGAGCTGAAAAAAAGGAAGAGAAACAAAAAGGCCCAGGATGAGACCAAACCGGCCAAGCTTCCGGCGCGGCTCATGACGGCCAACCAGCAACTCCTGGCGGATTTGATGAACGCGCTTCGCTCGGCCGAGGAGAACCGCGCCCTGATTGCCGACCATGCGGAAGAGGCGCTCGAAGCCAACATCAAATCCGTCGCGCGCTTCGAAGACTACCTGGAAGTTGCGGTCGCTGATCGCCAGGCCGGCAAGCCGTTGCACGAGGCGTTTGAAAACCTTTTCAACTCGCTCGTCAGTCTCCCGCCTGGTCCGTTCGAAAGCACTGAAACCGAAGCGGCTGCTCGCATCGAGTGGGCCAAGGAAAACGCCAAGGCGATGAACCGGATCTCGCGATTGCTGTGGGGTCGCCGCGTGGATCTGCGCAAAGCCAACAAAAAAGCCGAACACAATGCCGAGATTCGCAAAAAGGCACTCAAGAAACGCCTCCGCTTGGAAAACAACGAGGCGGAAGACACACCCGGGAAAAAGGCCAAGCCCGACGGCGCTGCCGAGGAGCAGGAACAGAGCTCTGGTCAGGAAGAAGAAGAAGAATAAAACTGATCTTGTCACCAAATGAAAAGTCGTTTTAGAACAGAAAGATAATCTCCTGTTTTCAAAACAGCAGTTACACTGGATGAAGCATTCACGGGAAAAGATGGTTTGTGCTCGATGCAAACAGACTCTACTAGAATGGAATCAATTTTTGGTTGGATCAGCCGACTCTGGATCGGTCAATGGGAGATTTGTTATTTGTTGCGAATGTTTTGATCCCAACGGAAATCTGCCATTATTTATGCCTGATTTTCGGGTTTCCAAATGAATAATCACGAACGTGTTTATTCTAAAGAGCGATTCCGTAGGTTGGCTCTTCGTCGTCCTCGTCTGGATAGTGCCCGTAGCACTCTTCGAGGCACGTGAGCGCGGTGGACGACACCTTCCGAGGTTCCGGCGGCGGTGGCATGCGTCGATGTTTGGTGACATTCGGACCATCGCCGTCGTCTTCAGCGCGACGTTTGCCCTTTCTTTGAGCGAAGAGTGCTCTTGGCCGCTTGTCCCGCTCGACGAACCCGATTTCAGGCACCAGGCGCTGGACAGGACGTTTGCGCGGGTTTTTCTTGACGTCGAGTTCATCGTCCACGTCGATGGGTTCTTGCTCGTCTGCTTCTTCATCTTGGTCCACGCTGATAGACCAGGCCTCAGGGCCCTGACGGGCAAGCCGCGTGTCAGGTTTCACCGAAGCTTGCAAAAACGGGCCAATCAGCACCTGAAAGGTGTCAAAGTGGTCTGTGCAAAACTCCAAAATGTTTTTCACCACATGATGAAGCATGAGGGACTCGAGGCGGGTGAGACGGGTGGTAAGATCCGTCTCCGTTTCGGCGGGGGCCTGGATGAGTGAGATGGTCATGGTGTAGACGGTAATTTTCTCGGCAGCCGTCCACTGGTTTTGCCAGGCGTCCGCAATCTGTTTCAAAATGTTTGCGCGATTTTTCATCGAGGAACCCTGATTTTAATTTGAAAATTTTCACAAAAGGGTTTCATGCCGGCACTTCCAGAAAATTGCGCTACCCTTCTACACATGCGTCCCATGCATCACATACATGAAGCACCGTTCGCACCCCTCGCGGGGGCCGAGCCCACCATGGTGGAAGTGTTGACCTTGACCTTTCAGCTTTTTCTGGTGATGGGTTTGCTGAATTTTGTTGTGGCCAATCCGTGAAAAATAAAAGAGGGTCTCGCGCAATGTCGTCGTCGTTGGGGTTTCCTTTGTTCATGGGACGCAACCAGTTTTTTCAGTGTGATTTGTGCAATGCACCACACGAGAGCGTGACGTTCTCCGAGTCGTTGGGAAAATCCCTGTGTGACCAGTGTGCAAACGACCAAATTTACGCCGGCGATCTGTTGATTCACGCGCGGCTCTGGAATGACTACTGTGAAGTCCAACAGCAAAGGCTTCGGAAAAAGCAATTGGAAAAAATCCAAAACCAAGACTCTAGTCAATGAAAATACCTCGCACATAAAGTGCACACACATGATTCGTCACACGGACAAAGGACAACTTTACATCACGCGCGATGGTATTTCAGAACGAGGCCCGCCTGTTCTTTCAAGCCTCGACTCGATTGAGCAGCGTTATGGGATTGGCACCCGACTGTATTTCTCGTTTCTGAAAGTGATCATCTTGTCGAACGCGGCGTTGGGCCTGCTTGGCATCGTTTCGTGGTCGCTGTTTTTGCGGGACCGCCCGCCTGGAGTGGCTTTCTCGTGGTCTGATTTTTTCGTCTCGGCGTATCCTCGACCAGGCGCCGACGTTTATTGGTTCACCTGCGGGGTGTTGGCCACGGTGATTTGGGTGACACTCGGTCCAGCGTATTGGGTGTGGGAGCGAAGCTACAAGCGAAATCAATATCCCCGGCGCGTGCTCGACCAGGAAGAAAAAGAGATTCCAGTGAACCGCGGCGCTGACACGAATTATCTGCTCGGCGTCACTGCCACATTCGCCGCGCTCTGTGTGTCAATCCTGCTGGTGTATGGCTTGGTCATGGCCCAGGGCTATGTGATTGAGACCTATGGTGATCCCTTGTTGGCCAATCAATTACCCCTCTCTACCGCCATGTCGCTGGTGGTTGCGCTGGGGTTTGCCTTGTGTCACACCGCCTGGGGGCACGTGTCATATGCGATCACGCGGTGGGAACGAAACAAGACTTGGTTTCAATTTCGCATGAGCCAGGCCATCAAACTGATCACTTTCAAAATCCTTTTGGCCACGTGCATGTATATCTTTATCGCTACCATCATCCCTGCGCCGCCGCCGGTGATTGAGCGGTGTGATTTGGACTTTGCGGGCGCCAACTTTTTCCTGGTGCTAGTGCTCGACGTCGTCATCACGTTTGTCATGCAAACCGTGTGGCCCAAAATCGCCGCCGCGTGCTGTGGCGTCGTTCGACCAGAGTTCAACATTGCCGAAGATTTGTTGCAAATATTGTTTCGCCAATTCATCATTTACATTGGCTTTTTCGTGTTTCCCCTCATCGGCTTGGTCGGGTTGTTGGCCAACCTGATTGAGTATCCCGTCGACCACTATCGTCTGTTGCGCGTGTGCGGAACACCCCAATATTTGTCCGAAAAACCCGGGCTCTTTTTGTTGATTTTCAACGGTGTGGTGGTGTTGTCGGCGTTTCTCACCTATCCAAATGGCGCGCTCTGGATGCTGTTTGTGCCACACCTGTTACCGTCGGCATTCCAAAATTGCAGCGTGGTTGGCGCCATCTCAAGAATTTGAATAAACGCCTCTCGTGCCTCGACTGATCAACTGATCACGACCAAGGAACTGAGCGTGCAACATGAGTGCCCAAGCCATTTTCAATGATCCCTTTTATCAAAAATTGTGTCGCGAAGCCAAAGAGTCACGTGATCGCTTGAGCAAGCTCGCCAAGCGTTACGAACAACTCGAACGTGAGATTGACATATTACAGGCCGGCGGTGATTTACCATCAACTCCGGCAAAGGAGAAATAAACACGTTTTTTATTAAAGTGAATGGGGTGCGGATGGAAAAAGTCTTGGAGATCTGGACTACCACCCGCGGAGACGTCTGGAAAACTAAACTCTCTAAACGTGAAGCACTTCAAACATGCCAGGTTGGATACAAGGGTCATGCCTGTCGTCGGCCAGCCTTTGCCAAGGGCGTGATGATTTCGGTGTTCCGCGCGTATCCGGGCGGTGGAGGAGGCGGTGGCGACAATCGATATGTTTGCCGCGGGTGTTATCACCACATTCAGCGCAACATTCAACAGCACGGCGAATACAGGGTCCGGGTGAAGAAATAAATTCGAAAACGAAAAAAGATATGAGGGGCAGTCGTCGCTTGTTTGGAAAAAGGGAGATCAAATTTCAAGTTCCCGAATGGGCACACTCGTTCATGAGGAAAGTTGAACCGCGGTGGAAAAGTCTCAAGAAGGCATATCAACGTGAACATCTCGCCATGGAAAAATCCGGAGCGTTCTCTACTCCGTTGCAAAGGAAGATCACCGTTTTGACGACGTGTAGCGGGTCCCTTCTTTTGGGTTACGCGGCAGGCTGTGACCGAGCAAACAAAGTTGACATTGTGATAGGAATGGTCGTTGGTGGATGTGGTGGGGCCTTCTTGGGTGGTATTCTCTGGCCTGCGCTTCCTTACATGCCAGTGGCCTATGCAGGGTTCAAAGCCATTGAGATTGCTACGCGTCACGATTAAATCTCTCTTTAGTTGTTCTTTTTCTTCTCGCCGCTGAATTGCATCTGCACTCGATTGAGATCATAATGTTGCGCGCGAATGTCTGCAAAATACTTGATTGCGCGACGTTCACATTGTTTGGCCTTGACCAGACTATCTTTCAGATCACTCATTTGTTCTGGTGACATATCAGGCGGTGGATTCCGCACGGCCTGCTCCATGACAGCAATGTCGGCTTGCAGCACACGCAAGTCATCCATCATTTGATCCAGCACTCGCTCATCTGGAATGTTGCCCCACATGAAATCTGTGCACATTTCAGAAAACTGTTTCCAGAGAAAAGACATCAGCCCCTTGATTTATTTTTTGTGTCCATCACACCAAGCGAGAGTTGGTCAGCGAATCCACAAAATCTTGTCGAGCCGTTCCGACCATGGATCCTTCTTGGTGAGCCGGTTTCAGGGCAATCTCATCCGCGAGACGATTGATGGCGCGAGCCACCGGATTGAACTCTTGTGTTTTCTGCGTGACTTGCCGAGCTTGCTCCTCGTCCAACACGTGATATCTGGTGGTGGTGTTCACAATCCACATGCCCGCCGGTGCCATGGCTGGAACCGGATGTTCAGGCTCTGAATTTTCCGTGTTCTCTGCGTTCACTCGCCTGATTCTGGGCTCTGGAGGCGGTGTGGCCAAGGGGAAATCGTGTCTCTCATAAAAGATTTCGTCGATCCGGTCGACCCGGATCCAACGCTGGCACTCCTGATACGTCTCGGGGTTGCCGCCTTGAGCTCCACGGCCCAAAAGTCCAGACATGGCACCCATCAGGCCCCCCATCGGCCCGGCACTCCCATTGCCGCCACTGATGTAGCCGTCAACTTCAATCCACTCGCTCATTTTAGTAGTTTTGTGAAATCAAACGTCCACCAAAAGAATTTCCAGGGAACAAATGGAATTTATTTTTCTCACCACAAGAAATGGTATGAAAACCAGCTGGGACTGTATTTCACCTTGTATGCCGGAGTGCCACTTTTGGTTTTCACGCCGCCGTGTCGCGAGCGGTAATTTTTCCGGCGCGCTGAATCACCGTGATCGCGGTGGGACCACTGACCACCACCCAGCGACCTGGGCACACTGTCGCGATAATGCTCATACTCCTGATGACCGAAGCGCACCTTTTTGCCGTCCTTCATGATGGCCACGTATTTGTGCGGATACGAGCCGCGCTCAAAGTGATCCACGCGCTGAAGTTTGTTCATTTGCTAATCACCCGTGATTTTCTTGACTGCGAAAAAATGGATTACGTCAGAGGGGTGCCAGTGGATTCTGTGCTCACCACCTCATCGCGGGGCTGTGAACATCTAGAGCAGGTGGTCAAACGACGATGCATGGCTCTGTTCGAGGTGCTCAATCCACACCTGAAAGTTCCTCTTCCTCCTGAAATAGCCTATGAAATCGGTCGCCATTTGTGCACCGTAGCAAAATCAGGCAGCATGTCTCTTTCGAATTTCCAGGGAAATGAGGAAACGTTTCTGAGCTCATTTCACTTGAATGTAACCGAAGCTCTGATGTTACAGTTTTTTCAAAAGTTCTGTGATTCTCTTCCACAAATGGAAAACGACTGGAAATTTTACGGATACACTCCAGATGGAACTCACATTAACAGTTATGACCTATTGGGAGTTGTCCGTGATGTCGTGAAATCTAACACCCGCTTGTTAATTGTAACGGACTGAAAAACGGCAAACCAATAAAATGGATTACGTCAGAGGGGTGCCAGTGGATTCCGTGCTCACCACTATTTCATCGCGGAGCTGTGAGCGGGTGGTCAAACGCCGATGTGTGGTGCTTTTTAAAGTGTTGAATCCACACCTGGAGGTTCGGGTGCCGCGTGATGTGGCCGGCGAGATTGGTCGACATTTGTATGCCATGGCAAAAAGCAACCGCTTGGAGTTGGTGTTTCACTTGAAGCACTCGATTGAGACCAGGGTCGCTTTTTACAGTCACCCGACGGAATCGCTATTGTTGGCATTTTTTGAAAAGTCTTGTGCATCGTTTGGTCGCAAGCACGTGTGGATTTTTAGTGGTCAAGCTTCACCCTACGAAAAACTCGCCATCCACGGCGATTACCTGGACATCGTCGAAAGTGTCGTCCAGCTGCACCCGGGCGTTTTAGTGGCCAAACCTGCCTGAAAATCTTTTTTGTATTCCAGAAAATGCCTCGCCGTCGCTCGGTGTCTTCGTTGTCATCCAGGTCTTCCCAGTCATCACTTTCGGTGGAGAGTCCGACCACTGGCCGGTGGATTGTCGTCGGCGGCCCCGCGTATCGAGATCTGATTCGCATGGGATACACCGATGCCCAACTCAGACGTGGGGGAATGTCGCGCCGGCCTCGGCCTCGTCGTCGCCACGGCGCACGCTCTGGTTTCGCTCGACCAACCCGGGCGCAGCGGCGAATGTCTGTCTCTGACCGCGGCCGAAACCGGGGTAGTCGGACTCGGGGCTGGTCCAAGGTGGCACCGCGCCGCGGAAAACCACGCAAAGCGCTCAAGAAAAAGTGCGGCGACAAGTGTTTTCTCGACCCCAAACACGATGCGTTCCCAATTTGTGCCAAACTTTCGCGAAGCTCGAGCAGCTGCGAGATTGATTGCCGGGGGGTTCAGGCGGCGAAAATTCGGGCGGCTCAGTGGGGATACACCAATGTGAAAAAGGCAGCGGACGAATTGTATCGCACAAAATGCAAATAAATCACTTTTTTACTATCACTTTTTTTACCATCTGAATTCCGTGAATTTCACAACGCTTTCAGGGTGAGAATGAAACACACCAAATCCAAGATTTTTCATGTGATCACAGACAGGTTTTGACGCGCTACCTACAATTTCGTAGAAAAATTTTCCCGCCCTTGCAGCTGCCTTTATTTTCGGAACATGCTCTTCCAGAAAGGCCTCAATATCTCTGGTGTGGGAATGTTTCCTGGCAAGATTTGCAACTTTATACATGGCCTGCGCGTCGAATTTTTCTTCAGACATTTTATTTGCGCAGAGCCCCTGCTAATTCAATAAAACCATTTTGACTGATCAGGCCGTTGCTGAGATGTTTTGAAATCGGAAGGCCAGCTGCGAAATCTGGCAAAATCATTGCCCCAACTGAGATACGTGTGGTAAGAACTATTGTAAGACTTAATGCCGAGAGTGGTTAATCTCTGTCGAATGTTATCAGAAACCCATTTACGGTCCACTCGACAAAAAGTATCCCCAAGTTTCGCAGCCGCGCTGATTTTCGGGCCGTGTTCACGCATGAAGACATCAAATTCTTCAGCTTCCGACTGTTTCCTCCCCTGATCTGAAATTTCAGTCAGGTTATCGACATGAAAGCTACCCCACGACATGGAAGTATTACTGTATTAGTTAGAAAACCACTCAATGTCAACAAACGGGTCAAGCATTCCAGCGTTGTGGACAACCAAGACAAATCCGAGCTCTTCGAGATGTCCACAAATGTGCTTTGGTAATAACTCACTCGGCACCCGGAGGTTAAATTTGCCGTCCGCTGCGGCCTCTTTGATTTGTTTCATCAACCTTGGCAAAATGACATCACGCTCCCGTTTTTTGATTTATGCCTGAGCAGCCATAGCAACCTGATACATGTCGCGCGCATACAATTTCTCTTCAGACATTTCACCAGACCCTGTTTATTTCAAAAAAAAATCTATTTTATTTCCGTGACTTGACACTTGGTGATTTTCAGGTAGACGTTGCCATACTCGTCGGACTCGACAGTCTTGTTCAACTCCAACTCTTGCAGGGACTTGGCATCGATAAACTCAAACTCCAAGAGTTCCCGCGATTTTTCCAGAACACTCTCGGTAGAACCACAACACCAAAGCCCCCTGCGTTCACCCTCGCATGCATCCACCTCTTCCACGACATACACCGCCCGAGCACGATGATAGTCTTGAATGACTTCAATTAATTTTTCCACGGTCGTCATTTAGCCCCTGTTCTTTCTGGAAAATTACAATCTCAAAATGTGGAAAAGAGGGCCGAGTCCTGAATATCTCGAGAGCGAACGGAAGGCTGCAGAAAAAGCCAAAGCGGAAGCGCAAGCTGAAATTGACAAACGCTCTGCAGCTTTGCTCGATCAATTAAGGTTTGCGTATGAGCAAAAAGGAGAGGATTGTATTGAATTGCGCAGACACACTGACTATCCCGCGTTTATTGCAGAGACCATACTCACGCGCTCTGCTCTAAGCCAACTTGAAAAGCAAAACCGTCACATCTCTGTGTCCGAAAAGGCTGACGGCTATGACACATTTTTTAGAGTTTGTTATAAACCATGATGTGATTTGTTTATTTTTCACATTTTCCCGGGCACTGATCAGGCCCTGATTCGAGTTGAGGCTCAAACACAGCCGCACCGCCCGCACCCGCATCGAGGGGCGGCACATTATTGAACCAATTGTGCGCGGCCCAAAAAGTGAGCAGCGGCGTGACCCACGTGTGAGCACCCGTGGTGTTAATAAAGCTGTTTTGGCCGGGGCTCTCGAGCGGACCACCACCGAAATCCATGGTGAAATTGCCCAAGTCGCCGTTGGGAAAAAGTTCCTCGAACGCCGTGTTGGCCACCCCGCCCATGACCAACGTGGCACCGTAGTAGCTGCCGTTATCGAACGGAGGCTGTTGAATTGGCGGCGCGTTCCGGGCACCCGTGTTCTGAAAACAATTGTGGTGTGCCCGAATGGCCATGCGCTCGAACGGCACGCGCACACCCGTCACCAGCGCCGAGTCCACGTTCTCGATCACGTTGTGGTGGATGTCGTAGGTGCCACGTCCGATCGGCGTGATCACCGGGCGCGCGGTGAATTGCACAGGGGCCAGCGCAATGGTGGTGCCGGCGATGTGGTTGTCACACACCTCGTAGTGAATCAGCGGCGACTTGCCAAAGTAAATGTTACGCATACCCGTCATGCGACCCGTGGTGTCCACGATGTGATTGTGAGCCAAGCGAACATTGGCTTCGAACGTGCCGCCGGGGTTGTTTACATCAACGTTGATGTTGATGGCCGCCGCTTCCTCAAACGGTTCGATGACCGTAGTCACGGAAGGCACCGTCGGTGTCGCGGGCACTCGTCCAAACTCTCGCGCATGGCACTTGACAATGTCGACCACGGCGCCGGGTGCTTCAAGGAATCCATTGAATCGCACAAACACTGGCTCCAAGCAGCGCGTGAATGTGCACTTGGACACTTGGTTCACACCCCATTGGTAATTACCACGGCCCGGAAATTCGGTCTCGTCCACGTAAATCTGGTCGAGCGACACACCCGTTTGGACGTGTTGGTCAAACGCGCACCGGTGCACTTGGCCACTCACGCGACCTCCACTGCCCACGAGCGTCACCACACTGTCGGAGCGCGAGTTCGAGAAGGTGCAGTGGTGAATGTCGTATTCTCGCCGGGCACTGGCCGAGGCGACCTCGACTGGCGAAAGCATGTCGCCCGCACCCACGAGCACGTCGGCGGCATTATCAGTGAACGTGCACTTGTGCAGCGTGAGTTTGCCGCGTGGCCGCGTGTTCAGGGGTTGAAGTCTCCGCGGGTCGGTGACAGTGGCGTCGGTTTTGGTCGCACCGCCGTGGAAACTGATGGCGGGCCACGAACGCATCTCGACAAAGCTGGTGAAAAATTGGGGCTTGATGTCCGACGGGAACTTGATGTCGCCGGGATTGGTGTGAGCGAACGAGCAATTTTCAATCTTCAAGTTGTCGGCGTTCAACGCTTCCACGCCACAGCGGGCGGCCCCGACAATGCTCAAGTTTTTCAGTTTGTTGTCGCCGTTGGTCACAATCACGTCACCATTGTTCAGCGTGGCGTCGGGATTGCTCAGTCGCGCGCGATCCCGTTTGATTCCCACCACCTCTTGTCCGTCGCGCAACACGAGACTCCCACACAGCACGTTATGCGAGGGTAACACCACCAGCGTGGTCCATCGGTGAGCCTTGGCTTGGGCCTTGGCCAATGAGTTGTAAGGATAACACTTGGTTCCGTTGCCACCCGATGGGGCCCCGGCTCGAACGTAACGAATTCTCATTTTTTGAAACCAAAGCAAGATTTTCTGCACCAAAAACAGGGGCGCTACCATCAGTGAAATGGAGCAGGAAACGGAGCCCATTTGTATCGTGGGTGAAAGTGGAAAGGCAATCTACCATGTGGTCACCGACGGCGAGGAGTGGTTGTATTGTGACGAAGTCATGAGCCTGGCCTGCTCGGCGCTGGAAGTGATGTTGCCTCATCTCAATCCCACGTGCTTGGCATTTGCCAGCCCTGACACGGGCGACATCATCCCTTTTTCCGATGTGATTCGCGCCGGTGCCACGGTTCAGTTGCGATCCGTGAAAAATGACCCGATGGCGCGATCAACCCGCGACGCTTATGTCAAAGCATGGCCTGCGCCGCGAGATGAGGAAGACCTGGATTTTTACGGCGACGTGAAAGATCGGCCAATCCTTGGCGAGATTGTCGTCGAACACCAAGGCTTGGAAATCACCATTCCGCTGAGGCAAGACGAGATTGACGAATTCACTCTGCGGCGAAAAGCATGTGAATATTTGGGCTTGGATCGAATGGATTACAAATACCGCATTCAAAAACAGGGTGGACCATCCGCGATTCAGTTGCACACCTTTTACCCTGGAGACCATGTGTCCTTGGTCCAAGTCAGCCAGATGAAACATAACTGGAATCTCAAAACCTCCAGGAGAAGGGGCCTGATTCGGAAGAAAAAAGTGAAGCCACAACTGCCCATCCAAGTCACCACTGTGCTGGGACAAGGAGCGCACGCCGACCACACGGTCGAAATCGAGACCACCATTCAAGGACATCCGACACGTGACATTATTCGCCAGGTATGTCTCGAACAGGGCCTCGATGCTGAAAAGTATGCCCTATGTCACCGCGGGTGTCTCCAACGAGATGACCAGCAGATTTATCCGGGCACCCGCTGTCAACTGGTCAAGATCAAATAAAAACATTGGTGTAATCAGTAGTGTTTGGTCAGAAACCGTCGATAATGTCCAAATTGGTGGATGTTTTTTGGGATGATCAGGGGACGGAGTGTCAGCGTGAATGGCAGCAAGGCGAGTTACTCGGCACCGGTGCTCATGCCAAGGTGTATCACATGAGAGCCGGCGATGTCGAGGCAGCTGGAAAGTGTGTTTTGAAATCATCCTTGGAGAAACAATACAAACGCCAACACCTGCGCTCGGAAATCAGGATACACCGGCACCTAGATCATCCAAACGTGGTGAAATTTATCTCGTGGTTTGAGACACCTGAACAATTCACGATCACCATGGAATTGTGTGAAAATCAATCCCTTTACACTCTCTTGAAATCACGCAAGGTAATACTTGGTTAAAACATCGCGCACAGTGGTGATTTATTTTCTCTTGCAGCGCATCACCGAGGCTGAGACTCGATTTTACATGACACACCTGATGCAGGGTGTGCAATATTTACATGACCAGCGCGTGATTCACCGCGACTTGAAAACGGGCAACGTCCTCCTCAATCACGAGTTGAAGGTGAAAATTTGTGACTTTGGGTTGGCCGTGAAGCTTGATCACGACGCGGAGATGGTAAACGAATCGTGTGGCACACCCAATTACATTGCGCCGGAAATCTTGGACAAGGAACCTTACTCGTATCCGGTCGACATTTGGAGCTTGGGCGTCATTTTATACACGCTGGTCATTGGCCGACCACCGTTTGAAACAGACGCGGTGAAAACGACATGTTCGCGCATTCGCAACGTCATTTACTATTTTCCCACACGTGTTCAGGTGAGTGGCGAATTCAAGAACTTGGTTCAAGCCATCTTGAAACGACGCGATCGCTCGACCCTTGATGACATGATCAATCACCCATTTTTTCAAAACACACCCAACGAGCTACCACTCTCCGCACTGGTTATGGAACCTAAAAATCTTTAATCGATCCAATACACCAAAACAGGTTTCTGTTGTTCGCGCGCGACTCGAATCGAGTGTTGCGTGCCGCGTCCATGGCGACTGGGGAAGGCAATCACGTGAGTGGCCGCGGAGATGATGTCATAATTTCGCAAAATCCCCGCGCGTTTTCCGTGAGTTTTCCAATCGGGCTTGAAAATTAGGGTCTCAATGCCGCGTGCGTTGGCCCACTTTTCACCGAGCGAGTCGGCTCCTCGCGCACCTCCTGATACGACCAAAATGGGCGGCGTCGTTTCGGCGGACCACTCGGCGAGTGCTTCTCGCATCCAATCGTTAAACTGAACTTCATTTTGAAAGTCCCTACTTCCCACGATCGCCAATTTCATGCGCCCCTCAAAGTAAATATTTTATCACCTCGGGATCTTGCTTGATAGCTTGTGCCCAGAGTTCTGGCGATTGCTTGCTTCGATCGATTAGCCTGATTGCAGCCGGCTCCTCCTCTATGACAGCCATGCATAATTCAGGTGTTTGTTTTTCTATCGGAACATACTTGACAGCAGTTCCATCCTGTTTAACAGCTTCCATACAAATCAAGTCACTGCGAAATTCAAAGGGAACTAGCTCTAATGTTTCGCCATGAGACTTGAATGCAACCCGGCAGAGTTCCAAGGTATATTCCGGAACCATGTGTAGCACCCAACCATTGACAGTGAGTGCTATTTCACAAAGCTCTGCGGTGCGATGTTTCATGGGCACATACCTCAATACCCAAGGTTCCTTCTGCACCGCCGCGCGGCACACCGCATACGTTCGTCGTTCAAGTGGGAGATATGTAAAGATTTTAATGTCCTTTTCAATTGCGGATATCACGTCACCCTCAGGGATCGGGCACCCACGCTGCCATTTTCTTTGGAACAGGTGCAGCCGGTGATATTGGTGATCAGAATTGTTACCCACTGCGTGGACGCGTCGGCACACCCGAAGCAATACCGCTTGGGTGGACAAATCGCACACGAGAAAAAGACGATCCCAAAAGGGAGCAATAAATTCCATCTTTAACCCCTCCGAAGACTTTGGTTTTTATAGAAATTGGACGGCACTCACATTTTGGTTCACAGCTGCCACACAAATTTCCGGCGTGCGCAAATAATGGGGCACATATTGGATGGCGTTCCCATCTTGTTGAACAGCGGCCAAGCACACAGCGGGAGTCTTTTCCTCAAAGTTCAGATATTGGATAGCCAGACCATTAATCTGGACAGCAACGAGACAAACCTCTTTCGTGCGCCGTTCGTGGGGAACCCTACGAACCATACTACGAACTATACTAGTGTCAAGTTGGAGGGCTAACATGCACAAATCGTCAGTTAACTTTTCTGGTGCAATCCGGATAATGATATCCGGACGATACTCAATTGCCGCTCTCAACACTGCAGGGGTATGATTTTTGGGATGAATTAAATCGAATACACCAAATGCCTGACTTGCGATGGCGAGCAGACACAAGTCCTCGGTTTGGTCATCAGGGTGTATACTACCAATACTTAATGGGTTGCGTTGAACAGCCGACATTAGAACTTCAGGGGTCCGAATTTCGGTGGAACATAAACCAGGCAATAACCATTGCGTTCAACGGCAGCCAAGCACATCTCCAGGGTCAATTTTTCCGGCGGCACATATGTGAGATTGCAAGGTTTTGATTTCACGCTCAACATGCACATTTCAGGTGTCTTTAAATGATCCGATATTGCAGAGAAAATATCACCTTCAACAAGACTAGGTGATTAATGATTAGGGAATTGTTTTCTCTGCCAACAATGCTTGCGCAATCTCAGGCGCTGCATAACATGGCATGTTGACATGCCCACCGCGTGAACACGGTGACACACATTCAACAACGACACTTGTGTTTTCAAGTCACACCGTGGAAAAAGCAGATCCCAAAAGGGTGCCAGAAATTCCATCACCGCGCCCTGATTTTTCAATTTTTTTTACAGAAAAAAAGTTTTTTGCAGGGGTCATGTTTTCACTTCAAGACGTTTCGAATTTTCCAGACGCACTCATCACGTCGGTGTCCATTTACGACGACGCGTCAATCTCCTTGGCACACGCCGCCGGATTGGTGGGATTGGTTCAACAATCCTTCCACGTGCGATACGGTCACTTGGCACACAAGAACCCAAACCCCGCGGTTTACAAGGGATACAACAATCGCCCCATCAAATGGTGCATTTCCATCGACAACTTTCTCCACGTGCTGGAAAAAGAGGAGTGGTCCGCCGACGAGGTAGAAAAGGTCAGACTCCAGTTTTCTGACGTTCTCGGAACTTTTTCCCTTGCAGGCGGCGACGAGGATGAAGACGAGGTCTCTTTGCCAGCCCGCAAGCGATTACAGGAAAAGCGTGTTGCACCATCAGGTGTGCCGGACCCCAAGGGGCGCGCGACGAAACGCTCCAACTTGGGCGCGCTCTCGGTCAAGATGGACAAGTTGACCGAGTTGGTCACCCACAAGCTGGATCAAGTGCAAATGGAGCGCGACGTTGAATTTCTCCATCAGCAATTGCAGCATCGTCCGGATTTCAAAGCCGCGTGGGATGCACACCTTGAACGCCTGGAAACCGAGGAACGAGCCCGGTTGCGGCGGGAGCTGATCAGTCAGTGTGGTGCTGCGTGGCGCGCCGACGTCGAGCGCGAGTTTAAGCAGGGCTTGAGAGCTCAGCAAAATCAGAAAAATCACCTGCGCGAACAAAGCAACCAGGCCTGGGTTCAAGCGCTGCTCTCGAGCTTGAAATGAAACATTTTTAGAAAACAATGTGGGGTTCCCGAATTCACGAAATTTACCCTCTTCTCCCAGCAGAACCACGTTCTCAGATTCGTGATCTGTATCCTTTCTGTGATCCACGTAGCACCAGGGGTAACCTGTTTCAAAACTGGGTCGATCGCATCTCTCGCGAAAAAGAAAGTCGCTTGAAATTCGAGCTCGAATACGCCCGAAGAGCAGAGCGTGCGCTGGAGCAACATCAGAAAGAACTCGAGTATGCGGCCAAGTTTCCCACCATGGAACAGTTGCTCGATCTCCGGGCTTATGTGACAGCTCAACTGGAACACGTCGAGCGCAAGATCCAGAGCCTGCAGGCGACAGGCGACGCGGTGGCACAGCTGTCGTCGGACGCGCTGTTTTCCATTTTCCGACACTTGGACCACGACAGCCTGAATGTGTGCGCCAAAGTGTGCCTTCGTTGGATGGACGTTATCCGCCGCCATGCTGAAAACCTCTACGTGCAACAAACTCCGGAATTTTCCGTCGAGTATCTCGAGTATTTCACCGAACGCTCACCGCCTGATTGGTTTACCATGCGGCACTTGTTCAAACTCACATCACGGACCAAGATCTTTTGCGGATTGCTGTCGCTCGCCCCGACTGATCAACGGATTCAACAGTTATTGGATTCGCTCGATCGCGAGCTTCAACAACTTGAAAAAGGCCTCACGCTGAAATTCTCCAAGCTCTCAAAAAAGGGCCACCAATCAGAACAACCCTTCGCCGTCACCACAGAATTGGAATCCAAAAATATTGTATTTGACGTGCACTTTCTGGTGACCGACACCAACCCGCTGGCCGCATGTGACACCTTCACGATATCAGACGTGAAATCGTTGGATGAGCTGGTTGCCAAGCCCGTCACGGCCGTCCGATTCCAAGCCGAGAATTTTCAAATACACGTTGAGGTTTCCTGAAAAAAGTTTCTGAAAAACTTGATTTTTTTTTCATTTTGAAAAAATTCGACCATTGTCCGAAAAAAAATTGAGTGGTCACTCGAAAAAAAATCAGTCAAAAAATTTTTTGGTGTCCAACCAGAATCTGATTTTTCCAAATTGGATTTTTTCAAAATCGACTTTCTGGAAAAGTTTTCATGGGGCAGCCGGATAATGACGAGAAACGCCGCTGGAAATGCCTGGTGCAATTCGGCAAACCAAGCAAAATTTACCACGCTACCCGCGAAGATCACCGATTTCTGGACTATCTCCGCCGGCACCTCCACGTCTTGTTGGGGAATCTAGACGCTGCAGAAACAATTATTCGCTGGCTCTTGCGAGAGCGATTAGCGGAATTAAAACCCGGTCATTATGAGCTGGTGAAAAATCATTGGGCACATAAGCTATCACCGCATGGCTTTTTGAAAATGTCGGCCATATTTGTGGATTTCAAAGTGCCCATTGATTTCGAATTCTTTCACCAATACATGTGGAGTTTTCGCGTGCTTGGCTACGACCCTGGCAAATCATTCATGTTTTATCTGAATTGGACGAACGATCCCAATATCTTGTCACAGATATCCCAATATTTTCCAACGTCTCTCTTGGAACTCGTCAAGATGTTGTTGCTTGTTCTTAATCGACAGTGTCGTCACATGTTCTCCAGCATGATCAATCCGTGGACTCAAGTCAAGCACCACATTTTATTCTTTGTGTTTGCCAATTGGCAAATCAGCGAGTTTCGGATTGCGCGCCCGCTTAATACAATTTCTCCTTGATCCACTCCACAACTCTGTCCAAATTCTCTTCCTCGGCACAGGTGATCATGGCGGGAAAGAGTGTGGGTTCGTCAAGCGCCAGCTCCTGTTCAAGCTCGGGGTCGATCCGGTTGAATCGATCACCCAACAACGCGCGGCACAACGTGGTCGTTTTGTCAATCATGCCACGCCAGAGCACCGTCGGCAATTGAGTGGCCCACTGGTAATAGCCGTAATTGTGTGCATCGTCAGCCATGTATTGTCGCACGTGCCCAGTCGAGAGTGATAGCACCACCACGTCTTCGAGGGGAACGTTCAATTGAGCAAGGGCGTGAGCCACGGCCAAATCCGCCGGGTTGTGTGCAAACACTCCACCGTCCACATACGATTGCCAAGCGGGAAAATAAATGGGAGCCGCGCATGTCCGCATCAATACGTCGCGCACTTTTTCACTGCCATGTGTGGCGGATGTAAACACGCGTGTTTCCATGTCTCGCTCTGGTGACGCACGCTGATTGTCGAGCAAAAACGCGGGCACCAAGCAAGGCACGTGCGCGTCTGCCAACGTCTGGTCTTGCCACACTTCTTGGCAAAAGAGAGCGAGCGCGCGATTGGACCACTTGGCCGATGACACGGAGTAGTGCCCCTGTTTTTCACCAAACACTGCGCGCGAGGTGAGCAACATCATCTCGCGGATGGTGGCCGGGTAATGGCCAAACGCCAAGGCCATGGCCAAAAGGGCTCCGTTGCTGGTGCCGGCGAGCATGTCCACGCGCCCAAGGAAATGAGGAATATGTTTCACGATGCGCTCGAGCACAATACACGGGATGATGCCGCGAGTGCCGCCGCCGTCGATGGACAACACAAAGAAGGGTTTCCGTCGTGATGGCGAAGACGCCCGCCGGGTGCCAACGACATCGGCACCTCCGGCGGCATTTTCCATGACGTCGTGCAGGGTGTTGAAAAACTCCAACATTGTTGCATCTTGATCGGACACTGGACACGCGGGCGTCGGGTGATCTAGCGCTTGGGTGATGGACATTTTCCAGGCGTCACACAGTTGCGGTGATGCGCAGCGCAACGTCAAGATTTTCGATTCGGTCGCCACGTGAAAAATACACTTTGATGTGCCACTGATGCCGTTGTCCCCGTGCCCTTCAGGGGATGATGAGGCACATTCTTCAACTCGAGCGCGCGCCAAGGACACGTGGCCCAATTGTGATAGCTCGCGAATCACCAGCACACTTTCTTCAGTTTCACTTGGGGCCGGCTGAAAATCGAGATGGCGCACACACCATGTCTCCCACTGCGTGTTGGGGTAGGCCAGGAAATAGACGGCGCCGTGGAAAGGTTGTGCGCGATGTTTCAAAATGTCGACCCATTTCCGCGCGTGTTCTTTGATGGGCACGGCAAACGTGGTGTGACCCACGCGGACCACATGACCACTCTCGGCGGCGAGCGTGAATTGAAAAGGTCCCAATTCCACTCGAGTGTCCGCGGTGACGGAGCACGACATGGTGGACGTCACCGAATAGTAAAATAAAGCGCCGCGTTTCAAGATGAAATATCGCTCTTTCCAGCGGCCAACACGAATGTCGCGCGACATGGAAATCGGCTGCTTGAACATGCACCCGTGTCCAACAAGGGTGGAGACAGGCGGGTGATTGTTATCTTTGAATTCTGTCAACTCCGCCTCTTCAGCGTTCTGAATTTCATGTGCCTTGACAGCACCGGCGGTATTGCCCATGTTGTTAACTTGTTAACCCTTTGCAATAAAACCTTTTCTTTATTTTAGAGCATGGAAGACGAGGAGTTTGACGCATTCATTCTCGAAGAGTTTGGTGGGAGCACCCCCTCAAGTTCACCGCCACGTATTCCGCGCGCGGGTGGTGTGTCGGAGGAACAGGCGCTGGCCGAACAAGCCGCCATGGTGGAAGAGGTGAACGAGCTGAGTGACGCCATTCGCGGCGACGTGATTCTTCAACTCGGACGAGAGGTGGTCAACTACGAGACGGGTGAGATCGAGATGACACCCGAGGTGGTCGAGTATTTGAAGCAATACTTGGACGATTACTATGACCTTTTGAAGAGAGTCCAGGATGACTTTCAGAAACTCAAAAAAAAGAGCCAACGTGATCGGTTCAGAGAGAGATTTTCCAGGCGCCTGAAAGACTTGACCCGACAAGAACTGGACGAAGCCCGCGACTACATCCGACAATTGCGCGCGGAGAAGCCAGCGCCACGGCCTCGGCGAACTCCACCGTCCGAACTGGCCGAGCGGTTGAAAACCAAACTGAAAAACAAGGAAGATCTCAGCCCCCAAGAACAGCGGGAGTTGATGCGCTTGAGCGACCAGACGGCCCTGAACACGGCGCAAACCATCCGCGAGCTAGAGATGGAGTTGCGAAAAATGGCCGGACGCGTGACCGAGCAAGAATTCAATCCACAGCGCGCTGGAGAAGAATACCGTGACATTGTTTTGGAACCGTTGCAACTCTCAGACGATGACGAAGACGAACTCAGCAGCGCCACCGTCAGTTCGGATGAAGAAGAGCTTGCAGCACCATCGCGCCCGATCCGAAACGACCAAGAAGCCCTGGATTTTTGCAGCCGATACGCTCGGGGAGCTATCACTGAACAGGAGTCCCTGGAGTTCATCGGGTATGCCACACGGCGCAAGCTGCTCGAACCCAAGGCTCTTGAAGAAGCCACGATTGGTGAATTGTGCGCGCTACTCAAAAAGCGGATCGAGTTTGAACGGCAACGACCTTCTCCCTCAGCTGCGAAACAGTCAAAGAAGGCAAAACAGCCGGCGCCTGCCAAGAAGCGAGAGAGACCAGAGGCCAAGTCGGGTGACAAACAGCCGACGAGAAGGGTCGAAAAAAAATCCAAACTTTCCAAGGCTGACTTGACTGCTCGGCAAGAGTATGCGACCAAACTCAAACGAGTGAAACTGACACAGCTCAAAAACACTGGACAGATTATGCGCTACCCCGAGTTTGACACGCGAATCGACGCACTCTTGGCAGCCGAGTTGGCCAACCCCACGGATGATTACAAAGTGCAGTGGATGCAAAAACTCAATCAATAAAACTTTATAGCGTGTGATAGTTTTTCAAAATGTGAGGCCACCACTTGTCCCAAGCCCGGGCGCAGGGATACACTTTCCAATCAACGCCATCGGCGCCATCACCGTTGACGTTTTCAGCCACAATCGTGCAAACCAGCGTGGGTTGGGGGATGGGTCCCTCGTGCACTACCAGGGACATCTTGGTCTGTTCGCCCGCGTATGACGATGGCAAGTGAAAATCAATGTAAGCATTTTCGCCGCTTTCCAGTTTGATCAACGGCACCTTGTCCAAATTGCGAAATCGCAACGGACACAATCCAAGCGCCGAGAGAGTAGTGTTTGGACAGTGGTCCAGATTGATCAGGCTCTTGGCCAAGTGCAGGTGATGATGATAGAGGGCCCGGAACGCATTGGCATCCTTGGTCTCACCAATTGAAGTGCTGCCAAAGTAGTAGGGTAGAGCGGGAGAAGAGAAACTCGCGCTTGGCATCACCGGCAAAATCAGGCGGTTCGGTGGGTCATCATGGGGCGAAGAATGTGTTTCAATCTGGCATGGTAAACTAAAGGAGAACATCTGATTGACCAACATCCAAAAATCGGAGCGGGGTTGTTTAAAGTGTGACACCTTATAAAACCACACATACCGCGGGTCTTGAAGGTAATCCGTCCATATGGAATTTCCAAGGTCCACACTGTGGACTAAAAATCTCAGCATGTCAGTCACTGTTTTGTCATTTTTCAAATACATCAATGACTGCGTTGCACTATTCCTACCCAAAGCCCATTGAACCAAAATCAGAGAAAACCCAAAATTCCATCCACTGACCCTCCATTTTGCTGCTGCCTCCTCCATCCACTTTTCCAAGGAGCCCAAATCATGCGACACCTGATACGCTTTCCAGTGTTTGGCTGCCACCTGAAGATGTTCCGCCGCGTAAGTCAACTCCCACTTTGGGGTCAACTCCCACTTTGGGATCTTGTTTTCTTGCTTCTCTTCATCAGACATGTGACCACGCAGTGATTCATACATGGCGAGCCTGACCAGTTTGCTTGGACCCCGCGACAAGTTCTGAGACATGGTTCGGAAGCGCAAAAAACACGTGTGTTGCATGACCGGCAACGTCATCAGTGTGTTGAACTCGCTGACCAACTCGGGCTTGACCAAGACGGGTGCCAAATGATCCTGGGCCAAATATTCGGGCGTGATTTTGGGAGCCCCGCTGGCAAAGCCACTGAATTTCAGCAGGAGAGCCGATATGTAATGGGGCAAAAAAGTGGTGGAATGCATCATGGCCGCGTGACCTGCTTTACAGGTGCGTGCAACCGCCAGGGCATCCCGGAAACACAAGTGTTGGCCCAAGAAACGGCCACCGAACGCCAAGCCGTTGACATTGATCAACAAGTCGATCAGCAGGTTGGGTGGCGACGACGATCGAATGGACTGCAACATTTCAGGCCCGAGTTTGGATGTTTGCTTGACATCAGGTGGGAGAGATTTCTTGGGTCTCCCACAGAGACCGCGGCGACCACCCCTGGACATCTTTGTGGGCTGGTAATCAGGGTCTTGATCGGCATTGTTGGAATTTCGGCGTTTTTTGGTGGACATTTTTAAATTTTCAGCAGCCCTATTTTCAGAAATCCATTTTCAGAAATTTCCCGATTTTGAAAAAAAAACTTTCATCCACCGAAAAAAAATGAAGCTCAAATTTTTTTTTTTGGGTTGCTCAATTTTTTTTTTTGACCAGCTGGATGGAATTTTCAGAAACTTCGAAAAATCATTTTTCTGGAAATTTATTTCAGGATGTAGTTTGCCACTTTCTTGAATTTTATGCGCTGGTATTTACGGAAAACAGAACGGGCGGTGGGTATGAGACGCGATATCTTGGATCCAGCCGCGGAGTGCTTCTAGCGGTTCCACCAAATCTTCGCAGGTATAACCCGACATCTTGAGAATTTCTGTTTGTGCCCACTGCTGCTTCTCGTCCTCCTCCGGATCAGGGTTGATCAGGGTGTGAGCGAGGGAAACCGCTGCAGTGGTGAGCAGGGATGGGAGAAATCGGTTGTGTTCGGGATGCAAAAGCGCCGTTTCCAAGACCAACCTGGTCAAGTAATATCCCTCATCTCCGCGGGCATATCCGCCGGCCTTGCTATAGACGTCCAAGAAAGTGTAAGGCGTGGGTCTCATTAGATTGTAATCGAGTGTTTCCAAGACGCGTTGTTCCATCTCGAGCAGCGCCCATCGGTCAAAGGCATGGTCCGAGACGTAAACAAAATCGTCCGCGGCAGCCGGGTGTAAATCGTGGAATTTCGAAGCGATCATCATGCACGTGCATCCCACCAGCTGCAGCGTTTTGCTGTTGATTTCCACGTTGGACGCGAGCATGCGGTCCACCATGCTGACCGAAGTAAACAGTGTCGCCGTAATCAAGCGGTATTCCTCGCAAACATCAATCATCCAATCCACCAAGATTAGACGCATTTTCCAGTTCACTCGTTTACCGTCCAATTCGCCAACTGCGCCGCATGATGCAATCTCCTGCTCGCGAACGATATGCATCCATTGGTGCTTGGCGGATTTCTGGGTCGACTCTGTGTCATCGTCCGCGCTGACAATCCAAGTGAGGGTTTGGTCACACAATCATGGGTGATATACTTACCGTGGTCGTTTCATTGTCTAACAATGGATCAATGTTTTTTGTCGATAAATTAAACTCGCACTCTGGAAAACTTTTTGGGCATGCGCGGTGAACACGAAAAAATTGGCATGTTATTCTTCCTGCTTGTGACTGCCGTCATGGCTTCAACCGAAACGTCTGTGACATCGCCGCCGGTGTGGTGTTGTTTTCACGGATTCCATTATCACGAGTGTTACGAACGCGTGGATGCCAAAGGATGTGCCATCGGCGAGTCCATCGTGTGGCCGCGGCCGCAGCGATCCGAGACCATGGTGTTTGGCGACACGCTGAAAACGCTTCGATACCCAACCATGAACGGCGGATTCATGGTGTGTTCTGATGTGCCCGAGTGTGCACCCACCGAAGCGGGCGGAGCGTTTCTCCGGGGCGTGATCAAGAACTGTCGTGAATGCCGCGGCCGTTGAACAGAACACCCGGAAAATAAACTGTATGTGTAAATGCTAGTCTGTTACGCTTTCAAGGACTACGTCCAAAATGGTCTCGGCGCCGACCTGGTGCGGCTCACTGGCCAGCGCTGATCACCCGAAATATTACGGGCTAATCAAGCAAATAAAAAGTCAAGTCAAGGGGTGATGGGAAATTCCACCAGTTCGTTGAAAAGGCGAATTGAGAAACAGTTTGATCTTTTGCATGTTCAGTTCGAGCGCAACCTGATTTCTTGCGAGAACCTCTCTTTAGCACGGGAAATCTTTTACAGCCGCACTCATCTTGGACGTATCCAGGCGGAATTAATACCCAAAATGTTGAGCGATGTAAGGCGCAGAAGACTTGTTGCTCTAGGCGGAGATCCTTACAAAGAGATCCTCAAGCTCAACACCCTGATTTCCAAGTATATCAACAGCACCAAGGGTGGCCGAGACTTTGGGCGGGAAAACAAACAGCTGAAATCCGAGATTGAAAAACTCAGAAATTTCGAACCTGAAAAAATATGAAAAATCCCATTTGGAAAAAATAAAAAAAAAATCTGACCAACTTTTTTTTTCCGAGATCAAATTTTTTTTTTCGGGTGACTCAATTTTTTTTAGAGCCTGGTCGGGGTGCCGGGATGAAATTTTTCAAGATGGGATTTTTCTGAAATTTTTTATTTGGCCGCGGTCATGGTCGATGAGCGTCGTAGGGCTGTTTACACCACTCGCCAGATACGCGCTACGAGGGTGCTTTCAAGACGGATAATACGGATTGGTCATGTCGGTGGTCCACGAAATCGGGTGCATTTCCGCCGGCCTTGGTTACAGTGTCCGTCAGAATCGCGGGATTCTCATAGTAACCCAACCGTTCTCGAACAAACACCATGAAACCATTCAGGTGTGTAATAAATCACCAGCGTGATCAAAGTATTCATTTTTCTCCTAAACGCGCCTTACATTTTCCGCACACGCACACATGTGATTCCGCTTCTGCCCCACGCCGCGGCGGGCCAACGATGCCACGCGCCGCTACTTTTATCCGCGCACGTGGCCAGCTCCGCGCGGTCATCCACGCGCCACATGTTGAACACACTGGGCTGGTTGGGTGCACTGAATCTGTTAAAGCCGAGATCGTTAAAGGCCGGCGGCGGCTGTTTCAGCTGGTGGTATTTCAAAAATTGCCGCTGCACCATGCGGTGACACAACGGACATTCGACTTCCTCCACAGCGCACTTTTTCAAGTGTTGTGCCCATTCGCCGCGTGATGATCCAATACGCTTTTTGCCACACCCCCATTTGCACGCAAAGTTGTGCTGGTCCCAACATTCGAACCATTGATGTCCTTCTTTGACCATCTCGAGTCGCGTTTTCTCTTCTCCGCAGCCATTGCACTGCATCATCTGGTAGGGACACTCCGAGACATGCCGCCACATGTCCCAACGTTGCGTGGTGAACGAACAACTCAAGCCACGACAGCGCACCTTATTCAGCTCGATCGGAACGGTAACTCTGAGGCGCTGCAGATCGTCCGGTTGACATTTTCGGGTCACGTGGCGGTTATAATTTGCTTTTTTCACAATCGCCGGACAATACGGACAGGCCACGAAATGTTCACACAACTCTTCCACAGTTTTGAATTTCTTGTATCCCAATTGCTTGCGCGCGCGGTCCACGAAATCCCGGTGCATTGCACGTTCAATCATGAGTTCTCGATACTTGGACGACCGGTCCTTGACGGTGAGCACGTGAAACACCCGATGTGCCAACAAAAGATTGAGGTAATCTTGGGGTGTCACATACTCATTCAACCACAGGCGAATCACGTCCTTGGGGACGTCCGACCAAGACGCCATGTTTTCATTTGAAATGAAATAGTTTTTGGTGATTTCCAAACTTGTGAAAGGGGGTCCGGATGGAATTCATTTCACCCTTTTGGGATTTGCTTTTTTTCCGATGTGATTTGCCGGAGCAAGCGCGACTGATGCGAGTGTGCAGCCGAATTTACCGCGTCGGCACCACCGATTCACGTATGATGCATCGTCTGAAAATTCAACACCGCCGCTGGCAGGCTCGGGCACTGCCTGATCAAACACCAGAAAAGTGCCTTGTGATGTGTCAGAAAGATGGTTATTGGCTCAGATATGTGCATTACCAAACACCTGAAATTTGCCAAGCTGCAGTCACACAAGATCCACATGCTCTCAAATTCGTGCATGAGCAGTTCAAAACGTTGTCTCTTTGCCTGCAAGCCGTCCGTCAAAGGGGAAGTGTGATAGATCTGGTGCCCCGTCACTTGATCACTTATGAAATGTGTAGAGCCGTGTTACATTCCATGGATTCATACAAGGCGTTCTCGTATGTGCCAGAGGTTTTTCGAACTCCAGACCTTTGTCTGGCCGCCGTCAAGCGATCGGGGGAATGTCTGAGTTACATCATTCCCAGCAAGCAAAGTCTCCGTATTTGTAAGGCCGCCATCAAGAAATCACCGGCTGCTCTACGCCATGTTCACCCTGAAAACTTAACAGAAGAGCTTTGCTTGTATGCCGTCCAACTCGATTACTGTGCGTTAGCCTACGTTCCAAGGGAAAAACAAACGCGCCAAGTATGCTTGGCTGCTATCCACCAATGCGGAAGTGCTTTGAATTACGTGTATCCGGAACGCCAAACCCTTGAGATGTGTCGCTCGGCAATCCAAAAGGATCCCCAAAATATGCTGTCCGTGCGAATTTTTGATCGAATCGATCCATTTAATGCTTCGTCTCTGTGATTTCAATAAACGCGTCCAACGCTCGGCACTGGTCTTCCTCTTCTCTGATCATTTTCATGTTGGCTTTGTGGAGCATGTCGTTACCTTCCATTCGTTCTTGTAACTGCTTTTTTAGGATTTCATGGTTATCGATTTCTATCCTCTTCCTGTTGCTAGAACGCAGTTCCCAATCATCAAAATAATAACTATTGTGGTGCTTAAAGTAAGTGATCAGGTAATTTTCAGAGTCGTCATATGCCAGATCCAAGAGCAACTGGGGATACTCTGCAGGTTCCATGCCGGAAATGAAATCCCAGTGCTCTGGATGAGATTTCATACAACGGCCAGAGATTGGTCCTAACTGATTTTCAAGACCTCTCATTCGGTTATAGCAATTCCTTAGATCCCCTTTCCTGTCAGTTGAGAGCCCATACTTGCCAAACAAATCTTCAAATTCTTCCTCAGGCACGATGTTATAATGAAGGCCCACAGTGAGGTAGTCACTCCAACATTTAGAGTAGGGCATCCGGAATTTCGGGCATCCAGGCTTCGGACACTGATTTAGATATTCACAATTGCAGAGGGAGAAAAAAGTGGTGTGCTCCAAAAACTTGAGCTTGTCTTCCACGGAAAGGTTGTGCATCAAAAATGAAAAGCACTTGAAAAACCAATAGCGGTTGCAATGATACGTCACAAATGTGTCCATCCACGAACACGTGAGGCGCAGTGTCAACGTATCGCGCGGGTGCAACTCTTTCACAATCAAGCGCAGCACATCTTTCGGTAAATCCAAAAACAGACCCTGCATTTTTTTAGATTTGAAATGGGTCGCTATCTTTTTTTCTGCGCTGGATTTTTCACTGGAAAGCTGGTGGAGCACAACATGGGGTGGAAATCTTTTTACAATTTTCAGCATCGCATCGGAAACTACGAGGCAGAGTTGTCGCTGGGCATCCCGTGGGGTCTGTGCGAACGTGAATAAAATCTGTTGTGTATCCATAGAAATGGGACGTGTGTTTGCTTTTGTCAGCGGCTTGGCGGCTGGAAAATTCGTGACGTCCAATATGGAATCGCGCGAGGTAAAGTCAGGCCTGCATCGCTTGGGCAACGTCAATGTCGAATACAGTGTCATGGTGCCCACCGGCTGGAAAGCAGAGGCCGACTATCGTGAACGGTCGACAGTCAAATGGAAGGTGTGATGAAATAAATGTTGTTGATACGCTAGAAACCATGGTGAGATATCAGGGAGGGAAACATCGCATTGGACGCGATATCGCCGCGGTGATCAAGAAAATCGAGAAGGGCATGGGTTTGGAAAACACGCCCTACTACGAGCCCATGGTGGGCGCCGGTGGCATTTTCAAGTGGATGGCCAACGATGATGAAGCGTCGTCGTCGTCACGCTCAGACAGCCGATCACGCAGACGCCGAAATAGACGACGTCGTCCACGCTTCGCTTCCGATGCCAACCGGGACCTGATCTCCATGTGGAACGCCCTGAAAAAGGGCTGGCAGCCCATGGAAAATGTCAGCGAAGCCGAGTGGAACCGGCTGAAACACTCCAAGGGGCCGACGCCTGAACGCGGTTTCTGTGGCCCGTTTCTCAGTTTCGGCGGCCAAACGTGGTCCGGGTATGCCAACAAGTATGACGACAAAACCAACTATGCCAAACAGGCGGCCAAATCGATCAATAGTTTTCGGGACCGCATGAAAGATGCCACGTATTGGGGTGGTTCTTATTTGGACATCCCCCACGAGCCCCGCGGCATGATCATCGTGGCCGATCCACCCTACGCGCAGAGCAAGGTGGCCAAGCCTAACAAAGATTTTGCTCAATTTGACCACGACACCTTTTGGCGCACCATGGAGCGATGGGGTAAACACAACCTGGTCTTTGTGTGCGAAGAGGTGGCGCCTGACAATGGCAACTGGGTGGTGGTGTGGCAAAAACCCTATCGGCGCGGCGCAGCCAACCAGCGGAAAAACACCCGGCAATATACCGAGCGCGGCGAGAAGGCCCCGGTCAAAATGAGCGTTGAAAAGCTCTTTCTCTACAAAACACCCCCCAAACGGTCGGTGTTTGATCGACCCAAGTTCCCGTTTTGAGAAATAAAGTTTTTCAGAAAACAGCCCCAATTTTTTCAAAATCGGAAATTCTCAAAAATCCTCCTCCCAGAAAAAAAAGTTGGGACCTAAAAAATTTTTTGAGTTGACCAATTTTTTTTTGCTCAGAAATTTTTTTGGTTTTTTTAAAAAGTTGCATTTTTTGGAAATTTCTGAAAACATTTTTCTGGTTTTATTCGGTCAACTGATCGGACGGTGAAACAGTGTCGGCGACGCCGCCAATGACCAGTTCATCCTTTTCCAGGCGTAGTGAGATACTCTCTTGGTCATTCACTGGCACCTGCAGGGTCTCGCCGCGTTCCAGGGCAGCCTCCCGTTCGGCAGCTCTTTTTTTGGCGGCAGCCTTTTGGGCCTTTTTCATGCGCTTGCGTTTCGATTTGCTTGGCGCTTGCTTTAGCAACTCTCGCTTGACGTCGCTCACGTCGGTGGGGTCCAAGCGGTTGTTTGGTTTCACGCCAGCGGTGGATTGAGCCACATGGTTATTTTTCATCTCTGGCAAAAAAGGGTGAGGCCAAAATGTGGTCACAACGTGGTCATGACATGAAGCTTACCTAGTCTACGTTTGCGCAACTCGTATCGTCCCTGGCCACCGCGCTGGGCTTTCATCTGGGTTTTCCGATACTGCAGTCGCGCGCGTGCAATTCGCATGTTCATTTCTTCCTTTTGCTCGGCCGTCCATGTGGCATCGCCGGCGGCCGACATCAGGTCCTGGACGTTGATATCCTGAAAGTGACTCATATTTATGTTTTCCGAAGAATAAAATGGTGTCCATCACAACACAAGCCGATGTGGATCGGTGCTTGGCCGGACCCGAACCAGAAGACCATTTTCACCAGATCGCTTGGTTTTATGACCGATCACCGCCGCGCGACACTGAACATGCTGAAGAGCTGGCCAAACAATTTTACCAGCGATGTATCGATGCGCGCGCCACAGATTGGCAGATCTCTACCTATAATTTGGCTCACATGTTGCGTTTCTCGGACACTGATCGCGCCATCCAGCTCTTGCACACCATCGAAGACGACGATGTCGATGCACTCTCGTTGTTGGCTCAAATATACGCCCGCCGCGATGGTGAAAAATGCTTGCACTATTACCAGCGCGCGTGTGACGAAGATGTGAATCGGGACCGGGCTGCCAAGACCATGTATCAGCTGGCCAATTTGTATTATCACACGCACTGGTGTGGATGCAAATTGCAGAAGTCACCCGAGCAGGCGTTCGCATGGTATGTGAAATCGGCGGAGGCTGGTTTCTCCAAAGCGTGGGCTCGGGTGGCCGATTGTTATCATCGGGGTCTCGGCGTGACGGTGAGTTTTCACAAAGAAACCGAAGCCCTGCTGCGCCTGCCCGAAACCGAGTGGGATCAAACGACCAAGTTCAATTTGGCGTTTTATTATTACCGCGGCCGCGGGTGCATTGTGCCGGACCGCGAACGAGCGTTACGTATGATGCGCGAACTTGATCAGGAGTATGGCGACGCCGACGCTCAGTATGTGTTGGGTGAAGCGGCCGAGCGTGACAAGGATCTGGATCGCGCTCGTTTCTGGTATCGAAAAGCTGCGCTTCAAAACGAGGTGTCATCGGTAAAAAAACTTTGGCAGTTGGCAGAAAGTGCCGGCGACTTTGACGAGGCCGTCGAGCACCTCGAACACCTGCTGCGCATTCGGCGTCAATCACGCGCGCACTTTGACACCACTATCACGTCCCGCACGTTGTGGGTCGACCTTCACACGCTGGACGCGCTTTTTGAGAAATTGGCCGACACGCAAAGACGTTTGCAAGAGTGTGAACTGCGACCACCGGATGCATGTGCGGGTGGTCGACTCTACGAAGATGCCAAACAAGCGTTTCAGCAGCATGCCGTCGAAAATGATGTGACCTAGGGTTTTATTGTTTCCACACTTTGCTCGCCTCCGTGTCTGATCCACCCTCGCATTTGGTCAGCTGGAAAACCAGATGCGGTTCGACGGCAAACGCTCTAAGCACTGGCGGAAACAGTTGAGAAATATCTCGACGCGGATGCATGGTGTAACAAGCGGGTATAAATTCGTCGACTGGGATGATTGATTCATGGAAATCCGCGGCCAGTATCCGCTGGACACCCGAGCGGCTGAGCACATACCCGTAAAGGCAATAGGAAAAGCCCGGCTCTACCACCTCCGCGGCACCTTCGGCACATTCGACGCCTGCGGTGACGTCCGTCACGGGGTGATCATCGTATCCCTGTTGAAGCACTCGACCCAAATACAATACATCCCAAGCGCCGAGTTGTTCAATTGTGCGCTCCACTTTTTCCGGCACCGTTGGATCGCATCGAATGTCATCTTCGAGCACCACCACATACTTGAGCGTCGGGTCCTGCTCAAAGGCTTGGTGAGCTCGCCGCCACACAGACAAGTGTGAAAAGGAACACCCAATTTCTCCTAATTTCAGCGGGCGGTTCCACCACGCGTTGTTGGAGTCGGGCAGTTTCCAGCCGTCATACAGTGAAATACCCGCTTCCCGCAGCGTATCGCCGCCGGTAATGGTTGAACCGTCTACAGGGCCTGGCCAGTCGGTGGTGAATTCCGCGGCGGTCAACCAAGCGGGTGGTAATGCTTTGCGCACGTGTTCCAGGCGATCCGGTCGCCGTTTCAAGTTGATCACAAACACTTTCATTTGTTTCAAGCGCGAGTGGAAATTCGCTGCTGCCACAACGATGGCCTTTTTTATCTCTGTTCAGAAACAGAAAAATGAGCAGTATCGCGCAATCAGTGAACGAAGCCATCAGCCGCCTGACGAGTCGGCGCACCCCATCATCTGGCCAAGGTGTCCGCCAATCAGGCGTTGGACGGAAAGTTATGCCCGCCACAAAGGGTGCAAATGTGTTGAGAAAAGATAACCATCGCATGCTTTTGGGCGTGTTGCTCTTGGGAGTTGCCGGCGTGGGTGGATACTTTTTAGCGAAAAACTTGGGCAAATAAAAAACAACTTTAGATGTTGATCAGACGACTCTTTTTGTGCGGTGTTTTGGGTTGCAAACCGCTATCGCAGGTGCGTTCTGGACTCCCTTGAGGGCGGGCGCGGGGTTTCAGTTTAGCAACGTCGGGGTTGGACAGGCGCACAATGCGTTTCACCGGCGACTTGTTCACCGGCTGCTCGAGCTGCGCTTCGAAGCGATCACGGATGGCGCTAAACGCGGTGGCCGACGCCGGGATCTCCACAGAGCTCAACGGAAACGCGTCGTCGAGAAACATGCGTTGAGCCACTCGGTGTGCAGTGGGTTTGGCGCCATCTGCACTTTGGAAACGCTTGCCATCGGCGGACGCCAGCAACGCTTCAATGCTCCCGTGTTTCTTGATCAGGCGCTGCGCATTCACCGGGCCAATGCCTGGCAAACGACCCGGAAAATCGGTGCCTGATAAGATGCAATAGTCCACAAACTGAGAGTGCTCGGTGAAACCCAAGTGTTGCATGAGTGGCTCCAAATGAATCAGCCGCTGGGCTCGTTTGCTCGAATGGAAATGCTGAAAGAAAAAAGGGGCACCACACACGAGACAGTCGTAGTCGTCCGAGACAATGACGTCTGCCAACCCGTGTTTCACCAGCCACGCGCCGGCCTGTTCGGCTTCGTAGTTGGCCGTCATGAACGGAATGCCTTCGCGGCGAAAGATTTCCTTCAAATCCGTGTAGTAGCTTCCGCGCACCCGACGTTCGGCCCGCTTGGTCTGCTCCACCAAGAGACCTTTCAACGTCGACAGCCGCGCCATGGCTGCAAAGTCCAACTCGGGTTTCGCCTCCTGCTCGACTTTCGCGACCTGCTCGACCTGCTCTTTTGGCGACGACGCGGGTTTTTGGACGAACTCCGGCGGTGATTGTTGGATCTTCTCTTGAAGCTCGTTCAACTCTTTTTGGTATGAGGTGACCTTTTGTTGGGCTTTGGCCATGGAGCGTTGCTTACTCTCGACGCGTCTGACCACCTCGTCGTGTTTGGCCATGGTCTGCTTGCCGTCAAACATGAACGCGCATTCAATGCCACACTTTCGCATGCGATCACGGAGATGCAAAAAGCAAGCCAGATGCTCATTGTTGACAATGGTGTCGCACTTGTTCACAAATCGGTGCATCATGGCGGGCGCGTCAAAGAGAAACGTTTTGCCTGAAAATTTTTCAGCCAATTTCTCATCGGGCACCTCTTCCCAAGCATCGGGACACTCTTTCAAGACTTTTCCAAGCGATGGAACACCCATATGGCTGTGCTCAATGGACAGGAATTTGATACGTGAACGGACACTTGCTTTTTATTCTTGACCCAATTCCAAATAATTTTTCAGCCACAACTGACTGGCGGCGGTGATAGCCCGGTTCAGAGATTTCTCAATGGCCTTTTTCCGGTCGTCGCCGTTTTCACCTTGATAATCGGCCAGAAAGGGATATGCGTCCATGTCTTCTTTCTTCACGTCGTGCACCACCCACTGATAAAACTTACCGGCGCGCTTGAACCACGTTTCGTCAGGGACTGTGTCAGCCGGAAACACCTCTTTCACGCCCTGGAGCAGCCGGTTGCGCGTGACGGTGCGATCAACAAATTCCTGCACGGTGTTCAACACGTCGGGTTCGAGCGCGGCCACGCCGGCCACTTTGGATGTCTGATGCTCTTTGCCCTTAACTTTGAAGCGATGGACCGTGCCAACACCATCGGTGCCGACGGCAGTGCGCCAAACGATCCCCTCGCCAACACCGGATTTTCCAAACGCCTTGCCGACTGGACAGTCGCGCTCGACGCCATCCGTCAAGGCGATCAACTGCTGTCGCACCTTTGGCAGATCATCGAGATCCACAGTGATTTCAAAAGTGTCGAATTCCCAAATGTGCCGCAACGGCTCGACCTTGTTTTGCGCGAAGGAACCGGCGATCTGCGACGGTGTCAACCAACACGGTTCAGAGTCTGGGCCTGAGGCCGAAGGTCCCGATGGGGCCATCGGGGCGGAAGGTGCCGTAGGCAAATAGCAGGCGTCGAACACGACAAACATCAGAGGCAACCCGGAGATGGCCACGCCCTTCTGAATTTTGCCACCACACCACTCGCCATACATGACCACGGCGTGGGTGTCCACATTCACGCCCACATCTTTGGCCAATCGCATGAGCACGCGACGAAACACATCGCGGTGTTCGTCAACGTATGCGGCAAAGTTGGCATTGTCACTGGCGCCGGGCGTGATGATGCGGTTACGGCTTTGAGCCCACACGCCCTGCTGAGTGGAGAAGCCCACTGCCGCATTGGTGCCGTGCAGCTTGACGGTGCCTTGAAAGCGGGCCTTGGTCACGCCATGTTTTTTGGCATAAGTGACAAAATCGCGAAATTGTCGGATTTTCGGAAACTTGACAAACATTCAGCCCCTTGATTTCAAAAAAAAAATTAAATTGGGTGGTGGGTCAAATGGATCCCAACTTGTTCATCACGATTGCTCGCCACAATAATTTTCACGATTTCTTGGCCTTCATTCATGTGTCTCGGCGAGTGCGCCGGATTTTTCTGTTACACCTCGAGGCGATTGTCGGGCACGTTTTGAAAACCACGCTGGTGTTCAACCCAGAAACCGCAGCCCCTACGGACTGGTCCAAGAAGCTGCCGCGATGGGTGACTTTGACTTTGCCGCTCATGGACATTCCTGGATCTCAGCGACAGGCGCTCAACGACCACGTCGTCGCCGGGGTTCAACAGAAATACCCCTTCCTCTTGGATCAATCTCATGATTGTCACGAACTCATGATGAATCCATGTAGAAGGGGCAAAAAATCAGTCGATCAACCCCGGTTTCTGGCCGGTGGAAGTGTTGCACAAATCGCCCACGACAAGGAATGGAGAACAGACTTGGACCTGTTTCGCACCACGCTTCCAGGAGAGGTGGAATCACGTGAAAAGGTTTGGGTAAACCTGTCCAAGCGCCACTCTGGTGGCCCCCGCGTGGTAGAAATTGACTCGATCGCGAAGGACACTCAGCATATTGAGTGGACCTTGTCGGATTTCGACTTGTCCGTGTGCCAAATTGGCGTTTTGTTGTCTCCAGACACGTCAGGTGTGACAGGCCCGCGCGTGTTTGTCACCCCCCTGTTTTTGTATTCATTGCATACTCGATCGTTGATTGCTCAGGTTTCAGATGTGGCTGCAAAGTATCGGGACGACTTCAAAGAAGGGATTACGGCCATTTTAGACACCTTTTTCAAAAAACACTGTGATCTGCATCGTCAATTCTGCAAGTTTGATCAGACTTCACTGGTTAAAACCCGCTTTGATGAGTGTGATTCGTGTTATTATACCGCTCAGAACCTGCTCGAGCGAGATAACAACGATCCTCCCATCATCAGCGGAGACGACGGGGCTGATAATTTCATCCACCGCTGGATTGATCGCGTGCGAAAGTATGTCGGCCGTTTCCCTGATTTCGACATCAAATACATAAAAGCCGTGTGATGATTGTCATTTATTCGTGCACGTATTCATGGATATATCTCAGGGCACCAATGTCTTTTTGGACCGCGATCAAGCACAGCTCGGGCGTTCGGTTTTCCCATGGAACATACCTAATTAAACTCGACAAGTATTGCACGGCGACCATACACACTTCAGGCGTGCGCTTGGAGTGTGTAATTATTCTGATATTCCATGGGTATTTTTCCACCGCCAACAGACACAATTCAGCTGTTTGCTTTTCCACTGGAATTTCGTTGAACCTCATGGCATAAGCTTCAATAAACGAGTGAAGTAACTTGTCTGTTTGTTGCTCCAAAGGCACATAGTAAAATGCTTCAAACGTAGTTTCGACTGCTTTCAAACACATTTCTTCGGTTCGATGTTTCAAGGGGACAAAACGTAAGGCCGAACCATCCTTTTGAACTGCGGTGAGACAGATCTCATAAGTTCTTTTGTCTTCCACAACGTATCTCAAAAGCGAACCGTCTGAGGAGACTGCTTTTTTGCATAATTCTGGTGTTTGATTTTCAGGAGTTACATCCATGATAGAGTATCGGTCATTGTCAAGAGCCGCGGAACAGAGTGATGGAGTTTGTTTTCGAGGGTCCAAACGGCTCAGTAAATCACCGTTATGGGCTATGGCATTCAAACACGCGTAGGGGAACTTGATTGGATCCAACACCCGAGAAACATCATCCTTGAAAAACTGCCGCTTCACCGCCATGAGTCTGAACCCCAGATTCCGCGAAGTGTTCCCGATTGCATGCACCCGACTACACACCAACAGGAGGTTGACTTGAGTTTTGACATTGCAAAAGTAAAACAGGCGGTCCCAGAACGGGGCCACAAATTCCATACTCCGGCCCTTTTAGAAAATGAAAAATCTTTCTTGGAAATTAGTCAGACCCGCGCGGGAAAATGTCATGAGTCTCACTCTGTTTCCACATCAAGAAGAGGGTGTCGAATGGATGCTCCGGCGGGAACACTGTAATAAATGTGCTGGGGGTCTGTTGATGGACGACTGTGGTGTCGGCAAAACACCTCAAATCATTGCCACGCTCATGCGGAATCCCCAAGCCACCACCCTGATTGTGGCGCCCGTCAACATTTTGAAACAGTGGCAAGCTCAACTCCACCGATGGGTGCCCGATTTCAAAGTGTTGCTCTATCACCGCGCCAGTTTGATCAACGCGCTGAAACATGAGACGAACCCAGCGGTCGTGCGTGAAAAACTCTACGCATTCGCGCGGACAGCACCTGCGGTGCATGACGATGAATCAGGCGGCGGCCGACCGCTGGTCGTGATTACGTCGTATGGTAAGCTGACGGACCAAAAGTATGAACAGGTGCGTCGTCGCCGGAAAGCCATGGGTCTGTTGGAGAGGCGCGATCGCCACAAGACTGGATCGACCGCGTTGACGCGAGTGTTGTGGGACCGCGTGGTGTTGGACGAGTGCCACTTGATTCGCAACATGAACACGACTCGCACTCGTTACATTTTGGCGCTCAAAGCGCGCATTCGCTGGGGCCTGACGGCGACACCCATTCACAATGGCATGCAGGATTACGAGTCGTTGTTGAAATTTTTGGGTCTTAAAAAGTGGGAAATCGCCCATGTGTTTGCGTCGCATCCAGCGCTCGAAAAGTATCTGACTGAAAAATCACGCAAACAAATCGAAGGTCAGCTGCTGGACCTCGACGTCGAACACGGCGAAGTGCGTGTGGTGTCGCGCGATCGTCCACACCTGACCCACTCGGAAATCACGTTGCGCCGCACTAAAAATCAGGTGTTTTCACGCAAGCGTGCTCGCGACGCCGTCAGCGCTGAACCAAGTCACTCGAAAAAGATCAAGCATCCCGAGTTGCCAGAGCTTGCGGTGGATATTGTGTTGGTTGATTTTGCCACTCGCGCCGAAATGGACTTTTATCGCCGGCTCGAGCAGGCTGTCCGGTTGGAAGTGCATCAAGGCGCCGGCGGCGACGCCGAAGTCGAGGTCACTGAGCAGGCGCTGTTTGAACTCATTTTGCGATTGCGCCAGGCCAGCGTCAACCCGGCGTTGGTGGTGTCTGGATACCGGCGGAAATTCCGCGGGCATTTTCCGTTCAACTTGGTTCCTCATGTCGTTGAGGCTCCGGCGGAGAACATGACGCGGCTCGAGTGGCGACGCCATTGTCAAACGCGCATGATGAATGCGATTGGAGTGCCGTCGAAAACGCGCGCGTTGCAGCGCATGATTTTGACACATCGCCGCGAAGAAAAGGCCATTGTGTTTTGTGAGTTTCGCGAGGAAATGCCACATCTGCAGCGTGATTTGGCCGCGGTTGGTGTGTCGTCGGTGCTTTACGACGGGAGCCTCTCGCTTGCCAAACGTGAAGACATTGTGCGGCACATGTCGTGGACCAATCAAGAAATTTACCAGGTGCTGAGTGAAGGTCACTTTTTTCCCGGCGTGCACCATGTGCCGTGGGAGATTGTGGAAAAAATTGCTCGTTACCTTTCTTTCGATGTGGTGATTGTGCAAATCAATTCGGGCAATGCCGGCCTCAATTTGCAAATGTGTTCGCGAGTGTATTACACTAACCCCAACTGGAATCCTTGCACTGAAATCCAGGCGTGGGGTCGGGCTCACCGGCTGGGCCAGACGCGTCCGGTGTCCGTAGTCAAGTTGGCCCTCTCTGGTCATTTGGCCCGGGTGCAACCCAGACGCGCTACGCACCAGACAGAGAGCACCATCGATCACCGCGTGCTGGAAGTGCAACGGGCTAAACGCGCCATCATGTCGGACATTTTGGACGATGAAGAAATTTTATTTAACGGTCACCTCACGACGGGGCCTTCGGGTCGCCTGACCAAGGATGACATGATGACCATGTTGGGTGCTGTTTGAAATGGCCAGCAAAAATTAATCACTCTCCTGTAAAAGATGAGGCCTCACTACCGATTGGACTCGACGCAAGCGGTGGGAGCCGACCGCATGATGCAACAGGCCGGTTTCGCGGCGCGAGACCAGAACCCCTTGCCCGTGCACAACCCCATGAACACGCGACTTGGAAAGCGCGACGAGGATTTGACCGCACCCCATCAACCACTCCCTCCCTCAGGGTCACGGCCCCAAAGGCCCCCTTCCGGGGGCAGAGTTGCGGCTGACCGGAACCCTTTTGACACGTTGGGCATCCCGCGGGGCACCACGGACGAACAGGTGGTGAACGAGGTGTATCGCAAATGGGTGACGTCACTTCACCCCGATCGCGGCGGTGATCCTCGCCGTTTTCAAGAAATCAATCGCGCCTACAAGATGGTGCTCGAAGTGATCCAACACGCCAAAAACGAATCGTTCGAGATGCTCAAGCGCCAAGCCGAGCGAGACATGGCCGCGCCGATCGGGGGTTTCCACACGGGAAACAAGGACGGTCAGGCGAATCAGGCGCTGGCCCCGCTCGGGCATGGTGAAGCGTTCAATCACGCGCGCTTCAACGAAGTGTTTCAGAATCACCGCATGTGGACGCCCGAGGACGATGGCTACGGCGACCGCATGGTGGCCAGTGAGTATGGCAACGAGAAAAAGTTGCGGCCCGAAGAGTTGATTCACCAGCGCGAGCGTGATTTTCTCGGGGTGCCTCAACAGCACGATCCTGATTTGCTGCACAAGTTCAACGACAATCAATTCAACGCCCTCTTTGAGCAGCGCGCGCACACTCAAGAACCCCATCGTCCACGACGCGGCGGTGGCGGTGAAACTTCCATGGTGGTGCGAACGGAACCCGAGGAGATGGGACTTTTCCGCAATTCGACCAGCCTCTGCACCACGCTGTCGGTGGACAAGGTGGACGATTTCTCGAGCCCCTTTTTGGGCACGGGTGCGGGCAGCAGCGGTGGGGCTTACACCGACTACATGCGGGCGTTCAGTCGGGATGCCCTGATCACGCCGCACGTGTCTGACGCGCAAGTGGGTCCAAAAAAGAGTGTGAAAGATTTGGAACGTGAACGGGCCAACATCTCGTTCATCCCGTCGCAGGAGTTATTGCAAGATCGGGCACGTCAAGAGGCTAGTATCAAAGAGCAGGACGAGTTGCGCTGGAGAAATTTTCTGAAACACCAAGAACAAGTGGAAGCACACAACCAGGCCGTGAGAAATGTATTGTCGGACGTGTCGAGTGTGCCACCCCGCCGTAACATTTGAAAATAATAAATCTTGTTTTTCAGAGAGAGAGACATGAGCAAGTATGACGCGGCCATAGAGAATTGGGCGGTTGCGCGAGATCAAGGGAACGTTCGGCCTGATTTGCGTGAGATTCAATATCTCTTTGCAGAGCATCTCAAACCTGCGTTGTGTGCGGCACTCGACCGCGGGGATCCCGAGGCCTGGAAAAAAATTGCCCAAATCTTTAGCGATTTTTCCAGCGTGTTCACCAGCTCGGGAAAATCGCGCGAAGGCGCCGCCGGCACCGTGCGATTCAGTGGCACCAACCGGTTTCTGGATTATCTTTACACCCAAGTGTATCAGGATCTTCACCGGCAATACCAGGAATCCAACCAAGAAATTGTCCGCGGCAGCCGGAGGCCTTCGACGCGTGATCGAAACCGCATCCGCGTGCTCCAGTATCCGGATCGCTTTTTTTCGAATTGGATCACCGACTACGTGCCAGATGTCACCGCACCGCAAGAGAGTTTGAAAATCGGCGATCGGCCCAAGCTGAGTGGCGGGAAAAGACAATTTCAAAAAACGGCGGTGCAAAAACCGCGCAAACCCAAGGGCGAACAAATGATTTCACCAGCGCACGGTGGAGCGTTCAAAGTGAAAGAACCCTTCAACGTGGCCCAATTTCGCGATTGGCCGTCGAGATTTCTCATGTATCAACCCATACAAGATGGCGTCGAGCCGAGCGGTGGAAACGAGGGTCTCGGAAAAATGGTGTATTACACGCAAGACATGCTCAAAGGCCTCGCCGAAAACAACAAACTTCCGCGGCGCATCGACGACCTGGTCTTGTTACACCAACAGGCCCGATTTTGGACGGAAGAATTCTTTGACTTTGTCGTGAACCCGTGTGATTTTACCAACCCTGGCGATTTACAAAATGATCAAGTGTATTCCAAGTATCGCACCCAAGTGTTGGTGCCGCTGATCAAACTGGCGTTGTTCACGTTGAAATCCTCGGCGGTGGACCCCCTTCGCCAGCGGGCCGTGGAAGATTCGGGGTCTGACCAGGCGTATCAAACGCTGATGTCACCCGTGATGCACTTGGACCAGTGGCGCGAATATGTGTCGGTCCATTTTCCAGATGCGGCGCGCGTGCTTTTCAACGAGAACCCGTCGGCCGATGCCGTGAGGTTTTACCAGAAATACGATCAAATCATGCCCACCCTGCGGCGCATCCAAGAACTTTTTGTCGGTCCAGCGCCTGAACGTCGACGACCCCAACGCAAAATGGCTCCACAAATGGGTGTGCGAAAACGGCGGCCTCCCGCCGATGATGAATAAATCACCGTTTTATTGACGTTTCTTTGGCGTCCTGATATCGTCTCACCCATTTTTGCATGAGTTCAAACTGGGCCTGCTCACATTCTCGAACATGCCGCTGGAAATCTTCGCTCGGCTGACGGAGAGCCGCGCATTTTAACACCGAGTGCTGCATGTTGACAAAATGATTCAATGTTTGGTGGGAAAATCCATTCATTGTTTTATTGATTTTGAATTTTTTTGGTTAATAGAAGGGTTTTATGGAAAAGATTTGAAAATGAATTTTTTAGGGAAAGATCTGGTGTATGTCTTGTGCGGTTTCCTCGACAAATTGGATGTGGATAGTCTATCATTGATATCAAGTCAATTTTACAAACACACTTTGCCTTACAAAGTAACACATTACACCCTCAGGATTACCCTTGGGTTCATACACCAGCAACGTAGCTTAGGCGTGATCTCTACTTTTAGAAAGATCAAGCTGGTTGATTTTTGTGATCTCAACCTATTGTCGCCTAATTTGACCCATTTGACTTTTGGTTTCTGGTTTGATCGGCCTCTGGAAAATGATCTTGTTCGATTCAGCGCTCTGACCCGCATCACTTTTGAGGACAATTTTAATCAACCAACCGATAAGCTGAAGTTACCCCCAAATCTGACACACTTGACCTTTGGTTACAATTTCAGCCAGCCCGTGGACCAACTCATACTACCTGCGAGTCTAACTCATTTGACGTTTAGTTATTACTTCAACCAACCAATTGAAAATTTAACGGTGCCTGATAGTTTGACTCACTTGATTTTTAAGGGATGGTTCAATCAGCCCATTGACAAACTTACATTGTGTTCTAGTTTGACCCACTTGACCTTGGGTGGTGGATTCGAACAACCTTTCTCTGGATTACCACCTAATTTATGTCACTTAACTCTTGAATCTTGGTTTCAGAAATCTCTGGAGAAAGTCGTGTTTCCGCCTACTTTGACACATCTCACCTTTGTTAAATTTGACAGTCCAGTTGACGAATTTATTTTACCAAATACCTTAACGCATCTGGATTTTGGGGGATGGTTCAACAGCTCGGTGGATCAACTTAACCTGCCCCCCAATTTGACCCACTTGACCTTTGGTCACGACTTTAACCAGCGGGTTGATCAACTTACTCTACCGTCAACTTTGACCCACTTGAGCTTTGGTGTCTGCTTCAACCGTTCACTACTTGATCATGTGACCTTGCCGTCTACTCTGAAATTTTTGAAAAGTGGTGGAAATCGATGTATCTTTTAATCAACCTCTTCCTTACAAATTGATTGATCACTAAATGTTTTTACATTCATCAGTCGTTCCGATCCATCATTTATTCTTAGCCGTTTCGTTTGGTGAAATGGCAATTCATGCACGTGCGGAAAATGGTGGCCGGTTCATCGCCGCCTCGCATTTGTAACTCGCGCACTTCAAATTTACCGCCGCACTTGGGACATCGATACCAACCCTCGCCCTTGGCCTCCTTTTTCTCACGCCGGATTTCCAACTCCATTTTCGCCTTCATCTCTTGAGCTTCGCGCCATTTTCGATACTCTTCACCGGCGGGTGTTCCAGCGGCCAGCACGTGAGGCGGAAGGGACGCCAACAATTCAGGCGAATATTGTTTCATCAATGCTTCACCATTCGTGCGAAGGGCCCAGATGATTTCAATGGTTTTTTTGCGATACAACTCGGCCCGATACATGTTGAACACCGCGTCCATTTCGCGACCAAACACCGCCGTGTAAATTCGCTGCTCCACCCGCGTGAAATACGCGAGAACATGGTCGGGATCCACTGCACCCCCCAACGCATCCACCATGCGTTTCAAGATAATGTGCCGTTGTCGCCGCGTGGTTCCATAGAGCAACTTGTTACGAACACCCGCCGCCAATGTAGTGGCCGAATCAACCGCATCGGTCGCGTCGGCCGCCTCAGCCACATTGGGGCGTTCCTTGGTTTTTTTAGTGACTCTCTCAGGAGTGTCACTTGGTGAGGTGACGGGTGCTTTTTTGCGTTTTCGTTTCACCGGTTTCGGTGGTTCAACGTCGGGCACTTTGAACATTTGTCATTGGTCACGCCAAACGCCACGCGATTTCACAACACATGTAAAAATTTATTCAAATCTCAATCTCGGCGTTGGCTTCTTGAGCGCGCCGAATATTTTTCAGTCGTTCTTCGGGATCGTCCAGGCCGTGTTCGGCAAACTCTCGCTCGCGCTTACGCTGGCGATACACCTCATACGGAACACACCCTTCGGGGATCACGGCGGGCAAATGACGAAGCAACGTTTCGGGATCAAAGTTAAGAATCGATTCCAGCGGAGCAATGTTGGTGTCCATCCGCGGCGCTTGACCAGGCAAACAGTTGCCGCGAGAGCCTCCTTTGTGTGCAAACAACACATCCGTCACCGACCGCGGCAGTGGGTAAAAACGCGATTTGAAATCACGGCAATCACCGTTGACGCGGTTGGGTTGATTAAGACACTTGCAATGGCACCGCTGCGAAATACCCTCTTTGGTGATCACAAAGTAAATGTTGTTGCTGTTGTGATCGGCATTTTTGTTCATACAAAACCCAGACCCAATGCCACCCACGCACACCAAGTAGCTGTTGGGCTGATTTTTGCGAGTGACGTTAAAAATGATGTCGTTCACTTCAATGTCGGCGTAGGGTGATTTACCGTTACGAACACACACGTTGTGACGAATGAATTCTTCCACGTGCTTGACCACGTCGCCATCCAAGTAGGCTTTGCTTCCACGTTCCACTGCAAGCGCTTCGCGCAGATTGGACATGTGCTCCACGCGTTGCCCGCGGTGATTGAGCACCACAGACATGCCTGCCTTTTTCACCACGTCGGCGGCCCGAGAATAAGGGACTGCTCCCTTGGGGCGCAGGAATGCTGGACACAGTTTGGTGATTTCAGCGAAGCGATCATCGCCACCCTGAGCGTAAAACTGTTTCAGGGCAATCTGAAGACTGGGCGGCATCCGAATCGACGTCAGGCGAAGCGTATTGTGCAGGCGTCGCACAATGTCCCACGGGTTCTCGTCGCCATTTGTAACCTGGTCAAACGGGTCACCAAACAACAACAAATCACGCATGGAAACTCGCTTGAAGCCGTCATCATCAACGGGACCATCACCCTGTTCGGCACCGTTGGTGCCTTCTGGCCCAAGATCCATGAACTCCAAGCCCAAGGCCTCGAAGGCCGCGAAGGCGGCTTCGTCTTCTTCGTCGAGGTCGTCGTCCAGGCTGCTATTGGGAGCCCAATTGGGAATGGGCATTGCCCAATACACATCAACGCCGGGCCCCTTGTGCGGCAACAACGGAGCCTGATCAGTGGTGAATGGAATGTTTCCAGCGCCGGCAGTTGCAAAGGCTTTTTGCGGGACCACAAATCGAGGCGTGTCCTCGGTGCTCAATGTGGTGCGAACTTTCACCTTACGATCCACATCGTCACCCTTGAAATCCCAAATGGCAACCAAGAAATACGCGCGTCCCTCCATGATGATACCGTCTTCACAATTGGGTGGACACGGCTTCTCAACATGGGTGGTCTCAGATCCCTGCACGTCATCAGGCGCCGCTGATGTCTCGGGGAGAATCGCGCGCGAGGTGGTCAGCGATTTGCGCAAATCCGACAGGCTCATCGCCTGGCCATCCGGGCTGCCGGCGGTGCTGGTCGGTGCACTACGACCAGAAGCTTGGGGTTTTTTGGTGGGGAGTCCCGGAATTTTGGGCGGCACTTCGCGATTTTTCTTCTTTTTGCGCCGCAACTTACACACTTGGCACTGTTGAGCTTTCACCGAAGCCAACATGCGCAAACCACTGGTGACATAGACGTGTTCATCCACCACATCGGACCAGGTATTTTTCAGGGGCTGCTTGCGCACGCCAAAGGCCTTGGTGAGAAACACCAAGTAGTCGGAACGAATGTCCAGCGCCTGGTCTTTGTCCACCCACAAGTAGGGAAAAAACACGTGATAGCCCGTCTTCACCAACTGGGTGCTACCATCCAACGCGGTGACCGCTTTCGTTTCGGCGCTGCAAATGACACACTCGAAAAATGCATTTTCAGCAAACGGGAAAAAACGGTGCAACACCTCCTGCAATTTCTGAATGTAGGGTTTCAACTCTTGCAGGCTGACCACCTCCGACTGACAAAAATCAAGATCCAAGTGATACTTGAAATACTCGGTGCGTGTTTCCACGGCGGACGTGAGCAGGCCCTGCTCGATCGACACGGCCATGTGCCACAGAAACTCGTCATTCAGCTCCGCAGGCACCACATACTGGTAACCAGTCATCAAATAGTGCGTCGACGTGATTTTGCGTTTGTCCTCTTTTTTGGCCGCGTCACGAAGCGCGTAAAAATTGCACGTCGCCCGACCATCGCCCGGCGATTTAATCCACCGCTTGAGCGCATTCAGTTTGGTGTAGTGTGGACTTTGCAATAATTTCAGGCTCATTCTCCACTCGCTGATCAGGCCTGCGATGCCTGATGCGTCGGTGACTTGGTCAGTCATGGTGTCAAAATATAATTTTCACCTGGAAAAAAGAAAAATTAGACATGACCCGTGAAACATCCGGGCGGTAGCCAAGTGATCGATGAATCATGACAAACGAGTTTGTGTTGTCCAAAGAGAAGCGAGAGTGGTGCGTTGAGCACGCCACGGCCATGGTGGAGTATCACGAGAAGCGCCGCGGAAACAACGCTTACAACCATAACAAGGTGCCAAGGTGAGAAAGGAACGCACATACTGCGACACGTCTCATTCGATCACATTAGCAACGTGGTGGGCGTGATGGGTGAAGTGGCAACCGTCGAGTGGCTCAAAACCTTTCTGGCAGAAGCTGAAATTGCCCAAAACTTTATCGAGTTTGAAAATTTCACCCTCGCTGGCGACATTTATGTGAAAGGCCAGCAGCTCGAACTCAAGTCGGTGCGGATGCATCAGTGGGACAAGTATGGGCGCATGGTGCCGCCCAAGCACCTGAAAAAATATGTGCCAGCCGGTGCACTTGTCGTGTGGGCCGCCGTGGACTTGGACGAAGGACACGTCATTCTCAAGGGGTGGAATCCAGCGCATGAAGTGCAGAGCCAAGGCATTCCAACTAAAACCAAGTGCGACAACATTTGGCTCAAAGACGAAGAAGCCATGCGACCCATGTCTGAATTGAAAACCATGCTCGAGCAATAAAAATTTATTTTCAGCGAATGAATTTGAAAGGTGCTTGTTGGAGTCTCAGGCCGTCCGGAGAGATAAGTTTGGGAAAACAAGCGTAACGCCCTCCAAAAGATGTCGTGGACATAGGTCGCTCTTCAGCTCCAACATCTTGCAGCACCTGGAGAGGTTCATACTCAATGTATTTGCGTCTCAAGCGCAACCACAGAATAAAAAATAAAACCGTGGTAGCTGCAAAAACTCCGGTTAACACTTGCATCGTTTCTACTCTAATACTTGATAATTTTCAAAGAACACCCGAAATTCCGCGCATTTCCGCCGGCCCTCCATGAATTGTGGTCATGAAACCTCTTGGACGTCCAAACGCCCTCGCTCAATTTTTCACAACCCCCACCGTCGCCCAGGCGCCGTCGACCAAACCCTACGAGCTAGGTGGAATTTTTTTCCTGAAATTTACCAACCTGAAAATTTTCCAAACCTGAAAAATCTTGGGCCTCTGGAAAAAAAAATCAGGACGTCAAACTTTTTTTTCTGAAGCTCCAACTTTTTTTTTGTTGAAAATTTTTTGATTGATTTTTTTCTCGAGATTGAAATTTCCTGAAATGTGTCTTTCCAGATCAGGTGATGTCGTTGGACTTGACTGGCCAAATCAAGTTTGGCGTGTTACCTGAACACACGCTACACAAGCTGTTTCAGGATGGCCGCGCAGTCGCGCCGCTACTGGAGCAATACCTCACGCACTTGGTTCCAGGACTGAAATATGTGGATCAAGCAGGATACGATTTTGTGCATGGCGACACGCGGCTGGAGTGTAAGACGTTCACGCGCAACGGCCTGAACTTTGCACCGTCCAACATGATTGGCAAAGGTCGCAAAGTGGACATTGACGTGTTTCACAAACACGCCGAAACCATCACGTATGTGTTGTGTGATGTCACGCGATTTCCGCGGGTGAATGTGGTGTTCACCCCAGGCGCCAAGCTGATTAAGCAACACCCACGCGGAGTGGTGCCATTGAGCAAGCGATGGCAAATTTTTGGAGAATAACAAAAAAATCTCCGCCTTAGGGAAGCAGTAGTAAACAGGATATGGTTGAATTTCTTTACACGCGTATCGTCTTGGTCTTCGCCGCGCTTGGTTTGGCCTCCATGGGAATCGGCGGAGTGGTGGCTGCGTTTCAGGGTAATCCGCTGGGTGGTCTGTTGACGCTGCTGCTCGCCGTGGGCATTGGATACTTTTGGTATCAGGACTGGATGCGTCTGGGCAAGTGTGCCAAAGCACTCGAAGTGGCCCGCGCCACAGTCAACAGTGCCACTGGCATGACAGTGTGAATAAAACGGCGAGTTTATCGCTTGAAAAATATCAACTTTTCTTAGTAGGAAAGATGCAGGCCATTTTGAATCGGCCCAACATTGCCAATGCCATTCGTCCAAAAGAGTGGGGACCCGCATGTTGGAAATTTCTCGATTGCCTCGTGTTCTCGTATCCGCTCGTGCCATCGGAAGAACAACAGGCGGCGATGGCCACGTATTTCCACTCGCTGAAAAATGTGTTGCCGTGTTACTCGTGTCGCGTGGATTTCACGCGTATGATGGAACAAGATCCCATCGAGAATCATTTGCACTCGCGCGAATCACTTGCGCGCTGGTTGCACCAGAAACACAATCAGGTAAATGAGAAACTCGGAAAACCCACCATTTCATTCGAGCACTATGTGATGCAATTCGATGCTCCGCGGGCTACTCATCAAAAGAGCCGGTCTGGTGCAAGTGTGCTCAACACAAGTGCCACGAGTGCCGGGAATGCGGCGTGGACTTTGCTGTTGCTTTTGGGATTAGTGGCTTCGCTCGGTGGAATCACGTATATTGTCATGTTGAAAAAGAAATAAAGACATGATCACGCCCGACCGTTTCAAGCATAATTTACCAGCGGGTGAAAAGCTATTTTGGGAAGAAGATTTCAAACACGCGACGGGTTTCGACACGGGCCGGGGGATATTGCAAAATGACAGAGGTGTGTATTGGAGAATGCGGTATTGGGGTTCACATTGGGTGCTTGATACGGCGATTGGTCGACCACATCGAAAAGGCCGACGAGCAAAAAGCGAAGGGCGATGCGATGTTTGCATGTTCAGAATAGATCGCCTCCGGGCCCGTGGCGGGGGCGTAGAGTTGGCACATCTTACCTGCTATCCTGCACCGAAAGTGGCGCTCATGTGCTTGTTGAGACGGCTGCCCAAGGACGTGGCATACCTCATCATTTTCAAAGCCTTCAACCTGCAAGTGCGTCGAAAAAGATGTTTGGTTTCAGAGTAGATGGAGCCGACGGACTGCCCGGTGAGCTGGGGCCGGTCTGCGTGGGAGTTTCTACACGGCGTCACCCTGGACCCGTTAGCACCGCCGGCGGCGAAACAGGCCCAGAAGCGAATGGCGCACGCACTGCGTTACGTGTTACCCTGTCCGAGTTGTCGCCAATCGTATCGGCGATTTTCGCGGCATCTCGAGCAGGTGCCGGCGGAAAAAATGGGTGATTTCTTTGTGGACATACACGACTGTGTCAACTTGAAATTGAAAAAACCGGCGGCCAAAATGCCGGCATACACCTGGACAACCATCAAATTGAAAGAATTATCAGAAGCAGGATTTTCGTCGTATGTCGAAGACATGTTTTTCTTCTTGTTCACGCTGGCAGCCAACTATCCGCGGGCCTTCACACCTGATACACAGGCCGAGAAATACTATCGCCGCTTTTTCCAAGTGCTTCCGGAAACCATGCGACATCGGCCATGGGGTGAAACCATGCGTGAGTATCTGCGAGAAAACCCGCTTTCAGAAAGAGGACCTTTGACAGGCCGTGATCAACTAATGCAGTGGGTGCATGGAATGTATACCCGCGTCGTCCCCGACCCCAAACCACTCGGTGTGATCCGCGACACCATGGAACAAATGCGGAAATAAAAGCCTGAAAACTTTTTTCAGAAATTCCCATTTTGAAAAATTTCTGACTTGGCCTCAACCAGTTTCCAAAAAAAAATTTGGAGTCAGCCAAAAAAAATTTTCTGAGGTTCAAAATTTTTTGCCGGAACCAAGTTGACACTTTTTCAAAAGTTTGAAAAATCCCGTATTTCTGAAAAAATATTTCAGGCCTGAATCAGGGTCTCTCCGCGCGTGCTGTTAACGATGGAGTTTCTAGTGCCTTTTTGGGATCATCTGTTTTCACGGTGTGATCTGCCGACGCAATTGACGTTGTTGCACGTGTGCCAGCGCATCAATCGGGTTGGTATGACTGAATCCAACGTGATGCGGCGAATCGTGGTAGCCAAACGAAGAGCACATTTGAAAAACAATCCAAGTCAAGATTTTCGCCACTTCAATTCCTTGTTAAAGGAAAACAAAACACTTGACAGATGTTTAAGGAAGATCAAATCATCACCGATTGACATCTATGAGGTCCCTGATGATAGGAAAACACCTGAAATCTGCATGGATGTTGCGAAAAGTAACGGGTATTGTCTCAAATACATCCCACCGGATAAGCAAACACCCGAAGTTTGCATCGCTGCGATCAAATCAAGCGTCGGCGGTGCTGTGCCATACATTCATCCCAGTCAATTGACGGCCGAAGTTAAACAGGTTGCAGATCAATTCGGGAATGGATTGTATCCACTGGATTATGTATGTTTTGACAACTCGACCAATGCCGAAATCCTTGAATGTCTACAACACAAACCAAAACTGTTGAGATTTCTGCCGTATGAAAAACGGACGCGAGAATTATGTTTTATCGCAGTTAGCAATGATCCAACGGTTATTGAATATGTTCCTCTCAATTGTCTTACGTCAGAAATATGCCTTCTGGTCATTCGACAAAACCCTTCGGCGTTTTGGTGTTACCATCCTGATTTTTTGCACCCTGACTTGGGATAAACCTTTATAAATTTTCTCGTTCTTTGTTAAGTCACCCTTCCAAGTGCGTGACGTGACGCTATGAGTATCAGTAAAAACCACAAGGGCACCGGCCAGCCGTGGATGGTCTACACGCTCATCGGCATCAACGTGCTCGTGCACGCTTTGCACACGTTGAACAGAAAAGAGCTTGGGCTGCAACCGCAATTTGCACCATCCCTCGCGTCCGTCACCTTGGAAAATAGCGTGCTGGTTCCGGGAAACCTTTACCAGGCGCCGGCGGAGAACTGGAAACGCATCGTCACCAGCATGTTTAGCCACGCCAACTTGGCCCACTTGATTTTTAACATGGCAGCGCTCTACGAGTTTGGCCGACCGCTCGAACACAAGATTGGTGCTGCGCACTTGCTCTTGATTTACATGCTCGCCGGGTTGGGCACCAACCTCGTATACACCTTGTTCAATCGCAAGAGTTCGGTGGGCATCGTGGGTGCATCGGCGGCCATCAGTGGTGTAAGCGCAGCCTATTTTCTCGAATATGCAGATCGCAAAAACATGCGCACTTGGCTCACCTTCCAACTGTTTGGCGCTTTCATGACGGCTACGTCCGTCGGGCCTGGTGTGAGCTTTGTCAGCCACCTGATTGGCTTTGCCATCGGCGCCATGGTATACCTGTTCATCCGCCAATGATTTCACCCTCGAGCTGAAAGGACCCAACGAGAAAGAAAAACACATTTCTGAAAAATCTCATTTGGAAAAAAGTTGTCTCAGAACTCAAAAAAAAAATCCGACGAAAATTTTTTTGGACCTCACAATTTTTTTTTGTAAAAAATCTGGGGCCTGGAAAAAATTGGAAGATGAAAATTTTTTGGATTTTTCAGAAACGATTTTTTCACGTTGATCGATCGGTGAAATTTTCCTGTATCCGTCAGGAAGGGAGAAAGTGAGCAAGGATGTTGAAGCCTGATATCATTGAGAAAACGCTGTCGGGCCTGGTGATTGGCGCCATCGCCGGCGGCTCGTATGGCATGTTGCGGGGCTTTCTGTCGCAGCCTGGATACGCCGAGCGCCTTCGACCACGCCCCGAGTGTTTCGACATGGACGACGAGGCAGCCAAACTTTTTTTCAACTTGGCCAAGTATCGGTATTACGACGAAAAGGCGTATTTAGAGGCGTTGCGTAACTTTGATTCGCTCCTGTGTCTGGAAAAGCAATTGGCGCTCAAGGAGGTGGAACCCGCCATCACGGACCCGCCGACAGCCCGGGAGTATGGGGTGCGCGCGTTCACCCATTTGCGTGATTTGGCCATGAAGATCCAAGAAAATGTCATTTATGAAGAGGTTCGTGGCCTGATCAGGCAACTGGAAGGGCTGGCAGAGAACCATGTGCATGCCATCGGCTTGCTATGTCGAAATGTCACCTGAATAAAAGTGTTTTATTTTCGAGGTATGATTCGAGGGAGGAACCCTTTTGAGCCCTGCTTTCTCATGACGGCTATGCACTTCAAACACAATACAGCCGATACGTTGCTTCCCGTCGGACCCACTGGACAATGGGCACACCAAGTCTTGGACTTTTCCGTAAATCCCGTCATAAAGTCATTGACACTGCTCTTGTAGTTTTGGCAGTTCATGTAACTACACACCGACCGAAATGTGTCTTTTACGTCGCACTTTGAATCCCACCACCAGGGTGAATGAGATACATCGCAATCTATTCCTCGATGGATGTGTCCCTTATGAAAGTAAAATCCGCAAAAAGTATCTTTGAGTCTCATGAGCTGATCAAACGAGATCTGGTCAGGGTTCCATCCCAATATTTGATACCTTGTCTCGGCGTCATACAAAATCCTTTCACACATTTGCACGCGGGCGAGTGCACAAGAGTTGAGACTTTTCAGGGTGTGATTTCAAATACACTGGAGTTTAGAGTAACATCTTCTGGACTTTCTCTTGGACTCGTTGACACAAGTCTTTACGAGAGCAGGACGAGCAGCACCGGAGCTCGAACGGGATCTTGAAGAGGTGCGCGAGTCCGACAAGCTTTTCAGGGATCAATGTGCACTGGTCAATATTGTCCCACAGTTCGAAGACCAGCGCCTGATAAACGATGCGTTTGATTAAATCGACCGGCAACATTTTCATCTTTTTCCCGCATGCCATTTCACCCTGATGAATCCGTTGAGCGCTCAAAATCAACATGTTGTTAACTTTTCTTGCGCATTTTTGTTTAAATACGTTGCTCATAAATTGTTCCAAGTCAGTCTTGTGTCCAGCCCAAGCCAGCCCCAGAGGCGCATCATAACCATCTCGTGGATCCAGACCGACATTTTCAATCAGAAACCGTATGCTTGGTGCCCAAAGCTTCCAATCACTCGTTCCTGTTTGGAGGTAATTAGCGATCATCTCCAAGACATTTTTGTAAACACCATACAATCGAAACGAATATCCGCCATGCAAAAAGATTTTCATCACTTGTTCGAGGGTTGCCCACCGCGAGGAGTGAGGATCCTGTGATTTCATGGCAGCTCGAATGAGATTAGTCATCGAAGATGCCGTGTGCCAATCCATGATTTCTGACTCACTTGCACCAAAAGCTCGAGCCAGGGCTTCATTACCATGATAAAATGCCGACTCGATGATATCTTCCTTGCTCATCTTGCGATATTGATGTAGCCATTCTGCCACCTGAGCTATCACTTTGGAATACCCGTGATCTATAATCAGCTGGTTCAAAAGTTCAATTAGGTGATCATTGCTGGGCCATGAGATTTCATTCAAGTTTGGTAAGTCACGATCTTCTTCGATTGCCTTTTGAACTTGTGCATACCACGACATTTTGACCCCTTGGATAAAAAAATAAATTTCGTTGGCACTGTCATGTTATTTTTCAGAGCGTGATTTCAAACAAGCAAAGATGGCTCGGATTGCGTCCAAGAAAAAGCAGTTGAAACGCACCACCACTAAAAAGGAGCGCCAAGCGCTCAAGGCCGAGAAAAAAGCCAAGAACATCAAAGCCAAACCAGAGCGAGAGGCCGAGATCAACGACATCAAATCCAGCCTCGCCGGCTGGGGCCTAAACGAGAACTTTGCCAGCATCGCCGAACTTTACCAGGTGATGGCCGAGTATGTCGAGGACGGAAACAGTGTCAGCGGCAAAATTGCATTTCCCGAGTGTCCTCCGCAGCCGCAAGGTCGAAACATTGTATTCAAGTTTCCCCGCATGCGTGGCAACAAGTGTGTGTGTGACCTGATTGTCCGCGACGGAAATCAGTATTTGGGCGAAGCCATTTCCAGAAAAAATCTACCGCACCTCACCCCGGACGCCGCCGAGGATGCTCAACGGAGCCCCGCCCCCTCACCTGGTATTTCCCCTAGTCCTGGAGTCGGATCGACCCCGATGCTATCTGAGCCGCCCGAGCCGGTCGAGAATCAGGCCGCTTTGGAAGCTCAGTTTTTGGCGGCCACTGCCGAAACCAGCGATTTCGCCGCCGAGATGGAGCGGGTCAAAGCTCAATCCACACAGACGCCAGAGGAACACAAGGCCCTCGCGGAACAGACACAGCAACTCATCAACGCCGCGCCGACACCTGATCCCACCGGGCCTTCTGGAGGCCAGGTGATGACGAGTATCCCAGTCCCGTCTCATGGAGCCGACCAGACTGTGCCCAGTCGTGAAGAAATCAGCCGCCTGATTCCCAGCGTCGACCAGATTCAGGCGGAACTGGATCGCATGTATCTGCCCACCAAGCCGACAAGCGAAACACCCGCGGTGGAAATCATGGATGATGAATAAAGCTTTTTTATTGGGTATACAAGCGCAAGTAATCGGATTCAAGCTCTTCGGCCATCTCCAGGTATCGCTTGCGCAGAGAGGGAAATTTCCACCGCATGTTCTTCAAAACCGTCGGCAACTCAATCAGGCACTGGGGAATGTCATCAATTTGAGGCACCGCTCCGAAAGAACGCAGGTTGGCCCCCTCTATCACCATGCTCACCACAATGAGTTTTTGAATACGGGTGTGCATTTCCCACCACCATTCGGTGGGTAACGACAAGATGAGTTGGGTGAAATACACTTGGTTCAACCAACCAATAATTTGCCGCCGGGCCTCTCCCGTGTCTGGAATCTCCGCCGCTTTTCGTGTGACACTGTCAAAGCTTTCCACCAAGTCGATGGTCTCATTCTGTGCGTCTTGTGAAACTGAAGCTACCAAATCCCGAACGGTCGGGTTGGACATCAATTGGGTGTTGTAAGAGTGAAGCAATTGAGCGCTGCTGGTCATGGCTCAGATTTCACGCAATCCCCACACGTGATGTGCTAAATCGGAAAAGTGTGAAATTTATTTCAGACCAAAGGGGTGAAATGTCTAAACCCTTGCTGATGCATGTTGAAATGGAAGGTCGGCGAATCTGGTCAGGCTTGGTAAATCATGACAAGTCGCCACTGGAATGGATTCCAAGTATTGTCGCGCGTGCTTCGCAAGATACGGGAATGTTCCTTGTTTTGGCCCCAGGAGTGATGCAAAATCATCCAAACGATTTAGAGTGGACATCCACGCATCCCAACGCACAATTTCATGACAGCTTACTTCTTAAAGTTGATATTCCCAATACCGACGACGTGGTTTTCAATCAAAAATGATAAGTTAATGAATAAAGCCCATTTCGATGGTGTAAGAGATTGTAATTGACCCAAAACACGACCATGGTTCCGCTGAATGGCCGCTTAAACTCGACTTCTAAGCGCAGTTCAACTTTTGTCAGGTGAAGCGTTGGTCCCTGATAGGCATCCAGCCGAGAGGTATTGAACGGGATAAAATACCAGCCCGGCAGAGTAGCGCCGGCAATTCGATGAATATCGTCGGCGATCAAGTCTCGATGGCTAATGTTCCACAAATATTTGCATGTCTGTTGGAGAGCTTCACACTCTGGTCCACTGTCCAAGTGTGCGAAAATGCGGGCCCAAATTTCCACCGGAAACACAGTGGTGTTCTTGGTGTCAAATGTTGTGTAATTACGTCTTGGTCGTGGTGATGGCGAGGGAAATTGTTGGGGATTTTTGCCATGCACTGTGGAAGCGTCTTCCACCAAGATGATAGGATACTTGTCTTCGGTGGTAATATGCAGTCGTTGCAACACGTCTCGTTCCAAGCGCTGGCCTCGGCTAAAGAATCCGAAACATAAACAGGGACACGTTCCATGCAGTTTCAACATGAAACTGGAGTCTGGCCCTTCACATCGGAACATGCGGTGATTCATCTGAAACATCGATCTGTGGTGATCCTTGTAAACCCAGCTCGGCGACAGTAGTTCACTTGACACTGTTTCACACTTGCACGTCCAATTGTATCTGGCGGCCACAGCTTCATACAGATGGTCGAGACGTAACTGAATGGTCGCGTAAAAGGGTGTCGGGGTCACATGGTCACCATTAAAAGAGAAATGGAGGGGTATCTCCCAACAATGGCGATTTTTTACCGTTTGGTCCGAGGAACCATACAGGAAACGGCTCATCAAATCACCGGCAAAAAGGGGCTGATTTTCAATAACCATGTGATTTGTGATGAGCTCTACGGTGCTAAATTGAAGAGCTGGCCAATCGTCTTCAATGGGGACTGAATCCGAAGAGATCATAAGAGTCATTTTACAAAGAACTGCATGAGGGAGGCGACACCAGCCCGTTTCATCAAAAACTAACGTCGTGGATGTGAATGTGTGAGTTGCCGCGTTAAGTGTGACCGATTGAGCAGCATCGCTACCGAGTTTTTCCATCACTTTTGATTGGGGGATGGCATCCAGAAAAAATTGATTGACCTGCATCTTGCAGGAAGCCTTAAAAAAAAATCAAGTTTATTTTTTTCAAAACAAGTCAAATTCGCCGGCCAAGTTCACGACTTTTCCGGCGGAAAGTTGGGGTCGCTGGGTGTATCCATTTTTCTTCAGGCGCTGCAGCAGTGTCTGGTAAATGGCCTCGTAGCTCTTGTCTTGATGCGGGTCGCGCATGATTTCCAGAAAGGTGGTCGTCAAAGCGCCGGCATACTTGCCGGAAATCCACGCGTCGGCCGACGTCTGCTTGTCCATGCACCCGCTCCAACTAATGACGTCGCACTTGGTCTCGTGTTGCCGCGCGTTGGTGTGCGGTCGCGAATCGTTTCGCAGCACGTCCACGTCGCGGTAGCAATACTTCAAATCGCTGCCGCTGCCTGAGTGGCAACAGTCCAGAATCATGCGCAGGTTACACCCCTCTGGGAGGGGGTCCACCAAGTGCCGGCGGACGTCGTCGTCAATCAGGCAGCCGGCGCGGTGAAAATCGACGGGCACCAGCGATTCGTCTTGACCGTCCTCCTCGTCGCCGCTGCGATCGCGCTGGTGACTGCCATGACCTGAGTAATGGAAAAAGAGATGAGATTCTGAGGTGGCCCCGCGAGTGAGCCAGTGAAATCCGTTCAAAATGTGTTGCTTGGTCGGGTTGTGGAGACCTACCTGATTGTCCGTGAGCACCACCACCTCCAGTGTTTCGCCCGCCATGTCCAAATTGTCGAGCGGCTCTGGCTCTTTCAGATCGGCGAGGCCAGGACTGTCGCGCACCTTGCTTTTGCGCTTGGGCAGGCAACGACCACACGCCGTGGTTTCCTCCTCGTGATGCGGTGCATCATTGGCGTTGTCGACGTCGCGGGTGTCACGCGAAGTGCCTAGGGAAGAAAGTTGAACAACATTGACCACGGCGAACCGTTCTTTCAAGTATGTCAAAACATTGTTTACGTCGTTGTGACATCCGCGCAACTCGTTGCGGGTGCCCGTGTAATTGATTCCAATTAAAAGTGCCTTGTTCATGCTTTTGTTCTAATCTTGAGATTTTTATTTGGTTGCTCAGTTGTATCCGTAGAGCGCGTGACCCTGACGCTTCAACGAGTAAGCCACATCGTTGGTGGTCACCGTCTTGCGACCGGCGGCCTCAGACATGATCACCGCGTCCTGAACGACAGACTTGAGAAACTCTCCCAGCAGCGCGCGGCTCTCGTCGAAAGACGCTTCCGAGACGCGCTTCACACCCCCGCGACGAGCGATGCGACGCAGACCAGGGTTGGTGATTTCGGCGACGCCCTTGGCCGTCTTCTTGTTGGCATTGCGCTTGCCGACCGTCTTGTTGACTTTCTTGTTCTCAGACATTTTCCTGTATTTGAGTTACTCTAAGAGCCACCACGCCTGATTTCATGACGTGTAAACTCAAATTCACTTTTCTGGAAACGAATCTTTATTTCACGTAGGGTCGTTCCCCCCTCATATTGCCCGCGGGAGAATACTGGCATGTCCAGTAGGTTTCTCTACCTTTCTTCACTCTACCGCACCCCAGACGCGTGCTACGCCTATCAACCACCTGCGTGAAATGGCCGCATACCCCTCCCTTGCAGCTGTTGCTCTCGTAATCGTAAAACGGCTCCTCTTCGTCTGACCAACCGACCAAGATGTCTTCAGGCGTCTGGTTCATCCCCGACGACCAACTGAGATTTTCGCCGTAGGGACTTCCCGATGAGTGTCGCATTTGCCCCATCGCCGCCTGTTGCTCGCTCCACGCCTGAGCACTTCGCGCGATTTCCGGGTCCCACGTGAGCGGGCCATTTCCGAAGCGCGCGCGTCGGAGATTGTGTGAATCCAGCATCTGCTGAGCTTCGGCCGGCGTCAAGCTCGAGCCAGTTTCACTTGAGACGGGCGCCGGCATGGGATCGGGTGTCGTTTGGGGCGCTGGAGGCATCTGGTCCTCCCGCCGACCTTCCCTTTGACCTTCGCGCTGACGCGGGCCGCTTGGCGGACGTTGTGGAGGTTGTGTCATTTGCAAGAATTCCAAAAGTTGAGGGTCATTCTCCCGTGCCCATTTTTCAAACTCTTCCAAGGTCATTGTCTGCGGCGGCGCTGGTGCTTGCCCAACACCAGGCAAGATGACACTTGTAACACCTTCGGCTCCTGTTGCAGGCGGTGGAGAAGCGGGCGTGGTCGGAGTCATCACAATGTTTTCAGTTGGTGCCATAGGTGCAGTTGGTGCCGCAGGTATCGTAGCAGGTCGTGTTCCAGGTGTTCCAGGTGTTGGAGGTGCCGCGGGTGCTCTAAGCACAGGTGCCGGAGGCACAATCGGAGGTTGATTGAATTCTGCCGGGACGGCCGGCGGCGCTGGTCCAGGCGTCGATGGTCTGTTGTAGAAAATGAGCAGGGCGCCGAGCACAATGGCTCCGGTGAGCACGGCGAACGTAATGGGTGCTGCGTCGGGCCTGTTCAAGAGCGCCAACGATGCACCGGCGAGAACAGCACCGTAGAGACTTTTCAAAATGGCCTGCCAATTCATGGTGTCCTCCTAACTTACCGTGGAGATATTTTCTCGTTGTATAAGCAGACCATGGCGCAGGTTGTGGATACCGTGAAAAATGTGGCCAACGCATTGTCGCCGCGGACCATTGTTCAAAATTTGGCCCAGCTCAGTATCGATTACAACATTTTCACCTTTTTGGTCGGCACCGTGATGGGGTTGGCGTTCACCGATTTCGTGAAGAGCCTCAATAGTGACATTTTGTCGCCGCTTCTTTTTTCAGTCACTGGTCAAAACTGGCGCGACTACAATTGGAAAGTGGGATCGGCCGTGTTGGACGTGGGCGATTTCGCCGGCGCCCTGGTGCAGGCTGGTATCATTGTGTCGGTGTTATACATTTTGATGCGAACCCTTTTCAAGTATGACGTGGAACAGAAGAAGGCCCAAAAGGAACGTGAAGAACAGGAAAAGGTCCGTGAACAAGCCTGGCAAAGGGCCACCCTGAACAGTCTGCAACAAATTGAAAGGAACACGCGGATTCGTTAAAAATTTTTGGTGTTGAAAGGGCCGCATGGATTTGCTTCCAAAAGATGTGTTGCGCCTGATTCTTTGGAAATATGTGAGTCCACGCGACTGGATCAGTTGCCTGAAAGCGCACAGCATGTTTCACGTGCTGAACGACTATCAAAAAGCCTTCCATTATCGCCGACTGGGAATCTTGGCCAAGTATACCACTCTCTGTGCAACAATTCACGCATTTGATTCCAATGTATCGACTGGAAAATGGTGGTCTGGGTCGTGGAAGGGTAATATTTTGGTGCCTTACAAGAAACACGCGCGGAAATGTCTCTGTCGATTGTGTGGTGACATGGTCCGCCTTTCGGTGCTCGAAGACCACCAGAAACATTGTGACTTGAAAGTCCGGCACTGCAAAAATCAGGGTTGCGATTTCTCAGCGTCTGGTCTTAACGGTCCGTGGCAATTGATGCAACACGAGTGGCATTGTGACCGCCAACTTTGGATGTGTGTAAAGTGTAACGAATCTGGAATTGCTACCCACGATCGTCACCGTCACCTTAAATTTCTTTGCAGAGGATTCAAATGTTACCATTGTCCATTCGAATGTCGTGGTTTGTTTCGCTGGAAACATCACGTGTTGCAATGTCCTGTATTCCTGAAAGCTAATGAATGGCAAGTGTCTGGACTAGGCATTGCGGAGCGTTACTTTCAGTTGCAAAATTATAAGTCTAGGATTCAATCATTCTACAAGCGCAGACTTCAACGGTATGGTGAAAACTTTATTCCTTACAAAAATGCTACCTGCTCCGATGAGTAGCCACCGTAAACGGCTTTTAACACAATCGCCAATGCGATGATCAGCAGCGTGATAGGCATGATTCCCTTTAAATAAAACCTCATCCACCAAGAACTCGGTGTTTCGACTAAGAAGTGTTGATAGAATACCCAAGCCGATGAGCTCAAAAGAAATACACCCATGGCCTTGTGCACCGTTTCGGAAAATCCCTCACCACCCCATGCATTTCGCGCGATGATCCAGTCGGGACTTTGTTCGCGCAACCCGGCTTCTGGAGTGAAAGTGTGGAAAAGGCCATCCAAGAAAATCAGGGGCAAGCCGAGCACTGGCAAAAATGCGCCGGCCAACAGAAGCAGCACTTTCAAAATCCAACTCATCCTGTTTCAAAACTCGAATTTTTTCACCTGCGATAGGGGCTTTTGAAAAAAAATGCGGAGATTTCGAAATGAAGACGACGAATTTGACGAGCTCGAAAAGGCGCTCGACGAGTTGATGGAAGAAGAGACGCAGCGCTTGCTCAAGAAATCCAAGAACCACCAGGCGGCCGCCACCATTGCCCACGTGATTGAGCAGATGCCAGATGTGTCGGCCTTGGTGACGCCCAGCGCGGAAACGTTGAGCGCCGAACGGCTCCAACTCGAGCGTGACCAAGTGTGTGGCTCGGATTTGATCGACGCCATCTGTGAGCGCCGCTTGGAAAGCGCCGAGAGTCTCAACCATTTCTCGTTCACCGCTCTGGTTCGCGCCGCGGCGTCCAACGAGTATGTCCGACACATGGTGTGGCAGCATTGGCACTATCGACCGTTGCCTATCCGCCGATATCTGCCGCGCACCTTTGTGTTTCAGTCGCCGCCGGATTCGCGTTCCAACGTTTTTCAGCTCGTTCACTGGATGGTGCTCGTGGGCCAGGAGGTGGCACTGGGTGATCCCGTTTGTCGGGTGATCAACAACGCCGGCGCCGCATTTCTGATTCACTCGGGCATGGCTGGCAAGGTGGTCGCGCGTCACTGTGCCATTCGTGAAACGCTCCGGCCTCAGATGCCGTTGGTCACCTTTGATGGTCAAACCGAGATTCGCTTGCACGATCACCAGGTGGCCGCCCTCAAATTCATGCAGGCCCTGGAAGAACGGGCCGTTGACAACAAGACTCACGGCATTTCCGGCGGCATCATTCGAATGGAAATGGGCCTTGGAAAAACGCTCACGTCCATCGCGCACGCTCTCCTCTCACCTCGCCCGGCTGATCATCGCGAGCCCACCGGATTTCCAACGTTAATCATCTCGTCCAAGGCGGTGATGGCCGAATGGGTGCGCAGCGGATTTCACAAGTTTTTCAAATTGGCGCCTTCTGTGCCTCAGCGGCTTCCTGTGCCTTCTATGTCATCGGCAGCCAGTCGCCAGGAAATCAGTGTGCTGTTTTTGGACAAAGACTACATGTCACGCCGCGCCATGGACGACTTGAGTCGGGAGGGTATTGTGCATTACGATTTCGTGGTGGTCTCTTACGACACCGTTTCCAGTGCGTGTAAAAAGGGCAATTACCACGAGGCTAACTTGGAGTTTGCTGAAAACGCCAACGAGAAACGGCGCATTCTCTCGGTGAAGCCGCGGACCCGCGCCCAGTCCGACGATCCACGCGCGCGTGGTCTGGCCGTGTTGTTCAAGACGCCTTGGGAGCGCGTGTTTGCAGACGAGTCCACTCGTTTCGCCAATCCCAAAACCAAGACCTACCAGTATATGATGGCCATTTATGGGCGTTTCAAGTATTGCCTGACGGGTTCGCCGGTGGTCAATCAGAGCACCGACATCTGGAGCCAGCTTCGCTTTTGTGGTTACACTGGGGTGACTCGCGCCAAGGAGTGGGCCAAGCGGTATGCGTTTTGGATGCAGGAACACCAACTCAACAACTACATTCTGTCGATGGATTACGACGAGACCCTGGTGACCCTGCCGCCCATTCACCGCGTGCAACAAAAGGTGGTGCTCGACATGCGAAACACGCTGGCCTACGATTACGTCAAGCGCATGGCTCGCAAGATGTATGATGACGTGCTCAGCGGCGCCGCATCCTATTCAGGCGTGCTGAAGATGTTGTTGCGTCTCCGCCAAACTTGCATCGCCCCGCACCTGATGGTGTCAACCGGCGGCCCCGAAGGGTCTAAGCAGACTGTTGCAGACCCTTCGGGTCCTTTGGACGTTCAAGCTCCCGAGATTGATGTGGAGTTGCAAAAGTTCTTCTCGGGGCAGTTGAAGACGTGGGTGCATGACAAAGCTGGCACGGCAGGCTTGAAAAGCCCCAAACTTTTGGAAATTGTCAACATTGTTCGTGGTATTCCAGTCACCGACAAGGTGGTCATTTTCTCCATGTTCACCTCGGCCCTGGATCTGCTGGCTGAGTGTTTGGCCCAGCACTTTCCCGACGTGGGCATTGCCCAAGTGGACGGTCGGGTGACGGGCAAAAAACGCGAGGCGGCGTTGGCGGATTTCAGAGTCTCACCCAAGACCCGCATCCTGCTCATGACCACGCGCGTGGGTGCGTTTGGTCTCAACCTCACCGAAGCGAACCACGTGATTTTCCTGGACATTTGGTGGAATGCCGTCGCACAACAACAGGCCGAGCGGCGAGTGTATCGACCCGGTCAGACGAAACCAGTCTACAGTTACACGCTGCTCAGTGAGCGCCCGCTGAAAGGCGACGAGGACTCCAAGAAAACGGTGGAAGACCGCATCTTGGAACTGTGTCACGAGAAGGACGACTTGGCCCACGTGATTTTGGGCGCCCCTGTGCGCGAGGAATCACGCGCTGAGCTGAGCATGGACGAATTGAAGGTGTTATTAAAGTGAAGCGCTTTATTGTAAACGTTTGACAGGTTCGCGGCATTTGCGACAACCTTCAAAGCTAAAGTAGGCGGGTGGCTGATTGTAAGGTCCAGTGTTTCCCAAAATGGCCATGGTCGGCCGCTGGGTCATTCCCTTGGTAATGGTCGAGATGATGCCGCCGGTGGCATGTTCGGCGTCGCGTGGCCAATCTGAATCCTCGTCACACTCCTGGCACAGGATGTAGAATTCTCGTTTCGGGTTGCTGGGTTTGTAATATCGTGTCTGCACTTGACCATCGCGCCTGATCACACTCTCGGGATCCCACACGTATTGCTCTTTCACGCGCCGCTTGACCATGCGGCGGGCTTGAACATTCGGGCCCGTTTCGTTGGCACTCGGCGGCGCTCGTTCCAGGCGCTTTTTGGGTTGCTTGGGTTGTTGCCGTGCTCGCATTGGGGCCGATGGGCCCGATTGGCACGATTGGGCTTGGCGCGCTATCCAAGCGGCCTCGAAAAATTCGAACGGCAACATTTGCACGGGGTCATTTTTGTCGACGTGATAAAATTCAATCAGGGATGGCACGACATCGTCAGCCGATGCCAAAGGCATGGCCTTGAGCAGAAAGGGCAACACATCTTGCATTTCACTTGCAGTCGGAGTGTGTGGAAAAATGCCCAATTTTTTCAACACCTTGAACACCTGGTTCGTTGGATTTCCCGCGAGTAGCTTTCTGCGATAGGAGACTTTGTCCTTTTTCTGTGGGTGCTTTTTCAAAAATGCCCGAATCTCCTGATCGTCTTCGTCAAGTTCACCGTCTTCGTCGTCCGTAAACGCCTTGTTCGCACTGACAACTTTGATCGCCTCTGGACGCACTTTACATCCCTTCAAATCTACTAGCTGCCACTTTTGCAAATGGGATTTCCATCTGTCGCGATTTTGATCACTCTTGAAAATGTTATCATTTACCACAAACTCGACGTAATCCTTCATCTTTTGAGTGAGCAGCGTTCGTAAGCGTTCAGCCGTCGGTTTTGAACTTTGGGTTTTACCTTCGGTCATGGTTTGTGCGGTGGTTTTGATGTCTGCCGGAAGACGAGGATCCACCAGTGCTGTCTTTTCGCTGAGTTTCTTTTGAGTGCTCCGTAGATTGTTCACGAGTTGACCTAAGTATGCGCGCGTATTGTAGGCACTACCGCTTTGCAAGAAATCCATGTGGGAGTCGTGCACGATCCGGTTGATATCCGTGTGGGTCAAGATGACCACATCCTTGGAGTTTCTCTCAATTGCCCCTAGCAGAGCCGGCACATTGTCGCCGCGCTCGCACAAAGCTTGGGTAAAAATCAGGGCGGGATCCCACAGAAAGAGTCCAGCTGGTTTCTTGTTGGACCCTTTGGCCAATTTACCCGGCGGGCGAAGCCAAACCCAACGCTGGAACATACATCGCGCCTCCTGCTGTTTCTCCTCTTGGTTCTTGAACGTCTTCTTGATCCACGCGTTCAGCACCGGACTGAACAGGGCACGATAAATGATGGGCACCGGAAATTGGATGGTCCTATCTTGCATAGGACGAGCAATATCTTCGCATTGGCCAAATTGCACGGCTTGCTCCGCCGGCAATTCTTCAAATTCGACATCGCTAAAATCGATCAACTCCAGATTGTCGTCGTCACCATCCCGCATTTCTTCCACACCAAACTGATCACCTCCAGGGTTGAAAGGATTATCGTCTGACCAGTCCAAAAAGTTATTGTCAGATACATCGACGAGATCCACCATTTCAACGTCGTCGTCGTTGATCACACCTTGAGGCTTGAATGGATCATCGTCGGACCAATCCGAGAACACATCAGCCTGACCATCCTCTTGGAAATTGAATGGATTCTCATCTGACTCCTGCCGAAATCCACCACCTTGCTGAGGAAAGGCGTCGAAACCCAGCGGGTCAAAGTCAAATTCGTCCGAGTCCATCTCTAGGGTGAAGTCAAGATTTATTTGTTGTGAAAGTGCTCTTGCAAATCGCACTCGTAATAGAGGCCAATGTCTGGAAACGCATCAGGGCGGCGGTATTGTTGCCGATGAGGGCAGTGAAAACAGCACAAACATTGCTCGTGATCAGAGTCGGCGGGCGGTGGAATGGGGATCGGTGCCGACGCCAAGCGAGGCCCAAAAATTTTTCCACCGCTGATAAAATATTTTCGGGCACTCATGTCGAAAAATTGAAAATGAAAAAGGGCTCATGTTTTACCGAAGGTTTTCTGTTTCTTTCTCGTTTCTGAAAAAAACAATAACTCAGTCCCTACTCACCGACAGTGACCATCCGCAGCATGGAGTTGGCGGATCCACCCCAAGACGATTTGTTGGAGATTGTTTCAACGCCCAACTACTCTGACCCTGGTGAGTCGTCCTTCACGTTGCGTGCCCGATACAATCTACCGGCGGGCACCACGCTGCTCAAGGAAACGCCCGCCGTGTATGTGCCACTCCTCACGTTCAAATGTCCACCCGCCACGGTGAATCGCGAGGAAGTTGAAAATTCCACTGGCGCTAAAAATGCCTATTTCAAAGCCGGCTGGCCTCACGTGAACCCCATCTTGGACGGCTTTGAAAATCGGAACCAATTGCAATTGACCGCCATGCTGATTTTACGTCAACCCGCTTTGGCCAAGTCGATGGTCACACCCCTCGCCAAAGGTGGGTATTGCTCAGATCGACCAAAGGTCCAGGACACTTCGGCGGACGCGATGACCTTTGAGGCCTTCCGCGCGGTAATGCACACCCTGGCATTTTACGGTGTCCGCCGAAGCCTGCTCGACCCTTGGCTGAAATTCGAAGAGTGCGCGCGACTTTATGAAGCGGTGTGCGCCAACGCGTTGTATTGTGCCACGTTGGTCACGCAAAATCGCTTTGCCGTGGGGTTGTATCCCATGTCTGCACGAACGAATCATTCGTGTCGACCGAACTGCATCCGCGTGGGCACGCCGGGTGGTATGTATACCATCAGCACGCAACCCGTGAAAAAGGGCGACGAAATCACGGTATCCTACATTCGCCACATCCCTGATTTCTCCGACCACCTCTTTGTGCGCTCCAAGCTCAAAACGCAGTGTGGCTTTGATTGCGTGTGTGAACACTGTCGGGGCTTGGCCATTCGCTTGGGCATGACGGTGGACCCCCAAGATAAACTCAAGGTGCTGGACAACCCGTATACCGCGCGGATGACCGAATTGATCCGACAACACCCGGAGCTGGACGATGAGCTTAGCGCTATTTCCGCCGGCGTTCGAGAAGGTAACCACACTGACATTATCACAGTGTGTGAACGGGTGCGTCTCAAGTATGGCGAGCTGCTCGAGAGTGAACCCTCGTTAGCCTACATTATCTCGCGGCATTATGTGAAACTTTTGCAACCCGCCGAAGATTCGCCGTTGGAGTTGGCTCAATTTTCCTACGAGTATTGGGCCAACCTCTACCACACGTCCATCTTGGATGCCACCGATTCCATGTCTGGAAACTCGTTTTATGCCGTGTGGGGCCAGTTTTATCGCACCCTGTTCAAGGTGTTTTTGGCCAACATGGCCATGCAGGCGGCGTATCGCGTGCCCAAAGACGCGCCGTCGCGCGAACAGGTCGAAAGCGAAGTGCTCCAAACTGTGCACGATCTGGTGACCAGCATGGTGGAATTGCGTCAACTGTGTCGCCAAGTGTTGGGCTCTCACTGGTTTTTGTGGACCGAGTTCTCAATGTTTAGTGGCATTGACATTTTTCTCAATCACTTGGAGCCTCAAATTTTGCGCTTGGAACACTCCAAGGTGGACTTGGAAAAGCTACACGACAAAGTCAGCCAACTCACAGGCGAACTAATTGAAAACGACACCGAGTGGCAGGACTGCCTCAACATTCTCCAGCGCCAAGTGATCGCCGCCGAAAACTAAAGGGTCGTTTTTTTCCGCTGCACAAATTTCCCACGTGCTGGATAGAAAAAAGATGGCGAGCGTAGTGCAACCTTTGAGCAGCGCCCAGAATCCTGGATTCACTTTGCAACAGTTTGTGCAGTCACAACCGACGCCGCTGGTGTGCATCCAGTTTGGTGCCCAGTGGTGTGGGCCATGCAAGCAGATGGCACCACTGTATGAGAGCCTGGCTCAGAGTGTAGCGGGTAAGATTGCCTGTTTCAAGGTGGACGTCGACGAGTCCGAAGACATTGCCGTGGCGGCCGACGTCACCGATCTACCCACTTTCAAGTTTTACACAACCAAGCTGTCGCCAAATCAGGAACTGCAACAGGTGGAGCAAGTGAAGGGAGCCGACCAGAATGCCTTGAAGATTAATTTTTCCAAGGGCGGTCAAATTGCAGCCGCATTTTTGGCGCAGCAGCCTGCGGCCCAACAGTCCTCACCTCCGGCTCAAACGGCGCAACAATCCCTGCCTCCGGCACAAGTGGGCCAAGTTCAGCATGCGCCTCAAGGGGGTCAAGTGGGCCAAGCACCACAGCCTCCGGTCCACCAGTCCCTGCCTCCGGCACAACAGGGGCCCGTTGGGGGTCAACCCTCGCCTCCGGTGCAGCCGGCCGGACCCAATCAGGTGGTCAAGCAGGAGCTGATTGAAATCCGCGCGGCTTTGGTGGCAGCTCTCCAACGCACCGAACGTCTTTATTCGGCTTTGCAATAAAAAGAAAATCTCGGTGTATGAAAAAATGCTTAAACACGCCGGCAATTTATTGATTATCGTGCCAAGCCTGGTGGCCGGCGGCGGATCCAGGGTGGTGATTGCCGTGGCCAAGGGATTGAACCGCGAATACGGTTGGAAAAATATTTATTGCGTGCAAGGCTCACATGTGCCCAGCAATCAGACCGATTGGTCACCCCGACTCCGACCCCACTGCCGCGCCATCGTGACCTTGACTGACCCAGAGGCGTTGGTGAAATTCATCGAACGCCATCGCATTTCCCTCATTTGGGGCATCGGCGCTTCGCTGTTTTGGCGTTCGATCGAGTCGATCAAACACGCGTGTCCCCATGTGCACATTGTAGACCAACACTTTAACCACGTGCACTTGGAGAAGCATCGTCGCTTGGCGCAGCACATTTCCCACGTGGTCACCTGTTATCCCGCGCTCGCCGAGCAGGTGCAGACGCCCGCGAGCACCGTCTGGGTCGGAGTGCCAGAGAAAGAAAAAGTGCACCGCTTGGAGTTCCGCGCCTGGAAAGAAAAACACCAATTGCGTGGTCTGAAACCGATTGTGGCTTTTATCGGCCGGTTTTCACCCGAGAAACGTCCGCAGTGGCTGGTAGACATTGCTTTGCAATGTAAAGAGGTTGCCACCGTGGTGGCTGCCGGTGAAGGTGAACTCTACGACCAGGTAGTGCAGGACAACCAAGAACGCGAAGGAGGCGTGGTGTTTTTGGGCCAAATGGAAGAGCCTCGATTTTTGTATCAATGTGCGCGCGTGGTAATTATTCCGAGCGCAATCGAAGGGCTCCCAAATACCATGATGGAGGCCATTCAATTCAAGCGCCACGTGATCATCACGCCGGTGGGAGGTGTGCCCGAGTGGAAACACCATCCGCTGGTGCATGTGTGCGAGCACTCGCCGCGCACTTTCTCAGACATGGTGAAACAGGTGATTGACGCGCCGGCCAAATCGAATTGCACGTTTCCGGACGCCTGGAAAATGGAGACCATGGTCGCCGGCTACGAACGGGTGTTTTCACATTTTTTACCCGAACTCATGGAATGCGTGCATTACATCAACTTGGATCGACGACGCGACAGAAACGCCGAGTTCTTGAGCGAGCTGAAACGATACCAAGCCGTCAGTCCGCGCGTGCAAGTCAATCGTTTTCGGGCCATCGAATGCAGCCGCGGTGAAATCGGGTGTGGCATGAGTCATTTGCAGGTGCTGAAAGACTGTTGGGCCGAGTGTGAGCAGGGCACCCAAGAAAAATGGTTCACCCTGATGGAAGACGACTTTTGCTGGAAAATGGATCCCGCCGCGGTGAAGGAGAGTCTCGACATGTTGGTGCGGAGCCAAGCAGGGTGGGATGTGATTTTGTTTACGGCATCAGAGTGGGGATTCCAGTGTGCATCCGAACCGTGTGTGAAAACTCGGGTGGGTGGTTTTCACAAAGTGTCCGAGGCGGCCACTACCACGGGATACATAGTGAAATCGGCTTACTTGCCCGTGTTGATTGAAAATTTTCAGGCGGCCGTGGATGGTCTCATCAACGGAGGCGCTTACCACACATTTGCCATCGACCAATTTTGGAAACGATTGCAAAAGAAGGACACGTGGTTGTTTCATCGGCCGGGCTTTGCGCGACAATCAGAGAGTTTCAGCGACATTGAGAAAAAGGTGGTGAATTATAACTTTTACTAAACACTAAAGTCACTGGTCGAGAGAGTGTCGTCGTCATCTTCTTCGGCACTGCCAGGTGCCACAGGCTGGATTTCAACTTTTGATGCCGAAGCATGTGGTCTAACGTCGGGGGCTGGCGCTTGTCGCGAACGCTGGACTTTCTTGGGCCGCGGACGCATTTTGGGCTTTTTCAGCGGCGCCTGGATTGGAGCACTTCTACCCACACGCGTGGTGATGCGCTGGTTTCCGTGTTGCCTCACATGAACGACACGGCTCATGCTTTTTATCTCTTATCAAAGATAAAATGCACCCTGTTGATCGCCGCCGAGACGGCCGCACTCCAGTGGAACAATGTCAACTGGTCATGACACGAATGCTGCACGTGTTTCACGACATTTGTGAAAAACACGGCATCCGATACAACCTGGCCTTTGGAACGTTGCTCGGCGCCTATCGACATCACGGTTTTATCCCGTGGGACCTCGACGCCGATGTGGTGATTGCCTTGGAAGATTTGCCGCGCTTGAAACAGGCACTGGAGCGTGAGATTCCAGACGACATGTTTTTCCAGGACGCGGAAAGCGATCCGTTTTATCCATCGTGGACCACCCCCAAACTGCGCGACCGATGCAGTAACTACGTCGAGTGGGGTCGCAACAATCCACAACACAAATGGCATAACGGGCTGCAACTCGACATTTTTTGTGTGCGACCTCGCGACGACGGCACGGTGGAAGTGGTCAACAACCCCTACAAGTTCAACTCGTTCGACGCCAACGCCTTTTTCACGGGTGACACACACCTGGATTTCGCCGGAAAACCGATGCGGGTTCCTGAACACGCGCTCGATGTGTTGCTCAACATTTACGGAAACGTCGATTTACCCCCAGTCCACCAGCGCGTGGCTCACGAGGGAGTCGCCGATGCCTTTTCACCCTGTGGGCACCCGGCGAGTAAAATCTTTGTATCCAAATAAACCATGAGCGAAGTGCAGTTTTGGACGGATTTTTATGCCAAACAATCGGCGCAGGTGCCGAGTGAACCCTCGTCATTCGCCACGTTTGTGTGGGATCACATCTGCTCTGACTCTGACGACTCCAAGCGCCTGTTGGACTTGGGCTGTGGGACGGCGCGGGATTCCAAGTTTTTTGCGCGTCAAGGTTTGCAGGTGATTGGCATCGATCAAGCAAGCAGCACAATCGAGAGAAACAATGCGACCAAGGGACCAAACGAGACCTATGTGCTGGGCGACGTGTGCGACATTACCGAGTGCACCGACTTGGATTATGTGTATTCTCGTTTCAGCATTCACTCGATCACCAAGGCGGACGCATCGCGACTTTACCAGTGGGTGGCGCGCAACCTGAAATCTGGCGGGCGCTTTTTCATCGAAGCCCGCAGCATCAACGATCCACTTTACAAGCTGGGCACGCCTGATCCAGCCGGTGATCCCAACGCCAGCATTAGTGGACACTATCGGCGTTTCATCCGCCTCGACGAACTCATCCAGGAGCTGGAAACTTTGGGCTTCACTGTGGTGTATCAATGTGAGGCCAACAACCTCTCAGTGTGTGGAAACGACAACCCAGTGTTGGTCCGGGTGATTTGTGAGCTCAAATAAACACCTGAAATTTTTTTCCTGAAATTCCCCATTTTGAAAAATTTTTCACCAACCCAAAATCCTGATCTCAAATTTTTTTTTTTTGGTCTTGACCAAATTTTTTTTGAGGTCCAAAAATTTTTTTTGCTTGAAGAATTTGAACTTTTTCCAAACGCGACCAAAATGACTTTTTTCCAGAATTTTTTCAGAAATAGGACATGTTCGAACAAGCGTGAAAACTATCTCTACAAGTGATAAAACGATGGAAACAGGCGGCGGTGTCTCCGATGAACGTCCAAGTAAGGTTTTCAATTCACAGCAGGGTGCAAACGCCTGATTTTCTGGTGTGATAGATTATCGGGTGAAATCGGCGATTTTGGGCGACTGGTCCACGGGAAAAACGTCGATGCTCAACTGTTTGACCGCGCGGGATTTGCAAGAGATTGCGTCCACCATCGGAGTGGGATTTTTCACGCAATTTTTTCACATGCCGGCGTGGTGCACCAACCTCTACATTTGGGACACGTCGGGCACCGAGAGATTTCGCTCGGTGATCACGCCCTACCTGCGAAACGTGGCCATCGTGGCCATCGTGTTTGACGTCACTGACCGAACTACCTGGGAGCACGTGGACTACTGGAGAAATTTGGCCATCGACGAAGCCAAGCACGCCGGTGACACGTTACCGTTGTGTTGCTTGGTGGGGTGTCAGACGGACAAAGCCGAGCACGTGGTCACGCTCGACGAGATGAAGGAGAAAGCGAGGCTGTGGAACGAATGTCCCTACTGGAAAGTGTCGACGCGAGAATCCTGCCTCCTGGAAGGCAGTGTAGTGGAATTTTTCCCGAGTGACGGCGAGGTGTTCCAGAGACGAGAAGCTCGTCGCTCGTGGTGGAAATCTGATACGCCGATGGCACCGCGCGACCAGATGCTCACGATTTTCGGCGAGATGGTGGTGCGTTTTCACACGCTGTTAATGGCGCGGGGCTTGGATCAGTTCCGACCTGAAACGTGTTCGCTGGGCACGCTCGAATCAGACCAGGCGGTGATCTGTGTGAAGCAGTGCACGCAAAAAAAGAAACGAAAGTGTTGCTTGGAATAAACTTTATTAACCAAAGAGAAAACGTTGGATTTCACGCGACAGCGAAGGCAATGCAAATCCAGAAATGGCGCCATTGTCTTGAGGCGTCAGCGTTTGATAGTAAGGTTCACGCACGTGTCCCAACGAGCAGGTGCCGGACGCTTCGGTGCTGGTAACTTGGGACGTGGTGTAATCCGGGTGAAATGTCCAGGCGTTGGCGCCTCCATACGGTGCAGACGCGGGAAACGAACCGTTCGCATGCATGGCTGCCAAATCGGCACACTCTTGCATGTTTCGCACCGGCACCTGAGTCGCACATGAGCCGTGCGCAAATGGCCCGGTCGTTACATTTTTGGCTGAAATAATGGCTCCTGGTCGAACATCGTAGCCAAGAGACTTGAGCTGCACACCTCGTTCTTGGAGCTGTCTCTCCGGGCACTCTTGCAGGGTGCATCCACTGCCGGCTGTTCCAGTCGCCGATGTGCAATGATTTTGGACAACGCCCCAATTGTTGTTGGACCACGCCGGTCCTCCGCTAGACAGCGCAGATGGTTGGTTCTGCATGCCAGACATCATGTTGGGCGTGGCCGTGTTGATCTCGTTCACCAGCGATTCCCATCGATATCCAGACACAAACCGCGGCTTGGAGGCGTGCATACCGCATTCGACATGGCCCTGCTGTGGGGTGAAATTACCCATGCGTTTGCTTTTCAGGGTGCACACTCGTTTCTCGCGATCAAACACGAACGCATTGCAATGTTGAAACGAATATCCCGTGCTGATGGCCCCGTCTTGTGAAAAGCCGCCGGCCAACGTGGCATTATGGCGGTCACAAATCGCTGCACACTGCTCGAGCGAGTCGGCGTGCACTGGTCCAACCATGGTGTTTCCACCCGGCATTTGGCTGTCCTCCACCAAGTAATACTTTTCTAACGCCATCTATTCTTAGAAAAATAAGTTTTTCACCATTTCCAGGCGGAAAAATAAATTTCGAATCGGAGTGTGCTCAAAAAAACATTCCATTTCAGGGGGTTCCAAAAGTGAAAAAAACACGATGCAAGAAGAAAACAAAACGACGACGACGACGCGCGCCTGGTCAGGTATTCCAGAGCCGCCGGCTGACTGGAAGTGGGAACGGAAATCCCGTGTGCTTTTCCAAAAGCACACGCGCAACTACTATGTGGTGCCCGAAGTTTTGTCGTCACTGGAAAAGGCCATTTTGTTGGGCAAGACGGATGACGCCTTTTATTGGACTATGGAGTATGTCATGATGGGCGATCAGTTTTTTTCGCCGCTCTGGTCCTACCTCTTTCAGTTCGCGGCCAACTCCATTGGACCCGCCGACGCGACCATCATGGTCTACTTGCGCACCCAACACGAAGCCGACAAGGGCTATCGGCAACTGACCACCGCCGGCGACGATCAGGCTGCCGACGAAGCAGACGACGAAATCGATCGAAACCGTCTTCGCGTTTTGCTGGAAACTGTGCGACGCCTGTGTGAGGCGCCCAAGACGCGCACCATTGACTCCATCGTCCGCACGTTTCTGATGCCCTATCCCGTGACCACCGCCGAACGACCCTACGAACCCTACCGCGACCGGTTGCACCTCGCCTCTCCCCCTGAAGGGGGCTCTTCCGGGGGGCCTTTTGGACCGACGCAGATCCCTTCGCTCTCCTACATTGACGAGTATGAGGAGGGCCAAGATCCCAAGTATTCGCTCTTTCAGCTGCAAAGCTCGGACCCTCCCTACTTGGCGCCGTGGGCTAACGCGTTGGTCCGCCTGTTTGAGCAGGTCACCGCCTTTGACGTGACGTCGGAACGCGAAGGTGCTCTGGAGGAATTTCAGAAACTCGAGCGCGGAGTGTTTTATTATGCCGGCCTGATTTACCAGTGCACGGAGCCGTGTCCGTCGAACAAAAAGTTGAACGCCACTTACATTTTGTGGGACATTATCCATCGCTTCAAGACGGAAGCTGTGTCCAACCTGATTGGGGTGCTCCGCGAAATCTCGGACGAAATCTCCAAGCACGACAACCGCCGTGAGCGCCCGTTTCTCGCCATGGCCTTGCTGCTCACCATTCGGCCGTGGTCGATTGACTTGCCCGACAAGATGGACATTGACGAGCCCGCCATTGACTTGGCCCCGCTTTTTGAGCAAAACGCCAACGAGTTGCTCGAGGTCCATCCCGATGCCGTCGATTATACCACGCCGGAAGGCAAGTCGCTCAAACGCACCGTCAGCGATTACCTGCTGGTCGTGCAGGACGTCTTGAAAAAGAGCCCCCAAAACTCTGAACTGCCCGATGCCTATTTTCACATGGCCTATCAGATGGAGGTGGCGCGCGAAGAGGCCGGCATGAAGGACCAGAAGAAGACCATTGCTCCCCAAGTGCCGTTTCTCTCATTCACCCCCGACGCGGTGATCAAGGCACCCGACGCTGCCGAAGAGCCCAAAAAGGGTCGCCGCAAGCCCAAGACGGCCGCTGATTTCAAGCTAGACGGATTTCACGTCTGGACGCCCGAGGCCGATCAGCCTGATCAGGCTAATGAGGCCAAAAAGGGCCTACCGTGGCGCGGCCAGTTTGTGCCGTATTCCGTCAACAACAACAACAACAACACGTCCAATCCGCATCCGTTTCACGAGTGCTTCAGCAATGTGGCGCCCGTGTTGGAGAACAAGTTCAAGGAAGGCTTGTTCAAGGGCACCTACAAGCACCCGCTGTTGGCACCGCAAGACGTGTTTTTCATCCCGTGCACCGACGGACCGAAGCAGGCCTTTAACCAGTGCCTGCTCGATGAGCTGAAAATCGTCTTTGGCATTCCCGCCTTGGGCACGCACTGTCTCTACGTCGACCACCTGGTGGAGAAAGTCAACAAAAAGCAGGACTGGAGCGCCGAAAACTTTACAATCACCCCAGACAGAGGTTGCCACATGGTCATGTTTCCCATTTCTTCGTTGGGCTTTTCCAACTTGGTCGCCGTCCAGGACCTTCAAAACGTGACGGTCGAATCCCTGACCACGCCGCTGGTGAAAAAGGCCAAGGCGCCGTTTCTGACCACGGATTTCACCAGTGTCCGCCAACAGGTGCTCAGCATTTTCATGTTTTATGTGTGCTTGGGCGTCAACAAGGCCAACCTGTCCAAGATGATTTTGGTCGCCGACGCTGAAAACGGTGACAGCAGTTGTCATGTCGCCGCAGATTCTGAAAACATGGAAGAACAGTTGGTCCGTGCGGCGAATGCCAAGGTGGTGCCCATCTTTGAGCTGACTGCTTTTTCCAATCAGCCATTCCCCGAGATTTTCAAAAAGATTCGCCAGACGCTGTTGCGCGCCCTGCTCATTGGTGAACAAGACCACTTTATGTTGCGATTCTTTGATCTCATCATGCAGCTGGATTGGGACGGCATTGAACTGGTGCTGGGTCGATTCGGCGCGCCCGTGGTCGAATGGTCCAACGTGATCCGCACCAACCTGCGCGACTTGCGCTGCGGATGGCTGCTGTGGTCGCAACACTCGGAAGCCAACCAGCTGGTTCAGCGCCAAAAGAATCAGGAGAAAAATCGCGCCCGCAGCGAGAAAAAGCGCCGCGCCAAAGAAGAAGCTTCCTCGACGGCCAAGAAACGCGACGAAGTCTCGCCGCCTGAAAACCCCGCGGCCACCAAAAAATCCAAAGCCGAACCCGAAACGCCCGATCAGGCTGAAAAGTCAGCTGAAGCCGGCGAGTGAAGGGAATAAAAAATATTTCCATCCCAATAGACCATGGAAGAAAAACCAGGAGTGAAAGTGAGTCGCAAAACTTTTGATGCGGCCTGTGTCTTTGCCGGCGTCAGTGTGATCCAGTGTGTGATTCCGTCGCCGCTGGATTACCTGCTGTTGCCGTCGGCGGTGGCTTATTGGTTTGTCCAATCAGGCCAGGACTCGTGGATGATTGATTACGCCTACGAAAATGCACACGTGGTCGCTGGAAACCTCAAACACATTGCCACCGACATCATTCAGCGCCAATATCAGGTCGCCGAAGTTGAAACTTCTTTGGAGGAATAAACGATTTTTTTGAAAAGAATAATGGGGTGGGAAAGTCGTGAGACTCGTTTCAAATGTGGTTGTGTCGAGATCTACAGTTATGATGAGTGTTGGGGGGGGTCCAGTCGCTGGATCAGAGCGACGCCGGTGGAAACGTTGCGAAGAGCATCGCGAGAAAATCAAGGCACTGGAAAAGATTATCCGCGAGGCGCAAGGAAAAATTGACGACATTGATCGCAATATCGTAGAAGCGTCACGACAGCCACCGGTGGTGGAATCAGACGAGCAAGAAAAGCAGATGCACAAAAAACACAAAACCGAAGAGCAACTTACAAGACTCTCCAACGCATGGTGTGAGAGCATGCGATCATTCATCTGCGACCAGAGGGATCTTGGACACGCGGCTGTAGAATTTAAGGTTGACGATAATCATCCCTTTGACCCACAAGTTTCTTGGGAGTTGATCACCGAGATGGGAGTGAAAACGTTCAATTACAACCACGACACCTCCATCATCCGCTTTTCATTTTGAGCTTCAATACACATGTGTTTTATTCTCCAGCTGTATTCCAATGTGGAACCCAAGTCGATGATCTAATGGTATGTCTTACGTTTATTTTCAATTTGAATCTTCTTCGATTGACTTTCTATGCAGCGGTGATTGAGATTCAAGCAAGATGAGCCAACTCAACTTGAATCGCGAGGAGATACAGACTGATGGCTCGGAGGGTAAAAGGCTCCAAGATTTTTCGTGTGGATCGGGAAATGTCCAGGCGTTTTTCAAGAACTTGGCTGAGAACGTGATTCCAAAAATCGCAGACGCAGACATGGTCGTTGGATGCATGGCCTGGTTGACGTGCCCCAAGATATTGGGCGCATTGGAAAAACATCAACACGTGTCCATTTTGATCCAAAAAGAGGATTGGCTGCGACCAGATTCAGGGGATTACACCAAGGAGAAACTGCGAAAGTCTTACAGCCGCTTGCGATGTGGTGTGGAACGCGACACGATGCCAAAACCAATCTGTGATTTGAGTTACGCCGGTGATCTTTCGATCGATCCCATTCGATGTGTCGGCTACGTGAACACCAAAAAAGCAGCTGCAGTGCCGAGATCTCATCACAAATTTCTTGTGTTTTGTCATTTTGTTAAGGTTTGCCAGAGAGGATCGAACTGTGAAGGTCCGTATTGTGATTATTACCATCGGATGAGGCTCCAACCTTATGCAGTGTGGACTGGCTCGTTCAACATGACTTACAATGCATCGAATTCTTTTGAAAATGCCGTTTACATCGAGGATTCCCAAATTGCCCAAGCATACTTAAACGAATACGCACAGCTTTTCGCCCTGTCTGAACCTTTAAACTGGGAGTCAGAATGGGTCATGCCTGAATATCGCGAAGGCAGTTAATAAAAACTTACGATTTCGTTTATTCTCGATCTGGGTCCCAGTGAATCACCCACGCCGGTGCGTGATCATCTGAATCAGAGGCTTCCACCAAGGTATCCTCAATTCGATATCCCATGGATTCGAGATTGCGGCGGAGCGGAGCCAACATGCTGGGAGCCACCAGGCGCATACTAAAAGCCCGCGTTTGCAACTTGCCCTCGTCGGCGGCATCATCGATGGCGAACAAGGCTCTCTTGGTGAGTGAGTTCAACGAGCGCTGGTAGCTTTTCTGCGAGCGAGATTGAATTAAGCCCATCGAATAAAAACTTGTTTTTCAAAAAGAGAAAACACGAATGGAGGGTCTGAAACTTGGTGAAAAAGTGGGAGATGGGGCCAGTAGTGACGTGTTCTTGGCCCACGACCAGCAGACTGGTGAGAATTGGGCCATCAAAAGGATTGCCATCGCTTGGATGCAGAAAAGTCCAGACCGGAAAAAACAAATTGATCGCGAAATGGAAATCCAGGTCAGTGGTCATCATTGACAATGTCCAAGTGTGTGTGTGTATGACCTGATTTATTTTTGGCGCAGGCTTTGATGGATCACCCGAATATCGTGCGCATGCTGAGGCATTTCCAGGATGATACTCATTTGTCTTTGGTGTGTGAATACGTCAACGGTGGCGATCTTTACACGGTGCAACAGAAAAGTCGTCGTGAGCGTTTCAATGAGGGGGAAACTGCCCACATTGTTCAATCGGTGGCCAAGGCCCTCAGGTATTGTCATGATCAGGCAATTGTGCACTGTGACGTGAAATTGGAAAACGTGTTGATCGACAAATCTGGACAAACTGTGAAACTCACGGACTTCGGGTGGTGCGTGCGGGAACAGGATGCAGAGCCCGGCCTCCGCGGGACACTTCACGCCGTGGCTCCAGAAATGTTTGACTACAAACGACCCATCGATCGCGCCGTCGACGTGTGGGCCTTGGGCGTCATTGCGTTTGAGCTTTTACATGGATACCTCCCGTTTCTGGCCACCACGCGCGACGAGTCGCTCACCCGGTAAGTTGAAAAACTTTTTTCTGAAAACCCCATTTTGAAAAAATCAAAACCTGTCCAGGCTGGATCCACAAAAAAAAAAAATTTTGTCCACCCCGATTTTTTTTTGACCTCCAAAATTTTTTGTTCTGAAATTTTTTTTTTGGGATGGAGTTAGGGTTCTGAAAAAAATTTTCACGTTTTTTTCAGGATTCAGAAATTCGACTATCACCTTGGTTTGGGCCTCAGTGTGCTCGTGAAACAGTTGATTAACGACATATTTGGTAAGTGTTTTGGGTTTTCAGCATGCTGCTTTGTTTATTTTTTTCTGGAAAAGTGCCGGTGGAGAAACGACCACGTGTCGACGGGATCTTGGCCCACAAGTGGATTCGAATAAACACCTAATACCCCAAACAGTCGGCGCATCCGTTGGCGCTCGTGATCCCACTGCAGCAACCCTGTCCACGTTGGTCAACGCTGATGACATCCACCCGATACTTGGAGCCGCCGGTTTTCACCATGATTGCATTGGGCACCATGTAAAGGAACGGCGTCTGTTCAGTCTTGAACAGGAAAGGGCGACCCGTCCAATAGTGGAGCAGTGGTTTGCCGTCCAAAAACAATTGGGAAACACTGCCCTCGGCGTATTGCTTATCGCACAAATACAGTTGGTTGTTGACTGTTTTCACAGCTTCACCCGTGTCATTGGTGTCCAATGACATCACTGGCACTACTCTGCGCGAGATCCAACAAAATCCCAAGCGCGCCGCGGGCACAGCGGGTGGCAACCAGTTGGTGGTCACGTAACCTGATCCATCCGCCGAGCCAGTCACGTCACCCCAAATAGAGTTTTCTCGCAACACCAACGAGCGTCCACACTCGCTGCCGCCTCCACATTGCTGTTCCATGGCACATGGATAATTGGCCGGCACGCGATCACTGCCGCCTGTCTTCCAACTGGACCACACGCTGGGCGTTTCCATGCCCTCGGGGGTGGGACAGGTGGCCATGTTGGCACCTGCGGCCGACATAATCGGCATTTTTAGGGGCTGATTCACGTCGCCACGCATTTGCAACGCGTTCGTAGCATACATTGCATCTGACAGAGAGGCCATGATGTTTCCTAGCTGTAAGCGTAGAAAATATTTTATTGTGTTTTCCAATAGATGTGGACGCGCAAACGAGAATCCCAACGTCGGCCGAGCACGTCGGTCACCGAGGTGGTGACTCGAGCGTTACCGCCGGTCGGATACAGTCCGTTTCTCTCGTCGACGCCGGCGTCGTCGTTTCGGTTCGATGCTCCACCGCCGGCTGATTTACCCAAAAAGGCGCCGCCGCCTCGTCGCCGTCCAAGTGGACCCTCCCAATTTCAGGAGATGGAAATGGCGCGACAACAACGCGAGGCCGAAGATGCACGTCGTCAGCAGCTGGATGAGCGCCGCGCGGATTTGATGATGCGCCAACAACGCAAACGAGAAGAGGCCCAACTGCAACAGCGCATTCGAGAAAACCTCGAACGAGCTCGTCGTCAGGAACAGGAAGCCCGAGCGGTGCGTGAACGCATCGACGCATACATGCGCCAGCAACGTGCTTGGGGTATTCCAGACGTGCTGTATGTGAAACTGGACGACAATGTGGAGTTGATCGTCTATCGCAACCCGGGTGCACCCGATGAATTTTGGGCAGTCAAAGGAGATGCCACGCGCGGCGTGGGTAAATTGAAGTTGGTGGATTCGATGCGTGGACCAGCTGGTGGATTTGTCTTTGAATGGAAGCGCACGGACGAGAGAAATGCCAACATTGATCGCTTGATTCGAGCACGCGCCACTTTTCCCGTCTCTGATCAACCAGCGCCTCCTGCGCCTAGGGCACCTCAAGTGCCTACTATGCTTACAGCACCTGCCATGCCTACAGCCCCTACTGTGCCTGCACCAAAGGCGTCAGTTCCGAAGGAACCAGTCAGTCAGCCTCCTATGATCCGACCCGTTCAAGAGGTTGCTGCTTTGCCTATGCCTTCACCGCCTGCTCCCCCCTCGCCGCGCCGCCCACCACCTGTTCGCCGTGACGCCGCCGGCATTCAGTTGCGTGTGCCGCGTGAAATGCGCGAGCTGGCCGAACAAGAGCCGGCGCTGACCGAGCGCGAGAAAGAGTTGGCGCGTGAACTGCAAACACCCGGCCGCATGTTGGAAGCCGAGGAGGAAGACATTCGATCCGAGGCGGAACTCTCGACCATCATGCTCCGGGCTGTGCGAGAAAAACGTTTACGTCTCCAGGAAAAGTTGCGCGAGCAGGCCCGCGAGAAACTCGAACGTGAATCCAAACAGTTTCGCAGCAAGCGGGCGCGTGAATTGCAAGCCGAACAGCAGCGTGAACTGGAGGCAGTGGCCAAGCTGGAAACGCGCGAACAGGAAAAGCTGAAACGGCTCAAGGGTGAAATCCGAGCAGCGGCACCCGAACGGAGACTGGCCCGCGCTGAACAGGCGCTGGAAAAAATTCGACCCATCCGCGCGCTGAGTGAGTTGAAAAAGCGTCAACTAGACGCCATCGAAGAATTGCAGGCGGTGTTGAATCGGCGATTGTTTCAAGGAGACGCGCGCCGTCCGCGCACGCTGGACGAGCTTTTTGCCCGGCTGCCCGATCGACGTTTTCAGGATTTCAGCCCGACACTCCGCGAGTTTGCCAAGAAATGGAAGTTGCCCACCAAAGACGGACGGCCCTTGGACCCTGAAGAGGATGTCATGTCGGTGCCGGATCAAACGCGGTTGGTGTCGGCCTACTTGTGCGGCTTCAACGATGCGATCGGCGATCACACACCTGGATACTTTGAAAAAGTTTTGGGTCTCGAGCGCGGCGAATGTCAAATCCTCTTGTGAAGAAAAATAAAGCTGTTTCGATGCACCCTCAAAAAAACTCGGCAATTTGTTAGAACATCAGCCATGCGAGCAACCAGCGACCCCATCTCCTTTTCCGTGATGATGGACCATAAAGGTCCCACGCGCGAACCCGAAATCTCGGGCATTCAGTCGCGATCGCTGGACGCGTGGTCAGACGAATCCACCGTGGAAAAGTGTTACGAGTGTCACACAGCGTTTGGCTTGGGCATTTTTGCTTCCAGAAAACATCATTGTCGCGTGTGTGGTCGGGTCTTTTGCGGAGCATGCACCTCACACTCGGCCATGATTCCATTTTACATTACCAAAGTGCCGGTGCCCCATGAATCGCACAAGTGTGAGGATCTCTCCAAACCAGTGCGCGTGTGTGATTGTTGTTTCGAGCGCCTGGAAAATTTAGCCAACATTGCCAATCACGTCGGCGTGAGCGAGGGCTCAAACACGAGTTTAGAGTTGCACGATTTACAGCGTTTGGCCGATCCCAAAGTCACTCGCGACAGTTTGACGCGACAATGGGCCAATTTTCAGCTGTCATCGTTTCGTGACATGCACTATTTCCTTCCGGGCCACGTGTTTTCCAATCAGGAACGAGAAATGTTGTGGGTGAATCGTCACCATTTTGTAGGCCACAACACGTGGTTCGTGCAGTTTTTGAAAAGTGTCGATTTCATCATGGCATCGCCGGCGGTGCTCACCGAAATCGATCAGCTGTTGGCCGATTACACCGACCCCCATCGGGTGGCACACACCCGTTGTTGGGACTTGATGTGCACGCGGACGTGTCAATGTGACTTGACGGTGGAGCACGCTATTCAATTGCTCAATCAGAAGATCCGGCATAATCCAGTGCGCCGATTTGCCCTCTCGTATCTGGAACACTGCGATGAACACGAACTGAAATGTCTCATCCCGTATCTGGTGCGACATTCGTTATATGCACCGGTAGTCCAAGCATGGTTGTTTCGAAAATGTGCCAGGAGTGAAACGATTGCCAACGAAGTGTTTTGGGAATTTCAGACCTACTTGGATTCGACACACCCGCAAATTGTTCACTTGACGCCCCCAAGCCCCTCAAGGGGCGCCGAAAGAGGAGCCGGAAGGACTGGGCATTCTGTGCAACCGAGTCACGTGCACCAGGTGATTCTCGAGGCCATGGTCGAGTGGAAACGGATCGTTCCCGACGCGGTGCGACAGAAAATCAGCGACGGCGTGGATTTTGTGCAAGCGTTGCGCAGTGGTTACAACGGTCCACACGGAGCTGAAGGTGTGGCCAAGAAGTTTGCCAGTTTACAGAAAATCGCGTTTCACACGCCGACAAATTTGAGCAAGAGGAGTGCGCGCGTCGATTACCAGCGCATCGATGTGAAGGGGAGTTACACCGCCCCAGTGGCCATTCACTTTTCACCCGTGGACGGGGCGGCGACTTTAGGTCCGCAACTCTGGAAACCGGTGGACATTCGGAAAGAACAAATCATCATGAACACGGTGCGCATGATGAAAATCGTGTTACTCCAGGACGAGAATTTGCACTTGCCCATTGTCGATTACAACATTCGACCGACGTCGGCGCGCGATGGCCTGATTGAAATGGTGCCGGCGTGCATCTCGCTCCAAGAGTTGCGCGAGACCAACACTGATATTTTGCCGTGGATCATCGAGCGGAACGAAACGGAACCCGCCGGCGATTTACGCGAACGTTTTTTGCAAAGCTGTGCGGCTTATTGTGTGATTAGCTACTTGTTGGGCATCGGCGATCGTAATTTACACAACCTCCTGTTGCGGCCCGACGGATCACTGTTTCACATTGACTTTGGTTTCGTGTTGGGACAAGACCCGAAACCGCTGGACACGCCCAAGATGCGCATCACCGCGGAAATGTTGGCTGCCCTCGGAGGACTGGAGAGCGAAGCGTATGGACGGTTCCGAGAGCTGGCCAGCAAAATCTACAATTGCGTGCGCCGACACATTAACTTGTTTGTCGTCATGTTGCGCCTGTTCATTGACGCCGAACCCGCCATCGTGGAGAACGGGGCCATCAGTGAACAGCAACTCATGAAAGAAATCAGGCGCCGCTTTGCACCCGGCGAAAATTATCAGGAGGCCGAAATTATTTTATACAATCACATCGAGCAGAGCACGTCGCGCACCTTCAACTATTATGTGATCGACGGCCTGCACACTTGGGCCACGCGCTCAACTTCGACGCGACCGCCGGGATTTTCGCGGGCTGTGCGCACGGCCAACACGGTGCTCCGATCACTGTGGAATGTCGCCGGACTCACGCCCAGCGCGCCAAAACCTGAAAGGGACGTCGACGATGAATAAAAAGGTGGTTCATTGTTTAGTGTCGCTATACTTTTCGCGGGTTTTTTCGAGCAACTCGGAAAACAGCGGCGAGGTCGGCGTCGAGGGTCGAGCAGACAAACGGGGTGATGCCGTTGGTGATCGAGGCGAAGTGTCTTTGCTCCGCGGTGACGACCGGCGCAAAAACCAGCGGCGGCGAGCACTCCCTGGTGAGCGCGGTGACGATTCAGTGCTACTGCTGCTCAGCGTTTCCGTGTCACTCGCGGCATCACTGGCGGGCGAGAGCGGTGGCGACAATGGCTGTGTGGCCGACATGGAACGAAGCGGAAGCAACAAACGCCGCTTGAGCCAATCACGCGGTGACCCATTGGAAGAACTGCTTTTGCGCAGACGAGGCGATGCAGTCGGCGAACGAGGTGACAACGAATCAGGCCGGTCGAAAGCAGGCCGGTAATTGAGCAGCGGTCCCATGTCGACCAGGTTGTGCTTGAGAAATGTGATTCGCGTGCGATGTGCATAAAACTTCATCCACTCATTTTTCACAATGTTTCTCGCCTCCTGTTCATTGCAAAAAGTCAGGTCATTGTCGCCGCTGGTGTAGTAAGCTGCCACTTTGAAAACCGCCGGATACGTCATGGTATACACCGACACTTTCAGGCACTTGAGCTGAGACTCCGGCGGAGTAATCATTTCTGGCGACACAGAGATCAAGTGAGTGACGACGCAAGTTTTGTGGTGGTGGTGGTGACTTACCGAGGGTGAGTTCAGACCCGACGGGTGATTTCCAGAACTCGTGAGATTTGAGCGAGGGCGAGATTTCAGTTTTCTCCATTTGAAATATTTGGCCCCTTGAGCAGGGGCGTGAAAAATGAATCCAACTTGTATCAAAACCGAAAAAGTTTACACCTCTTTTTCAACTTGCTGGTTTTTTTCTCAAAAAGTTTTTTAGGTCTTTCAACATCAGGGCCAGCGACCCTACCAGGAGGATCGATGGTCGTCCGACGAGATTTTACCTGGCGTGTTTTGGATGGCCGTCTACGATGGCCACGGCGGCGCTGAAGTCAGCGAGCTGGCATCAAGTATGTTACCGCGCATGTTAGCCGAAGAGCTGAAAACATTAGTGTCGGGCACTCAGCAGAGCGTGATTGAAGCCGCCATTGTGGCCGCGTTTCTCAAAACCGACCGCGCCCTGCATCTGGAAATGGTCGAGCGCGAAGCCGCTGGCCTCTTGAAACGATCCGCGGGCGCCATTGGCACCACCGTCGCCGGCGTGCTTTGGTTTCAGCGGAACTTTTACGTGGTTAATTTGGGTGACTCCACGGCTGCCATCATGGAAAAAACAAAGGGCATTCTGGTGCAAAGTGCAATGCACAAACCGGGTGCACGCGCCGAGGAACAACGCATCATCAGCGCCGGTGGTTGGGTGAGTCCGCCGATGGTGGTGCATCATGGGCCGATGGTCACGGAACAACCGGCGCGCGTCAAAGGCATTTTGGCCGTCTCGCGCAGTCTCGGCGACTGGATGTTTGAAAAACAAAATCCGGACGCACCCCTGAATTACCCCATCGCGGACGATGCCCAAGCCGTGGTGTCCAAGGTGCCCACCATTCAGTGTTTACCAGGGTCTGTCGTGGAGAACACCGATTTCTTGGTGCTTTTGGCCACGGATGGTCTGACCGACATTCAGAGCTTGACCGAAGTGCATCGCCATTTCACGTGGCACGGTGAAACGCCCGCGTGGCGTTTTGAATCATTCACGGGATTTCTGAACACGGTCTACAAGCCAGACAATACCACCGTGTTGGTGGTCGCCTTTGATAAATGAAATCGAGAATTTTTATTTGTATCTCCGGTGGTAGCGTCCACCACAAAGAACCGTAGGTCTTGACCAGGAGTTCTACATGAAGACATCGTTCAAGTTTGTGGAAATCCAAGGTCGGTCGCCGCACATCTACTCGGTCTTGTGACTGATGGCTCATTTTCACCGGCCCTGAAAAATGGCTGAAAAAGTTTTCCAGAAATTGCAGAAATTTTTTCAAATTGAAAAATCAAAACTTTTCCTGGCCACAAAAAAAAGTTGAAGCTCGAATTTTTTTTTTGGGTTGGACAATTTTTTTTTGGAGAACAGAAAAAAGGATTTTTCCAAAGTTGAAAAAATTGGGTGTTTCTGGAAATTTTTTCCAAACGCGGTGGGGTTCGATCATGGAGTTCATATTGCCCTTTTGGGACCGGTTGTTCTTACGGTGTGATCTCCCGACGCAAGTGAATCTTTTGCAAGTGTGTTCAAGAGTGCACGCGGTGGGATCGACTAATTTCAACATTCATCGCCGCCTGCTTTTGAGGAAAAGAAAAATCTACCCTGGTTTTTCTATGCATCATATCAACACTTACGCAAAATGTATGGAAGTTGTTCAACGTGCTAATCTTTGTGATCGTATCCAATACATGGATCCGAAATTTAGAACCCCGGAATTGTGCTTAATGGCTGTCCAACGCAATTGTTGGACGATTGAACTGTTGTATCCAGAGGAACAAACTCCCGAAGTGTGTCTCGCTGCGGTGAGAAAATCAGCACAGGTTTTACAGAATATTTTTTATTCCAACAGGACATATGAAGTGTGCTTAGCAGCGATCCGAACAGATGGTTCTGCATTGAGACATGTTCCGTATGAGAAAAGATCCCAGGAAATTGTCGCTTATGCACTTCGCCAGAATGGTCACCTTTTGCGTTACCTCACTCCTGAAGAACAGACTCCTGAAGTGTGTCTGATTGCAGTCCAAAGTGATGGATTTGCACTTCAATATCTTCCTCCAGAAAAGCAAACCACCGAAGTCTGCATGGCTGCTGTCCAGAATACGGGTTTAGCATTGCGATGGGTCCACCCAACACGACGCACCACCGAAATCGAAATCGCTGCTGTGAGACAGAATGTGCAGGCACTAAACTTTATTTTTTGACGTGCATGATGACGGCCGTCACGTTGTCGGCACCCGAACCGTTTTTCCAGCGTTCGATGTTGATGTTGACAATTTCGTTGCATAGTTTCTGGAGACTGCCGCGGCCACCCGTTGACCCGTTGGCATACTCTGTGATGCGCTTGGTGGCCTCCTTGCTGGTCATCTGGTCCCAAACTCCGTCGGAGCCTGCGATGGCGTAAAAATCAGACGTTTTTCCAGGACGATAAGGCCCGGTGATTTTGGGTTTGGAAATCACCCAATCGCCGGCGGCATCGTTGTAAGGTTGTTTCAGGCCAAAGTCGCCGAATGACCGGCTGATGGCCAACACGCCGTCGACGCGGGCGACCGATGAATTGGCGCGGCCGGTGCGCACCATTCCGCCTGCTCGTTCGATGCGATCAATCTCTGACTGGAGCGACGGTTTGTGATCAGCCGTTTGATGCCACGTGCCCTTTTTCACAATTTTTTTTCCACCCTGGCGCGCCGATGGCACGAGCTCAAAAAACACGATGCGTGAATCACCCACGTTGTAGGCGTAAAAGATGTTTGAGCGCGCGTCGTAAAATCCGAGCGATGCCGTCGAGCCGGCTTGCACGGCGTTTTCACCCTGGTTTTCAAGCAGCCACTCGTCAATGTCTTCCGAGTTCATGGTGAGAAAATTCTTGAATTGCTTCGGGTTTTGGAAGAGTTTCGAGTCTAGCTCTTTGCCAATCAGTTTGAAGCCCTGCACCAGGGCCCGCGAAATCTTGTTGCCACCGCCGCGCGAGCTGTGTCCGTCAAACACTCCCATCACGGTGATGTTCTTGTCGGGGCTTTGATACACAATAAAATCATCTTCTTGTGCATCGCGGCCACCCTGCTTGGACGCGGCACAAAGTTCAATTCGTTTTGATCGCCGCATTTGTTCTAGATTGTAACAAAGAATTTATTTGAATTCGCCGAGCACCACAAAAGACAAATTGTCCAGCTCGTATTCGGGATTCACCAAAACCTCGCCGTCTTCCACGATGAACAAGCGCTCGTCAAAGTTGAGCACAAAATCCACGCCATAAGTCACGCTGCCATCGTTGGCGATGCGCACGGAAAACCGAGCGGTTCCGCTGTTGCTAATGCCCACGCGTCGAAGCAGACCGGGCTCCCGCTTGCGAGCGCAGCACGTCCACACGCCGTAAGAGCACGTGGCCAGTCCTTCGCCCGGGTTCGTGATATCCAGCGGAATGGAGAGAATGTCGCCGGTGGCATACAAGCTGCTCAACTCGGTGGCGACACTGCCGGCGATGCGGAATTGGTTGCCACTGCGCTCGTAATACACTTCCTCAGGCAACAACTCAGTGTTGGCAAACGACACCCGTGGCAAGGTCTCGCGGAAATCAAAACATTCCGTGATTGGTGACGCCGAACTTTGACCTTTGTCGCCCTTCTCTCCTTGGAGACCCATGGGTCCTTCGTCACCTTTGGCGCCTTTCTCTCCTTGGAGACCTACGGGGCCTTGGGGCCCAACAGGTCCGCGTCTGCAACACTTTTTCTCGTTGCAACCCATTTATTATAAACGCAACATTTCTTTAGGGTGGCGTGGCGATGAATTCCCCCCGACCCGTCAGGACGAACGTCACCGGATTCAGGCGGAAAGCCTCGTTCACCCCGCTGACCACATCAGGGCCTGAAAAGGTGAAAAGTTCACGGCTAAAATTGTTGTCGAGCTCCAGCTGCACCTGCGACTGGCTTCCGTTTGGGCTGATACCCAGCACTCGAATTTCACCGCTGTTGCTCACGCCACAATTCAGGAATCCGTCTTGGCGAGCGCAGCATGACCACACACCCACCGAGCACAGTTGGTCGACCGCAAAAATAAATCCGTCGGGCACCGTGTAATCCAAGTTGAAGAAAATCAATGTCTTGGGTTCGCTGCACAACTCGGTCGTGAATCGCACGGCCACGCGACCCGACATTTTGAAACTGTCGCCGGTGATTTCAAAATTCACGCGATCAGGATTCGCGGTTTCGCCGGCGGCGGATGAAGTGCCAATCGAACTCGCACACGTGGAAAATGGACTTGAACCTTTTTCACCCTTTTCCCCTACGGGGCCTACGAGGCCTTGCTCGCCTTTGACACCTTTCATCCCTGCGGGACCTTGCTCCCCTTGCGGACCGGTCATGCCTTGGAGGCCTGCGTCGCCTTTGGCGCCTTTCTCCCCTACGGGGCCTTGGAGACCCATGGGTCCTCGTCTGCAACACTTTTTCTCGTGACAACCCATGTGAGTTTATTGCCAACGCGAGATTTTTCTACCAAGAAAATGTTTTGTCTGAAACAGAGATGCAATCGTTCAATGACGCCGAGATCGACGCATTGATCCAGGAAGTGGGTCGAAATGGCAAGCTCACGCTGGATCTGGCCAAAGTTGTCAGACAGGCCCTGAACGACATGAGCATGTCGAGCATGTCAAGTGAGGATCTCTCGGAAGCACCGGCGTTCGAAGACGACGACCAAGTCGAGTTTGTGGAAATCAGCGAGGTCGAGATGTCTAGCGACGGGGATACCGTAGACGCCAAAAAAAGAAAAGTGACGGTCGGCAGTGATGACGACGACGACGATGACGCCGAGAGCGAAGAATATCAGGGGCCTGATTATGGCATCCAAGGATGGGGGCGACCGCCACGCCCGCGTTTCAATCAGAACACCATTTCACGTGAAAGACGGCGAGAAATCCGGCAAAATCCGCTGGAGTTCGTCGAGTTCATGTATCAAAATCGCCGGTTTAAATTGAAACCCATTGGCACCATCGAACCCGTGCCCAAGCGCATCTATTTTGGCCGCTCTGGTGCACCCTACTATTACAAAACACGTGGTCCCCACGGAGAAAAACTAAACATTGGCCAATGGACCAAGGTGTATCTGAAACAATACCAAAAGGACCAATGCTTTCGCGGACAAAGCGAACGCGCCACCGGCTTGGCTGGGTATGTCGATATCGACGGCGCGTGCTTGGTGAGGCCTCGGCCCGATGGTCGAACCACGGCTGCCAGGCCTTCGAAGACACGGAAATAAAATTTCCAGAAATCCCACAATTTTTTCAAAATCTGAAAAATCTCAAAATGCCTTCCGCCAGAAAAAAAAAGTTGAGTCCAAATTTTTTTTTGGGTTTGAAAAATTTGAGTTTTTCCAAAGTTGCATTTTGTGGAAATTTCTGGACGAGTTTTCTGAAAATCAGCGATGATCCCATTTATTGCCCAAACGATTCCCATTGATCTGGAGACGTCAACGTGGTGGTTCTGAGAACCCAATCAGGGCCTACCTCATGATAAATGAGTGTCTCAAGGTTAGGTGCCAATTGTTTCCAATTGATAATGCTAGCAATAATGAAAAAATTGATCGACAGGTGAATTAGGTTGGGAAATTGTGTCAGGAACTCGAAGTCATGATCAACTCTATGAGAAAATTGCCCAAGACGTAGGTGAGTCAATCCAATAGGGGGATGTCGGAGGCTAACAAGCGATTCAGCAAAAGAATCTCCAAAAAATAAATGGGTTAGGCCATGCGGAAAATAAAGCTTTTCCACTGAGCAATCAAATGTCTGACCGAACTTCAGGTGGGTCAAGCAATCTGGTAGTCTCAGCTTTTCGACGGGCTGATTGAAGCAGTCGCCAAACGTCAACTGCAACAAGCGAGGCAATAACAAGGAGAAATCAAGGTTTTCAACAGGTGAATCTACATCCCAGCGAAGCCTTCTCCAAAGAATGGGTTCAGGAACGGAGACCTGCTTTACATCTCGGACAACAAACACAAAGTGCTCATGTTTGTAGGGCAGGGTGTGCTTGTAAAAATGACTCGAGGTTAACGACAGATTATCCACACCGCTCTTGTCCAGGAATTGGCAGAGCAGGGGAATCAGATCGCGAGAGAGGGAATTCATGAAAAAACAGGCCCCTCGGTTTTATTTCAATTTTTCAGGCGTGAGAAATCCGGGCTGTTGGTTTTCTTCGTTGTCGTCCCAAAACAAATCGCTGGCCCGCATCTCTTCGTCGGCGAATTCGACCTGCGCATTTTCACTGTCTTTCAAGGCGGCCAATTTTTCCATGGCCTGATCATGTAGCCACAGTCCGAGCGTGGCATCATTCTCTTCCGTGAACTCGGCGCGTGGTTGAAACGTGAAATTGATGAATTTGAGGATTTCCATGGGCAGCGGGCGGTTGCGGTGATCGTAATCAAAGATTTGGCCCAACATTTCCCGGAAAGCGCCTTGTTTTAGCATGGTCAGTGGCACCTTTTTCAAATCAGGCGTGGCACCCGCTTCAACTCGCGCGGCAATGTCACCTGGAAAATTCCCATCCATGATATATTCTTCGCCCGTGGCCAGTTCCCAGAGTAGGATACCCAAAGCCCAGACGTCGGTGGTCGGATAACGCTTGCCGTATTTCACTTGTTCGGGGCTGATGTAGTAAATAGTGCCGCCAAAGCTGTCGCACGAATCCATTTTCCCTGGTCGCCGCTGGCCCAAGTTGAGGTGACACGATAACCCGAAATCTAACAGGGTCAGCCCGCCTGCGACGGGATCGTAGATGACGTTTTCCAACTTGATGTCGTTGTGAATGATTTCTCGTTCGTGAATGTGTCGCAACGCATGCATCATGGACCAAGCCACATACCAGACAAACTCACCCGGCAGCGGTGTGGGCAAATTAAACATTAGCCGGTTGGGCGTGGCCAACGAGTAGAGTAGCCGTTGCAAGTTGGGACCCGGGGTCAGAGACAACACCACATGATACACGTTTTCGCCGGTGCTCACAAAATAGTCGCGCAGACACACGATGAGGTTGGTGTCGAATATTTTCTCGCACCCCACCGGCTCTTTGACCACCACGTCGCCCCTGATTTTCGCCGGGGGCTTGATCAGAATGGGCGATGTGCTCGCCACTTTGCCAAGTGCATACACTTCCGTCTTGGCCGAACGCATGGCGCGCATTTCCCGTTCGGCGTTGTAGGCGTCACCAGTGATACTTTTCACCACGGCCGTCGGTCGTCGCGACTGGTGATTCGGCCCAACGAGTGCGGTGAGAATGTCATCATTCTCGAGTGGGGTGTTTTGATACAGTTGTGACCACATTTTCACCAGCGCCAAAATGAGTTCCAGTCGAGAATCAGGCGCCTGATCGCGCGGATAATACAAATCCTTCAGGTCCTTGTATTGGTATTGAGCCAAATAGTGCGCGGCTTCTTGCCAACTCGTCAAATTCTTAAAGGTATACAGGTCGGGCTTGGCGGGACTCAACACGTAAACGTTTTCAGAAAAGTAGCCCTGAATTTCTTCGGCCGGTGACACGCGATATTTGAGCCGCATCAAAATCTCGCGGTCGTCTCGCACCTCCTGGACAATTCCAAAAGAGCCGCGACCAAGCACGACATTGTTGCGTGTATACCAGTCTCTCAGCGACCGGCGCGGGAATTCCACGGCTGATTGCGTCAATTGCTGCATCTGTATCTACTACGATAAAAATCAACATTTTTTTCAGAGTTTTATTCGTCGCTTTTTGGGCTTTGCCGGCACGTCCGAGGCCTGGCCCGTGATGTATTGATAAATTTTGGAAGACCGAGAGGCCAGCCGCTGATCTTTTCCGGAAGCCCCGCGGAATTTCAAGTCGGCCAGCAACATGTGTTTGGCGCGCTCATCGTCACCCAGCGCTTGGTAAGCTCCACACAAGCTGGCCATGCTGGGATACACGTCTTCGACGGCTCGCGCCATTTTGGCCGAGATGCCCGGGATGCAGCCCAGTTGGATCTCAAGGCCGCGATCGGGTGGCAAGTTGCCTTTGCGCGACATTTGGATGTTGTCCGTATACTTGGTCCGTGCCATGTAATCACCGTCGCGTTCCAGCTTTCCCAGTGCCATCTCGGTGGCCAAGTGATGGAGAAAGTCAAACGACTCGCGAATGTTGAGCGTGTGATACACTGGAATTTTGTCGCGAAACATGGTGTGCGTAAAGGTGCTCAAATATCGTTTTTTGAGGGTGCCGTCTTTCACGCGTGCGCCGTTGTAACCCTCCACCAAAAGAACCACCAAGTTGGCGGTGCAATTCATCAAGCGCGCCTTTTGATCCTTGTAGCGCCCGTCGCCGTATGAAGATTTCAAGTCAGCCAACGCCTTGCGCTCAATCACAATGTCCGCCGGCGGTGGAAAAGATGGCTCCTTAATCACGCCACCGTCGTTGCCCCCGTCGGGTTCAGCGATGGGTGTGTTCACTTGATCGTATGGCATTTGGAAAAAATCATCCAAAGTTGGTGCATGCGTATGAGCATCGGTTGGCATCACTGGTTCCTGCTCAAATTGCCACTCGGGTGGAATGTCAAACGGGCCAGTGTCCGAGGTGCAGAGCCAAACATCGCCAATGTCCAGAGGATACACGGCCAGCTGGTAGATGGTGTCGTCGTCGTTTTGCGACCACAACGTCAACAAATCGGTGGCGTCTTTTTTTCGTGACGCGGTGCCCTCGCGCTTGTCCACAATCACCAGCACGTGCTTTTTGGTCGCCATGGGTTGATCGAACCGCCAATATTATCTAACGCGTAGAAAAGAGAGAAAACTGAAAATTTAATGGAAGACAGCGAACAATACACGCGAGTGCAACAATCGCTGGTGTCGCTGGCGACAGACACCGATGTTGCCTTGGAGCCAGGCTCGGAAAAGTCCACGCTATCGTGGTTGTTGTCTCCTTTTTCTGGCTACTACTCGCAGCTGGCCTGGGGTAAACTTTGTTCATTCATTCAACCCCAGGTGAACCACCACTTTAGCGGCTCGGAAATTGTGCCGGGCTTGTGGATTTCTGACCACGCTTCCGTGTGTGATTTGCAGGCGCTTCGGGATCGCGACATCAAACACATTGTGTGCGCCGTGCTCGGGGTGAAGGCCATGTTTCCGAAGGATTTTCAGTATTTGCGATTGCCCCTGCGTGACACGCGCGACGAAGACATTTATCAGTTTTTCGAGTTAGCCGCCGACACGATTCACCAGGCCCTGGAAAATCAGGAGCCGGTGTTGGTGCATTGCCGATGCGGCGTGTCGCGCAGTGTGAGTCTGGTCTGTGCCTACTTTATCAAATACCGCGGCATGAACGACGTCGAAGCCATTCGAGCCGTGCAAAAACGCCGGGCGTGTGCCAACCCTAATCAATCGTTTCGAAACCAATTGCGCTCGTTCGCTGAAACCCATCACCGAATTTTTTAGAAAAAGAAATAAATTGCTCAAGGGTCGCGATGGAATTTATTGCTCCGTTTTGGGATCGCCTGTTTTTCCACGCTGATTTGTGCACGCAAGCTCGGCTCTTGGTGGTGTGTCAGCGGCTGCATGCGATTGGGACCACCCGGCAAAATGTGATTCGTCGCTTGCACCTTTTCAAGCGGCTCAAGCAACTCCGCAGATTACAGGCGGACACTTTCTCAGATGTAGCCGAAGCCGTCCAACACGATGTAACCAATCTCAAATACGTGCCACTAGACATGCAAACTCCAGAATTGTGTCTTCAGACTGTCAGCAGATGGGGGTGGGCATTGGAACACATTCATCCGCGACGTAAAACGGCTGAGGTGTGCACGGAAGCGGTGAAATCGCATCCATATACTATACGATGGGTTCCTTCTGAGTTACAGTCTCCCGAGTTGTGTATACGTGCAGTAGAAACCGATGGTCGTAATTTGCGTTGGATAAGTGAGTGCAATAGAACATTTGAGGTGTGCATGGCTGCTGTGAAAAAGAATGGAACTTCTTTAGAGCACGTGCCTATTGACATTCAGACCATGGAAATGTGTTTTCAAGCACTCGCGCAAGATCCAGCTGCCCTTAAATACGTGGTCCCAAAATTTCAAACGGAAGAATTGTGCATCTCAGCCATCTCTCGAAGTGCTGACCCTTTGTTCAAGTATGTAGCTCCAGAAAAACAAACGGTGGGTATGTGTGCATTGGCCATCACCAAAGATCCACTTTCAGTGAAACATGTCGTGAAACAGACTCGCGAATTGTGTCTCATGGCAGTCGGTATGAGTTATCGTGCATTGAAGCATGTGCATCACCAAACGCGAGAAATTTGTTTGGCTGCCGTGCAGCACAATTATAGGGCACTGGAATTTGTGCAAAAGAAGACCTTTGAAATCTGTTTTGCTGCTGTGAAAGAACATGGATCTGCTCTGAGTAATGTTCCAAATGAGATGCGAACGCCTGAGCTTTGTCTGGTGGCCGTGCAACAAACACCCTATTCTATACATGATGTTCCACCAGAGTGTCAGACGTTTGAGATCTTGAAAACAGCAGTGGAAAAGGATCCCCATCGTATCTTATATCTCCCGCGTGAGACGTTGGCGCAGTTTCCAGAGTTGTGGGCTATTGCTGTCGGCAAAGATCAGAGTCTGATTTATTCGTTCAATAAAGAAGGAGATTTCTGAAGAGGTCCTCGTCTGAAATTCCCGAGCGAGACGTGCGTTTGACAAAATCATAATCCACACGATCACTGTCCACCTGAACAAAGCCCACAATGATGTAGCGGAGCCCTTCGGTAATGTTGTTTCCAGAGTGCAGCAGCTTGCCCGTGTGCATGACCACGTCACCTGTTCCAATGCGGACAGGCTCGTCCAAGTGGGGGAATGAAGTGCCTCCGCCGACAAAGTCTGAGTTGAGGGCGAAATTGAAGGAGATCAACGAAACATCGCGATGCCAATCGAGCTTGCTCTGCGCGTTTGCATCGTATTTGATGATGAAAAAATCATACAAACTCAGCGCGTCCACCGGAAACAAGTAGTGCTCGGCAATCGCGGGAAAAACGCGTGATTTCACCGTGGCCACCAATTCGTCGTTGAAGTCGAGCATCGAGATGGGAATGTCGGTGGTCGGGTATTGGTCGTGACGGTTGCGTGTCCAACTGCCGTCGTTCTCGTCGGTGGCCCATTTCTCCGCCGCCTGGATGTATTGGTGACACTTTTCCAGAGAGAGCACGCCGGGCAAAATCTTGTGCTGATGCAGTCGATCGCGAACCACATGATGGTCAGGGGCGAGAAAGTGTGAATTGTGTGTGTTGAAAAAGAACACTTGAAATATGGGCGTCTTTCCCGCTTCGACGAGGCTGGCAGCCGATTGGTGGCGTGAACGAAACAGCACCAGCGTGTTGGGTGTCATTTGGATCTCACCGTGATTCGGCACATTGATCAACAAGACACCTTGATCATCATCACTCGCGCAACTCGCGCAATGGCCCAAGTAAATGAGTCCGGTCCAGTCGGCCATGGAGCTCTGTATCTCGAGCAGGGTGTCGAGTTCATTGGTGAAACAGCCATTGTCGTGGGAATCCACAAATTCTGGAAATCCTGTGATTTTGTGAGATATGTAACGTTGAAACGCATCCTGCATGCTGCCAACATTCATGTTTCCACCACCAGTGGTTTTTGCATGAGCACTCCCGAGCTGGTTTTTGGCATTGTCTGCAACTTCCTCCCAGTTGCAATAAAAGTCATCAACCACCACCACGCGATCCAACACCATCTTTGTAAAAAGTTTTCGACAACTTTTTCCAGAGATCCAACGACATTTTCACATTCCAACTTTTTTTTTTATTTCCGTTCACCCAAAGTTTTCAATATCATTGGCCACAACAAAACAGGGGCAAGAATCATTTTGGTTAAATCACCAGCCAAATTCCACATTTGCACCCGATAGCTGCCTCGGTATTTTCCGTAGTATAAAGCAGCACTGGCATAACTCGGCAACGCGACAGCCTGGATTTTCAAGTAGCCAGACAAGAACCCCTTCATTCCACTCATTTTTCTGATCGCATGTATCAGCCCTCATCTCCGCCGGCCTCGTCGGGTGCGTTTGGAAATTCCGAAGCGATGCCGGCGCCGGTGCCTTTCAAGCGCAAACGAATCATGCCGCTGGATTTATCAGAAAACAAAGCGCCGCAGAAAAAGTTCAAAGCGCCACCCACAGCACGTCCGTCGGTGACGAACTTACAACCTCCCAAGAAACCCTTTAAACCGCCGCCGGAAAATTGGAAGCCTCCCAAGAGAACTTCCAACCAAGGCCGGCGGAAACGGCCCAAAAAGGAGGAGGAGGCGCCGGTGTTTCAAATGACCACCATGGTTGAATTCGAAGCGGAAACGTATGATCAACCCGCCGATTTTCAAAAACCCCAGCGGCCTGATCCAGATCTGATCATTGCTCGACAGCGACCTGCACGGCTGGACGAGTTGGTCGGAAAACACGCGGTGGTTGAACAGATTCGCGCGTGGCTGGGCAAGTTTGAGAAACACGTGTCGGGCACGCCTCGGTGCCTGATGTTGGTGGGACCGAGCGGTATTGGAAAATCCACTGCGGCCAGGCTGATGTTTCAGGAGAGCGATTACATCATTCACGAATACTCGCCGGACGATCAGGTGGAAACCACCAAAAAAGAACAGTATGCTATCCTGTCTGACCGGGGCATCGAAGAAGTGCTTTACACGTTGCTCATTCGTAATCAGGTGTTTGGAAAGTTTGGGTTATTGCTGGACGGTGTCACGCCTATGCGCAACGAAACACTCAAGCACCTGGTCGAAGTGCTTTCGGGCCTTAAGTATGCGCAACACTTTGACAAAAAAATCGATCGGGTGTGGTTGGCTCCAGTCGTGATCACTTGCGACCACGGCGACTTGGCCAACCTGTCAACACTGGCCCGCATTTGTGAAGTGGTCGAATTCGAACCGGCTCCACGCGACGAGCTCACCAGTTTTTTCCAGGGTGTGTGCGATCGGGAATCACTGGAAGTGCCGACGGCGTTACAACAAAAAGTGGTCAAAGGCTGTGGTGGTGATATTCGCAGACTGTTGAACACACTCCACTTTTTGGCGTTGGGAAACTTGGACGGCGACACGGTGACCGAAACGATCGATGTTGACACCATTTTCTCCGATCAGCACAGCATGTTTAGTCTGTTGGAAACTCTGTTGAATGATCACCAAAGCCAATCATTGGAGCAGCTCACCGATCTGATTGAGTTACACCCCATCAGCTTGGCCATGCTCCTGCAAGAAAATGCAATCCGCGCGCACGATCAGCAGGGGTGCGATGTTCAGAGTAAGATGGCAACTCTCGAGTCGCTCGAGAAAACGTCGGAATACATTTCATCTCTGGACTGTCTGAACCACGCGGTGTATCAACAGCACAACTGGGAGCTGCAGGAGATGGCCACTGCTCTGTCAACTTGGGGCGTGGCCAAGCATTTTCCACGGGAGCCGAGTGAGCAAGCCGTGGGGTCGTTTGAGAAATCAGCCTACTTTGGCTGGAAAAAAAAAGAAGACTATCGCCGCAAGCTGATGGCCAGTTTTCCACAGATCCAGCAGCGTGGTGAAAACTTTATCGACTGGGCCCACCTGGTATCCGAGCGAGTCGCTCAACACGTATCCACCAAGACCAAAGACGAAACGCTCATTGATTATTGCAAGGCGCGCCACTTGGACTACAAGGATTTGCAAAATGTCTGGAAGTGTGCGCATCAGGGTGACAAGAAGATGCCCAACGTGCGCGGTAAACTATCTCTTCGGAAATTGTTACAGTAAAGCCATGTTTATTCCACATTCTCTCCTCCCGTTTGGGACCTTTGGGACGTTTGGGAGCCTTGGGCTACTTCGACCCCTTCGGGTCCTGCCGGGACTTCGTCAGCCTGCGCGGAATTCGCTGTCACTGGATCAGGCTTGGCAGAACCCTTGGGTTTCCAGGATGTAGCGGCGACAATTGGCGCCTCTGACTCAATGGGTTCAACTCGAGCAGACGATGGAACATAAGGGGTTGAAGCCGGCGCTGAGCTAGGCACCTGTCTGGTGGGTGGCTGAGGCGTTGGGCGCTGGCCATGCTGTGGCATGGGAGCTCGCGGCTGCTCATGTGGTGGATGTTGCTGCCATTGGGGAATGTTGATCAGACCGTCCTTGGCCATTTGTTGAACAATCATGCGAACATCTGTCTCATTCAGGGTGCGAACTTCTTTACGACGTCCCACGTCCACTTTGGTTTCCAAGTCTGTCATGCGCTTGGCGAAATACACTGCTCCAACACCACACAAGGCCAAAGTGGCCAGAGGGGCTCCATACGATTTGAGGGCATTCAGTGCACCGTCCCACTCGCCTGCGGGCCCTGAGGGCACCACTGATCGGGCCCGACTTGGGGGTGTAAAACTGCGACGCGGTGAACCCGCGCTCAGCGAAGAAGTTGAGCGACGACTGGTCATTTGTCTTGGTCCCCAGACAAAAAACGGACTTTTTCAGACGCGCGCGCGTGATCGTTCAGGGTCGACGATAAAATTGCTCGTCAAGACGATAGATTGAAAAAAAAAGAAATGGAACGTCGCCGGAATTACTATGATCACCCGGGGAGATCGCACAAGAAATCAGTGGTGCGCGAAGGACCTCGTCACCGATCGGCGGGAGGTGCAAACAGCCAACAATCCGCCGGCGGCCTGTTGGGATTCCTGAAAAAGTATCAAGGGTATCTGATTTTGGGTGCCGGCGCGCTGGTGGTCGCGCTGACTTACAAGATTTACTCGAGCCGAATGAGCAAGAAGAAAGACGAAGAGCAAATTCAAAATGGCCTTCGAGCTCTCAGCGGAGGCGCCGAAGCTTCCGAGCGCGCCCCTCTCCAGGTGGACCCGAGTGTGATTGAGATCTTGCAGCAGCAGGTGCTCGATTATCAGAGTCAAGTCGAGCAGTTGGAGTATGCTCTCAGCCAGCGTGATTTGCAGCTCGAGCAAATTCGCACGTCGGGCGCCGCCGTTTCACATCCATCGGCCCAAAATAAGTTCGCTGGTTTGCATGGCCAAGTGGACCCCAACTCACACACGCCCCCGTTGCCCATGCAAATGCAACAACCCATCCCCACGCGCGATCCATCCAACCCCGCCGCCGGCCTTCCAGGCGGTCCTTCAGATGGCTTACCGTCGTATGTAACGCCCGGCCCGTCGGCAGGTCCCGGCGGCCAAGTGGGCATGGGAGCCTTTTCCACTGATCCGGGCATGGGCCAAAGTGGCCAGGGTGGTATTTCGTTGAGTCAGTCCAGTGGTGGAAGTCAATTCACTCCGCTGTAAATAAAACACTTTATTCTCCCAGAAATTCTGCGCGTGAAAGTTGTTCCAAGTTCTCGGCGCTGAAACACACGTCGTTTACATGCACCAGTCGGGTGACACCCATCACCTGGATTTTCAGGTAGAGATCTTCCGTGTCGTAGTGACGGTCGAGATCCAACTTGACGCCTTCAATCACCGCCGGCACGTATCGGGACTTGGATCGGGCCCAGTATTGCACCTCGGCGCCGTTCAAGTATTTCTCCGCCGCGCTCGCCAACGCCTTCATGGCCCGTTCACGCGCCCGCTGCATATCCAACATTTCACGTTTCATATCGGCCAATCGCTCCTGATACACCCGCCGGATGTCACGAAAATTACCGCCGGCGTCGTAGAGTATGCCGTCGGGTTCGGGCTTCACCCGGCAGTAGCCACTCGACGCCTGATCACTCCACGGACTGGCCGGAATGAACTTCATCTCCGGCGATTTCTGAGGGGCTCCTTCCATTGTGTGGTTCTAGGTATATAGACACTTTTTATTTACGTTTTTGGCGCGTTTTCTTGTCGCCACCCTTGCACGAAGCAAAGCAGCCCTTGCACTCAGCGTGGGCTTCTTGCACCAAGTTGATGGCATATACACCCAACGACGAATCACAGATGGCGTCGATGATGGCCGGCAGAGAGCTGGACAAAATAGTTTGGATGAGCGCGCGGTCCTTGTCCGCCATGGGAATTTCAGTGACCAACTTGGTGATCAAGTCAATGACCAGCGCCCGCTTGTCTTTTCCACTCAGGTGAGGAAGGGTCTCCACCATTTCCATGGCCAGTGTCACCAGGGTGATCCAGTTGCCGGCGTTAAACTCCTTCTTCGACACCATGGCATGCAACTTGGCATACACCTCATCGAAAATGTTGAGGTTGTATTTGGTCACATCGACGGTGTCGATTGCGTCTTGCACCATATTGGATGCGCGGACTTCTTCTTTTCCCTTTTCAGCCATGACGTCTTATTTATTCAAAACACATATTTTATAGCGAACCGGTTTTGATGAATAGCCTCGGCACAAATCTCTGGTGTGCGGTGGCGGATGGGAACTGTGCTTAAACAATGACCACACTCAAAAAGTGATCTATACATCTCAAGATTACTTGGATCGTGACGAAGGTGTCTAAACGGAGAACCCTGTCGGTCAAGAATATATGCACTTAACTTGGAGGTATGATGACATTCCAGTTGCATTGGATCTCTTTGCTTAAAGAATTCAAAGCTACGGAACTCTGTGGGAACAAATTCCAGGGCACGCCTATCATTAGAAATAGCAGCAAGACACACTTCATAAGTGCGTTTGTCTACATCAATGAGTCTTAAAGTAGCCCCAAATTCCGTTACAGCAGACAAACAAACTTCTTCAGTTTGTTGATCTTTGTGAATGTAAAAGATGGACTCATAATCGTCACGAATAGCAGCGAGACATATGTCACGAGTCTGCTTTTCAGGTGGTAAAAACTTGATTGCGAATCCGTCTTTTTGGACCAGTGCAAGACATAGTTCAGGCGTCAAGTTCTCAGGAAGAATTAATGAATGAATCAGCCGATTATTTTTAACCTCTTTTAAGCATTTTTCAGGCGCCTGGTCGGGGAAACACTTTTCTTGCCATCTTCGCTTGTATAATCGCAGGCGATGACCAAGACGTGCAGACGTCATTCCAACCGCCGATACTCGCGTGCACACCCGGAGCAAGGCGTATTGAGTCGCGGGATCACACCGATAGAATAAGCGGTCCCAAAAAGGAGCAAGAAATTCCATGGCGCCCCCGATCGTTGGTCAACTTTTTCAAGAAATCTCGACGGGTGATCAGAAACGAAAAGATGGAACGTGATCCGGAACTTGAAGCCAAGGCAGTAAAGCTGTTGGGTTACACCGCCGAGCAGGTGAAAAGGAAAACCATGGCCCAACTCAAAAGTGAACTGGGGGATTCGCCAAAGAGAAAAAAGACGGTCACTTTTCGTCGCAGCACTTCATCATCTCGCGATGCCGTGGATTATCTCGATGAGGCTTCGCGGATTCATCGGTGTTTGCGCGCCAAGATCCGATTCACCTCGCAACTTGAACAGGACCCTGATTTTTCCAAGGACGACCTCCGGGAATGGGACGAAAGCATTCGACGCACCCGGAAGCGCCTCGAGAAATGCATTCAGCGCGGCGGTGCCACCGGGGATCTGAATGAATGGATCAAGCGCCGCGAAGCCAAAGTGGCCGAGATGGACCGAATGGGTTTGGTGGACAAGGAGCTGCTGGAAAAATGGCAGGCCAAGCACGATGCCGTTCGCGAAATGTGTGACGAATAAAGAGTGGGTTGAACATCGGCGGTTTTTAGTCTCATTCGAAGCGCAAAATGAAAACGTTTATCGAGATTGGCGCGTGTGACTTTGGCACCCTCAACGACTTGGGAAACACGTGGCGAAGCGTTATTGTTGAACCCGTGAAAAATATCTTGACCGTTTGGAGCGTCATGAGAACGTGGTGTATCTTAACGCGGCCATCGACGACACCGCCGGCGAACGTGAACTCTGGGTGTGCTGGGACGAGTGGTGTGAGCGCGGTCGGGATTACTCGGGAATGTCGAGTTTTCACCGATGGCCTGCGCACAGTAAATCGATCACGGTGAAAACGGTGACTTATGCTCAACTCTTGGAACAGTGTGGATTCACGCGGGTGGATTACTTGAAAATCGATACCGAAGGACACGATTTGGCCATTTTGAAGACGGTGGATTTCTCGGCACCACTCCGACCGCACTTGATCAAAGTCGAGCACAAACATTGCAGCTTGCAAGAGATTTTGTCGCTGCTCCAGGCAAACGATTACCTGTGTGACGTCACCGAACAAGACGTGTGGGCCATTTCAAAATAAAACGTTCATTCATTGTTTCGCGATTGACAGGATTTGATGGAGTGATACACGAGTCCCACCAAGGACACCAGCCAAAATGCGGCGACCACACACAGCAGGAAAACGTTTATGCCATTAGCCGGATCGTGCCGAATCATGGGCGTGACCACCAAGAGCATGATGATGGTGCAAATAACCAGGCCCACCAGCGAAATGACGATGAATTTGTTCATATTTTTCTTTGCGCAGCTCGTGAAAATGTCGGCGGCGGTGGGCAAAACTGAACGAGTGAGAATTGATTTCTTATTTATTTTCAAAAGTGACAGCCGGTGGCAGGCGTGCGGGCTTCAGAGCACGAATCAGTGGTGAGCGGGTTGTGATACACGCAGGCCAGGTGATCGCCGACGTTGCTGTTCACATTGTAGGTCACCGACAGCGGATCCGTGCAGGCGCCGGGCGTGCCCGTGCAATTCACCTCGGAAAAGTAAGCACGCGTGGGATCGACGGAGGCCGTCTCGACCGACTTGATTCCGTAAGCAGGCGCCGACGGATTTCCGCCGCACATGCACGACCACTGACTGGCGGCGATGGTGCCGTCGATTCGGGCGGTGAACCCGGCGTAACCAGGCGAGGGTTGGGGACGACGCAAAGGCACCGGGGCCATCACGCGGTCATAGTTGGGCATCAAGCCTTGTTTGTCCAAACGAAAATTGGGCGAAGGAAGGGCCATTTTTTAAACACTACTCCAAGAAAAACATATTTTTCACACTCCAGAAAATGTTTCTTACTCAATAGTGAGAACATGAGTTGTAGCCGCAAAAGATGTCAGCCCCGTGATCCGACGCGCCACGACTACAACCCCGTGAATTGGGTGCGTTGTCCCGTGCCGGGCGTCGAACGTGTGGCGTGTCCGTGCTCTTCTAGAAATCATCATGATTCGGTCGACGAGAGCGCCAACGAGTCGTTTTCACAAAAATCTTTGACTCGACCCATGACGAGAAGTAGCCAAGTGTTACCGTGAAAGAAATGTTGCGTTTAAAATAAAAGCTATGGGAAAACATTCGAATTCTTCGAGCGAGTGCTGTGGACAGAGGGGACACCGTGGATATCGCGGTCCCAAAGGGGACAAGGGGGCCCAAGGAGAACAAGGTGAAAAGGGAGACCAAGGTCTCCAAGGGCCTCAGGGACCGAAAGGATGCGATGGTCCACAAGGACCCAAAGGGCCCGCAGGGGCCCAAGGTGAAAAGGGGGCTCAAGGTCCCCAAGGTGAGAAAGGGTGTGATGGACCTGTAGGTCCCGCCGGCGCACCCGGATGTGACGGTCCCGCAGGTCCCGCAGGGAAGGACGGACGTGACGGCCCCGCCGGACCCCCTGGACCCTGTGGCAAGGATGGTCGTGATGGCGCCGTAGGCCCTGCTGGGCCCGCGGGTCCCGCAGGCAAAGATGGCCGCGACGGCCCCATTGGTCCCGCTGGTGCCCCAGGCAAGGACGGTCGTGATGGTGCACAAGGTGTTGCTGGTCCCGAAGGTGCCCCAGGCAAGGATGGTCGCGATGGCGCACAGGGTATCTCTGGCCCGGTTGGCCCACCCGGAGCTCCTGGCTCAGACGGTAAGGACGGTGTTGATGGGAAAGATGGACGTGACGGTGCACAAGGTATTGCCGGTCCCGCTGGCCCGCCAGGAGCTCCCGGCTCAGACGGTCCCGCAGGTCCCGCTGGGAAGGATGGTCGCGATGGTCCTGCAGGCCCCGCAGGTCCTGCAGGCAAGGACGGGCGTGATGGTGCGCAAGGTCCCGCTGGTCCCGCCGGCAAGGATGGTCGTGACGGTGCGCAAGGTGTCGCAGGTCCTGCTGGGCCCGCCGGGCCCGCTGGTCCACCTGGTCCGGCTGGCTGCTGTGATTGTGGTCCCATCCCCGGTCCGGTCGGTCCCGCAGGTGCTCGCGGTCCAGCAGGTCCTGAAGGGCCCGCCGGAAAGTGCGTTTGCGAGTGTGGCGAGGCGCTGATTGATTTTCTCGAGGGCAACTCCAAGCCCATCTCGGAACTTGAGGCCGTGGAACCTTTCTACGCCGACGACGAGTTCACCCACGTGGTGGCATACGGATACAAGTTTGACACCACCGATCCCGAGAACGTGGTGACGGTGCCCGCCAACTTGAGCGTGCGCGGTGCCGCCATCGCACCGGGTGAGACTGGATTGGGCATCTTTGAGGTGGCTGGTGGCTTGATCGACGGCGCTCACTTTGTCCAGTTCGACATGGCCGACGTGATTCGCACGCGCGAGAACAACTGCTCCGAGCCGGCGCTGACCATTTGCAAGCTCGAGGCCAAGAAGGGTTACGAAATTTGGGGTTCCAACACGCTCGGTGAACAGGGCGAGTCACTCTTCCAGTATGTGAACAACGACTCGGCCGACGAGATTTGCCAGACCATTTGCATTCCCACGCTCGACAAGAGCCGCGACACGCTGATCAAATATGGCGCCGCCGTCCCATTCCGTTACATTTCAGTGAGCCCGCTCATTGAAGATTCCGAGACGGATGCAGGCGCCATTCTTGTCAAGAGCGTCTCGGCTTTCCACTGCAAGATCCAGCCCAAAGAGGAAGACGAGGATTGCAACTGCTAAAAACAAACAATAAACACACACTTTTATTTCATTACTGCAACTTCATTCTTGGCGTTGGCGCGACTGGTAAGAGGGCCCAAGTGCTCAATCACAAACTTGTTGATGGCACTCGGAGCACCCGCGCGGAGAGGCCGTTCGATGTCGCAAAAAAGCACGGTGCGAGTTTGATCCGTGTTGTTTTCGACGTAATGTTCGTAGGTGTCGTCCAACAACACGATTTCACCATCTTGCCACGCATAGTTGACACCGTCTACGTTTATGAAACATTTGCTATCGTTGGGGGTGGAAAGCCCCAAATGCAGGCGCACGATCCCTCCGAGCGGGCCACGATGGGGCTTGATTTTTGCGCCGGGCTCCAGACGACTGATCATCGCCGACTTGATCGTGGGCAACTGTTGGAGAATCTCACACGTGCGAGGACACTTTTCAGCCCCCACTGGATCAAAATCACCATACCACTTGAGGTAAAGCTTTTTCCACTTGTCGTCCGCAATGTTGCGGAAAAACAAATCACCCTTGATTTTGGTCAACTCACCATCCGGAATGGCGGCCACCTCGTCCGCAATCTCTTGCCAATGCTCACTCAGCAGGGTGGTTTCCCGCGGGAAATCAGAGAGCGGCAAATAAGGCTCCGTCGATACCCGCGAATATTTCTTGGTGAATGCCCCATACAACCTGACATCCATTTTTTAGTCCACATGAAAACACCACCACACGAAAGACACTCACCTGGGACCGTTGACTTTGGCAAACCAAATCAACAACAAGACCAAGGCGCCACCAAAAATGAACCCAGGAACTCGCATCTTGGCGGGGGATCAACACATTTTCGAGCCCACTTTCACCGCGCGTTGACAGATTCGTCGCTTTTATCTTGATCACACCAGAGATAATATGATAATTTTACCGATTCCCAAGGATGGCAATTGCTTGTTTGCGTCGTTAGCATCTTTTTTCCAGAAACCCGGCATCGATCACACTGTCATCCGGAGAATGCTAGTGCATTACATTTACCAACACCCGGACGCGTTCAAAACCGACATTGTGTCCGAGGGCTACACATCGGTCGATCAATACTGTGAGCACATGTCACGCGAACGCACATGGGGTGATGGCACGTGCTTGCAATGTTTCACCATGCTGTTCAAAGTCAACGTGTGGTTATGTTACTCCAACTCGCCGGACGAACCACCCTCCCTGATTTCTGAGCACAAAGAAGGTGCACCAAACTTGGCACTCTTGCTGACCAACAACCACTATGACCGCATCATTGCGTGGCAATAAACTACTTTTTAGTGTCGACATTGCTCTTTTTCCAGGCGAGAAACGCCGGAGTCGATTCTTCAGTGGTGATCCAAGCCTGAAACTGGGACACTCGACCGGTGAGGCCCGCGTGCACGTGAAACGCCCGACGAGCATCCCGGGACTGCACCCAGCGCTTGTAGAGTTGCAATTCAGTCTCCATCCGGGCCCTTGATTCAACCCGATTTTTCCTGAAAACTTTTTTCAGAAAATCACCATTTTGAAAAAAAACTTGAACCCCAAATTTTTTCAGACGAAAAAAAAAATCGAACCAACAAAAATCTTTTTTGAGCTTCAAGTTTTTTTTTCTGGAATCCAGGCTGGTCATTTTTTCAGAATTTAAAAAATGCGAGTTTTTCAGAAAAATGTTTCATGTTATTTTTCCGGTTCGCCGTCACTAGGAGCGATCGCTATGTGGCACACCACCAAGCTCAAAAAGCACTTGGCCCAGAGATCAACTTCGAGTTTGCGCGTGACGGCTTGACGCCGTTGATATTTCAGAAGTTCGAGTTCAAACTTGATTTCTTCGACTTTGGATTCGGCTGTAAGACGTTTTCGCCTTGGAAACCCCTCAGCATACAGATGTTCCAATTCGGCGAGCATCTCCAACTTCTCGGTGCACATTTAACCCTTTGGATTTATTGAAAATATTGTCGGAGGAGTTTTTTCAATTCCTCGTGTGGATAAGAGGCTGGTTTCTCGCCTCCATACTCTTCGTCGTCCACCCATTCAATGAGTGTTTTATCGAACACTTTGTCTTCTGGTGAGAAACGCACACCATATTCTGAAAACGTCTCGAGCTCGTTCTTGACATCGTCGACGGATACCGTCGGCACTGTGAGCAGATCCACCAACTGGCCCAGAAAGAGTTGATAGAGATACGCTTTCTTGTCAGAAACCTTGGCTCTCAAAAGAGCGTCCACACGATCGCGTCCTTCGGTGGTATCCCAGCCCGAGATACCATACCCGAAGATTGAGACTGGGGTGCCATTCGAGTCTTTCGCAAGTGGATCAGCCCCGGCCTGTAGCAGAAGCTCGATTACATCTTCAGATTGTCCACTAATTGCGAGAAATAGTGGCAACGTGAACTCGTCGTCTTTTTCATTGGGATCGTGGCCGAGCTCGATCATGCCTCGAATCTTGGACATGTCCCGATGAACTATCGCGTCAAGAAAATCATCGACTGCCGGATTCTTGGCCACTGGAGCACGGGCCTCAAAACGCCGCCCACCTTGGGACATGTGTTGGGCGAGGCCAAGGCATATTTCTCTCTTGGAAAGAGATGGTTTGGCCTCTTCATAATCAACATACTTGGCCAAAGCCAAAAGTTCGGGCACATCCAATTCTCGAGACAGTTTGGCGCAAAGTTCCTGTTCACGCAGTCGGCCTCGAGCCAGGCGCGCGGCGTCCTTGTCCACGCGCGAGATGGGAAACAACGGGTCGTTGGGAGCAAAGGGGCGATTCAAGTAGGCCGACTCAATTCGCTGTCGAAAATCGTAGGCTTTTTTCACCATCTGACCACATTCTTCATAGGCGTCACCACAGTTTTCCTGGACCTCGGTCATGTCAGTCGGCGCTCCCATCAGGATGAGTAATTGTAGAGCTCTCATCAAAGTGTTGCGGGCTTCTGTTCTGTTAGCCTCACTTCTCCACTCGTCTTCATCGTTCATTCGGATGGTCTCGGCTAACACTGATGTCAATTGACCCATCCGTGTGCCAAACTTTGCCTTGACATTCAAAGCTTTTCCCGCTTGGTTCAAGGCTCTTCGCCAGGCTGCATCGGTCACTGTGGTGTTTGGATCTGGGAAATACGTTTTTTCTACCCAGTCCATCAAAATTCTCAACATCTGAGCTGATAACTCAGGATCTCTCATGATCATTCCATGCAGTGCGGTTTTGTTTCTGAATCCCTCATACGTCAAATCTACATTCTCGCGCAAATAATATTCAAGTGTGTTTGGTCTAGCCATCATCACCGGCGTGTGGTCGATACCGTTGGGTTGGTTCAAAAGCTCTTGAACTTTAGCTTCACCCAGCGTCTCGGCGAGTTTCTCACGAATGAAGTGCCACATCTCCACATTCGGTCCATACCATTCCGCCATGCGATGAAAGAAATTTCCCCCGAACCTATCGAGCGGGGTTAAATTAGCTCTCGCCAGCATTTCTGTGAGTAGTTGCTTTTCACCTGCCTCGGCCAGTCGCTGCACCAAACCAGATGTCGGTGGGAATCCTTTTCGCAACAGCCACCGAGCGAGATCGCGGGCTGCCTGTTTCACAATGGGACTCAGCGCTTCATTTGACCAAACGCCAAAGACAGGATCTAAAATATCCATGAACTCTGAAGTTTTTGGAATTTGCATTCCATTATCCAACAGAAATTCGATGATGTCTGTGGGATAGTCGCTTAAGAGGTAAAATGCAGACGGCGTGGTGTAAAGAGGATAGTCTTCTCCATAGTTCTCATCAAGCTCTTCCCTGCTCAATCCAATCCCTTCGAAAAGTGGTTTCAACTGGTTGAATAAACCGCGTCTCAAGAGACGGCTGGTCAGTTTGTGGTCTCGGGCCAAATTTGGGTTCTTTTGGATTAGCTCTTGAATCAGTTTTAAATTAGGCACCGTTCTCAGGGTATCCAAAAAAACAACTTCATCCATCATTTTTTTCGAATACATGTGATCATCCAAGTTGTTAATGTGCGCCAAAGCAAATTCAAGCTCAAATTCCTTGATTAGCTCAGGTGAAAACTTCACATTGTATCGGGCGGAGATCTCTTCAATATCTGGCATCACTCTCTCGAGTTTCTCGGCATTGTAAATAGCATTCCAGGGATGATCAGGATAGAACTTTTTCCCCATCGCATAGAAAAATTCCGCAATTTGATCGTGAAAGGTGACATCTAAAGGATCAATCCCCAAATTTTCAAAAAAATTAGCCGCACGAGCAGTATCAGTGATTTCTTCCATGTCCCTGTTTCTGGTCTTCTGCCTGGAAACAAGGCAACATAATTTTTGATGTGTTGATTCACCCCGCAGGATTCTCCAGGTCCCAAAATAAAGATGTCGTCGCCGCTCATTTGCTTGGTCATCATGATCAAGGATGGTAAGTCCGTAATTGGACCCACCTTGCGCACCGCCATGCCTTTCATGGACGAGTGGTTCATTTTCGACACGGGCTCCACGGACGGCACCCAAACATTCATCCAAGAACTGATGAAGCGCGAGTTTCCGTCGCGACCTGGCCGCATCGCGGAAGAGCCGTTTGTCAATTTCGAGGTGTCCCGCACCCGAGCCCTCGAGTTGGCTCGCCAGGCGTCACCCGAGTGTGTGTTCCAAATGATGCTCGATGATTCATATATATTACACGGCGGCGAGATTTTGCGCGCCTTTTTGGAAATGAAGCGACAAGTCGAAGACCCCGAACAAGAATCCGGATACCTGCTCAGCATTGGCACAGAAACTCAACGGCTGCTTTACAATTCCGCGCGCATTTTCCGAACATCGGAGCGAGTGGCCTACGAGGGCGTGGTCCACGAAGTGCCCACGTGCACGGCCGAAGAAATCGTCCCGCGTCAATGCTACATAGAAGACGGCGCTAGTGCCGAGACCACCGAGCGATCACGCCAGCGGTATCATCGAGACTTGGCCTTGCTGCTGCCCGAAGTGAAAGCACAACGCGGAAATCACTTGCGAAACGTCTTTTATTTGGCACAAACCTACCAGTGTCTGGAGCGGTGGCACAAGGCGGTGGAGTGGTATCAGAAACGGGCGGAAATGGACCTAGGCTTTTCGGAGGAAATGTATATTGCCTACTGTCGCATGGCACAAATCACCCACAAACGGTTAAACCGCGGGTGGGCGTTGGCACAACACTATTATTTACAGGCGCATGGAGTGAACCCGCGACGGTGGGAATGTCTTTACAAAATCGCCAAGTATTACTACAAGCAGGAGCAGTGGAATCTGTGTCACGCGTTCGCTCACATGGCGGTGGAACGAAGTGACGGACCAGGACAATACGATTTGTTTGCGGTGCCCGATATCTACAATCGCCGGATGCCAAACGTTTATTGCATGGCCGCGTGGTATTGCGACGACAGTCAGGGTCGACATCACCAGAAGGCGCGGGAACTGTTGATGCAGGGCATTCGTAAATACCCGACGCTGGAAATTCGCCAAGATCAAATCGGCTACTTTAACGATCGCCTCAAAGACTTGCACGTCGACAAGCATTACGCGTATCCTGCCAAGATTGTGCGCGAAATTGTCCAAAGAAATCGCGACGGCACTTCTGCCAAGTGCGGCGGAGATAGGGTCGTGGTGACCATGACCACTTGTAAGCGGTTCGATTTATTTTCACGCACGCTCAATTCGTTTCTCGCGTGTTGCACCGATCTGGACATGGTGCACCGCTGGGTGGTGGTCGACGACAACTCGAGCGAGCACGATCGCCAGCGCATGCAGAAACTGTATCCCTTCATCGAGTTCATCCTGAAAGGCGAGCACGATCGCGGGCATGCTCGAAGCATGAACATGATTCGCAAAGCCACCGGCGGCGAAGATTACATTTTTCACCTGGAAGATGACTGGCTTTTCTTGGACGTCAAGCCCTACATCACGCTCCTGTTGGACGTGTTGCACACGGAACCCGAGTGTGGTCAGGCGCTGGTGAACCGCAACTACGCCGAGCGACTGCATGATGACCCCCTTCGGATCGTCGGCGGCGTCGAGAAGAGCACCCGACATGAAGTGGCGTATGTGGTGCACGAACACGCCGACACGGATACGCCTGAATATGCGGCGCGCATGGACACCCTGCTGCCGACGCAAGCGTCACACTTGTATTGGCCACACTATTCACTTCGACCGGGCCTGATCAGGCGCGAGGTTTGGACGCAACTGGGCGATTACGATGAGCGCGATCGACATTTCGAACTGGAGTATGCTCGCCGCTACGTGATGGCCGGGTGGAAAACTGCATTTCTTGATGGCATTTTCTCGCTGCACATTGGCAAACTGACCACCGAGAGTGATGACACTGTGGCCAGTGCTTACCGATTGAACGAGACCGAGAGATTCTGACATAAAAGTTTATTCACTGACTCACTTGCCGTTGTTGTAGCCGGGCTGCACCGAGATGTTCCGGGTGGACTCGGCCACGCGCGCCGTCAGGTTGCGCTGTTCGGCCACTTCGTTTTTGAGTGACTCAATCTGGCCCTTGAGCGACTCAATCTCCTTGAGCTGCGTCTGGTTGGTGGCCTCCAGCACGGCAGTCTCGGCCTTTTGCTTCAGCTGGCAGTTGGAGATGGCCGCATCCAAAGCCTTTTTGGCCTTGGCCTTTTCGGCGGTGGCCAATTTCTCCATCTCTGACTCGCGCTGGGACGTCAGCGTTTGCAGGCGCTGCTTCATCTCCTCGAGCACGGTGGACGGAATGGACACTTCGTTACGCTCTTCGAGGATCTTCACGGCCGAATTGTAGCGGTGCTCAGCGATCTCCAAGTCGGCCTCGGTCTTGCGCCGCTTGCGATCGTGTGAGTCTTGCTCTTCGAGGCGATCGAGCTCCTGCTTCTTGGCCTCAATCTCCAGGTCAAACTCAGTCAGCGTGTCCTTGGTCACCGTCTTGATGCCTTCGTAAGCCTTTTCCAGGGCGTCCACCTTGGTCGCGAACTGGTTGAGGGCCTTGGCCAATTCCAGCCGCGGGTTGTCGGTAGAGGTGGTGGAAGTGCTTTTCGTCTTTTTAGTCGCCATATTTTTAGCTAGATACGGAAACAGCCCCTTGACCGATCCAGAAAAAGCAGACAGTCTGATTTTTTTTGCACTAATATTTCTGGAAAATGAGGGGTTCTCATTTGGTGAAATTGAACGTGGGCGGTCGGAAATTCGTAACCACCGAAGAAACGCTCTCGCGATCGGCAACACTCGAAGCAAAACAGAGAAATACCGGCGGCGATGACGGCGTGATTTTCTTGGACAAGGATCCCGATGTCTTTGCGCACGTGTTGAACATTATGCGCGGAGATTTGACGTTTCATCAAGTTCACCCTGCATACAAAGCACAGGTTTACCACCTGCTTGGTAAGTCTTTTGATTGTGAAGCATGTATCAACTCAAAAATTTTCAGATTACCTTTTGGTTCCGGACGTCATCGACGATATTTACCATTTTCCATATCCCCCATCCCAGATCTCTCTCACAAAGAACGTTTCTTCGTATCAAAGTGGAACACATAACCACAGATTCAACGTCCTAAAGGGTTACAAAATTGCCAATTTCCGATTGACCTTTGAATACATTGTGGAAGGTTTATCAATGGCGTGCCAAGTCAAAACCAGTTTTGGGAACAGTTTCCACCATCAAGCGCAATTTTTAGCAGATTTTACGGGATATCAGATCCGACAAAAACAAGTAACGATACCACTTGGAATTACCGTTTTGAAAGATTTCGAGCTAGAGGTGTGCTCTTTTCTCAACGTCAAGGACTTGGATTTCAGATACCGGGTCGAGTTGTGTTTGGAGTAGGTCATAGGAAATCTTGCAACACAATAAAATGTATACCGTCAAACTGCTTCCCAGTTGGACCACCGGTCGGGCCTTGGCGCAACAATGGCAGGCATCGGGGCAAGTGGTCAACACCGACCGCATTCGATTGTTGGACCTCGAATCTCCAGACGCCGGATTCGCTGATTTTTGGGTGATCATTAACGCACCGCCGGCGGAAATCGCTGAAATACCGGCGGACATGGCCGCGAGAACAGTGATTTTTTACATGGAGCCGCGGCGAGATAATCAGCCCGGTAATCATGGCAGAAAATCGTGGAGTGTATGGGCCACGCCCGATCCCGCCCGCTTTTTGCAGGTGAGGGAATTTCACCACTACCCCAACAATGCCGAATGGCATCTGTCAGGCGATTGCCTGAGCCAGGCGCCGGAAAAACGCTATGCTGCAGTGGTGTCGGCGGTAGTGTCCGACAAGCGCCTGGACCAAGGACACCGACTGCGCTTGGATTTTCTGCACTACGCCGGGAAACAGGCGCCGGGCCTGTTTAAAATATGGGGACGCTGTGCATCGGAAAATTTTGGAAGCTATCAAGACGAACTGCCACCGCATGAAAAGGACGCAGCCCTGCTTCCCTTTCGCTACACCCTGGCCGCCGAGAACAACTCGGAGCGCAACTATTTCACCGAGAAAATCGTGGACGCCATCATGGCCGAGTGCCTGTGTTTCTACTGGGGATGTCCCAATCTCGCGCCCGACTGGTTGGACGAAAAGTGTTTCTACCGTGTGGACCTCGAGCATCCCGTCCACGCCCTGGCTGAAATTCAGGCGGCTGTGACGAGTGACGAGTGGAGCCAGCGGCTGCCCCACATTCGTGCCATGAAGGAGAAAATTCGCCGTCAGTTGACATTGGTGCCGACGCTTGATCGAGTGCTCACCGCCGCACATCGTCATTTCATGAACGACTACTTTGACCGCGTGGTGGTGATCAACTTGGACCGAAGCACCGACCGCTGGCGCACCATGGTGAAACAATTTGAACAATTTGACATCACCAACTACACTCGCTTAGCAGCCACTGACCGCGACATGGCAGCGCGAATGGTCAAACAGGGGTCGTGGAAGCTGCCCACGGCGCACCTAGGACGACCAGGGATTGACCGCAACGCTCAACTCGCACAACTGGCGTGTAAAATCAGTCACTGGCGGGCCATTTGTTTGGCCAAGAAAAAGCGATGGCGCCGGGTGTTGATCATCGAAGACGACGCCATCCTGTCCGAATTGGGCATGCGCCACTTTAATTTGGCCATGCAGGAAACTCTGGACCGCGCGCTTGATTGGGACCTGATGTGGGTGTTTGGACTCTATTATCAGACGCGCGATGGATACGCGGAGAAGCCGCGCGACGCCTGGTTGAGCGAAACCATCAAAGACACCGGCGATTTTGTTCACCCGTTGGCACATTCATGTAGCACCGTGTGTTATGGTGTTGATCGCGGTTGTTATGATCAGGTGCTGGATGCCATTGAGACACATCATGCATTTCCAATTGACGATCTCTTCAATCACCACTTGCACTCCCAGCTCAAATCCTACATCATGCTCCCCTGTCCCGTCGGCGCCGACCTGGAAAATGAAAGCACCATCACTGGCCCGGAGGGTCGCCAAACGACTCAAAAGACACCGAATGTGCCGCAGCCGAAGCGGGTCGTGGACTTGTTGTTTGAGCAGGTGCGGGAAATGTTGGACCAAGGTGAAACCCCGTATACGCTGTTGGATTTCTGGAATGCCCGCGTCCGGCCCCACTTGATTTCACCTGTCTTGGATACGTCGGGCACATCAGCTGACGACATAGCAGATCTGGTCACCCGCCTCGTCTGCCTGTTTGAAACTGGGCTTGACCGTGGGGATTTGCTGGATTTTCTGTGGAACGCGCGATCAGTGGACGGTCTGGCATGGGTGGATAAAGTGGTGGACATTTTGCACGTGACCTCCTACTACGCCGACATGGACATACTGTCAATCCGCAGCGCCAGTTATTTCCGCCGGCGCCTGCTGGATCAGCCGGCGAGATTGCAGGAGCTGGACGGAAATGCCGCATTCGCTCGGCGACGATTTCGGGAAGACTATGAGCGCGCCGCGACGATGCAAGAAAAAATGCAAGTCTGTGGATTCACGGCACACGTGATCAATCTCGCGCGGCGACCCGACCGACTCAAGACATTTCGCCAGCGCATGGATCCACACTTGGAAGTGCAAAGATTTCCGGCGGTGGACGGCGCCTCACTGAAAAGGAACAAACGGCTCGAACACCTGTTCCGCGACAATGACTTTGGCTTCAGCCGCGGCGTGTTGGGCGCTGCTCTCAGTCACCTCGAGCTTTGGAAAGAGTTGTTGGCGGGTGACTCTCACAATGGAGTGGACACGTATCTGATTTTCGAGGATGACGTGCAACTGCGAGATCCGTTTACGAATGGCCAGTGGCTGGACATGTATTACAAGTTGAACACGGAACACCCAGATTGGGACACATGTTTTCTCGCGTTCACGCCAACACCCACGGAGGATTTTCAGCATCACTTGGAAGATCGCCCGCTGGAAATCGTGCCGTTGAAGCCTGAAATGACATGGGGTGGTTTTGCAGCTTACTGGATCAACCGCAAGGGCGCGGCCACCTTGGTGAAATTCATCGAAGAGCACGGCATTCGTCACGCCGTTGATTACATTTTGATGCGCAAGCCTGGAATGGGCTTGAAAAATTTTCTCATCTCGCCCAACCCGTGTTTCTCGCAATGGGTGACCAGCACAGACGACGGCGTGGACACGGACATCCAGAAATCACATGCGCCGTGGTGAGCAGTGATGCCCAAATAAAAAATGTTGTGTGTTTAAGTAGTCATGTATAGACCGGGCAAGTTGAAAACCAAGGCCAAGGATCAGCGGTGTAAACCCACACAACTGCGCAATCCAGACACTGGAAATTGCAAAGAATGTATGGGCTTCAAACTGGCTGAACTTGAAAACTTTGCGCGTCGCATTAATGTTCCCATTCAGTATGGTGACCAAAAAAATCATTTATGCGCCAAGATTTTCAAAAAGGTCAAAATCGACGGCCAAAACACTTTTGACAAAATCATCAGCGGCGTGTTGGGAATCCCGGCGGCTCAAGAAATGATCATGGGACCGCCTTCTATGCAGGCTCTGGGGCCTCCGGCCCCACCGGCCCCGATAATGCGCACAAGAACAATGTTTGTGCCATATCTTGACGCCGTGGACCGTCGAATTGAATACAAGGCGCCCATCACCAAGTCGTTTCTCATCGATGAGGCACCCGTCGACACCTTGGATCAGGCTGTGGCCATCTTGCAAACAAAGTTGAACGAGTTGCTCACCACCTTCGCCCAATATCCAATCAAGTTGCAACTGGACAATGAGAAACGCCCAGAGTTCAAGTATGACTGGGTGATGAGCACGGCGGAACCGACAGCTAAATCAGGAAAACGTCAATCGTTTCTGATTTTGGCACCCAACGGGCAATACTTGGGAAAACTCCAATTTCAGGTGTCGCAAAAGCAAGTCCAGGAGGAAGCCAAGCCGGTGGCCGTCGAGGAGCTCACCAAGGAGTTGGCGCTGGCCATGGCGCTCGGTGAGGCCATCGAAGACATCAAACCCACCAAAAAACGGGGTGTTCAATAAACGAGAAAACTTTTTTCAGAAATCACCATTTTGAAAAAACTATTTTTTTTTCAGTTGGATTTTTTTTGCAAAAAAAAAATTGGACCTCAAAAATTTTTTTACCAACTCCAATTTTTTTGTGGGAATCAAGATTTGAGATTTTCCGAATTTGAAAAAATTTGGGGTCTTTCTGGAAAACTTTTTTTCCGAACCTCAAAGGGCCTGCTAAGGCCTGTTCATTGGTGAACACCGGTCGCGTGCCCTATGGAATTTCTGGCACCCTTTTGGGATCAACTCTTTCACCGGTGTGATGTGCAAACTCAAGCCGCGCTCCTTCGCGTTTGCAGACGTGTGCACCATATCGGGATGACCGATGAAAATCTATATTATCGATTGCGTTGCAAAGCACTTAACGACCCCTATCTCTCGCACTCGTCCCAACATTACATCTCTCAAGAACACAGGCAAAGACACCAGCACCAGTATTTGATAATGGTGCCACAAAAATTGCGCACCTTGGAAATGTGTTTGAAGGCTGTTAGATATCATGGCCTTCAGATCAAATGGGTTCCACATCATTTGAGGACCCCAGAGATTTGTCTTGAAGCTGTCAAGGCGCATAATGATGCCTTCCAATATGTCCCCAAGCAATCAATGACGGAGGAGTGTTGTGTGCTCGCTGTTCGATCCAATAGTTCAGCCATTCTCCATGTGCCTGATAGTTTGCGAACACCTGCGGTGTGCTTGGCGGCAGTGAAATTTCACGCCCCCTCTATTCAATACCTGACACCTGAACAACAAACCGAAGAAGTGTGTCTAGCAGCGGTCAGGCAAGATGGTTATGTTTTGCCTTCCATTTGGAATCCAAGCGCCAAAGTGTGCCTGGAGGCCGTATTGGAAAACCGACGGGCGTTACAATACGTATAAATCTTTTTGAAAAAATTTTGTCAAAACCAGGGTTTGGTTTTTTTTTGGACGAACATGGAATTTCTGGCGCCATTTTGGAATCGCCTTTTTTACAGGTGCGATATTGCCACACAAGTCACGCTTTTATGTGTATGTAGCCGCATTTACAAGATTGGTATGCTCGACCAACATTTGCATGCTCGATTGTTGAAAAGTGCACCAAAACAAAACTCCAGGCGACAGTATCGGACTGCCAACCGTGATGAATGTCTGGATGCACCCGATCTTAGATTTGTTCCTTTTGAGAAGCACACTCACAATTCATGCGCACTAAGGTAGGTTGTGTATGTTCTACTTTTTCACATTCACTAACCTATGATCAAAGAATGACGGTCACTAACCAATGGAATTCTTTTGTTGAGCTACACCCTGATCTTCGTTCACCAGAGCTGTGTGAAATAGCGGTTTCAAAAAGCGGTGGTTTATTGGAGTTTGTTCCTTACCACCATCGCACCCCGGGAATTTGTATGCTCGCTGTCAGTCAGTATCCTGAGGCGCTCAAATACGTTCCCTACGAGCTTCGAAATACTGAAATCTGTTTAGCTGCGATACGAAGGTATGCTTATGTTTTTCAACATGTGCCAGATTCGGTGAAGACCCCAGAATTTTGCTTGTCAGCTGTCAATCATGACGTGCACATAACAAACATCCCGATTAGTTCGCAAACATCAGAGGTGTGCTTGAATGCAGTTATGAAAGACCCGTGGCAGGTGAAATACATGTTTCCCGATCAACAAACCCCCGAAGTGTGCCTCGCCGCGGTTCGCCAAAATGGTTGGGTGCTGCCTTACATTTGGAATCCAAGTCCTCAGATTTGTCTGGCCGCTGTTTTGAACGATCCCAAAGTTTTGAAGTATGTATAAACTTTTCAAGATTACAGGGTCTCGTCATGGAATTTCTAGCGCCATTTTGGAATCAACTATTTCGCCGGTGTGATGCGAAAACACAGTCTGCGCTTGTCCGCGTATGCACTCGCATATACACAATTGGCATGACAGATGAAAATCTGCATCGTAGATTTTTACTGTGTGCACCGAAGAGCCGCCGTAGTAGTCACCACTATCGCCTGAAAGGCGTAGATGCATGTGTCAAGCTTGTCGGCCAGTATCCACACCTGGCTTCTTTCATGCCTTTTGAAATCCAGACACCCGAGTTTTGTAAAGCCAGGTAGAAATGATTGTCATCCAACTTTCTCATCCAAACGCTGATTTTTTTGTAAAGTATAGAAAATTCAATGTATCCTCCCTTGGGACTTTTACATCCCAAAAATCGAACACCTGAAATTTGTCGAGCAGCTGTTGAGAAAGAAGGGATTCTATTATCCTACGTTCCCGTCAAAGAAAGGACCCCTGAAATATGTCACATTGCCGTCACCAATGATGGCAATGCTTTGGAATTTGTTCCCTGGGAAATGAGAACGCCTGAGCTTTGCTTGACTGCCATCAAAAGCGATCATCGTGCGTTCAAATATGTTCCTATTCCATCATTGACAGTAGAATCGTGCTTGATTGCCTTGGAAAAGGAGCCATTACTTTTAGAAAGTATTCCAGACTTTTTGAGAACCCCTGAGATTTGTCTGGCAGCCGTCAAAGCTCAGCCCTTTGTGCTTCGGTTTTTATTCCCGGAACAGCAAACCCCCGAGGTGTGCTTCGCAGCAATTGAGCAGGATGTGGAGTCGCTGCTATACATTTGGAATCCAACGCCTCGATTGTATTTGGCCGCCGTGATGCAAAGTAGACGTGCTTTGGAGTATATATAAAACGTTTTATTGAAACTGTCTCATTGGGACTTGGATGTTGTCTCGTTGTTGTTGCAGTGCCGCCAGCTGCTGGTTGAGCTGGTCACTTTGATTGGGTCGTTCAATTTTCTGGGTTTGGATCGGGTTCCAACCCATTTTTTGTTGTTGCATGTGATGAGGCACGTGCGCCCGATTCAACAGCGCGTTTCGATCATTTTGGACGGCTTCCATCATCTGGTTGAGCTGGTCAGCGGCCCCACCTCGACCCACTTGCTGTGGCTGATATTGGGCTGGCAACTGTGGAATTTGTGGTTGACCGCCTCCGGCCCCTCCGGGCCCGCCTGCCACCTGCGGTGGGTGATAATTGGGTGGAGGTGCGATCGAGGGCATTTGCGAGCGGGCCGTCATAAAGTTTTCAAAACGTTGGGCTGCCTTGTTGCCGTCGATGCTATTCAGGAGATCACGGTCGGAAATCATCTGTTGTGGCACAAACGACGCCATCCCGAGTGAACCACTCATACCGGCCGCTCCATCCACCGCGGCAGGTGCGCCGGCCATCACTTGGGTGGTGCCTGTGGTTTCATTGATACCGGCGAGCGTTTGCGAGTTGCGATACTTGATCCACATGACACACTCGGGGCCCAAGAAAAACTGCCCCTTCTCGTCAATCAACGACGGCACTCCTTTGAGCCACGGCGGGCGATTTTGAACGGGGGCGGCGTCCACAACCTCCACCTGCGTGTCCAAGTCGCTGTTGGCCCGCACCATTTGAATGCAAGACATGCAAGTGGTGTCATTCATCAGCGCATACAGTTTGATGGGTTTAAACTGGGCCGACGTGGCATGCTGCAGGAACGACATGTATTGCTGGTGAACCTGTGGATCCAACTGCGGGGCACCCGGTGACTGCACCGGCGGTTGCTGATATTGCTGGACCTGTTGCTGAATCTGTTGCACTTGTGGTTGTTGTTGATATTGCTGATAAGATGTTTGGTGTTGCTGATAGGAGGCTTGCTGCTGCGGTTGTTGATATTGCACCTGTTGTGCATTGTAGTATTGCTGTTGAACCGGTTGCTGTGGCTGTTGCCATTGCTGTTGGACCTGTTGTTGCCTTGGTCTCCATTGGCTGGAACTCATGCTCGTCTTTTGAAAAATAACCACACATTGTTCGAATTTCACTCAACGCACTCTTTGACCAGCGCCTCGAATTTCAAAAAAAAAAGGTCCTGAGATTCTCCGGTGGTTCACCTGGAAAATCAGGGCCTTGTCACGCCTGTGACAGGAGGTAGGTGGCCTGAAAAAGGGGGTGAGATCACACGCCGAGTTACCTGGTATTTTTTTGAGAGCCAAGAAGTTTTTCTGGTGCTTGTCAACATCTTTATTTTTCATCCGTGATCACGGATGATCATGCGTTGGGCTCGAGAATCACGTAAGGTGTCGGTTCATACACCATGTAAATCACAAAATCTTTGAGCACTGAATACCCGAGCAGACCGTCGAAGCGACGAGTGGCCAACAGACCCGGACACACGCGGGAATCGTTGCAATCTGGAAACAGGATTTCCAATCGGCGCAACAGGTGGTCACCCACGGACACTCGCGGCACCACCTTTTTTTTGAGGGTAATGTTGTTCTCCGAGAACGATGCTTCCACCGATCCGTCCACGCCCTCGGCATCCAAGTTTTTACCCTTGGCCCGTTTGTATTTGTTCATGAAGCCCTTGGTCATGATGGTGGCAAATGCCCCGGTGTCAAGGGCCATCTCCGCCGGCACTCCGTCGATCTCCATCGGAATCAAAAAGTAGTGTTCGTTCTCGAGCCAGCCCGTGAACTTCATGCCCTTTCCACGCGACGGATACCGGAAACGCCCGGGGTCATAAAAGGTAAGCGTCTGATTCTTGTAGTCGAGTCGCGTGACAAAGTGGCGTAAGAACGTGATGCCCAAAATACCACCCTGCTTTAAGCAGTCGGTGCCGTATCCATACGTGTCGTCCAGCGTGCCGGGCAAGCTGCGGATCACCGCCGAGTGCGCCGGAATCTCCACCACTGGTTGACCCGTGGTCATGTCAAACACGAAACCACTCGGCAGCTTGGTGGTGGTCAACGAGTCGGTGCGCAGCGTCTGCACATCCATCGAACCAGTGGCTGGCAAGTTCAGGCGGCGTGCCAAGCTGGAATCGACGGCGGTATATCCATAGCCACTGTCGACGATCCAACACGTGAGATGGTCGTCGCCGTCCAACATGATGGGCAACACTGGATTCTCCTTGATCAGGCGGAAAGGCACCACCTGACCAGACGTGGGCAGACGCGCGAGTGACTCGATGCGTCCATTCTTGGACTCCCATGCTTCGCGAAAGGCCGGCGGCTTCGACCGCAACACGACGAGCGCTAACACGGCACTGGCACCAAGCGCTGCTAACGTGGCCACACCGTTCATTACGCTCTTATCTAATGAAACACAACTTTTTATTTTCGCTTGGCAATCACTGCTTGCCTGAATTTCGCCGGCGACACCCCCAGCGCTTTGGCCCGTTTCTCAATTTGGGCATCACGCTGTTTCCGGTCGCGCGGATTCTGATAATCGTTAATATGCTTGCCCGTTTTCCGATACATTCGAGCGGTCGCCACTTTTTTAGCCCGTTTCTCTTTGGTAAATTGACCGCTCTTTTCATACTTACCTTTGGTGGGTGGCACGTGAGCCCGAAGCGCGGGAACCAGGCGCTTGATGACGCTCTGCTGGCTGCAAAGGTCGGCCTTTACCCGCGAAGACACTTCCACCTTGTCCAGCACCCGATCGACCCGATCCTTGACGGACTGAATGTAACCCACTTGCTCGGCGGGCATGTCGTCAGTGATCTCAGGAATGGCGCCACCGGGAAACAAGTCTGTCGACTTGGAGAGCTCCACTTCAAACACGGCCTTTTGCACGTTGTTAATGTGTTTTTGGTGAGCCATCAAACCTTTCTGCACATGCATAAATACGTTGGCCTTGCGCTCGTTTTCCTGTTTCAGGTGAGATTTCCGCGGGGCCTCCAGCTGTTCCTTCTCGCGATACCACTGACATACCTGACGTGCGTGCTCAAAGGCCACCATCTGATTGTCCCGTTCCATGTGGACCATGCGCGAACAGAGTTCTTCGACGCGATCCTGCGTCTCGGAGATTTCCGTTTGAATGTGGGGTGTGGACGGCTCCCGTTCCAACACACTGATGGAGTGGAGCAAGCGCATTTTCTCTTTTTGGAGTTCTTCGTAGGCCAGGTCAAAACTCCGACTGGCCTCCAGTTGGGCGGCACTCACCTCGGGCCGTGGCGGCACCGGACTGGACAACACGGGCACCGGCTCCAGCGGTTCCAAATTCAACAAGTTGCGAAACAAGGCCTTTTGAGGCACCGCGAAATACACCCAATAATCGTTCAGCACCATCGGCTCGGGTGTTTGAAAATCCGACACCGTGGGATCAGACAACGTATCACGGCTTTTCAACACGCCCCGCAATCCCTTGGGGCGCTTCGAAGCCGGCGTCAAGCCATTGTTCTCCAGGCCCGAATTTCGCTTCATCCCACGACCCTTGATCACCCCGGGTGCCTTTGTCACTTTGGCATTTGGCGTGACAGGACTAATGTCCGAGACTTTCAAGAGTTCGGTAATGTCCAGGCTATCGCGGCGGGCGCCGCTGCGGGTAGTGTAGGAGGGCGAGGGAATCGACACAATTTTCCCGCGTTTTTTCTTGACCAGGGGTGGAGCAGGCACATTGATCTCGCCCAGCTTGACTTTGAAATTGGAGGACATGTCGCAGCCCCTTTACCACCCTTGGCAATTTCAGAAATGTAGGACAGTTTCAATTTATTCATACAACACCACGTCGGATTCGTAGCTGTCCTCGTAATGAGGCTCGTCCTCGTCGTCAAACTCTTCTTCTTCATCATCGTCGACGTCGTCGTCGTCATCGTAAAACTCTTCTTCTTCCGACACGTGACCATCGGGCACCAGGAACCCGTCTTCGACATCGTATTCGTCGGGCTCGTCGAGATCTTCCTCGTCATCGTCGAATTCACCCTTCCACTTTTTGGGTGTTCCGGTGTCGTCACCGCTGTAGTAGTCGTCGTCATCGTAATCGTCGACGGGGATCTCCTCGGGCTCGTAGCGCTCGGGCGCACGGCGTTCACGCTTCGGTCTGCTGTTGCTCGACATGATGCTTTGAGTCCCAGTAAAGATGACATTTCCAAGCGCTCCAACGACCACCCCACCGGGGACATCACGCCCTGACAGTCGCCGCGGAGCACACAAGATGGTCCCGTAGGGACGTGGGTGTGTCCTACCCGTGCGGTGACCCCTTACCCCCCGCGCGAAAAAGAAGAAGAAGAAGAAGGTTGGTCACTCGTCCAAGCTATGGTCAACCCCCAATTTACTCGTCGGCACCACAGGGGGAAGGCCCCAAAGGGGGAGGTCTCAAAAAAAATCTCGGCCCGTGAGTAGAAAAGAAGTTTTCGGTGCCAATTTTCGAAAAATGACTGGTGGAGCTCTCATGTCGCTGGTGTCCGTCGGGGCCCAGAACCTTTACATCACGGCCAACCCTCAGGTCACGTTCTTCAAGACCGTGTATCGCCGTCACACCAACTTTGCCCAAGAGTCGATCGAGGTCACCTTCCAGGGTGATACGTCTTTCGGCAAGCAGCTCGACGCCGTCATCCAGCGTTCGGGTGATTTGGCCAAGGAGGTCTACTTTGTGTTTGACTTGCCCGCCATCATCAACCCCAACGAGGATTGCGACTGCGACGCCTGGGTGCACTGGACCAACGCCGTCGGCCACGCCATCATCGAGCGCGTGCAGATCCTCATCGGTGGACAGTGCATCGACGAGCAGTTCGGTGAGTTCCTCGAGATCTGGGAGGAGCTGACGGCCGACTCGGCCCGCCGCCTCGAGGAGATGATTGGAAAGCGTTTCTCGCGCGCCCAACTCATCGAGGACGCCAAGCTGCCCCGCCGCTACTACACGCCCCTGCAGTTTTGGTTCAACCGCAACGCCGGTCTCGCCCTGCCCCTGATTGCCCTCCAGTATCACGAGGTGCGCATTCAGTTCAACCTGCGCCGCATGGAGGACCTGTTCGTGACGGGCTCCGGTGCCCACGTCGACGACAACTGCGGATGCCTCACCATCCCGCTCAAGACCCAGGCCGGCTGCAGTGGCTTCGCGCCCCTGTGCCCCAACGATCTGAACGCCTTCCTCTACGTGAATTACGTGTTCTTGGACACTGACGAGCGCCGTCGCTTCGCCCAGATGTCGCACGAATACCTGATCACGCAGGTGCAGCAGCAGTTCTCGGTGAACCTCCAGGGTGGTCTCAGCATCACCGCTTCGGACCGCTTCCAGCTCAACTTGAACCACCCCGTGAAGGCCCTCTTCTGGCTCGTGCAGCGCAACTGCCACGTCGCCCGCAAGGATTGGTTCAACTACGCCGGTCTCAACGGTGAGGACCCCATCGCCATGGTCAAGCTCACGCTCAACAACCACGACCGCTTCTCCGTGCGCGAGGCCCGCTACTTCCGCCTCGTGGTGCCGTGGGAGGCCTGGCCCGCGATCCCCCGCCGCTTCATCTACACCTACTCGTTCGCTCTCTACCCCGCCGAGCAGCAGCCTTCGGGTGTGACCAACTTTTCGCGCATCGACAACGCCTACATCTTTGTGCACCTGCAGCCCGGTCTCTGCGACGCCGTCCTTCGCGTATACGCAATCAGCTATAATGTCTTGCGCATTATGAGTGGCATGGGGGGCCTTGCTTATTCAAACTGACGGACGGACATACTCCTCATTATCTGGTTGTATATATTTTGCTCATTGCCAGGTGGGTCTGCATGTAATAAATTTTCACTCTATTAAAATGGAAACCTCAAAAATTCATCAGAGTTCTGAGAAATGGTTGTTTATTCGGGATTTTCTTCCAATCTTTGACGTTTTTTCTTAGCACGATACTCGGCTTTGCGAAGCGTTTCTTTGGCTCGAACTTCTGGATTCTCTCGCTGTCTTCGCTTATCTTCGCGATTTCTTCTTCGTTCCTCTTCGATCGGTCTTTTGTCTCTTTGGTTTCGCTTGTGCTGACGACTTTGCGCTCTTTTTTTGGCTTTGAATTCTTCGATATCAGTCGTGGCAATACGTTCTTGCACTTTCAGATCAATCCGAGACTTGATAATCTCTTCAAGTTCTTGAAGACGTGCCACATCTTGCTCTGTGCCATTGCCACAGGAGACGCGAGCTGACACCATGGGCCAATCACCCATTTCAAATCGAGCTTGAGTAACAATGTCAGATTTCTCAGCTCGACTCAGGCGGAGAAGGTGCTCTGGAGCAGGGTTGAAAGGGGAAGGATTCATGCGTTTACGGTCCGGCATTACGGGATCTTGAATCACAGGTGCTTGGACAAGCATATTATCAACGATACTGGTGCACAAAGCCATGAAATCTTGATATTGGCTATCACGTTTCATATAGTTGCAAGTGGCACAACAGGCTTGGCAATTTTGAAACACATAGCCCAAAGAGTTGTTGACTCGATCAATTCCACAATTGATTCCGGGAGTTTGACCACAGAGATAACAACTTCTCTGCACCAAATTGGAAAACTCAAATTTGGTAAGGGTGAACTCGAGGTTATTCTCCTTAGCTCGAGTTTCATACACGTAATAAGGAGATCCACTGTCACTCTGGTATTTGACTCCCTCAAACAGTGTAACAGCAGCCTCTGAGCCGGTATGAAAATGGACGATTCTAGCCACTTGAGCAATAAAATCAATGGCATGCACGGCACCCTTGGACATATTGCAAGTCTTGCAGCAACCGACCACATTGTCGGCGACGTATCCAACACATGAGTCCAAGCGGTCGAGACCGTTGAAATCACCCTCCGAAGGCGCGCGACCGCAATAAAAGCAATCACTGTTGGAGAGATTCTCGAACTCGGCGTCAGACAACTCATACGGGATGCCCTTGTCTTTGGCACTTCGGAGCCAGACATCTCGGCGGCCTTTCAGCGACTGACGATACTGCAACATTTTGATTTTCTCGGCCTCCAGATTTCTGGCACGTCGCTCGGCGGTGCGAGCAGCAGCCTTGGCGCGATAACCAACCGGATCTTCGAGTTTCTTTTTCAGGCGGTGCATACGCCAATAAGACGCATACTTGGCGGGATCTGCTTCCTTGCGCGCCTGCTTGGACTCGATGCGCTCGGGGCGCTTTTCGTATTCTCGCTGCTCCGCTTTACGATCACGCTCCGGGCGACGAGCTTCTTGAATGCGGTTGGCCGCCTTGCACGTCTCACACTGGGTGCCCATCATGTTTCGATTGTCAATCTTGAACTCGTCACGGGGTTTGGGCTTTCCACACTTTACACACGTGATAGTGTCTTGATCGCTCGCCATCTGCTGTGATTGCAGCTGCTTGCGTTTCAGACGGCGGGCCTTGGACTGTTCCGCATCCTTCTCACGACACTTTTCACACGTTTTCAGGGTGTATCCAGCGGGGAGCAAAGAGTAGCATCGGATGACATTTGCACAGGGTTTGGCTTGAGTGCGGACAGATTCATCGTGCAACTTTCCCAGTTTCTCATGGTTGCCGCAATAATTTCCGCTCAATCTCGGACCAGCCTTGCGCTTCAACGGACATTTGGTGACAACCCACTCCCCTTTCTGATACGTGCACTTACCGGAACACATCATCTCGGGCGTGACTGGAGCTTTGGGGGTGGGCTCGGCAGACTTGAGAATCAGATGTGACGGCTCTACACAGCTGCCATTTCCACACTGGGCAACGATTTGGGCATTGGGTTTGACCGCTTGGCCTCTTCGGGTCGACATGTATGCCAAGTAGCGCGGTGAATACTCAAAGGTGTCAATGAGAATGGTGAGCGATCCCGTCCATTTCTTGCACGCGTGCTGGGAAAAGGTAAACGGTCCACTTTGCACCTCTTGGACGTTGGCGCGGTTTTCAAAAAGCTGCATCAGCTCGTCCCAGGTTTCAGCACGCCATGCGTTAGCAGGCGTCGCGGTTTTAGGCTTTCGAGCCAGAGCCGTCTCTCGGATCTGATGGTTGCGCGTGAGTTGCTTATGCGATGCGACAAAAGTTCCGTCGGGATTGGGCACGTGAGTGTAGGAGGTGCCTTGATCCACCCCTCGGACAAGTTCCAAAGTGACGCCAAACTTTTCGGCACGCTGCTTGGCCGTCTGGTAATCAGGGTGATTTTGCGGCACGCTCGGCTTGCTCGCTCGGATGGCTTGAATGGTCTCGTCGGGAATTTGGAGATTTTTCTTCCCAGTGCCTTCACGGACGCCCGTGGCCTGTTCTCTCACTTGTTGGTCACGCTTTTTCTGTTGCATCGTTCCCAGTCGCAAATGATTTGGGTTAATGCACTTGGGCACACCACACACCACCCGCAGAAAAACACTGTTTCCGTCGGCATCCTTTTTCGGGAGCCGGTTGACATGCTTGTGATTCATCCACGACAAAGTGGTGGCCTTGACAGAGGACGGGAAGGGTTTGGTCATGGAGATGACTTCGGATTGACCGTGAATCACCAAACAGTCAGTTTCATCATAAGGGATTTCCACATCGTTCACCGTGAACACGGGACGAGGCTTTGTTTCACAGTGCTTCTTAGTCCAAAAAGACCACTTCTTTTGCATCACGGCAAGTTCCGTGTCGGTCGCACGCAAGGGGTCCAAGTCGACGTTGATTTCAGGATCGAATTCCATCATAATTTTTCAACCCCCTACCAACCTTTTTGGTTTTCAAAAAATCGACTCTCAAATTCATTTTCTAACCTCTCACTCCAGAAACTGAGCGGAATGGGTTGAAGTTTGGCTTGAAAATATAAATCTTGCGTTTAGAAACAAGAAAATGTCTTACAAGAAAGGACATCATCATCATCACGACGGCAAGGCCGTCAAATGTGATCTCACCGTGTGCGGTGACTTGGCTGTGGTGCACGACACTTTTTTGGAAGGATCGCTCTGCGTTCACAAGTCGGCTCACTTCAAGTGCAATGTCGACGTGGACGGCAAAACTCACCTCAACGATTTGTGTGCCGAGAGCACCACCACTGACAGTTTGTGCGTCACCGGCGAGACTATCTTGAAGGGCCCCACTGAAACCAGCGACGTCGACGTGCTCGGAAAGCTCAACGCCGAAGAGCTGTGCGTGAGCGGCGAGTCCAACCTCAGCGACGTGATTGCCGAAAACGTCTGTGTGAATCAGGAAACGCTGCTCAAAGGACCGCTCTGCGTCGAAGGTAAAACCAAGACCAAGGACTTGCACGTCGACGGCGTGGCCACCGTGGAGGAGTTGTGTGTGAACCAGGAAACCTACCTCAAGGGTCCCACCGTCACGGCCGACGTGGAAGTGCAGGGTGAGCTGTCCGCCATCAAGGTGATTACCGACGAGCTTTGCGTCACGGGTGATTCGTTCCTGAAGAACCTCGATGTCGAGTGTTCGCTGAGCGCAAAGGACGCGTGTGTCACCGGCCAGACTCTGCTCAAGGGTCCCACCACCACCGGCGACATTGATGTCCAGGGCGGTGTCGAAGCGGAAACGCTTTGTGTCACTGGCACCACCCAGCTGAAGGATTCGGCGAGCACCAAGGACATTTCCGTCGACGGCGAGTTGGATGCCACCAAGGTGACGGCCGGAGATCTGGAGGTGACCGGCGACTCCACTCTCCGGGATGTGGACGCCGCGAACGTGGCGCTCACCAACACATTGACCACCAAGGACGCGTGTGTCACCGGCTCCACCTTGCTGAAAAACACGCTGACCGTCGAGGGTGCCACCGCGGTGAACACCTTGAGTGCCAACGGGACCACGGATTTGACCGATTTGAGCGTGTCGGGCGCGGCCACTTTGACAACCCTCGTCGTTTCCGACCTGGCCAAGTTGAACGGTGATTTGCAGGTGCACGGTGAGTCGGTGCTGGCCGGACCAGTGATCAGCCGCGGGCCGATGTTGGTCGAGAACACGTTGGACGTCACGGGCAAGGTAACTTTGAACGAAGGGGTCCAAGTGGGCGGTGCTCTGGACGTCGATCAAGACGGACGTTTCAAGGCCGACGTGTGCGTCGAAGGCAAGGTGGAAACCGACTGTGTCGTGGAAAAGACCAAAGACGCCGGTGTCAAGGTTGAGGACGTCTTGCTCAAGGACAACTCGGTCAGTGCAGACGAAGTGCACGCCAAGCGCGGCGAGTTCTCCGATCGCCTGGTAGTGCCCGACACGTTTCGGGTAGACGGCGCCGAAGACACCATCACCGCGCAAGCCGACGTGTGCATTGTCGCCGGTCATCAGCTGGTAACCAACCAGGTGTCCGAGAAAACCAGCGGCCAGGGTGTGAGCATCGAACAGGTGAACCATCGCGCCGGCAAAGTCACCGCCGAAAAAGTGACCGTCACTGACCAACTCGTCGCGGAAAATGTGAACGTCAACCAGCTGGCTCAACTTGAGACGCTCGACGTTCGCGGCAACGCCACGTTGAACAGTGTGAGCGGGCAAACCACGGTGAAGGGCGCGCTTCGCGCCGAGAGTCAGGTGAACACTCTGGCTCATTACGCCGTGAACGGCACCAAAGTCGTCGGCGTTCAACAGGGTGCCATCGCGGACTTGTCGTTGGCACCTGTCGGCGTGGCGGCGGCTCTGGCGGAAGCGGCCAAAGTCGGCGACGTGAACGCGCGTCTCGATTCGATCGAGTCCAAGCTGAACACGGTGCTGGCAGCTCTTCGCGCTCACGGCCTGATTGCGTGACAAAATAAACCTAATCATTAAAACAGACATGTGGCGGTTCTTTGTGGTGCTCGCGGCGGCGCTTGTTGCGTTTGTGGGGGTGGCCATGTTTTTTCCAAAAACTCCCGACAAGAAACAGATTGCAATCGAAGCTCAGCGACGCGCAGACGAAGCGGCTCGAGTTGCAAGCGCAGCCTACCAGGATTACTTGGCATCGCTGAAAAAATAAAACTCACTTGTGCGTGCAAAAAAAAAACTCATCAACAGGGTCTGGGGAAACAGATAGAATCAGCCGCGTGAAAAGATGGCATGTTGCAGAATTTATTGAATCAGGGATTGCACTTGGCGTCTCGTTCAGCGTTGCGAAACAAGCACGTGTGTTTTGTGGTGCGACACCGGCACACGCTCGCCGTGGCTGTGAATGATTACGCCATGGACGACTGGTCGGTGCACGCCGAGGAGTCCGCGCTGAGTGACGGATTGATTGACCAGCGTTTCAAAGGCGCCGACGTGTTTGTGTTTCGTTACAAGGAAAACGCGCGCGGTGATTGGACCATTGAAAACTCAAAGCCTTGCAAAGACTGTGCGGAACTCATCCGGCGCGCGGGTATTCGGCGCGTGTTTTACACCGTGAAAACCAGTGATCGAGGTCGAGGCGTGGTGGCCGTGAAAGTGAAAGATTTGAACTCCACTCACGTCACCATTGGAAGAATCAGGAAAAAGAAAATGAAAAACCTGTGACAGTCTTTGCAAATTGTAAAAAAAAAAGTTATGAGCCCACCACTCTCCCCCTGAGCTACATCGCTACACTAGCGATGACAAGTTTCGATCTTGTGGCCTATGGATAAACCTCATACCACCCAAAGCAGGTATAATGCCAGTATACTAATTGGGCTGAAAGGCCCAATAGGAGAATCGAACTCCTTTCACCTGCATGTTTGGTAAATCTCGACAGCTGGGTTTGAACCAGCGACCAATCAATGACAATAAATACTACTACAGTCGATCGCTCTACCACTGAGCTATGTCGAGTTTCCAAGCCTCGGCCCGGGCTTGAACCGGGAACCTCCAGATTAACAGTCTGGCGCACTACCGATTGTGCTACCAAGGCAATTTCTAATGTATGGCCAAGATTATTTTTCACGCCAATCAAACGACTCTTTTATTTTTTCTGAAAAACTCATTTTGAAAAAAAAAGTTGAGTTTCCAAATTGGATTTGGTCAACCAAAAAAAAAATTGTCACCCAAAAAAATTTTTGGACACTTGGATTTTTTTTTGAAAATCAGGCTGTGACTTTTTTTCAAAATGTGAAAATTTCAGGGTTTTCTGAAAAAACCCAAAACAGGTGGAAAAGGAGCTTAGGTGCTTTTGATGACTTCCAAGAGGGTTTTCAGCTCGTTCATCTTGATGGGCTTTTGCAGAAACGCATCCATGCCGGCCTTCTGGTAGCTTGATTTATCCTTGGTCAGGATGGTGGTGGCCGTGACTGCTACCATGAATGGTCGCGTGCCCATGGCATGCTTTTGGCGATACAGTTTTACGGCCTCCATGCCTCCCATCACAGGCATCAACAAGTCCAAAAACACCACGTCAAATGTGTCGCGCTCGACGGCGTCCAACATTTCTTGTCCATTTTCCACGCACTGAATTTGGTGACAATCGAGACAATTCAACATTTCCACCAGCACTTGGCGATTGGCCTCGACATCTTCGACCACCAGACACCGCAGGGGTTTGCCGACTATGCTGTGCAAATCGCTAATCTTTTTTGAGAGTGCCATGCGTTTCGGTCTTTCCGCCGGTGGTGGTGCATCCTGCTCTCTTTCCAGAAACAGGTTGACCAACAGGTGAAACAACACATTAGGTTCGATGGGCGTGGCGATGACTTTGCGAAACAGTCGATTGCAGTCGTCGTCGTAGATGCTGTCCGCGTCGCCGGTGGCAATCATGGGCAGCCGCGGTCTTTTCAGCGTGATCCAGTTGGCCAGGGCGATGAGCTCTTGCTGGCTGGCGTCGGTTTGCACTTCTTGGTTGCACGAGTGACAGATTTCACCAATGACGATGGCGTCAAAGTCGCAGGCGTCGAGAAAATCACGCACTTCTTCGGCGCTGGTGCACGACGTGGGTCTAATTTTCCATTGCAACATGGACTTGATCACGGTGCGGCGATTCTCGTTGTCTGGGTGCAACAAGAGAATCTGTTTTCCCTTGAGTGCCGCCAGTTCGCGAGTGGCCATTTTGGACATTTGAGCATTCTCGACGGCGTCCGCATAGATGGTGAATGAAATGGTGGTGCCTGACATGGTTTCTTCTTGGAAAGTGCTCTCGACCCAAATCCGCCCGCCCATCAGCGTGCACAATTCCTTGCAGATGACCAAGCCCAGCCCCATGCCCGCGTTTTTGCCCTCCACGGTGGATTGCACCCACGGCACAAAGAGTGATTCGCGCACGGTGGGATCGATACCTTCGCCAGTGTCGATGACGTCAAAGCGCAACTCCCGCGCTCCCAAACGGTGCACTTCAATGCGCACCACCCCGTTCTCGGTGAATGTGTTGGCATTGGAGATGAGGTTGACCAAGATTTGTTGCACGCGCCAGCTGTCACCGACGATCAAGGCGGGCACGTCAATGTCAAAGTGGTAAGAGAGCTGATTGCGTTTCTCGCTGGCCATCACCTGCATCACGTCAATGGCGGCCTGAACACACTCGCGCAACGAGAAACTTTGTTGTTGCAGCGTCACTTTTTGCTGTTCCAGCTTGGCATAATCGAGCACTTCTTGCAGCAGATTCATCAACACCGTCTCGGCCAGCCTCATGCGCTGCACCAAGTCTCGCTGGCGATCGCTGAGGGGTTCGGTGCGCGCCAAGAGCTGCAGATTACCGTCCAACGAATTGAGCGGCGTGCGGAACTCGTGATTGATGTTGGCCAGAAAATCACTTTTGGCCTTGGACACTTGCTCCATCAATTTCAGGTGTTGGATGCGCTCGGACACATCGCGGAGCACCACACACATGCGGGTGCCGTTGGCCCGGAAAATGTCCATCTCGTAGTGGTTCTTGGGAATGATGGCGTCCCCATACTCGAGCGCCAGCGTCTCGCTGATGTGATGGATTTTCTCGGCGTGTCGCTCGAGTGATCCACTGTGGCCGCCGACGGCGATGGGCTCTTTTTGCATCAGGCGCTGAAAGGTCTCATACACTTTTGGGTGCGACAGAAATTCACAAAACACATGGCGATCTTCGTCGTGATATTGTTGGTCTTGAGGACTTACCTCCAACCCGTCTAGACCGGTCCGCGTCCCTGAAGGCTCGTCGGACTGAGAGAGCGCGTCGCGCGAGCGGCTGATCAGATCCTTAAAGGCTGGATTCACAAACGTGCACACCACCTTTTTGGGGTCAATCACCATCTCCAGCGACGATGTGCTTCGCACGTCAAACACCATGAGCGGCAACGACATGGTCTGCACAATCTCGTGAAACACTCGATCTTGGAGTTTGCGGTCCTTGTGTTTGGCGCGATAGAGTTTCTGGATCACATACAGCGTGTTGGCCACCGATTGCATCGCCAGCTTGTCCACGTGGGTGTCGTAAGCAACCACGCGGCCCTGATTGTTGTGCACCGCCACGTGGGGCAAAGCACACAGCTGCTCTTTGGTGTCCATCGACCGACAATCGTAGACGCGAAAATGCGCGGGTGTTTGCACCAACACCGGCGCGGACGCCGAAGATTTCTGATGAAAGGACCAACGCTTCTGCGGCTTTTTCAGTGGGGGCTCAGACACTGTGACCAATTTCTCGCAAATCAGCGTCTCGGTTTGGAGCACCCCGACCGTGTCGATGCCGAGGGTGTGAACGTAATATCGGTCGGCGTGTTTCTGGTGGGGCTCTAGGAACGCCACGAAACCCCCCGGTGTTCCAAGAAACAACCCCTTGAGCAAGTGGCAAATGATATCCACTTTCTCGTGACCTTGCGTTTGCATTTGCAACGCTTCGTCAATCCATTTTCCAATGGACGATTGCATTCCGATGATCTAACGAAATGACAAGATAAATTTCTCCGCTTTATTCTTCATTTTCTGAACGCCTGGCCCAAGAAAAAGGCGGCGGCACCACCCAACAGCAGACCACCCGTCCAACGCAACTGATACGCGCGACCCTTGGCCAAGTGTGCTTCCAACTGATTGGGGTTCAAGTAACGCACCATGCGATCCGATTTGGGCATCAAAATGTAGTAGAAATACGTAGTGGCCAGAGTGATGGCGATCGCATTGCAAATCAGGCACAGCCAACTCTGCGTTCCATCCGTAGCGCGCGAAAAAACCAAATATCCAAGCGCCAAGAGGGCACCGATCAACATACCTTGCGTGCTCAACTTGCGGCGCTCATCGCTGATTTCAGCGTATTTCACGCGCTGCTCATCACTGAGCGAAGTCACCAACGTGCTACCTTCACGTTCGTATTTGGCCGACAACAACGATGTTAATCCAAAACCACCCAAAAGGGCACCCGCCAAAACACACGACGATCCACACACCATCTTATCCAAGACACTGGAGAATAAACAAGATTTTATTCAATCACGGCGAACTCTTCTTCACCCCAATCTACCTCATCGCTGTCCACGCTGAAGACATCAATCGTGATTGGCGACGGTGGCGGCACATTATGACCAGAACATTTCCAATGCTGCAAGCGCTCAGTGTATTCCCGGCGTAAACGCTTGCGATAACACCGCTGCTGATGAAGAAAGAAAGCTAGCGGCACACTCAACATCTCTCGAGCCTCATCAGATGCCGATTTCGGAATCGAAGGAATCACAGGCCCAGCAGACCCAGCAGGCGTCGTCATGGAAAATTCAACGTGCCAACCACCACTTTCAGCTGTGCGTAGTCGCTTTTTCAGGGGCTGGTCGTCACTTGGGAGCTCTGTCTCGGCACACAGCAACATTTCCACATCTTGAAAAAAGTTTTCAGAAAATCACCATTTTGAAAAAAAATTCACCCATCCAAATCTGATTCTCAAAAAAAAAATTTTTTTGGATTTCAGGTTTTGGAATTTTTGGAATTTTTTTTTGCTGGAAAAAAATCAGCTGCCAAATTTTTTCAGAATCTGAAAATTTTTGGGTTTTCTGGAAAAAAGTTTTCAACCCCTCATATTTTCTCTGCACTACAGGGATGGACGCGAAACTGTTGGAATTGGACGGAAACCTTTCAGTTCGGTTTTATCCTGAGTATTCAGCCGTAAATGCCACAGACCTGCTCACAGTGGCAGGGTTATCGGCGGTGGAAAGTCGAAATCTCACGCACAATACGTTCATGACACCTTACACGTTCCCCGTCGCCGCCGATGAATATGGAATCCTCTGGAAATGCCTCAAACTGTTTCTCAGAGAGTTGATCAACATGCAATGCTTGAAAGCCGTCGAGGCCAACTACCTGTTCTCCAAGTTGCGCGCGTGCCCACAAATCACCCAAGTGTCGTGATCAGTGGGTTTGGTTGCTGACTACAAATACCTTTTCACCCGCATAAATGAAGACAGTGTCCGAGATATTTCGTGAAAACCACCTCTCGTATGTGGTGAGCACTGAGAGCAATCTCAAGAATTATTTGGTCGAGGCGCTCGACATTGACGCCCAATTTATTCAACACTTTGACATTCACGATCTCAGTTTGGCCCTCGAACAGACGCTGCAATGTCGACCGCTGAATATACCAACGGAGCCGTATCTCAAATCCCAGCGACTTTGGATTATGCACAAGTTATTGATGACCATCCCTGGCGTGCGCGAAAAAATCCAGCGAGTCCTCTGGAGCGCCGGAAAGGCCTCCGGCCCGACTGGTGAGCTTCGCGTGCCCTTGGTCCAAACGCTCATTCATTTTCAACAGCGCCTCACATCAACCAACGTCCCTGTTTTCAACATTTTTTTTGATCTCGAACAGGCCCTTGCTCAGTTTTCTCAAACTCATCATGCGCTGTTGCAACAGGAAAAACAAGTTTTCGTGCAGCACCGGTGTGATACCATCCGGCGATTTGCTCAACTTTTGTGTGAACACGGTCCGGCGTGGCTGAGTCAAACTGTCGAGCTTTAATAAAAATGCAGCGCATACTTTCGATCTTGTCGGATCACTTCCAGATACAGCTCTGGGTGAATGGCCTTCATCTGATCACATACATGTGGAAAGACTGTTTTGTCACGGCGAATGGCTTCGAGGCACAGCTCCTTGCCCAATTCAAGCTGTTTGGCGGTTGATATGTAACGCAACGCATATGGATCTTCTTTGATGGCTGCCAGACAAACCTCTTTGGTCTTGAGATCGTCGCACAAATACTTGATTGCTAGTCCATTTTTCTCAACCGCTTGAATGCAGACCGTAACTCCTAAGTTGCGCTGCTCCGAATGGGATAAATACGCAAGAGACATTCCATCTTTCATGAAAGTTTGAACAACCAGTTCCGGAGTTCGCATCGCCTCACAAACGTATTGTAACGCATAAGAACGTGAATTCACGGCAGCAATGCAAACTTCCATACCCACCTTTTTTTGTTGGGCGTCAGACAAGTATTGTATCACGTCACCTGAAATAGTTACAGCCGCCATACATACTGCACGCGTTCTCATCTGATCACATACATGTCTCAGCATGAAAGGGTTCTTATGTAAAACTCCTGTAAGTGATTTTTCTCCAAGTCTACACTGCATTTGATCATTCAGAAGTTCCAAAATCCATGGATTATGAAGAGCTTCGAGAACTGTCTCAAGTGAAGGATTTCGAACTCGTAAAAAATCAGTGGAATGGTATGAAGAATTATTCAAGAAGTCCTCCAAAGTCAGAGGTTGGGCATCCTGGATTGACTCTTTTAGGCCTCTCACTTGTCTTACCACATGGCGTGGCAAATTGGCAACTTTGTGCAACGCCTGACACGTTTGAGCCAGGCGACCATAACTCCGCAAATCACAGTGCGAGAAAATACAATCCCAAACGGGTTTCAAACAAGGGTCCATGAGCGCAACCCTCTAAGTGAAAAATCTTTTCAAAAAAAACGGAAATATATTTCAGACTTGGTATCGACAATTTTTCAGTCGATCACCCGACCTGATCAGCCGACATGGATTTTCCAGAGATTGAAGAAAAAGATCGCACGCACCACACATGGTCCAAAGGAAATCCTTACTTGGCCAAGGTGATGCCCAAACCACCACCCCTGTTGAAACCAGGCGAACAATTCATTAGCGTCGACACCGACGCGCCACAACATCCCGATCATCAGGCGGCGAATGACGTGCCAGTGCACGCTTTGATTCGCCCTGATGATCCATGTCGCAAATTTTACACTCCTTGGTCCGGGGGCTATGAACCTGTGCTGACTTTCTACGCTGATTTGCCGTCGCTCAACCCCGTAGATCACCTGGTGGGCAAAGCGCATCGCAGAGCAACGTGCTCAGATCTTCCAGTGTGTTTACAAGTGCGACGGACGAAAAAAGCACCCGTGCGCAAAAAACGCACCAAAACCGTGAAAACACCGCAAAAGACTTGTAGCTCAACAGCTGCTCGATCCGACCAGTGTGATCGACCGGTGTGGAAAACGCGGTCTCAAAGAAAAAAATAAATTGTGTTTCTAGTAGTGATGGAGTGGACAAAAAAATTACCCCAGCACGCCGGGGTGGGCTTGGGCGTCTTTCTGTTGGTGGCCCTGGTGGTAGGGCTTTCAAAAAAACTCTACGAGAAACGAGGCACCGATCCAGCCGTGTTGAGAAAGGGCGCCAGCTGTGTGAAGAAAGCGGCGAATCAGGCGCTGTCGGCCCAGCAAATGAAGAATCCTCTGATGGCGCTCGCCAAGGCAAATCAGGCGCTGGCTTACTTGAAAATCGCGCGCGAGTTGGCGCTCGACTCTGAGCTGGCCGAAGTGACTCGCATCCCGTTGGACGAATTGCGCGAAGATGTCGAACGCGAGGAGCAGCGCGCGCGTGATCGAATTTTGAAACTGTGCCCCCAAGTGGGCGTTCGAACACGCGCCGGTGTGAATGCTGGTTACCAAACGCGGCGACAGACACCTGCAGACGCCACTAACACCATTCGCCCACCCGTCGCATCAGGCCGTGCCGTCTAATAAAGTTTTTCTGAAAAAAGTCACTTTTTTTCAAAATGGAAATTTTTTGTCAGCCCTGATTTTTCAAACAAAAAAATTTTTGACAACCCAATTTTTTTTTTGGCCCGAATTTTTTTTTGAGCTGGAGAAATTTATTTTTTTCAAAAGTTGGATTTTTTGGAAATTTCCAGAAAAGTTTTTCAGGTCGAGTGGTGGACATGTCGGAAATCACTCGACTGCCGTGGGACGTGTGGCGAATGATTTTCTCATTCCTGGAGCTGTCCCAATTGACGGACGGGGTGTTTTGCGTCAAGCACTTTCAGCCCGCGTGGCAACATCGGCATTTCTGGTTGATGCTCACGCGGAAATATTTTCCACAGTCGTTGGTCGACGTTGAGAGCTGCTCAAGCTGGCTGGCCATACGCGACGCGTTCCAGAAATTGGTTCTGAGCCTTCCACTTAATCCAAAGCAGGTGAAGATGAATCACATCACGGTGGAAAATATTCGAGTGGTGAATGAAATGCTTTGTCGTGGCAAAATTCGCTATCAACTTCACCCTTTACGAATCATAGTGCCACCTTGTCGGCTTAATTGTGTGAATTGGCCAGACAACACTCCATATTCTATCTATTTGTCACGCAATATGACTAATCCTCACTTTTCAAATGACATGTTTGAATTTCTCAAATTGTATGATCAGCGTCTGATCGAACTTGCCTCTGAATCTTCCAATATGTGGCTTGGTCATTCCGCAACCATAGAAGAATGCTCTAAATTGTATCGGAGTTGGTCAGAGTCGACTAGAATGACAATTTTAATTCCGACAGAGCTTGCTCGAGATTTCATTGACATTGATATGAGTGTCGAAATTGAATGTGAGATTGAAGCAACCGATATTTACCTGAGTGCGATCCCTGCAATTAGCACCTCTTGGACCTTGACAAAATACACCCAGTGCAAATGACGTCCTTTTATTTCTTCATCACTGGGTAGATGAAGCCGAAGATCAAGGCTGCGGGCGTGCTACCTTATTCCAAAGATGCGCGCGGAAACACTTGGTTTTTGTTGGGGCGCGAGAAACCCAATCAGAGTTGGGGCGTTGATTCCGGCTCGTGGTCCGAGTTTGGCGGATCTATCCATGCGGGTGAAACGGCCGAAGAGGGTGCGGCCCGCGAGTTCTTCGAAGAAACCATGGGCGCCGTCTTTGGAAATGCCGCTTGGATGCGGGCGGAGCTCATGGAAGGTCGATACTTGCTGGCCTTGGATTCCAAAACACCCTCGGGCAAAGGCTACCGTTCGTTTCTGAAATACGTGCCGTTCGTCGATTACCCATCTAAATTCGCGCGTTACAAGACCATGGCCAAAAAGTTCCCGCATTTGTTGCGTGAGTTGGTGCCGGACTGTTTTGACGCGCACAATGGCAACATGTTCCAGACGTGCACCGAGAAAACGAGCATGGCCTGGTTTTCGGCGGATCAAATGAAACAGGCCATCGCCAAATACAAGCGCGTTCGCCATCAACCGGCGCAGCCGTGGCGGCACAATCAGTCGTCTTACTACGAGCCCGGCATGGTGCCCCACATTCGCTGGGGATTCGCCATGGACATCGATCACTTGATGAACAGCAGTTGGGGTCAAAACGGATTTCAAAATGACGCGTTTCATTTTCCACGCACTCTTTCGGGTGAAGATTCGACGACGACGTTCGAAATCATCAAAACGGCGAGTGGCACCCTTCGGCCCATCATGAAAAGTCCCCGCTTTTTGGGGCGGGACCCCATCACGCCGTATCGGAAAAAGAATGAGGCCTCGGCCCGGGTGGTGCCACCCATTATCATGGTGCAATGTGACGACGAGGTGAAAAAGAAAAAACGGCGACGCCGTCGCAAAAAAGCGGGCACCCCTGCAGAGTCATTCACACGATGTGGGAAGTCGTCGGCTTGGACGGTGGTGACTACCAAGAAAAAAAAACGTCGCAAAAATTCACAGCAATCGCCCGGCTACAAGCCCACGCCGCCTGTCTTTTAAAATGTCGTTCAAGAGTTAGAGAAAATGAGTTGCCCTCCAAGTCGATGTCAGCCGATATGGCCATCGAACACGAGCAACGAGTTGCTTTACAATATGCAGCGCCTGTTTTCGCGTGACAATCACAATCATGATCAGGTGCTGGGTGAACACACGATGAATCTGCCGTTGCTGTTACCTGAGAATCAGACCAAGCCGCCTTTTACCTACGTGAATGCGGCGACGGGTCAGATCAATCGCGCGCCCTACAGCACGGACAACGTGATGCATCAGGAGTGGCACAAGTATCGCTTGGGCACTAACTTGACACCGCCGCGTGGCTCGGATTCCGACATTTATTTTGACCAGGTGCCCGAACACCCGATCGCACTGCGCGGCATGGATTGGTTGGACACGCTGGCTGAAAAGCCAAAACACCAGATCTTGAGCATTGATCAGCGCGTGGCTCAAACGTGTCAGGCGCAGCCGGATAAGCAAGTGTGCTCGCAAACCTGTGTGGATTGGTGGACCAATCGCATCGTGAACCCGCAAGGATCGCTGATGAACACTGACCAGATTTCCGGCGGCTGTCCCTTTGGAACCACGCGCGCCCTGAATTGTTACCCGTGTCAAGTGCATAACACCTACGTGCGTGGCTCACAATAAACCTTGATCCCTGACCAGATGAATGAAAGTGAAAGTATAGCGTGATGGCTTGTTGAAACAGTAGTCGACGCGGGCCGACGAGAATTCCGATTTTCACATTGTGCACATCCCGGGCGGATTTGTTGAGTTTGTCGACCGATCCATGCGAGAGGGTTTCGAGGCTGAGAATGCCGATCGCATTTTTGAATCCACGCGCCTCGTTGAAAAATAAATTCTCAACCTCACAGTAGTATTATCACGCCATGTCATCATCGTCGTCTTCGTCGTCCTGTTCCACGCTGTCTTGCCTGAAAAACTGTAACCAGGATGAGTGCATGTTGGTGCGCCAGTTTCTCGATTTCAACCCCACGGGTGCCGTGTATTTGCACCGAGTGATTCCCGTGCCCTGCTGCCAAGAGGTGGCCGGTCTCAAGGGATCCAAGAATCGATTGTGCATGAAGTTTCAAGAGATGCGCGCACCCTTTTTTGTCGAGGTGGCCCGTGAACATCCTGGCACCTGTGGCAAGAACCACTATTCGCGCACTTCGTGCACAAAGTGCACTAGCCATCGATCACGCACTTCGTGCGCCAGCCATCGATCTGGTCAAAAGTCGTGCAAGAGTCACAGCAGCAAAAAATAAATTTTAGATGAGAATATCGTAAAGTTCCCGCATGATTTCCAGCGCCGACCGTGATGAACACCAACTGTTGCAGGGTTTCGCGCGCTTTCGTTCACCTTCAATGGCTCTCGCCACCCACTGTTGTAGGGTGTCGCCCGTGGCCGGGTTGGTCACGTTGGAATCTGCGCCGAGGCTCATCATGCGTCGAGCTTTGGCCAGCCAATGGTCCATGTCGTCGCTGTCACAAATGGGAATCTTGCGCAAGATGGCCTTGACCAAATACGAGAGCACCGTGTATCCAGTGTGGCTCTTGGTGTTGATGTCAATGTGCTCCACCATCAGTTCCCACGTGTCGTGAGGTCCATACAACATGCTCATGAAAATGGGAATGTCACCGTGCACATTGGGAGCAAAGGGTTCATAGCCGTGTTTCAAGTATAGTTTCATCAACGCCGGCTCCATGCTCCACTCGCGGCAATCCTTGGCTGTGGCACCGGCTCCAATCAACAGGTTGGCTATATGCAATTTGGTCTCAATTTTAAATGCTGAGTTGGCCAATTCATACAAACATGGATGGCCCTCGCCGATTGCCGCGACGAATCCCGGGATTTCCAAGAGTCGTTCCAACATTCGCGGAATATCCTGGTTCACTTCGACACCCACGCTTGTATCAATCAGCACATCCAGAACGCCCTCCCAAAACATCTGATCATGCAAAAAACGATTGGGTAAATGACCCATCAGAAACTCAAAGCACGGATACGTGAATGGATACATGTAGTTACGCACCAAGGTGTGAAAAGGATTGTCACCGTGCCACCATACATACATGTCAACCTCCTGGTCGACAAAATAATCAAGCACGGGCAAAAGATCTGCCACACCTATTCTAATCAGGACATGGACGTGTTCGGGCGATTCGATTTTCAAGCCATGCTTAAACAAAAGCCGCATGATATCCATGTTTTCACTTTCCAATGCAATCACAAATGTGTGTTTCTGAGGACAAAAGTTTGGGTCACACCCCTGATCCAGCAAAAACTCAACAAGTTCAAGCTTTTCCACCATAATAGCTGCCTGAAGGGCACTAATGTCAAGTAGTCCTTCACGGTGCCAAACCTCAAAAACATGAGTTTGGTAATCGATCTCATATTGTTCGGGATGGTAAAGAGCAATCGAGTATCCAATGTTACCACACCACTCCAATTGTGATGCCAGACCCGGAGTTTTCAAAAAGCAATCAAAAAAATGGCGCGGGGGTAAATGCTCAATTTTGGCGTGATCCAAATCGAGGGTTTGGTAAAGTTTTTTGTAGTGACGATTCGATGAGAGTGCTATGTAGAAATCGTCAAATGAGAAATACATTTGACGGGAATCTTTCAAGTCTCGATTGAAACCAAAGAGATGACTACCCGTCGAGAGCCAAGCAATCGGCATCGATAATGTAACCTCACAACGAAAAGCACAATAGATAAACATCAGCGGAGCGACTAGCTCAATGACATCTTCCCAATCCTCTCCGTCGAATGAAAAACGAAATCCAGTCATATTATGACGCACCATATGAATGGTGTGATGGTATTGCCATGAATTTCCACGAATGATATTCAAAGAAAAACTAAAGGGTAGGTAGCTCGCTTGAATCTCCTTTTCCAGCTGCCTGAAAACACATTGTGACCAAAAGTGTGCCACTCGTGTGCGATCGGGGTCTCCTGTGGACCAAGCGATGCGAAACGAATCGTGGGCTCGAGGATGTGAAAATTCAACATAATTCACACCGTGACCCGTTTCTGCGTTCCATCCGTGCCGCTCAAGTTTGGCCACCACTTCTACGGCATGATCAGCTGACGGAAGAAAGTGGGTGTAGAGCAAGGGCTGAAAGAGGGCGTTAAAATCGCGCGACACCTGGATCAACTGAAACAAGGTGGACCAGGTGAAAAGTTCGCAATGGCCGGGACCCGTGGCCTTTTGCATCTGGGCCATGAGTTTCAAACAGGCAAAATCAGACATGGTTGAGATGTGTGTCGGGTTCAAGTGGCCATGGGCTCAAGGTGCGGCGGTGGTTGTGAACGCAAGTCAAAAATCAGAAATCGTTTGTTTCTTTTCCAAAATCCCCTCGGGTGAAGAGCAGAAAAAGGAATCATGAGCACTTTTCAACCGCCCCAATATGCCAACAGCTCTTCGTATTCGGCCGCCGCCGCCATGCAACCGACGCAACAAGCGCCGCCTAGCCCGGTCAAAGGGCTCGGATACGTGGGAGGTTCGACCGGAGCCGGTTCAGGCCTGAACGGGTATGTGGGTGAAAAGCCGGCCACTCGCGAGGAGCCCCAAAATCCCCAGTCGTTGCGGCGCAACACCAACCTGGCCTCGCCCGATCCGGCCATGAGCAATTCGGCGTTCACGCAAAGTCAGTTCACCACCAACATTTCCGCCGGTGCTCTCCAGAGCCAGGCCATGCGCACCGCAGGTGCAAACGGTCCCTATGGGACAGGTGGCAATTCATCCACCGAGATTGGCACGCCTCAGAGTGCTGAAGACAAGCGCCGTGAAAACCTCCGGCGCTACAAGGAGAGTTCGGGTGGTCGCGCCGGCGGTGGGGGATCGTGTGGTTTCACGCCTCACCCGAGTTTCAACAATCGCACCCAGGCGCCGCCGGTGAACAGCCGCGGGCCCATGGCCGGAAACGGACAAATCGCCCGCAACACCATGCCTCAAACTCAAACTGCTTCTGTCACCACCTCCTCGGAACCATCTGGTCCGACGGAGCCGAAAGCCCCCGAGAGCACGTTCATCGCCTACACGTTGGCCGATCCGGGCAGCATGTATAAGGCGTTCTCAGGATCGACCACGTGGTTCCGGGTGCTGCACTTGATTGTGCCCGAGGGCAAAAAGGCCAAGCGGGTGCACTTGGCATCCATGTTGGTGAGCAAGAAATCGGAAGACTCGAGCAACAGCAACGCGAGCGACGTGTATTCTCTCCGCTTGGTGCGTCAGGGTAGTGATAGTCCGTTGTATGCCCGCTACGATTGTGACAACACGGACACGTTCCAGGTGTTCACTATGGACTTGACCAACACGGATAAGTCGGCCACCGGTCTGCTCGAAGTGCAAGCGCAGAATTCTCAGGGCATGCCCATTTTGTTCTCTTCGGCCATTCTGGAGTTTTGACGAAATAAAGTAGTAGTAGTAGTTTATTCGAACAACAATTCGCGGGTGTGGATGAGGGCTCGGTCGGTTTCAATGTGACGGTCGAGCGATTGTGTCAAATGCGTGAGCACCGCGGCGGTTTCATCCAGTTTGTCCGTGGTGTCGGCGAGATGATCGATTTTCTCTGACAGCGTCGCCGAGTGCTCGGCCAGAATGCCACCGAACTGATCGAACGTATCACCGGCCACCGCCAAGCCTTGGAGTGCCAAGCGCAGGTTACCGTGGATTTCCCACAATTTTTTGATTTGAGCTTCCTGTTCTTGGATTTGCTGTTCCGATTGTCGCAATTGCGCTTCGCGCACTTCATTCTGGCGCATCAGGTCAGCCGACGTCTCGTCCAACGTGACCAGCTGCTCGGAGAGTTGCACCACTTGCCGACGCAGTTCCGCGTTGCTTTTCTCGGTCTCTTGCAGTTGCGCCGCCGATTCTTGCAGCTGTTCGTTGCGTTCGTCGTTCTCTGCTTTCAGTGTGTCCAACTGTTCTTGGGTGGCGGCGGCCACCAGGGCTCCACTGCCCAGGAAGATGTCGTATGCACAGGCCACGGGGGCCGCCACGGAGACTCCAACCACGGCCGCGGGAACTCCATACAGCCCGGCGAACGTGGTGGCCACGATGCCTGTTCCGACGCCGGCCACTGAGAGGGCCGTGCCCACGCCTGTGGAAATTTTGTTGACCACGTAATTCATGCGCCGCTTTGGTTTTCACTCGAGATTTCTTTCGCGTTCAAGATGTAAGAGATGTGGTGTTTCAAAGATCGCGCTACGTATTATCCGTTTCCTGGCGCAGAACAGTGGGTTCCTCCGCGGAAACGACACGAACGCACCATCTTCCCGTGGGGGGGTTTCGCCCAGCGACACTCTCGATTTCTGGGTGACGGCAGCGGACCTCTCGAAGGCACCGTCCAACACGTGCATCACCACTCCATCACGCGCGGCGGATGTGAAAAGTGCGTGTTTGAATTCACCCCTCGTCCTGATCCTCAGGAAGCCAACGGAGGACCCGTGGTATTTGCATACTCGTTAAAAAGAGACCATGGAACTTTGAGTATTTCCGACGTTTATTTGAGCACGCGCTTGGAAGATTTCCAGCGGGCTTTTCCAGAGCTCAATCTTCGGCCGCGCTCCACTTGAATGACGTGGCCAAAATGACGTTTTCTTCGCAATCCATCTCATACTTGGTGCGTGCCACATATCCGACGGCGGCTTCCTGCTGCTCGGTCTCAGCCCACTTGTCGGTTTCACCCACAATGACCCATCCGATTTTCTGGCGCAAGCACGAAAGCACCACGTAAGTGGGATGTCCAAACTCGCGATACGGCAACACGGTGACACAGTCGTTGTCGTTATACTTGAGCAACTCGGCGCCCTTGGACATGTCCAAAGCACGCGCCACCAGGTCGTCCGGGGACAGGGTGTTCTCGGGAAACTCCGACTTGGGAAAAGTGTAGAAGGTGCCGTTCTTGAATAAAACCCAATGCACATTGTCATCTGGTTTTCCAGCCGTGGGCTCAATGTGTCGAAACACTTCGGTGGTGACTTGCACCAAATCAGGGGCACTCGCGACAACCAAAGCCATCTTCTTTTTCACACCCACGCTTGATCACCGACCGATATTTATCCAGCGGCCAGGTGAACGGGGGTTGAAAAAGTTTTCCAGAAAATCCCCAAATTTTTCAAATTGAAAAATTCTCAACCTCCCGAAAAAAAAATCAATCTGGCCCAGCGACCAAAATTCAGATTCATCCAAATTTTTTTTTGCCTTGACCAATCTGGGTTGAGAGTCAACTTTTTTCAAAATGGGAATTTCTGGAAATTTTTTTCAGGTGATGAGTCCAGTGCACACTAATGCAGTCGGCACTTGCGCAGCCTGGAAATAATCTTTTGGCGTTGTTTGAGTGGTAAGGCGTCAGGCATAAAGGTGCTTAGCTCTTCCACGGTGGCACCGCGTCGAATGGCAGCCACGAACTGGGTGGCTGAAACCTTTCCCTTCATCACGCGGTCGTCAATCACAAAGTCCAAGCCGATGTGTCGCTTGGCCAAAATGCGAACAAGACGTTCACGTTGCTGACGCAGGTGATGCTCGCGTTTCCGCCGGGCTTTTTTCAGGCGTCTGATCTGGTCAGGGCCTGGGTTTCCATGTTCCATCAAGTGTTCTTTCTCGTTGCCCATCACGTAAAGCACGCGGTGGATACCATCCAGGTGCGGTTTAATGTCGGCGGCACCGTCCTGCATCTGCTCCAAGCGAATGCGCTGGCGACACTCGGCGGGCACGCAGTGCTTGATGTAGCTTTTCCATATTTTCCGATTGACCCGCGCGGGCACACCGTGTCTGTGCTCCGAACCCATTTGAGAAATGAAAATGTTTACGTTGGGCACGTCGTAGTAGGGTTCGATTTGCGCCAAGTGGTTTTTGTGGCACGGGCAAAAGCACCCGCGGAAATACACCAAATACTTTTGGTCAGGGTCGAACGAGAACCGGCGGTTCCAGTGAAATTGCACGTCGCTCATTTATTGTGTTGTCAAGATTTTTCATGTTTCACCACGTGCTCAATGTGTTGGGCAATCGCTGGCTTTTGCCGCGCAATCAAATCGCACTGCCGCCGAATCAGGTGTCTAACGTCGTCCCCGCTGGTGCTGAAAGCATCCGCCTGGATGGGTTGCAACCGGGCCACCAGAAAATCAATGCACGCGTGATGAGGTTTCACGTAGCGTTGCGGGTATTCCAGGCGATCGCGCACAGGCCCGTCGCGCGTGGAGTAGTTTTGGAGCGTGCCCACCAAGTCGTAATTCAACATTTCAATCGGTCCACCGCGCATACCCCACTCGAGCACTCGGACGCGATCGCGCTTGGCCCATTTCCGCGTGGTGCCAGGCATGGTGTCCATGGATCGCTCGACGGCTGTCAACAAAAAACAGTGGGGCACCTTGTTCCAGCGCCGCGAGAAATAGTTGAACATGCGCTTTCCTGTGCCGTGGATGTCAACGTAAACCACTCGCGCGGGATCACTCGCCAGCGATGCGACGTAGGCATCGTATGCATCATTCTTGTGATGCGTGGCCCGTTCAAGCATGTTGCGCGAACAATGAAAATAGTGGGCCTTGCACGCGGGAAACAGCGCCTGAAAAATGCGGTGCCAGTGACATCCATCCCGCGTGGCAAAAAGGTAGGTGTCACACTCGCGTTCGCTGCCATACTGAAAGAGTTCCAGACTCGCCAGGTAGAGCAGCGGGAAATTCACCAGACACTGCTCTCTCCAGGAAGTGTGTTTCAGGGTGCCCGACGGAAACGGGTTGCTCTCTATGGCAACTCGAACTAATTCATTCAACGCGTCCAAGCCTGATATTTTCTCCAAACGTTTTTCGAGTTTGCTGTGGGACATTTGGATTTCTCGACGCATGTTGAAACGACCGTGGAAAAATTGAGCACCGTTGAGAAACAAGCGCGTGACACTTTATGGATAACACAAGATTTACTTCGTCGTCGGTCGCCCTTGAACGCTCGCTGGCCGCGCTGGAAAATGATGGCGATGCTTACTTGAAATTCATTGCCACGGATGATCAACAGCGGCTGGAACACTCACATCTCCGGCTGATTCGCAATCGAATTCAGTATATCTGGCAACGCATTCACGTCGAGCTGGTGAATCCCGACGAATTCATCATTCTCGCCGGCGATTACAAAAAAGGCTGCGAGCTGTTTCTGACCGTCACGCCCGGTTCCACGTAAGCTGATTGCCATCAGCCATTGTCTGTTTTCTCAATCTTTTACCAGTGTGGGAGAGCCTCCGGCGTGGAACACGGCCTACTTGCGGATTTTCAAGAAACTATCCGAGCCGTTCGCGCGGTGTTTCTGTTGGGTGGAAGAGCGGACTCGCAAAAAAGTGGATAATGTTTTCTCGTTTGCCAATGTGGACGAACTCTTGGTGTATCTCCGCGGGTGGTGTCGGACTCGACGACCCAAGTTGTTCAAAAAGAAATTCCGATACAGTGCCCCCAATATTTTGCAAATTCATTAAAACTTTTCCCACCGCGGTGTGACAGTGATTGGTGGCCAAAAATAGTCGTAAACATACTGCAAAACATACTGCATCAGCCCGATCTCAACTCCTTGGTTGATCTCATTATGAGAGAGTGCCATAAAAGTTTCAAGGTTCCAAGTATCCACTGTCTTGTAACTCTTAGCACTCAAGATTGGGAGGCCACACAACATCCTCGAGGGAGTGGTCGAAATGAAACCCGAATTCTACTTTTTTGAGACTGGGAAACAGGTGCACCCAGTTCAGGTTATCCACGGGCTGATTAAATCTTGAGAATAAGTTCAAGTGTGTCAAGTTAGGGAGTGGGTCCACGAAAAATGTTTCCAACGGTTGATTGAAATTGCCGGTCACATACAAATGGGTCAAGGTTTTTGGCAATTGAATACTTGGGTAGATTGAACTCTCTATCCATAGAGTTAAATGTTTTAGCTGAGTGTGAACAAAGGATTCGTTGCAATCACATGAACAAATTTGGAGACGCCTCAAACTTGATGGCCAAACAATTTTGCTAAATGGATATCTAAAACATAACCCAAACTCTAACGATTCAAGATTGGGTAACACCTTTGACCAATCTATACTTTCAATAGGCTGATCAAATTCGATTCCAAACTTGAGAAGCTTCAAGCTTGGGGGCCAAGAGACATTTTGAATCGGCCGATTGAATGATCTCCCAAGCTTCAAAGAGGAGAGGTTAGGTGTTAGTAACGGCCACTTAACTTTATCCAAGGGCTGATCAAACATGGCTCCGAAATTAAGATGAGTCAAGCTTTTTGGCCAGACGACGCCATCAATTGGATGATTGAAAAAGTTTCCAAACGTCAAATGCGTCAAGGATGGTGTGGTTTCTGACCAGTCAATACCATGAATCGGGAGGTTAAAGTCCGCTCCAAATGTTAAATACTTCAAGTTTTTCAACCCATTCGTCAAAAATAATGCTTCCACAGGATGATTGAAAGCATATCCGAGGTTCAAGGTGGTCAAAGACGGCGGCCAGCGTATGCCACTTAAAGATTGGGTGAAGTCAAAGCCAAAAGTCAAATTCCTCAAGTTTGGAGTAACTTCATCCCAATTGATCGCACAAATCGGTTGGTTAAAGCCGTCTCCAAATGTCAAATGTGTCAAACGCGGAGGCCATTGGACACAATCAACGGACTGATTGAAGTAACTACCAAAAGTCAGTCGGGTGACAGTCGGCGCAACACGTGCCCAATCGATATCAGAAATGGGTTGATAAAAAGTCGTTCCAAAAACAATCCGCTTAAATGGAGGTAGGCGTTCACCTGGATTCAGTTGAATCACTTGATCCTTCGACTTGAATTCAACTCCACCCTCCGGAGAAGAGAGCACGTCATCTATGTGAAACGCATAGTGGTCCTGTTTGAATTTCAACGTGTGGTTGTAGAGCGTTTTGCAAGCGAGTGATAAACTATCCACGTCTGGTTTCTTAAGAAAAGAACAGAGAAACGCGACGACATCTTTGTTTAAGAAATCCATGGTGCCCCTCACGTCAACCTTTTTTTTCAAAAAAAAATTTATTGCTTGGCCACGTGTTTGGCAACCTTGTGTTTCAAAAGTGTAAACCATTCTTCGAGCGCCGGGCGACTTTCCACGCGTGGTGGATACTTGCGCAAAATGCGACGATAGTTCTTTGAGCACCGAGTGCAGGGAATCAAGTATTTCTGGCTGTGGAAAAAATCAAGCGCCGCTTTGCGCTGCTTCTTGTTGGGTTCACGTGGATACGTTTGCACGATGATGTCATAGGTTTTCCAGAATGTGGGTCCCCACACTTTAGGATCGCGCAGGTGCCGATGTGACTCCCGACTCTGTGACATGTTTTTTTTCTTAAAAACGAGAATATTTTCTTATTTTGAAACAAGATGCGTTACTTGATTTTGTCGTTGGACGGAGGAGGTGCTCGCTTGCTTTTGCAGTGGACCTTGCTCAAACGTATTTTGGGCCAGTATCCTGATTTTCTCAAAGAGGTCACCGTGTTTGCCGGCACCAGCGCCGGGGCCATTTTGGCTTCCGCGTTGGCCAGTGGGCTGGAAAATGAGGCCGACGAGATCATCACTTACGAGAACATGCGCAAAGTGTTTGAGCGGCGCGCCACTTACAAAATCTCCAGTTTGGGTGGACTGGTGAAATCCAAATACCCCAATCGCAATTTGCGGCGCCTGCTCGAGACGCACCTGAAAGACGCGACACTCGACCAAGTGCCCCGCGCCCTCTTCATTCCAGCCTTTGCCGTGAACAGCAATCATCTGCCACCCGTGCACGGTGCCGGCAAGAAAGAGTCTTACCCGCCGGGTGACGCCGTGAGCGAGGAGGAAAAACAGGAAAGTGAGCAAAAGAAATTGGCCGCCCAATTCGAGCACATTGGCGCCGCCGGTGCTTCGGCCAGTTTGCAACGGCGATGCGAACGATGGCATCCCGTGTTTTACCACAATCTGATTGACACCGACGACCGCGGCGTCAAGGTGGTCGAAGCGGTGATGAAGAGCACGGCTGCACCCACGTATTTTCCCTTGGACGGCAATTGTGTGGACGGTGGTGTAGTGCACAACAACCCCTCGCTGGCCATGCTCACCCACTTGCTGGCCTTGGGGGCAGCGCCCGAGGAAATCTACATTTTGTCCTTGGGCACCGGCGAGATGCCCCGCGAACTCCACGTGTGCGATGACGCGTCGCTCGGTCTGCTCAAGTGGGTGACCTGCATTTTGGACATGATCATGGACGGCAACCAAGAGGCCATCTCGCAAAGTGTGCATCAAATTTTGGGCAATCGCTTTCACCGCGTCGAACCCCTGCTTAGCAAGGACATTGCCTTGGACGATGTCTCCGAGCACGCGGAAATGATGCGCGTGGCCAACGAATATGACTTGACTGAAACCTTTGAGTGGATCGAATGGATCAATCAGTGAAATAAAAAAATCTAACAAGGGGCGAAATGCAAGTCGATTTTGAAAAAACGCGAGATGGAAAATATCCCAAAGCCCAGTGGCCCCAATTGCTGCATCGCAAGATCACGCCAAAGTTCCTCGACACACTCGCGGTGAATTATCCCCGCTTCGAGTTTGAGATCTTGACGGTGTTTGATCCCCGACCTGATCCAGACGAGGAGGTCAAACCGTATCGCGTCCGCATTTTCACCGATAGCGACGGCGTGGTCATCAAGATTCCTGTCAATGGGTGAAACGGTTGAAACGGGTGAAACGGTTGAGGCGAATAAAAAAAATTCTTGGTTGCCCGATAAAACATGTCCACCACTTCCACCACTGTCTCCAGTGTCGTCACTGCCGATGCTGCTGATGATGCAACATTCCAGGAAAGTGGCACGGGTTGTGAAGAGTGCAACAATCCCAGCGATCCAATCACGCTGGAAGATTTCAGTGAAGTGCCGGCGGAATTCATCTTTAAAGTGCGCGAAAAAAATGTAGTTCACTGCTTCGACATTCGGGCGCTGCATCAGTATTACGACAAATGCGGCAAGCTTGAAAATCCACTGAATCGCATGGCGTTCTCGGAGGAAACACTCGATGAATTTCTGAAACGCATCATCCAGCTTGGACTGTCCACCGAGGACGAAGGCGAACGTATCCGTGAACGTCGCCACGAACCTGACGACGACGACGAAGATGAAGTTGAAATCATTACTGTGTTTCGCCACGGTGATCAAAGGAGACATCGTCATGGACGGCGTCGACGATGGGGAAACGTTTCCATGTCCTCGGCGATATTAGAGGCCATGAGTGGGTCAGGGAATCCGATCGCGCGTGCGGTGATTGACTATGGCCTCGATCAAGACATGCCGGCGCGACGACCGCCTCGTCCATTAGGAAGACGTGCCACCTATCACCGACCACCACCGCCGGGGCCTGGAAGGCCTACGATGTCCGAGACGATCCAACGAACAGAGAGACCCCAAAGGACAGTCGCCTTTGGTCAAAGTCACCAATCAGGCCCGCCGTTGAAAAAACAAGTGTCTTTCCCGGCGCGACCGACACATGCACTGACACCACATGCCACAGTATCAGGCCGTGATTATCATGCGCACTCTATTCAACATGAGAGTCTCTTGGCAGCATCCAGGCCTGGGGCCTCTGGCAGCCGTGCCGATTCTTTCTCAACCAATCCATCCCCACTTTTGGTGGTGGATAGACCTTTGCCGAGACCTGAGCGACCAGTGCTTGATTCATTTTATCAGGGTCCCATGCCACAAGGACCCCTCCAAAATCCACCTTCGCCGTCATTTCAGCCTGCCGCAGCATCGCCCCCACCGCACCAGCCATCTATGACCTACACTCATCCCATGAATCCACCGCGGCAAGTGGCCGAAGTGGTCACACCGGTGACTCGAAAGGTGCTGCCGGTGACTCGACAGGTGCCGCCAGTGCAACGCGCACCTCAACCTGAAATGGTTGTCGAACCGCGAAAAGTCTCACCGCCGAAATCCAAACGACGCCGTGATCGTGGGAATACCGAGTGGGTTTTGTGGGCCCTGCTCTTGGGTGCTGGTGCCCTTTTTCTTTTTCTCTGGTTTCAGCGTTGATCGGTCACATATTAAAGCCTCTCCATCTCACCAGATATGGAAAGTGAGGAAGAAATTTTTGAGCGCTTGGCACGCCGGCGCCAACAGTGCCTGAAATACGTGCACAGTCAAGCGTCTCGCTTATCGGATGCCGAGTTAGAAACACGGCTGGCTGAAATCCGAGAATGGGAAACGCAGGTGGTCGACATGTGGACACGGCTTGAGATGGACGCGCGCAAGGGTGATGTGTCTACCCCGCTGAAATCGACGCGCACCCCCGCGCAGAATTGGTTCACCGAAAAAGTGGCGCCATTTTTCTTTCTGGCCCAATTTCTTGGGGCCGGCGAGCCCACCGAAAATAAAACGTGAAAAATATCGTTCATTCAACAAACAAATCATGTATTGCCGTTGTGGATACGCTTATGGCGCGTCATACACGTGTAAATGTAAAAAAGAAAGAAAACTAACGACCCTGGGACCTAAAGGGCAGAGAGAAACAGATAATAACTCTTCATTTATTACTTCTCCAGTGCCTGACGAGAGCGATTCTGAAGCATCAAAATAAACATGTTCACCCCAAAGATAATACTTGGCACCACCAGCGCAATGTAGGCATACTGGTATTGACACGAGCGACACAACATGAAAATGATGAGGCCAAAAAGCAACGTCCACAACGTGGACTTGAACAAGGTCCAAAGTCGACCGGAAAAACTCTGTTTACGATCAAATAACAAATTGGCAGCCATATTCAGGCCTGCAATCCCTCCGAAAAGGTATAGCGGCACACAATACCCACTGCACGACGACATCTGCTCTACAGGGAATCCGAGAAATTTTTCCTGAAAACTTTCCTGGAAATTTTCAAAAAATGCACATTTGGAAAATCTCAAAATTTCCAAGACCAAAAAAATTTTGTCAATCCAAAAAAAAAATTCGGACCAAACTTTTTTTTTCTGGCAGGACGAGTTTTGAGATTTTCAGCATTTGGAAAAAAATTGGGGGATTTCTGGAAAAAATTTTATTCGTGATTTTCCTTGCCAAACGACTCGAGCTCCTCAGGACACTCGAACCAGTCGCGTGATTCAATCGGCCACCCCTCGGTGAAGCAGATGCGCACCAATCTGGAAAAGTCCATGACGTAGTCGTATTGTCCGGGTGATTTCTCGCGAAACACTTGCACGGTGGTCTCGTCGTTTCCGGAGAATTCCGCCGGCACTTCAATCAGGCAATATCGAAACTTCATTGTCGTAATGTATCCATTCGCCACGAGTTCAGGGTGTGGTTGGGTGAAAACGGAAAAAGTAGAAAACTTTTTATTCAACAAAAGTAGAGTGGGCGAATGTCGGGTGCGTCAATCTTTTTCCGACACACTGGACACTTGTCCACACTCTGTGTGCACGTGGAGCACAACAGGTGACCACACGCCGCGACACAATTGACTTGTGCGTCCATGCACACACAACACGTCAACTTGGAGTCCTCATCGTTGCGGGCTATCGAAAGTGACAACAGCTTTTCCAGACGCTGCAAGCATTGTTCGCAATCCTCAAAGTCTTTCCGGCCTGGACACGTGTAAACGTAGTTCTTATAATCGACCAGTGCCTTGGTCATTTCGGCGTGCAGTGTGTTCCAGATGGCCACACTGTCCCGTTCTGCAATACTCAAGATGGAGCCGACACAATGCTCCAGAATGCGCTGAATGTTGGTGACATTTTCATCAAGCCGCTCGTTTTGATAGTAGCTTTTTTCGATTTCCGTGGCCAGCGTGCTCTTGTCGTCGTGCAGCTGGCGAATGGCTTCCTCGATTTGGCGACATCGCCGAGAAATGTCCCGCCACCGCCCGTCGCTACAAAAGGGTGAGTTTCAATGGGACCACGCGGGTGAAGGGCGTTTTACCTGGTGGTGGGTTGCATGCGTTTCTTTGTTTTAAACGAAATGTTTTTTCAAATTCGCCAAAGAAAAAAATACGAATGAAGGGTGAAAAAAGTTTTCTCTCCACGTGCCAACGCATCTTGGCAGCCGAACAAAAAAAACTGAAAAAAACCAAGCTGTTGGAATTGCCGTATATTAAACGCAACTTGGAAAAACATCACGCTGTGCTGTGTCAGCAATCTCGGCGTGCGACGCGTGACATTGTGCAGGCGCTGCAATTTTTCTACTGCCTGATCACCACCAAGCCTGACACCGGTCGCGGTGATCACGCTGGTCAAGTATTGACGCGCTACGAGCTGATTTCCAAAATTGCTGACCTTGCCCGCCGGCATTACACTGTGACTGCCGCTCACCCGGTGGGAAAACTGGGTGACAACGCCGAAGTGGTCGCTGAGGCCACCCTTTTTCTGACTACGGTCACCACCCTCGACTGTAATCCCCATCGTCACGATGGCGTTGCCAACGACGGTCAAGAGCAGGTTAACACGTGCTCGAAAAGCCTGGTTCATTTCGAAGCGCGTGCTCGACCGGATGGGCGATTCGATCGCGAAATTTTCGCCTGCTACATGGATATGTTGCGCATCTATTTGCACCCCGAGGGACCAGATGACGGTAGTCACGGAGCGCCCATGATACCACAGGTGGCCATGTATCTGATGTGGGGCATGCGTAATATCACGGCCAACACGTCCATCGACCGGCCCTTTATTATGAGCTTCAAGCCAGTGCCGGATGTGATCGACGTGCTTCATGACATTTGTGATCACCTGCGTTTGCAATCGTATGCGGTGGTTGCCTTGGAACAGGGGGCGGCCTTGTTGAAAAACATGTTCACCTGGCCGAATCACTTGTTGGCCTGTCTGAACGCGCCGGCGCTGTGTCAGAAATTAGTGGCGCTGGTGAAGAAGTGTTGGAAACATTTACCCAAGAATTTCATCCTCAATGGAGAACTGATGGCCGCTCTCAGCTTGCTCACTGAATCGTCCGCCACGACCACCACCAACACGCTGATTCAAGTCATGTTGGATGACACTGAAATCATTCCCGCTTTGCCGGCGCGCTTGGTCGACACCAGCGGCGACATGGCCATGCCGTGCGCCCGACTGATGGGCAATCTGGTGGCTGCATCACGGAGTGAGCCCACTGACACGCTGCTGGATGCCAACGCGCTCACGCGTCTTTTCACCGTGGTGCGCACGAACCCATCGAAGTTGTTGCGCAAGGAGGCCATGTGGACCGTCTCCAACATTTGTGCCGGCACCGAGTTGCAGGCGTGTCGCGTGATTCATTATGGCAAAGACCACGTGGGCCTGAAAGCGCTGTTGTTGACGATGCGCGATGATCCAGCCGTATCGGTGCGTCGCGAAGCCGCGTGGGCGCTGCTCAACGTGTGCAAGCTTCACCCCAAGTTTTTGCCAGTGATGTTCAAGTTTGACGTGTTGCCAGAACTCACGGATTTCATTTACGAGGCCCTGCCCATTTGGGGACGAGGCGCGACGAACTTTGTGGTGAATGTGCTGGATTTTTTCAATCATTTTTTGAAGTGCCCGGAGTTAAGCGCCGACCAATATCCAGGCCGAGCGGCCCTTGATCGGGATGTGGAGAAGCTAGTGTCCTTCATTTACCTATTCGTCGAAGATGCTCGTGATGCGTGCAACGAATTTATCCACTGCTTTTGTCCCGCCCGTTGGACCAACATTGAAGAGTGTGATTAACTGTTTTTTTTTGCGGTTTATTGATTTTTCTCCAAATACTTGACAATATTGTCGGCTGCTTCCGGGGTCACCCGCACCTTGTCGACCAAAACACGCGCGGCCTCTTCCAGTGAACTCGCAGTGTGCAGTTTGTGGCCAGGGTAACCGGCGTCCAGCAAGTCCTGGCGAAACCCGTCCAGGAATGTTGCGGCGGGGTCGGGTGTGCCCGAGAAGGAATGGCCTTTCACTTTGCCATCCGTGGGTGCCAACCAAAACACCCAATATCGCTCGGGTGTTTCCACCGTCAGGATGGTCACACAAGCCTCCAGATACACACCCACCTGATGGGTGGAATCGGCGATAGACGGATCTTTCACGGTGAACAAGTATTTGCCAGTGTGGTCTTCTTTTCCAACGGCGATAAATGCCTGGACGTTTTCGGCTTCTTCACTGTTCATGTTGGCGGCGCTTTGTGTAAGGAACACGTGTGCGAGTTCATGTTGAGAGTCACATTGGAAAATTTATTTTTGGCCATACGGTGGATATCCAAACGCACGCGAGACATCCCGCGGGTGAAATGGGGTCCACGGATAGGCTTGGTAACTTCCCGTTTGGGCGGTCAAGCGCGTTAAATCCGTGTAACCCTGGGTGTTTTGCCAAAGCGGTGCACTGGCGGTGGTGTAGTGTTGTGGAGGATCAATCAAGAAACGATAACTCATCTTTACTGATGAAGCCACATTTTTACACGTGCTCACTTCCGATGGCACCCATCCAGACACGAGTTGAATTTGTCATGGAAGAGTTGCCGGAAGCGGTGGTCAATTTGAACCGCCTGCTGGACTCAACCTACAACATGCTGGTGGCCGTGATTATGGAGTTACCCTTGCATGTGCCGGATGAGGACGAGCCGCTGATGCCGGGAGATCCCCGCCGGGACGAACACGTGATTGATCTAGCCCACTACTATGGGGAGTATATTCACGTGCAAGCCGAACACGAGTTGCCTCAATCCATGTTGGACAAACACGCCTTTTTGGTTGCATTGACGCGGTGGATGGTCGATCCCACCGAAGATCTATTCATCGACATCGAATACAACCCCGACGATTTCGGCGAAGATGTGGCCAAGGTGGGATACACGCCGGCGGAGGTGGAACAGCACACGGTGAAAAGGGCGCGAAAGCGTTTCCGCTTGGACGTGGAACAACCGCATTGCACCATTTGCCTGGAAGCGTTTGAGCCCGACACTGAAGTGAGGCGCCTGAATTGTTGGCACATTTATCACGATCACTGTTTGCAAGGATGGCTGAAAAACCACACCACCTGTCCGCTGTGTTTGGTGGACATTGCAGAGAAACGGAAAAAGAAGTCGGTTAGAGGACTCCAACCCACCAGGCGCTCGAAACGGTTGCGCGGTATACCCCCAGAATAATGAATGCGTTTTAAGTTCGCCTGATAAAATGTGACATTACGTTTCAAATGTCCCGCCTTTGGAAATGGTTGGGCTACGCTCCAAAGTCAGACGCGCAAGAAACTAAACTGCAGATCACAGGGCTGACAAGCCGTGATTTGAAAAACAATATGTCGAACATGGGGCAGCGGGAGTTTCGTGTGGTAATTTTGGGAAAAGGTGGAGTCGGTAAAACCGAATTTCTCAAGCGGTGCGGCGCTCAGCAGACTGGTAACATTTACACCTTGCACTTGAAGACCACCGCCGGCGATGTGGTGTTGAAATTGTGTGATGGTTTGTTCACCAACGACATTCATGGCGCCGTCTACATGTATGACATTACCAACGAGCAAACCTTTTCCAACGTGCTGAATCTGAAAAATCACTTGTCGCGGGTGACCGATCCTGAAATGCCCGCGTTGATTGTCGGCAACAAACTGGATTTGCTCTGGGATCGCCGCGTGGACGTCGGTGAAGCCGCGCTCTACAACTTACCCTTTGTTGAAGTGAGCGCCAAAAATGGAGTCAACCTCGACTTTGCCCTAATCACCCTTGTTCGACTCTTGATCAACGATGCCGAGTGCGCATTTGTGCAATAAAAAGTCATAAAATATATGTATAACTTTATTCGACGAGGCAATCAGTTGCTGTTGAAGCGCGTCACACTCTGGATCCCCGCGGAGACCGCGTGCTTGGACAACTCTCCCGGCAAAATCAGGCGCGTGGCCGTCTGAATCTCCTTGGACGACAGAGTGCGGCGATTGTTGTAACGCGACACCCGAGCAGCCTCCGCCCCGATTCGCTCAAACAAATCAGAACAAATGCCATTCATGACAGACATGGCCTTCTTGGAGATGCCATGCTCCGGGTGCACATTCTTCAGCACCTTGTAGATGTAGGCGTTGAAATTGGTAGTGTTGCGCTGCTTGCGACGACGAACTTTTTGCTCTTGCTGCTCCGATTTGACCATTTTTCACGGGTTGCTCCATCGGAGCGCGCCATGATTTTTCATGACGCATACATTGAAAATTACTTTTTTCCAAACGGGTGAAAACAATCACCTGCTGATGAAAATCACTGAAAAAGTAATTTGAATTGAGTTCACAACTTTGCACAATCACCCGGGTGCAGGTCATCGAATTGTCACAATGGCTGGAACATCGACTGAGAAAAAGAATGTGTCACGCTCCAAGCGCGCTGGACTGAACTTTCCTGTGGGCCGCATCAACCGCATGATGCGTAACAATCGCTACGCCGAGCGCATCGGAGCCGGTGCCCCTGTTTACATGGCATCTGTGTTGGAGTATTTGACGGCCGAGATCCTGGAACTGGCGGGCAATGCCGCCGCCGACAACAAGAAGACGCGCATCACGCCCCGGTTTCTGAACTTGGCCATCCGAAGTGACGAAGAGCTGAACCGCCTGTTGAACGGCGTTCAAATCAGCGCCGGCGGCGTGTTGCCTCACATCAACGCTTCGTTGCTGCCCAAGACGAAGAAGACCGTCGAGGCCACCGCCGAGTAGTGTGGAAAATAAAAAGTCTCATTTATGAATCAGAGAAAATGTCGGCTGCCGGTGAAGAGTCTGTTTTGCAAGTTGAACAACAACCGAATGGCACGTTGAGCACTACCGTCGAACAACCCGCTCAGACGCGGGGCTTTCCCACGTGGGCAATTATCTTGATTGCCATTTTGGGTGCCGCCTCTGTGCTTTCAGTGTTGGGATACATGATGCACCGCGGCGGGAAAAAAGTGCGCGCTGCTCGGGCTCGCCGAGGCCTGATGGAACATGAACGACTGTTCCAATAAAAATCATCTAAAATAGTAGTGATAGTAGTGAAAATGAATCTTGACCAAGTGCTCGCCTTTGATGTGCCCACGTATCGGGGCGAATACCAAAAAATGCGAGCAACACTGAATGCCCTGGTAGAGGACCCAAAGGTGCAGGGCACCTCGATCGCCACGTCAGTGGTGCCCGCTGCCAACGCGCTGAAAAGTTGGTTGCGACTCTTTGAAAGCAGCATGCGTCAGCCAGACAAACGCCTCGCGGGATCCACTCGGATGCGCGTGTGTTTTGCCGAGCGAGGCATGTTTTTGGTGCTCACGCTGCTGGCCAGTGTGCGTGAAGAATTAACTATACTAAAAGGCGAAGACAAATCCGAACGGGTGATGCAACTGCGTCGGATGCTTACCCAATTTATGCGCACGATCCTTGGATGCGACAGCAAAGGCCTGACATTTATGCGTAACTGGCTCTCCACGCTGGTGGACATTGTGCCACTCGACGTGCGCAGCCACAACACTACGCTGACCACGGAGAACATCAGGAAACTCGATTTATTTTGCCGACAATAAAGCTAGATTTGCTCGAGTAGCTTCTCGGCCGTCATGGCGCCCGGCAACGCTTTTTCCATTTTGCCCTGCTTGAAATGAAAGGTGGTCGGAAACGAATCGGCGCCCAACTTTTTGGCAGCCTCTGGAAACTGCTCGGCGTTCAGCCGGGCCCAGGTGCACGGTGATTTACCTGGTGCACCTGCAGCCTTGACAAACTCGGGTTCCATGCGCCGGCAATGAGAACACCACGGTGCAAAGACCATGATGACCAAATTGGGCTCTTTGGCAATGATGGACGGAATGTCCTCGTCGGTCAGCTCATACACCACGGGCTTGTCTGTTTCGACCTGCTCCTTTTCGGTCACCTGGGCCGAGGTCCCTTGTCTCGGTGATCCATTGGAACCGGCCACAGCGCGACGACGATTCAACCAAATCAGGTATCCGGCCACGAGGGCCACACCGACGGCAAGAATGTAAATCCACATTTGGAATGGACCAGAGAAAAAAATCTGATTCTAATAAACAGACGTGATGGCAGACACCGAAGTGGACGAACAAAGCTTTGGCCGACCGGTTGAGCAAGTGTTGCGATCGCGCAATGATCGAGGCCAGAAATACGAAGCCAGTCGTAAGTATCTCGATCGCCTGTATCGTGGAAACGCCGACGACATCCAGGGTGCACCGCCGGACGCGGGTCAAGTGAATGAGGCATTCACTCATTTGGAGGCGTATTTGGGCGAAGCCGGCCGCCGATGTATCGAGCAGTATCACGAGTGGGGCAACAACTTTTGGCAAACTGAAGAGCCCAAATTGCTGAATGGCATTTTGAAAGCTTACTGGCACCAAGTGAACATTGTGGCTTCGATGCGCAAAAAGTTTATGGATCGCTATGAACCCATGTTGTTGATTCCAATCACGCCCGAGATGTTGACCGATTTCGACGGCGCCATCGCGGATCTCTCTCAAGAGGGTGGACCGTTCGACGGTATTCCAGAGATGGAACGTGAGCAATACGTCAATTTGTTCCGCATTGAAGTTGGTCACCTGAGAAGCATCAACCAGAAAATCGCCCGCAACCTCAACATGCAGTGCAGTGATGACTTGGTGCAGTGTCAGTCAGAGCCTGGAAACAAAAACGCTGTGACTTGGGCGGAATTGGTTAACACGGTGTTGGGAAAATGGAAGCGCAAGGACACCATCCGCGAAGATGTGTTGGGTCACTTTGAAACCTTTTTGTTGTCACCCGAGTTGAACAACTGGAATCGCATGATTGCCAGCTTGGTGCTCTGGAAATACCAAGTGGACTTTGTCAAACAGCACAAAGACATCCTGGCCAATTTGAAGGGTGCCCGTCAATTCATGGCGTTGGCAGTGAAGCATGTGCAAACAGAACTCAAAACCGCCGATTTCACCGACGAGCAAGAAGGATACCCGGACGGATATCTCGGTCTGATCAGGCTCTTTAGTGAAAGGGATACCAAAATCAACATGCTTCAAGATTTACAAGCCGTGAATTTTCTGGTGTCCGACAATGCCGGAGACAGAAAACGCGATACCATAGAGCTGCTCGTCGATTTGGACGCATCTTTGGACGCCTTGGTGGGTCAAGGCGAAGACGTCAGGGACGAAGCCTTGATTTTGGCCGGCGAACTCTCATCCGAAGTGGAAGACTCAGCCATCCAGCGCGAACTGGATCGTCCCACCAAAAAGAAAAAAGGTAAGCGAAGTGCGCGGGTCGGAAGCGAAGAGGAACCCCCACGGCGGCGACAAGTTTTGGATTTCGGTTTTTCCAAGGAAGCCGACCCAGAGATCCGCGATGTGACCGAAGACAAACTCATGTCTGACATGAGGGAAATCGCCCGATACATTCGAGTGATTCGCGCCGATGAAAGCACCGAAGACCAGCGCCGGGGAGCCACCAACAATCTGTATCAGAAAATCACGGGCGACAAGTTTCTGAAGGAGTTCCTGAACACGCTTTGCAAGGTGGGATACGCAGATCAACCCGCGGAAGCCCAAGAAGCAGTGGAAGAGAGCTTTTCTGATCTTGATCCCGGCTCGCGTCGGTCTGGCGCGCGGCCCATGCAGGGGGTGGAATTTTCGTTTCTGAGCAGCCCAGCTCCCACACCGTCCATGTCGCCGCGGTCGCCCCCCCAGAAAAGACAAACCACCAGAAATGAATAAACAGAAAAATCGAAAATGTTCGAGGGGTCTGTCCAAGGCCTGAGCCTTGTGCTCTCATTTGTGGTCTCCATGGCGGCCATCTTTTTGACATTTCACACGCTGGAGTTGTGGCGTAACCACCGCTCGCCGCCGGAATCAGTGCGCACCCTCTTCGAGCAGCTCAACGTCGCCGATCACGTGGGGCTGGCCTTGTTTTCCCCGCGACTCTACACTTTTACCAAACGCGTGGAAAATGGCCAGCGGACGTGGACCGTTCGGCTGAAAACGGCACCACGCGATTGGCGGGTGAAAATTGTGCTTCACGCCGACACCTCATGCGAGCCCACGAGTGGCACCATCATTGGCGTGCGATATCCGATGAAAGAATAAATCATCATTTTATTTGGCACTTAGTAGTATTTCTTGCGTTCTGCCTCGTCCATGTCAGACATGAAACCCTTGGAACGCAGCTGGCGCATGAAGGAATCGTCCGAGCCCTCGGTGTCAATGCCGCCCAGATCGTATTCCCACGGCTCCTTTTTCCAGGCGTCGTAGCTGGTGCTCCGCTTGACGACCTTTTTGCTCTTTTTCAGATCCTTGGTCATGGCGGCGAGGCGCGCGGCGTCCGACTTGAATTCCTTGCCCGCGTAGGCGGCGATGAAATCCTGAATGGCTTGAGCCTCACCCGGATACTTGCCCTCCGGAAACATTGGCGCTCGGCTCTTGGGTCCTTTTCCTCCGGAACGGGACTTGGCGGCAGAGCGAGACGATGACTTGGCAGACTTACGCGCCTTCTTGGCGGCCTTGAGGGCTTCCTTCTTGGCCTTTTTCGCCTGGGTGGAGACGCGCTTCGAGAGCGCCTTGTTGGAGAGCAGGCGATCGGGCGAGTTCTTCACTTTTTCGGGGTAAGCTGACTCATACGCCTGGAGCTGAAGTTCGCGCTGCACCGCCTTGGGCAAAGCCTTGTATTCCGCCTTGCTCAGAATGTGGCCAAACTCCCGCTTCATCAGGCGACGGAGCGCCTGGTTCTTTTTCTTGGACCACTCGCGCGATCCTTCCTTTTTGGAGGACTTGGAACGTGACTTTTTACCCTTGCGAGGGGAAACAAAACGACCCGACTTGTCGCGGGGGTGCGACTTTTTCCACGATCGAGAAACGGCGGCGCCCAGGGAATGCGAACGGCTCACCGATGCCCCGCTGGACTTATTCGGGATTTTGTCTCGAGGATTTCCACCTTCCAAAGCGTTGGCGATTGCTTCGTGAAATTTGTAAAATCCCAGTTGCTTGTAATCGAATTGCTTGGAGAGTTCCCAAATGTAATCCAATCTCTTCTTCGTCAAAGGTGTGACCTTTCCACCCCTTTGTTTGATGAGTTGTCTGACTTTTTGCAGTGATTCGTGATCAGGATCATCGAGTTTAAAAGGAAGGTCTCCACGTCTGTTTCCATACCAGTTTCCCACGTCTTCTGCCAAGATGACCAGCTCGGCGTGTTGAAGATCTGGTAGAGGCATTACAAAATTGGAAGGCAATTTCAACTTTGGGCGTTTCTTCACATAGTCAGTGTCCTTGGCCAAATAGCGTGACATCAGTCGATAACGATATGCCGCGGGCTTGCGAGCCACCGTTGCTTCTTGAATTTTCAAAAGCTTGGCAACTTGCTTGTTCGTCAGTCTACCACTACCTCGCTTTTTGGCTGTTGACGTCTTTCCTGAAGGTGCACCATACATCATGGACTGGCGCAGGTTTTTGGTGGTCACCGCCTTTTTGGCCGCCTTGGTCGTCGCGGCATCAGGACGCGAATAATGCTTCCGAAAGGCCTTCTCGTGAGCAGACATGCGCGCCCCTTGGGGCTTACGGGGCTTTCGGGACTGACGGGACGATTTTCTCTTGCTTCCCTTCTGGGACGAACGGGACTTGCTTCGTCGTTTGCGCCCTCTGCTCAAGTCGGCCAGGTTGTTCTTTTCAATTTGGGCCAGCGACTCGCGGATACCCATGCGTTTCAGCGTCGCGGCCGAGGGCCAATCCTTGCGGGCCATGAACTGCATCCGTCTGGTCTTGCGGCCGTCCTTGGTGGTGTAAGGCACATACCGGCGGAAGCCCTTCACCTTGCCAGTGCGCGGACTTTTCACGGGAATAATAGATCCACGTCTCGACATTTCTCTCAAAAAAAAAGTGCAGTGGCTCTTTTAGTGGTGGATCAATATTATTTTTCAAGCACCAACCACCGTATAAATTTTGTTGTGTTGTAACCAGAATATGAGTCAACCAAGAAGAGTGTATCTTCCGCGGCGAGTGCATCAGTTGTTATCTGATGGAGAACCAATCCCTGAGGAAGAGTTGGACAAGCTTTTCCGGAATCAGGACCATGTAAAGGTGATTGTGAAATTACCTCAACGGGCCAACCCTGCAGTCTTGCAATATGTTAACTGGTTGAAATCTAAAAGAAATCTGGATATGGACACCTTAACCGAACTTCTGCTGGCCGTTAACAACGAGGCTTTGGCCAGAGATTTAGGAGCTCCCCAAGAGTTCTTCGATAAACTCGAGATCCGCAAGAGATTGATACAAGCATTTCGGCGTCGCCTTTTCAAATATGGCAAAGATGAGATACCCCCGGAAGAAGCTTCTAAATTTTTAAAGACTTTGAAGCGTTTGACACGTCAGTTCAGATTTGAACAAATTGACAACAGCCTCGAATACCCCCTGCTGGTTTCATTTCTGAGAAACATTCGTCTCACCGACCCCACGCAACAATCAGGCCTTCGGCAAATTTTGGATTTCATGTTTGAGCAAGGCGTGAACCCCCGCGAGCATGATTTGTCATGGCTCCCCAACTCGGTGAACGTGCCAGCCTATTGGAAACGATGGGCCTCGAAACGGGAGCGAGGAGATATTGCTGTCCGCTTGGAGCAGATGAAAAGAGGCCAACTTCCACTCACACCTGCTTTTTTGGAACGATCCGTATTCGAGTCCAGAGCGATGGAGATTTGTTCAGACATTGAAGATGACAAACTCCCGCCCGCAAAGCTGGTAGCGTTGGCGGAAATCTTGAAGATTGAAGAATACGACGACATGAAGTGGAAACAGCTTTGTCGCGCGGTGCAAGACAAGATTGAAAGTATGTTGATTTAATAAATTATTTTGCAACAAAGTCGGCGGGGTTCTCCAGGCCAGCCTCGGTAGCTCGCGAGTAAATCATTTTTTCCACGGCGCTGCCGGCCAGTTCTTGCAGTTTTTCCAGGCCCTGGATGGCGTCGTCGAACTGCGTGTATTCGGCCACAGGTCGCGCATAGAACGGCTTGACGATGGAGTCGATGAGCTCAAAAAGCACCGGGTTCATCTCGACCACATCGTTGACTTGGTCAATTTTGGGCTTGAAAGCATCGATTTGGGCCATGATGTCCTCGACGGGAGGGTCGTCCAAGCGCGCGAGCATCAGCCCCAAAACCTCGGCGTCGCCCACCACCTGGTTGAGCGCGGCGGCATTGCTGGAGAAGAGCGGAGTGATCCGGTGGGCCAGGGCCAGATCGTTTTTGAAAAGTGACAGCGCCCACAACCGCTTGAGGGCTTTGAGCGTTTTGCGATTTTCCGCGCTGCTGTAGTGGCGCACATCTTTGGACATGCTCTTTTCATAGTCGGGCAACTCTTGAGTGAGCAGCTCGATGCGGTTCCCCAGCAGGTCCACGGCGTCCACCATGAAAAAGTTGGTGGCCTCGATCCAGCGGCCGTCGACTTTGGCCCACGCGTCAAGTTTCACCAGCGTGCCCTGACCGATGGCGTCACCGAGCGTGAGTTTTTTGAAACCGGGCAGCATCTTGTAACCTTGTGCAATCTCTTGCGGGTTCCAGCGCAGCACCTGATGGTCACGCAACAATTGCTCCAACTCCTTCCACTGATCACGCGTCGGCGTCGCGCCCATCTGGTTGAGTAGCGAGGTGATGCGCTTCAGTTCGTCGAACGAAATCAGGCGCTCTTGACGCAAGCGTTTCACTTGTTTCTCGATGGCGGCCGGATCGAATCCCTCGAGCATCTCGCCGCCCTCGACGTCACCCGCGAAACCCAACAGAGTTGCGAGTCTCTCGACCAAACTTTGACCAACTTGAATCTCATCGACGTCACTGACGTCACCCAGGGTGACCCATTTGCCAATGTCGATTTCGAAGCGTGAGTCTTTGCCCGCCTTGAAATCACCGAGAAAGACGTCGGGCGCCGCGCGGATTTTCCGACCAATGTGCTGGATACCCTCGGCCACTTTTTGCTTGGCCTCTTCCACGCTGCAACAGGCGTGAATCTGTTCGTAAAGGTCGACATCGCTCGGAAATTTGTGCACGTTGAACCGGAAACTACCCACGGGCAACACGCCATCTTGGATGGTCACCAAGTCAATCACCTCCTGCAAGTTGTTAGTGTAACTCTTGGGCGACCGGAGACCACCTGTCACACTCTCGCGGGTAATTTTGGATTTCTCGCGCCAATATTTGCGGCACAACGCAGCCACGTCCTCCTTGGTATCCGTCTTGGAGAGAAGGCCAATCTCTTGCGCATATCGAATGAAGTCATAAATCTCTTCGGCTTGACTCGATGTGAGTCCTTCGCAAATCTTTTGCATCCACGCCATGGGTTCGCCTGTTTTGCATGCAATATTTTTTCACGTCTTGTGTAACAAAAGCACATGTTGGTCTTTTTTCACGTGCCGCACACGGGAGGTCGCAACGTCGGTCGGTGTCTCTGGCACTTGAACACACCCCATCGGCGCGTGCATCAAGCGCGGGATTTCCAGGCGCTCGAGAAAGGTTCACACACCAACTACTTCATTTTGCGCGACCCCATCCAAAGAGCACACAAAGAATTTGTGCACTACTCGCGGCGCTTGATCGAGGCGGGCCGAGTGAACCACCTGACGCTCGACGATTTCAGCGGCTTGGACCCTCAAAACCCAGAGCACTACTTTGGTTTGGAGGTGAACCGCAACGTGTATTGCAAGTTTCTCCTCAGCGCGCGTGAACCCCGCGATTTCTCCCGGCCCATCACCCGTGAGGACCTCAAGTGGCTCAAAGAAAACGTCCCCAAGCGATTCCGGTTTGACCACTTTACCCAATTGCCTCACTTGCCAGTGCTGGAAAAGATCTTGGGACACCCGGTGAAACTGCCCGTCACCACACCAGTCACCTTTGGTGACGGCGGGAACCCGGCGGAAATCAGTGAGAAAACCCAGCCCCTGCTGGAGAAGGCCAACGAGTTTGACATTGAACTCGTGAAATTCCTTCAACAATAAATTTCAGAAAACCCAATTTTTCCAGGCGTGAAAATTTCTTGGTGCCAAATTTTGTTGCACCCAATTCTTCGCACCGACCTCAAAAATTTTTTGTCAGGTTGATTTTTTTTTTGGCAACCTGAAAAGTTTTTTTTCCAGATGTGGATTTTCTGGAAAAATTTCTCGCCAAATTTTCAGAACGCGATGGGCCAAGCCGAGTCGGTGCCACAACCAGATGTGAACTCCAAGTCGGTGCAAGACTTTAACGCGCTGAGCAAACATGGACTTGGCGTGCACATGTTCTCTTTCACGCCGCCATCACGTGACGAGACTGTCTACATTGGCTCCGAAGTCACCGACGAGAATGACGTGCTCGACGTCAAATACACCGTGTGGAAAAAGGAATACATGGTGGCAGACACCTCCGAAGCTGGAGCATTCGTGCGACCCAAGTCCAACTTGAAAGTGATCTGGAAACCAGTGTATCGTTTCTCATCGGGTCGCATGGCCATGGTGGCGGTAAAGTCACTGCTGAACCAGGGATACAAAATGCAAGTGTGTGAACCCGAAGAATAAAAGTGTTTATTCCATCTCAACTTTTTGGCCACGCTCCGGCGCTTGTTGAATAATGTCAATCAATTCTTCCACCTGCTGGTCGGAATTCGGCGCGGGTGCTCCCATCTCGGCGAGTTTCTGCTTGATGGCCTCCTTCATTTCCACTTGTTCCTCTTGCACCAAATCAGAGTAGGTGTTGGCCACTTTCTGCTTCAAATCGTCGGGCAAGTTGCGCAGCATGAGATTGAAAGACGCGCCAATCACCTCATTGTTTCCCTCAGTCCAGGAAACGGTGCCATCGTCCATGGCCTTGCGCTGTTTCAACAGCATCAACACCAGCTGCTTGGAAAGTTGTTTGTTGATGGCCCGGAAGAAGATTTTGGTGTAGTGCTGGAAAAAGTCCGGGAACTCTTGCGCCATTTTCTGCTGAAACAGAGCTACACTGCGTTCTTTCAGAGCCACAATCTCCGGCTCGTCAATGCGTTTCTCCACCTTGAGGATCTGGTCGTAGATCCACTCAGGTTTCTCCCAATGTCCAGCGTATTGGCGCTGCATTCTTGCTTTAATCAGGCGCTGAAACAAAAATACTCGGTCATTGAACGACCTGAAATTTCCGACCTGAAATTTTCAGAAAAGTCCATTTTGAAAAAAAAAAGTTTTTGCAAAACCAAAAAATTTTTTGGATGCCAATTTTTTTTTTCGAGGACTCCCAACTTTTTTTTTGGGAGACCAGTTTGGAGTTTTTTCAAGTTTGAAATTTTTCACGATTTTCTGGAAATTTATTTCTGATCACCCGCCGTCGCTGATGTGAAATGCAAACACGGGCAAGTGGGGGTTGGCAAGCATATCGTCATCGTCGCTGGTGTCACCCTCCTCATTTTGCCCATCGCCGCCGGCCTTTCTGAAATATGCCGTTAGCTGCTCTGGGTGGGCCAAAAACCCCACGCCATCCCGGCGGAAAACCAGCATGCTATCGGCGTTTCCGGAGGAAACCTGACGCATCGGCCGATGCATACGCTTGTGAATGACATCGTTTACCACGGCGGCTTCATAAGTTCGCTCCAGCTGTGAGAGGGCATTGAGCAGACCCTGTGTCGGGCTTGTTCCCGTGCTCTGGCCACCGAGCGAAGTCATGGGGTGGTTTGTATCAGGGCGATGAAAATTCCACTTTGGCGACAAACGTTTCAGAAATTATTTTTCTGAAAAATCACAAAAATCCCGAGTTTGAAAAAATCCAAAATCTTGGATTCCAAAAAAAATTTTTGAGCTCCAATTTTTTTTTCGGCTCGCCTGATTTTTTTTTGGTGTGAGGAATTTGGGGTTTTCAGAAAATGCATTTTTGGGGTGATTTTCTGGAAAAAATTTCTGAATCTGGAAACAGGTAAAATGGCAAAGTGGGAGCTGTTTCGTTACAACGTCAAGCGTCCGGGCACACCTGAGTCACTAGTTGTGTCAGGATTGTCGACTTTGGCCTTGTTGGGCGGTGGAATCGCCGCCACTGCAGCGGGTGCTCAAGCGCGCGGCCGACTGAATGATCGGACCATTTCCGATGAAGAGCGCAAACGCAATGAGGGCAAGTCTTTCTTGTTACTGTTGGGCGCCGTCTTGCTGATGGTCGGTATTCTCTCGGCAGTGTGGTTTGGGAAAAACCTTTTGGCTCGGCAAAGATGAATAAATATTTATTACAGCAGCATGCGCTGGATTTGATCTTGCACTTTGGCGCATAACTCTCGCCACGGGGTGTCTTGGTCAAAAGTGACGCCCATCACTTTGGCCAGCCCAACGAGTTGTAGAGGGGGGATCTGGCCGTCTTGGATGTCATCACACACTTCTTTTCCGGCCGCCTGGAAAGTGATGCGCTTGATCAGGTCGCGAGGCACCTCGCGCATAGATCTACCAGGAGACATTTCACCGCGACGCAGGAGATCGGTTCGCCCATCCATTTCACCGCGCACGTGATTCCCTTGGTGTTCGATAAGAACGTCCATCAAATACTTGCGGAGTTCGGGGTCCCTTGCTAAGCTCAGAGCAGTGTCGCGACCTTTGTCGGTTCCTTCGCGAGGGTCCAAACCTACGACTTTGATCAAGAAATCAAACACGGGTCTCCAACCGCGCCATCGTTTTTCTGCAATGGGTCCAGATTGGTGATCGGTGAACAACTCCAAAACGTTGGTATAAGTGTCCAGCAATCTAAAGTCGTAACCCTTTTTGTGTAAGCGACGAATGTATGTCATGACATCGTCGACGATTTCATCGGTGGGATCATATTCCAACTTCTTGGACAAAAAGAGTTGCGCTGCATTTGCCGTTCGAGCATGTTGGACGTCTTGATCAGTAGCTCCAAATGCTTGAGCCAACTTGTAGAGTGATTGGCCCAAGGCGAATTCCTTGATTTCTTCCGGGCTCAAATCCCGTGTTTCGTTCAGCCATTGTGCGACTGGAATGATACCTTCGTTGAGACGTTCCTCCAATGTGATTATATCAGACAAGTGGTTCCTCTTTGCTCTGCGAATGAAGATGTTCGCTGTGTAAACAACTTGATCTAAGATTTCAATGGGGATATCATCTTGTCCAAAAGGGTGATTTTGAAGTAACTGCGTAATATCACCACCCGTCACAATTTCTCCGGCTACCGTTTGCGACCAATCTCGTTTCATGACCTATACACATACAACCTATATCGTCATCAAGATTTTATTGGAAAACAAACCACAGCCCAATCACGAGCAAAATGCCGACGAGCACAACCCAAAACACGCTGCAGCTCACGCATGGTTTTTCAACAGGTGCAGCTTGTTTCTCAGACGCTGGTTTTGTTTCTTCTCCGGCCGGTTCCAGCCGCGGCGGTGTTCTTGATACAGGTTCCCTTTTTGTGCTGGTGGCACGCTCAGGTTCAGGTCGGGTGGCCCGCTCAGGGTCAGGCAGTGGGAGTGTTTGGGTGGTGCCGCGCAGATTTTCTGGCGGCGAGTGACCGTCAAACTGCATTTCCCGCACGCTGGCCGCGCCTTCACCGTAGGCCCGCTGGAAGTTTTCCGGCTGGTGGTAAATGTAGTGACTGGCGTCCGGGTAAAACGTCGGCAACTGCACGCGTTGGTTGTCATTAGAAATGGCGTATTCGTGATCCACCATGTTTTCGTTCGCTTGTGTTTTGACACAGAGATTTATTTGTTTCTCACGGTCGCAAATTTCACCAAGAGTTCGTCGCCATAAAACGACGGAATTTCCGACAATATTTTTTGAGCTCGCGTCGCACACTCCTGATCCGTCAGGGTGATGAAAGCAAAGCCCTTGGCGTCGACGTAAATCTGCGACACGTCCAAGTGCATTTCGGACAATTCTTCCCACAGGCGTTGGCGCACCGTTTCCCATTTGACCAGGTCGGGATTCCAGCCGCGCACGTAGAGTTGGTTCGTGTAAAGGTTGCCCGCCTTTTTGCGCTTGTCTTCAAAAGCCGGCACGGGAATGGCGGACTTTTCCGCTTTCACCCCGCGATGGGGTGTTTTTCGAAATACTTTTTTCGTGTCGTTCTCACTTGGCGGCGTGGCGGCCACGTCAGCCCACTTGACCGTCTTGCTGGGGCCCGCACTGGGCCCTATACTAGGGGCCTCACTGGAGCCCGCACTGGGCGCCGTTTCAGTAGAGCTCGTGTTACTAGGGCCTGTTTCACTTGGGCCGTCACTAGGGTCGGTGTTGTTTGGTTCATCTTTCGTCACTGGTGTCGCTTCAGTCTTGGTGGTTGCCGAAGGCACGGCGGCCAGGCGGGCCAGTTTGGCGTGGATGAATCCATAGAGAAACTGAAGTTCCTGCGGATTGAAACCGCTGAGGGCTTCGGTGATAAAGGCAATTTTACACGGGTCCATCTTTTTCACACGGACAAACTTTTATTTTTCCACAAAGAAACGTCGCCGTTAGGGGCAAGGGGTGTTTTTTCCGGCGCGCATGTAGGGTGCATCGGCGGCGAAATACGGACGGCCATGTGCCGGGTCCCACGTGCCCCACAAGATAAAAGTGCCATACTTGGGATCAAACACGCTGGATCCCCACGAGTGGGGTTGTTCACGCGACCAAGGGTTGAGCGAATCCAACGGCTTGGCCATCGGGTAACACGGGTTCACCGGGCCCGCCGGACATGCCAACAGTGCACCCGGTTTTTGCTCTCGGGTATCGCACACAGTTTTTCCATTTTCCAGTTGCCGGGTGCCAAAACCTTGGCGACCACACGCTTGGCACACGGTCCAGGCGTCCAAATCTTTTTGATACTGATAGAGGCTCGACGGTGTGCACGCGGTCGGCGCCTTAGAAATCGGCTGCACATTGTCGGGCAACGCGGTGACGCTGGTTCGATACAGACTCTCCATTCTTCCTACTTTTTACGCCGAGAAATTATTTCAATCCCGCTTTCATGTGTGTGTGATCATCATGATCCACCACAATAACTGATCAAGGCCGAGTGAAAAATGAAGCGCGACTACGATTGGTCGAGCATTGTTCATAAAGTTGAGATTGTCGACAAGCAACCAACGTTGCCGCCGGGCACCATTGAAACAGAATATGAAAAGGCGCCGATGAAAGTGTCGTGGATCCCGGCGGACGTGCCGGTGACCAAGGAGAATCTACTCAAACACCTGGAAACCACCGAGGAAGAGCGCCGTCGCATCTGGACCATTGACCAGCGTGAGCCAGAGTGGCTGCGGCATCGACTCGGGCGACTCAGTGGGTCCAAAGTGGGCAGTGCCGCCGACCACAACAAATACGAGTCTTCGCAACGCCTGATCCACAAGTGGTTGTATGTGCCTCAAAAGGACAATTACGCCATGAAGTGGGGTCGCGATCACGAAGACGAGGCGCGTGAGAGTTACCGAATGATGCGCATCAACCAATTTGCCAACGGGAAATACCCTATTGAATTCGAGCCGCCACCCAAGTATCTGGACCCTGATTATCAGACCATCACCGACGTGGTGCCCGTCGACCCCAACGAGATTAGCGACAAGCCTTACACAAACACCATCGAAGTGCGCGGCTTGGTCGTGCACCCCACCATCCCGTGGTTTGGCTACTCGTCCGACGGTGAAGTCACTGAAACGGACGACCACGGTCTGTTGGAAATCAAGTGTCCGCAAAAGAAGCCCTACCCTGAGATCCCGTGGTCATACTATGACCAAATCCAGTTTGGCATGTTCAATTTTGGCTTGAAGTGGTGTGATTTTTTCGCGTGGACACCCACGCAAACGTCACTGCACCGCTTTGCTTTCAACGAGGATTACTGGAATCATGACCTGTTTCCCAAGTTGGAGGACTTTTACATGAACCGATTCCTACCCGAGGCCATCGTGGCCATTGAAAAGGAGCGTGCATGGGATCCATCCACCGCCAAGTTTACCAAGAAACTGCACATTTGAATACACTGGAAAAATTTTCTCGTTTTGGAATCAGTGCATTACACAACAATGACGACGACGACTGGACAGAAAATTGGCGGTATGCTGTTGGGTGTGGTGGCCCTTTTGGGTGCCATCCTGTTGGTGCAGTGGGGATACGGCAAAGTTGCCGGCGGACCTTCCACGGTCGGTGGTATGAATGTGCAGGACGATGACGTCAAGGCCCCGTGCACGGCGGCCACGCTTCCCGCCCACGTGTCGGGTTGTGGTTGCCCATCGGCACCATCAGACGCGAAGGCATCGCGTGACGATTTGTTTCCTGGTTCGTATACGACGTTTGGATACAACCATGTCGCGTGCGAAGCTAACCCCCGAAACCAACGGTGTTAATAAAACTATCCTTTATTTGCTTCTTCCGCTGCACGCTGAATTTGTTCTTCTCCGCCGGGCATCAGCGGGTGAAACCACAACGTGTTCACCACCTCTGTCAAATGCTCAACGGTTTTTTCCAAAGTTTTGATTTGGGTTTCACACGTTCCCAATTTCTTTTCCAATTCTGACACTTTACATTTCAAAATCACTGTATCTGACAAGGGGGTTCTCCAACTGCGGCACTCCATTTGTTTTGTCATGTCGGTTCCGTCGCTGTCTTGTTTAGTGCTCGAGAGTGTAATTTCTTCCTTTGTTACCACTGCCGAGTGTGATCTCATCGAACAGGCGGTAGTGGAGCGACGACGTCAGATTCGCCGCGAAGAAAAAGAGACTGAACACGCCGAGAAGATTGCCACCCTCCTGGAGGTGTCCCGGGAATTCGAAACAGAGTTGATGACCTTCTCCAGGTGAGTCCCATGTTTTTCGCGGAAGTTTCTAATGTTCCGATAGCAACAATTTTGTTGAAGTGGAAGGTGAAACGTATCAACTGGAACCACGCATTATTCGCCATCACTGCATCGGGCCGTGTGTTTGGGTAGAGCTCATGCGTGAGTCGTCATCAAGTAGAATCGCGACTTATATCAAAGAATCTGGTGAGTTTTACAAGGTTGATACATGGCCACCGGATGTGCCCGAACCCCCGCGGCGATTGCGCAACTTTGTGGCGTTTCTGATAAAACACGGTTACTACTAATTTATTCGTGTCCAAGCTGAAATGGCTGCCACCGTGCCGGTCAGGAGCGTGCCCCACAGTGTGTCTTGGATGGCAAACGAAGGTGTCCAACCGTCCACCGTGGCCAGATTGGTCAAATCATACACGCCATAAATGACAAAACCCAATGCGGCACCTTGGAGGGCGGCCTCAAAAACGTTGGGTGAATTGGCAAACAACTCCACGCCCAATCCGAGCAAGAACCAAGTCAGCAAAGCCAAGGGCAAAAAGCGCCGGTGAAAGGGTTGACCCTGATTAATGTTTTGGCGAAAGTAATCCACGTGATATTGTCGACGAAGCACTCCCAAGTAGAGTGCATCGAAAAGTGTGAAAAGTGTGCCAGATTTCAACGCATTCAGTAAAAGTGACATCTTCTATTCTTACTCGTTCATTTTATTCCAAGTGAAACTGCAATTCGTGGCCAAAAAATTCCACCGTCAAAGTTGAAATGATGGACCTCAGGGCCGTGAACATCACGGCGTCCAAATTTCCAGGGCCTGCTTGCCGTGTAGCACCACGCGCCACATCGTCGGCGACGTCGTCGGCTTCAGTATGATCAGCGACAGGGTGTAGCGAAAACGTCATATGATGATTGTCTCCCACATTAACGCGGGCACTGGCTACACTCTGGGCGATGACACCGAGCACCAATTGCAACAAGCGCCGGTCGATTTTGCGCTCGAGCGCATCAGGAATCCAGCCAAAATTTGTGTGTGACGTTTCGAGCAAACCTTCCACAAATTGGTTGATTCGCTCCACCGACACGCCAGCCTCCGTGGATGTTTTTGCGGCATTGGCGGGTTCTTCGGCGGTGGTCACCACATCCCGCGAGGATTTCTCTTTGGATACTGCCAGCTCCGTGAGCAAGTGACACAACTGCTCCAGATGCGCGACGCGCTCCTCCAGTTTGGCAATCTTCAATGTGTCTGTCATGGATTCGCGGCGGGTGCCGAGTTTTTTCAGCTTTTCTTGGGCACTCTTCTCCATGGTCGTTTACCGAGTGACCAAGAATTTTTGCATTACTGGTCAAAAGAGATGGACACGCTAAGCGCGCGGTTGCGAGAAAAGCTCAAGGAGCTCGACGAGGCTCATCGTGAAAAATGTAACAGTGTGGCCAAAGTCGACGGCATCATTCGACAATTGACCACCAGCATCACCGCGTTGCCCATGCAACAGAGCCGATTGAAAAAACACCTCACCGATTTGGGAAACACCCAACAAAAAATCACTCAAGAGATCGCACAGTTGATCGAGGCCGAGCAGGCGTTGAGCGCAAGGGAAGTCGAGGCCACACCGCGCTTGGAAATGCGCAAGGAACTGCTCCGGGAGTTGGGGAACGAGAATGTGGACGACACTTTTGACATTAGCACCGCGGAAATCCGACGTCAACAAGTGGCACTCGCCGAGCGCCGGATTGAGCTCGAGCAGAAACACGCCACCATTGAAACTGAAAAGGGTGAGGTCACGGTGTTGCTGACCGACGAGACCATGACAAAGACCCGCGAGGCTTTGCAAACCGAGCTGAACGCCAAAATCGAGGAGCAAAAAGTTCTGAACACCCTGCGCAAACAGGCCCTGGAAACTCTGACCGAGTGCCAACGGTTGGTGGAAGATTTGGAAGAACGCGTGACGCTGCAAAAGTATGCAGAAAACAACGGGCTCGCTTTGGAGACGGATACCACCGACGAGCTGATTCGCGTGTGTCGAACGCACCAAGAGAAAATTGCCAAGAAAAACGCGGCCGTCGACGGTCCTTCTTTGGTCAAATCGGCCAAATCGTTGGCCAAGTCGACGGGCAAGACCACACGCCGCCGTCGACGATATTCATACTCGAGCAGCAGCGATGATGAAGACACATCATCCTCGACGGAGCCTTACTCTGAAACGTGTGATTGTTCAGCTTGTCACCCCATGGATAACAGCATGTATCGTGATCAAGTGCTAGAGTATCATCGCCGGCAGGATGGTTTGACCATTGCCGGTGCCCGCAACTCGCGTGCACCCATCACGTTGCGACGTGAACACGGTGAAAACGGCTGGTGTGGTCATTGGTGAAAAAGAAATCTGAGAATAAATCGCTTTATTATTTTTAGAAATTTCAAGGGTCTCAAGAAAAAAAATATGACTAACGCGCTCGCTTTTTTCACTCACTCCGTCTCGCTCCTCTTTCACCTCAGCTTTGGCTTGGTGTATGTGCTTCAACCCGACACCTATTTGAACCCGCCCCGTTTGTCTGACCCGTGCGGTTTCTTGTCGTTTTCCTACTTGTTCGACACACAAACCCCTGATTTCGCCGTCGAGTATTTGCGTGACACGCTGATACCGCTGGTTTTTATCAAACTCGCCGGCCTCTACATGGTGGCTCTAGCAGCCCTGATTTATTATGACACGTTTGTCGTTTGTCGATTTCAAAACTCTGGTAACCTTGCCATTGTGCACCTGACGCACACCATGATTTGCATGGCTGGATTTAGGAATCATTGGGCCGACGTGGACTCGATTTGGCCCATGTTTATGTTTCACCTCTTCCTCACCCTTGGTCTGCTCAAATTGAAGCGCGTCAAAGTGTATGACCTCTCCTCGGATGACGAAGACTACGATGAGGACGACGACGATGACGAGGAGTTTACCCCCGAAACGTCCTGGTCGGTCGACGAAGACTACCAAGAAGATGAAGACGAAGAGGAAGAGGGCCCAACGGATCAAGACAGTGAAGATGTTTAGTAAATGAATCCTCCAAAATGTCGTGGGTCTGGTGCGTGTAACACCTGAGGTTGTCCAGCGTTGGGAGCCGAGTAGGCCGCTCGTTGACTGGGACCGTCGTCGATCACTGTCGGCATTTCTGGTTCAGGTCGCCGCCGGACAACCTCAGGTGTTGCACGCTGTGGTGGCGGCCGGTATTGCACTGGTTCTTCGTCGTAATAATGTTGTGACCATTGTTGATGGTGTTGTTCTGGTGCCTCTCGCCTGATTCTTTTGGGTTGTTGAGGTGGGGGTGGTCGACCCGGCGTGCGAAACTGTATGTTGCTGGGTTGGCGTTGTTGCGCGGGCGTCGGTGGGGCTGGTCGTTTTCGTCGTTGGCCTTCAAACACAACCGTGACGGCCTTTTGGTTCATTTCCTCCAATTTTTCGTTGAGGGCATTCATCTCGGCGTTACTCTGGTGTTTTCCCAAGCCGTTTTTCTGACTGTATTCCCAAAACCAGTCGGCGCCCAGCCGGAACTCAGGTCGCTTCTCGGCCTTATACCAAAACACGCAGTCTGGAATGTTGGTTGACGGCACCGTGGTGTCGAGCACCAAACACCGCCAGTCTTGGGTGACCTCCAAAAAGAGTGCGTCGAACACGGCGAAATTGGGAAACACGCCAAAGAATTCGTTGTAAAGCCGCTCGCGGTTTTTTTTGACGTTTTCTTTCAGGGCAAACACATAGTCTGTGTTGGTTCTGATTTCGGGCGTGATGTCCATCACATACTGGAGCGTGATCAAGACGAACAAGTCCCAATGTCGACCGTTCATAAACAGCTCGCGCATGAGTGGGCCTCGGAAATTCTTTTTGTCATACATGCAATCGTCCATCAACACGAACGCGCGGTGATCGAACGGAAGCGAGTCTCCATTTTCTTTCCACATGTGCTTCATCTTTTTTTGGCGATTGATGAGGCGCACCAATGCGTCGGCGTCGAAATTCTTGTAAATGAAAAGTGGCGGCGCCATTTTTCCGTAGGCTTCGTTGGCCTCCTCGGTGGCAGACATGATGGCCCCCACCGGAATGTGCTGCTGAAACCACATGATGTCTTGCACCAGTGTCGATTTACCCGTGCCTTTTTTTCCAACCATGACGCAAATGCGATTCGTTTGCATCTTGGACGGTTGGAACCGTTTCAAACGGATTTCCATCGTTTTCTTGTTGCTGGCCACCATCGTCGTGTCTACTTTGTGATCAACAAAAAATTCTCGTCACACCTCGAGCTCCCAACCGTCGTTGTCAAACGAATACTCTGGCATCAAGTAGCGTTCACACCCCGTGTAAGTGAAGTCGGAGGGTAGAAAATATGTTTTGTAGGGTGCACGCGTGCGGTCGAACACCCCACAAAATTCGTAGAATGCACCCACCCATTCGGTGCAAAACATACCTGTGGTGGTCTGGTAACATACTGGATCTTTGGGACATCGCGCTCGCCGGGCGCCTAAAATGCGATCCAAGAAACGCATCCACACATCGCCCGGAATGCGATAGTTAAAGTGATACGTCAACTGCAGAAAATCTTTCACCCGTTGCTCTGGGATGGCCCGGTTGATGGGCCGCCACACACAGTAGCCCGAGTAACGCGCGAGCTTCTCTTGCAAGTCACTCACTTGCACCCCGGTCACGGGCTCGCCGGCCAGTGCATCGTGTTGAGTGGACATTTCACAGTGGATAAAGTAAAGCTTGTCACCGCTCCGATACACCACCGCCACGTGGCCCCACTCGCAGGCGTCAAGGGCCCGGTATGCGTAGGTGGCCCCCAAGAAACACATGCGTCGCATCATCTCGGACGGTGTGTCGAGGGGTATTTCCCGTCCGCTAAAGAGCACCAAGTCGCCGGTCTTCATGTGTCGCATGGCGTGCGCCAGAGGAATCAGTGGGTAATCTCGGCGGCGACGAGCGCGATAAATCATCCAACACGCCAAGAGCGTTACGCCGGAAACCAACGCAGGAAACCACTTTTTCATTGCCGCCTACTGTGAGCATCGTATATTTTTGGGTTGCGTCTTGACGCGTGTGTTTATTTTTTCTTGCTTTCGCGCTTGGAAACATCAGATGTGTAGAGTTCGCGGGCTTCGTCGACGGAATACACTCGCTTTTTGAGGCGTTCGTTCACAGCGTTGTGTGCTCGCACGGTCCAGGCGAAATACTTTTCCGCCGTGGAAAAGTCTGGTCGATTTTTGGCATACCACTTTTGCCAATGCTCGTTACACCGGCAGCCCTTGGTGTATCGCGGGATCTTGCGGGACCACACCAAAATCCAAGTGGAATCGGGGTTACCGCTCGTGTGTTGCAACGCACGCAAGTGAAGTTGTCTCCACAGCTCTTGTGTGCTGCTCATGTTTTACTTTCATTACGAGATGTTTATTTCGTTCACAGTCCCATGAGGGCACCCCATTTGTCCTCGCCGGTTTTCTGGGCCTGCTCGACGCGAGCGTTCCACTCTTCGGTCTGAGTGCGCGTGGACTCGTGCACCTCCAAGAGCTCGTTGATTTCCTCGCGTCCGTATTTCACGTTGCCCACGTCGTGCACCTGATCAGGGATGGGCAAAAACTCATACATGGAGCACACGTAAATGTCGAATCGATCGTCAAGCTTCTCATACTTTTTGGCAAAGGCCTGAGCTTCGGCCTCTGCATCGAAGCATCCCAAAATCCGAAACGCCGTATTCTTGGTCGTCTGGCGCAGACCAGGTCCGATGATGTTGACCACCACCCAGTTCTGGTTGGGCACCCGAATTTTCACCTTTTCCGTGAGCGACACACGTTGCTGTTCCGTCTCCATTTTTTCTACTCGGGGGCACACAAAATGTTTAGCCGTGTTTGAACGGTTCCCAAAAATGTCACATCCACCGCTCAAGAGGTGCGCGGCGTGATGAATTTCCCTCAACACACAAATCAGGCGCTGTTGAAGAGGTTCAATCCGTCGGTGGTGCAAGTGCGCGATCTGTTCAAAGAAATCCGTCGGTGCTCCGCTGATCCAAGTGACCCCGACAGTCACAAAATCATCTTGTCCAACGGCCTGTCCATTGGTGAATTTTGCCTTTGGTATATCACGTCGAATCGCACGTTGTGTTACGGTGACACCGCGAAAAATCAGGCCACTGAGTAGATATGACTGACCCGCTGCACAGTCTTTTCAAGGCACCGCTGGAAAAGGCTAAGCAGCGCAATCGGCAACACTATCATGGCCCACCGGCGATCATCCCCGGGATGGACACTGAGACGGTGCACACCTGTTTGGCGGAAATACGCAGTATGGCGGCTATGTCGGGTGGAGCACCATCGCCGTGGAAAAAATTACCCAACGGCATGAGCGCCGGAGAGTTTGCATTTCTCTACGTGCACCACTTTAAGGAGCGCCGGCGACATCCCAAAAAAATAAATTGAAACGCCATCTGAAAAATTATGTGTCAAGAAACATGCACCACAAAAACCATGTTGAAGAAACGCATCGATAACAAACTCCATCTTTTGCGCGAACGCCAAGAGCAGCTACCGATCATGCAAGAGAAGCTGAAAAAATTGCAGCGGAAACGCGACAAACTTGGTGAGTGATGTTCCACGGTGTTCAATTTTTTGACCGATTTCTCGCAGAGAAACAACTGCAGACGCCAGCGGTTCCTCGTTTGGACGACGGCGTGGCCAAGGAGGAGCCCAAGAAAAAAGGCCGAAAACGCAAGGCACCCGCCGCGCTGGACAAGGATGCATTGCATGATTGCAAACGGAAACTAAAGGCGGTCACGGATGAGATCCAACACTTGGAGCAAGAGGTGGAGGTCATCGCTGATGGAAAAGAGATTCAGAATTATTGGTTGGAGTCGGCCCAATACATTTTTGAGTTCGAACAGGAAAAGCAGGTGGAAGAGGAAGCCGTGGTGGAAATGAAGAAAGCGGCGCCAACGTTGAAACAATTGGGCAGTTTCTTGGACAGGTTGCCGGCGTCACCCGACAGCCGCGTGGAAAACGACGAGGATCAAGTGAACCTGTTCTCGGTGTTGCAACCCAATTTGGGTATCGAGCGTGTGAAGAACCAGCCCACCACCCGCCAAAAAGAGGTTTATGTCGAATACCTGTCGCGCGTGGAAAAAGATGACAGCAAGCGCAACGAGATCATGGACCAGAAATTTGAGCGCGAACGAGGCGTGTGCCCGCTGATCCATTGTCGGGGAGAACTCTACGAGGAGAAGCTGAACGATCACATGACCATCTGCACCAAGTGCGGCGCAGCCTTTACCACCCTGCCCGACACTGACGTGGGCACTTACAACGATCCCATCATTCCTATCCAGGCGCCGTTCGCTTACAAAAAGAAGAATCACTTCCGCGATTGGTTGGCGAAATCGCAGGGCAAGGAGAATACCACCATCCCAGAGGTGGTATATGATTCACTCTTGAACGAGTTGCGTAATTTGCGCATCACGTCGGCCGAGCAAGTCACGCGGCAAATCATCCGGGACCTGCTGAAAAAGTTGAAAATGCCCAAATACTACCACAATGTGTCGCAAATTCATTATCACATCACGGGCAAACGGCCGCCACAATTCACCGGCGAAGAGGAAGCCATCCTGATGGCCATGTTCATGGAGCTCGAACCCGTGTATGAAGAGGTCAAACCCGACGATCGTGACAACTTTTTCTCGTATGAATATTGCCTGAGCAAGTTTTGCGAGATCCAATATGAGACCACAGGCGATCGGGCGTGGCGGAGAAACTTGAAATACTTTAAGCTCCTCAAAGGCCGACAAAAGCTTTACGAGACTGATCAGCGCTGGAAAGCCTGTTGCCAAAAGTTGAACTGGCCGTTCATAAAATCCATCTGAAAATATCTTGGCATCTTGCGCAGTGCTACCAGTGGCGTCGGCAGCGTGTTGCTCGTGCTTTTGTTGGCCTTAACCATCGCAGGTGGATTTTACTACGTTGCTCGGCGACAGTAAAACACATTCAATAAATCATTTTTCAATCACATATTTCAGACATTTTGCATCACGAGATACGGCGACTGCACACACTTGAGGGGTTCGATTTTCCGGTGCAATGTAAGCTAACGCTTCACTGTTTTCCATGACAGCAGCCAAGCAGATTTCGGGAGTTTGCATTTTCGGATGCATCCGCTTTATCGCAACACCGCAATTTCTCACTGCTTCCAAGCACAACTCAGACGTTTGAAATTCTAAAAAAAAGTGAGATAGAGGATACAACTTCATGCTATACATACCTAATGGAACTTCATCTAAAAGGTCACCCGCTTGACGAATGGCTGTTAAGCACATTTCATATGAAAGGTGTTGAAGTGGAACCTGTTGAATACAAGCAGGATCTTTCATAACCGCTAGCATGGACAACTCGGGAGTTCTCAACGCTCGATTGACATACGTAAATGCAATTGAATGACGTCGAACCGCTGCTTCGCAAAGTTCAGGAGTCTGATTCCAGTATGGAATAAATTGAAGAGCTAGTGCATTTCTCGAGACTGCTTCTAAACAGATTTCACGAGTTTGATAGCTTGATGGAACATGTTCAATTGCACATGGTGATTCTTTGACTGCGGCAAAACAAATCTCAGGTGTCTTGTGTGTAACGTATTTCAAAAGATATCCATTTTTTGATACTTGTTTTAAAAGTTCATCAGGATTCGAATCATTAAGAATAGCCCGGATTGTGTAGCCAGGATCAATTGTTGTGCGACGTTTTTTCAATATCAGCCGGTGATAGAGATGTGAATCCATCATGCCAATTGCGTGAACTCGCGAACATACTCGCAATAAACTTGACTGTGTTGGCAAATCACACCACTGAAAAAGGGTATCCCAAAACGGAGCGATAAATTCCATCACGGAACCCTGCGAGCAGATAAAATTTTTCACAAAAAGTGAATTTATTCGGCATTTTTGAGTCTCTTTTCGTCTCCCTGTTCTGCGTCGCCCATATCGCCGGTGTCTGCTCGATTCTTCTTCTGTGGTCCCAGTGGAATGCGCATGGGCTGCACGTAAACCAGACAGTGAGAGTTGTCGACGGGCGTGAGGCGCATGCGCTTTTTCTCGCGGTTCGGTTGTTCCTTGATCAATTTCTTGCGCGCGTCTTTGATGGTTTGGTGGTGCTTCTTGATTTTGTCCTTATGCCGCGCAGCCCAATCAATCACCCCATGCTGAATGGCCCAACAGAAAAAATTCAACTGCGCAATGGTGGTGACAAACTGTTCGCCGTTGGCTTCGTAGTGAATGCGAGGACCACGTTGGAACGGGTCAAACAAACCTTTTTTCCACACCAACTCGTGCTGCTCGTAAGACTCGTGCACATTGAAGGGTTCGCCCATGGGTTTCATGGGATTCGGGTAAACCACCGGAAATGCCTTTGAATAGTTGGTGACCAGCCAGTCAATGTCCCGCACGGCCAAGGGTTTTTTGTCGCGAATGATGGGAATGACTGTTTTTTCAAATTCCCCGTTCTGATAAAAACGATTGAGCTTCTCGAGCAGTAGCTTCATGCGCGCCGACAACTGGGTGTCCTTCATCACGTGATACTTTTTGCGACCGGACGATTGAGGCGTGTCCGTCTCGCTCGTTTGCATCTGTGTCGGCGGTGTGTCCATGATTTTCAATTTTGGGTTCGTTCAACTAACGAACGCCGGAGAAGTGAACGCAAGTTCAAATTTATTTTTTAGCATCGGCGAAGGATGCGATACACAAAGTATAGTAGGAGAAAAAGCACCGAGAGATACAAAGGTCGGTTGTCACGCGTGAAAATACTCACCCACCCGGGCGATTCCTGCGGCGGCGTCGTCTCGGTAGGCGCGATCTTGTCACTGATTTCACTGGTGACGTCGGTCACCGTTTTCAACAGGCACGCCGGCAGCGTCTCCCACCGCACTGCCCCACAACCAGCCGTTGATTCTCCTGAAACTGTCAATAGGAGACCAGCGGTGTCGGTAGCACCGGCCACTTGGGCCCCTTTGGGTGCCTTTGGTGTTTTGGACCGCTTTCTCTTGGATTTCTTCACGTGGGACGGAGCGTGGTCGGCAATGAGCTCTTCCATGCTGGCCAGGCCGGCCGCATTTTTCCGGCAGTGTGGATCGGGTTCCAATTTGTATTCCGGATACGCCGTCATGGGCGTGCTCTTCAAAAAATAAGCACCGGTCTCCGCGCCAAAATCAGCGGCGGCCATGGGCATGTTTCTCGACTCATTGTTCACGCCGTTATCGAGGTAGTGATAACGCAGCGAGTTGTTTTCAGATCGGGGTAGAGACGCCATTCTGTTAAACATACAACAAATTTTATTGTAATCGCGTGAGCACCACCTGCTTGACCAACTCTGAGAGTTCTTCGAGGGTGCCCGTGTTTTCAATGACCACGTCGAAAGCACCGTAATCGTCCAGGTCGGTTTCGGACACGTGGTTGAGATCGCGGCCATCCTGGGCTCGCACACCAGCCGGGTCACCGTTGACTCGAATCAAGATACCACCCAACTCTTGAATGTATCGGGCTTCATTTTTGAAGCGAACGTCCGACACCACATACCTGCGGTCTCCATCACCTTCCATGGCGGAAATCACCTCGGCTAGCGTGACTTTTACCCACACGTCTGGGTCTACGTGGGTTCTAAGGGCCATGCCCACCAGCTGTTGGAGGGTGCCGAGCGATTGATCGAATCCCGCGGGTTTCAATTGTTTACCCTCGCGGGTGTAATTGTCCTCCAGCCGCGTGGCGGTCAGCGATGACACCACTGCTTTGAGCCGATCGGCGAAGCGGAGGGTAGTCCACTCGCGCCCGTCGAGCTCGATGATCAGGTCCTTGACCGTGTCTTTCCCGGCGCCCAGTTTTCCTGAAATACCAACCAACAGCACCATGTCGTCGATCGCTGATTTCACTCCACACACGGGCATGTGAGATAACATCTGGGAGCGTGTGAAAATGTTGAGCGTTCATCCGGGGTGATTATTTATTTCATCGGGTATGCAAAGAGTAGAAAATGGAGAACCCGTCTTCGATTTGCGCGTGGAACGAATACCTGAAAACTTTTGTGAACGAGCTTTGTGAAACCTTTCCCGAGTGTCCCGACTTGTTTGTGCTTTTGGGTGCGGTGGACGCCAAGATTTCCGAAGATGAGTATTCCGTGCTCGAAACTTTTCTGGGCGAGATTGAGCCCCACACCGAGGCGCTGACCAACATGGACGAGAACTTTTTCTTGAACAGCGACATTGATTTCCTGAAAAAGTTGGGAGTCAAGCAATACTGGACGCCTGACCTCGAGCCAGAGACTAAGCAGGCCATCTGGCAATACCTGCAAACACTCTTGGTGATGGGCAAGACCATCAAGAGTGTGCCGCCGGAGATGCTTCGCATGCTCGAGAACTATGCCACCAAGATCACGGCTCAAATGGACAACGGTGAAATTGACCCCAACAGCATGGATCTCCAAACGCTGGGCATGGGTGCCATCCAACACATGCAGGGCAACGGAGCCGCTGGTTCTGGAACTTCGGCCACTCCCGAGGGAGGTATGTTCAGCAACGTGTTTCAAAACATTACGCCCGAAGAGCAGGCGCATCTCGCTCAATTGAGCAACACGATCCCGCAGAATTTCCACGTGCCCGGCGCCGCTCCGGTGAGCATGGCTCCCGTGAGAAATGTCGTTTCTCAACCCGTGCAGAATAACACTCGCGGGGTGAGCAATCCTGCGGCTGGCAGTGGATTCGACCAGTTGCAAGGTCAATTCATGGCACCGCCGCCAGGAAAATAAATTTTCTCGTTGATGACATAAGAATATCGCGCGATGGGTGGTAAAAAACAGTGTTGCTCTGGAAGTGGAGCATGTGATTTCAAGTGTTGCGTGGGTCGTCCCATCATTTGCAAGTGTCCATGTAAGTGTTACAATGATGTGCCCACGTTGGCCGGCAGTGGCTGTGGATGCCACAAGTGCCGGAAGGCACAACGGTTCACGCGGCTGTGGCAAACGGGTGTGTGTGACAAGCGGTGCCGTCCGCTGGGTGCTCGGAATCCTGCGAGTTTCGCGCCCAAATAAAGAATAAAACCTCTTTTTAGAAATAGAATGTCGGGCGTCCAAAACAAGCTGATCAAGGGCATCGCGGTCGGGGGGTTGTGCTCCATCATCTCCGTCGATGTCAGTGAAATTGTGTTCAGCTGCCTGGACCCGGTGGTGAAATACTGCACCAAACCTGGTCGCACCAAGGTTACCGGCGGAAATGTCGCGAGTGCTCCGTTTCAAAATCAGGCGTCCACCGATCGGCGGCGGCGTGAAAAGGAGAAAAAGAAGAAGCGTCAGCGACAAATGTTGTATAAGCGCATCCTACGCATCCTGTTGTTCACCGGTATCGCCTACCTGATGGTGGCCTATCTCCTGCACCCGGGCAGGTAAAAAAAGAAGGTGGGTGTGCGGGACGATGAAATACGTTTGGGAAAAAATCGACGGACGGAAATAAAAAAAATCTTGCGAGATTATTAAAACCGCGAACGAAAAGTTTTTGATTTTTGTAAAAAATGGTGTTTACTACTGGAGGAACTGGAGGTGGAGCTGGCTCCGCCGCATACAATCTGTCCCTGGCCCAATTTCAGCAGCGCGTTGCCACCGCCGAGATTGAGTGCCGTCGTTGCAACCCTGGCTGCAAGGGTAAGAAGTTCTGCAAGAAGCTCGTGTGCTGCAAGTATTGCACGTGCGCTCGCGGAAAGAACCAGCTCGGCGGAGGTGATTGCTTCTCGAGCAGCTGCTGCAGCCGTGCCAAGCGCAGCCTGAGCTCGTGCACGTCCCAGCGTTCGTGCCGTAAGTGCTGCCCTTGCTCCCGCAGCAGCTCGCGCACCTCGCACAAGTGCTCTGGCTCGGCCCAGCAGTGAGCGAGTCAAGCGACTACAATAAAAACATGATGTATTACGTAAATTTTATTTAGTGATGATGGCGCCGGCCATTGTGGCATCCACACGCGGAATAGCACCGACCGCTGCTGGTGTATCCGGTGCAGCACTTGGTCGAGGCACAGCAGGGCTCGCAACCACATTGAGCATAGCCGGTGCTGTAGTTTTGCAGGTAACGCCCGCTGAAACTGTAAACACCCGATCCTCCCAAGGCATAACCGCAGCACGAGCGCGACTGATAACGGCAACACGGGCGCTTGTGGTGCTTTTTGTCACCACAACATTTCGAAGAAGTCTTCGATGACGAACAGGACGAAGAGGACGACGAGTGATGCTTGTGGTGGCACGTGGTCGACGAGGTCGAAAAGGAGGACGATGTCGACGAGTGACAGGGAGAACAGGTGGTGGAGAACGATTTGTGATGAACCATTTTCAACGCGTTTTTCATAAGGGCGACATTTTTATACGCTCACCAGGCGATTGAGGGTTTGGAAAAATCGTTGGCACTCGGGCGACAACCGCGCCGGCGGACGATTGAACAGAGCACACAGGGCCAGCTCTTGGAAGAATTTCTCGTTTCCGTGTTTCCACCGCAAGCGTTGCATGGTTTCATATGAATGTCTCGGCGGGTGCTCGGCCATCAACAACTTCCAAAACTCATAAAAGGCGCGCGGACAGGTCCACCATTGCGCCAACGAGATGCCTCGCTTGGATTTCACAGGCACCCCGCAGACCAAGCTGCCGAGAGCCGGCGGCACCACGGTGTAACTGGTTCGCTCCAAGAAATCCACCTTTTCCAGCCGCGTGCTTTTGCCTTCGGCACCGTTGCCATCGTTGGCACCGTTGGTGTTAGACATCATCAGCGGTTGGTAAAAATTGGACGACGAGAAATGAAACGATTGCACTTTCTCGTCGCCGTCATACAGAGCTTCGACATCTTCTTCCACAATACGGTCAGAGACGCGATGTTTGGTGGGCACCTCTCGAGAGACCTGGTCTTTCTCGCGCAGACTACCACAAAACCCGAAATAAAAGTCGTATTCAAAGGTGATTTTCTCGCGGACTTCTTCACGCGTGAACTTTTCCAGCACCTCGCGATTGTCACCAAGGTATTGGCGGGGTCGACCATTGCCGGGACGATACCAGATGTTGAGATCTTGAGCGCGACAAATGACGCGGGTCACCGGACCAAACACTGGAGAAATCAGGTGAGTGAAAAACACTTTTCAACATGGTTACTCACCCAAGTGTCCCCAAAACGCTTGGAGGAGGCTTTTCAACGTCCAAGGTTTTACCACACGAGAAAATCGCATGAGTATCCAATTGGGTTCAATGTCAAACACATCATCCTTGGCAGTTTCTGGTAGAAACACCTGGATTTTGCCCGATTCGTGCACGCGCTTGATTTCTACCTTGGTCACGCCGTGAGCTGGGTGGTCAATGACCAAGAAATTCGACGGTCGTAGCATATGGCGGGAGCCCTTTCCAACCTGAAATTTTTTTCTGAAAGACACCAAAATTTTCAACTTCTGAAAAATGTCAACTTGGTCTTCCAAAAAAAAAAATCAAAAATCTGGGACCAAAAATTTTTTGCCAATTTTTTTTCGGCTGTCAGAATTTTTTTTTGAAGTCCACTTTTTTTCAAAATGGGGATTTCTGGAAATTTTTTTCAGGAAATTGAAAAACTAGATAGGAGTGTTTATTTGGGTGTTTCACAGAGACTGGTAGCCGCGGGCGCGCTTGCCAACCTTCATGAGCAAGAAGGTGAGCAGACCGTAGACCACAGAGTGGATCAACGTGCCAATCTGGGTGGGTCCGTCGTTACCACTCACGGTGACCACGTTTCCGAGCAGGGACTGGACGATGCCATAGGTGATGGGGTTGGCAACGATGAAATAGAGGCCGGCGGCCCAAAGCGAATACTTGATCTCAGGGTTCATTTCTAATCATTACACAATATTTTTATTTCACGCGCGGTGATCACATGTGATGGCGGTGGTGGCGGCGGCCATACGCAGAAGCACCCATCGAGCCGCGGTGGTGATGGCGGCGGTGACCGTGGGCGTAGGCACCCGGAACTGTCGTTCCGAGAGGGACCGAAGGTCCAGAAGGACCAGGCGCGGCGACCGAGGTGCGTCGAGGGCTCAATCTCCGGACATCCGCCTTGATGGCGTCACCAAACTGTCTCACGGAACGCACATTTCTGCGCCAGATGTAGAGGCCCGTTCCGACGGCCAAAAGCAAAAGCACCAAAAGTCCCCAGTTCATAATTTTTCAACGTAATCGTTCTTACTTTAGGGGAAGGATATTTTTTGTCGATCACGGCTGTTGACATAATACCTTTCTCAGTGGGTAGTAGCCATGAACTTTGTGCCTGACACCTTGCACCCGAGACGCGTGCTGCAAAAAGTGAGAAGCCGTTACGATGAGGCGCGAGAAACGGCCATCTCGCGGGTGTCATCATATGCTCTGACCAAGTTTGGCAAGTCCAAGTATGCGCGACGCTCTTTCAACACCATCCCCACGTCCTTGATTGCGGCATTCTTCAAGGCCGTGGTTAACTTTCTGCTCTTGTATCGGCTGGCCACCGGCTACCGCTGGGTGGATTTCTTTGTGTCGCTCGCAGTCACCGTGTTCACCGCCCTGATTTCGCCGGTATTTTACGTCATGGTGCAAGAGCGTGAAGAGGATCTCATGAAATTCTCGAATCACTTTGCCGATCAAGTCGCGCTTTACGGCTTGGATTATTTGCGAATGTGGCAAGGTCGCACCGTGTTCGCGTGTGGCATGATGGCCATGTTGTTTGTCACCGTGTTTGAAGTGAATTCTGACTACATTCGCCATTGGATCTTCGAATCTCTCTTGGCGCTGTGGGTGGTCGATCGAGTGAATCAGTGGCGTGACTCCCTATTTTTGCCGGCGCCAGTGAAAGTGGAGATGGAGTTCATGCCAGCGCCGCACGTGTTTCAGCTCACCAAATACGACTTGGTGAAAATCCCTTTGCGATACGTTAAAAAAGTCACTTCCGACGCGGTGACACCCCAGCCAGGTCGGGCTCATCCCATCAGGCTCTCGAACTACCCGAGCAGTTCCGCCGGCGGCGACCAAGCACCCGTGCGAAGAGTTTTGGGTGGCACCCTGCGAAACGTGATTGAAGATTGGGAAGGTCATTGACGGGGTGATTTATTGAAACGGGCCAGGGTGACCAGCAACATGGTGGTGCCACCCAACAGTGTGAGAATGTTACGATTTCTGGTTGATGTGGGTAACCGCAATGCCGTCAGAAACGGGTCCACAATGGTAATATCGTCGCCAGTCAGATATTGCTCGAGATGTGTGATGACACATCCTCGATTCACCACATACATGGTCAACATGAGCACCCAAAACACACTCAAATAAGGCAGTAGCGCCGCTGGTCCAAACATGGTGAGGCCAAACGCCAAGGCGGCCAACGTCAAGTGCACCGCCCATAACACTCGACCCAGTGCTGCCGCTGACATCATACTTGAAAAGAGAGACAATTTATTACCACAGCAACTCCTGTTTGATGTAGTTGATGGCTTCGTTCTCGGCCGCTGGATCCACAAGGCCCTGAAACAGTTTGGACGCCAACGTCGCGTTTCCATCCTTGTCCTTGAGCTTCTCCAACAGCTCATCGTTGGACAGACTTCGGAAGATCTTGCTCTGGCCGTTGGTCACCAGGTAAACGCGCAGCAAATCCAGGCCATGCGAGGGCGTGCACCAATGCAACGTGGTCTGACCCTTGTCCTGTCGCTCGACCAAGCGGCCGTAAATGATGTAGCCGCGTTTGACGGTGGAGTGAATCTGTTCGTTCGGTCGAGCCTCGCGCAGGTTCAACCACGTGTGCGTGTCAAACGTGTGACGCGTCTCATAACCCTCTGGTTCAGCAGGCTTGGAGCGCATGCGGTTCGTGATCTCGGTGGCCAACACGTGACGGCCATTTTTGGCAAAGTGAAAGCCTTCTTCGGTGAAGCCAAAGTAAAACGTCTTTTTCGTCTTGGGGTTCTGTTGAAATTTGACCGTTTTCACTCGGAACCGGCTCAACGTGTCACACAGCACGTGTTTGAGCATCGAGTAGTAACTCTTCTCGCCCAAGTGCGCTTGGTCGTAGGCGTCGTGAATCCAATGGTATGGCAGCTTGTAGAGATGTCCCTCCTCGCTGTTGGCTCGCGCTACTTCCGCAAAGGCTCCGTGAAACAAGTAGTCATCCAGCTTGGGGGCATTCGCCGCTTTGACGGGACTCATCACCACTTTGAGCACGCCATCGTGGTCCACACCGAAATCGACCACATTGCCGACCACGCGCCGAGTAGTGATGCGTGACTTGCGATCGGCATAGAATTGCTCCAGCGCCTGATCCACCTCGTCGGGATCACCGGCGGCGGTGACGGGTTCATTGTAGAGCACCAGCCAGCCATAAGGAGCACGTCGAAAGAACCGCGACATGATCATGTTCGTGTTGTTGCTCACTTGGTCCACGCGCCGCATCACGTGTCTCACGGGCACATACAGGTGGTTCACGTTGTGAAAGTTCGGGAGCGTTTTGGGTTGATAATATTGGGGCACGTCTTCGGTGGTCCAAGGAATGACGGTGAGCACCTTGATATCAAAGCCAGTCACCCGAATCTGGTCGACTGTGACGCCGCTGGCAGGACCATGATCACTGGCCAAAGCCGGCGGTGATCGCTCCGCAAACGGGAATTGCGCCGATGCTCGCGAAATGTAGAGGGGTGAAGTCGGGTTCTCAGACGGACCCACTGATTCAGTGTGTGCCTCCATCACGTCGCCGACGCCGAGAATCAAGCGCAAGACCCCCGTTCGCGGGTCCATGTAGACGAGCACAAACTCGACGCGGTTGCCGACCACGATGCGGTTGTCTCCTTCAGAGTAGAGCACGGACTGATTCATGGTGAGGTGGTATAGATGGGTCCGGCGTAAATGTTTCACTGTAGGCTGGATCGCATGGAAATAAATGAGGTCAAAAGTCAAAAAGTTTATTGAGGAAGTGGCCACTTGAGCGGTTCGAACGTGAGATCATCCGGATACTCAATGACCTCGTCTTCGAGCACAGCCTCAATTTCGTCGCGCGCCTGGTTGAGTTGAGCCACCTTTTGCTGCCATGACACCGAGGCATCTGCGCGGAGCATGCGAGTCATGGTCGACGCGGCTCGATCCAGGTTATCAAGAATCGCAAATAAATCATCCGGGTCAGCGTTGAAAGTGCGCGCCTGATACAAGGGGATACCCTGTTGAGAATCAAGCACATAGTTCCACACATACTGAATTCGATCCAACGGTTCCAGCTGGGCGCGCTGATACATGTTCATCACCTGGCGCGGACCCCTCACATTGGACACCGGCCGCTTGGCCAGCTCGGTGAGTGCCTCGAGCTCGTCCAAGTAACCCGCCAGAGAGTCTGATAAAAGTCGGGACTCTGCGACAGTCAAAGGCTTTGCCTGTGCCACGTTTCGAATGATGCGTCCTTGCAAAGCGAGCCAGTTCAAATGAGCCGCGGCCAGACGCTTCAGCCATGCAACATACGCTTCCAGATCTTGCACTCGCTCGGCGTCAGCGACTCTGGTGATTTCAGTGCGCACATTGTTCAATTGCTCGGCAGTGAGCATGGTCCGGCGAAAATAGTCCATTTCTCCGCGCTCACCCCGAATCTGAGAATTGTTCAAAATGGAGTCTTCGGCCACGCGAAACACAAGATACAAACGGCCATCGTCGACTGGTCTCTCGCGACGAGCAGGGCGACGATACGGCATCGGCTGTCCAAACGTCGGCACCGAACGTGCAGATTGTTCCGGCACGGGTCGACGTTTGATGGGTTTCACACTGGCGATTTGTGTTGCCGTCGATTCTGCGGCCAAATGACGTTTTTCAGCTTCGGCCGTGATGGGTTTCAACTCTCGACGACGCTTCACAGTCACGGGCGCACCCGTTGCGCTCCGAGCAAGCCCTGGTTTCATGGTGGACTTGGGCTTTGCCGGGCCTCTAACAGGAAGGTCGCGACCGGTGAGGCGCATTGGCATGTTCTTTCTTACTGCCTGTTCAATGTCTCGCCTGGTGGTGGACATTTTGGACTTGGCCGGCTTTCTGGCCGCCTTTTTCGGCCAAAGGGTGGGCACGGTGATTTCAATTTTCTTGGCTCCTTGGGAGCCTTGTAAAGGGGGCAACGGTGGCGGTGTCTTTGGCTTGGTTTGTCCAAACTCGTGCTCGATCAACGCCATCACCAAGGCGTCAAGCTCAAGATCTTCTTCAACGTCCATTTCTCCTACTGAAACCCGAGAATTTTTTCTGAAAACCTGCCCCTGAAACAAAACTGAAATTTCAGGATTCGGAAAATTCAAAAAAAAATTCCCATCAAAAAGATTTCCCCTCAAAAATTTATTTTTTCCCAGCGCGGTTTCAGGCGCGAATACATTTTTCCATTCAGAAATTTCAAGGTCTTCGGGAGATGATCTAAAGGCTGGTTGAAATTTCCACCAAAAGTCAAGTGGATCAGGCATGGCAGCAGTTTGAGTTGGTCCATCGGCTGGTTGAATTGATCACCAAAGGTCAAGTGGGTCAAAGAGGACGGCAAAGCGAGTTTGTCCACCGGTTGGTCGAAAAAATAACCAAAGGTCAAGTGGGTCAAAGAGGGCGGTAAAGCGAGTTGGTCCACCGGCTGGTCGAAGCGATCACCAAAGGTCAAGTGGGTCAAAGAGGGCGGCAAAGCGAGTTTGTCCACCGGCTGGTTGAAAAAATAACCAAATGTCAAGTGGGTTAAAGAGGGCGGCAAAGCGAGTTGGTCCACCGGCTGGTCGAAGCGATCACCAAAGGTCAAGTGGGTCAAAGAGGGCGGCAAAGCGAGTTTGTCCACCGGCTGGTTGAAACGATGCCCAAAGGTCAAGTGGGTCAAAGAGGGCGGCAGAGCGAGCTTATCCACCGCCTGGTTGAAACAGTAACCAAAGGTCAAGTGGGTCAAAGAGGGCGGCAGAGTGAGTTTGTCCACCGGCTGGTTGAAACAGTAATCAAGGGTCAAGTGGGTCAAAGAGGGCGGCAGAGCGAGCTTATCCACCGGCTGGTTGAAACAGTAATCAAGGGTCAAGTGGGTCAAAGAGGGCGGCAGAGCGAGCTTATCCACCGGCTGGTTGAAACAGTAACCAAGGGTCA
>Ga0180437_10000093_pt1 | contig 199101 bp, 134 predicted proteins | sample SS_ome_4_FD_132410 | JGI IMG/M metagenome (GOLD analysis project Ga0180437, IMG submission 132410) | Hypersaline lake sediment archaeal communities from the Salton Sea, California, USA - SS_3_D_1 metaG | ecosystem: Environmental > Aquatic > Non-marine Saline and Alkaline > Hypersaline >...
CCATCGTCTACGCCTTTCGGCCTCGACTTAGGGACCGGCTAACCCTGGGCGGAATTACCTTCCCCAGGAAACCTTAGGTTTTCGGCGAGCAGGATTCTCACCTGCTTTATCGTTACTCATTCCGGCATAATCACCCGCAGACCCCAACACCGCTCCTTTCGGTACGGCTCGTATCTGATCTGCGGCGCTCTCCTACCACTGTGATCGCCCGTAGGTTCACACAATTCACTGCTTCGGTGTACTACTTACTCCCGTTCATTATCGGCGCAGAATTGCTCGACCAGTAAGCTGTTACGCACTTTTTAAATGGTGGCTGCTTCTAAGCCAACATCCTGGCTGTCTCAGCAATTCAACTTCCTTAGTGACTGAGTAGTACTTCGGGACCTTAGCAGGTGATCTGGGTTGTTTCCCTCTCGACCGCGAAGCTTATCCCTCGCGGACTGACTCCTGAGATAATCGTTACGGTATTCGGAGTTTGGTTCAGCAGGGTACCCCGGGAAGGGCCCCAAACCGATTCAGTATCTCTACCCCCGTAACGTAGTGGCTCAAGGCTAGCCCTAAAGCTATTTCGGAGAGAACGAGCTATCTCTGGGTTTGATTAGACTTTCACTCCTCCCCACAAGTCATCCCCTCAGTTTTCAACCTAAGTGGGTTCGGTCCTCCACGCGATATAACTCGCGCTTCAACCTGCTCATGGGTAGATCACCCAGTTTCGCGTCTACCACGTGCGACCAAAACGCCCTATTCAGACTCGGTTTCCCTAGGGCTTCAGCCCGGAAGGCCTTAACCAAGCCGCACACGGTAACTCGCCGGATCATTATGCAAAAGGCACGCCGTCACACATTGCACCCGAAGGTGCCATAGTGCTCCGACCGCTTGTAGGCGTATGGTTTCAGGTTCATTACCTCCCCTAGAAGGGGTTCTTTTCATCTTTCAGTCACCCTACTGAGTTCACTATCGGTTATCAGGTAGTATTTAGCCTTACGGGATGGTCCCCGTAGATTCAGTCCGGGTTCCACGTGACCGGACCTACTCAGGTACCCCTCGGGAGACGATTAGTATTCGCGTACGGGACTGTCACCCTCTGTGGTCGACCGTTCCTAGTCGTTCTGCTAACCAATCGCTTTGTGACTCCCATGTGAGAGGCCCTACAACCCCGCAGAGGAAAACCTCCGCGGTTTGGGCAATCTTTCCCGTTCGCTCGCCGCTACTGAGGAAATCGAGTTTTCTTTCTTTTCCTGTGGTTACTTAGATGTTTCAGTTCACCACGTTGGCCACACATGCCTATGTATTCAGCATATGTCAGTTCGGGAATCCCGGGATCAACACTCGTTTGTCAACTCCCCCGGGCTTATCGCAGACTTCCACGCCCTTCAAAGCCTCCTGATACCAAGACATCCCCCATACGCCCTTAGTAGCTTGACCACATAAATCCAAAGCTCTCTCGCAAGACTTCTGCCAAGCTGCCGCTTTCGCGACGACTTCGCTTCTGCATTGCGATACTCCTGCTTTCGCAGGGACAAACTGTGAACTTAAGTTGCTACTGAAGTAACATATCTTGACTTTAGAAAGTGCTTAACTCGCCGACGCTGTCAATTTCACGTTTCCGCCAAACTGACTCGACTTGCCGTTGCACAACTAAAGCGCCAAAGAGATCCCGCAAGCAAGATTTCTCGAGTGAGATTCCACACCTCGATTTCTCGAATGCGTGGGCTCGCACGAGCAATGCTTACGGGCAATTAAGATGCCACATTTGCAATCTTCCAAATTGTCAAAGAACGATCCGCCGCGGCCTGCCAAAGATGGCTTGCCAGAGCGACTGTCGATGTGGACAGGGGCTGCCTCCCAATTGGGAAGCGGCCCTTGGCCACGCGGGGGGTCGTGATCCTGCCGTTACTGGCTAGCCTGCCAGCGACCGCTCGGTCACGAGAAACAACGAATATATCCAGGCTGCCAAATAGTGTCAAAGGGGATATGAGCAACTTCTGAGAAAATTTTCTTCGCCGCCAGCAGGCGGCCTGCTCAGAGCACCTTTTCACTGGCTCAGGCAGCCCTGGCTCAGTGCTTCAGTCCCATCATTCTACGCGCTGCGGAGAATAAAAAAAGGGACGGCGCCAGCAGCACCGTCCCTTAGATGGGTGGAGTTGGGCTAAGAACCCTGTTATCGGCCGTCGACCTCGGCCAACATGACACAACCTGAGCCGGTTTGGGCATGGGCGTGATTGGGGCCCAATTCGCGGGATGCCTCAAGGGCGTCGGTGGCCCGTGCCAGGAGGCTGCGAACGTCGTCGACCGCGGAGAGTTCGGCCATGCCGACGCTCACGGTGAGGTTGGTTTCTTGGCCGCCAATCGGAATCTTGCACTTGGCAATTGCTTCCTGCATGCGGCCCACGATTTGAGCTGCCGCCGACAGGGGCGTGCCTGGCAACATCGTGGCGAATTGCGTTTCGCCAGCACTCGCGATCAGGTCCATCTTGCGGAACGAAGCTCCCAGGAATTCGCCGACCGTCTGGTAAACCTTGGTTCCAGTGGCATTTCCGAACTGCTCTTGGAAGTTCGCGAAATCATCGATTTCGACGAGCAGGACGGTCAATTCGCCGCCGCGGCGATGACTCTCGGCGATGCGACGATCGAGTTCTGCTTGAAAGATCTCACGATTCGGCAGGTTGCTCTGGGCGGCTGCCGGTTCCATGACCTGCTGCGGCTCGGCGACCTGCTGCGGCTCGATGGGGGCCTGTTGGGCTTCCGTCGTCGCCGTTTCTTCAGGAGCTTCCTGCGGTTCTTGATCTTCTTCCGGTGCCGTCAATTCGAGGTTTCCAAAGTGAACGCAGCTGTCTCCATCATGGAAGTGGCCACAGTTCCGTCCGGCGGATTTCGAAGCGTACAGCGCCTCGTCGGCGCGGCGGATGATCGAGGCAGCATCGTCCGCAGGCGTGACTTCAGCGAATCCTTGGCTGACCGTGACCTTCAGCTTTTTGCCTTCGAACGGGACCTCAATCTCTTCGATCGCGGCACGCATCCGTTCGCATCCGGTGATCGCTTCCGAAGCGACGCTGTCCGCCATGATGACGGCAAACTCTTCGCCACCGTAGCGGGTTACGAAGTCCATTTCTCGCGATGTTTCGCTGAGCGACGCAGCTACGCGACGGAGTACTTCGTCGCCAGCCTGGTGGCCGTGCGTGTCGTTGAATTGCTTAAAGTGGTCGATGTCCATCATCAACAGGCAGAAGGGGCGAGCGCGACGCTGCCATTCGGCGACCCGGCGAGCCAGGAAATCGTCGAAACCGCGGCGATTCGTGATCTGGGTCAGCGAGTCGGTGCGAGCATCGGCCGCTGTTTTTTCAATCTCGTGAGCCTGGTTTTCCAGTTTTTGCTCGGCGGAATCGAGCTGCGATTGCAGCTTTTGATTCATCTCCAGGAGCTTCGCCAAGCTGGCGTGCATGGACGCTTCCGTGCCGTCGCCTTCGTTCAACTCACGGTTGATCTCTTGGACTTGATCGCTGTGTTGGCCGACGTCTGCCCGAACGCTTAGCGCCAAAGACTGCAATTTCTCGAGGGCCGAGAGCGCCGTGTCCGCGGCATTTGCAGCGGCTTCTTCAGCGGAATTCTCGCTGAACGGCAGGGTCTCCTTGGACGAGGAGGATCCCGAATGGCGTGCCCAGAGCATGCCTAGAAATAGACCCGCCGCTAGGCCGAGGCCGACGAGGACCCATTCCAAAACGGATGTTCCGACACTTGCGATGAGGATGGTGTGGTCGATCATGTTCGCTGTTAACTCCGATGGTATGCCCCGGCGTTAAGTTCGCCCGAACAACTCAAGCTATTTCTCTGCCTTTTCCGTGTTCGTTGGTTGCAACCGCGAAAGCCCGATGTGAAAGGCAATCGTCGAACCCAGCAGGATTCGCATGGCACTTTCGTCTCAAGCGGGCGCGGGATGCAGCTAGACAAAGCTAGGCCACGGTCGGAGTCTGTCAACGGAAAATCTGCGGGTTCAGCGCAAACCCGGTAGGATGACGGTCTTGCCGGTTGTGCGGAGGCGGTTCCGTGAGAGCGGGGGGCTCGGATTCACGCAGAATTCCGGTGCGCTCGTGGCGGCGATCCGAATGTGACGGATATTACGGTCCGAACGACCATTCCGGCTCAGGATTGGAGTCGGCCAGCTGAGAGAATGCGGTGTTCACCCCGCCGTCAGACTCAACCGGATCCGCCGACCGGAAAGCAGTTCCAGGCCCCGGAAGGAAAGAATTAAAGTAGAGAAAAGAAGTGGAGACGATCGGACTCGAACCGACGACCCTCGCGTTGCAAACGCGATGCTCTCCCAACTGAGCTACGTCCCCGTGCTTCACGCTATTATACCGGCATGTCGCAGTTGGAGCTGGCTGTTTCTGTGGGATCGCCAGCGTCTTGATTATCTGCGGCCGTTACCCACATTCAGGCTGGCAGACTCAGGGCCGGTAGGCCTCGCCAGCAGCATCTGGTGGCAAATTTAGCAGAAAAGTGGGCGTACCTAGATTCGAACTAGGGACCTCATCCTTATCAGGGATGCGCTCTAACCAACTGAGCTATACGCCCATCGGAGAACTCCCGGTTCACAGAGTGCTCCATGTTCGCGGGAGCGAGGAAGTCGCTCCTCACGCGAATTACGTATTCTAGTTTTCACTGCGCTGCTGTCAAAGGGTCGTCGCCATCGATGGTTGAGGCAGGTATTTGGCTTGCGATTTCCCCGCATTTGCCCGCGAACCTAGCTGCCTCAGCGAGGTCCCTGGCCGTCGGGCATGCCTTCTGGCGGCCTCGGCAGGCTCGACGAATTTGCCACTCGAGCCGCCTTTGATGCAATGCTATCAACCGCCTATCGGCAAGCAGGGCGCTGAAACCGGAATGGAAATCGGGCACTCAGCCTGGCACCAAATTCGGCTAGGCGTACATCGCGAAAAATCGCTAAACTTCCGCCCGTTTGAGAATCAATCCGCAACGCCCCACTTAGGGACAACGCCCCTTTCAAGGACGAATCAAAAATGTGGCGAATCAATCGTTTTTCGGCCGGCCTGTTGGCCTTCGGACTTCTGGCAGTTCTCTCGGCCAACGTTGAGGCCAAGGCCCCCAAGATCAAGGATGCGCTCAAGCTGCGGCCTGTGCAGCCGGGCGTGGCCTATGATCGTCCCACTGCGACCGAAGCGAAATCGTGCAAGATTTCGACGGAGAATGTCTCGAAGAGTAACGGTTGGGTGGTGCACGATGGCCAAGGGAAGGTTCTGCGTCGGTTCGCGGACACCAACCAGGATAAGGTTGTCGACCGCTGGTCGTACTACCAGTCGGGAGTCGAGGTCTACCGCGATGTGGACAGCAACTTCGACGGCAAGGTGGACCAGCACCGCTGGTTGAATACTGCCGGTCGTCGTTGGGCCGTCGATAAGAACCATGACGGCAAAATTGACTTCTGGCGGTCGATCTCGGCAGAGGAGGTCACCGCGGAAGTTGTGGCCGCTCTGGCAACCGGCGATTCGCGACGATTTGGGCGACTTCTGCTCTCGGATGCCGAGGCCAAGGCATTGGGGCTCGGGAAAGAGACTCGTGGAAGGCTGATGAAAACCAGCAAGGGCGCCGAGGATCGGTTTCGTGCGTTAGCCAAGAAGACGCGTTCGATTACCTCCAAGACCCGCTGGGTTGACTTCTCGGCCACGCAGCCGGGGGTCGTGCCGGCTGGTGAGAACGGTTCGACCAAGGATGTCGTCGTTTATGAGAACGTGGCGGCGATGGTCGACACGGACGGCAAGCAGGGACTCGTCCAGATCGGTACGATGATTCGCTATGGCGACGCCTGGCGGTTGATCGATGCTCCCCGCATGTCGAGTGGAGACGGAAACAATTTCACCACGGCCAGTTTCTTTTTCACACCGACGCGGAATTCGGTCGTCGGTTCGAGCGGTGGCTCCACGGTCGTCAATGGCCAGGTTCAAAAGCTCTTGGCCGATCTGGAGAAACTAGGTCAGCAGGTCGCCACGGCGACTTCTCCGAAGGCTCAGATCAGTTTGAATCGCAAACGGGCCGAGATCCTGGAGCAGCTCTTCGACAAAGCTCAAACGCCCGCCGAACGTGAGGCTTGGGCTCGCCAGTGGGCCGATATGCTTAGCACCGCGGCCCAGTCGGGTGGACTGCCCGATGGGGTCGATCGTTTGAATGCCCTGTCCAAGAAGTTGGCCAAGAAGCCGTCGCAGAAGCCACTGGCCGCGTACGCCCGTTATCGAGCATTGATGGCCGGGTACAGTAGTTCGATGCAGTCTCCGAAGGCTGACTTCGCCAAGATTCAGGAGCAATGGCTCAAAGATTTGGGCGTGTTCGTTAAAGAATTTCCCAGCAGTCCCGATACGCCAGAAGCGATGCTGCAGTTGGCGATCGCAGAGGAATTCGCAGGCGAGGAAGAGAAGGCCAAGAAGTGGTATTCCCGTATCGTCACGGAGTTCTCGTCGGCCACCGTGGCCAAGAAGGCCAAGGGAGCGATTCGCCGCCTCGACTCGGTCGGCAAGGTGATCTCGATTCGGGGCAAGGCCCTCGACGGCCGTGACGTGAGCCTGAAGAATTTCCGCAAGCGGTACGTGGTCATTCAGTACTGGGCAACCTGGTGCGAACCCTGCAAGGCGGACATGGAAGAACTGACCGAGCTGGTCGGCAAATACGGCAAGAAGGGCTTTTCGGTCTTGGGTGTGAATCTCGACGGCGAGCGTGGCGATGCCGTTGCCTTCGTCAAAGAGAATCGACATCCCTGGGTCGACCTTTATGAAGCCGGTGGTTTGGAAAGCCGGCTCGCCAATGAGCTCGGGGTGCTAACGCTGCCGACCATGATCCTCGTGGATCCCAGTGGTAAGGTCATCAACCGCAGTATTCATGTCGGGGAGCTAGAGTCGGAGCTTAAGAAGCGGCTGAAGTAATAGTCGCCTCGCTGTAAATTCCCCAGCAATCGGCACGTTGCGCTTGAAGTTGTGGTTGTGTGGAATGTGTCGGTTGCGAGTGCGCCGCCGGGCGAACGCTTTGGTTTCTGCGCTCACGCATAGCGATTTGCTGCACAATTTGTGCGGTTTATCGAGTTCTCGCGGAAATCCGCATCCTATACTTGCTGGTGTGTAGAGGCCGTGAAGACGCCTCGGGTATTGGATTTGGCGGACCAAGCCGGAGAGGGAAATCGACGTGCGTGGAGTTGCGAAAATACGATCTTGGATGAAGCCGTGGCAGAGCCGGCGTTCGGTGGTCAGTCGCAGTGGGTTTTCGCTGCTCGAGCTGCTCAGCGTGATCACGATCTTGGGGATCATTGCCGTGGTGATCATTCCGCGCATTCTCTATTCCAAGGTAGCCGCTCAGGAGCACGCCTGCTTCCAGAATAAGGCCGAGATCCACAACGCCATCGAGCGTTACAACCTCGATAACGGATCGCTACCGGCCAATCTAGCTGCGATCAACAACAGCACCTGGTTCCCCAACGGCATTCCCAATTGCCCGGTTAGCAATTCGGCGTACACCTTGAATTCCAGCAAGACGCGCGTCGACGGGCATACCGCTGGCAGTCATTAGGCTGCGTCGCCAATGGGCAGGGCTGCTGCTGACCGGGGCGATGCGATTTAGCGCGGCATCTCACCATCAATCGATAGCTAGTCGATCGATGACTACTCAATAATGGCCGCGCGTGAAGGTCTTGCGCGCCACGTGGTGTTCGCATCTTCCAGCATTCACGTTGGCTCTGATGTGCGATTTCTGCGAGCGGATTTACGGGCAGCAGCCTTTTAGGGCTCTTTTTTGGGGGCTGTTTGGCGTTCAGAATTGCCAGACTGGCACAACCCGAGATCAGGAATCGGTATCTTTTATCATTTTTCCACAAGGCGGCGCAAAACCATTGCTAGCCCTACGCGAGTTCTGCTAAACAGGGAAATGTCGGCTGAGTGCTGAGTTGAAGGTAAAGCATTTCGCTGGCGAATAGTCATTCACGAGTCGACATCCGTTGAACGTAAAGTGACACCACATACCTCGTAACAGAAGCTTGCTTCTGAAAGAGAAGGAGGGCAGTCATGCAAGATCCGCCGTGCCAGCCGAGTAGGGGAGTCGGGTGTGGACAGGCTCTCCGGCAAGTGCAAGCGAATGCGTCCACCTAGACACTTGTCTCTTCTCACATAGGGTTCAAATAAGATACGAAGCCCGTCTCGCCAATTGCGGCGTGACGGGCTTTCTTTTTTGCGCTGGCTGCGGAGGGCTTGTCGATTAGACGGAGGCCCGGTTTAAAGCTTCGTTGTTGCCCTCGTGGCGCTGGCTTGACGACCGCTACTAATGCAACAAGCCCCCGGCACGTTACCGAGGGCTTGTTGCATTAGGCGTAGCCATCTCATTGTCGGCTCGCCACCGGTCGCTTCGAACACCATCGCTGGGCGAGGCACTCTTACGACGTTTTCCAGGTAAGGCTCATTAGCGATCCCTTGCGTTGAAATCCTGATATGAGTTCATCTGGTTCTTAGGAAGCCGCCCCCGCTCGGCAGAGAGCAGAGGAGGGCGGCTTGGTTATTACTTGTTTACTTGCGGCGACGTCGCCATCCGATGAATCCGAGGCCGAAGAAAGCCATCGCGGCCATCGCATAGGTTGACGGCTCGGGCACGACGTCCAGGGCATCCAGGTTGTCGTTTACTCCCAAGCCTAGGGCCGAGGCTGCGATGAGCACTTCAATGCCACTGGAAGTGACAGTGAGGACATCACCCGGACCGATGATATCGCCGCCGAACGCATCGGGGGTGCCGATACGTGACGAAGTCGGGTCGAGTGAGAAGAAGATCATGTCGGCGCTGGAATCGGTCCAGTCAAACAAACCCGTGGGGGCCTGGAAACCGGGCGTTCCATTTTCCGCCAAGATCAAGGCGTCGATGTTGTCGTTGTCACTCAGACCGAGATCAGTATCCGTGGCGTAGATGGACGAACTAACGCCGTCAAAGACAAAGATGTCCGCTCCGCCGCCAATCGCGTCGGTCGAGAAAAAGAGCGGGCTCAACGCCAGGGCGCCAGGATGACCTGCGAAGGTCACATCGAGGGCATCCAGGTTGTCCTCGGAGCCGGGAGATTCCGACAAGCCGAGGCCGGGAAGGCCGTGACTGCCGTCCGCGTCGTAGAGCAGTTCGTTTCCGCCAGGGGTGTGAACGGTAACCGCTCCCGCACCGCTGATTTTGAGGAGCGAAACGTAAACGTCGCCAGCGGCACCGTCGCCGCCAGCCTCAGCGACGACATCGCCACTGGCACCGGTCGCGGCACGATCAACAGAAAACAGGAAGCCGTTCTGCTGATCCGGCAGGATACCGTGCGTGACGTCTCCGCCTCGCTTTTCGAGGTCCATTCCGCGTGACATCGCGTCGATCTGACAACCTGGACAGAACAACGCATCGGGAAGAGCCAGCAAGGGTGCGGCGGGCACTCCAACCCAAGGCGGATTGACCGGATCTGCCGACAGCGGTCCGGGGGTGAGGACATCACCCGGAGTAAAGCCACCGACCCCGACGTCGGTTGAAAAAATGGTTGGCTCCGGCCCGATCGTCGCGGCCGTGGCGGCCGACGCCGTCGTGAGCAGGAGCGCTGTGGCAACGCACATGGCGTTGCATAAACTGCGGCGCATTAGCAATTCCTCCTTCTTGTCTCAAGAAACTTGTTGCAAAATCTAGTTGGTATACGAAAAAAGCCGTCGCAACACTCTCTCTCGCCTAGCGAACGGTTACCCGACGCGGCGCAAGAGTGCTCCGACAGCTCTTTTGAGGTTTCCTCGAATTGTGGTACGGCGCACGAGCGCTCTCCTTCTTGGGCAGGACACGTTGTCTGAATAACCCGTAAAATGCCCGAATACGACCCAATTGTCAACTAGTTTTCAAATAAAATGCAAGAAAAAGTCCTGTTGCCATTACCGTTGCCGTAAAGCCTTTGGCAGGAGGCCTTTGTGTTTAAGGGAGGGGGTTCCCGAGGACTTTGCCGATTGTCGATTAGGCCCTCTGAAGTGGTCATCCGTGGTCAATTTCCCTGTTGGATGTCAAAGAAACAGGGCTCACCTCGAACGGTCGTCCAGTCGCGGGCTGCTCAAGGGCAATCCGCCAAAGTGCTCTAGCTGGAAGCCGGCGTCCAGCTTGCAGACGGATCAACTTTGCAGGTCCGTTGGTCCGGCATTGCTACATCCGCGATGCCGCCCGCGGACGGGTTGTCTTTTCTGCGATGGCCAACTCGAACTTACTTTCAAAAAGAGATTTCTGACGATGCTTTGGCCCGTTGAACCCGATACGATAGGGAGTAGCGGCGCGACGGACCGGCATGTCATTCGCCCGGCCCGTATCGTTCCATCGTTTTCCACCTCTCCCCTGGGCGCAGCTCACGCCAGCAACATTCAAACTCTCACGGCAGCACGCGGATGAAACTACGGGTTGGTCTGGTCGGACTAGGTAACGCCTGGGACAAACGACATGCGCCGGCGTTGCGTGCGCTGAGCGATCGTTTTGATGTCCGCGCCATTTGCGAGCAGGTGTACCATCGCGCCGAACAGGCAGCGGACGAGTTTGGTGCGGAAGCGGTCGATGGCTATCGCGCTTTGGCTGAGCGAAGCGACATCGACGCGGTGATGATGCTCTCGCCGCAGTGGTGTGGGGCACTGCCGATCGTGGCCGCTTGTGAGACGGGTAAAGCGGTTTATTGCGGTGCGGTTCTGGATCTTAACCGTGAGGAGGCGTTGGAGCTTAAGCAGCGAGTGCAGAAGTCCGGTGTGGCGTTTATGGCGGAGCTTCCCCGCCGGCACGTGGCCGCTACCCTGCGACTCAAGGAGCTCATTGCCACGCACTTGGGCCCACCTCGTTTGGTCTTTGCCCATCAACGAATTCGACCGCGGCGGCCGACCGATAACGGATTGCCTGGCCGGGCCCCTGCCTCGCCGACGGAGCATCTGCTGGAGTTGGTCGACTGGTGCCGTTATGTGATCGATCAGGAACCGACCTCGGTACTCAGCTCCTCGCACAAGACGGTTGGCGGCGACAAGAGCGACTACGAGATGATCAGCCTGGAATTTGCGGGCAATGGCTCCGCTTCTCCCACGACCGCGCAGATCAGCTGTGGGGACTATATTTCGCCCGAATGGCCCGAGGCGATCGCCTTTCGGCCCCCAGCGGCGCTGCAGGTCGCGTGTGAGAATGGAATCGCCTTCATTGACCTGCCATCGACGCTCATCTGGTACGACTCGGCCGGCCGCCATCAGGAGCCGCTGGAGACGGAGCGTCCTGTGGGTGAGCAGATGCTCGCGCAATTTCACCGCGCGGTGACTAGTCTGGTTCGGCGCAGCGATCTTGATGATGCCTATCGAGCGCTCACCATCGTCAACGCGGCTCGTGAAGCGCAAGCGGCCGGTCATCGCTTGCAGCTGAATCTAGACAGCTAGGTCGCGACTTAAGCCTTCGCCCGTGCGGGGCGTGTGGTGCCTCGTTGACAGAAGGCGGAATGACCTCTGCCCGTTCCTTCGATTCGTAAAGCGGAGCGACGCTGTCGCGTCGCAGGTTGTTCACCGGTTCCCTCACTCACGTTTCGGGCTAAGTCTGTCGGGCCAGCTGCGCCATCGTTCGAAAATCGGTGAAATGTCATATGTTGCAAGAACCGTTTGCGTGGCCTTCGCTTCTTCGCCCGCGCAGCATCGACCGAACAGAAATTTCGGACGATGAGAGCGGAGGCTTATGACGCGATCGAAGCGGCCAGGCCGCTGCACTAGTTGCAGCAGCGACGACGGCGACGGCGACGCTTCGAGCAACAGCAGGGATCCGAGCCAGCGGACGCACCCGCGACGGCAGCCGAAGCGGCCACCGGCATCGTGACTTCAGGCAGTTCCCAACCTTTGCGGTATTCGCGGCGAATCAGCGAATCGAGCTCGGGCATACCCTTGGCTTCCATTCGCTCGGCGTCCCAGTAAACCTTCTGACCAGACCAGATGGCGAGGTTACCCAGCAAAACCGTTTCGGTCAGTGGGCTGGCGTAGCCGGGGAAGTTCGACATGGCGGCCGGGCCACCCTTGATGGCGTTGACCAATTCGGCGACGTGTCCCGGCGAGCGGGGGAAGTCGACGTTCATCTTCTCGGCACCACCGAGAAGCTCGTACTCCCGGCCGTAAGGTTCCGGCGAGTAAAGCGTGCCCTTTTCGCCGACCACCAGAGCCCCGTTGTCCTGGATCTTGGCTCCCTGGAAAAGCTCCTTGGCTGGCATTTTCGAGCCGTCGTACCAGTACAGGGTCAGGGCCGGACGATCGGCCGTAGCCCCAAATTCGTAGCGAATTCGTGACCAACGAGGGAAGCTGTCCTTGTTGTGCCCCGGGGTTTCCGCTTCCACGGAAATCGGATCCTTCAGGTCGAGGCCCATGAACGGCATATTCAGGATGTGGCAGGCCATGTCGCCCAGGGCTCCGGTGCCGAAGTCCCAGTATCCACGCCAGCGGAAGGGGTGGTAGCCAGGAGCGTAGGGACGCTCCGGCGCGGGGCCAAGCCACAGGTCCCAGTCGACATGCTTGGGCATCGGGCCCGCTTTCGGGCGTGCTCCACCCTGCGGCCAGATCGGTCGGTTCGTCCAGACATGGACCTCTTTGACAGTGCCGAGAGCGCCAGCCTTGATTAGGGCGGCCGCTTCGCGGAGTCCGTCGTTCGACGTTCCCTGGTTGCCCATCTGCGTTTGCACGTTGTTCTTCACGGCCAGCTGGGCCAGCAGACGGGCCTCTGAGATCGAGTGGGTCAGCGGCTTCTGGCAGAAACAGTGCTTGCCCATCTCCATCGCCATGACGGCGGCCGGAGCGTGCGTGTGATCGGGCGTGCTGACGTTCACCGCGTCGATCTTATCGCCCATCTTGTCGAGCATTTCGCGGAAGTCGACAAAGGTGTCATTCACCTTAAACTTCCGACCTGCACCCTTAAGACGCAGGGCGTCGACGTCGCAGATGGCCACGATGTCGCCGAGATCAGCCGCGTTCTTGGTGTCGCTGTCGCCTTTACCGCCAATACCGACCGACGCGAACTGAACTCGCTCAATGGCGGACGTGCTCTCCTTGGCCTGTAGCCCACCGGCTACCCAGTATCCGGCCGTGGTAACGGCGGTCGTTTGCAAGAATTGACGTCGTGACGAGTGGCGAGCCATGCGCTGATCTCCTCAACAGGGGTGAGTCGTAGGGGAATTCGCCCGGCGATTCTTTCGCCAAGGGCGGGGTAGGTCCGGTATTTTGGCAAACCAGTATTGTAATTCGGCCCCGTTGCCCGCAACAGCCACCCAATTGTCGCAAAAATGCCATTTCGCCCATGCTTCTCATTCGGTCTGTTCCGGCTGATCCAGCTGGTTTGCGAAACGGGCCAATGTCGACTAGGCTAAATCGGCTATCAGACCGGGCTCTGAGGCGAGCGGACGACACATTTGGGGCCACCAGAGCGTGGTCCTACCAACCCCACGGGACGAAACCTGCCTGTCCCCGTCGGTCTCGCCTACCAATTGGTCCCCTGTCGATAGGTTACAGCCGATAGGTTGCTGTCGATATGTTACGGCACCGCTCCCTCCCCACCTAACCGAGGAAAAGAAGCACCATGCCTATTCATCGCCCCCGATTCGTTGTCCTCTCTCTCGCCATGGCGCTGTTCTCCATGGCCACTGCCGCACAGGTCGCCCTCGCCGACCAGGCTGCCGCGGTCGCCGCGATTGAAGCCGCCGATGGCAAGGTCAAGAAGAACGCCGACGGCGATGTGACCGAAGTCGACCTGCGGGCCGCTCGCGGGGGAGACGCTCTGTTGGAGCATGTGGCAAAGTTCCCCAAGATCACCAAACTGCAAGTTTGGGGAGCGGTCTTCACCGATGCCGGGCTCGATGTGATCGGCGGCATGAAGACGCTCACCTACCTGCAGCTCGAAAACACCGATGTTACGGATGCGGGACTACCGAAGCTGCAGCCCCTCACCAAACTCAAAGTTCTGAACCTCCGCCGCTGTTCGCAAATCACGAACGACGGGCTGGCTGCTCTCGCCGGCATGACACAATTGGAGCAGTTGTTGCTGCTTTATACGGACATCGGCGACGATGCCTTGGTCCATCTCAAAGGCCTCAAGAAGCTCAAGGTGCTCGATCTGCGTGGTTGCGTACAGGTGACCAATGTGGGCGTCGGACACGTTGTTGGCTTGCCGAATTTGCAGCGGCTGAAGCTGCGATGCCCTTACGTTGACGATGAAGGCGTCAAGCTGATCGCTGGCATGAAGAAGCTGCGAGGGCTGTGGCTCGAAGACACGCAGACCACCGACATGGGGCTGCTGGAGCTGGCTAAGCAGACGAAGATCGACGAGCTCTATCTGTTGCGTGCTCCGCTGATGGACGAAGGTCTGGTCGCGCTGAAGGACATGGACCGGCTGAAAACGCTCAATATTCGTGCCACCTACTGCGATGGTTCCGGCCTAGTCAACATTGCGAAATGCACTAAGACGCTGAAGGTTCTTGACGTCAGCGAGACGACGTTCGATGACGCGGCCATGGCGCACATCAAGGATCACACTCAGCTGATTAAGCTGAATCTGTGGAACACCGCGGTCACGGATGCCGGCCTGGTCCATCTCGCTGGCATGGGCAAGCTCGGCTGGTTGAATCTCGAAAACACGCCGATCACTGATGCCGGTTTGGAACACCTTGCCAAGCTGTCGGCGCTCGCGACGTTGAATCTCGCGGAGACGCCTGTGACCGATGCCGCCGTGCCGCATCTGGCCAAGTTGAGCAAGCTCAAGAGCCTGAAGGTCGGACAGACCAAGATGACGGAAGCGGGCATCGCGGCTTTGAAGAAGGCTCTGCCCGACACGAAGATCGAAGACTAGCGCCGGGCCGTTATCGGGTTCCAGTCAATCGTGTGGGGTGATGTACATGCCGTTCTTGAGGCATAGCGTCCGCTCGTGGAACGAAGGTCCTGTGGCATATGGCCGAAGGCCTTTGTCATCATAGCCTAGGTCGAGCGAAGCGAAGGCCTAGGTAGTGGTGCCCGTGGTCAGGTCGTTTTGGCTGAAAGCCATAGTCACCTCGGCCGGAAGATCCGATGATTTTGGCCGTTGGCCAAACAACGACGTAGGGAGAGTGGCATCGGAACCTGGGGCGATGCCCCAGGCTAGGGTGTGCTTGGCCTGCGGCCAAACGTCTTGGCGGATGCCATCCGCCGATCTTTATTCGACTTGGCGTAGCGAAGAGTTTCCGCCGAAAAATCTGGCACCGCACGTTCCGCTTACTCGAGCTCTTCGAGCCAGAGACGGATTTCGTTGTCGTATTCGCTGGAGAGGTTGCTCATTACCAGCTGGCGTAGGAAGCAGGCAGCCCCTTCTTCCATCAAGTCGGCTGCCTCGGCACTGGGGAACCGGCGAGCCGGATCGGGGGCGACCAGGCCCCGGCAGAAGTTCATCAGCAGTTCGTTGCAGACGACATCTTCGGGCAAGATGCGCGGCAACCGGTGCGGAAGCATCCGCTTTGCTTCAAGAAGATCGCGGTAGTTGAGCCCTTTGCCAAACACCGGCCGGCCGGCCATGAGTTCGATCAACACATAGCCGAGGCTGGCCAGGTCTGATCGCTCGGAGTACTCGCCCCCCTCGAGGACCTCAGGGGCCGCGTACGATGGCGTGCAGGTTCGTACTGCCGGGGCATCGTCCAGCTCAAACGCCGAACCGATGTCGACCAGCTTCGCGTTGCCGGTTCGCTTGAGCATGATGTTCGAGGGCTTGATGTCGCCGTGGGCAACGCCACCACGGTGGAGTGCTGCCAGCGCCGCGAGCAAGTCACGCAAGATTGCCACTGCGACGCCTGGCTTGAGCCGAGGCTGCACCGGACCGGCCGTAACGATGACGTTGTTCATATAGTCCCAGCGTCGGCCTGAGACGCGGTGATGCGTCTGCTGCAACATCTTGGGAGTTAGCAACCGGTTTAGGTCGTAACCGTCGACCCACTCCATCTCCATCATGCGGATGCGATTGCGGTCGACGAAGTTGTGCACGTCCAGCAGGTTGTCCTGTTGGATCTGGGCGACGCGAGCTGCCGTGCCGGCAATGCGAGCCATTGCCTCTTCGTACGCAACATCGCTCTCGTATCGCTCGGGCGAAAAGATCTTCAGCGCGACCGGCAGCGTAAAGTTGTCGGTGCCACGGCGTTCTGTGAGGTAGACGACCCCTTGGCCACCGGAGCCGAGCTGGCGCAGCAGCTTATGGTGGTCGGTCCAACTAAATCGCTGGTTCTCGATCAGGGTGCCGTATCGTTCGAGCAGTTCGTCGGAGCAGCGCGTCGTCTGTTGCCCGCCGAACGTGAGCGTGTTTTGCTCACGAAAGAGAGTCGTCGTTGCCATCGTTCATCCCGGGGAGAGTGCCGCCATGCACCAAGATTATGAAGGAAGGTTCATTGTAGGTGCTGCTTTCCGCCCAAGTCCAGCTAAGAAAATGAGACGGTTGGGTGATGCGGGATCGGTCCATTTTTCCCCTGTTTTGCGGGAAAAACCGGAGGTAAGAAAAAGGCGAATCCGGACAAAGAAGTCCCGTTAGTGGGCGGTTTCTTCGCGTCGGGGGAATCCGAGTTGCTTGTCGACCAGGTTTCTCAGCGGCTGGCCCCGATGGTAACGGTCCAAATTGTCGCAGAAAAAGTCGGTCATGTCGTCGATTCGGCGGGCTGCCTGTCCGGCCACGTGCGGGGTGATTAGCACGTTCGGCATCTCCCACAGCTCGCTTTCCACCGGCAAAGGCTCCGTCTCCGTGACATCCATGGTGGCACCGAACAGATGGCCGCTACGTAGAACCTCGACGAGATCACGCTCGACCACGATCGGCCCCCGGGCCACGTTTACCAGCAGGGCGTCCGACTTCATCTTCCGCAGCTGGTCCGTGTCGAACATGCCGCGGGTCATGTCGTTGAGTGGCAGGCAAAGAATCACGATATCGCTCTGTCCGAGCAGGTCGTCGAGCCGTTCGGGGGCCCACAACTCTTCGACGAAGTCTGGCTTGTCGAACGGAAACATGTCGACCGCCAGAATACGCGTCTTGAATGGAGCAAGCGTTTCGGCCACACGTCGACCAACCCCGCCGAGCCCAACAATGCCGACGGTGCTGTGCGTTAGGTCCCGCGTTGGTCGACGAATGAACTCTTTCGCTTCTTGGGCGCGAAAGAATGTGGGCAGGCTGCGCATTTGGGCCGTGATTAGGGCCATGGTGTGTTCGGCAACCTGATCGGCCAGCACGCCCGAAGCACTGGTGACCGTAATGTCCGAGGCAATGACCTCGGGGACCAGACAGTGATCCATCCCGGCCGCTGAAGATTGAATCCAGCGGAGGCGGCCTTGCTCGACGACTTCATCCCAGGGAACCGGAACCTTGGCGTGGCCGCAGTAGATGTCCGCCGAGAGGATCTCGCTGGCGATGCGCTCCTGACCGGCGTCGACAACTTCATAATTGCCGCCGAGGGTCTGAGCCGCCGATTCGATCTGGGCGAAGTGGTGGTCTTTGACGGGATAGCAGAGAACAATTCGCATGGGCCCCATTGTGGGACAAAGATGGTCAGTCACAAGTGCCGGCCGATGGGTCGGTGTTTTGCAGGCCGTCTGGTCGCCTTGTCAGACGTAGCGAAACCGTAGCGTTTACCTGATCGTCCCCACCCAATCGCCGGGGGAAATCGCTAGAGAGGGTGCGATTTTGGGGGCTGCCAGTTGGTGGCGTTTTGGGCTCCAAACCGCTACAATATGGGGCTGAGCAGATGGAACGCTCTCCCACCCCACAATCCCACCTAAAATCTCTCCTACCGCTGACCGCGCGAGCTTGCGCGAAGTGAGGTCTACTCTGTCTGGCAAGAAATTCCAAATCGGTTTGGCTACCGTTGTTTTCCTAGTCGGATTGCGACTGTTAATCGGTGCCATGTTCTACTGGGGAGCCGTGCACAAAGCGGAAACCGGTTTTACCTCCGCATACTTCCTCCAGGGAGCCAAAGGCCCGCTCGCTTCGCTCTATCAAAATGCCGTGCCCGATTACTACGGCTGGCGAGCCACGATCGAGACCCCGCGTCAGGCGACTCGCGATCAGTCGGCCGAGGATATCGACCGGCTCGACCGCAAGAGTGACGAGTGGAAAGCCGCACTTAAACAGTGGCGGGAAGACAACGCTGGTGCCTACAAAGATTGGCAAGCTCAGGTCGAAGAGGGCTGGTGGGCTTTGCGCCAAAAGGTCCACAACCACTACGGCTTCGACGAAACGCAAGAGAAAACGTCGCGAGCGATGACCGATGTTTTCGTGGCAAGGCTGAATGATCACCTGCTCGAAAACGCCGGAGGGCTAATTGCCTACCGACACGATCTCTACCAAGAAGCTCACCGTCAGCCGGGACCGGAACTGCCGGCGCTACCCAACGCGGCCGAGAACAAGGGCGCCGCGATGGGCGTTCAGGCTTGGACGAAGAAGACCGAGCAGGAGCTACTGCGGGACCTACGCAATCTGGCGACCACCGATCAACTCGCCAAGGGTGACTTGCCTGTCGAAAAGACTTCGATCGAGACGGTCGACAACTGGGTAATCAAAACGCACATGGTCATTGGCGTCTGCCTGCTGGCGGGGCTGTTTACCCGGCTCGCCTTCTTCGGTGCCGGAGCGTTCATCCTCTCCGTGGTCGCCTCGCAGCCGCCGTGGGTTGCGGATGCCAATCCTTGGCTATGGGGACAGACGGCCGTCGGCTACCAGGCCTGCATCATGCTCGTCTGTTTCGCGCTGATGTTCTCTCACGTGGGGCGTTGGGCTGGGCTCGACTACTTCATTAACAAACTAATCGGACGTCGCTGCTGCGGCGGCGAAGGAGAAGCGTAAATGCATCAGGCACGACCCGAATCGACCGCCGATGTGAAGACCGACGACGTGAAGAGTGAAAGCTGCTCGGACTTTTCACGCCGTGACCTTCTCAAAGGCGGTGTTGCCGCTGGACTTGTCGGAGGCCTTGGTCTGGGAGCCGCCTATTTCGGCTATGACCGCCGCCTCATTCGCCCCGTGCGAATCGGCGTGATTGGTACCGGCGACGAAGGTAACGTTCTCATCGGCTCACTCAATCCAGAGTTTGTCGATGTGGTGGCGATTGCCGACATTCGCCCCTACAACGTCTATCGCGCTTTCAACGGCGACGAGTCGAGCGACAACGCCTTGAAGGTTCGCCCTGGCCTCGTGAAAGTCTTTGGCCATGCTAACGAGACCGAAGCCCGCAAGCACATTAAGGTCTATGAGGACAAGTACACCGACCTTCTTGACGATCCGAACGTCGAGGCGGTGATCGTTGCTTTGCCACTACACCTGCATGCCGAAGCCTCGATTGAAGCGATGCGTCGTGGCAAGCACGTGCTGTGCGAAAAGCTCATGGCCCACAGTGTGCACGAGTGCAAAGAGATGGCTCGCGTCGCCGAGGAGACCGGCAAGCTGCTCGCCGTTGGTCATCAGCGACATTACAGCGTGCTCTACGATCAAGCCCGCCGGGCGATTCAGCGTGGCGTGATCGGTGATGTCCATCACATTCGGGCTCAATGGCATCGTGGCAACCTGCCTGGCAAAGATAGCTGGCAGCCGGCCCTGCCCGATTCAAAGATGAAGGGCGACTTGGCCAAGTACGAGAAGGAGTCGGCCGACCTGCTCAAGCGAGTCCACGAAGACCTGGCGAAGGATAAGTGGAATCCGGCGCTGAGTGCTCGTCTGGCTGCCGTCGAAAAGAACCGCCGTCTGCATCTGGCCAAAGTTCGCGACGCCGCCGTAGACGCCGCCAAGTATGGATATCAGAGCCCGCCCGCTCCGGGCGCCAATGGCAAGCCGCGGTCTCCGCTAGAAGAGCTGATTCGCTGGCGACTGTGGGATCGTACCGGAGGTGGTCTGATGGTCGAGCTGGGCAGTCATCAACTCGATGCGGCCAGCATCTTCGTCAATGCTTCGAACGACCGGGAGGGCGGCCATGGCGGAGGGCACCACGGCGTGCATCCGCTAACCGTGTACGGCGTTGGCGGACGGCACATCTTCCCCAACGACCGAGACGCCTTCGATCACGTCTACTGTGGTTACGAATTCCCCGGCCCCGGCTACGAGGAAGATGAGAATAAGAAGATCGTGGTCACCTACTCGTCGATCAACGGCAACGGTTTCGGCGGCTATGGCGAAACGGTCATGGGTACCAAGGGAACGATGGTCGTGGAACGCGAACGCGACTTCCAGATCTTGGCCAACAGTTCCGCCACTACGATTCAGTCGGCCAAAAGCAGTGGCGGGCCGACGCTCGACACGACCGAAAGCGGTGCCCCCGTGGCGGTGCAGAAAGCGGTCACTGGTCCGGTCAGCCGCGGCTACACCGAGCAGATCGAGCATTGGGCCTGGTGCATTCGCAATCCGGCACCCGAGCACAAGCCACGCTGTAGCCCTGAGGTCGCTCTGGCCGACGCGGTGATCGCCTTGGTCTCCAATCAAGCCATGAAGGAAGAACGACAGATCACCTTCCAGGATTCGTGGTTCGATATCAACAGTGATGAGACGCCAGAGGGTGTTGCTCCCAGTGTTAAGGCGACAGGACCGGCCAAGGCCGCTCACGCATAGACCGTTTAGTTGAGTGGAACGAACCGACCAGGCCATTTGAAATCGAGACGGCCTTTTTCGAATAGACAAGAAATTTGAACCGCCCCTGGCGGCCCATCCGAGGATCACGTCATGAATCTGACGGAAGAAGAAAAGTTAGTTGGAATCGAGAACTTCCGCGCCGCGATTGGTAGCGAGCATACCCGCGGCGAGAAGCTGCAGGAATCGGTTTCCAAGAACCTCCGCTCGAAGCACGGCCTCGGCGCCTTCTACTACGGCTACGGCGAGGTCGACAAACCGGTTCGTGTCGGTGTGATCGGTACCGGCGACGAAGGCAACGTCCTGATCGGTTCGCTCAACCCCAAGTACGTCGAAGTGGTGGCGATCGCCGATATTCGCCCCTACAACGTCTACCGCGCGTTTTACGGCGACAAGACGTCGAAGAACGCCAAACGAGTTCGTCCCGGCTTGATGTCGGTTTACGGTTGGAAGAACGAGAAAGAAGCTCGCGAGATGGTCAAGGTTTATACCAACGGTTACGAAGAGCTGCTCGATGACGAGAACGTCGAAGCGGTGATCGTTGCCCTGCCGCTTCACCTGCACGCTGAAGCCTCCATCAAGGCGCTCCGTAAAGGCAAGCATGTGCTGTGCGAGAAGTTGATGGCCCACGACGTTCATCAGTGCAAGGAAATGGCTCGCGTCGCGAAGGAGACTGGCAAACTGTTGGCGGTCGGCCATCAGCGACATTACAGCGTGCTCTACGCCAACGCGGTCGACGTCATCAAGAGCGGACTGATCGGCGACATTCACCACATTCGTGCCCAATGGCATCGTGGTAACCTGCCAGGCAACGATAGCTGGCAGCAACCGCTTCCGGACGAAAAGATGCGCAATGACTTGGCCAGCGCCACGAAGCGACTCGTCGGCGATGCCAAGAAGTTGACGGGCGCACAGAAGAAGACGGTGGCCGAGATCAGCAAGGCCCGTGGCAGCGTGGCGGCCGATCTCCCCAAGAAGGAAGCGGATTTGCTCGCCAAGTGGACCAAGGATTTTGACAAGTGGGATGGCGAACTGGCCGTTCTGCCCGCCAAGGCGGAAGCTGGCTTCGCACGAATCGCGACGTTGGCAGACAAGAAGGAACCGCTTACGATCGACGATCGAGCCGTGTTCACCGATATTTTGGCCCAGTGTGATCGGGTTGGCAAAGTGCTCAAGACTTACGGTGAGCGGCTCAGCAAACTGCGAATCTCTGGCGATCAGAAGAAGGCGATCAAGAAACGCGTCGACGATGTTCGCAAGCGAACGAGCCGCGTGGCCGATCTTCAGGATCGCGTCGAGGTTCTGGTCAATCGACTTCAGGATGCCGCCTTGGAAACGAGTGTCGAGGAGTTCGGCTACGAGAGTCACGAGGTTAGCGGAAAGAAGGTTTCCCCTCTGGCGGAATTGATTCGCTGGCGACTCTGGAACCGCACCGGCGGCGGACTGATGGCCGAGCTCGGCAGTCACCAGCTCGACGCGGCTGGCATCTTCGTGAGTGCCCAGCGCAAAGACGGCAAGAAAGCGATGCCGCTGAGCGTGACCGCGGTCGGGGGACGCCACATCTTCGATCATGATCGAGATATCGACGATCACGTTTACTGTTCGTTCGAGTTCCCCGGCCCCGATTACGACCCCAACGACGAAGAGAAGAAGAACAAGAAGATTGTCGTTTCCTATTCGTCGATCAACGGAAATGGCTACGGCGGTCATGGCGAAATCGTGATGGGGACCAAGGGCACGCTGATCCTGCACAAAGAAAAGGACGTGATGCTCTTTAAGGGGTCCAACACCTCGGCCTACATTCAGATCGGCGGTAACAAGAAGAAGCCGACCCTGGGCGATGGTAAGACCGGCAGTCGCGAAGCCCAGCTGGGCGGATTGGCGATTGAGGATCCGGCCAGCCGCGGCTACACCGAAGAGATCGAGCACTGGGCCTGGGCAATTCGCACGCCCGATGGCGACGTTCCTTTGCGTTGCAGCCCGAAGGTGGCCCTGGCCGACGCGGTGATCGCGCTGACCACCAACCTGGTCATGAAGGGGCAAGACGCCTTGCCTGGCGATACCGACGTGCAGGGTCGAGCGAACTTCGATCCCGCCTGGTTTGATCCTGATAACGATGCGACGCCGGAAGGTGAGCCGGTAAACGTAAATCGCGATGCGTACAAAATCTAAACCATTCGGTTGGGACAGGCGTAGCAGAGTCGCACCGCAAGGAACGTACAACACGTAACAAACGACACGAAGGAGCAGGTGATGGAGAAGTGGCCGCTAGGAGTTTTTGCCAGCGTGGATGCTGGCTTGGGCGTCAAGTTGGAAGTCGCTCACGAGTTGGGCGTACCGACCATTCAGTTGCACACCCCGGCCAAGGAAACCCGTACCGAAGAGAACGCCAAGGCATTCTTGGCCAAGCTCGCCGATCTGGGGATTACCATCAGCTGTGTCTTCGCCGGCTTTGAAGGCGAAAGCTACGCCGACATTCCGACCACCAAGGAGAAGGTCGGACTGGTTCCTCCCTCCACGCGGGCCGCGCGCGTTCAGGAGCTCAAGGAGATCTCTGACTTCGCGCGATTGTTGGGGGTGGATGTCGTCGGTGTGCATATCGGCTTTGTGCCCCACGATCGATCCGATCCAAACTACGACGACGTTGTCCGCGTGACCCAGGTTGTTTGCGATCACTGCCAAAAGAATAGTCAGGCTTTGCACCTGGAAACGGGGCAAGAAGCGGCCGACACCTTGCTGCAGTTCATTGGCGATGTGGAGCGAGACAACCTGTTCGTCAACTTCGATCCGGCGAACATGATTCTGTACGGTTCGGGCGAGCCGCTGGAGGCCCTTCGCAAGATCGGCTCCTACGTCCGCAGCGTTCACTGCAAGGACGCCAACTGGTCGGATAAGCCGGGAGAGACGTGGGGGCAGGAAATGCCGCTGGGCCAAGGTTCGGTTGGCATGGAAGACTATCTCCGCACGCTCGACGAGCTTGGCTACACCGGGCCGCTCACTATCGAACGCGAGATCCCGCAAGAGCCGGAGCGACAAAAGGCCGAAATCGGCGGCGCCCTCGATCTCTTGAGCAGTCTCAAAGAGAAGCTTGGTGCCTAGCCAAGACTAGCGGCTTTTCTTCGTTTTGGGCCGCAGTACAAGGACGACAATCAGCATCACGGCCGCAATCGGAATGAGCTGCTTCCAACGCGCGATGATCGCGAGCCCAACGCCTGCGATGATGATCAGCATCATGAGGCTGTTGGGAAGCGCTTCCAAGTGAGGGAAGGCGAGCCACAGCACGGCCAGGACCATGCCGATGCGGATACCCATTGCGGACAGCGTGACCTGCGTGTCGAATAGGTCGGGCTTGAGCAGCAAGAATCCACCCGCCGCCAAGGAGAGGATCGCCAGGATGCCGAGCACGTGTCGCTGCATGAATAGAGGGGCCGCTGGCGGTTTAAATCGAAGAGGAGATGAGGACAAGGGATCGGACCGTAAGTATCCCGCCTAGGGGCATCGGGATCAATCGGGGCGAAGACTTCACGCGGTGATGAACCGCCGGGCGGTTCGTTCTCGTTAGATCCGATCGAGGCTATCGATCCAACTGACCAAGTCGGCCAGTTCTGCTTCGCCAAGGTAACGCGGTTTGCCGAGGAACTCGACCACGGTGACCGGGTACTTCATCTTCTCAAGTCCCTTGATCTGAAGAGCGATACGAGCGGCCGATTCATTTTCTTTTGATGTCGCCGTGTAGATCGCCAGTCGGTTGGCCGGATCGGTCGCCGGTGGCCGAGCGGAAGCGGGAACCGGGCTCTGCACTGCGGCCACGCCACGGACAACATCACGCTGGCTGAAGGCAACGTAGTAGGCCATCGCTCCGCCCCCTTCGTGACCATGGGCGACAATGCGATTGGGATCGATCGAGTAATCCTTCTCGATTTCGTCGTAAGTGCGGCGGACAAACTCCAATTCGTCGGCCGTCCACCGCCGCGGATCGCGAGGACGCGGGGCAAGTAGAATCAAGTTTCGTTTGTCGCAGTGATCTTTCCAGCGGGCAAGCAGAGCCTCGCCGTCGAATTTACCGGGAGCTTGTAACCAGATCACCACTCCGTAGGTTGCGGCCGGATGATAGTTCTCCGGAACGTAGACGGAGCATTCGTTTTCAAACTCCGCTAGTTTAAGTTCAAATATGCCCGTTTTGGGCCGATCGCCTTCGAACGCGGCCAACTCTTCGACGGCCGGCAAGTCTCGTGGTAGGTCGGTAGGTAGTTTGGCGAGCGTGATCTCGATTACTTGGGTTTCATCGCCGCGAACTCGCGTGATGGTTACCTTCTCCTCGGGGATCTGCCGGCTAAGTTTCTGTCGCAAAGCAGCCGCATCTGCGACTTCCTCTTCGCCGAGCTTCGTAATTCGGTCCCCAGCTTCGAGTCCCGCATCGGCGGCCGGACTGTTGGGGTAGACGTAGCGGACGACGACGCCGGCGGCCTCCCCTTCGGACGAAGCCTCATCGCGGCGAGGTAGAATTCCGAGGAAAGGATGCTCGTAGGGAATCAGTTTGTCGGTCAGCTCCAGCGTGATCTCGACCGGCTTCTCCTTGCGAAGCACCGTTAAGGCGAGTTGGTCACCTGCGTAGAGCGGACCCACAGCATGCTTGAGTTGCGCCTGATTGATAACCGGCACGCCGGCCGCTTTAACGATGATGTCATTTTCTTTTAGGCCAGCTTCGTCGGCCGGACCACGCGGGTGGACACCGATGATCTTCGGCTTCACGCTGAACAGGTCACGCCCTTCCAAGCTGATTCCCATCAGGCCGCGGTGTAGATCCTTTCCTTCTTTCAGGCGTGGCACGATGGCACGAATGTCGCTCAAGGGGACCGCGAATCCGATTCCGGAGTCGTACCAGTCGGTGCCGCTCATGCCCATTTCGGCGTGAGGAGAGAGGGGGCCGAGCAGCCCAATAACGCGGCCATGGATGTCGACCAAGGGACCGCCATAGTTGCTTGGCGAAATCTTCGCGTCGGTCTGAATGGCCTTGCTCCAAACGCGGTCGAGCGCGCTGATGATGCCGACGGAAACATTCGGTTGCTTCGTTTCGTACATGCGCCCCACGGCAAGCGCCCAGGCACCGACGCGGATCGACTCTAGCGGAGCCATTTCCGGAACCGCGAGCGGCTCGACGCCTGCGGGGAGATCGACCTTGAGTAGGGCGACGCCTCGATTGTGATCGGTGGCAATGAGCTTGGCCGGCATAGTGGTGCCGCTGGGCAGCGTCGCGAGAATCGCCGACGGTTCACTGATGAAGTTGTAAGCACTCGAAACGAGAAAGCCGTCTTCGCTGAGCACCAATGCGGACGAGGTTTGCTGGCCGAGCTGCGTCGCCGTGGCTCCCTTGCCACCCACCGTCTGGATCTGAATGACCGACGGTGCGACTGTATCGAGGGCTGCTCGCATCGCCTGCTGTTCGCGATCGAGCAGGTCGTCTTGAGCTGCTGCCGAACCGGTGGCCGATGCGAACACTAAGAAACAAAGGATCGCCAATGCGATCCCTGCTAGTCGATCAGTGCGGGGGATTCGGTTGCGTTGGGCAATCACTCGGGGACTCCTGTCGGCTCTTCTGGCGGGGTGTCGTTACGAAGCATGATCGATTTGAGCTCCTCACCCCGGCGAACGGTGAGTGAGATTTCCTGGGGATGTTCGATCAGTTTCGCTTGTTCTCGCATGTCTTTTAGCGATCGGACCAGCACGCTGCCTACAAATAGCACCAGGTCGTCAGGCTGCAGTCCGGCTTCCGCGGCGGCGGAATCGGTTCGCACCGCATCGACATAGGCAGGCGTGTTGTCGACCACATTCGGAACCATGACCACGCCGAACTTACTCAATTCGAGCGGGTTACGGGCGAGTCGCTCAGTTTCCGGATTGCGCCGTCGGAACTTGCCCGACTTGATGTCGTCGATGGCCTGCTGAAGCTGGGAAATGGGCATGGCGTAGTTGAGCCAGGCATTCGATCGCTGGTCGCGAACCTCTTTGCCGAGCATGCCGAGTAGTCGACCATGTTGATCGGTTAACGCTCCGCCGGTCGCGCCGGCGTTGTTGATCATGGCGTCGACGACGTAGATCTTGCCTCGATAGGGCGTGGCGAACGCACCTTGTCGGCCAGCCAAGTTGGTTACCGAGGCGATCACGCCTCGCTGCACACTAACGCGTTCATCGCCGGTGGCGACGCCGTAGAGATTGCTAAAGGCGAGCACACGCATGCCGAGTTCGCCGTCAATGGCGGTGGACAGATCGAAGTAAGGTAGATCGGTCGCGTCGAGCTTCAGGACGGCGGCATCGAGCCCCGGATCGGCACCGATAAGATCGGCCGTGAACTTGCGACCGTCGTCAAGCACGACTGTAATGTCGTCGGTGTCGAGGACGTAGCTCCAGGTAGTGAGCACGTGCCCTTCGCCAGAAATTAGGAGGCCGCTCTGGTACGCTTCCAGACCACGAAGTCCACCGGCGCCGTAGATCTTGACCACCATCGGTTGCACTTGCTGCACCGCCTTAGTGACGGGGGCCGCATGGAGCGGGACCGATAGCGTGGCGAATGCCGCCGTTAGTAACAGAATCATGTTGACGATTCGTCGACGCATTCCTTACAGCTCCTGTTCCTTCGTCGGTCCGCTAGTGGTGCCGAAGTTGATCGACTCAATCTTCAGTTCGGTGTAGATCTCGTCGCCATGGCGGACCACGATTCGTGCCGGGACATATCGCTCGCCGTCTCGGCGGTACTCTTCAAAGTAGAGCTCGCACGGATCGACGTCATCGTCCGTAAAGACTTCCATGGCACGCAACTTCCCGTCATCGGGATCGAAATGGAAGCGGCATTCGACACCGCCGCGGGTGCCGACCAAAACATCGTACAGGTCGCGACGCAGTTCCGCCTCGCTGTCGACCGGCTTGGAAGGAACCGTGCCCAGGTAGTAGGTGTCGCCAAACTTCTCGACACCTTCTTGCAGAAAACGTTGCCACATGTGTAACGACAGCAGCAGCCCGCCACTGCCGGGCGGGTCGATGATGTCGTTCAGCTCGTCGCCAAAGTCAGCTTCCACTCGGAAGTCGGGCAGCTGCAGCTCGCCATGACTGGGCGACAGAATGAAATAGGTGTCTCCTGGTCGGGGCGCCGTTGCCCGCACGTTCCAGTCACTGGGCAACTTCTCGAAGGAGCCGTTCTCGGTGAACGCCTTCCAGACCCGTTTCTGATGCAAGTCGTTGAAATAGTAGTTGGCGTAACCTTTTCGCTCTTGGAAATGATCCTTGACGATCTGTGGCATTTCCGGCTTCTTGGGCTTGGGGCGGGCAGTGCGAGGGCGTCGCGCCGGCCGCGGCTTTTCGGCGTCCTTGTCTTCCTTGTCCTTCTCGTTGCCGTCCCCGCTTTCCTTCTCGCCGTTCTCCTTCTCGCTCTTTTTCCCTTCTTCCTGATTGTCGCGGGGAGGCTGTTGGGGACGTTCTCGCCGACCGCTAATCCGCTCAATCAGTTCGCCGGGAGCGTGGGTTCCGTCGAGCCGCACGACGGTCTGCATGGTTTCCCCGTCTTGGCGAAACGTGACCGGAACTCGCCAGCCCTTAGGGAAGATGCCCAGCACGTTCTTGAGCCCGTTGACGGTGCGAATTTCCCGCCCACCGAAGCGTACGATCTCATCGTCGATGCGAATGCCTCGACGAAAGGCGTCGCTGTCGTCTTGCAGCATTGTCACAACCACGCGGCCGTCGTCGTCACTCGAGGCCCGGGTGCCCCACGAAGCGTGATCGACAATGCGACCACTGTGGAGGTAGCCCATGAAGTTCTTGATTTGATTGATTGAAATCGCGTAGCCGACGCCGACATTCACGCGGCCCCGTTTCTCAAAGGAGCCACGGCCGTTGATGCCGATCAGCTGGCCCGCTTCGTTGAACAGAGGGCCGCCGGAGTTGCCGGGATTGATCGCTGCGTCCGTCTGGATGCAATCGGTGTATTCGAGCAGCGTGCCAGCCGGGTATTGATACCGCTGCACGCCAGAAATAACGCCATAGGAAACGGTAGGCTTGTAGTCGGTGGCCAGCAGGAACGGGTTGCCAATCGCGTAGGCCCAATCGCCCACTTGAACGGCGCTGCTGTCGCCGAGTTCCGCCGTGGGGAAATCATCCCGCCCAAACAGCTTGATCATGGCAACGTCGCCGGTCGGATCGACGCCCACGATAACGGCGTCGTACAGCACGCCGTCGGACATGCCACATTTCATGGCGGTGCCCATTGGCTGGGTGACGTGAAAGTTAGTGAGCGCGTAGCCGTCTGGCGTGATGACAACGCCAGACCCGCCTCCGCCTCCGCCGGCGCCAAAGATGGCCACGGTGGCGGCGGTCGCTTTTTCCAGCATGGCAACACGGGCCGCTTCGGCTTCAAGAACCGCGAGATCGACTTGAGCGCTGGCCGGAGCCGCTGCGAATATCAAGCTTGCCAAGCTGACGAGGGACAACCAGGCGGTTACGCGAATCCTCATTTTACAATCCTTGCTTCGCATAGATTCAGGTCGTCACCACTTTCGCCGTTTTCACCGAAGTCTACCAGAATCGTGAGCCGGCTGGTGTTCTCAACGTCGAGATCCAACACCTTAGGCGACTCGAGTCCGGAGATCATTTCATCGAAGAGAACCTTGTCGTCGCCGCGAATGACCAGCTGGACGTGCCCGATAGTGGCGACCCGTTCATCGATGCCAGCGATTGCCTTGAACCTTCGGGCGTCCTCTGGCAGTTCGTATTCGAGAGTCGTGCGGCTAGCGATGGCCAGGCCACGGGTGAAGAGGCGGATTTCGTCGGGGCTTTCCTCGCGATAGTAGCGGAGCCGTAGCGTTCCGTCCGCACCCGGACCGGCTCCGAGTGCTCGATCGTTACGCGGGCGGCGAACGGGCAACAACTGCTCCAGGCTGTTGGGCGTCGCGGAGAATTTGGGCGCCCATTCCATCGAAGCGGGCTGCATGTCGCTCAAGTAAACCATGTTGTCGGCGGCGAACTCGATACGATCAACTTGGTTCAACCGCAGCGGAATGTCGATTCCGGTTGCCGTCGTGACCACGAGTGCGTCATCCTTTAGTTCGAACGCGGCGGCTTCGATCTGCGAACCAGCACGATCGATCAGCAGACCGCGACTGGCAGAGGTCTCGACCGATTCGGCTCGGGAGTAGACGAGTCCTTCGACTTTCTCGCGGCCGACGGGAATCCAGTCGGAGTCAAGTTGGAACTCAACCGATTCCGCAGTGACGGTTCGTAGAATGCCTTCCAGGTAGTCGATCCGCGGTCCCCTGCGAATGACCAGTAGGTCACCCACGCCGTTCGCCTTAAGCGCTTTGCTCCATTGTTCTTGTTGGTCCTTGTTCTGTTCCTTGAAGCGTACGTGGCGTAGATGGCTAGTCGAAATCTTGACCTGCGGTCCGCCTTGCAGTTGTACTTCGGCGAAATCGTCGGCGACGGAGTACGATTCGGCCAACAATATCGAGCCATCGATCAGCGTAACCCAAGCCGCGGATGCTGCGGCCGCGCCGGTCGAGGTTTTGGAGGATTGATCGACTTGAATGCTGCGAATTCGATTGAACGGAAATTCCGTGCTGGAACCGTCTTGTCGAATACGGATTGCACTTTCCGTGATGGCGGCGATCTCACCGGTCGTGGTGGTCCCGTCGAGATTGTGTACCGTCGCCTGTGCATTTGCCGCTTGCGAGGGCAGGGGAGCCGCGAACAGCAGGATCGGAATGAAAAACAAGAGTGACTTCATAGACGGCTTTGATTGCATGTTCGATGGAGACGGCTGAACGTCGGATGACGACAGCTGGCACGGCACGTTTCTACCGCTGCCCCTTTTTCTTCAGCTTGGCTAACTCGCGGAAGTATTCTTCGATCGCTTCTCGGTGAAGGGCGGGGAAATCACGGCCGAGACCTTGCATGGCCTCTTCACGCTCTTTGGCCGGGAGGTTGCCCCAGTCTGCTCCGCCTGCGATACGTTTCTTGTCGACTTCTCCCTTGCCTTTACCGCCGGGAAGGGCACTGTCCGGCAAGGGGCTGCTACTTCGATTCTGGCCTTTTCCGGCGCCACCGCCCGCTTGCTGCTGTTGCTGTTGTTGGTCTTCCAGTTTCTTGATCAGCTTGTCGAGCGATTCGATGACGCCATCTTCCACGTCACGAACCTTTTGGTTGGCACGACCCAGCACGAGACGCCGCTGAATGTCGTCCATACGACGAGAGATGTGGTCGAGCGAGTCGATTTCAAGGCGTTCCAGATCCCCTTGCATCAACTCCGCCAAGGAGCGGTATCGCTCGGGGATGTCGTCGGGGCGCTCCAGTAGACGGCCTAGTGCTTTGAGCCCGTCCTCCTTTTCCAATAGCCGATGATGGACCACACCGGAGTAGAACAGCAAGGACGCGGGGTCGACGACCTCTTCCGGCTGAATATCTTTTAGCAGCTCGATCGCTTCGTCAAAGAACTGCCCTTGCGTCAGCGCTCTCCCTGCATAAAGTCGCATGTTCCTGCGAACGAATGGGTCGAGATCTTCTTCGCTGAGCCAATCGGTTTCCAGCGGACTCGTGTAGGTGAAGCCGGCTTGCACGAGCGCTACCATCTTTTCCGCACGGGGCTCGAGCAGCGCGATTGCCGCCGCCGTGTTGTGGAGCAGGTCCTGCGTGGTAGCGGATTCCGTATCGGTGGGCGAGCCTTGCGGCCAGATCTGATCAAACTGCTGCATCCGCTCGGCAGTCGCGGACTGCGAGGTAAGCCAGTCGAGTACGGTCTGTCGTGCCGCCAGTTCTTCCGGAACTTGCCAAGTGGCACTCTTTCCCAGATCGTCAGCATTCAGGCTGCTCGTTGTGCCCAGCAACATACAGACCGCCAGCAAAGCGGCCAGTAGTCGTGACGTTCGTAACATGCCAAATAGATTCGTCATGCCTGTGCTTCCTTAACGATTCTTGCCGAGGATGATGTCGCGGGTGATGCGGTGGATTCGCTCTTCGCGATCCGCCAGCCGGCGAATGGTCGGCGCGAGCCAGTCGGCTTCGACCTCCTTGGTGTCGATCATTTCCTTGTATTGTTCGGTACGGCGATTGACTCGCATTTGCAGAGCGCGAATCATCTTCAATTCGGCCAAGGAGTCAACAAGCGGCGGATCGCCCGGTTCACCGGCCTGCATGCCCGGGGGAGGAGGAGGCGGTTTGTTGCCTTCCTTAAGATCCTTGCGGGCCTTCTCCAGGGCGGCGATGATCTCTTCCAAGGCCGCGATGATGTCGGTCTCCACGCCTTGCGTGAGCTTACCGACTTTGGCGTCGGTCAAGCGTTCGGCAACCATCTCCATGTCTTCGCGGATCTGCCGAACGGCTTCCGGCAAGGCCACCGCAGTGCCATCTTCGCGGAGTAGTACCAGAGCCTTGTCGACTTCGCCGATAATCTTGACTTCTTTGCGGGCCAGGCGATCGGCCTCGATTTCGTCGGCCCGATCACGTTCGTCGGCCGGTTTCTTGTCCAATTGAACGGTGGCGTCGTAAACCGCTTGCTGCATTTCGAGCATCTTGCGGAAACGACCTTCGAGCATTGCCAGCGTTTTTTCCATTTCCTCTTCACGCATCTGGCGGAGGATCTCTTCTAGCTCTCGCTTGGCCCGTTCCAACTCGGCCAGGGCTTCTTCCTGGGGCTTCTTGGCTTCGTTCTGCTTGGCCTCTTTAAGCTTCTTTTCCGCCTCACGCATCTTCTCGGTTGCCGCTTGGATGCGCTCGCGAGCTGGGAAGGCGTCTTTCTGCGGGGGCTGCTGTTCCTGTGGCTGACCTTCGCCCTGACTGGGCTGGCCCGGGCTCGGCTGTCCTTGACTGGGCTGTCCCGGACTCGGTTGACCCTGGCTCGGTTGACCCTGGCTCGGTTGACCCTGACTGGGCTGCCCATCACTCGGTTCGCCGTTGTTCATGTCCTGTGGCGAAGCATCGGAATCGGATTTCTCGCCATCCGAATTGCCGTCGGACGATTTGTCGCTCTTCGAGTCACCACTTTCGGACTCTTCACCAGGCTTGCCCTCTTTGTCGCTGGCTTCTTTATCGGCGCCTTCGTTATCCGAGTCGCCTGGCTCCTTGTCATTACCTTCGCTCGACTCTTCACCCGACTTGCCGTCTTGCTCGCCAGGCTCACCGCTGGCGGATTTGCCATCCGAAGGTTGCCCCTTGGAAGGTTGGCCATCGGAAGACTTACCGTCGGAGGACTTTCCTTCGCCCGATTCACCTTCGCTCTGCTTGCCGTCGGATGACTCGCCCTCAGACGACTCACCATCCGATGATTCGCCTTCCGAGTCTTTATCGCGATCTTGCTTGGACTCGCCCTCCTTGGATTCTCCTTCTGACGAGTCGCCGGAAGACTCTTCGTTTTCCTGGATGCGTTCTGCTAGATCGCCCATGCGGTCGGCTAGATTGCCCTGCCGTTTGCCGAGCCGTTTGGCATCCCCGCCGCGATCGCCGCGGGTGCGAAGTTCTCGTTGCCGCTTGATGGCGCGGTCGATTTCTTTGATATACTCTTTGACCCGCTGCTGTTCACTGCGATTCTGATCGGCCCGATTCTCCGTCAGCAGCAGCTTGAGAATCAGCTGCATGTCCTGCTCGACATCCGATTGCCGATTCGAGACTTCGTCGAGGTCGCGCAGTAGGTCGCTGTCGAGTAGTTCGAGGATTTCGCTCAGCTGATCGTGGACGCCACGCTTGCTACTCTCGGAGACCGCTTTTTCCAGCAGGGTGGCTCGTTGGGGATCCTCTTTGCGGATCAGCTCGGCCAACTTGAGCAGCTCGCTCTTGAAGCGGCGATAGGTGTCGGTCAGCTTGCCGTGGTCCAGCAGCAGCCGGTCGCTAAGCTTAGGGCCTTCTTCGACAGCCTTGGTCGTGTCGTCTGCCCAGGTGTGACTAGATACCAAGAGCATCGCCACCGCGAGTAGCGGGAGCAGGCTAAATCGGCTTGTACCCATACGTCGTTCCCTCCGTCGGCAATTGTACACGCTGGTGCTCATCGGGCGAATCACCATATCGTTTTCTGCACGTAATGGGGCCGAAAATCGGGGCAAAATCGTTAATATCCCACTTGGTCTACGCTGACGGATTAGGTTGGTCGGGAATGCTCGACTTCACATCCACCGAGGCTTAATCGAGCAGGCCTTTTCGCAGCTCCTTTTTCAGTTCCTCGCGACGCTGCTTGGTCATGCGAGAGATCTCGCGGTGGTCGGCAATGATCTGCCGCAGTTTGGCCAACGATTCTTGGAAGGTGCCGAAGTCTTCCATCTTTAACAAGACCTCTTCGATCTGTTCGAGGATGGTGGCCAGTTGGGCGCGCGCGACGTCGATTTCCTCGACCACGTCTTTTTCGGTCTTCAGTAGTTCGCGTGCGGTACGGAGTTGTTGCCCCCAGGCTGGGTATTCATCTCGCACGACGCCCTTGAGCTTGTCAGAAATTCCGTCTTTGAGCCGCTCGGTCGTCTTCTCCAAATAGGAGACGTTGTTGTAGACCAGCTCCAGCAGGATCGAATCAAACTCGGCGGCCAAATCGACCAGCTCGTTTTGCGTTCGATCCTTGCTTTGCAACGATTCTTCGAGCGCGAGGATATTCAGCGGCAAACTTTGACTTGTTGTCGCGTCGTCGTTTTCCTGGTCGTCCTCGTCGCCGGAGGACTTCGTGCCGGTCAGGCGTTTCCGCGTTCGCAGGAGCGTGTCACTGACGCGAACCAATTCGTCGGCGACCGACGAGAGCCGTTGCCGGAGGAATACTTCTTTCGATTCGAGTTTGGCTCTCAGTTCGTCCTCCGTGATAACCTCGAACTCAAATCGTTCGCTCTTGCCAATGTGTGGCTCTTCGGCCAGAGGATAGTTGTCAGCGGCTCGGATCGTCAGAGTAAACTTGGCCCCCAGCACGACTTGCAACTGGCTTACGTCCAAGCGAGAAGAACTCTCCTGGCCGAACTCGCCATCCTCTGGCAACGGGAAGGGGATCTGTTGCTCGTCGACTCCTTCCGCCTCAACGTTGAACCAAGTACGGGTCAGACCGTAGTCATCGGCCACGCTGCCTTCGAAGGGGATGCTCGCTTTGGGAGTCACGGCCGCGCCAACACCGGTTGGCCGCACATCGACGCGAGGGATCTGGTCGAGGTTCGCCAACAGGCGAAGACGAATCGGTTGCTGATTGGAGACACCGTCGCTGTCGACGAGTGTGAATAGTACCGTGGTATTATCCGTCACCTTGCCGAGCGGCAGCGTTAGCTCCGTCGGATCGTCGGGAGAAATCGTGATCGGCGAATGTTCCGCGTCCGCTTCCTCACCGGCGACACGCCAGTCGGCCGAGCGAAGTGGTTTGCTCGACTTGGCAACGACCACGACATCGGTTCCTTCCGGCATGCTCATGATGCCGGTGACAGGGAACTCGCCATTTTTCTTGCCGACGTACTCGGGGAACTCGCATCGTAGGGCGATCTGATTGATGTCCGGTGGTTCGACCGCTTCGATTACCAAGTTGTCGATCCGGTCGTCCTTGCTCATGGCACCACGTCGGACAGCCACAACGCTAAAGCGGGTCGTCGTCTGTACGTCTTTGAACTCGTAACGGAATTCCTGGAACTCGTCTCGACCGGGAATCGACTTGCCTCGTTTTGACATCGGAGGGCGATCGGACGAACCGCCGGCGTTTTCATAATGAATTTCAAGCAGGTCGGGCGGCGTCCAGTCGTCACGCAAGTCGGCTCGGGCGATGATGTCGATGTCGGTGCCACGGGCGATCTTAACGACTCGCCGACCGTCTTCGCCTTCCTCAAAGCCGTCGACGTAGATCTTGGTCGCTCGGGGCCAGGTTGCCTCGCCGAGCATCACACTGCGGTCGAGCCAGATCTTGGTCGCCTCGGTCTGCCAGAAGGCGAAGGAGGCGAGCGAAAATAGCAGGGCCACAGCGAGGCAGGCTGAAATGATCAGCGGTTGTCGGCGTAGGACCTGCGTGAGCGAGACATCATCGGTGAGTCGACGGGCTTCGTCACTGGTGTTGTCGAGCATGGCCGCGGAGAAGCGTCCCAGCGACTCGCGATGTTCGGCGAGTTCGACCGAAGTCACGAGTCGGTCGCCAAGCGATTCGAATCGGCGCTCAAGAAGCAGTGCCATGCTGGCGTCGGTCAGGGGAACCAGCAGCGGAACAATCAAGCGACGAAGTGCCGCGACGAAGACGATCAAGCCCCCGGTCATCAGCAGGATCATTCTCGCTGCTCGTGGGGGTTCGAAGACCCAGTCGAGGAGCAGGCTGATCCAAAACACGAGAACGGCCGTGGCCAAAATAGCTGCAAAGCCACGGCACGCAATGTAGCCGCGGATCAGCCAGCGCAACTTTGCGAGTCGCGATTGGATGCCGGTGTCGAGTCGATTTGTGTCAGCCGCGGTTGCCATATTGGATGGTGGTAAGAAGTACTTGTCTTGTTGAATATCGGTTGGTGCCAGTTTGTTTTGTGTCGGACGCTCGCTTCGTTTATGCCAGTTTCAGCAGCCGCCGTAGAAGCCATTCCAAGCAGAGGATGCCGCAGACGAAGAACATCATCCAGGTCGCCCAGAACTGATCCCACGCCTGGTCGGTGTCACCGAATTGCGGTGTGACCTGTGTCTGATCGGTTAGCAGACTGAACAGCGATTCGCCCCCACCGCTGCCCATGGCAGCGTCGAAGCCGACGAAGTACGTTCCGCCGGTCGTCTTAGCGAGACTGCCGAGGACCTCGTCGTTGCGTTCGGGGCGCTGATCTTCCGCGGCGCTGCTGGCGACGGAGATCATTTTGGAAAGCGGATCTTCTTCCGATTCAGGTAGGGGCAGCGCGAGCCGGTAGTCGCCACGTTGACGGACCGGGAACTGTCCTCGGTACATCCCTTCTTTGTTGGCGTCTGGCTTGAGCGCTAGTTGTGTCGTCTTGCCGTCGGGCGAAAAGATAAACAACGTCACTTCGTCAACCTTGAGCGGCTGCCGCTGATCATTCTTCAGATGCGCCACGACCGGCACGTTGTCGCCGACGAAGTATCGGGATTGTTCCAGCAGCAGGATGTCGCCCCGGCGTGAACCACGCAGGAGTCTTCCTTGGGCTGCGTAGCGAACCAGATTGATATAGAGCTGGTCGAACTTGGCTTCACCAAAGCGGCGCAGTCGCCATAATTCTCCGCTGCCAAGATAGAACACGCGACCGGCACCGAAGAAATGGCTCGCCATATAAATCGGCTGGTCGCCAGCACTCAACGGTACGGGGTTGTCGTAGTGGGCAAACACGGTTGTTCCTGGCTTGGGGCCGACGACCGGATAGGCTCCGTAAACGCCCAAGAAGCGATCCCAAATGCGAAGATCGTCCTGCTTGGAATCTTTGGTCTTATCGGGGCGGAGGAACTCAGCCGCCATGCCTTCACGCGTTAGTGAAATGGCCGCCGGCTTTTCCGCCGAGCCACGTTGGAAGTTGAGCTGGGCAAATCGCTCGTGGAACACAACCGGATACATGTCCTGGATGTCGCGCGTACGCGGATCGTGAATCCAACTGCTGACCGGATTACCAGCGTGGACCAGGCTGGGGATCACAATCAGTCCGCCGGCCTCGTCGGAAACCCAACGCGTGAGGATGTCGATCTGTTCCGCGGATAGCGCGGTCCAGTCTGGATCGAACGCGACGATGCAGTCGTAGTCGAAAAGCTTCTCGATTTGCTTGGGGAACTCCGTCAAGACATTGTTGGCGTCTTGAGAAACGGCGTCACGAGCGCTTTGTAGGTAGACGTCGACTTCCGACGTCTTGTCGCGATAGAGCATGTTCCGCAGGAAACGATACTCTCGGGTCGGACCGCCAGCGATTAGGAAGACTTTTGTCTTACGCAGCACGACCTCGACGTAGAAACGCTCTCGGCTCAACTCGGCAACTTGAGTTTCACCAGGCGGAATGACGCCCAGTTCAAACGCATAACGGCCTGGCGTGGAAATTCCTTCGATGATGAATTTTTGCGAGATATTCTCGTCTTCCTCGCCGAGCGTGACCTTGGCTTCTTCGAAGACGCCAAGGTCTTCCGTCGGAGCGATGGCGTTATCGTCTTCTACCTGCTGGAGAACGACAGTCGCCTTGCGGTCTTTGTAGCCGCGCGAATGTAGATAGACGCTGACTTCAAACGGATCGTCAGGCATCGCCCGTCCAGGCGCCGCATAATCACCGATGCCGACGAACTGCGGCTTGCGGGCCGAGCCGAAGCCGATGGTGTGAACCGGAACGTCTGCCTCGGCCGCCAATTGAGCAGCTTCGGTCGTGTCGATGCCGGCGTTTTCTTGTCCGTCGCTGAGTACCACGACGCCGGAGAGCGAACCGCTCCGTTTCTCTTCAATCAGGCGAGCCAAGGACGTGCCGAGTCGGGTCTCGGAGCCACGGGCCTGGAGTTCTTCATTCCAGTCGACGGTCACGTCCTGTTGCGGTTCGTCGTCATTGCTGTCCTCGGCTTCCTTCACGTCAGGCAGGCTGAGCATCTGGCGAACGCTAACGCCGTCATGGGCCGTGAAGGACCAGACGCCAAGTGAGAACGCTCCCAGGATGAGTATGGTGCCGACAATCAGCAATACGGCAGCCGGTCGGTCCTCGCCGGACTTCCGCATGGAGTAAATGACAAGTACCAAGAAGCCGGCAGCCAGTGCCACGGAGGCGCTGATCAGTTGCCCTTGGGCAGAGTCGACAGAAGCCTGCTGAGCCTGAGCATCGACTGTGGTGGCTGCTTCTGTATCCTCAGTCTGTGGGAACTTGGCGAGTGTTGCGATCGGTGTCGGGGCATCGTCCTGGTCAAAACGATAGACGTGCACGTCGTGGGTTTTGCGCAACCGCGGCAGGAAATCGCCTTGGGTCAGCTCGTTGATAACGACCTCGCTGCGCGTCTGCGGACCACCGGTTGTGGTTCCCACCGAGGCATCGTCAACAATGTCAGCTCGCTGCATACTCTGGCTCGTATCGGCCAGAATAACTACTTGCGAATTGCTGACCATGTCGTGTTCTTCCCGCCACTGCGGCTGAAGGTAAATCGCCAGTAGGCCGACCAGGGCCAGCAGACGGAGACCTCCCAATAGCACGGCGCGGCGAACGCCAAGCTCGACGCAATCGAGCAGGTACATGCCGATGACGAACCAGCTGAGTACCGCAAATACCACGAGCGGCGCGATCCAATCGGTGACCGATTGAATGCGGTGCAACTCGAAGGTCGTTCGCGTTGCGGCGTCAGCGAATAGGGAAAGTCCGGCGATCATCGGTGACGTCCTCCAATCAATGAAGGATGGTAGCTCGCCGAGTAGGCCAGCAGCTGTTCGCCGACTAGCAGGAGAATAAGCAACACGAAGAACAGCCAGTAGTCACCGAGGTTAAATCCGGCTTCCTCCACAGGCGCGTCGATCAAATCGTCGGCCTCGTAGAAGTCGAATGGCACGTTCTTGAGCAGCGAGTCGATCTCGCTACGGGCGATACGCGTTAAGTCGCTCTCACCACCTGGGGCATTCAGTGCAAAGCGAAAAACTTCATTCTCACCATTGGCTCGAGTCAAATTCGCCGCGTAGATGCCCGGTGTCGTCAGCTGTTCGAGAGAGGCCGTCATATTCGCCGAGTCGTTTTCGTCGATGCTGGCGTCACGTTGGTAGACCTTCGGCGGTTTGCTGTGCAGAAGTGCAAACTCCACAGCCGGCAGGTACTCTTCGACCGAAAGATCGACTGTGAGCGGTTCGCCCAGTTGGCGTGATGCATCACGTAGACTCGCTTCGCCGGTGTGGAATTGCGTGTCGAGCATGACCGGCACAAAGGTCGGATTGCCGGCCCAGTTGTTCCACGCGGGAGCAGCGGTAGTGAGCACGGCCAGGAACCGTCCCTTGCCGAATTGCTTCTCCACGATCAGCGGTTCGCCGTTTCGCAGGCGGGCAACGACTCGCGTCACGGCAGCGTCGGCCGGCGTCCAACCTTTCTGGCTGGCGTAGTAGCGACCGATCATGACCAGATTGAAGAACTTGGTACTCATCTCGTCGGCAGCCATGCGCGAGAAGATCGGATGGCCACCTTCCATGGTTACGTCAGGAGCCGCATCACTGCTGTCGACGTAGAGTGCGGTGGGGGAAAGCAACGGCAGCGGGAACATTCCGGCGTTGTCGCGGTACAACTCTTGGTTGACGAACGCGGTACGGGTGGAATCACTGGTGAAGAGCACCACGCCTCCGCCGTCGCGGACGTACGTTTCCAGCGACTCGATGACCGGCGGTTCGAGCCGATCGATGTTCAGCAGGTAGACCGTTTGAAACGGATCGAGCGCGTGGTCCCGCAGGTACTCGGGGCGTTCGATTTGCACCTTTCGCCCGGTTCGCACGCGCGATGAAGGAGCGAGTGCGAGCTTCAGGTAGTCGGCGTCGTCGGAGCCAAGCCCACCGTCAACAATCAAGACTCGCACGTCAGCGGCCACTTCAATTACGCCGAAGCGTTCGCTGTCGATCGCAAGTGCATCGGCCGGTAGCTGGGCGGTGACGCCTTGATCTCCAGCCCTGGGGAAGACAACCGGAAATCGCTTTCGCGTTTTTTGTTGCGGGGGAATTTCATCGATCATGACCACCGGCAGGGCATCCGGCTCGCCATTCTTGCCAGACTCGTCGTACGTGCGGCTTTCGACCCTCACTCGTACGTCGCGAACCGTCTCACTACCGAAGTTGGCGACCTCGATCTCCATCGGCAATTCGACACCCGTGGCACGAACGCCAGCGGCCGGCTCGAGCGCGGTAATGGCCAGGTTGGCCTGGTCCCGATCGACGCACTGCACAAGCTGGATGCTGGCGTCGGAATTCTGTAATTCCACGAGCGCTTCTCGGATCGCGGTGGCGCCTTGCCATTGTGGCTTGCGGAAGTCCGATACGACGTAGACGACCAGCTTCTCGTCTGATTCAGTGGTGATCGAGCGGCCGACCGACTGAATCGCCTCAATCGGGCCAATGCTGAGCGGAAGTGAGTCCAGCTTCGAGAGCTCCCCTTCGAGCTGCATCAGGAAATCTTGCGACACCAATTCACGCGCGAATACCGCTGGCTGTCCGGCGGCCGCGTCGCTGAAGCGGAGCAACGAAAGCCGGTGCCCGGCTTCTCCCTTGTTGGCTCGTTCAGCAAGGCGGCGAACCACCTGTTTGGCGCGAGTAAAGGCGGTCGTCGATTCCCAGCGTTCGGCCATGGAACCGCTGTCGTCGAGCAGGATGACGTGATGCGCCTTTCCGCCGCCGAACAACTCGCTCCATTGGTCGGAAAGAATGGGGCCAGCGAGCATAAAGACAATTGCCGCAATCGCCAGCACGCGCGTTAGCAGCAGCAGGAGCTGCTTCATTCGCACCCAATTGCGGTTGCGTTTCTGACTCTCGAGCAGGAAGGTCATCGCAGCCCACTTCACGCGGCGGTGGCGCAGCAGATTGATCAGATGGATCAATATCGGCAAGCTGGCCAGCGGCAGCGCCCAAGTGAAGAACAGCGATGAAAAGTCAAACGACATCTATCTTGTTTCGCGATTTGCCGCAGCTGCGGCATTGTGTTGATTCTCTTGTTCCGGAGTTTCTTGGTGAGGCGACTTAGTGTTTAGTTGCAGCCCGTTTCTAATTCCTGTGATGCATTCCCAGACGGTTGCTCAAGTAGGCAGTCAGCACCGCATCCAGCGGTTCGCTGGTCCGCACGAGGCGATAGTCGACGGCGTTCTGGGCGCATTGGCGTCGAGTCTCGGCCAGGAAACGGTCGAGGGCCTCAAGGTAACCGTCTCGCAAGGCACGCGGATTGCAGTTCAGCGAGTCGAGCGACTCAAGTCCTTCAAATCGGGTGGGGCCATTGAAGGGGAAATCGAGCTCTTCGTCGTCCATCACATGGAAGACCATGACGTCGTGACCCTGCTGACGCAGTAAACGCAGGCCACGCATTAGCTGGTCCGTGTCGGTCAACAGGTCGGAGACCAGCACCATCATGCCGCGCGAGGGATAACTCTCGGCGACACGGGTGAGCACCTTGTTCATGTCGGTCTTGTCGGCCGGTTCGTCGTTGGCCATTGTGTCGACGATGTCGTTGAGGTGGTTTCGCTTACTGCGCGTTGGCACGATCTTACGAATATTCTCATCGAACGACGCACAGCCGACCGCGTCTTGCTGGCGGAGTAACAAGTACGCCAGGCTAGCCGCGATCGTGCAGCCATAGTCATACTTGTTCAGGGGACCGTTGCCGTATTGCATGCTGGCCGAAACGTCGACCAACAGCGTGCACCGCATGTTGGTGTCTTCTTCGAACTGCTTGACGTAGTAGCGGTCCTGTTTGGCCCAGACTTTCCAGTCGACATGGCGCAGATCGTCCCCTGGCGCATACTCACGATGCGATCGGAACTCGACCGATTGGCCGAAATAGGGGCTACGGTGCATTCCTGAGAGGAAGCCTTCAACGACGTGACGTGCTCGCAGCTGAAGCCTGGAAATCCTCTGCAGCGTCTCAGGATGCAAGAATTTCTTGGAATCGCGCATGGCCTGTCAGTTCGTCTTCCTTAGCCGGGGTCACTTCGATCAGTTTGGCGATCACGTCGTCCGGCGTAATCCCTTCACTCTCCGCCGCAAAATTCATCATCAGGCGGTGTCGCAAAACGGGCGCGGCCAGCGCTTGGATGTCTTCTGTAGAAACGTGGGTCCGTCCATGTAGCAGGGCACGACTCTTGGCACCCAACACCAGGAACTGTACGGCACGCGGCCCGGCACCCCAGTTGAGTTGTTCGGTGACAAAGTCAGGAATGCCTGCCTCGCCGATGCGGGTCTGTCGTACCAGCGACAGGGCATAGCGAATCACATGGTCGGTGACCGGTACCTCGCGAACGAGTTCCTGTAGGCCCAAGATTTCTTCGGCGGTCAGTACCGGTTCAATCGTTTCGCTCAGAGAAGTCGTCGTGCGTCGGGCGATCTCAAATTCTTCATTGAAGCTGGGATACTTCACGAACACCTTGAACATGAAGCGATCCTGCTGCGCTTCGGGTAGCACGTAGGTTCCTTCTTGTTCGATCGGGTTCTGTGTGGCGAGCACAAAGAACGGATCGCTCAAGGCGTGCCGCACGCGACCAACCGAGACTTGCCGTTCCTGCATCGCTTCCAGCAGGGCTGCCTGCGTCTTGGGAGGCGTACGGTTGATTTCGTCTGCCAGAACCACGTTGGCAAATACCGGACCTTCTAGGAAACGGAATTCACGAGCCCCCGTGGAGCGATTCTCTTCAATGATTTCCGTGCCGGTGATGTCGGCGGGCATCAAGTCTGGCGTGAACTGAATCCGATTGAATGAAAGATCCAAGGCCCGCGAGAGCGTGCTGATCATCAATGTCTTGGCCAGCCCCGGGACACCTTCCAAGAGGCAGTGCCCACGGCTGAACAGGCAGATCATGATCTCCTCGATCACATCTTCCTGGCCGACGATGACGCGGCTCAGTTGCGAATGGATTTTCTCTCGTGCCGTCTTCAGCTTCTCGATAGCCGCGTTCTCAGAAAGAGGGGCGTTGGTCATAGTTGCGTTGGCTCCGGCTTTCGTCTGTCGAGGTAAGACCAGTCGTTGATCGAGCGGTCTGTCGGTTGTTTCGGGTTGTGTTCTATTGTCTCGTTGAAATTTACTAGTAGCGAGAGGGGGCTGCCACCGGGTTGACGCCTGCCGCGAGCGACCCTCTGGTCGACCATCATCGCTGGTAAATCGGGATGTAGCCGTTTTCTAGCTGCAATATGGTGAGATTGATTGCCGTCGCGTAAATGCGGCCGACGTGTCCTTGCGTCCAATGAGCGTACTTTGATTTGTCGTCTGTCACTTCTTCGGCGATCCGTTTGTAAACCTCTTTTCGGTATTCATTCCAATCGTCGCCAGCTTCTCGGTACATCACCTGCGAGTAGTAGTAATGCGAATAATGCCAGTGACCCGAGTTCTGGCCGTCCTTGCCCCCGAGGGTTCTCTTGCAGTAGGCAAGCAGCAGAGGAACATACTCGTCATCGTACTCGCCTGCGTTAAAAAGACAGGCGACCGCGGCGGCAGTGATCGCGGGTCGGCCTCCACCTCCTTTGGAGCTGTACTGGACGCCGCCAATATGTTGTCCCGACTTGATCGTGCAGCCGTTGATGTACTTCACGGCATCGTCAATGATCTTCTTGGGCACTTTAATTCCGGCATTGCGGCAGCCTCGCAGGCCTTGCACTTGGGTGACCGTCGTGGAGCCTTCGTCAAAGCCCTGCCCGTCCTTGGCACTGACATAGCCCCAGCCGCCTGCCTTCGTTTGTGCTCGACCGGTAAACACCACCGCCCGGGTTAGGACATCGATCAACTCTTGGCGACGGGCCTCGTCTTCTTCTTCGCCTAATACCTGGGAGAGGAACAGCATGGAGTAGCCGTGACCGTAGGTGTAACGATCATCGCGGCGAGGATTGCCGATCAGACCGTTCTGCTGGCTTTGGCGAACGAGGTAACCGACGGCCTTGCTGATGTTTCGAGCGTAGCGGCCCTGTGTCGTGGTCGAGCCCTCGCCCAACATGGCCATTCCGGCCAGCGCGGTCATGGCTACCGGGTAACGCGTTCCGTTGGCCGCCCAATGGCCGTCACGCGACTGACGCTTGGCTAACCAGTCAAGTCCGCGGCCGATCATCGCCGTACGATCGGAGTCGGACATCTCAGCGGCACGCGCCTGAGTCCCTAGTGCGCCCCACAAGCAGAGAGCGATTAGGCACGGAACGACGATGCAGTATCCAGCGACGGGGCATCGAGCGAATGGGCAGCGAGCAACAGTTGTTGTTTGGAAATGGCTCATGGAATCATCACGATCGATAAAGGGTATTCGACGCGGGCGGCCGGATGTTTAGCAATAGGTCGGTTTTATAAGACGATCTTGCTCAGCGGTCTCCCGCGGGCGGCTCCCGCTTTTTTTCTGCTTTCTGCTTCCCGTCCTGGCCAACTGCTTTGCCAAGGAATCGCATGGCGTTGCCAAACGATTTCTTCAACGTCGGCTCATCGTCAAGCTTGACGAGCTGAACTGGCGGGGCAGGAGGACGCGGGGTGTCTGTGAAGTGGGCAAGGATCCCAAGTCGCCCGGAATTCGCCGACACCTGGATCTGCTTCTTGGCGATGTCTGCTTCCACGACTAGCCCATTGATCTGGCCCAGGCCGATCTCAACGGGAGAGGCTGCCAGAGCTCCGGTCTGCTTGTCCAACAGCGAAAAGGTGACCAGTCGATCCACACTCAGGTGGCAAAAGGCAACGACCGGCAAGGCATGCGGTTGATCGAGCGGCAGCCACTGATTGCCGAGTGTCGCGGGGCGGGGCCACAACGGCTCGCCCGTTTCTAGGTCGAGTGCGTAGACGCGTCCGGTAAATTGTGCCACGTTCTCGGCCTGCCCGCGGCCGCGATAGCGCTGCGACGAGCCCTCGGCGGTTTGGCCAACGAATACCACGTACCGCTGGCTGTCGCGGAAGACGTACAGCCCTCGTAGCTTCGGCTCTGGAGCCAACTGCCGTTCTAACAACACGTTTCCGCTGTCAATGTCGATAACACGCAATCGACCACTACGTTCCATGACGACCGCTTGTTGTTCCCCTAACAAGGTTCCCTTGGCGCCGGCGTCGACATCAAGTGTCCAGGCATCGCTCTGTTCGAGCGGATCGAAAAGTGCCAACGTGGTCTGGCCATCGCCAGCTCGCCATTCCAAAATGTGGCGACCGCGTGTGGTCCAGCGTCGATCGGGCGAAGGGATGCGGGCCGACTCAACGAGGGTGGTGCCGTCGACCGGCCGCAGCACGACCGCTCGACTTTCAAACGCGGTCCCGACTTTCTTGACGTTGGCGTTGGTCTCGTCGCGATAAGCCAAGATCAGAGCCGATTCGTCCCCGAATAGTTCCGCGTAGGGAGCGCCGCCCTGTCGAATTAGACCGTGGCGGATCCAGACCGGGCTGCCGGTTTTGGTGTCGCGGGCGACCAAGTCATTTCCCTGAACGTGCGTTACCGTGCCATGGACGGCCGGACCGAGGGCCTGCTGCGGACGCCGTGCCAGGAAGATGTGACGCTGATCTCCATCCGACCAAGGTCGAGGCAAGACCCGCGTGCTGAGTTGAACTCGCTGCCGCTGCCGCCCCTGACGCCGCTGTTCTTGGTTGCCTGTTCGCCAAGCGATCGTTGAGCTTCCATTCGTTGGCTCAAGTCGATCGAGGACCAACAATTCGCGATCCACGCTGAGATAAAGCCGATTGTTGACCAAGCGAGCCGTGGGAATCGACTGAATGTTGTATTGGCTGGCCATCTGTTGAAGCGGAGCCTGCCATTGGACAGCGCCGGACTCGTCACGAATTTGGAGCCGCTGAGGATGATGTTGCGGGACATACTCCATCGTGTAGCCGCTGGGATAGAGATCGCTACGGCTGAGAATCTTGATCGGCATGGCGTACTGCCGATAGCTGCCACCGACACGACGGTCGACATGGACGGCCCCCGAAGGCCAGGCGGTCGAGCGATCGAGGGCTTGGCGGGTTGTCATTTTTGCATTGTTACGAGCCGTACTATGAATCGGCAGCGAGTCGACAAACTCCTTCCCGGTTTTCTGGTTGGATTCCGCTTGGTTGCCAGCGACGATTTCATCGGACCACTGGTCGAGAAGCTGCCGGCAGTAGTGGGCTGCTTCGATCGGTCTGCCCGCATCGTGGTAGATCAGCGCTAAGTTAGCTGCTGCGCGACGACGTTGCTCGGGAGAACCTTGACGATACAGAGCGGACAATAAGGCGATGCGATCGCTGGCATCTAGATCGGTCGAGTGATTGTCGAACAACATCTGGCGAGCCTGAATTGCCAGCGGATGATCTCCGTGGTAACGGAGGAAATCGAGGATGCGATCGCTCGATTCGTTTCGGGCGATGCCGGCTAGACTCTGCTGGAGCCGGGCGTCGAGTTGCTGTCGCGGTTCGGCATCGAGTCGGGAATAAAGGTCGGCCAGGCGAGCGCGAATCCAATACGCATAGCGGACCGAGTAATCCGCAGCCATCTTCACGACCGATTTGTCGTCGCGGGTTGCATCGATTAAGTCCAGATACGCATCGAGCGACGCAGCAAGTTCACCGGTTCTGTCTCGACCTTCGGCGACGACATGCAGATAGTCGATCTTCTCCGGATTGCTGGAGATAATAGGTTCGATCTCGTTGGCGAGTGAACGATTCTTCGCATAGTCAGAACGAAGTTCCGCAAGCAGCGATTTGAACAACAGCTCCCGCGCGACAAGACGCCCTGCGTCCACTTCATCTTGCGATTCGCGCTCGGTCGTATCTCTTGACAGTTGCTCGAACTGGGTTCGGGCCAGGCGAAGTTTCTCGATGGCCTGGGAGTGATCTTCCGTTTCGGCGAACGTCTCGGCCAGACTCGTCAACGCCCAAGGATCGAGTGGCGTTTGCTCCAGTTTCGCGGTCACATGACGGCGGAGCATGTCGAGATCGTCGTACAGCTCCAGGTACTCGGTTCCCAGCGAAACGATTTGCCCGCGGTAGCAAATTAAATTGCCGGGAGTGGTGCCATCGCCGGTGGAGACGCGGTCGACCGGCTCACGTTTTTCCAGGTCGAGAATAATCAACTCGCCGCCGTTAGGACCGGCCAACGGTAAGTAGTACCGTTCATCCACGCGAAAACCACGTCCGCTGGGGGTGGCGTCCGCCGACAGGTCGAGATTGGGGAAATCGTGGCGGCGACCATCTCCTAAGGAGACGGCGGTCACTGCGTTGTTGCTCACTACAATGGCAAAGTTACCATAGACGGTTGCCACATAGAGGTCGGCCTTGGTACTGCGCTTGTGGTTGTTCCTCCACTTCGGCTTGCCGGTGGCAAGATCGACGCAGTGCAGCGCATCGGAGTCGGATGGGGCGACGAGTACGAGTCCATCGGCGAGCGTGACACCGTCGTCTGCCGAGACACTACCGATCTCGCGTTCTTCCTGATCGGGGAGACCATCGAACTGACCAGGAAATACTGGGCGTCGCACATCCACATCGTGAATTTCCCGTCGATCGTATTGGTATCCCCACAGCAGGTTTCGCGTGGTGCGATCGACCGCCACGATGGCGCCGACTCCCGTGGGGCAAACGATCACGTTTTCTGCCGACGAAGGACTTAGTCCTGCGAGTCGACGATCTCGGTTGTAGGGGATCTCGCTACCTACGACCGCTAGTTGCTGCGTCCAAAGTAGTCGACCACCCGAGCCCAGGACAGCGAGTCGAATCTCGCCCGCCTGCTCCACGATCGTGTAGAGACGCCCATCGAGCGGCAGGGGTGGGCCGAGGAAGTACGCGCCTTCCAATTGAGGCTCGACGCCGTGCAGCCCACCCACGGTCCATAATCTTTTGCCCTCACTTTGCGCCACGTCGTAGGCCACGAGTTCGTTCGGAGATTCGGGACGCGAATTCAGTTCGACGTCGTCTTCGTTGCCGACATTCTCTGGCCCGGCGATGTTCTCAATGGCGAAGACCGCGGAGCCGTCGCTACTAATCATTCCGAACGTGCGGTCTTTCCAGAGACGTCGGCGAATTCGAGATTCTTCGTTGGTTGGCTGGCCGCGGAGAACTGTCCTGGATGCTTCGGCCGATGCGTCGACCGGTTCGAGATTCTCAATATGCCAGAGGCGTTTACCCGATTTGAAGTCGATCGCCACGAGCCGCTGCGGGCTTCGCATGATAATTAGGTCACGCAGCGCCAGCGGATGCGCCGCCGGTATAGCTGCGATGAATTGATCCGCGAATTCTCGCCGTGCCCGGGCAACCGTGTCGATGGTCGCTGCGTCGTGAGAAATGCGTTGTCGCCATCGGGGGCGAATTAATAGCGGCCGACCTCCAGCGCTGGTTGCGGTGCGAGTTGGGTTTCCGCCAACGATCGTCCAGTCGATGGCGTGGAGTTGCTCTTCAGGTCGCACTTGGGCGATCGCCTCGACCAACTCATGGTTGATGGCACCATTCTTCACGATCGGATACTCGACGCCGCCGACCTCAAATGTCTCGGAGCCATACTTTTCGCGGAGCCGCTGGATCGATTCACTTGCCTGAGGCTCGTTGTCCTGCAGTCGCCAACAGGCCCAGGTCATGAGGGAGAGTCCAGGTTCGAATTCATCGGCGCTCTTCGCTTCACGGACTTGTTGGAAGCAAAGAGCGGCAGCCAGGTAACGACCACGATTCATGTGGCTATATCCCAGCAGCATCAACGATTCTTGTCCGGCAGCGGTGTGAGGAAATTGGCGGGACACGTCGGCAACGGCATCCAGGTCGGCAGCGGCAAGCGCCGCATTGAGCCGTCGGCGGGCCGTGTCGCCGAATTGCAATTCATAGGCGCGAGCTGCCTCGGGCGGAAGGTTGCCGATCATGCGGCGGGCTTCCCGTTTGAGGCTGCCAAGCTTCCGCCCTCCGCTAGCGTTGTCGGTCGGTCCGGTCGCTTGGTAGAGGTAATCTTCTTTAGCCTCCAGCACCGAGGTCAGAACCTGAACCGCTTCGCTGTATCGTTTGCGCTCCAATAGATCCTGCGCCATATCGAGCCGCTGGCGTAGTTGGCGGTCGGGAACAACGAAAACATTTTCGATTTCGTTCTGTGCACTGGCCGCCGAGGGCACCGAGAGAGCTGTCACCAAGGTGACGATAAGGATCGCTACCACAAAAAGAGGCATCGTAGCTGCGCACTTAACGGATCGTCCGTTAAAAGTTGCAGCTTGCCCTGGGCGATGCGTGGGGCATCGGGGGCGTGTGCTCACGGCGAGAGCCTGCCCCTTGATCGTGAGTAACCGTTGCTGAAGCGATGTCCGCTGCACTACCTACCTCACTTTCGCCGTCCTGGCTGCCAGCGAAGAAAAGCGACTGAGTTGGACTCCGCCCCAATCCATCCCGGTGCGGGATGCGCGTCGCTTTGCTTTCGACTGTTCGCTGCCTCTATTGTCGATATCCTGTTCGACCGATCTGTCATGCAACCAGAGCGTTTTCGCCATGGCGCACGGCCCCCAGTTTGCCACGTTTCTCGCGAATGACAAGCCACGATCCCAAGAATGGCCGTTTCCTGCCGGTGCCGTTAGGAGCCCCGACATACTCCGCTGCGCGTCAGGCTCGCCAACACCGCGAGCGTCGTCAGGGGCATTTTGGTACTCCAGCATCTCGCTCCGATCTCGAATTTCGTGAAATTCGACCTGCCCAGGGCGGAGGGCAAATCGAACTAGAAATGAACGCGTCGTGGCGTCCAAGTTGGACCGTGCGTCGCTCGTCGTTGACGCTTCGACCGGGACTCTTCAAATCCACGACAATGCCCCTAACCTTTTACTCTCCAATATTTTACATGTGCCACAACGAGCGGACAAGAAACGGATCACCGCAGCGACAAAGTCGCTTTCGGCATCTCCGAGTGATCCTGGAAAATTGGGATTGTGGCGAACGTTTCAGCGCCCGTCGATGGACTGGAGTTTAAATTTTTGCCTGTTTTTTCGAGGTTTTTGGCGTATGTGCCTTGTATTTTAGGGCCCGATGTCTTTCAATCATGCCCGTTGCCGCTGGAAGTAGCGGCAAATGAACGGACAGATGTTTCAATTCAACGACTGTACAAGGAGGAAACTCATCATGGCCAAAGCCACCAAAAAGGCTCCGACCAAGACTGAAATACTGAACAACATTGCCGAAGCGACGGAATTGTCCAAGAAGGACGTTGCCGCCGTGCTCGAGGCTTTGACCGAGGAAATCCGCAAGGGCTTGAGCAGCCGCGGCCCCGGTATGTTCACCATTCCTGGCCTCGTTAAGGTCGAAAAGAAGAAGATGCCGGCCCGTCCGGCCCGTAAGGGTGTGCCTAACCCGTTCAAGCCGGGCGAGTTGATGGACGTGGCGGCCAAGCCGGCCTACACGAAGATCAAGGTTCGCGCTCTGAAGAACCTCAAGGACATGGTCTAGTCGACACTCGTGTCGATGCGACTTCGGTCGGCAGCGACACAGGTTGATGGCGAAACGGTCGATCTTGAGTGTGCCCACGCTTTGTCGTGATACGGGCCTCGGATCGGTCGAACTCGTCTGACCGCACCGCTCCGCAGCGTTGGTGAGCCAGATGGAAGTGAACCACTTCCGTCGGCAACGTGTCACCCGCGTGTGCGGAGCTGTTTTTTGCGCGGTCGTTTTCTTTTGCTGCACGGTTTCAGACTGCGGCGCATTCCTAGGACGGCTTTGAGAGCAGAATTGGCCAGCGCACAAAAAACCTTCGCAGGTGGGGCAGTACCTGCGAAGGCTCATACCAGGGCTTTCAAAAGAAACCCTAGCAACACATGTGTATCGATAGTCCGTTTCGCCCGGCCGCCAAGCGTATCTTCTTGAGCTTGCCGGCTGTCTGTTTTCGCCGGCAGCTTACGTGCGTCGGCGTCGCCAGCCGTAGAGACCAATGGCCAACAGGCCCATTCCCGCCATGGCGTAGGTCGAGGGTTCGGGAACCGTGACGGGAGTTCCTGTGAACGCGACCTCACGAATCTCGATTCGCCGCAAAGATTGACCCCTGATAGGAATTCAACACGACCAGATCGACGCGACTTACGTCAGGCAGAACGTTGTCGAATACGTATTCTCCGGCCGCAGCTTGTCGATGCGGAGCGGTATAGGTAGCGGAGAATCCTGGACTAATCAAAGTATTCGACGAGTCGAAGAAGTCTAACCGGAAGTCTTTGATCCCTTCCCCCGTGAGATTGACGTCATTCCAAATAAGAAAACTATCCAGGTCGAAACGCCCGACAAGATCGAGCGTAATCGTGCCACGGTCTTCCGTTGAGGTAAAGCCGTTGTAAGGACGCCCGCTGCGGGTTATGCCATCGTTGATTTGTTCCAGCGGAAATTCTGAGAGCGCCGGTAGCGTCGTACTTGGGACGATGTCACCTTGTTCGATAGGGGCCGCGGCGACAAGGCTTCCGCACGCGTGGAGGATTAGCAGGCAGAAAAGGAATCGCATGAGCTTGCTCACCCGATAGTAAGGTTCACCAGGATTTATCTCAGGTGAGGGATTGGCGAATGCCCAAGGCCGAAAGGGCAAGACGGCCCAACACGCGCCAATCCCATCACCCGAGTTCAAGTCGATTCGAGATGAGGGTGAGTCGGATAAGCTGTCCGCTGCCGGACATCGCTCGGCTCACGCCCTACCAAAAAGCAAAGCTCGTGCCATTCCCGGTGGCGAGTCTTTCGGTGCGACGTAAGATATTGTTGTGTAATGGTTTGTGTGAAGTTTTTCCGGGATTGTGCGTGTCCGGATTCGGACATTCGCCCTTAGCCTTCGTCGATGCTCTGGCGAAAGACTGTCCGTTCTCGGACAACCTTTACTCCGCAGCTGAGTCTGGTTTCGGGCGTGACTGGTCGGGAGCCATGAAGCAGCCGAAGGCATGTTTCTTCTGCTACACTGGGTGGTTTGCTCCCTTCTCAGATCCTGTTCAGAAACCGCGTCGCGACGGAGACCCATTCCCATGGCCAGCTTTTCCATCAACCCTGCCGGCGAGAAGTTCGAACTGCCTGAAGCTGGCGATTTCGACAAAGAATTTGCCCGCGTCGAAGCGCTCGTCGAGCAAGCTCGGAGCGAAGGGAAAGAAATCGTTGTAGTGATGGGCGTTGGTTTTGTGGGAGCCGTGATGGCCGCCATCGTGGCCGACACGGTCGACGCCGATGGCAACCCCAGCAAGTTCGTCATTGGCTGCCAGCGTCCCAGTACTCGCAGCTATTGGAAGATTCCGATGCTCAATCGGGGCGTCTCGCCGGTTAAGGCGGAAGACCCCGAAGTCGATCCGATGATCGCCCGCTGTGTGCTGGAAAAGAAAACGCTGACCGCCACCTACAACAGCGACTGCCTGAAGCTGGCCGACTGCGTGGTCGTCGACGTGCAGTGCGACTACAGCAAACGCGAACTCGGCAACATGCGCAACGGCGAAGTCGAGATGGCGGCTCTCGAAGCAACCGTGAAGACGATCGGCGAGAAGGTCACTCCGGAATGCCTGACGCTGATCGAAACGACGGTCGCCCCGGGCACCACGGAGTTCGTTGCCTGGCCGATCATGCAAAAAGCGTTTGCCCAACGGGGTGTCGACGCCACTCCGCTACTCGCCCACAGCTACGAGCGGGTCATGCCGGGCAAGGAATACGTCTCCAGTATTCGCGATTTTTGGCGAGTCTGTAGCGGCTGCAATGAGCCGGCCCGCGAGCGAGTCGTCAAGTTCCTCAACGAGGTGCTCAATACGGACGAGTTCCCGCTGACGGTGATGGATCGCCCAATCGAGTCGGAAACCTCGAAGATTATCGAGAATTCCTACCGGGCGACCACGTTGGCATTCCTCAACGAGTGGAGCCTGTTCTCGGAGCGAAATGGTGTCGACCTGATCAAGGTGATCAACGCCATTAAGGTTCGCCCCACGCACAGCAACATGATCTTCCCTGGTCCCGGCATTGGCGGATACTGCCTGCCCAAGGATGGTGGGCTCGGTTATTGGGCATACAAGCACATCCTTGGTTTCGATGACGGAGAGGAGATTTTTAAGATCAGCCCGGCGGCCATCGATATCAACGATACTCGCGGGCTGCACGTCGCCACGTTAACGCGCGATGCCTTGCGGAACATGGGCCGGTACATTGCTGCGGCCGAAGTGGTGATCTGCGGAGCCAGCTACCGGCAGGACGTCGGCGACACTCGCTACAGCGGTTCGGAAGTCGTCGTCCGTCGCCTTACCGAAATGGGCGCGGAAATGCGGGTTCACGATCCGTACGTCGACCACTGGTACGAATTTGAATCGCAAGAGACCTATCCGGCGCCCGGCCATTCGCTGTCGCGCTTCTTCCGCAATCAACAAGACCTTGAAGAACTGCGAGTTGAAAAAGATCTTGCCGTCGCGCTCAAGGATGCCGACGCGGTGATCCTGGCGGTGCCGCATGAGCCCTACCTGAAGCTGACGCCGGAAGAAGTCATTGATATGGCCGGTGGTCCGCTAGCGGTAATCGATTGCTTCGGCATTTTGAGCGACGAACAAATTTGCCGCTACTTTGAGCTCGGCTGCGAAGTGAAGGGCCTCGGACGCGGCCACATTCAGCGGATCAAGAAAGAAGTCCGTGAGGCGAAGTAACAGGCTCACTTGAGATAGCTTTTGCCCGAAACGTGGCAATTCTTGCTTTTTTCCCTTTTTCGTCCGAATTTCAGTCGGCGGCGCCCATCAGATACATCAGATGCCCGTCAAGGATCGTTGAAGTAGAATGGTCCTCATCAACGGGCTATCTGACGGGCAAACCACAGAACGACAACTGATTACCCAGATACAAGTACGCGCCATGCACGAAATTCAACCATTCCGACTTCCGAAATTAGTTTGGTTGGCCGCCTTGGTCGCCTGCGTTTGTTGCAATGCTTCACCACTTCAAGCCGCTACGTTCGATTGGGCAACCGTCGGCCATGCCGGCAATGCGGCTGATCAGGACTACGGATACGGGGCCTATGGTGCCGTGCCTTACGAGTTTCGCATCAGCAAGTATGAAGTCACCAACCAGCAGTATGTCGAATACTTGAACGCCGTGGCGGTGGACGATCCCAACGGGGTCTTCGTTCCGGAAATGGACAATCCTACCAGTGGCGGAATCACCCGCAGCGGTTCGCCAGGCAGTTACTCCTATGCCGTGAAGCCAGGTCGTGACAACTATCCGATGAGCAACATCAACTACGCTCACGCGGCCCGTTTTGCGAACTGGCTCCACAATGGGCAGCCAACCGGTCCCCAAGGTCCGACGACGACTGAAGACGGGGCCTACGTTATGACCGGTGACCTTGTGAGCGCTCGTGCCGCCGGAGCTAGCTACTTCTTGCCGTCACGCGACGAATGGTACAAATCGGCCTACTACGATCCCCGCAGTGCCGCGCAAGGGGGACCGGCGGGCGACGACAACTACTGGCTCTACCCGACTCGTAGTGACTCGGCACCCATCGCGGAATCGCCGCTCGGCGGAATCAATAGCGCCAACTACTCCAGCGGGGCAGGCTTTCAAGAAACGGAAGTGGGAGCCTATGCCGACACCATGAGCTTCTACGGTGCATTCGACATGGCGGGCAATCTATGGGAGTGGAACGAACCGGCGCTCAGCGGCAACTCCAGTCTTCGCGGCGGATCTTTGCTTGACGGCGCGGGAAAACTCGCCGCCTCGGCCAATCCACTCCAGCCAGAAGGAACCGTCAAAGGAACCAGCCCGTTCGTTGGTTTCCGTGTCGCTGCGGCCGCCACACCGGTGCCGGAGCCGAGCACCGTCGTGATGGCCTCGCTGGCGGTTCTTGCCCCGTTGGGGATCGGTGCACGCAGAAAGTTGCCGCGGCGCTAGGTTAAGTGAGGCCATTCGGGCAGAGGCTTGTCATGCGGGCAATGCTACAGAGGCAAGCATTTTAGGGACACACTCTCAATGTACCGGAACCGATTCACGCGTCGCGCCATGTTCAGATGCTTGTGCGTGATCGTCTTTGCCGTCGCCGCGTTTCCGCTACCGGCGTCGGCTGTGGTAATTGATTCATTCAACGACACGCAAGGTTACGATGGCGGCTGGATTGATTCACCGTCGTACTCTTTTGATTCGGCCACTGTTGGCGGGAATTTCGGTCTGACCACATCGATGCCGCATGCCGGATCGACTCTTGTTTTGTCCTGGCTCTCTGGCCCTGGAGGCGTGGATGCCGAATTCAATGTCGGCAACTCGGGCCTGTTCGCGTTTGACGCCAGCGCCAACACACAGGGTAAAGCTTTGTTCGTCTACGGCGACTACAGTATTGCCGTTGGCGATCTCGCCGCAGGTGGCGCAAACGCGATGTCGATTGATTTTCTGTCGGTGAGTTCGCCCGTCGATGTCACTATCAGGGCGACCTCCGTTCCGTCAGGCGGCGGAGGCGGATTCGATGCGTCGGTTCTGACGCTACAGATCCCTGGTGGAATTTCAACACCGACCAGCTTCGCGTTCCTATTTGATGACTTTGTGGTTGACGAAGGTAGCGGAGCGGACTTTTCCAGTATTTTCCATTTCGGAATCGAGTACGTCCCGGTCCTGCCTGGTACGAGCTTTGAAGTCGACCACATTGAGACGAAGTTCGTAGCCGCCGTGCCGGAACCTTCGACTTATGCGATGGCCGGAATTGGGCTGTTGGGCCTGGGTGTGTTTGTTCGAAAGAGACGTCGCCGGTCGTAGCAGCTCTCCACGGGTGTTGCTTTGAAGAGTCAGGCGTTCTGTGCCGCGCCTGTCAAATCCGCATCCCCTTGATCGCCTTGGCCGGTTACAATGCCCGCCATGGTCTTCAATAGCGAACACAAATGCATCACCGAGTTGTTTGGTCTCCCGGATCCGCCCAAGACAGGGCGTGGGCGACTGGTCCATGTGGCGATCGAGCTATTCTATTGCCACGGCTTTCAAGCGGTGGGCATCGATCGGATCATCGCTGCGGCAGGTGTCACGAAGACGACCTTCTACAAGCACTTCGAGAGCAAGGACGACTTGCTGATTGCGGCCATTCGGCAGCGTGACGAATGGGAGATGTTCGCTTGGGAGCGCGCCATCAAGAAAATCGGCGGTGACGATCCGCGGGCACAGCTGTTGGCCTTCTTCGACGTTCTCGACATTTGGTTCAACTCGCCCGACTTTCGCGGCTGCCAGTTCATCAATGCGGCGGCGGAATTTCCGAACCCGAACGATCCCGTGCACGAGGTCGCGGCAGAGCACAAGCGAATGAACCGTGATTTCTTTCGCGATCTGGCGTCAGCTGCAGGTTCCAGCGATGCCGAGGCTTTCGCCGATCAGTATACCGCCTTGGTCGAGGGAACCCTGATCATGCGGCAGGTTCATGGTCGCGATGACGCGGCGCGGGTAATCAAGCCGGCCGTGGAATCGCTGGTAGCGACCTTTCTGCCGGCGTGATTCTCGACAAGTTATGCTCTCGATGAGCGAGCACACGTGTACTACGCCGGATCGAGGCCCGCATAGGCTACGCGCAACACGATTCGACAGGCTAGTCGCATCGTGAGGAACAGTAGCACGACGGTCAGGATCGCGCATTGCCGGGCGAAGTTCGCGCGAGCCAGCGTCCAGCCGATCAATACGACCGCCAGCATGAGTGGAATGAGCAGCACGTTCCCGATTGCCAGGAGTCGCTTGCGGGGTACGCGTGTGGGGGCTGTTTCAGTCGGTTCTGTTTCTGGCGAGAGATCCTCTGTCCTGAGGTCACGCATGATTGGAATTCCTTGCTTTTCAGTGAGGAAACGGGGGCTTCTACTCACCTAAGCGCGGAATGCCGGCATCTGTTACAGCGAATTAATCGTCGGAAAATCGCCCTCCAAAAAACTGCCACACACCAATTGTCACATTCTGTGTCCTCTTTCGCTTGAGGAGAGAACTGCGAGGCGTCTGGTCGTATGCCTCTGGATCTCTTTTTCCTCAAGCTAGAAAGGTGACGTAAATGTCCAAAACTCTTTCCTCCACACTCGGGGCTCTGGCCGCGTTGGCCGTGCTATGCGGTGCGCTACTTGCCAGCGAAGATTACGGAACGCTATTAAAGTTCGATGCCGGTGAGGTCTATTACCAGGCGCCGGTAACCGAGCAGGATGCGAACAAGCTGGGCGAGTTTTTGCTCGAGAACGATTTCTTCGACAGCACGCCCAAGACGGTGCAGCTGCTCAAGAAAGATGGCCAGTTGCAGGTGCGATTTGTCGTAGTTCCCGAAGCGGCCCACCAAATCGAAACTCAAAAGGTGTTTCGCCTATTGGGCGGATTCATATCCCAACTGGTGTTCGACAGCCAGGCGATTGAGGTGCACATCACCGATGCCAAGCTCACGACGCTGTACGCTCTTTCCATTCCCGCCAACACATAGGCAATTCAGGTCGACGACCTAGTCTTCCCAAGTTCTCCGCCCCAGGGGGAGAGGAACGAAGAACGTTCTTTTCGCCCTGGCGGAGAAACCTGGGGACGAATGCCTTGCCTGGCGGGCGTGTCTCTTTCTCGCCAGGCGAGTAGGAAGGCCCGGGTGCTAGTACTCCGTCAAGAATGTTGACGATTTGCGCCTTGTCGATCTTGAGCCTCCGCCTATGAAATAGCCGTACAACCCGTTTCGGGAAGCGGGGCCGGTCAGGTCCCTAAGACCCAAGGAGGATGATCGATGCTGGTGCTGAGCCGTCGGGCCAACGAATCTATTCTGATTGGTGACAACATCCTGGTGACCATCAAGAAGATCCAGGGTAATCGAGTCAAGCTTTCGATCGATGCCCCGCCTTCTGTAAGGATCGTTCGTGGGGAATTGGAGGACCAGCCGCGGCCTGAAGTTCATCGTTCCCGTCATCTTCCAGCCATGGCAGAAGATCGCTCATGTCTGCACGTTGAGTCAAATCGAGGCGGCTGCCTCGCAATGCAATTCTAGGTCTGCGTTACGTATTCGCGTGACACATCTCGCCAGTGGAGCGTCGATTAGCACTCGGAAGGCGTTTTGGCGGGCGAAGAAACGGCATCATTTCGCTTGACGTTGTCCGGCTGTCTGCCAACAATGGCGGACTATGAGACATCACACAGCATACGGCATTTCATTCCTTTGGATTTTGCGTTTCAGGATTTCATATTTCTGGGGCGCAGCTAGTCGCGGCATTCTTCTGGTGATCTTGCTACTTCCGCTCGCCGGTTGCGGGTCGAGCGAGTACGACGCCCGTTACGAGGTCGCACTCAAGAAGGCGAAGAACGCACAGCCGTTTGTGCCGCTGTGGCGTGACGCAACTCGTCTGGCCGACGATCAGGTCTCAGTGCGAATTCCGTTTTTGTTTGACAAGAGTTCCAAGAGTCGGGCGTTCGATGCCGAGTCACCGGAACCGCGGGATAAGTCCTTCCCGCTCGATCCCTATCGAGTGCAGCCCCACTTCTTGGAGCTAGCTGGCCACGCTGTGACTTACGAACGGATGCTTTCCATCCTCGACCCGCGAGACGGAAGGCGTCGTACCTGGCCGATGTATTTGACGGTATGGGTTGATGATGCCAGCGAGCAGGCGAGTCGTTTGGAGTCCGTGATGGGTGCGACGGAAGATGGATCGGGCGTGACCGACAAGGATCTCGCGGAATTCTATCGGGCGCGAATTCACAAACGCCTGCTGGCCGAGTTTGGCGAACGAGAAAAGGCGATGGGGAGTTCCCGTCGGCTTGCTGCTACGAAGATTTACAAGGGAGTCGGGCTTGGTTGGGAAGCGGTCGACGTACCGACACCCGCGGGTCCGGACCAGACGGTGAAGTGGCACTGCCTGCGCGTGACCGGTAAGCAGAAGTTTCACCAGTACGGGGGTGGCGACGATCCGAATTTGCCGATCGCCAAGGACCGTATGGGCGACTTGATCGTCTTTCACCGACTTGATCGTGCCGCCAACCCTGCCGCCGAGGGTGACGAGGCAGCCGAACCCTTGCGACGGCATGTCGTGGTGGCGTTCCGTTCGACAACCGGTGCGTCCGTGCAGGAAGACCTACCGAAGTTAGCGGAAGCCGTCGTCGGGACCGTGGAGCTGCATCCTCGCAGAGTTGAATCTGAGGAAGACGCAGCGGCGGACGACGCGTCGGCAGAGTAGTCGCGTCATAGGGCATATGCCTATGCGCAAGGTCGCCCAGGGCTCTTTTTATACGCGTGCCGCAACAGGTCTCATGAGCCGCCGCCGAACGCAGTACATAGAGGGGCAGCCCTTCGCTGCTGTTCTACTCGTCGGCTCTACTCATCATCTTCGCGAAGATTCGCCAGCACGCTGTAATCTTCCAGCGTCGTGGTGTCACCTACGTCGGCCTTGCCACTGGCAATGTCACGCAGCAGTCGTCGCATGATCTTGCCACTTCGGGTCTTCGGCAACGCATTCGTAAAGCGAATGTCGTCCGGCTGCGCGAGGGCACCGATTTCCTTGCGCACGTGCTGCTTAAGCTCATCTCGCAGGGCGTCGCCCGGCTCTGCGTCGCGAAGCGTGACAAAAACGGCGACCGCCTCGCCCTTGAGTTCGTGCGGCTTGCCGACCGCGGCCGCCTCGGCAACCTGCGGGTGGCTGACCAAGGCGCTCTCGATCTCGATCGTGCTCAAGCGATGCCCCGAGACGTTCAACACGTCGTCGATGCGGCCCATGATCCAGTAGTAGCCGTCATTGTCGCAGCGAGCATTGTCGCCACAGAGGTAATTGCCCGGTACGGTCGACCAATAGACTTCTTGGTAACGTTCGTTATCCCCCCACAGTCCACGTAGCATTCCCGGCCAGGGACGAGTGATCACGAGCATGCCGCCGTTGTTGGCTTCGACCGGCTGCCCCGACTCGTCGACCACGGCCGGCACAATTCCGGGGAGCGGCTTCGTGCAACTGCCAGGCTTGGTCGGAATGGCGCCCGGTAGTGGCGTCATCATGATTCCGCCTGTTTCGGTCTGCCACCAGGTGTCGACAATCGGGCAACGCCCGCCGCCAACCTTTTCGTGGTACCACATCCAGGCTTCCGGATTGATGCCTTCACCCACCGTGCCAAGCAGTCGCAAGCTGGAAAGATCGTGCTTCTCGAGGAAGTGATCGCCCCATTTGATGAACGCCCGAATGGCGGTCGGTGCCGTGTAAAAGATGGTGACCTTGTACTTCTCAACGATTTCCCAGAAACGGCCTTCGTCGGGGTAGTTGGGAGCGCCTTCGTACATCACGACGGTGGCTCCGTTGGACATCGGACCGTAGATGATGTAGCTGTGTCCGGTAATCCAACCGACATCGGCCGTGCACCAGTAGACGTCGTCCTCCTTGAGATCGAAGACCCAGCGGGACGTCATCTTGGTGTAAAGGTTGTAGCCGGCGGTCGTGTGCTTGATCCCCTTGGGCTTTCCGGTCGAACCACTGGTGTAAAGGATGAACAGCGGGGCTTCGCTATCGAGTTCCGTGGCAGGGTAATCGGCCGAGGCATCCTCCATCAGCTCGTCCCACCAGAAGTCACGGCCCTCGACCATGTTCACGTCAGCATCGGTTCGCCGGAGGACAACGCACTTTTCGACCGTGGGCGACTTCTCCAACGCGGCGTCGACCGTCTCTTTAAGCGGCAGTTGCGAGCCACGTCGCCAGCCGCCGTCGGCCGTGATTTGTAGCTTCGCCGAGGCATCGTTGTTGCGGTCGGCGATCGCTTCTGCCGAGAAACCGCCGAAGATCACCGAGTGAACCGCACCGATGCGGGCACAAGCCAAACAGGCGATGGCCAGCTCGGGCGTCATGCCCATGTAGATCGAAACGACGTCGCCTTCGTTAACGCCGAGGCCCTTGAGCACGTTGGCGAACTTGCAGACCTCGCGGTGCAGCTCTTGATAGGTGAGGGTGCGTTGGTCGCCAGGCTCGCCTTCCCAGATGATGGCTGCCTTGTTCTTGCGTGGCGAATCGAGATGGGCGTCGAGGCAGTTGTACGAGACGTTGGTCTTGCCGCCGACAAACCACTTGGCGAAGGGAGCCTCCCATTCGAGCACTTTGTCGTAGGGCTTGAACCAATGGAGTTCTTCCTGGGCGAGTTTGTCCCAAAAGGCTTCCGTATCGGCTTCCGCCTCGTCCCAGAGTTTTTGATATGCCTCCATCGATCCGATGTGCGCGGCAGCGGCAAACTCCGCCGAGGGCGGGAACAGCCGATCTTCCTGCATTACTGTATCGATTTGGCCTGATTGCGCGTCGGACATGGGAGAGCGTCTCCTTCGGTGGACGTGGATAGACGGAGCGGGCAATATCGAACGGGGGCGCGCAACGACAGCGCCACACGAAGTCGTGATTTTAGAACTGCGACGCGAGAGCGTCAAATGATCGCCAGCTCGAACGAGCGGCTCAGCTAGTCGTCTTTATTCAGCTGCATGTAAACAAACGCGCCGATTAGCCCGCAGAGAACGAGACCAAGCGTGATATACCACAACCAACCCATTGTGTTCGCCTTTCGATGATAAGTAGGTTTGCCGTCTTCTCCGCCGGGACGCAGCCCAGGGCCACCTCTCCGCGCGATGCTGTCAGCAAAAATCGTAACAGTTTCGCCCACGGCATGAAAAGCGGTCGGAATGCAAAAAATTGCGGTCCTGTGGCGAGATTTAACGATTCGGAGAACGGTATGCCGGGCCAGTTGCGGCAATTCTCGCTCGCCAGAGCGGCGCGTCACTACTCTAAGGGAGCAGTTCCTTGGCTTCGATCACTTTGTTGATTCCCGGGGCGACGAATTGGAACTTCGCCTGGGGAGGATCAACAAAGTCGGCGCTCAGCCGGGCCGCCTCGTTGACGGTCATTTCTCCCTCCTGAATCCACACGCGGTAGCGAACGGCCAGCTCGTCGTCCTCGTCGAGCTTGGTTTCAAAATACGATCCGAAGCGGCCATAGTCGCGTTCGCTGTAGCGGGCTGGCTTGGGGTTGCCTGGGTGATCGAGATAAACGGCCGTATAGCGCTTTCCTCCGACCACGAAACTCATCGCGTTCCAGGGCAGATTTTCCGTCTTTTTGTTGATCTCCTCACCGATCGTCTTGTGCCCCCAGTTGCGCGTCACGCCTGGCTTATCGCGACCATCGGGGCGGAGGTAGTACGTTTGATCCTTGGTCTTGTCGGCCAATTCTTGCGATGCGCGAAATTGAAACCCGGCGTGCTGCGGATCACCGTCGATAGTCAGCGGTCCCACTTCGCTTCGGAGACGCGACTCGAATTCCAGTAGCGTTCCGCCCGGCACATTGAACGCGCTGAGCATGCGATGTTCGCGGGCGATGATGCCGGCGTCTTTGCCGTGCCAGGAAATCTCGATCTGATGACGACCAACGACTGAGCCAAACTCTTGTCTGAGAACTTTGACATGTCGCTGACTCTCGCCGTAGTTGCAATGCCACAGGTCGGCCGTCTTCCCCTCTCCATAGCCCATCTTGGAGAAGCCGTAGAAGAGCCCACGGTGGTGGGAGTAGAGTCCGCCGGGGCCCTTGGTGATGATCTGTTTGCCGGTCGGATCGAAGACGTGGTGAAAGACCTTTTTGGTGAGCTGGTGCGTGTCTCCCGTGGTGTTGTCGTAGGGTTTGTTGATGTAACGCACCACGGGACGACCATTGAATCGCAGTTCCTTGAACTCTCCGTTGGGGCCCGTCCAAGTGAACCCTTTCATTAAATGGACGGGTAAACCAGTGACTGCTGACGGAGGTTGTGGATCGCTTGACTCTGCGGGGGGTACGACGGGGATACCATCAACCGTTCCTGGTGGTGGTAGGGGAACGCCAGCCACTCCAGGTGGTAGCGATGGCATTAGCCCGAGATCTTGCAGCTCCTTGCCATTGGTGATCAGACGGAGGGATAGCTTTTCGCCGGCCTTAAGGCTGGGCAGGATGAAGTGCAGGTCATTCATGGCCCGGCCGGTGATGATATTCTGTTCTCGTTTTTGCGCTTCCTTGACGGTCGACGCGAGATGCCCAGCGAGAACGGTGCCATCTTCGGCTTGCAGGCCTGCCGTGAGTGTTGGGATATAGGACCCTGGAGGAGGATCTTGCACCTGGACGAAATGCCCAACGTCGACTCGGATCGGCACATTGACGCGATCGTGCTTGCCGGCTTCGATCTGGATCGTCGGTACGGCCTTGATAAGGCCAGCGGGAGGATCTTCCGCGGCAACGCTGGATCCCACGCCTATCGTGGCCAATATTAGAATCGCCGCCGATACAAGACGCGTGGTTTTCAGCTTCGTTGTTCGCAGGCTAGTCCGCATGAATCGATTCCCTTCGGCGTTTGTTCTGATGGGGCTAGGAGTCCAGGAGGGAGCTGAGCCAGTTTACCAGCTTTGGGTTCGCCGCGTAGACTAGGGGCAAGGAAATGAGTCCTGCCGCTGCTCCTACTAACTTGAGTTGCCTACCAAGAGGTCCATCCGCATGAAACGCCTGATTGCCGCACCGCCCCTGGCCGCCGCTCTCCTTGTTATTGCTCTACTTCTATCGGTGGCGCTTCCCGCCGCCGCCGAGCCGACTTACACGCTTACGCCCGACAAGGAAAAGCTTGGCCAGGAACTCAAGACGCCGGATGGCAGGACCGTGCTGCGTTACATGACCAAGCGTCCGGCCGAGACAAAGCTGACTGCCAACAGTGTCTGCTGCTTGTTCCCGCTCAATACTCCCGCCGGTGTGCGCGCCGTCGACTTCGCCCCCAGCGACCACCCGCACCACCGCGGCGTGTTCCTGGCCTGGCATGCGACTGACGTCGGTTCGCGTGCCGACTTTTGGGGCTGGGGAGAAATGGCTCCCACCGAAGGCCGCGTGATTGAAAACCGCGCGGTCGAACTGGCTCACGCCGACGCGAAGCAGGCCAAGTTCAAAGTGCACAACGAATGGATGGCCGATGGCAAGAAGGCGATCGACGAGCATTCAGAAGTGGTGGTGCGGGAAGAAGGCCCGGCGTACGTCGTTGACCTGACCTACAAGCTCACGCCGACCGAGAAGGTAACGCTCGAGCGAAGCGCCTTCGGTGGTTTCTGCGTCAAGGCTCGCAAAGATGGCAAGGCAGAGTTTGCTGGTCCCGAAGATGTTTCCTCGCTCAAGCCGCCCCATTATCTCAAGCCGGAGACCGACTGGCCGGCCGCCGACTGGTACAACTATACGATTAAGCTCAACGAGCCGGCTGGCGAAAAGAAGATCGAAAAGATTGGCGTCACCGTCGTTGATCACCCCAACAATCCGCCGACCACTTGGCACAACCTGAAGGGGATCTCGATGATCAACCCTTGCATCGTTGCCCCGGCGGCCGTGTCGTTTACGAAAGATAAACCGCTGGTCCTCCGCTACCGGCTGGTGGTGCACGACGGCCCATTGCAGAAGGAACTGACGGAGAAGTTGTCGAAGGAATTTCGCGGCGAGTGAGGACGAGCGCGGCTCGCGTGCAAGCCGAAGGAATCATCTAACGGGAGGGCGAGGCTCCTGCCGAGCCTTGGTCGTGTTGCAAGTGGCACCCTTAGAGCCTCACTCAGCGGCGCACACAAGCGTCCCGCCAAGTTGACTCTTTTTGCCTCTTCCATTTTGGCATAGCCGGTTGTTCCAAAATGGCATAGAGCCTATTTTTTTCGAGGTTTTTGAAAAAATTTTACTTGTGGGCCGCTGCGCGGTCGCCTATGTTAGGCCTTGTTCTGAAAACGCGCATCAAGAGGGAGTGAGCAAGTGTCTCCGACGACAACGCCGACTATTCAAGAAGCTGCCAGAGCGCTCTTGCGCCGCGTGGGTTGAGCCCGCCGCGGAATCGTAAGAGAGTTCTGGCAGCTTTTTTCGTATTCGTCAGTTTTTTCGTTTCGACTAGCGGCTTGGGAATTGAGAGCAAGGCATTCGTTTTAACCTCAGCTGAAGATCGACCTGCGTAGGAGACTGGCCAGTGACTCGTACGACAATTTGGGCCGCGGTCATCGCCGTGATCGGAGTGCTCTCTGCTTTATCAGCGGAAGCCACCCTGACCGGTTCGTATGACTGGGTGGCCTACAACAACGCGACGGCGGGCGCGCCAGTGTTTTCCTCGTTCGCGCCAACGGTTCCGAACGTGACCGACTTCACGTACGACACCGCTACCGAGCCGGGAAACACGAGCCATCGGATGTTCTCGGGCGGCTCACCGGTGGCCGGCAACGTCGGCACCCTCGTGAAATTCGCGGACGGGACGCCTACCCCCGTTCAATACACCGGTTCGATTGACCCGGCCACCACCTGGTACGGAGCCTCGAACCGCAACGTGTTTGGCCAGCCATTGGTTCCCGGCACGGTCGCTCATGACAATTTTGGCGATGTCGTGGGTACCAACTACGAGCACAATGGCGGTTTTCAAGCCGACAACGGTTATGCCTTCCAGACGTTGACCTTCTCAAATCTCGACCCAACGAAAGTCTACAGCTTCGCCGCGATAAGCACGCAAATCGAATGGGCTAATCGCGGTACCGGTGGGGTCGCCAAAGTCCTGCTGGTCAACGACGACGTTGCTTCGGGTGGTTTTGTTAACAACAGTACGCCCTCGGCATTTCTTTCCACCGGAGGAGTGGTGGGGGGGAGCTACAAGATTACGGACGCGAGCGGAACGGCGCTCGCCCATAATTTCGCGAACCTGGTTGCCGAATGGGACTACGTTAACGCGGCGCTCGGTACAGACGGCGCTGACTACGCTTTCCTCTCTGGCCATAGCGACGACATGGTTCGTTTCGATGAGATCTCCCCGGGCCCTGATGGGACGTTTTCATTGTTGGTCGAAACGTTCATGTCGGGGCGACTCGATGGCGCGACCGATACCACGCTCGCTGGAAGCAACGAATCGGTCGGCATTGACTTCTTCGCGCTCGGTCAAGCCGGTGGCGATTCTGGCGGGGAATTAGAGGAAGGCAGCTCAGAAGGTGAGGGAGGTTCGCCCGTGCCCGAGCCGAGTGCGATCGCGCTGGCGGCGTTGTCGCTGGTGGGGCTTGGATTCATGCGTGGTAGGCGAATGACGGGCTCTCAGCGGGAATCGCGTTCTGACCGATAGTCGTCTTGTGACTCGCTCTTATACGATGTCTCGACCAAATTTCATTCCCTTTGATTTACTCCAGAGAGCTGACAACGGTGATACGACAATATCGTAGGATCTTATTATTAGTCGCGTTGGCTTGGTTGTGGGCAACTGTGATGCCTGGCGTCGCCGCTGCAACCATTACCGATTTCAACAACTGGACGCTGCTGGAAGACCCGCCGCATGCCAACTTTTCTAGCAGCGTTGACTCCAGCTCGCAGGTTACGCTGGCAGCGAGCGGAGCATTGCCATCGGGAACGGACATCGCCTACCAGTCGTTCGATGGTTTTGACGCCGCAGGATCGACAGGTGGTTGGGCGTTCGATCCAAACTCAGATTTCTCTGTGTCCATTGGATTCGATCTTTCTTTCACCGGCGGACTGGGCGGATTCACAATCGGTTTTGGTATTGGCGAAGACCGCGATGGCACCGATTCGGCGGGCGTGATTCTCGCCTCGATGAATGGATCACCGGCCGCCTACGCGGGAGTAGGGCGAGAAAACGATAACGACGTCCCCGCGGTCGGCATCGGGGCGACGGTGCAGTCGACCGGGCGGTTTATTGTCACCTATGACCAGGCTCTCGGCGATGTTACCGTCGGCGTTAGTACCGATGGGGACGACGTCATCGACGGTGCTCCCGGATTGCTAAGCGGTATGAAAGCGATGTGGGACGGCGAAATGCTCGGCGTCTCTTTCTTCGCCCGTGGTGACAATGGGGTGTTTTCTTTTAGCGGTGGCGGTGCCGACGCGGTGTTTACTGACTTGCGCGTACTCTCAGGCAGCGCAATCGAACTGCCAGTGACCGTGCCTGAGCCAAGTGCGATCGTGCTCGCAGTGTTGGGGGTGTTTGGCGTGGCGCTCGCTGGGCGAAGGAGACGCCGACGCGCTGGTCACGGAGCGGACCGCCTGGAGCGAGCGGGCTAAATAGGTTTCGCCGTTCCGGTCGCGACAAGAAGCAGAACGGGGGAACGCTCCGGCTTTCTCACCAAGAGAAACAACCGGAGCGTTCGCACTTGCAGCGTCGGGGTAAACGCAGCGAAGAGTATCGATGCCGACGGGGATTCATCGTCGGACGAACCGCGGCTTGTTGTTATTGATCGCCCTTTGGGCCACGACCACCCTTGCCTCGAGGCGGGCGTCGGTCTTGCCCCGGGCCACGCTTTCCACCGCCGGCTCGTGGCGGTCGGCGACGTCCTCCATTCTCCGCGTCTCCCTCTCCACCTCGCGGCGGGCCGCGGCGACCTTGGGGACCACCTTCACCATCGCGTTCACGCCCTTGACCGCGTTCTCCGTTTTCACCACGGGGACCCCCATTCTCACCACGGGGACCTCGTCGCTTGGGCGGCTCGACACCATTGTCTCGCATGATTCCGTGGGCTTGCTTGCGTAGCTCGCGGGCCTTTTCTTGATCACCAGATTCACGAGCCTCACGGATTTGACCGTGCAAGTCGCGAAGTTCGTCACGGACATCCTGGGGGAGGCTCTTGAAAGCCTCGGGCTCGCGTGGTCCCTTGCCGGGACCGCCCTGGGCCTTGGCTCGCTTGCGAGCCTGACGCATCTGGTAGAGCTCTTTGCGGATCTCACGAACGCGATCCTGATCGCCCGCTTCTTTCGCTTCCTTCATCTCTTGTTGAAGCCCTCGAGCCCGCTCTTTGGCGGCAGCTCGTTTTTCGGCCGACGGTTTGGCCGACGATTTGTCGGTGGCGCCGTCTTCCTCCGCCCAAGCTGTGTTCATGGGCGACAACGTGATCGTGCAGGTCATCACGATCAGGGGGCAAAGAATCGATGCCAGCTTTCTCATAGCGATGTTCCTTGTTCGAATTTCTCGATGGCAAAACGTCTGTCGGCGATGCGGGTGGCTCCTGTCTTCGGCCCTCGTCATCGGCTTGATGAGGTAGCCAAAGCCGGCACCGCGTGCGGGAGGTGCCTCCCTTACAGTACATAGAACCCCAGCCGCTGGCCAAGGTTTCGCTTGGAGTTCCGTTTTTTGGGCGGAACGATGATTTTTGGCCGGGAACGCCGATCTTCTCAAACCACCGGCCTGCCGAGAAACTGCCGCAATAGGGCTATTCTAAGAGTGGCTGGGCCAGGCCCGCCGCGATCGGCACGAACAATAGAAGCGGGCACCAGGCAGCCAGTGCCGGACTGAGCGAGAGGTGGCTGCCGAGGTACTCGCAGCCCATGATCACGGTCAAGAAAAGCACCACCAGCAGCACGCAGTTGCCGACCGCCAGCAGCATATTTCGGGTCTCGCGGGTCAGTACCAAAGGCAGACCGAGGAACAGCAAGGTGACATCCAAAATGGGTCGTACGATGCGGCCGTGGATTTCCACTCGGACATCGGCCCCGTAGTCGTTGCTGGCGTTGTTCATGCCGTCGATCAATTGAAAGACGGAAGCGTATTGTCGCCAATGCTTGCCACCGGTGAGCCGGTCAATGTCGATGCCAGTCGCGATGAAGCATTGGCCCGGCTCGAGCCAGTCGTTGTCGTGAGCGGTATAAACGACCGGTTTCTGCCCGAGGTAGAGCGTCGGTTTGTCGTTCATCTTGGCCGCGTCCTCGACATCGTGCAACAGATAGCCCATCGGGTGTTGAGAGTTGGCGAGAACGAAGTCGGCGTCCTTGGAAGAGACCTCGCGACCATATCGTTGGAGCGGTCCCGAGGGCATGTGGAATGTCGGCTCGACCAGTTTCTTATCGCGAACCTGGGCCCCTTTCGCGGTCAGGAACAGGTCGGTTTCGTTGTCGTACCTTGGCGTGACATCGCGTATCCGGTCTTCAGAAAGATCCTGCGCGTTGAAGCTCAGCTGATCGATCATCGAGGGAATAATAAATTCGCGATTCACGGCCGCCAACAGGCACATCACGATGCCGGCAAGCATCACGCAGCGAACGATGCGGGCCTTGCGAATGCCTGCCGCCATGAGCGCGGTCATTTCGTTGTGGCGGCGGAAGGAAGCGATGGTGAACAACGCCGTGATCAGCACCAAGATGGCGCTCACCTGATCGTAGAACGCTAGCGATCGGCAGCCGTAGTAGGAAAATACGGTGGTCAGGAACCCGCCGTTGCCTTCGGCGTAGGTGGCCAACTCGTCGAAGTTGTTGACGCTGTCAGCAACAATATAGAGCCCGGTGAAACTGCAAAAGAAGATGCAGAAAATCCAGGTGAACTGCCGCAGCAAGTAGCGATCGATGGTCAGCATGGCGATCCGTCTGAGCTGTCCTGTTTCAAGTCGATGTCCATCCTGGACATGCGAGGTATCTGTCTTGTTGGGCGGGTATCTCTTGGGGCCGAGTGGCGATTCGGCCTGTCGTTATCCTACGGGGGCTTTCTCGGCCATGACGTCCGCGACTGCGCGGGCTAACATCTCGACGCCCTGGGCAATGCTCTCGGGCGACTGCACGCCGAAGCTCAGCCGCAACGTGTTCTTCTGCAGGGGGGCTCCTTCGCCCGGATAGCAATGCACGCCTGGCACGTAAAGCACGCCTTCTTCGAGTGCTCGTTGGAACAACGGACCATCGGCGCCGGTGTTGACCGACTCTGGCAGCGTCATCCAAACGTACAGACCACCACGGGCTGGCAACCAATGAACGTCACTCAGCGACGAGAAGTGTTTCTCCACGGCGGCCAGCGTCGCTTCCAGCTTCGTGCGGTAACTTGCTTGAATCTTCGCTACGTGGGCGTCGTATTGTCCTTGTCGCAACACGGTTGCCATCAGCCGCTGATTGAAGCAGGGGGAACCAAAATCGATGTCGCCCTTCTGATTGCAAACCGGATCGACGAGCGCCGGCGGCAAGATTGCCCAGCCGATTCGCATGCCAGGCGAAAAACTCTTCGAGAACGAACCGGTGTGAATCACCGTTTCGCCTTCTGGGTCGAACGAGCTGATGCTAGGAACATCTTCGCCGTAGTAACCGAGTTCCCGGTACGCGGTGTCGTCGATGACGTGAATGATGCCATCGGTCGCGTAACGCTTGGCCATTTCCAGGATCTGCTGGCGACGTTCTGTCGGAAGCGTCGCCCCAGTTGGGTTGTCGTAGTAACTGGTGACGTAGATCGCCTTCACGCGGGCCAGTTCACCGCTGGTTTGCAAGCGTCGCAGTTCCGCCTCTAGCGCCTCGGGGATCAGGCCGTCGTCGTCCACGGCAACGCCGACCATGCGTGCCCCAATGTTCTGCAGCGTGCCCAGGTAGACGAAGTAGCAAGGCGAAGCACAGAGCACGATGTCGCCCGGATCGATGAGTGTCTCGCCGAGCAGATGGAGCATCTGATTGCTGCCAGCGGTCAGCACAACTTGGTCGACCGAAAATCGTCCGCTCGCCGGATCGATACGGTCGGCTGCACAGTGCCTGGCCAGAATCGCTTCTCGCAGTTCCAGGTCGCCGACGGTCGTGCCGTATTGCAGCGCCGCTTGGGCTTTGGCAGCGTCAGCAAATGTCGCTTCGCTCGCAGCGGCCACCACCTCTACCGGTAGCGTTTCCGGATCGACAAACCCGGCTGCCAGCGAGATCAACTCCGGTCGCGCAATCGTCTCGTGCATCAGATAGCTGATCGGCTGCGGTGCCGCCTGCTGAGCACGTTTTGATAGGCGAGTTGGTTGAGACATGATGCCTGGTAGTTCTGGATACTTCGTCGTTCTGGGGCGATGCCGCTCGTTGTTAGCGTCCGTCGATAGCGCAGTCCTAGCGCGGCTGTCGGCGCATGCCTGCAGCTGCGCAAGTATAGGCGGAGTGAGGATTTTGGGTCAACGTCGACAGCCTGTTAATAGCGGCGCTGGAGAGCGCTATTGATGACTGCTATCACCGCCGGTTTCATGTCCGCCTGTCGAAAATGTGATATTCAAGAATCTCGCCAATAAACCGAACAAAATGAGGTTCTTCGTCCCTCCGTCCGTTATGCTAACAGACAAAGATGCGGGGCTACTTTTGGTTCTCTTCGGTCGGCTTCGCCTTAATTATATTCCGCCCAGGGTGGGTCGCTTGATGGGCATCACCACGCCAAGATCGAATGCAGCGTCATATGTCGTGCGGGCGTTTCCTCGGCACTGCACCACCGCGGTTCGCTGGTTCGCCCAGTCGGCGACCGATCTCGTCTTTCCGCCAACGTGTGTGTTGTGCCACGGCAGTCTGACGGTCGATCCGGTTGAGCCGCCGGTGCAGCCAGAGCCGCCGCCACAAACAGACATCGCTGCCGGCCGTACCGCGCAAAGAAAAATCTGCCCGGGTTGCCGCGTGCAACTGCTTGGCATCCCGCAGTCCCGTTGTCTGCGGTGTGGAGCAGTTGCGCTTACCTCTGGCCAGCAAGCCTGCCGCGAATGTCACCAGCAGTCGTTCCATTTCACCGGCGTCTATCCGTTGGCCAGTTATATGGCCGAATTGCGAGAGGCCGTGTTGTTGACCAAGCAGAGTTCGCACCGCATCGTCGCCCGTGCGCTCGCGGAGCTCTTGCTCGAACAGCGCCGCGATGATCTCCTTTCACTCCAGCCGGATCTGATCGCCGCCGTGCCGATGTACTGGTCGCAGCGGCTCCGTCGCGGGATAAACGCGCCCGAGGTGGTGGCCGAACATCTGGCGCGAGGGTTAGGTGTTCCGGCTCTGCCACGACTCCTAGTCCGTCATCGGAACACCGAGCCGCAAACGAATCTTCCGCCGGAGAGTCGCTTTAAGAACGTCCGCGGAGCCTTTCGGGTCTCGCGGCGATACAAGCTAAATCAGGCTCGGGTTTTGCTGGTTGATGACATTCTCACGACCGGAGCGACCTGTAGTGAAACCGCTCGCGTGCTGCGAGACGCCGGGGCCGCCGAGGTATTCGTCACGGTGTTAGCGAAATCGACCAGGCCGGCGACCTGAGTTGGCGACGTTTATCGCTGGTGCATCGGCCCTCCGCACGGCCAAAATCGCCAGAATTTCGCTTCAGATCGCCACCGCTAGGATTGTAATTGGGCGATAAGTCTCAATAATTGGGAAACCGATCGAGCAAGCTCACGTCGCTTGCCGATCCAACCTTAAGTACGATCCGAATCCAACGTGTCTGGCTGGCGGCAGACGCATAAGCGGAGCTTTATGTTCGCATGACTTCCGACTCATCCACTCCCACGCCCGCTCCGCGCAAATCGCACCCGTTTCGACGGGCGGTCCTTCGCGGCTTCGGTGTGATGCTCCCGCCGCTTTTGACGATTGTTATCTTTCTCTGGATCGGTAGCACGGTAAATCACTACGTGCTCCGCCCGGCCAAGTGGATGGCTCGCGAAGCGCTGGTGTGGGTCAACGACGATACCTACATTGTTGAGCCTGGCGTGGTTCCAGATAAGCAGCGCATCGAGGACATGGCAGAGTTGCACCCGGAGGTCTTCCGCGACGATCCCCGGGCAACGCGTCAGTTCGTGCCACAGGAAGTCTTCAATCTCGTCAACGAGAATCTCGGCAATCAGCCGATGCCGTACTCGGGCCAGGCGGTGTACGAGATGTACATCGACCTTCGGTTCCTTAAGCCAACGGTCGTTGTCCCGGTCTTCACCTGCATCTTTATTTTGGTGATGTATACGCTGGGCAAAACGCTAGCCGCCGGTATTGGTGCCTGGTTCCTCGATACGACCGAACGCGGCATTAACCGTATTCCTGTCATTCGCAACGTCTATTCGTCGGTCAAGCAAGTCACCGACTTCATCTTTGGCCAGCACTCGGTGGAATACACCCGCGTGGTGGCGATCGAATATCCTCGCAAGGGAATCTGGTCGTTGGGCATGGTGACCGGCGAAAGCATGGCCGACATCCGTTCGGCCGCTAACGAACCGCTGCTCTCCGTCTTGATTCCGACGTCGCCCGCGCCGTTCACCGGGTTCACGGTTACGATCAAGAAGAGCGAAGCGATCGATCTCAACCTGACCATCGATCAGGCCTTCCAGTTCATCGTTAGTTGTGGTGTCGTTGTTCCGCCGCATCAGCTGCAAGAAGCCCTGGCCGAATCGCAGCCGGCCCTGCCAGGAGCGAGCGAAGGGGAAGCCGCCGGTGGAGCCGAGATGCCGACTGCCGCTGGTAGTTAGCTTCTTCGGTGCGTCTGTTGGCATACACATCGCCATGCCTCTCTCCGATCTTCACTATGTCCAACTCTTCGACGATTCGACTCGGTACCCGTGGTAGCGCCTTGGCACGTACGCAGGCGAATTGGGTTGCCTCGCAGCTGCGAGACGCCGGCCACGATGTCGATTTGATCGAGATCAGCACCCAAGGCGATGAGAAGACTTCCGTGTCGGTCGCCTCTTTGGGAAGTGTCGGTGTCTTTACCAAAGAGATTCAGAGGGCGCTACTCGACGACACAATCGACCTGGCGGTTCATAGTCTGAAAGACCTGCCAACCGACTTCATTGAGAACCTCACCCTTGCCAGCGTTCCTCCTCGCGAAGACTGCGGCGACGCCCTGATCTCCGCCGGCGATGTTTCATTCGAGGACCTGACCGAGGGAGCACGCATCGGCACCAGTAGCCTCCGGCGCTGCTCGCAGTTGTTGCATCAACGGCCCGACCTCACACTTTGCGATATTCGTGGCAACGTCGACACCCGATTGCGGAAACTGACCGACGGCGAGTACGACGCGATCGTGCTTGCCGAGGCGGGGCTCAATCGGCTTGGTCTTAGTGAACATATTACGGAGGTGCTTCCCAAGGACTGGATGCTGCCTGCGGTAGGGCAGGGGGCCTTGGGCCTGGAGACTCGCACCGACGACGAGACGACGCGAGCTGCCGTTGCGACGCTCGACGACGCGGCGACGCATAGCTCGGTGCTGGCCGAACGTGCCATGCTGCTCGCACTGGCCGGTGGCTGTCTCGCTCCGATCGGAGCTTGGGGACGTACCGACAGTGACACGCTTCTTCTCGATGCGGTGGTGCTCAGCCGCGACGGCAAACAGCGAATTGCCGCGGCCGATAAGGCGGAGCTTCCCGCCGCCGGCGAACAGGCCGCTTCGGCAGAGTTCGCAAAAGAGCTCGGCCGCACGGTCGCTAAGCAGCTGCTCGACCAGGGTGCCGCCGATCTGATTGCCGCCGCTCGGGCCGAGTAGAGTCGCTTCTTAACATCTCTTCGCTTGCCATTAGGCGGCCGATTCGTTTTACTTCAGGGGTAATGCGTGCGCGGCTTGCGTGCGTCGCCCGGCAAACCTCTTGAGCAGCAAATCCATGTCCCGATTTCATCGCCTGTCGAACTTCACGTTTCTTTCTCTTGCCTGCCTGCTCTCGATCGTGCTGCACTCGCAGTTCGCGGTGGCCGATGACTGGCCGCAGTGGCTCGGCCCCAAGCGAGATAGCGTCTGGCGTGAGAAGGGAATCGTGCGTGAGTTTCCGGAAGATGGTCCGCCGGTTCTGTGGCGAACACCGATCGCAGCCGGCTATTCCGGGCCCGCCGTGGCCGCGGGACGCGTCTACGTGACCGATCGCAAGCTGCCAGAAGGCGAAAGCAATCCTTCCAATCCATTCGCCCGCGGAGAAACGCCAGGCAGCGAACGCGTGCTCTGTTTGGATGCCAAGAGCGGCAACATTGTCTGGAAGCACGAGTACGAATGCAAGTACACGGTCAGCTATCCTTCTGGGCCGCGGACCACGCCGCTGGTCGCCGATGGCAAGGTCTACACACTCGGCGCCGAAGGGCATCTGTTTTGTCTTGATGCCACGCGCGGAACGGTCGTTTGGTCGCGAGAGCTCACCAAGGATTACAAAATTGAAACGCCGCTGTGGGGATTTTCAGCCAGCCCGCTGTTAGACGGCGATCGCTTGATCTGCATTGTCGGGGGCGAGGAGAGTGTCGTCGTCGCTTTCGACAAGAACACAGGAAAGGAACTATGGCGAGCCTTGTCCGCGACCGAACCCGGCTACTGCCCGCCCATGATCTACAGCGTGGGCGGACGCCGGCAGCTCATCATCTGGCACCCGCAGGCGGTCAACGGACTCGACCCCGCCAGCGGTGAAGTCTATTGGAGCGTTCCCTTTTCGGCCCGTTCCGGCTTGTCGATCGCCACGCCGCGCGTGCTCGGAAACCGTTTGCTCGTCTCCTCATTCTACGAAGGTTCTTTAATGTTGGAACTGACCGACGAGAAACCGTACGCCCGCGAGGTCTGGAAGAGCACCAGTCGCAACGAACGCAATACTGACAAACTGCACGCCTTGATGTGTAGCCCGTATCTCGAAGCGGGGCACATCTACGGGGTTTGTAGCTACGGCCAGCTGCGTTGCCTTAAGGTCGATACCGGCGAGCGACTGTGGGAAAACCTGACTGCCACCGGCTCGACCGGCAGCACGCGCAGCCGCACCGACCGCTGGGCCAACGCCTTCCTAATCAAGAGCGGCGATCGCTTCTTTCTGCCGAACGAGAAGGGAGACCTGATCATCGCCAAGATGAGTCCTGCGGGGTACGAAGAAGTGAGCCGTGCCCATCTCTTGGAACCGACCGACCCTTCGCCCGGCCGCGATGTCGTCTGGTCCCACCCGGCCTTCGCCAATAAGGCTGTCTACATGCGGAACGACAAAGAGATCATTTGTGTCGACCTGGCGGAGTAATGGGGGGAGCGGTGCGGCTGAGCGTCCCGGTGGGCCTTGGGAGGCGGTTGACCGCAGGCTGCGGTCTCTATTCGCGAGTAGGTGGACTGCGTTGTTTAAGCTGCTCTATTTGTAGGGTAAAGTGGGTGCCACTGGCTCTGCCAGTGCCCTTGTGATAGTCGATGCAGCAAGTGCTGATTTGAGTTCCTGGCCCACGTGATTTACAACCGACGGGCATGGCAGCCAGCAGCCCACACCGTAAGAAAGTCAAGCACTTTCACGAGACTGGCCATCTTCACGAACTGACATTCTCGTGTTATCGGCGAATGCCGTTGTTGACGAATGACGATTGGCGACGACGACTTGCCCGTTGTCTCGACGTTGCGGGACAGGAGGAGTCGATCCGACTGGTGGCATTCGTGTTCATGCCTACTCACGTGCATTTGTTGACGTTGCCGCTGTCAGACTCGCCGAACGTGAGCCGGTACTTGGCTCGAATTAAGCAACCACTTTCAAAACAGGTGCGTGAACAGTTGGGAGTCGGTCGGTCAAGGCTTCTTGATAAACTGACCGTTCGTGAACGGCCTGGCAAGAGCAGCTTTCGTTTTTGGCAGCAGGGTTCTGGATACGATCGAAATCTGTTTACTCCGTCCGCGATTGAAGCGTCGATTGACTACATTCACGCGAATCCGGTTTGCGCTGATCTTTGTGGGAGAGCTGTCGACTGGAAATGGTCTAGTGCTAGATACTACATTGGTGACCCGCCGAAGCAGCAATACGCGGACTTGCCCAGGGTTGAGTGTCTACCGCCGGATGCATTTGAAGAGTCGGTTTCGTGACGGTGACGAAGAGCACTGGCAGAGCCAGTGGCACCCAGGTGGCTATTATTTGTGTCGACCTGGCGGAGTGATGGGGGACGTCGTTCAATAAATGTTCGGCGTGTGTTCCATGTCTATTCAGGTTCTAGGCCGATGCGGTGAGCCGCTTTCTTGTTTGTTTTGAACCCGGCACCTGTGGTAGGGTGGTTCTTGTTGTTTATTGTCGCGTTGAATCGTTGTTGCGGGACGGTCTCCCGACCGTCCCGCTGGGTCGACCGCAGGTATCCCCTTTCAGCCGTGCGGAGCTTTGGAGACCTGCGGTCGCCTCGGTGGGCTGGTCAGGAGACCTGCCCACATCGGTGTAGCGGCAACAATAACTCCGTTCTTTGACAACTTGGATAAAAAATGAATCAGCGGTGCCATGCTCACCCTTGGGTGAGCATGCCGCCGTTGCCTTTTCTTCTGCATGCCCACGTGAACGTGGGCATGACCCTGGCTTCGCCCTCCCCAGGATAGACCGACTTTTTTGGCGTCGGCGGCGTGAGCGGTGTATTAATCGTAAGGTCAATTGCCGTAGGGAGTTGCAGTCAGAAGCGGTGGAATTCACCGTTGTCGCAAAGTCAAATGCCCCAACGACTTGGAGTTTTTTGACCCCAACCCCGTTTTCGCCCCTGCGGCAAAAAAAGTCGCCGCTCTGGCGACTCAAATCGGCACCACTAACCGGCCTGACGCAGGGCCGTGACGATCTGCGTGCGAGCGGCCTGAACACCTGGCACGATGCCGGCCACGATGCCCACGGCCACCGAGACAATCGCTCCGGTGATGGCCAGTTCGGTCGACGGTCGGAAAGCGATCGTGACCCCTTCGGTCGAGACGGCGAAACCGCTGAACGCCAAAAAGGCGAGGCCAAGCCCGATGCCGAGTAGTCCACCGGTCGTGCTCAGGAGCGTGCTTTCGCAAACGATGAGGCGGAAGATTCGCATCGGCCGCAGACCGATCGTTTGCAGAACGCCATGTTCCTTGATGCGATCCTGGACCGACATCACCGTGGTGGTGGCGACCAGTGCCAGGACAAGACCGACGCAGGCGTAGCCGAGGTAGTGGATGAAACCGATCAACTCGGCCAGATCGGCCAGCGTGTCGGTTTGGAACATTCCTTTGGTGCGTGTCGATGTCGCCACAGGGCCGGCCTTGAAGAGGGCATCAATCGACGAGGCGAGCACGTCGGAGTCGGCTTCGTCGGCCAGCTGCACTTCCAGCTGCGTGACAACGCCGACGTCGTCCTGGCCTTTGCTGCGTTGCAAGAAGTCGAGGTGCGTATAAATCAGGTTCTCTTCGGCACTCGTTTCCGAACGGAAGATGCCTTTGACGAGGACTGTGACTTCGGAAATGGTGAACTTGTCACCGACTTTGAGCTGGCGGCGATTGGCGACCGAATGACCGACGAGTGCCCCGTCGTCGTTGTTTTCAAAGTCGGACCAACCGCCTTGTTGCAGCTGCACATCGCGCGAGGTGGTGAGTTGATCGGACGGAATGCCGTGAAACACGATTGCGTCGAGACTCGCGCGACAACTGTTGGTGACGACTTTGACCGGGACCACGTCGGCCACGCCAGGCAGCTTGGCGATTTGCCTGGCGTAATCTTGCGGCAGACGGCTACTGGTCGGGCAGAAGCGGTTTTCCTGGAACACCACCAGTGTGCGCTGTGCCTGTTCGTCTTCGGTGAGTTGAAGCAGCCCGTCTTGCACGGCGGTGACGAAGCTGAATACGAACAGGGCGACCGCCGTGCCGCTGATCGTGAGCATCGCTCGGGCGCGATGCCCCCACAGGCCTTTGAGCAGATAGGGCATGAATCCAAACATGGGGCGGTGAGTCCGGCTTCGTGTTGGTTCTTGGGCTTGGCGAGCGCTGGGTTAGGCGGCGTTGACCGCGGCGTTGGTTTCCGTTGGCGAAAGTTCACGCAACTTGCCTCGCTCCAGGCGAATCTGTCGACGGGCGATCTTGGCTGCATCGTGGTCGTGGGTGACCATCAGCAGCGTGATACCCAGTTCGTCGTTCACCCGGCGGAGCAGCTCGAGAATCTGTTCGGTCGTTTCGTCGTCGAGGTTTCCGGTTGGTTCGTCCGCCACCACGAGTGTGGGACCGGCGACGATCGCCCGAGCAATGCCCACGCGTTGTTCCTGGCCGCCGGACATTTGGCGAGGGTAATGCGAAGCACGATCGGTCAGGTTGACCGCCTCGAGTGCGATTTCGACTCGCTTGCGACGCTCGGCCCGCGACATCTTCAACAGCGAGAGCGGCATCTCGACGTTCTCGTAGGCCGTGAGCACGGGTATTAGGTTGTGAGTTTGGAAGACGTAACCGACGTGGGCAGCGCGCCAGTCGGCAAGCTTGCCTCGCGAGAGCTGAGTGATGTCGGTGCCGTCGACGAGGATTTCACCCGAGGTGACATTGTCGATGCCGGCGATCATGTTGAGCAGCGTGCTCTTGCCGGAACCGCTGGCGCCCATTAGCGAAAGGAAATCACCCCGGTGAACATCGAGGCTGACGCCATCGAGTGGCGTAATGGTTTGTTCGCCGTTGGCGTACTCTTTGGTCACGTTGACGACTTGCACGAGTGCCATAGGATCGATCCTTGTTTGATTGTCTCGCTTTGACTTGCCGTGTTATCGCCGGGTGGGGGTGGCTTCTTCGCTGGCGATGCGAATACGGTCGTTGTCGCGAAGGGATTCCCGGCCATGGGCGATCAGTTTGTCGGTAGGTGTTAGGCCACGAACGACTTCCACTAAGTCGTCCGTGCCGGCGCGACCGAGCTTGATGCTACGACGCTTGGCGACATTTGACTGTTGGTCAGCAACCCAAACATGGGCAGCACCTTCAGGGCCGGCCACGAGATGGCGCGGAATCAGCAGCCTCAGCGGTTCAAGGGCCACTTCGCCTTTCTTCTCTCGCTCCGGCGCGAGGAACTCGACATGGGCCAGCATCTCCGGTCGAATGACTTCCGGCGGATTGGCGATGGCGACTTTAACCTGCAGGGTGTTCTTGCGAATGTCGGCGGCCGACGTCACCGAGATGACTTCGCCGGTCAGGCGTTTGTCAAGCGACGCGGTTTCGATTTGGGCCTTTTGCCCAAGCTGGACCTGCGGTACATCCTCCAGGCGAACGTCGACGCGAACCTGCAGCTGATTGGGGTCGTACATCGTGACCACAGCATTGGCACCCTGTTTGGAATGCGAGCCGTGGCTGCTGACTTCCTGACCTGGCGCCGTTTTCACGGCCAGGATGCGACCGGCAATTGGGGAGCGAACGGTCATTCGCGTCAGTCGTAGCTCGGCGGTTTCTACCGCCAGGCGAGCACGTTCGTGGCGAGCCTTTGCGGCGGCCAGGCCGGCTACGGCATCGGCAACGCGGCGTTTCTCATCGAGCTTGAGTTCCAGCTTTTCGGCTAGGGCGTCGCGTTTTTGCACGACGGCGGCGAGTTGGCGTTTCAACACTGGCTCGCGTGCACGCAGAGATTGCAGCGTTGCGTCGGCCCCGGCCAGGGTGGCTTTAGCGGTCAAAAGGTTATGCCCGGCCAAGGCATTACCCGCATTCAGTTTCTTCTCGACGTCTTCACTAGCAAGTTGCTGTTTCTTTATGGCCGCTTCAATGGCGGCGGGAAAACCATTCAGGGTGCCTTCGACTTGGGCGAGTTCCGATTCGGCGCTGGCCAAGTCAGCCCGTAGTTGCACGGGGTTGGCGAAGGCGGCATTGGCGTTGGCGAGTTCTGCCTCGGCGGCCGCGATGTCGGCGTCACGCAAAGTCAGATCGGCACGGGCCTCGGCCAGGGCGATGCGGGCATCGACGTCAATGAGTCGAGCGATGACCTCGTTCTCCTTCATTGTCTGTCCAGCGACAACGTTGAGCTCTTGGATAACTCCCTTGGTTAGCGACGAAACGACGATAGGCATGGGGCGAGGTTCGATCCAGCCGGCTGCCTGAAAGAGCGTGGAGCCTTGCTGCTGGACAGGTGCCCTGGAGACGATCACTGGCACGACGGATACCTGTTTGGAAGGCAGGAAACTATCGCGAGCGGCCCAGCCTAGCAGGCAGACGAACATTAGCAGCAACGTGGCCGGCAGGACATAGCGGCTCAGCCAGCGGCGGCGAACGGACATGAAGTTCGCACCGGTGTCTGCATCGCGGTCGACCGACAGTTGGCTCAAATCAACATTGCTCATAGTGAATTCCGCAGTCGTGCTTGGTTAGTTCTTGATTGATGTGCTGTCTGCAAATCAGACCGACTTGATGCCTTCTACGACGGTAACTCGCATCGCTTTCATCGCCGGTGGCAGAGCCCCGATCAGCCCCAGCAGAAAGCCGGTTCCGCAACCGATGACCACCGCCAGGCTGTCGACACGAAGCACAAAGGCTCCCATCGTGAACCGTACGGCGGTGCCGTTGACAAGCAGGAAGGCGACGAGCGAGGCGATCAGCGATCCGGTAATCGAGAGCAGCACCGCTTCCTGGATTAGGCTCAAAGTGATGGCCCGTCGACGAAAGCCCATCGCTTGAAGAGTCGATAGTTCACGCACGCGGCCGACCACCGCACCGTACATCGTGTTGAGACCTGCGAAGACGCCGGCTCCGGCAATTAGCCAGACGACAACCCAACCGAGCAAGCGAACCGGTTTGTAATGCTGTTGCAGCGAGGCGTAGAACTGGGCCTCGCCGATCGACTTCAGTTCCAGGTCGAGCCGTTCGCTGCAGAACATCTCGACGTCGGCCAGGGCATCGGGTCCCGGCATCTTCATGGCCACCAGGCTGAGATCCTGACGCTTGAGAGCCGATTGCATGTCGGCCAGCGGGCACCATAGTTCAGATTCAAACGCGGAACCATCGGCCGCGAACTGACCGCTGACTCGCCAGGTGCGACCCTCAAAGGTAACCATCTGTCCGATGGCCAGGGCACGCTTTTCACAGCCGAGCTTGGAATGGGCCAGTGAGCCGACGAGGACTTCGCCTGCTTCGGGCCAATCGCCAGCAGTGATTTGCACTTTGCTACGAACCTGCGGAGCGGCAGTTGTCACACCGCGAACCAGGCCCAGCCGTTTGTTCTTGTCGAGGCCGACAGCGATTCGCGATGCCAGGTAAATCTCGGGTGAGATCTGGCGAACGCCATGCTGTTCGCCGATGCCGCTTAGGCTGGCGGCCAAGAGATCGGGCGTGCGGCCAGGAATGGCGGAGTTTTCGATATCGGCGCCCGAACTGATGGAGTAGACCAGCACGACATCTTCATCACCGCTGGCGGCGAGCGACGCTTCCAAGCCGCGAATGAAAGCCACCACGACGAATACCAGTAGAATCACGGTGGTCAGTCCCGCCATGGTCAGCGCAGTGCGCGTGGGGCGGCGCATCAAGTTGCGAACACCATATTCCCAGGGTAAGACTTTCATTCGGCGATAGGCTGAAAAGAACCAAGTTGTAGGCGAAGGCTGGCGCGGGTCTGCCAGCGGAACGATGGTGCACTTAGCGGCAGGACGGCCAAGTTATTTCCGGACGAAGAACCCGGTAGCGGCGACCGAGAAGCTGTCCTTGTCGCGTTGCACCTTTCCTTTGACAACGACCATGTCGTTCTCGGCCAGGTCAAACAGCTTGCGGGCATCGACGGGCAGTGTGCGGCCTTTTTCGTCGACGATCTTGACGAGCGTCGTCATATCCTTTCGCAGAGCGGCACAGCAGTCGTCGAGGCAAACCTCACCCTCGGCCGATTCGGTACCGTCGGCAACCACAGTCATAGCGGCGTCGATGACCATGAAGGCCGAACGTCCATCAATCCAGGGATTCTTGCGACCGCCGATGCGACCGAGCAGCACGATGTCGTCCTTGTCCTTAGCATCTTCGCGGGCAATGATCACCCCAACCGCTTCGTCGGGCTCTTCGGCAAGAATGAACTTTGCCTTATCGATCGACGCAATGGCGGCGTCGTTGCCGGCGGTCGAAGGCTGACCGCAACCGGTGACGACGGCCGTGACAATCATCAGGGCACTGGCGATGGTGGTACGCAACATGGGGTTACTCCTTAGCATGCGGGCGAATTTCCGGGGCTGCTGAGATGGTGTCGCACTCTCAGCCGCTACACGGAAACAGGCTTAGAAGGTTGGTTTCGTCGTGAAGGTTCCGCTCGGACCGGCTAGGCGAAGCGGCACGTTCTTGGACTTCTCAATTGCGACCCAAATGGCTGCCGGGGAGAAGGTCGTTCCGGCGGTGGGGGCAATAATCAGGGTGTTCTTCTTGACGTTGGCCCGGACTTCCTTCACTCCTTTGACCGCGTAAATTCTGGCGGCAATCTTCTTGGCGCAGCCGGCGCAGTGGATTTCCTTGACCTCAACGGTCGTCCAGTTTGTCTCTTCGGCCATGGCGGTGCTAGCAAAGGCAACTAACAGCATGGCCATGACGGCCATGGTGAATTTCGATTTCATCGTTCCCTCCGATCGATGCTTGGGTGGTCGCGGGATATGTGATATTTGGATCAATGTCTTGATAGATTTGCCCGCTCAGTCACAACGAAAGCGCGCAGCGCGAGCCGGCTGTGAATCGTTATCGGCCGTGACGATCGTGCCGCTTAGGAAATCGATGCGCTGCACAAAGATTGCAAGTGCATGAGGGACTTGCTGGCAGTGCGCGCATGCCGCGACGGAAAGTAGGCTGCCCACATGTTGGCAAGGCCGGTGAGGAGCAGGGTTGACCGATCGACTATGGGTGCCACTTCTATCGAAGCTTTAGGCCGCCATCGCTCGCCGGTCTTGGCAGAACCACTCGACGGTTTCGGCTAGTCCCGCTTCCAGGTCGACGCAGGCTTGCCAGTCGAGGAGTTCCTGGCTCTTCTGCGTGTCCAGACAACGTCGCAATTGACCGTCTGGCTGAGAGGTGTCCCACACAAGCTCGCCAGTGAAGCCGGTCAGCTTGGCGATCAGTGGCACCAGATCGGCGATTTTGATTTCGCGGCCCGTACCAAGGTTGATCGGCGTCGGGTGGTCGATTCGTTCGGCACCACGCAAGATCCCTTCCGCGGCATCATCGACGTGAAGAAACTCGCGCGATGCGGCGCCCGTGCCCCAGCAAACCAGCTTGTCCGCACGCTGCTCAACGGCTTCCACGCACTTGCGGATCAAGGCGGGAATTACGTGGGAGGACGCCGGATCGAAGTTCTCGCCCGGGCCGTACAGATTGACCGGCACGAGCAACGCACTCGGCAGGCCGTATTCTCGCTGATAGGCGTCGAGCATTACGAACAGGCTCTTTTTCGCCACCCCGTACGGGGCGTTGGTCTCTTCCGGATAGCCTTCCCAAATGTCCGACTCTTGGAACGGGACGGTGGCGAACTTGGGGTAGGCACAAACCGTTCCGACCTGCACGAACTTTTGGATGTTGTTGATTCTGGCATGCTCAATGAGGTGGAGCCCCATCGCCATGTTGGAGTAAAAGAATCGCCCCGGTCGCTTGCGGTTTGCGCCAATTCCGCCGACTTCGGCGGCCAGGTGTAGCACGATGTCGGGCTGGAAGTCCCGGTACATGTCGGCGACCGCTTCTTCCTGCGTCAGGTCATACTCGGAACTGCGGGGCACGTCGATCGCGCGGCAGCCACGTTTGCGCAGCTTCTCGCAGACCACGCGTCCTAAGAATCCGGCGCCTCCGGTAACGGTTACACGCGTATCTGACCAATCGACCATGGCGTTGACTTCCTATCGATGCGGGGGCGGGACTTCATGTCCCGATTCGAATGGGGAAACGTGGACGCAAGCGTTGCTGACCTGCCGCCCTTGCTGGGGCAGTAATACAGCCGATTGGTACCGAAAAACGCTCGCCGGGGTCAATATCGATGCAGCATCCGGATGGGATGAGTAGGGTGCTAGCAACGCGGATGGCTGGCCCGGTTGAAAACGGGAAAGCCTGGTGATTTGGCGTCGGAGATTTAGACGCGTGGTCGTATACTCGCGTACGCGTATTCCATAAGTGCCGAGCGAAGGGCTGCCGGTCGAGAATGAAGCACAGCGATGCTAGCGGTGGCGCGTCGATGAAGGAGAATCAGGGATGAGACCGAAACTCAGGGTCAAATACGTCGACTGCTACAACGCCTGGAATGATCAGGACAACCTGTTCACAAGATTGCTGTCGCAGCGCTACGACGTCGAGATCAGTGACAACCCGGATCTGTTGTTCTACCTGCCTTTCGGAACGGAGCACCTCAACTATCGCTGTCGGAAGGTGTTTGTGACGGGTGAGAATTTCCGTCCGGACTTTGCCGTCTGCGATTACGCGTTTTCGTTCGACTATCTCGACGACCCGCGGAATTACCGCCTGCCTCTGGCCCATTGGAGCCCGATTGAGCGGCCAGCAGACTGGGACGTCGACGAGGAAATCGCCAAGAAGACCGGTTTCTGCAACTTCGTCTACTCCAATCGCGGCTGTGTGGTTCGCAATCAGCTATTTAAGAAACTGAGCCGTTATAAGCGAGTTGACGCTGGTGGTCGGTGCATGAACAACATTGGACACCGCGTTGACAGTAAGTTGGATTTTCAGTCGCAATTCAAATTCTCGATCGCCTATGAGAACAGTTCGTATCCCGGTTATCTGACAGAAAAGCTGGCTGACGCGTTTCGGGCGAACACGGTGCCAATTTACTGGGGCGACCCACATGTGCAGCGTGATTTCAATGCGGCGGCGTTCATCAACTACTCCGATTATGGAAGTAATGATGCGGTGATTGAGCGCATTATTGAACTCGACCAGGACGATGACGCGTATCGTGAGATGCTCAGTCAGCCCTGTTACCCGAACAATGAGTTTCCTAAGACGGCCACGGACGAAGCCGTCTTGGCGCGTCTGACCGAGATTGTCGAGTCGGAAGCGGAGCCGGTTGCCGCCGGTACGCCGAGCTGGTCGACCAATTTGCGGTGCCGAGCGTATTACAAGACGTTTAAGTGGCGTCGCCGATTCGACCGTTGGAAGTACAAAGTGCTTCCGGTCTAGTCGGGGCCACGTGCCGCGACGATCGATCGAACGCCCTTATGCCGATTGCTTGAACGACACCTGGTAGAGTCGCTGATAGAGCTCACACCGGCTGGCTAGCTCGTCGTGAGTACCGATATCGACGATGCGGCCTTTCTCCATGACTAGAATGCGGTCGGCCAGTGACAACGTCGACGCCCGATGGGTGATGATGATCGTGGTGCGATTCTTGGCAAACCGTTCCAGGGCGTTGTGGATGAGCTGTTCGCTTTCGGGGTCGATCTGACTCGTCGCTTCGTCAAGGATCATCACTTCCGGGTTGCGCAGAATCGCGCGGGCCAAGCAGATCCGTTGACGCTGCCCGCCGGAGAGCCGGCTGCCCGCCTCGCCGACGTTGGTGTCGTAGCCTTTCTCGAGCTTGTTGACGATGAAGTCGTGTGCGTGTGCCTGTTTGGCGGCAGCGACAACCTCCTCGTCGGTCGCGCGCGTCGAGCCGTAGCGAATGTTGTTGATGACCGAGTCGTCGAACAGGATTGTCTGCTGGGTAACGATACCGATGCGGCGCCGTAGATCCGATAGCCTGGCGTCGGTAAGCGGTACATATCCTAAACGGATTTGACCCTCGACCGGATCGTAGAAACGGGGAATCATGTTGGCGAGAGTCGACTTGCCACAGCCATTGGGGCCGACGATGGCGAGCGTTTCGTCGCAGGCGATGGTCAGGTTGACGTTCTTGAGAACCGGTTCGCCCTCTTCGTAATGGAAACTCACGTCGTCGAAGACGATGGGGTCCTTTAACGATTTAATCGTCTTGGGGTTCTTCTTTTCTACGATCGTTGTCTGGCGATCGAGCAAGGGGAAGATACGGTCGGCGGCGGCGGCACCTGCTTGAATGTGGTTGAGAAAGCCTGACATCTTTCGCATCGGATCACTCGCTCCGATCAGGAAGGCGTAGAACGCCAACAGTGATCCTTGCGTGAGCGGTTTGGCCGACATTCGGAAACCGAATAAGTGGGTTTCTTCATTGAGGACCAAGTAGCCGCCCGCCAGAATCGAGATGCAAAGCACACCGATTCCCATGATTTCTGAGCTAAATTTGGTAAGCGAATGGTAGAACGTGATCTTCATCGCCTTGCGGTAAACTTCACGTGTCGTGCGGCGAAAACGATTCGTTTCTTGCTTCTCCATCGTGTAGGCTTTGACCGCGTAAATGCCACTGAGAGACTGCAGCAGCTGTCGGAAGAGGTGGCTCGACTCTTCCATGGCACGTCGGTTGGCCCGTTTGATCGATTTGGCCAGCGTGTAGGCGATGAACATCGTCAGTGGTGCGACTATGAGCGAGAAGACCATTAGCTGCCAGCTAACTAACAGGGCTGCTGTCAGGCATACGATTGCCTTGAGGGGTTCACGTATGGCCCGGCCAAAAAGAAATGAAATCGTTTCGCTGATCGTCGAGACGTCGCTCGTAAAACGATTCATCAGGTCGCCGGTGCGATCTCTATTGAACGCTCCCAGATCCATTCCCAGGGTGTGCGCGAATACCTGATTGCGCATCTGAAGCGTGGTCGTTTCGGAAAAGTGTCGCGCCAACATCATGTTCGTGACGAGGGTCAGGTTCTTGACGATCGTGCCTGCAAACACCAAGGCCACGATCAGAACCAGCGTCTCAAAGGGGCCGTCAGGAAGATAGTTTTCGATAAAGGGCTGGAAATAGCGGGTCGTGGCGATGACCTTCTCGTATCCCTCGATTTTGACATTGGCGAGTTCAATATCGGACTCGCGATTCGCCCCGGTGTCAGCTTCTTCCTTCCGTAGTCGTGCGACAGCGGCGACCAACTCCGCTTGAGCTTCCTCGCTTTCAGCAATTCGATCGGTCGCCCAGTCGTGCAGCGACTTTCGATGCATTACCGCTTCGACGAATGGGTAAACTGCACCAAAGTTCGCGCCCCAGAAAACGGCTACGACGAGCGAGGAGAGAATAATTCCGACAATAGTGAGACGTTGACGTAACGCCCGGCGGATAGCACGCCCAAGATTCTTCATGCTGCTGAGTGTCCGTGAGCAGGATTCCCTGCGAGGTGTGATAGCACTTTCTGTCCAGAGAGGCCCGGAACGCTACCTGTTTGCCGGAAATGAGTCAATGTGATCCTCCTCTGGCGTCAGGGGCTGACGGTGAAGTCCAGCCGTGACGTAGCTAGCGGTGCAAGCACGGTGGTCGTGAGACGCAGATCTCGGTCGGGATCCCGTACGGACGATCGCATGCCATCCGTTGTTGTGTCTGACGACATACGAAGCTACTATCCCGCATCCGTTTGGCCCGCATCCTCTCGGATTCGTCGGGGCTATACGTTCGTTGCCAGGATTGCTGCGGGACGTCATGTCGACCACATCGCGGATCCGCAATCGTGCTAAGAGGTTATTTCGCATGTCGCTTTCAACGCCGGTCTTGTTCTTGACGTTCAATCGCCCGGAGACAACGTCGCGCGTCTTTGAGCAGATTGCTCGTGCGCGGCCGTCGACACTGTTGCTTGTCAGCGACGGACCTCGTCCTGACCGTGAAGGGGAGCGCGAAAGGGTGGAGGCGACCCGAGCTCTGGTTCAGCAGGTCGATTGGCCTTGCGAAGTATTGACCGATTTTTCCGACATCAACATGGGTTGCAAGGATCGCATCGCCAGCGCCCTGGCCTGGACGTTCGGTCTCGTCGAAGAGGCAATCGTTTTGGAGGACGACTGTCTTCCCGACCCAAGTTTCTTCGACTATTGCGAGCAGTTGCTCGATCACTATCGCGATGATCGACGCGTCATGGCGATCACGGGGAACAACTTTCAGGCAGGGCAGTCTCGTACTCCCCACAGCTATTACTTTTCCAAGTACTTTCACTGCTGGGGATGGGCGACCTGGCGGAGAGCCTGGGAGTCCTTTGACCGAGAGTTGACCAGTTGGCCGGAATTTCAGGCAACCGGGGCCCTGGCAAGTAGCGCCGATAGTCGGCCAGAAGAAGAGTATTGGGATCGTATCTTTACGGCGCAACACGAGGGGAAGATTTGTAGTTGGGCCTATCCATTTCAGTATTCGTGTTGGGCACAGAGCGGTCTCACGGTCACGCCGAACGTTAACTTGGTAAGCAACATCGGATTCGGTCCCGATGCGACGCACACGACCAACGATAGTCCGCAGGCCAATGTTCCGGTTCAATCGATCGGCGAACTTCGTCACCCACCACTGGTGGTGCGAAACAAGGCTGCCGACCGTTATACGTTTGCAACGTGTTACCAGCGACCTCCGCGTCTTCGCCGGCTGCAACGCAAAATTCAGCGTTATGTGCTCTCCCGTCCTCGTCGATCCGCGGCTTAGTCTGCCGTTCGGAGAATCAATCGTCACATGTTGCACGCGGAAGCAAAAACGACGGCGACGCATAGGCCACCGCGGCTGCGTTCGGCTCAGCCCGGTCGACGGCCAGACAGCGAGGCGGATACGCAGATGCCAGACGTAGGGAGTGCACCTCGGATCGTCGTCGCCAAACCGTCCGGGCGGCTAGCGAATCAACTTTTTATGTTTGCTAGCCTGATCGCCTACGCGATCGACACCGGAAATCGGATCTACAATCCGGCTTTCTCTGAATATGGAGAATTCTTCGTCGGAACGTGTCGCGATCCGCTCTGTCGCGTTCCGCGGCAACGGTCACTGTTTTCGACGGGCGCTGCGTTCGCGATGATGTCCCGCCTAGGCCGGCTCTATTTCAGTCTCGCCAAGCGAATGTCGAGCCGGTTTACCGTTTACCGTTCGGGTGGTTTTCTAACTCCCCTCCGCGACGCGATCGTGGCCGCGAAACGAGATCAATCGAAGATTCTTGTTCTTTCCGAGGGTCGCTTCCACTACGGAGACAATGTCCTTCGGTACGATTCTGAGATTCGCGACTTTCTTCGCCCGATTAAGAAACACCAGTTGGCGGTTGACGAGCATCTGCGCGTGACTCGGGCGCGATGTGAAGTCCTGATTGGGGTGCATATTCGTCGGGGCGATTTCCGGGAGTACGAGGGAGGACAATACGTGCGTTCCGACCGAGATTTTGCCGAAGCTATGCAACGCACCGAGTGCCTCTTTCCTGGCAAGAAGGTGACGTTCCTTGTTTGCTCGGATGAGCCGGTTGATCCCTTGAGGTTTCCTGGCCTGGACACGGTTTCCGGCCCGGGGCATTTCGTCGAAGACTTGTATTCGTTGGCGGGTGCCGATTTTCTTATCGGCAATCCCAAGAGTTCCTACTCGATGTGGGCCTCGTATTACGGTGATGTTCCGTTCTGTGCTCTGGATGAATTTCCAGACGAGGTATCATTAGATTCTTTTCGTGTTGTCGATTTGGAGCGAGGTCACTAGTGCGTCCCCATTCTGCGTAGGTGTGAATGGAAGCGTGCGTAGGCCGTAACGGAGTACCGAGCGTGCTAAGCAAAATCGTTCCAGAATCGCTGGCCGGGCTTCGTCGGGTGTACTCAGCTGCAACCGGCAAGCCGACGCACGATCCTGCGCTGTTGCCACGCGATTTTGAAGGACAAGACGCGAGCGATTACATCCGTGGCCTTGTTGAGCGTGACGCTCCCTGTTTGATTTGCCGGTTCGGAGCGTTCGAGCTTGGTGCGGTGCGAATTCACTATCATCGCCAAGAGCAGGGCGGCTTTTTTCGAAAGTCGAGCCGCTATATTCGTGGCGAGATCGGTCCGTTTCTATGGGACCGCTCGGTGAGGTATCGGATGAGCAACAACGCTGGATTCTCGCCAGCGAGTCGAGCTGGCTTGGAACGATTTGGCCAGCAGATGCTTGCTGACATGGAGCAGATCGACGTGCTGGGTTCCTGGCTCGCAGAAGAGGCGTTGTTTCGCTGTCGTTATCCGGAAGCGAAGATTGTGCCGCTAAGAGACCTTGAGCCGTTTCAAAATCCTCGCCCTTGGTCGGCAGGGCTGAGTGGCCAGAGGGTGCTCGTTGTGCATCCGTTCGAGCAGAGCATCCGGACTCAGTATTCAAAACGGCGTGTGTTGTTTGAGGATCCAGATACACTACCCGACTTTGATCTAAAAACCATCAAAGCGGTGCAGTCCTCGGTGCAGATACCGAGTGAGTATTCCGATTGGTTTGATGCCTTTGAATCGATGTGCGATGAGATTGAAAAGACCGAATTCGACGTGGCAATCATCGGTGCCGGGGCATATGGAATGCCGTTGGCTTCGTTTGTCAAACGAATCGGCAAGAAAGCAGTTCACCTAGGTGGGGCGTCGCAGTTGCTGTTTGGAATCAAAGGTAAACGGTGGGACGATCGTGGCATGTATAACGAACATTGGACTCGCCCGTTGGCTGCGGAGGTTCCGAGAAACGCCCAAAAGGTCGAAGGGGGCTGCTATTGGTAGCGGCCGGCAAGTCACCTAACATTGTATTTTTCACGCGGGTTCGCCGTGTTATTCGATATCCTTAACGGTAAATTCGACTCGCGATAAAGCAGAGAGTGCGCGAAGGCCAATGGCTCGCTTTGTGATCATTGATAACTGGCTGGATGGTGTTGGAGGTCACAACTTCCAGTACGCCGTGGAGATGCTTCACGCCGCGGCGGCAGCCGGTTATCAACCTCACCTGGCAACGGCTCGTTCATTTCGCTTGTGTGACGAAATGCCGACGGACTGGCAAGTTCGGCCGGTCTTTCAGTACGGCTGGAGCCGCACGCATACCGTGGGAGTCGATGGGGGGCGAGAGTTTGCAATCGACAGTCATGGCAAACGACTCGACGAAACGGATTCGAGAAACTCATTGAATCTATTGTCGCGTCCCGTGGCAGCCGTCCGCGATGGGGTGTTGCGATATGATCGCCGGCGGCGAATGATCGCCTTTCGCGAAGGGTGCAAGTCGCTTTTCGATGAAATCGGCTTTCAGGCTGAAGATGTGATCTTCTTGCCGTCGCTTTCCGATTTTGACTTTATGGCGTTGGCGGGCTATCTGGCTGCCGAACCGAACAGCAATACACCCCATTGGCATTTGCAATTTCATTTCGATGTCTTTGATGGACGGCCACCTGACTTCGCATCACAGCGGCAACGTCAGGCATTGTTGGTGCGTCAGTTTTCCTCGGCTCTGGCGGAAATTCCTCGTCACCGACTTCACTTCTACGGGACAACGTCTGCGATCGCTGCACAGTTCAATCGTCTGAATGTGGGACGCTTTCAAGAGCTGCCCTATCCCTGTAGTCAAACGTCCGCTGAGCGACTTGCTTCCGCCGTTCTCGTGTCTAGTCCTTTGCGCGTGACCATGGCTGGCGGCGCGCGGCGAGAAAAAGGGAAACACGGGCGACTCGAACTGATCGAACGGATATCGCGCATTCCTCAGTTCGGCGTCGATTTTCAATTATGGATCCAAGGAAACTCCGGTCGACTTTCAGGTGGGCAAGCAATGTCGACCGGCTCGGCGGTTGCCGGGCGCGTCGACGGCGATCACACCGCACCCATCGTTGAGGTTGAGCATCCCCTGTCACAGCAGGATTACCAACGGCTGATTCATGATTCAAACATCGCTATCCTGCCGTATCGCAGTGAGCGATACCATGCGCGAGCGAGCGGCGTGCTTGTCGAGATGTTGGCTGCGGGAGTCCCCGTGATTGTCCCGGCTGGTAGCTGGCTGGCTTCCCAGATCTCTGAATCCAATTATCAATACCTGGACGAGTTGACGGAGCGATCGGAGGCGGTTCGCTCGGACTTGCCGCTTTCGTGGGCTTATGCCACTGACGAAGCCGCCGAGGAGTGTGCTACCGCCGATCCGTGTGAGATGCAATTGGGAGGGGCCGGCTACGAAGCGTTTGCGGAAACGGAGCTCGATGCTCCCGCTTCTGGTCTGATGGTGAGGTTTGCTTGGAAAGAATCCCGGCCAGGTTACTTCGTTCGATTGATTTGTGAGCAATTGGGTGATGATGGGACAGATGTTGTCGAACGATCAGAGTTGATCTTGGGACCCCGACCCGCTGGTGGGGACGTGGCGACGCTGGTGCGTTTGGCTCGTGACGCAAAACGCATTCGAATAACACTGGTAAACGCCTATAACGACCATGCGATGACGGTCGGTTCCCCCCAAGTGCTTGTTCTCGACGGCGTCTGCGAAGAATATCCGACCGGCAAGGTAGGGCTGATTGCGACTGATGCGATGCAGGTGCCGCGCCTGCTAGAAGAGATGGTCCGGCATTACGATCATTACCGTAGGTCAGCCATCGAATTCTCTGCCGTCTGGCGAATTGCGCATTCGCCATCGAGGACCGTTGAGATTCTCAGGCAAAATACGGATTCTCAAGACGCCGAGACGTGCGCGGCCTGATTTGCCGCGGCGACGAAGTCGGCTGCTCTAATGGCGACTCTCTGGGAGAGCTTCTTGCCGTCGTCAGCGGAAGACCGATGTCTTTATGGTGGGGGCGTCCAGCGGCGGTCGTGTGGGCTGATTAATCCGGCCATTCTGCATGACCGTAACACTCACGGGATTGTCCTGTCGGACAGCGAATCACTTGCGCATGTTGTTGGATCATGAAGAGGGAAGGCCTGTGAGCCTTTGGTCGAGTACAAAGTCCTTTCTTCGCTTACTTCGTAAACACCGTCAACGCAGGATGTTATGGAGTAACGCCCGGAGGGTGAGCTGCCAGAGAGAGACAGGAGGCGATGCGTTGACGAATTTCCCGCAATACTTGCTAACCGACCGTCGAATTGCTCGTTGATTGACAGTATCATCAGAGGGGATAGGATGGGACTATAAATACTTTCGTAGTCTATGTTTGAGCCCTCCCTGGTTGTTTTCGCGAGTGGGGTGCGGAGCGGCAACTCAAAGGCCCTTTCCGCGGCGGTCGAGAACGTAATTCCGGCTCCTTTTTGCTTCCACGTTCATGCAGAAATTTGAGTTGGGAATTAACGGGGCTTAGTCGGGCAAGGACGGGATTTATCCATGCCTCGTCCCTGAAGAGTTTGTAGTTAACTAGCTAAATGTCCAATTGAATCATTGGGATTTCTGAATCGATGAAGCGACTCAATCTGAAGTTCTTGCTATTTCTTCTGGTCCCCGTGCTATTGGCTGCTGTCGGCGCACACTTCTTGCGTGAGGGTAATGTCAAGAAAACGGAAGGCATGTGGCTTGAGAGTGGTCTCAAGGCGAAGGAAGAAGGTCGCCCACGGGAAGCACTTGAGTTGCTTTCTAAGTACCTGCGAGTCAATCGAGAGGATCTGGAGCGAGAGCAGATAGCGGCCCTACTTGCTGCCGATGTTTTCTTCTTGCCGGACGGTTTCAATAATCGCGATTTTCACAGAGCCAAGGACCGACTCCAGGCAGCAGCGCGTCGCACAACTTCTGATATTGAGAAACGTCGTGAACTGGAACAGCGTTTGATCGACGTGTTGGTGCGCGTAGGGCAGTTCTCAGTTGCTCACGAATACATTCGAGATCATCTCGCCGCCGGCGTCGACGATCCGAAGTTGTTGTTCACGGCTGCGCGCTGTGCAGCGGTGCTCAAACATACCGGCAAGGCCGAGAGCCCAGAATATTTTCTATGTAGAATCACGGGCTTTCTTCCGGATGCAGAGTCGGAACCGTTCTTCGACACGGAAGCGGCGCTCGATATAGGTCACATCGAGGCATTCGGGCTGTTGGCGGCGTACTATCGAGAGATCGATGGTAATCCAGGGCTTGCCGACGAAGTAATCAAGGGCTTGGTCGATCTGCATGGAGACTCTGACGACAAGGAAAAGGCTGCCCAGGCCCACCTTGTCAGGGGCATCTACCGCCTGAAACACAAGGCCATTACGGGGAACGAGATAGTCGACAAGAAAGAAAGAAAGCTGGCGAGGGCCGACATCGAAGCTGCCCTGGCGCGTAAGGAGGATTTTGAGGAAGCCTTGCTTACGCTCGCGGATTTGGATCTTGCCGAGCAAGACATCGAAGCCGCGAGAGCCAATTTGAAGAAGGCGCTGGAGTACCATCCGGGTTCGGTTCAAGGCTATGTGAGACTGTTGCGTCTTTTTGGTCCTAGTGAAGAAGAAACAGCCGAAGCGTTGGCTTTGATTGAGGAAGGGCTCTCTCATAATCCTGGTAACCCGGAACTGCTATGGCAAAAGTCGATGAAGCAGTTGGCGATGCGAGACGGGCCCGGCATGCGGAAAACGATCGACGAAATGTCCAAGACGGCGACCGTTCGAGCCCCGGTGGAGGTGGCAGAGGCGTTGTTGCCGATCTGCGATTCTGACTGGAATCGAGCGATCAATCTGCTCTTGAAAGTCCGACCTCAAGCAGTTGAGAATCCCGCGCTTCGGCGTCGGGTCGACCAGCACCTGGCGGATAGTTATCTGCAAACGAAGGAGTGGGATCGTCGGCTCGAAGTTCTTGATGAGATGAGACAGGATGCTGCTATCGGGGGCAGTGACGAGCTTTTAACGCAACGAGTTCATACCCTCATTCAGCTGCAGCGTATGCAAGATGCTAAGAACGAGTTAGGTCCTCGGTTCATGCGGGCGGCCACGCCGGAGGACGTTCCGGAGCAACTACGCGCCCTGGCGCAAGTCGTGGCTCGTTGGGAATCGAAGAATCGGGGAGCTCGCAGTGGATCGGGAGCGGGTGCGAATCCCGTGGATGGGGAGTCTCCCTTGCCGCCGGTCTCGGTGGACATCGCTGGTAATGCAGAGGATTGGCTCGATGACGACGATTACTGGGAGAAACTGCGTGGCAAATCGCGACAGATGCTTGTCGCGGGCAAAGTCGACGAGGCGCTGACGTTTTTCAAGAACGGCTTGGATCTTCAGGAGCAACGAATCAATCAGCTTCCGGACGCTGAAAAGGACGCTGCGATTGAGCCGTGGATCAATGGATACTACGCCTACATTCAGGTTGTTCGTCGATACAAGGATCGGGATGCGGCACTGGCGGCTCTCGACGAATTGCGTGAGAAACGAGGGTATACGCAGCGGCTTGTGATAGAGACGGTGAACGTCTTGGCGACGGAGTCGGGATCGGCGACGCGGCAGGCAATTCAGAAACTCGAATCGAAGATTCGTGAATTTCCCGACCGACAGCAAGCTCAGGCATGGGTCCAGTTTGGCATGGCATATCTCCGTGCTGGGGGAGCGAGCGGTCTTGGCGCTGCTAAAAATTGTTGGACGGAAGCCGCTAAGCTCGCGCCAAAGGATAAGCCTACGTTGCAGCTGTTGTTCGACCTGGCGCGGCAAGCACAGGACGAAGCTGGTATGCGGGTGGCCATCGAGCGGATCAAAGATGCTGTTTCCGAAAGAGATACGCTTTGGAAATATGCTCGCGCTCATTACCTGGTTGCGACAAGCGATCGTTCTCCAGGCAATTTGGAAGAGGCGGTTAAGCTCGTGGATCAAGCAATTGGTGAACGAAAGAATTGGGCACCGCTCTACCAGCTACGAGGGCACATTCGGGATCTGGACGGAGACTTGGATGGAGCACTGCTCGATTACGAGAACGCGCGTCGGCGTGGCGCCCGCACGATTCCGCTGATCTCACGTATTTTAGAGATGCGGATCGCACGGCAAGAGTATGCAGAAGCAGAAGCGGTCATTGCAGCCGTGGGCTCGACTTTTCCCGGCATTCAGCACCACGTAACCATTTTGAAGGTTATTCGTGGCGACGACGCCGAGGCAACCATGGAGGGAATCGCGAATATCCAGCAAGGGGAATCGAGCTGGGAGGCCTGGATACGTCGTGCTGAGATGTATCGCCGTGCCGCCCGAGGGCACGTCGGCAACAAGGAATCGGTCGCCGAGTTCTATGGAAAGGCCGAGAGTGCGTATCGTGATGCCGTCAAGGTTGGGCACAGTATTCCGCAGACATGGCTCGCGCTAATTGACTTCCTCGTTCACGCCAAACGTGATCTGGCATCTGCGGAACGAGTATTGAGAGCCGCAGAGGGGCGTTTGTCGGATGACGTCGCGCGACGTGTGTTAGCACAGGGGTATATCTATATTCGGGACTTCCCACAGGCGGAGCATTACCTCCATGCCATCTTGGATGCAGAACCTAACAATCTGAAAGTTCTTCAGGGATTAGCGGACTATTACTTGCGTTCCAAGCAGAATGACAAGGGTACGCAGCTTCTTCAACGGATGATCGCCCAGGGAGTCGAGGAGGATAGCGAGTCACGAAGCCGAATCATGTGGGCTCACAGAAAGCTTGCTTCACAACTTGCGAGCACGGGCGACCACAGTGATTTCATGGAGGCGCTTGCGGAGCTTGAAATCAACGAAGAGTTGATGTCGGAAAATCTGCAAGATCTATCGCTTCGCGCACAGATTCTGGCCAATCGCAATGAACCCCGCTATCGCCGACAGGCAATGCGTCTTCTGGAGCGAGTCTATCGAGCCGATCCTACGCTGTTGAACTTCGAATCCTCATTGTTGCTGGCGAGGCTCTACCAGCAAGACGCGTTGACGCCTTCCGACGAACGCTGGCGGAGATATAACCAGATCATGGATGGACTGCTCGACAGCGAGCGTGCCAGGCGTGAGAAACGGACCCCGGCACAGAGGGCCCAGCTGTTGGGACAGCTCAGTTCTGTGCTACTGGGACGCGGTAGCTTTGCCCAAGCTGCCAACAACATTCGGGCCCTTAAGAGTCTGGAGCCGGCGTCGCCACGATCCGTACGACTGATGGCAAAATGGCACATGGCGAAAAAGGATCCCGAGGCGGCTGCCAAGGAAATCGAAAGACTGGTTCCCAATAAGATCACGACCAGGAGTGCTATGCAGTTGCTGTTAGCCGCGAAGCTCTTCGACGAAGTCGGCATGAACGATCGAGCGGAACAGGCCTTTCGTCGACTGGCAGATTCGCATCCGTCCGGGCACGTGGAACTGGCCAAGTACCTCGCCGGACGAGACTTCGACCCTCAAGATCCTGAAGCTGTCGCCGCGAACAAAGAGGTGTTGGCTATCGCTGCCAAGATAGCCGAGAGTAAGAGCCCTCAGGATGTTGCCACCGCGTGCCGCATCGGCTTGATGGCCATCCAGCAGTTGGGAGACGATGCTTCACGAAGTGATCATGATTTGGTGGCCGAGTGGTTCAAGCGAGGTCAAAAAACGGATAGTTCGCTTCAGCAGATCCTTCAGCTTAAGTTGCTCGAGGGTGACTTCGCAATTTTCATTGATGATCAGGCTAAGGCGATCGCCATTTTTCGAAGGCTGCTTGATCGAGATGATATGAGTGATATCGAGAAGGGGCAGGTCGCGAATAATCTTGCCTATCTTCTCGCTGCGAGAGGAGAACGACTCGACGAAGCCGCGGAGCTTGCTGATCGGGCCCTCCGCCTGGTCGGCCCGAATGCCGGAATCCTGGACACGCGAGGTCTTGTCCACATCATGAAGGGCGAGTGTGATAAGGCGGTCCAACTCTTGCAGGAATCGGTTTCAATGGATGCCAGCATTCCTGGTTTTCCCGAGTACTCGCAGAATAGTGGCGAGATGCAGGCTCAGCTCTACTTCCACTTGGCCTTGGCGCACAAGTGTCTCGATGACCGTGACGCTGCCAAGGAGGCCTGGGAGATGGCGCAGGCTCGTGGATTCAAAGCGAGTGCAATGAAGCCGCTGAAGCGGGAAAAGCTCGACGAATTGCTGGCTTGGCTGACGCAGTAGCGGCATTAAATGCCCTAGGCCACCTTTTTCACCGAGTTTTTGTAGCTGGAAGTGTGCCCATTTCCGCCCGGCTAGGGGGCGTGGCGCCTTGCCTTGGCGAGCAGAAACTGTTCTAATGTAAGAGGTTAGATTAAAGGAACAGAAGTCTAACCGGGTCAGCGTCAGGGCAAGACACTACGTCCCACTGTTGCGGCTTCCATGAGAGTGGCCAACGTTTCCCTCGCCTCCCGAAAGTCCAGGTGCCTGGTGCTTTGGCAAGTACCAGGCCGTCATGCATTTTGCATAGGGCATCGGTCGATTATTTCTGCCGCCGTGCTATTTCTTGGCACCATCGCGGCGCACGGCTTTGCGGGGCCATGGCGACAGGGGCGTGACGGAAGAGAGATAAGAGAGCAGGCAAAATGAAGCGGTCTAAACAATGCCCTCGCCAAGGTCGGCGACAGGGTTTCACACTCGTTGAGCTCTTGGTTGTGATCGCAATTGTGATCATCTTGCTCGCGCTGCTGCTTCCCGCGGTGAGCAATACTTTGGCCACAGGACGGCAGACCGAATGTGCCAGTCGGCTACGCCAGCTGGGACAAGGGTTCCTTATGGCAGCGAACGGAGGTGAGGTGATTCGTTCCGACAATTGGTCGGAGACGTTGATTCCGTTTGCCGGTGACGACACCAGTCTGCTGTTCTGTCCGGACGACGTCGAGCTGGTTCAGGCCTCCTCTTATGGCATGAACGATCGGGCGCATCGTTTTGGCGATGAGGATGGCAGCCGCATTGTAATGCTCGACTATACCAGGCCGATTGCCAAGCTCGTGGTCAATTCGATCCAAGAACAGGACGGTTGGGCCGATGGTGTCGAGGGTTGGACGGAGTCGCACGCTTATGCTCCTCGCCATCTCGGGAGCATGAACGTTCTGCTCTACAACGGCAGTATCAAGGATTATGCGCCGGAGGATATCGATCCGCAGGTGTGTGAGCTCTGGTTGCGATATTGGCGCCCTGAGCGTGATACGCAATTCAATCTTGATAGTTGTAGTGACGTGCCGGGAGAAACCGGCGGTGATCCGTCGTCGAGTGACAAGCCTCCGATTGAAAATCCGGTTCCCCAATACCCGAATGACCCAACGGAATGCGCCGCGTTTGAGATGACGGTGGACAACCTGGATGCCGTGAACTTCACAAGCACGAGTTCCCCGGACAACGCGTACCCGGCGATGTTCCAGGGCTGGAATGGAACCTGGTATCCATTCTTTGGTACCCAGGTTCCGAAGTTCCAACAGCAGGCGATCCGAGAGACTTTGCAGGGATCGCCCTATTCCAGTAATTACTTTTCCGCTGAAGGCCACTGCCAAGAGGGAACGACGGAGGCAACGTTTACGTTCAATCTTCCAGAGACTGGGACGTTCGACGTTCATATTCACTGGCCAGGCAATATCCGGCATTCGGACGCCACGCCAATCAAGGTCTACGACGGCGATGAGGAGATTCACGACGAGAAGGTGAATCAAGAACTCTACTCAGGCGACTACGCAACACAGATGGGGCAGGAACCGCTTGTCACTGATGGAAGTCTGTCTTGGTATCACCTCGGAAAATACGAGACCAAAACGCGAACCCTTCGCGTCGTGGTATCCGCATCGACTGGCGTCTCACCCGGCGTAGAGGGTCTCACGCAGATGGCTGTCGCGGATGCGGTGCGAGTTTCTTGTGCAAAGGAACGGGTCTATGCGACCGACCGTTGTTACGGCTACAAGACGCCAGTCGTCGATGACGATGGCACCGATGCCAGCAGCGGATGGAACAGCATTCCCACAGAGGATGCTGTTGGTGGCAGCCAGAAGGTAGTTGAGCAGACAGGCACGGAGACCGAGCTGCTGACCTACTATTTCAACGATATCCCACCAGGGCAGTACAAGGTTTGGGTCCATTATGCGGCCGATCCGAGCCAGAGTAACGCCACGCCCTATTCGGTGTTTGATGGTGATACCAAGTTCCCAGTCATGAAGGTGGATCAGTCCACGCCCTACTCGGGGAAAGACTTGGATGGGGATGGTCGCCTTTGGTACGAACTCGGATATTACGATATTCGAACGGGATCAGCGCGGGTTGAGGTCGCCAGTATTCGGTATGCCAAGTGTGTTGCCGACGCGGTACGCATGGATTGTGCGATCGAATCATACGGCGATGATTACACCGACTGCGATAACAATAACGACATCTACGGCCGCCAATGCCGTCAGTACTACGCGGAAGACTATGGTGCTAGCGAGGAGACGGAAGAGGCCGTCAAGAATGGGCTCGGCTGGATCTCACGCCATCAATATCAAGGAGGCTACTGGAGCTTCGCGTTCAGTGCAGCGACATGCCCTTATATCGAGGTGCCTGAACCCTGTAGTGCCCCGCAGTGTGGCCAAGACGGAGAGCATGCGGAGAGTCGTGTCGCCGCCACAGGGTTCGCGTTGATGCCCTTCTTGGGCGCGGGATTCGGCCCCACTCACCCCGACTACGGAGAGGTCATCACGCAGGGGATTAAATACTTGATGAGTCAAGTCGGGGCTGATGGAAGATTGGTGACCGGCAATACTCAGGGTATGGGCTACGAGCATGGTATCGGTTCCCTGGCATTGATCGAGGCTCTCGGCATTTGCCGCCAGACAGGCTATGGCACCATTGATGCCAGCGCACTGGACGAATTGGTCAATCGAATTGTCAAGAAGACCTCCAACTGCAATGTTCCGATGGACGGCATTGTCGGGCGCATTGATCCGTGGGACGGTGTTTGGCAGCAGACGGGAGCCCATGGCGGATGGGGATACGGTTGTGCCGAGGAAGATGACACGACGGTAACAGCTTGGACGTATCAGGCGATGCTCGCCGCTCGTCAGCTTGGCATTCAATACGATGTCACGACGACGAAGAATCGAGTTCGGACGTATCTTAACTTCGTCGACCTGGAGCGGATTGATCAACCCAAGGACGATAATATTAACCGTAAATGGCATATCGGATCGGGAAGCCTGTCGGGTCCTTGGAACAGCGAAGAGAATCCACGGGGAATTGCGGGAACGCAGAGTTGGGTCGAGCCGTCTAGTGGACCGGCGACCGCAAGTTATCACTTTAGCCCAACCGATCCAGATGGTCAGCCAGTACCGGGTCTCTACACGGTGTATACTCACTTTGTTGCACGAGCAGGTCAGGCAACCAATACTCCGTACGCGATTTATGAGGGAGATAAACTGCTGACACAGATGCCTGTCAATCAGTCGAGAGCTTATCAGGGAGAGGACCTCGATTCGGACGGTCGGAAGTGGAAGAGTTTGGGACAGTTTGAGTTGAGCGGTGAGGAACCCTTGCGAGTTGTAATATCCAATTCGGCTAACGGTCGTGTCGTCGCCGACGCGGTTCGCTTGACCAGTGAGATTGGGCCCCACTACTACTATGGAAACAAGAAGGGGGTCTATCCCAAGGGTATCTATTGGGCTCACGACGCGAGCCGTAGTGTTGGCCCGTTCATCCGGCTTCACAATGGAGTGCCGACCACCCATCCTGCGATGCAGGAGGCCATGCAATTGGAGTTGGACCGTATCCAAGGTGGGATGGCTGTCGAGTCGTATCGAAATTATTACGCTCACCACTTCATGCGAAGAATGGGGGGGGACGCGTGGGAAAAGTGGGACAATGCCATGAAGGTATACCTGCTCGAGACGAATCCTCAGCCGGAGAAAGGGCACATTCGTGGTAGTTGGTTGATTGGAGGCAATGGCGAAGCCCAGGGCTGTGGTCGGCTGATGGATACCTCGTTTGCCTGCATGGTTCTCGAAGCGTATTACCGTTATGCCAAGGGCCTATAGATCGATGTAGGTTCTCACGTACGGTATCTTTGCGGTGGCGATGGCGTCGTGTCACGACGACCTCCGCTGTTTCTGTGTTGATGCTCGACCATTATTCGGAATGATTTGGCGTTTGGAAGGAATTTGAAATTGAAGAAAGTGACGGAAAAGGTGCGTTTGCGATTGCATATGAAGTGGTTGCTAGGCAGTGTTCTGTTGTTGCCCCTGCTGTCTGGATGCGGTGATGATGCTCCGGTGGGTGCTGCTTTGAATTTGCCGAAGGAGTTCAGTGCTGCAGAGGTGAGCGCCATTGCGGAGATGCAAGAGACTTATCCCGGTGTACATGTTCGCGGGATTCCCGTGCCGGCGACTGAGGGTGGTGTTCCTACGCAGGCGTTGAATCTGACGGTTTCTGGCAGTGTCGAATTCTCTGAAGGGTTTGCTGAAGCCTTGTTGGAACTCGACGCGATGCGGCCGGTCAATATGTTGGCCATTCGCTCCGATCTTCTTATTGACAGCGACTTGGAGTTTCTTGCGGAGTTGGAATCGCTTCAGTCATTAGAATTGCATGGAGCGAATTTCTCGGACGAAGCAATGCAGTTCATCGCGAATATCGAGACGTTACGTGCATTCACCAGCCGAGGCTGCGCGATTACCGACGCGGGGTTGGCCAAGTTGGCGAGTATCCCTAATCTCAATACGATCGTTCTTGTCGGATCAGAAGTTACCGGGAGCGGGTTGCAGGACTTTTCCAGTTCCGAGCAGCTTGTAAGCCTGAGTATTGTGGACAGTGCATTCGATGATCGAGGTTGTGAGCACGTTGCAAACATTTCCGGCTTGCGGCTGATCTCGCTTGGCGGCACGAAGGTGACAGGTCGGGGGGTTCGGAAGTTGAAAACGCTTTCGAGCCTTCAGCGACTCAATGTGGAGTCGACCAAGGTCACGCAAGCAGCAATCGACGACCTAAAGAAAGCCTTGCCCAAACTGCGGGTGATTCACTAGTTTCGTCGCCAAGGTAGTCGCGGTACAATTTCGCACAGCCGCGGTAGCTAGTTCTTTTTCCGTCAGATCCTTGCCAAGGAATCGTTCGTGCGAATTCAAATGCTCCTTCTCATTGCTGGCGCCGGTGCGTTAGGGGCGATTGCGCGATACGGACTCACTTACGCGTCCGAACGAATTTGGGGAATGCAGTTTCCCGTCGGTACCTTGCTGGTGAATGTCATTGGCTGTTTCTTGGTCGGTGTGCTCTACCATCTTTCTTCCGGCCTCTCCCACGATATGCGAATTGTGCTTGGTAGTGGATTTCTAGGTGCCTTGACCACGTTTTCGACCTTTGGCCGCGAGACGTTTGAACGCCTGCATGAGGGGCGCCTAGGCGAGGCATTCTTGAACGTCTCATCCAATCTGGTGCTTGGCCTGGCGGCGGTTGCTCTCGGCTTTGTTGTTGCCCGACAGCTCTCTGGCAACGCCTAGACGCCGCCGTGTCTTTTCGTGCTCTTTTCCAGGAAGCCGCCTTTTCGGTTCATCCACGCTTCGCGTAGATAGGTCTGGCCGCAGCCGACCGACTAGGCAAACTGTGCCGCTCTTGCGGTTCCTTGATGCTGAGCATTTCTATGGATAACGTCCCCGCAAGGTAGCTCGATGTTGATTTTTGCGATGCGAGACGTTCTAATTCTTAGAGCTCTCGACGGCCGAGAAATGGGACAGGTTGTAGGCACTTTGTATCCCTTCTTGTCATGCCGATGCGGAGTGGGTAATGGAGAATCGCGCCGATTGCGATTATGGGCAGCCGGCTCTGAAATGCCGGTGTAGGTCCTGCCTTCGTTCCATAACTGCTGCCACCGCTGATCGCGGAGGGCAACGGGCTCGCTGTGCGTTCATGCTTGTCGAGCTGATGGTCGTGATCGCGATCGTCATTCTTCTCTTGGCCCTGCTGTTACCGGTCATCGGTACGTCCGTCGGATCGCAGCGACAGGCCGGCTGTGCGAGTCAGCTACGCCAGTTGGGCGCAAATCTCCTGATGCTCCGCGATTCGCCCGCTGGTTACGATTCGACGAACTGGCTCATTCGTGTTCGCGAAGATCTGTTGCACTGTCCGGAAGACGTCGATCGACAGCTGGCCTCGAGTTATGGGATGAACACTCGTGCTCACCGCTTCGGAGACGACGACGGGGGGCGAATTGTGCTCTTGGATTTTCAAGAGACGGTGGCGCATTTTGTCGCTGCGAAGCGCAGCGAACAGGACGGTTGGGAGAAGTCGACCGGTGACTATGCTGCCCGGCATCTGGGACGGATCAACGTGCTGCTCCACAGTGGAGCCGTCAAAGACTATGCGCCAACGGACATCGATCCGACAGACTGTGAACTATGGGAACGATACTGGCGACCCTATCTCGATCGTCACATATCATTAGAAGGTTGTGGCGGTGAACCACAGGGGACGGACGGTGCGGCATCACCATCGAGTGATCGCCTCGTCAATGAGGAGCCTAACTATCCGGAGTACGACGGAGTCACCTGTACCAGTGATGATCCAATTACGATTGACGATGGTGATGCGCAGGGATTTACTTTGGAGCACGATGGTTCGTTGGGCTATGCGCTGTGGCCAGGGCAGCCATGGGAGATCGTCTTTTTCACGAGCGAGTGGAAACGAATCGGCGGGACCTCCGCCGCCTGGCAATTGCACAGCGATCACCACACCGTAGCCCCCGGTCACCAATCCGAAGGCACGCGAGCCATATACGAATTCAAGGTGCAGCCTGGCAACGAATACCGCGTTTACGTTTACTGGCAGGGGGAAGGAGGGGACGGCTTTCACGCGAACCAACGCGATCCGCGAACGGGCTATCGGCCGTACGGGCATTCGGATAACACGCCAATTCGGGTCTACGACGGCGACACGATGATTGGTGAGGAGCGGGTGAACCAGAAGGTAAGTTCCTCAGGGGCTAAATTCGAATACGCGGCCCGAGAAGGGTCGAGACTCTATCTGTCGGAAGAATGGTATCCCCTGGAGGGCACCTTTGCAGTCGACTCTGGCACGCTCAAGGTTTCGATATCGGCCGATGCAGGGTCGGACAACGAGAGGGGTAGCGCCGAGAAGTTCAACGTCGTGGCGGACGCGGTTCGCATTGAGTGCGTGAATGCCTGGCCGTATCACGCGGATGCGTGTCAGGGAGACGAGCCTAAAACGATCGATAACGGTGACGCAGGCTATCAGGCAACCGGTGCCTGGCAGCAAGTCGATGTGGCAGACGCGGTAGGAGCGAGTTGTGCGAAAGCGGCGTCAGGCAGCGGCAATGAAACTGCCTCCTACACGTTCACGAATGTCGCGCCTGGACAGCATAGCGTGTGGACCACCTTTCTGCCTGCACCGGGTCAAGCGACCAACGCCATGTTCACCGTGTCGGCTGGTGGCGAGCAATTTAGCCCGGTGATCGTTAATCAGTCTAGGCCGTATGTCGGAACCGCATTGGACGACGATGGCCGCCGGTGGTACAAGATCGGTGAATACGAAGTTCGTGCCGATTCGCAGAATGTACGCGTCGTGGTTTCAGATGCGGCCGATGCTGACGTCGTGGCCGATGCAATGCGATTGGAGTGCTCGTTTGAATCGTATGACGAGTGCGATGAGAGAAATGGCATCTACGGTCGAGAGTGCCGCCAGTACTACGCCGAGGACTACGGAGCGACAGAGGAAACCGAAAAAGCGGTCGACGACGCACTCAATTGGTTGTCTCGCCATCAGTACGAAGGCGGCCACTGGAACTTTGACCATCGAAACGCCACGGGACATTACGTCAAGGATGTCTTTGACGTCGTCCCCTGTAATGGGCAATGCCCTAATCATGGAGGTGAAGAGGAGCATTTAGTCGCCGCAACAGGCATGGGGTTGTTGCCTTTCTTGGGAGCCGGATTCGGTCCGACTCACGACAAATACGGCAAGGTCGTCACGGCGGCAATCGAATATCTGATTCGGTGCCACAGTTTGAATGGACGTCTGGCAACGCCAAATCAATATAAGGACGAGGGCTACGAGCAGGGCATAGGTACGCTGGCTTTGGCCGAGGCCCTCGGCATATGTAGGCAGTCTGGATTTGGCGATGTTGATGAAGTGGAGCTCACCCAGACCGTACAGTCGGCAATACGAAGAATCGTTCGCTGTCAAAATGATGAGAGCAAAGATCCTGCGATCTATCCTGTTGCAGACTCGTCCGACCATGAGGCAAAAGGTGGCTGGCGTTACGCCTGTGGAGCAGATCACGACGTTAGCGTGACTAGCTGGATGGTGCAGGCCATCGTTGTCGCGGGTGAATTGGGTGTCGACTATGAAGGCTTTGCCGAGTTCAAAGGGCCGGGGCGAGGCGTGATGGAGGATGTTCGCTACTACATGCATCTCGATACGCCACGCGGCGATTTTGTAGAGGATCCTGTCTACGGCACCCACGGTAGACGTTACGCCTATGGATACAATAAATATTTCGCCTGGGGGATTGGCAATCAGATTGGCAAGTTTGTGCAGTTAGCTGCAGGGGTGTCGCCTCAAGCGAAAGGTATGCTGGAAGCGGCGGACTTTGAAGTGTCTCGGATTTCATCTCCCCAGTCGACAGAGGAAACCTTCGGAGTCGACGCCTACCGAGAGTACTACGCAACGCACTTCATGCGTAGGATGGGCGGTGGCTATTGGGAAGATTGGAACGACGCCATGAAACAATATCTGCTTACAGATAATCCGGCGCCGACAAAGGGCCATCAACGTGGGAGTTGGTTACGCAATCAGGCAGGCAGTCAAATTCATTCCTACTGTGGCCGACTTTGGGATACGGTTTCGGCGTGTCTTTGCCTCGAAGTCTACTATCGCTACGCCAAAGGGATCTAGCCTTACCCTGTCGCTGGCTTCTCGCGGAGGAGATTCGATTTCTGCCGGTATCTCCATTGCACTCCCAGGAAAACGCTGTAGCTGGTACACATAGGGAATGAAACTGGTATCTGGTAATTCTCACGCGTGGTGTTGGCTCTGGTCCATGCTTCTATGGTGTGGGGCGATCTCGTGCTCGAGTAATCCAGACGTTAGACAACCACCGCTCGACCAAAGCCCGCAGTTCGACGCGAAAGAACAGCGGCTCGTTGCCCGACTTCGCGAGGCCCATTCAGGTGTAATCGTGCAGGCGATGGACTCGGCTCCCAACGCCGACGGCAGGGCCGATAATGACCGCGGCGGGGTGAGCGTGCATTTTTCTTGTGCTGAGGCCGTGCATTTCTCGGATGAAGCAGTCGTTGCGCTGCGTGACCTCAATGACGAACGCCCGATTCTCTCGATGCGGCTGACGTCCGCGTTGCTACTCGACGATGACCTTCGGCTCTTACTCACCGATCTAGGGGAGCTTTGAAAGCTAGAGATCGACTGTCCTCAAGTTACGGACGCCGGGCTTCAAGTCGTTGAGAATCTAACGGACCTTGAGGAACTTCGGCTCTCCGGCAGTTTGGTCACCGATGTTGGTCTCATTTCACTTGCCAAGCTCCCCCGTCTGCGAATTCTCTGGCTTGTCGAAACCAGAGTTGCCGGGCGTGGGTTTTCGCATCTGCATGGATTAGAGGAACTCGACGAGATTCACCTCAGTAACTCACCGATCGACGACGAAGGATTGAAGCAATTAGCCAGCTCGCCTTCGATCACGACTGTCATTGCCAATGGTACGAAGGTAACCGATGCAGGAATGCGACACCTCATCGGCATGCCGCGACTGCGGTTTTTGAGCGTAGAGTCAACCGAGGTTACGGATGCAGGCGCGGTGGAATTGCTCAACTCCAAAGGCGAGATTCAGATCCTCTATTAGTTTCGTCGCACTATTCTTGTGCGGAAGAGGTAGTGGCCGACCGAGTTGTCTCGCCACCTATTCGATTTTTGGCATCGCCAATTCCTTTAACGCCCTGCCGACGACCGCTCGATAGTAGCGGTACCCATCGGCGTCCTCCGCTTGCAGTGCTTTCTGCATGCGTGCGGCCGCTGGACGAGCCAATTCGTCCAGTTCATCGAGGGCCGTTCCGGCCAGCAATCGCACCCAGGCATCGTCGTGCGCAAGTGCAGCTGTGAGAATGGCGAGCCCTTCTTCGGCTGCTTCTAAGCGGCATAAGTTCTCCGCGGCGGCAATCCTTACCGACGTGTCCTCGTCCAGCGCGGCGTTACGCATTGATTCGAGAAGCGTTGAGCGAACAATGTCGTTGGCATTCGGGCCAGGGTGCACCAGCTGCCGACCGAGTCCGACCACCGCCCAATATCGAACCGCGCTGTCTGCATTATCAAGGCTCTGAGAGAGTACCACTACGTCGCCATGTGCCGCCGCGTCGGCGATGGCGCGAAGCTTGGCCACTCGGTTGGCGCCCTTGTCGCCACGAAGGATCGCGTACCGACTTCCCCGGCTCCGCTCTCCGGCAGTCAATGCGGGCTCTGGCAAGAAGCCTAAGTCAAGCGTCTCCTCCTGCCACTGGTAGAGTCTCTCACGCATCTTCTTCAGGACAGCCTGATGTTCTGGGTCCTTGGACGTGGCTAGGTTCGTCAGTTCGTGGGGATCGCTTTCCGTATCGTACAGCTCCTCGATCGGCTTTCTATCGCTCATGAAAAGTGTGGCCGCCGGCGGTAGGTTGCCTTCGGCTTGCAGACGCCTGAGGGCCTGCATCGTCGTATTTGTCTCCGCATATTGCAGCCACTGAGCGTACGGTTTCCAAGGCATGAAGTTCCGATTGTATCGCCAGCGGTGATCTCGAACCGTGCGCATCATGTCGTAACGTTCGTCCATGCGGTCTCGGACACTGATGACAAAATCTCGCGACGCTCGGGCAGCGGGGCCGAGAAACGCGTGCCCTTGCATGTGATCCGGAATCTTGACACCTGCCAGGCTTAGCACGGTAGGGGCCAAGTCGACGTAACTGATCAGCTCCTTGCTGGCACTGCCCGGCTCCATCGTGCCAGACTTAATTGTGGCCGACGTGCGGAACTTTTCCGGGACGTACACAATGAAGGGGACTCGTGTTCCGGAGTCGTAAAGCCAGCGTTTTCCACGCGGTAGTCCGACCCCATGATCCGACCAGAAGAAGACGATCGTGTCATCTGCGAGCCCATCTTCTTCTAGCTGCTCGAGCAGTTCGCCGGCCCGATAATCAAGCTCCGTGATCGCCTCGTGGTAGTTGGCCCAGTCTCGCCTCGCTTCTTTCGTGTCGGGATAATACGGTGGCAAGGTCACCTTTGCCGGGTCACGATGGTCGCCTTTCTTGAGACGCGGTGTTAGCTTGGCGTGCCCCTCACCCCGCGGCCAGATACGGCTCTCATGCGTGTTGACGAAGTTCCGAACGTGGAAGAAAGGTTGTTCCTTCTCGCTGCGGCGGCGCCAATGGGCTCCGATCCCGTTCAGGTCCCAGGCCGACTTGGGGAATTCAAAGTTGTAGTCGGTCTTGTTGTCGTTGGTGCAGTAGTAGCCAGCATCGCGCAGGTACTCGGTAAAGCATTTGATCTCCGGCGGCAGTTTTGCCTTGCATCGCATCAGGTGCGTGCCGATGGACGTCGGGTACATGCCGGTGATGATCGAGGAGCGATTCGTCGCACAGACCGGGCAGGTCGTAAAGGCGTGCGAAAAGCGAATGCCGCGGGCAGCCAGGGCGTCGAGAGTTGGCGTGATCGCATCTTTTGAACCGTAGCAGCCGAGGTGCGAACTGATATCCTCGCAGGAGATCCAAAGAATGTTGGGACGCTTGGGCTTCTTCGCCTCTGCCGTGGCTTCATTTTCCGCGGCGGCAGGCTCCGCAACACTCAGAAGCGATGCGAACAATGCCCCGGCAGTCATCAGCGCCCAGGCAGTGAATGTCGCAGTCGTGTTACTTGGTTCCGGTCGCTTTCGCATTGTTGTGGTCGCCGATGCCGATCTATTCGAGTTGTGTTTTGTCAAAGCAGGCTCCATGCAGTATGTTGGTTTGCGATCGAACATTGTATCAATCTATCAGGCGACATGCTGTCGCCGATTGTGGAGGATTCGTTGCTGATGAGCCCGGTTCGAGTGATTTTGTCCCGTTTTCGCAATTCGGCAGTCAGCCGCTTCATCCAGACTGCTGCATTGGCCGCAATTGCCCTGGTGGCCATGGCCATGATTCTCGCGTGCCCGCTCCGCGCCGATGATCCGACAGCGCCGACCAGTGCGGCAGCGAAGCCGAAGCGACCGCTGCTTTACACTGACGTTCCGCGAGACGAGGTCATTTGCTTCTCGCTTTACACCGTGCACGACAGCGTGCTCAATCTGACCGCCCAGCTTTACCCGCTCCTGGCGACCGAATCTCGCACCGTGACGCTCGAAGTCGAGAGGGACGGCAAATGGGTGTTGCTTGCGGAGTCCAAGGTCATTGAGCCCGGCTGGACCGCTCCGTTTCGGATTACGAACTGGGATAACACGCGTGATGTCCGCTACCGTGTGGCTCATGGTCCCAAGGCGAGCTACAGCGGAACTATTCGTAGAGATCCAGTCGAGAAGGATGAGATTGTCGTCGCCGCATTCACCGGCAACTCGATTTATGCCAACGGTGGAGGCGATGTCCCTCGCACGGATCTCGTCGAAAACGTCAAGAAGATCGATCCTGACCTGCTCTTCTTCTCTGGTGATCAGGTTTACGACCACAACAACCACCTCGGTTACTGGCTCAAGTTCGGTCGCGACTTTGGCGAGGTCATCCGCGATCGTCCGACAATTACCCTGCCTGATGATCATGACGTTGGCCAAGGAAACCTGTGGGGAGCTAGTGGTAAGAAATCGAACACGGCCCCTGGACACGACGGCGGCTACGTGAAGTCGGTCGAGTACGTCAACGAGGTTCAGCGTGCCCAAACCAGCCACCTGCCAGCACCCTACGATCCGACGCCGGTACAACGCGGCATCACGGTCTACTACACCGATCTTACGCTGGGCAGCATCAGCTTCGCGATCCTCGAGGATCGCAAGTTCAAGACCGGCCCGCAGGGTGTTGTGCCACAGATCGGGCCGCGGCCTGATCACGTGAAGTCGAAGGATTTCGATCCCGCGTCGTTTGATGTGGCCGGTGCCAAGCTGCTGGGCGACCGGCAGCTCAAGTTCTTGCGCCATTGGGGTGCCAACTGGGAAGGAGCCGAAATGAAGGCAGTCCTTTCGCAGACGATTTTCTGTGGCGGGGCACACGTACACGGCGGCGTCGGTCGCCTGAATGCTGACCTCGACGCGAATGGTTGGCCGCAGAGCGGACGCAATCGGGCTCTGCGAGAGATCCGCAAGTCGTTCGCGGTTCATATCGCTGGCGATCAGCACCTGGGGACTATCTTCCACCACGGTATCGACGAATTCGACGACGCCGGGTATTCGTTTTGCGTGCCGTCGATCGCCAACTTCTACCTGCGTTGGTGGGATCCGGAAGAGCCTGGCAAGAATCGTAAGCCTGGAATGCCGGACTACACCGGTCAATTCATCGACGGTTTGGGCAATCGCGTTACCTGTTATGCGGCGGCCAATCCTTCGATGGCTCATCCGCAGAAAGGCAAGGAACTCAACGTCTTCGCTGCGGGCTTTGGCGTGGTGCGTTTCAATAAACCGAAACGGCAAATCACCTTTGAATGCTGGCCACGCAATGTGGATGTCGCCCATCCAGCGACGAAGCAGTATCCGGGCTGGCCGCTCACCGTCGATCAGGCCGACAACTACGGCCGGCAGGCGACCGCTTGGTTGCCCACGATCGAGGTTGCCGGTGCCCGCGATCCTGTCGTGCAGGTTGTTAGCCAAGCGAGCGGCGAAGTGGTCTACACATTGCGGATCAAAGGGACGTCGTTTCGCCCCAAGGTCTTCGCGGCCGGGTTGTATACCGTTCATGTTGGCGAAGGCGAATCTCGCCGTTCGTTCCACGATGTACGGTCGCTCTCGGCTGACTCGACGGCCACGCTGAAGGTCGCGTTCTAGTCGCATACTCCTGCACCCGCGGTCTCGCCAATGGAAGCAGTAAGTTCGTGATGTTGCCCCGCGCGCGTTCACCGGCTACGTCCCGCTTGTTTGTATTGGTCGAGCAGTTGTGTTAGTTCGGCCACAATCTCCGGTTTTTCCAGCCACAGATTTGTCGTCTCGCTCGGATCGTCGGCCATGTTGTAGAGCTGTCCGGCAGCTTCACCCGGCTTCGGCTCGATGTGGCCCCACGGTTCGGTAAAGCCGGCGGTGCCCAAGCCCAAGATCAGCTTCCAATCGCCCCGTCGAATGGCGAACATGCCTCGACCGGCGTGGTGAACGACCGCTGTGCGAACGGACTTGTTTTCAGTCCAGCTGGGCAGCAGGTTGTAACTGTCTTCGCCCGCGTTGAATGGCAGCGGTTCGCCAATCACGGCCGCCACCGATGCGAACACGTCGGTCAAGCAGCCGAGGCTATCGCTGACGGTGTCCGGCTTTACCATGCCCGGCCAACGGACAATGAACGGCACGCGATGCCCGCCGTCGTGAATGTCGGCCTTTTGCCCACGTAGGTGCATGTTGCCTAGGTGACCATACTTCTTCTTGTCGCCCTGGTTCCAGTGGGAACCGTTGTCCGAGGTGACAATCACCAGCGTGTTGTCGTCGAAACCCTGCTCCTTGATCGCGTTCAGGATTCGACCAATGCAGTGATCGACCATCATCGTGAAATCGCCGTAGGTACCGGCCTGACTCTTCCCTTTGAATTCTTCCGTCGGCCGCCAAGGCGTGTGCGGAGCAGAGAAGGGGACGTAGACGAAGAACGGCTTCTCGGCGGTTTGTTTCTCGATGAACTCGACGGTCTTGTCGGTCGTTACCGGTAGTACATCGACGTGTCGGAAGCTCGGCGCCATTGGCCCGGCGTTGATGTAGCCCGTTCCGCCGTAGCGAATGTAGTTTCCCTTTTCGACGCTCGAGGTCGGAGCTTCCACCACGTGGTCATCTTCTACAAACACGTGCGGAGCCATGTCGAGCGAAGCCGGAATGCCGTAGAACGTATCGAAGCCGACCGACAGCGGGCCAGGCGTGAGTGGCTTCGCGTAATCGGTCTTCTTGCCCGCGCCTAGGCCGAGATGCCATTTGCCAAACACGCCGGTCGCGTAACCATGTTTCTTGAGCATCGAGGCCAGTGTCATGCGATTCGTGTCGATCAGCAGCGTGTCGTAACCGAACAATACGCTCGACTTGAGTCGCGTTCGCCAGCAGTAACGCCCGGTGAGTAGTCCGTATCGCGTTGGCGTACAGACGGCCGAAGGCGAATGCATGTCGGTCATTCGCAAACCCTGACGAGCGAAGGCATCCATGTGTGGCGTATTGATCTTGGAGTCGGAGTTGTAAACCGACAAGTCGCCGATGCCCATGTCGTCGGCCAGAATGACAACCACGTTGGGGCGGTTGCGATTCGCGTCGGCAGCGTTGCTAGAGCGTCCGTGGCAAAATGTGGAAGCGATGACAAGCAGGGAGAGAATCGCGAGGCGGAAGTTCAAAGTTCGGGGCATCAGTTCTAGGGCTCCTCGCGCTAGCGCGAATGTGGCGGGTGGATGTTTGATTGCTGAGTTGTTGAATGGAAGTATCTGTTAAATCGTTGTTGAATCGCTGAGCTGCCGCATCGATAAACGAGGGGATCGCATGCGATGCGACTTTTTTTGCTGAATCAGAGAAAACGGGGTGACGGCCAAAAAACTCCAACGTGTTGCTGGTTACCACGTTACGGTTTTAGCGGTCGACCGCCAATTTCGTCGCAACTTGTTGGCCCAAGGGTGGTTATCGTTTTTTCTGGTTCCTGGAGGTGGGGGCCAAAAAAGTCGGCCTGTATTGCTCACGAATCGTCGCGCGCCAGTCGCGTGGCCTGGCGATTCGCGCGCAACGCCACGCACCCTAACGTAGCGATTTTTTGGCAAAGATCAACTTTCAGAATGAGCCACCCGTTTTGGGGTAATGCGTGGCCCAGATGCCGGTCACAAGCGGCTAGAACTAGCTCTCGAAACTGGCCTGCTACGCGTGCCTCGACGCCTTATGCCGAATGGCATTGCTCGAACACTTCGTCGCCGCGAATCCAGCGGTCGGCGGCGTCCGGCTCGTCCAGCGCCACGATCAACGCGCTGTTGAGTTCGTAGTGTTGGCCGTCGAGGCCCATGCCCTTGATCCCGGCCGACAAGCCGGAGCGGATCCCTTGACCGATGGCGTGCGTGTGATCGTCCAACGGGATCTTTTTGTTGACGTGGTTAGAAAAGTAGCAGTCGTGACAGGCGTCGAGCGATAGCGAGTTCCAAGCCCGGCAAGTGAGTGGCCGCACGTCGTAGGTGGTGCAGGAAAGTTGGCTATCGAGCAGTGGGCACCACAGCATCGATTCCGCATAGGCGGTGCGGTTCAAGGAAGCGCCTTTGGCGGCGTTCTCGCTGGCGTGTTGCCGAATCGCGGCGACCTCTTCCGGCCTCTTGTTGTCCCGCAGCCATTCGGCGATTGCGCACGCCTCGGGCGCGGTCACCGATATCATAGAATGACAACATCCGGGGCAACCTTTGTGGCATGCGTGCTTGCCCTGATTGGGGCTCGCGTCCATCGCTTGTTGGGCTCCGGCGTGAATCTCTTCAACGAGCCGTAGGGCGGTCGCGGCGGTGCGGTTGGTCAGTAGCCGACGGGCCGTGGTGGCCTCGCTGGTGACGCTGGCCCAAGACGTAAGATCGACGCGGTAAGTTGCGTCGTCGTTGATCGGTGGAGACCAGTTTTTTCGAGAATGGGTACCCACGACGACTATCCCCCTTGTTCGGTGGCCCTCGTGTAGAGGATGATGACGGCGCAATTTTAGCGTCGCAGGCGCGTTCGGGGGAACACCGATTCAGCCGCATCAGACGAGCGACCTGGAAAGCCGAATGGCACGCGGGACGAGAATCGCTTGGATGCAGGGCCAGAGCGTCGCTAAGCTGCCGACAGGCTGGCCCTGAGCGTGTTGATCGCTGCGATTGCTTCGAGACCCTGGAGGCCGAAGCAGTCCCACAAGATCATGAGAGAGTCGTTGTGTTTGCCTTCGGTGATTCTGGCCCGCAGCGACATCGCCTTTTGGATCGTCATGGGGTCTTCGTTGAGTCGATCACGAAACGCCGTGGCACAACGGAGACCGACCTTGGGGTCGACGTCGAGAAGTTCGGAGAGTGTCCAGCCAGCCTGGTCGAGATCGCCCGCGATGATTTGCTGCCCGAACAGGGCGAACGTGACCGGCTGGGCGGCGGTAATCTTGGCCACGTCGTCGTCGGTGTTTCGGCCCGGTTGGGATTCCGCAGTGTCGGCGTCGGCTTCTGCGTTCGCCGCGGTCTTGCTTCCGGCATCGTCTTCTTTCGCGACGTAGCCAGTGGGCGCGGCACTGTTGCTGGCCGCCTGCTTCGGAGTTGCCGGCTTGGCCGCTGGCAGGTTGGCTAGCATGCTGTTGACGTTGCCCAGTCGACTGCCGATTTTCTCCTGCAGCAGGCCGATTTCGTCCATGTAGCTGAGGCCTTCGGCATCTTCAATGATCCCGTCCGCCGATTCGATCACGTCGTCGATCAGCCGTTCGGCCAATAGATCGCGTGCCTGTTCTAGGATCTTGTGTGCGCGTTCTCGTTTATCCATGGTGCGATTCTCGAAGCGGAGGATGTCGATCAAATGCAGGTGAAGATGGTGGTCGTTCACGCTGCCATTGGCGTTCCTGTGCGTTGTGCACACAAGTGCTTGCGGCTAGGAGGCAGCGGTAATCGAAAATTTGTTGCGAAAGTTGGTCCACCAAGTTCGGCAGGCGTCGGATGGGGCCTTGTTGCCGAAGGTTAGGAACACCTTGAACGCACTGTTGCCAAGTTTGTCGTAGAACTGAATGCTGAGGGTTGATACGCCGTCGAGGTGGCCTGGTTTTTCGACTGCGAAAACCGCGGCGATTTCGTCTTGCCGGATGTGCATGTCGAGCGACTTGCTCTGTACATTGAAGAATGGTCCGAAGGTGGAGAAGCCGCCGAACCGGCCGAATGATTCGATCGTCGTGGCGCCGTTGGAGACGATGACATGCACCTTCTCATAGCCGGCCAAGGCGTCCATCATTTCCGTAAAACGCTTGGCGGAGAGTTCCTGTACGCGGTCGCTAGGAAGTCCACGCATGACTTCCGCTTCACTGATGCCTAGCTCGCGGGCCGCGACCATCGTCATGGCGCGAGGATTCGCTTCAAAGTATTCGGTAATCGTCGGAGCGTTGCTGTTGTCTGGCATGGTGATAATCGAGCAATGGGATGGGGTTGGATGGCTTCTTGCAGACGTACGCAGCGAGGACGTATCGCTCGCGCACACTTACCTACTCAAGTCTATCGTATGGCTACTGGGAAGCATTTTGCGTGCCGCCGGCGAGCGGAGCTAGAGAGCTCGTCGCGGCAACTTCCATTCTGCCAACGATTTCCGACGGGCAAAGCCCCCGTAGCGGATGTTTCTGGTGTTGCAAGAAAACAACACCCGCGTTGCCTCCGGACAACACGAAATGACCTCTTTTATTCGCTAATCGGCCCCGGCTCGGACGACGGCATAGCCGTTCCCAGGTGGCTACAATGGACGGACAGGCAATTTGTGCGGCCCACGGGCTCGCTGCCTGGGTCACGGCACTCGTTCCTGCCGCTACATGAACCGAACGATTCCTTTTCCACATTTCGCGTCCTCCACTCCAACGTCTGTCATGGACTTTAACGAATCACAACGCGGCGTCGATTTTCCGTATCCGTATCTCAAAAAGAAGAAGACGAAGCCGTACGAGAAGGAGCTTCAGAAGCTTCAGGTTGAACTGCTCAAGGTGCAGCGCTGGGCCGCCGCCGAGAAACAGAAGATCGCGGTGCTATTTGAAGGTCGTGATGCGGCCGGCAAAGGGGGCACCATCAAGCGATTCATGGAGCACCTCAACCCGCGCGAGGCTCGCGTGGTCGCACTTCCCAAGCCGACCGAGGTAGAGCGAGGGCAGTGGTACTTTCAGCGCTACGTGGCCCACCTTCCGACCCGCGGCGAAATCGCTTTCTTCGATCGCTCTTGGTACAACCGGGCGGGCGTCGAGCCGGTAATGGGTTTTTGCGAACCGTCCGACTATCAGCGGTTCATTCATCAGGTTCCTCATTTTGAGGACGCCTTGATCGAAAGTGGGCTGCACCTGTTCAAGCTTTGGTTCGATGTCGGTCGCGAAGAACAGCTGCGGAGAATCGAGTCACGGCGTCGCGATCCGCTCAAGCATTGGAAGCTCAGCCCGATGGACCAGGAATCGATTGATCGCTTCGAAGCTTACACGCGGGCCCGCAACGCGATGTTCCTGATCACCGACTCACCTCGCTCGCCCTGGATCGTGATCCGCTCGGACGACAAGAAGCGAGCCAGACTGGCTGCTATTCGCTATGTGCTCAATACGCTGCCGTACCCGGACAAGAATCGAAAAGTTGTCCACCCGCCTGACCCGCTGATCGTGGGCACGGCATCGGAGATGTTACCGCTTGCGAATCGTTCGATCTTTGGCGACGAACAGGGTGAAGGGGAGTTTTAGGGGCGAAGGGCGGCTGCGGCTGTAGGTCAGGCAGTGCCTGACGGAATCCGAGGGTGCCATGTCCACGCTTGCGTGGACATGTGGTTTAACACGCGACGAAAGCATGCTCACACAAGTGTGAGCATGGCACCCAAGGGGCAATCATGCACAGCATTCCCTGCGATTCGGCAAGCACTGGCGGAGCCAGTGGCACACCAAGAATGCGGATCCTTGATGGGATCCTACTTCTTAATCTCACGGATTCGCACGTTGCGGTACCAGGCTTCGGTCGGGGGACCGCCGTGGATCTGTAGTCCGATGAGTCCCTTCTGCACGATCGAATCGTCCGGCTCGGTGTAGTCGACCGTTTGGTGGCCGTTGATCCAGAACTGCACCCGCTTGCCTTCGCAGCGGATGACGTAGTCGTTCCAGTCCTCTTTCTTGATGACGGTATTGGTCAAGTCGTTATCCTGGCCGGCGAGGATCCGGTTGCGGCGTGACTCATCGTAAAGCTTGCCCCACCAGCCATCGCCAATGTCTGCTTGGTAACCGATCATCTCGTGATGATTGGGGATGCGGTGGCTGCGAATCTGGATGCCGGCGTTGACGCCTTTGCCGAGGGCTTTGAATTGGAGCCGTAGTTCGAAGTCGTCGTACTCCTTGGCGGAGGTGAGGAACTCATTGTGCGGGATCGGTTTCTCAAGGGTGCCGCCGACGATCGCGCCGTCTTGAATTCGGAACCATTCCAAATTGCCGTTCCAGCCGTTAAAAGTCTTGCCGTCGAAGATCGGTGTGAAGCCGACCTCTTCTTCGATCGGAAGCGACGGGGTGAGCTGCTCGGTGTTGAGGCGGACCTCGTTGATCTTCTTGCCTGACATTTGAATCCACGAGGCGACCAGCGTGGCGGGCTGACGTGTCGTGTCCGCCGTGAGTCGCAGGAAGACGTTCGGAATCGGCTCGCCGTAGACCAGGTCCGGGTGCGAGTGATTCAGGCTTGGGATCACGCCGTTGTGCAGCGGTGAGCTGATGAACTGCCAGAGTGGGTAGCCGATTCGTTTTTCGGTTTTGTACTTCAGAGCGCGGCTACAATGGATGTCGCCGCCGACGAGCATCACGCCGGGAATCTTTTCCTCGCCAATGAAGTCGATCAGCGCTTCGCGTTCGTGGCGGTAGGTTTCCCAGTCATCTTTCTCAGAGCTCTTTTTGTCGTCCCAGATCATGCCAGTGGCGATGACCTTGAACGGGGCGGTCGAGCTGCGAAGGTTTTTCTTAAGCCAATTCCATTGTTCCTTGCCGAGGCAAGTCACTTTGCTGGGATCGACTGGCGAGGGACCGGTCTGTGAAAACCAGCGAGGATCGAGCAGGAAGACCTCGATCGGGCCGCGACGAAACTTAGTGTAGATACCTTGGTCGTCGTGACCGTAGCTGTCGAGTGCCCGGTACTCCTGGAACACGCGGCGGACGACGTCCTTGTTCTTGAGCAGACCGTCGCTGTCGTTCTTGCCAAAGTCGTGATCGTCCCACGTTCCCCACAACGGACGGTTGCGGCAAAGCTCGGCCAAGGTTGGTAGCTGGAGGAACTGACGATGGGCGATCCGATTCTGCGCGAGGTCGGTAGTGTCGATGTAGGGCGTGTCGCCGAGCAGCACCACGCCGTCGGTTCCTTCGTCGCCCATGCGACGCCAGATCTCATGGAAACCGGTGCTCGATGCACAGGAGCCGAACGTGAGCGACACACGGGCGGCGGCGTCTTCGGCCGGCGCGGTCTCGATGAAGTACGACGGACCACCGACCAACTTCACATCGCCACGCAGAATCTCGTAGTGGTAGCGACTGCCAGGCTGCAGTCCAGCGACATTCCAGGTGACGCAGAGATCGTTGTCCGCGGTTGCCTCGCCCGCGAGACGCTGTTCGTTCTCACCACGTGCATCGGTGACGCGAAGTGTCAGTGGACCCGCGGTCGTCGGTCGGTACCAAACGTAGGCCGTGCCGGCGTCGACATGTCCCAAATAAGGACCGGTCGCTTGTTTGGCAGTGGGATGGTCGGCGGCGGTCGCGTGGTTCTCCGCAGCGGTAGTGCCAAGCAAGAGGCCAAGTAGCACGGCGGAACAGGGGAGTGTGCGGCGGAGCAGGTGAGTCATCGGGTTCATGGGGGATGCGCTATCTCAGAGGTTGTCTGGTCGGGGTTGATTTCTTGGGAGTTGTTGAAGGCCGCCGTGCTATCGGTTCAAGCGACGTAGGGACCATTCATCTCTTGCTGCCACGTCATTCTTCCATGACGCGGCGGTCTCATTGTACCGAAACCAGGCAGCGGCGAAGGGGGTTAGCTCAGCGCAATTCGCAAATCTTCAATGTCGGCCGTAACTATTGAGTAACTCACGTAAAAATAAGGAGTTATGGTGATGCTATCATTTGGCCAGGGCAAGGAATCTCGGCAGCAGACTAGCACGCTGCTTCCACTCTCATACCCGGCAGCGAAGCCTGAAAGAACCAGCACCATGCCAACAGAGGTGCTAGCGGTGCCACTTGGTGTGAACACGATTCGCGATTGACACGTATCGCATCGATTGGTACTTATGCCGCCCCAATCTTGTGTTACGCAAGTTCCCCTCGGGTAAAGAGGCCATTCGTGCCGAACAGAATCAGCAATACAAAAAGTGCGCTTGTCGCGTTGTCGTTTCTTGTCCTTGGCTGCGTAAGCACGTCGGCCGAAGCGCAACGATTGCGTTTCCCATCGACGGTTAGCTCTGGTCCGACCACGGCGTACGTGCCGTTCAAGTCGGGCGCAGTTGCATCCGCGCCAGCGCCCTACCAGCCGTATCAATCGATTACGGTCAATCAGCCGGTGGTTGGTCAGCCTACGTTTGGTCAGCCGGGGGTAACGCTGCAAGGTATTCAGCCGGCACCAGCGGCACCGACGTTTGATCCCTACGCCTCGCCTGGCATGCAGCTCACGCAGCCGATCGCCACGCCTGCTCCCACGGGATTTGGTGCTCCGGCGCTTCCTTCGATTGCCGGTCAGTATCACTACACCGATCCGAACTGCCAGCCCGGCGTATACCAACGCTTCTTGCAACAGGTTCGCGTACGAAACACCTGGCTCGGCGGCAGCGGCGGTAGTACGACCGAAATGGACATCAATACGACGGAAGTCGACGGAACTTTCATGATTCCGTTCTTCTATCTGAAAGATCCGTTCCTGCTTACGCCGGGATTTGCGGTTCACTTTCTTGGTGGTCCCGACGGCGCGGCCGGTTCGGACATGCCGGCGCGTTTGTACGACGCCTATCTCGATCTCGGTTGGCAACCAGTGATCACCCAGTGGCTGCGTGCGGATCTTGGTATTCGTACCGGTATCTATTCTGATTTTGAGAAGTGGGACAGCGATTCGGTTCGCATCTTGGGTCGCGGTTTGGCGGTCTGGTCACACTCTTCGACTATGGAGTTTCGCGCAGGGGTTGTCTATCTCGATCGACTCGGTACAAAGCTGTTGCCGGCCGGTGGTGTTGTCTGGATGCCAGGCGGCCCCAATGGCGACATGCGTTGGGAGTTCCTGTTCCCGAATCCAAAATTCTCCCAGCGTCTCACCTACTTTGGTACTTGGGACGTATGGTGGTACCTGGCTGCCGAGTATGGTCTCGGTATGTGGGCTCTGCAACGCGGCGGAACGACGGATCGGGTTGACATCAACGACTTACGCGCGATCGTCGGCCTGGAATGGACGACCGTCTCAGGTGTGAAGGGATTCGTAGAAGGTGGTTACGTGTTTAATCGCGAACTCGACTTTGCCTCGAACGTGGGTGACGTCGACCTCGACGCGACCTTCATGCTGCGGGGCGGAATTATTTTCTAGCGGCGTGTGCGAGCAGGCGTTGTCAGCCGGAACAAGAAAAGCAACCACCAGGAACCCGGTAGGTTCTACGCCGATGCGACGACTCGTCATGGCTGCCGCTACGTCTGTAGCTACTCTTGCGACGCTCTTTTTCTTGGGGCAGTGGCCAGCGGTAGCGCAACTATTGCCCCCGCAAAGGTTGCCGACGACGAGCGAAAGATTACCCTACCCTGCGGAGTCGTCGTCCGATCCTTGGGCATCTGCACACCCGTACTCTGCCGGCGGACCCTCGAACTTCTCCGGTTCGCGCGATCCATGGATGCGGGCCGAACCGTGGGACAACCGCGTGCCGTGGGATCATAATGGTCCGATTCGCCCGGTCGTCTATCCGACTCGCCCCGGTGAGGAACTTGTTGACGAATTCTCTCCGGCCAAACCGAAGCGAAAAATCGGCGGCCCGCGACCTGGCATGTTTCAAGGTCTGCGAATGACCGGTAGTTGGATTCCAGGCAACGACGTTTCCAATTTCGGGCTGTCCGATGTGGATATCAATCTGACGCTCGGCTTTCCCTTTCCCTCACGAGATGCCCCGCTGATTATCACGCCCGGCTTCCAGGCCTGGTCGCTCGATGGTCCCCAAGGGCCCGATATGCCGGCCCGAGTTTATGACGCCTATTTAAAGTTTCGCACGATGCGAAAGCTGGGCCAGCGCTGGGGAATGGACCTGGCGGTAACGCCTGGCTGGCATAGCGATTTTCAAACGAGCAACGACGCTGCCTTGCGAATCACAGGGCACGGTTTCTTGGCCTACGATTGGCCGTGTGCGCGCGAGAACGTTCAGGTCGTAATGGGCTTTGTCTATCTCGACCGTAACGATGTCAGTTGGTTGCCGGCGGCGGGATTGATTTGGAGAATCAACGAGGACAGCCGGCTAGAAATCATCATGCCGCGTCCTCGTTACTTACGTCGCATTTGCGCTAGCGAGTGTGACGAATGGTGGTGGTACCTGGCCGGAGAATTCGGCGGCGGCAATTGGGCCATCGAGCGGGCCGACGGGTCGCAGGATGTGGCGAGCTATCGCGACTGGCGTGTGCTGATGGGCTGGGAGCACAAAGTCTGCGACGGCTTCGGTAGCCACTTTGAAATCGGCTACGTGTTCGGGCGCAACATCGAATACGAAAGCGCTACGCCGGACTTTGAGCCAGACAGCACTCTCATGGTACGTGCCGGCGTGACGTACTAAAAACGACCGAACTCTTACAGCGTCGGCTAGACGCCGACGCCCTGAAGGGCTCGCTGCATGGCATCGCCCATATCGGCCGGGCTTTCGGCCACGATGATGCCCGCGGCTTCGAGTGCGGCGACCTTCTCGGTTGCCGTTCCCTTACCACCAGAGATGATCGCACCGGCGTGTCCCATTCGCTTGCCGGGAGGGGCTGTGCGACCGGCGATGAAGGCGGCCACCGGCTTGGTGACGTGATCATTGATGTAGGCGGCGGCCTCTTCTTCGGCCGTACCACCGATCTCACCGATCATCACGATGCCTTCGGTTTCGTCGTCTTCCTGATAGAGCTTCAAGAGATCGATGAACGACGTGCCAACGATCGGATCGCCACCGAGCCCGACGCAAGTCGACTGGCCAAGTCCCACATTGGAGAGCTGCCAGACGGCCTCGTAAGTGAGCGTTCCGCTGCGGCTGATAACGCCGATCGAACCCTTCTTGTGAATGTAACCAGGCAGGATGCCGATCTTGCATTCTTCCGGAGTGATCAGGCCGGGGCAGTTGGGGCCAATCAGAACCGAGTTGCTCGCCTTGACCTTTTCATAAACGCGAACCATGTCGAGCGTCGGCACGCCTTCGGTAATGGCGACGATCACGCCGATGCCGGCGTCGACCGCTTCCAAAATGGCATCGGCCGTGAAGGGCGGCGGTACGAAGATCATCGTGGCATCGCAACCGGTCTGCTCGACCGCTTCGCTCACGGTATCGAAGACCGGCACGCCTTCAACTTCTTGGCCACCCTTGCCGGGAGTACAACCGGCGACGACTTTTGTGCCATATTCCAGGCAGCCCTTGGTGTGAAAGGCGCCAACGGAGCCGGTGATGCCTTGGCAAAGAACACGGGTATCTTTGTTGATCAGAATGCTCATGGTTCTGCGTCTATCTCTATATGGGTTAGGCCGCGACGGCAGCCGTGATTTTCTTAGCAGCGTCGGTCAGGTCGCTGGCCGTGATAATGTCGACATCGCTCTCTTCGAGCAGTTTGCGACCTTCTTCGACCTCGGTTCCTTCCAGTCGTACGACCAGCGGAACATTGAAACCGACCGACTTGTAAGCTTCCAGGATGGCGTTGGCGATGGTCGTGCATCGCATGATGCCGCCGAAGATGTTGACCAACACGCCCTTGCAGCTGTCGCCATCGAGCAGAATGCGAAACGCCTCGGTGACTTGTTCCACGTTGGCACCACCTCCCACGTCGAGGAAGTTGGCCGGTTCGCCGCCGTGGAGCTTGATCAGATCCATGGTGCTCATGGCCAGGCCAGCTCCGTTGACGAGGCAACCGATGTTGCCGTCGAGCTGAACGTAGCTGAGACCGGCGTTTCCGGCTCGCACCTCGGTCGGTTCTTCTTCAGAGAGATCGCGAAGTTCGGCCAGGTTCTTGTGACGGAACTCGGCGTTGTCGTCAAACGACATCTTGGCGTCGAGTGCCATCAGGCTGCCGTCGCCGGTGACGACGAGCGGGTTGATTTCGAGCAAGCTGCAATCGTTGTCGACGAACGCGCGGCAGAGGCCCTGCATCATGGCCACCGCACTGCGAAGCGACGAGGCGTCGAGCTTTAGTTGCGAGGCCAGTTTGCGAGCTTGATACGGATCGAGTCCGGCGGCGGGATCGAAGGCTTCCTTGAAGATCAGCTCGGGCGTTTCTTCCGCCACCTTTTCGATCTCCATGCCACCTTCGGTCGAGCACATCAGAACCGGCTTCGATGCGGCACGGTCGACCACGATGCCCAGGTAGAGCTCGCGGGCGATGTCGCAACCGGCTTCGACCAGCACGTTGTTGACGGCCTTGCCTTCGGGGCCGGTCTGAATGGTGACCAGCTCTTTGCCGAGCAGGCGTCCGGCAACGGAAGCCGCTTCTTCGGCACTCTTCACCAGCTGCACACCGTGTTGCTCGGGATCGTCCTTGACGGTTCCTTTACCGCGTCCACCTGCGTGAATTTGAGCTTTCACCACGGCGATCGAACCGCCCAGCTTGGCAAAGGCCTCGGCAGCCGCTTCGGCGGATTGAACAACAATGCTCTCGGGCACGGCTACTCCCGCTTCTCGCAGGATCTGTTTGGCCTGATATTCGTGTATTTTCACCGGATTATCCGCAGGTCTTGGTTAGTTGGATGGTAGTTCGTGACAAGCCGTGGAGTATACGACGCGGCCGTAAAGATGGTCAACCAGCGGCGCGGCGGGCGGGGCCTCACGTCCCAATCAGTTTCTTCATTTGTGCCCAAGTTCGAGTGTTGGCGACGTCGTCCTTGGTCAGTCCGGCACGCCGTGCCTGGAGGATGCCATAACGCATAACATCGAGTCCTTCGATGCGATGGGCGTCGGTCGAGATCACGATCTTAACGCCGTTCGCCTTGGCGGCCGCACAAGCGACGTCGTCCAGGTCGAGCCGGGCTGGGTTAGCGTTCAGCTCCATCAACTTGCCATGCTCGTGGGCCACCTGGAATACGGCGTCCAGATCAACTTCGTACGGCTTGCGGCGATTGATTAGTCGGCCGGTAGGATGGGCGATGGCCGATACGTGGGGGTTCTCAATCGCGCCTAGGATTCGCTTGGTGATTTGATCGCGGGGCTGGTTCTGTCCGTAGTGAACGCTACAGACGACCCAGTCGGCCTGGGCCAGCACGTCGTCTTCCAGATCGAGCCCGCCCTTCTCCAAGATGTCGCACTCGATGCCTTTGAGAACCTGAATGCCGGAGAGCGTTTCGTTCACGCGGTCAATCTCTTCCCACTGCTTGAGCAGCCGCGTGGCGTCGAGGCCGCCCGCCATGGTGACCCGCTTGGAGTGATCGGTGATGGCGATGTACTTGAGCTTACGAGCCTTGGCCGCGGCGATCATCTCTTCGAGCGTGTTCTTGCCGTCGGTGGCGTTGGTGTGCATGTGCAGGTCGCCACGAATGTCCGAAAGCTCGATCAGCTTCGGCAGCTCGTTCGCGTCAGCCCATTCGAACTCGCGGCGGGCTTCACGCAAGGCAGGCGTGATCCACGGCAAGTCGAGCGTGGCGTAGACTTCTTCTTCGGTCTTGCCGGCCACGTACTCGTCGTCCTTGAAGACGCCATACTCGTTGATCTTCAGCCCGCGCTCCTTGGCCCGACCACGCATCTCTATGTTGTGAGCCTGCGAACCGGTGAAATAACAGAGGGCCGCCCCGAAGGCACCGGTGTCGACGACGCGTAGATCAACCTGCATGCCGGTATCGAGACGGACCGACATCTTGGTGTCGCCACGACCAATCTGGCTGTCGATGCCGGGGAACTGGTCGAAGTGGTCCATCACCGTGTTGGCGTCGTCGGCATCGACAAGGAAGTCAAGATCGCCAACGGTCTCGCGGCCGCGGCGATAGCTGCCTGCGATTTCACATCGCCGAATGGCCGAACACTGTTTGAGATGAGCCAGGATCGCTTGGGCGACGATATCGGCTTTGGCCCAATAGGTTCGCTTATCGGCGGTGGCGGCCAGGTCGATGCCGGCTAGGATCGCTTGCTCTGTCTTGGCGGCGAACCCTTTGAGTTCACGAATCTTGCCTTCTTCACAAGCGGCACGCAGCTGGTCGAGGTTGCTGATGCCAAGTTCGCGATACAGCACGGCCGCTTTTTTGGGGCCGAGGCCAGGGATTCGTAGCAGGGCGAGAACGCTTTCGGGAATGCGCTCAAGCAGTTCGTCCATGAACGGCAGCGAACCGGTCGTAGAGAGTGTCTCGATCTTTTCGGCCAAGTCTTTCCCGATCCCCGAAATGTCGGTCAGCTTTCGCCCGTCGTCGGCAAGGATTGATTCCACACTTTCGCCCAGGTCGTGAATCGTGCGGCTGCCGTTTCGGTAGGCTCGTACGCGAAAGGCATTCGCCCCTTCGAATTCCAGCAGGTCGGCGACCTGATCCAACACGGCGGCGATATCGGCATTGCTGAGCATGGAGAGACTCGATGGAGAGCGGAAACGTGTGGAAGCCAATCGACTTGTGGCCAAACCGCCGAGTCTACCGCAGGCGCATGAAAAAACCCATCCTGGCTCGGTGTGAGACAGGATGGGTAACTGCGGGTCTTGATTCTATTGCCGAAGCGTTACGCCACAGCGTTACTCGGCGGCCTTCCAGACCATCTTGCGACGCTGAGGAGTGGCCTTCGTCTTGTACGAAGCTGGACGCACCGTCGTACGCGAGGCCTGGCGATCGAGCGGGTTCAAGAGTGCCGGCGGGGCAAACTCGTCGGCCTTCGTGCGATCGATCTCCTGCAATGCGGCGGGAGCCTGTTCGGCTTCCGGCGTCACATCGTCGTTGGCTTCGACCTTTTGAGCTTCCGTCTTGCCGGGATTCTCGTTGGGGTCGAGGGCTGGTTTCTCTTCTGCCGCGGCCGGCTCTTGATACTCGGCGTTAGCGGCCGGGTAGTTGATGGTCGTACCCGAGCCGCACTGGCCGCTGGCACAACTGCTGGTCACGGTTCCGGTCGTCGCACACGAGGTGCAGCCGGTAACGCCACAGGTGGCACAAGGGCTCGCACAAGTCGAACATGGGCTGGCACAACTTCGCGTGTAGATGGGGCGGAGCGTGGTGTAGGCAACTTGTCGTACTTGCTGAACGTAACGCGTCACCGGTCGCAAGACCGTTTGGCAGCAACCGCTACAGGCGTCGCACTGCTGCACCGGCTGATACGCGACCGTGGGGACCGTTACGACTTGCGGACGGTAACAGGTCTGTGGGGCGTAGCGAACCGTTGTGGTGCAGGGCGCGCAGGTGTTGCAGCTGGCGACGACCGGACGGAAGCAAGTGTTGCAACCGGTCGAAACGACGGGACGATAAACGGTGGTTGCCACAGGGGCGCGAACGGTCGACGTATAGATGCCACGTCGCCACGGCCAGAGTGGACGGAATGCTCGATACTGCCAAACGCCGGTGGCCGGGTTGTACCAGCCGACCTGCGCTTCACTAGCCTTCGGCATGGCACCGAACGCCGTGATGGCGAGGATAAGACAGATTGCAGTGCGGGTGATTCGCGTGGACATGGAAGTCGCTCCAAATAGCGGGTCTCTAGGTTCGTTGGTGTCTATCTCTATTAAGGCTACGTACCGGTCGCACTGTCAATGAACCAGCAACGCTGGCAATGCATTTGGCGGCCGATTTCTGTTGGGCGAAATGCGAAGTCTGGGCGCTCGCTGACGATCCTGCCGGTTGTAGGGGCGTTAGCGCGGGTGCGCCTATTCGCTTTCTTACCTAATCCTAGTTCACCGCGATTTGAGATGGCTTCGTGGTGGGTGAAAGTGGCTGTCGTTCTTTCGCAACATCGCCCTTTAGGGCGTGCGCAACCACCTTGCAGAGAACAACTTGAGAAGGCGCGGAGGGGTCGTGCTAGCGGGCCTGTTCGTACCGGTCGTAAAGATCGAACAGTACGTCTCGCAGATTGCCGCCGTGCTTTTCAAGCAGGTTAGCGATCTCGGCGTCATCGACGGAGAAATCTCGATCCGTCAGTAGGCGCTCTACGATCGACTTCGCGACCGCTACGGTAACCCGTGTTTCGAGAAGCGTTGGTAAACCGACAGGCGCGTGCGATGTGACTAGCAGTCCATGGTCATGACGGCGGCAAGCTTTCTTAAGACGCCAACGGGCGAGTCGCCCGAGTTGTTCGTAGCCATCGACAATGACGACGGATTTGGCGAGAGAGAAGTCAGGGAAGTGTCCAGGCAGACGTCGTTGTCCGTCGCGAAGAGCGACCGCCTGGATATGGTAGCTGGCTACTTCTAGCTCCGGCACCAAGGCAGCCAATAGTGTCGACTTGCCACTTCCGTGTGGACCGACGATCTGCCCCCAGCCACGGTTCTGATGTAGGCGACTGACCAGCTCGTCGAGGTCTGCCTCAAGGCAGCCTGCCGACAGAAAGGGGATTGCGCCGGGACGTACCGCCTGCGATGAGAACGGGTTCACCGGCGGCGAGGAATGCTGAGCGGTGGTGCCTGGGAATGGAGAGGGCATGATGGGGGAGTCCCACTCAATCGGTCTTTGACTTGCCGCCTTCAGTTGCGTCGTTGGACGAGGAATCGTCGCCTGGTTTCGGAGTGTCGTTCTTGGAATCGCCAATGGCCTCCGACTCTCCTTCTGATGAAGCGGCAGAAGTTTCCGCAGATGTTACGGACGCAGCCTTCGCCGTATCACTATCAAGCGTATCGGCATTCAGCAGGTCAACATCGCCCTCACCTTCGCTGACGGCGTCTTCTTGGATCGCCTGCGCCCGTGGGACGCTTCCCAGGCGAAACCCTTCTTCGGCAACCAGTTCTCGGCCACGGGGTAGGAAGGCTCGTACACGTACGCACCAACGAATCTTCAGCAACACGCCGTCGTAACTGACTGGCGTGTTGGGGAGCGAGGTGCTGAAGTGTTGTGTCGCCCGGAGATCGATGTCGCCTGCTTCGTCACTCGTCGTTCTTTGGAAGAAGTGAACCGCCAGGTCTTCGTCCCCTTTGCCTTCGGTGTACCAAAGGACCGAGACTTCGACCGCCCGTACATCGCTAGCCCTAGCGACTTCCACGAAGTACTCACCGGTCAGTTTTTCGCCCGGCTGATAGTCACGGCTGTCGCCGATCAAGCGGAGAGAAACGCGTGCATCGCTCATGCGGAATCACCTCCCGCGTCTTCCGGGCAAACCACCACGGCAAAGTCTCGGCGGAAGTCGGGCCAGCGATCTACCTGCACATGGACGGACAGCTTCCAGTTCACCGCGTTATTGTTGCCCAGGAACGAATGCATGGCCGACTCCGGCACGCGGAACTGGCAACGCGTTTCATAGGGGACGCCCGCCTCGATCGAGACATCTTTCAGCGACAATACCGGCAGGCGGCAGACCACTTGGGTATCGGTCACGGTGTCGGTGCCTTGCCGGAAGGTCGCCTTCTCGCGGCAAATCAGGTGGACGTCGAGCTGGCGGATCGACAGATGACCTCCTTGTGAGAGGATCATGTCATATTCCTGGCCTGGCTTGAGCGGGTTATCGCTGACTTCGACGTAGGTCGGCCCGACGCCGGTGGCAAACAGCACCTGACGGAAGGTGCTGTAGACCAGCCACACGCCGATGGCAAAGAAAGGGAGCATGAAGAGTGTGAGTGACCAGTCGGGGTCGCCGGCCATGTGCGAGCGGACGGCCATCACAACGAAGATCGCCACGATGCTGTTCCACAATACGGCGGCTAAGATGGCGCCAAACAGTCTCCAGCCAGGCGTTGACTCGATGGGTAGTCGGTATTTCAACGTGGTGCCCGGACTGTTCCGCTGATCGGCGTCGGCCGGCACCGAGGGAAAGCCGGTCGAGGTTCCGCGGTCGCGTTCAAAAAGTTCGGCATCGGCAACCTGTTTGGCGAAGGCCGCGCGACGTTCTTGTGAGGTGCCGGAATAGAACCAGGTGTAGCCGAGCCCGCCGAGGCCGACCAAGATGAACGAAATCGGCAGGAGTAGACCGAGCCAATTGAAATGTCGAACCAAGACAACGTTGGACGGTTTATCGGGGTCGTACCAGCAGGCGTGCGGCTGGCCGACTTTAAACTCGGCGAGGACCGCTTCCGCGTCTTCCTTGTCCGCGTAGGTCGCCTGTTCGTAGTCGTAAGTCCACTTTGAGTACGACTCTTCTTTAACCTGGTACTCGATAAGGATCTGTGGCCGGAACTGGGTCGCGTCGTCGATCGTGACTTCCACGGTCTTGGTTTCGACGACGTTCGCCACGGTTTCTTCGTAGTGACGACTTACGCGCCACTCTGGCAAAATCTCGTTCTGGATATAGATGACCAGCGCGGTGGCACCGAGAATCAGCAGGGCGAGGTAGACGACCGCTTCGCCAAAGCGACCAAAGCGGCGCATACCGCTAGCGCGATCGCCTCGTTTCTTGCCGATGAACTTAATCCGCCGCGCCAAGTTGCATGTCCCAGGGGTTTGGCATGGTCGCGCAGGTGGGGAATCTTATCGCCCCGAAGACGCACGCGACCACGCGCACCGCGGAAGGGCCCTGTAAGTACAAAAGTATCGCGGCCAGCGGCTGTCGCTTGCCGGTGATAAAGCGGGCCGCTTCGCACCTCGATCGCGGACCATTATAGCCGGATATCCTCCGCGGTACCTCCGTGCCTAACCTGGCATGTCGCGAGCATACGCTCAGCGGCACGGGCTCCCCTGGACGCTCGTGATGGCGTACTGCGGCGGTGCAAGAGCCGAGGATCGCGTGGGACGTGACGCCTCGTTTCCAGGCTTGGCGAGCGCCTGTCTAGCGGACGCAATCTTAGCGGACGCTTTGGCGGCCACCGCTACGTCGGAAGCCAATGCTCTCCAATGCGGCGTAGACCTCTTGCAGCGTCTTCTCGCCGAAGTTGGAAATCTCCAGCAGGTCATCCGGCGTGCGGTTGAGTAGGTCACCCACGCTAAAGATTCCGCGCTCTTCGAGACAATTGGTGGTGCGCACCGAGAGGCCGATTTCGGCCGTGCTCATGGCAAGACGATCGTCGAGAGACTGCGTCTGGTCGTGACCCGCTGGAATAGGGATGCGGCTCATGGGATCCCTCCCTTCAAAAAAGAATATGTGAAATCAAGTCCATCCAGGCCAATCATGTGGCAGCCTAAGCGGCAACATTCTTGGCAATCACATTTCGGTCAATATATCACGATTCTTCTGTTTGGCTACGACCCTGCACTCGACTTGGAGAAAACTTTTTCCGCCGTGCTAGCACGCGCATTTGTTTCGACCTAGATCATCCCGGCCGAGTTACGTCAGTCCTTACCAGATGAGGCGGTTGTGGTCGCGCTCAAGCGACCCATTTCGCGTCTGCCGAAGCCGGACCGGAATCCGCTATAATGAATAATTCGAGATTGGTGTGTCCCGCTTTGCGCAACCTGTTAAGCGCTTCGGGCAACGCAACAACTCTCGTTGATCCGCCGGAGTTGACGGATTCTTCCCGCCTTAACACCCTGCCCGAGACGCGACACGTGAACTCTTCAAGCAGTTCGCTTACCGAAGCCCAGCGAGCCGCCGTTGAACATATCGACGGTCCCTTGTTGATTCTGGCCGGGCCAGGCAGCGGAAAAACGCGCGTCGTGACGCAGCGGATCGCCCATCTTTTGGAGTCGGGTATTCCGGCGCACCAGATCGTGGGGCTGACTTTCACCAATAAAGCGGCCGACGAGATGCGGACCCGCGTCGATATGTTGGCCGGTCAATCGCGGGTTTGGTTGGGCACGTTCCACCGTTTCTGTTCGCGGCTGCTGCGTCGTTATGCGAATCATGTCGGCTTGGAAGAAAATTTCTCCATCTACGATACCGACGACAGTCTCAAACTGTTGAAACGGACGATCGAGCAGATGGATCAGCCGCCGACGCACTTCATGCCGAATCAGATTCGCGACGCGATCAGTTGGGCAAAGAACAATCTAATTACGCCGGACAAGTACGAGCCGCGGCGAGGGCACGCACTCGGCAGCGTGGTAAAACGGGTTTATCCCGAGTATCAAGCTCGCCTGGCAGTGGCGAACGCGGTCGACTTCGACGATTTGCTGCTGCATGTCGCGACGCTGCTGCGAGACAATCCGGAATTGCGAGCGGAACTCGACGCCCGTTACCGCTATATCTTGGTCGACGAATACCAGGATACGAATCTGGTGCAGTACGCGATCGCGCGGGCTTTGTCGATCGATCATGCGAACTTGGCGGTCACCGGCGACCCGGACCAGTCGATCTTTGGCTGGCGTGGGGCCAACATCAACAACATTCTCGACTTTCAGCGTGACTATCCGAACGTGAAGGTCGTGCGGCTGGAGCAAAACTATCGCAGCAGCAAGCGGATTCTTCGCCTGGCCGACGCACTGATCGTGCACAATCAGCAGCGCAAAGACAAGAAACTGTTCACGGAGAATGACGAGGGCGCGCCGGTGCGGCTCACGCACTACGAAACACACCGTGACGAGGCCCAGCGAATCGCGGATGAGATCGCCGAGGCGATCGCCACGGGACGTCGGCGGCCGAGTGACTTCGCCATCTTCTACCGCATCAACGCACTTAGCCGAGCATTCGAGTTTGCGCTCCGTGAACGCGGGATTCCCTTTCAGCTGGTAAAGGGGCTCGAGTTCTACCAACGCAAGGAAATTAAAGATGTGATGTCGTACCTGCATCTCATCAACAATCCTCGTGACGACATCGCGCTGATGCGGGTCATAAACACGCCGACGCGAGGCATCGGCAAGAAAACAATCATGGGACTGACCGAGCACGCCACGCGGTATGGGCTGACCATGCTGGGAGCGGCCAAGGAAACGGGCCTCATTGACTCGCTGGGTAATCGAGCCAAGACGGCGGTCGGGCGATTCATCACGATCGTCGATCACTTGGCCCAGAGTGCCGATGCCCCGGTTGAAGAGATTGTCGGTCGCGTGCTGAGCGAGTCGGGCTACCACAAGAGTCTACAAGACTCCGGGCTGGCCGAAGACGAAGACCGGCTGGCCAATATCGAGGAACTGTTGACCGTGGCACGCGAGTTTGACGAACGTCACGCGGATGAAGAGCATCAGCTGGAGACGTTCCTGGAAGAGACCTCGCTGGTCAACGACACCGACGCTTGGGCCGACGAGACCGATTGCGTCACGCTGATGACGATGCACGCGGCCAAGGGGCTCGAATTCCCGGTGGTTTATATCGTGGCCACGGAAGAAGGTCTGCTGCCGCACGAGCGCAGTCGCGAGGACCCGGATCAGCTGGAGGAAGAACGCCGACTGTTGTTTGTCGGGATCACCCGTGCTGAGGAAGAGCTACAGCTGAGCTTGGCGACGCACCGCGAGTTTCGCGGGCAGCGTCGTCGGACCGTGCCGAGTTCGTTCTTGATGGAGCTTCCCCGCGAAGAGTTGGAAGTGACCGAGCCGACCGATAACTGGCTGGAAGACGACGAATTCTTCTCCGGTTGGGACGAAGACGACGATGAGCACGACGAGTACGCCGAGCACGAGGAAGACGAGGCGGAGCACGTGCACGACGATACCGAGAGCGAGCACGAGTGGAATCAGACGGAGAATCTTGTGGAGGGCGAAATTGTGTCGGGGGCGAAGCCCGATCCCCACGACAGCATCGACCAGTCGCTGGTTACAACCGCTTCGGAAATGCGCGAGAAGAGGCGACTGGGCAAGGTGGCCGAGGACGAAGATGAGACCGACGCGGCTACGCTGCCAAAAATCTCCCCCGAGGCGTTCCACGTCGGCATGGCCGTGGTTCATCCGGAATACGGCCTAGGCAAAGTGGCTGCCCTGAGCGGTTCGCCGTCGCAGCGGACGGCGACTGTGAACTTCGTGACTGCCGGTGAACGCAAATTTCGGTTACAACACAGCCCCTTACGCCCGGCAGCCGATCTTTAATCGCCGCATACGTTTCCAGGCGCAGACCGTCCACTGAGAGCCGCACCTTCTATGGCCAATTTTCCGAAAGTCGCTCAGTTTAAAGATGCCGCCGCACTGCGCGACCGCCTGAAGGAGTTGCAGCTCGATCTGCCGCTGGATGATGAGATCCTCACGGCCTCTGCTGGATCGCCGCTAGCGGAGCCGCATCAGTTTGGCGAGCGGAGAATCGGCAACCGTTGGTGTATCCATCCCATGGAAGGTTGGGACGGCAATCGTGACGGAATGCCCGGCGCGCGAACCTTGCGACGATGGCACAATTTTGGTCGCAGCGGTGCCAAGCTGATCTGGGGTGGCGAAGCGGCCGCCGTCGATCCGGCCGGACGAGCCAATCCGCATCAGTGTCTGGCGATTCCAGAAACGAAGGACGGCCTGGCCCAACTGCTCGATACCGTACTCTCGGCCCATCGTGAGCATGTTGGAGAGACCGATGATCTGGTCGTCGGATTGCAGCTAACTCACTCGGGGCGATTTTGCCGGCCCAATGATAGTCAGCTTGAACCGAAGATCGCCTATCGTCATCCGGTGCTCGATGCGAAGTTCAAGATCGATCCCGACGACGATAGCGTGCTGATGACCGATGCCGAGGTCGAGCAGCTGATCGAACGGTACGTAACCGCTGCCGGCTTGGCCCGCGATGTCGGTTTTCAGTTCGTCGACGTGAAGGCCTGTCATGGCTACCTGATGCACGAGTTTCTAAGTGCCCGTTCGCGACCAGGTCCCTACGGTGGTGACCTCGAAGGGCGTAGCCGGGTGCTAACCACGATCATCGGGCGCGTTCGCGAAGCCTACCCGGAGTTGATGGTCGGGGTTCGGCTTAGTGCGTTCGACCTGATTCCGTACGAACAGCGCGACGGGAATGACATTGGGCAGCCGATCGACTACGAGAAGCTCTTGCCGTATGAGTGTGGTTTTGGGGTCAATCAAGAGAACCCACTGCAGATCGACATGCGAGAGACGATCGCACTGATTCGTCGCCTGGTCGAACTGGGCGTGGTGGCGATCAACGTTTCTTGCGGCAGCCCTTATTATGTGCCGCACATTCAGCGGCCGGCCTTTTACCCGCCCAGCGATGGTTATCAGCCGCCAGAAGATCCGCTCGCGGGCGTTGCCCGACAGGTGCTCGCCACGCGTCAGCTTAAAGAAGCCCTGCCCGAGGTGTTTTTCGTTGGCTCCGGGTACACCTACCTACAAGAGTTCCTGCCGCACGTGGCACAGGCGGTGATTCGCCAAGGCTGGGTCGACTCGGTCGGGCTGGGACGAATGGTACTTTCTTACCCCGACCTGCCACAAGAAACGCTCACCGCCGGGACGACCACTCGCAAGAAAGTCTGCCGCACCTTTAGCGACTGCACGACGGCCCCGCGAGCGGGAATGATCTCCGGTTGTTTTCCGCTCGATCCCTACTACCACGACCTGCCCGAGGCAGCACAGCTCAAAGAGGTCAAACGCAAGCCGCGGTCGTAGGGTCGAGCAATCCGGCAACTCTCCCCCTGGGAAGTGACTGGGCCCCCTGGGAAATGACTGGGCCCCCTGGGAAATGGATAGGGTTGGCCCTACTGCTTCTTCACTTCGCCAGAGAAGGAAGCGAGTGAGCGACGTAGGGCCCGGTAGTTCCGTTCGGGTTCGCTCAGCGATCGGTCTCGGCGATGTTTGTCGCAGCGGCCGAGCTTCAACTTGCAGGCTAGCGAGTTCAGCTGATCGGATATCTGATCGGTCGCCTTCGTGATATCCGAGCGGTTTTGCTGCCGGGAATACCAGTGCTCAAGTTGCACGTGCGACTGGGCCAGCTCGGCGGCGATTTCACGCGCCGTCTGGTTACCGGCTAAGAACAGGCCGACTGAAAAGTTGCGATGCCCCACGCTGCCGGACTGCTTACCAAACGACTTTTTCTTGAGGCCGCGAGAACGGCAGCGGACCTCGACCCAATCGCCTTCCCAATTCTCTGGAACGATGAATCGGCAGATGATCGTTTCCGTGCCTTCCAGCGGCGCCAAGGGTGAAGGGAATCGCTTGATGAACAGACCATGTCCTTGGTGCGTGGTTCCACTCACAAGGATTGCCTGCTTGGGCGCGACGCGATGGTATTTCTCGGTGACGGCGTCGCGGTGGCTCTTGCCGAAGCTGGCCGAAGGCGTGACCGAGGCTTTGACGGGCGAGTCCGGCGCCTTCACTGTCCCGGCTAAACTTGCCCCTGAGGAGTCGGTGTCTTCGGTCGTCTCGATGACTTCGATCGTTCCTTCCACGTTGCTTACGTAACGGGCGGTCGGCGTGAAGTCGAGCACGCGGAGACGTCGGTCCCGGCTGCGAATGTCGAAGTAAATCTCGTGCACCCGATCGAGGTTCCCTTGCGTCAGGCGGGTTGTGAGCAAGAACTCCGCTTCGATCAACTTTTCGCCCGGATACTCGGCAGTGAATCCGGAGGGCGTGACGTCACGGCAGGCTACGACCGATGTCGCGTCGAAGGCAACATGCGGGTTTGCGGCCGTAGCGACCGCCGTGACTAAGACTGCCATCGTGAAGATGCTGCCCCGCAGTCCAAACTGGGTGGTGCAAAAATGCGTGCCCATTCTCGCTTCCTTTCTGTGAAGATGTTCACCGCCAGGGACAAGCTCTCAGGCGACGATACGGCTTCCTGTTGTTGCCATCCGTTGGCCGAAAGAGCGGCCGACAGAGAATTGATAGGCACGACAATGCATAAAGGCAAGCGAATGCGTTCTTGCCGGGATTTCGCGGTGAATCGCGAAAGAGGACACCCACAGCGGCGTTTTGCTAGCAGCCGATTGGTAGGCGGTAGCGACGCGAAGTGACGGGCATGAAGCGAAGCGACGGGAGTAGAGTCCGCTGCCAAACCGTTGCCAAACCACGGTCGCTACTTGTCGCCAAGCTACGACACGGAAAGCTGGGACACAATGCCGAGAATGATTTTTCGCAGCTTGGGTTCCGCCTGGGCCGCTACGGCCAGAATGTCCTCGACCTTGGCCGGTACGAGTGATTCCGGCAGGCACATATCGGTGATCACCGAGAGGCCTAGCGATCGCATGCCAGCGTGAACGGCCACGATGACCTCGGGCACGGTCGACATTCCGACCACATCTGCACCGATCGTTCGCAGGAAGCGGTACTCGGCCCGGGTTTCCAAATTCGGCCCGGTCACCGCGACGTAGACACCGCGATGGGCCACGAAGCCTTCGTCCTTGGCGATGGCGAGTGCGTCTTCGATCAGCCCGGCATCGTAGGGTGCGGACATGTCAGGAAATCGCGGTCCGAGTGCGTCATCGTTGACCCCAATCAGCGGATTACCGTTCATGAGGTTAATGTGATCGTCGATGACGAGAAGGTCGCCGTGGGTGTGGGCGGGGTTCATGCTGCCGCAGGCGTTGGAGACGATCAGCAGCTTAGCGCCGAGTGCATTCATGACGCGCACCGGAAAGGTAATTTGCTGGTGCGTGTACCCTTCGTAGGCGTGAAAGCGACCTTCCATCGCCACGACGGAGACTCCGGCTAATTTGCCAAACACGAGTTGTCCCGCATGACTGATGGCCGTTGATCGCGGAAAGTGGGGCAGCGACTCGTAGGGAATTGTGGCTTCCACTTCCAAGAGCGAGGCGGCTCCGCCCAATCCTGTTCCCAAGATAATTCCGACGTCGACGTCGCCGGAGTAGTGTTCGCCGATGGCGGCAACCGCTTCCTCAATCTGCGCAGCAAGTTGTAGCACGTTGAGAACTCAATTCTTCTCAGGGGGGAATAGAGGAGGACGGGGGCGAAGGCGTGTCCTTGCGCCCCTTGGCCGAAATCGAATGAACGTGGACGTCGACTTAGGCGTCGAAGTCGTCATCGAGATCGTCGTCGTCATCGTCATCATCTTCGAGCGAGTGATCGTAGCCGTCTTCTTCTTCCTCGTCGAAGTCGTCATCGAAGTCGTCATCGAAATCTTCTTCGTCGAAGTCGTCGTCGTCGAGGCCGTCACTCTGTGCGATCGGTTCGGCAGGACCAGATTCGGTCAGGGCAGAATCGCCTTGATCGTCCGGCCTGTCGTCGGTTGTTTCGAAATCGGAGGCCGTCGAAGAACCATCATCCAAGTAAGCCATTTCCAATCACCTCACGGAACTTCTAATCAATAACGATGTCACAAAACAGGCGTTCTGAATATACGCCAACTACTCTAGCGGTTGTCGACCGCTCCACACTCCGCACATTACACAAAAGAACGGACAGCCAAGCAAGCCGCGGAAGTGTTCCAACAGTTTCTGCAACGGGCGAAATTTGTCAAGCGAAGTTGCTCAGTCCGCCACACGATGCGGTTTCGTTGGTGTGCTTGCCCTGTCGGTTTCGCATCGCCCTATCGTAGTTGAAGGTCGGACGCCGCGAGGGAGAATCTGACACCGCCAGAGAAAATGGTGCCTCGAACGGACAAGGGTTCCCGGTCGCCAATTTCGTGTGCACCGGGGGCTGAGAGCCGCTGAGAGAGATCGTGCCTGACCTCGATACGGACTGCTTGGCCAAAAAAGGGCCGCAAAGGCACCCGCTAACGAAAAAGGCAGAGCCGACGCGAGATGCCGGCTCTGCCAAACACGGGGGTGAGAAAGCCAAATTTAGAGCGGCGGGGTGGGGCAAAGTTGTCGTCATGGAGGATAAACACCCCGCCGCTATCTTCAGCTTAGTAGACTCGCAGAGGAGAGCCGGTTGTCGCCGTTAGAATACATGGCGAAAACAGGAAGGATAGGGCCTTTGGCGTCGGGCTGTGACGCTTGGCGCAGATATACCACCCTATTTTGGCCAAAAATCGCGCGCTCAGCTCCGAGAAACCGCCGTTCTAGACGCCGGGAGTCGGTGGAGATGGCTGCTGAGCGGGCGCCTGATGCGGACGAGAAGTAGTGGTCGGCTCGGCCGTTGGACGGTCAATGCGAAGATTTGGACCACTCGCGGCCGGTTCGGGTGCCTGAATCCCCGGTGCCTGAAATCCGGGTGCCGGTTCTTGGCCACCGAGGGATTGGAAGAGAATCGCAATCTCTGGATTGTGTGGTTCGCTTGCCTGCCACTGCTGCAGGATCTGCTGGGCTTCTGCGATTTCGTTCATCGAGATCAGGGCTTTGGAAAGCCAACGGAAGCAGAGGGTGTCCCGACAACCAGCCTGCAGGGCCGTTTCCAGATAGGCCTTGGCCGAAATCCAGTTGCCTTGGGCGGCCAAGAAGGCACCTCGGACGGCCGAGCGAAGCGCCTCGACTCCTTCACCGACGGAGGCGAGGCCTTCGACCTGGGCGAGAGCGGCAGGGCGATCGTGCTGCTTGATACAGATTTCGATAAGTTGCCGGCGCACACGGTCCGCGCCCGTGCGTCCGTCGGCGAGTGCCTTTTCCAAGATCGCTCGTGCTTCGCTGTCTTGGTTTTGTAGTTGCAGCGTCAAACTGAGGCAGACCAGTGCTACGTCGTTGATGTCGCCGAGGTGCCAGATTTCGGGGCGAACCTGACCATGCTCGAACGCCGTTTGGTAGGCTCGGTGGGCCAGGTCGATGCGTCCTTGGCCCTGTAGGTAGCTTCCCATTGCGCAGAGCAGCTGCGTGTCGGTGGGGAAGTGCTCCAGTGACTCCAGACTGAGTTCCAGTTGCTGATCGCGTTGCTGTGGATCGCTGTCATCGTAGGTAGTTAGTTCGCCGTAGTACGACTCAAGCATTTCCGACGATCCGGCCGCGGCTAGTTCTCGGGCCGTTTGGAAAGATTGTCGTGCGGAACTCATGTCGCCAAGGTTGACCTGCGCCTCTCCCTTGGCGAGGTACGGCCGCGCCAGAGTAGGCGACACGGCGATTTCCATCAGGGCGATAGGAATGTCGCGTTCGGCCTTTTGTTGTTTCACGTGGGCTTCAAGATCGCGAGCCGGACGATGAATACGTGGATCGAGCGCGCTGACTTGCATGCCGGCGGCAACGGCCGAACGACTGAAGTCTTCGCGAATACGACCTTCCCACAAGATGTCGTCACGTCGCGGCATCAGTCGGAAGCGGCCGACTTGCTCTCCAGCGACTTGGCCAGGCTCCGGCGGCAGCTTGATCAACATCATGTAAACGTTGTTCGGGTCCGCGATTTCGTTCACGAACTGACGCAGTCGGGCGGCATCCGAGACGGTCATCATCTCGCCGGCGTCGATCCAGAAGACCCAGTCGCCAGTGGCGTGAGAAAGTGCCACATTGCGGGCCGCGGAAAAATCGTCGGTCCAGGCCCAGTCGACTACTTTGGCACCGGCCGCCGCGGCCAGGTGACGCGTGTTGTCTTGGGAGCCGGTGTCGACGACGACAATCTCGTCCGCAATGTTCTTGACGCTGGCAAGCGTGTCCGCGATGAAGGGCTCGGCATCGCAGGCGATCATGGCGACGGTAAGTCGCTGCGGGTTGTTCGTGGGGGCGGACGTCGACATCAACGCTCTCCTTGCAAGTCGATAGTCAAATATTGGCGCAGCCGAGGTCCTTCGGATGCGCACTTGGCAAAGGCCTGCGGAAATGAGCGGAAGTTCCGTGGCCAGCGGAGTTTAGTGGTTCTTCGCAACTGCCGGAAGATCGATTCGGCGAACTTCGCAGGCAGCGGCGTGCGAGCTGGCCGCGCAGCCCGGTTGGCGAGAGCAGGGCCGGGTGAGTGCTAGCACTTACGTATGGTAGTCGGCGTTTAGCCGTACATACTCGGTCGTAAGGTCGGTCGTCCAGAATCGAGCCGCCCCGTCGCCGTCGCCAAAGCTGAGTTCCACCAGGACATCACGCTCGTCGCGGATCGACTTGGATACGGCAACTGCGTCAAATTCGACCGGTTCGCCAGCGTGGTAAAGCGAAACCCCGTTCAACTTGAGGGCGACTTGCGTGGTGTCGAAGGTGACACCCGCGTAGCCGGCCGCGGACACGATGCGGCCCCAATTGGGATCGGCTCCGGCGATGGCGGTCTTCACCAGTGGGCTGTCGGAAACGGCCAGAGCGATCTCACGGGCGGATTCGTCTGACTCGCATCCAGTAACATCGACGGTGATCACGTGTGTGGTGCCTTCGCCGTCGGCCACGATAGCCAGCGCCAGCTCGCGGCAGATGTCGGTTACGGCGGCGCCGAACTCGTCCAGGGCCGGGCCGCTCAAGGCTTCACTATTCGACTCTTCTCCAGCGGCGGCACCGCTGGCCAGCAGCAACACTGTGTCGTTCGTGCTGGTGTGCCCTTCGACGCGAATGCAGTTGAACGTCTCGGCGACGGCGGCGGAGAGAATCGCTTGGGAGGCGTCCGGTGCGATGGCGGCGTCGGTCATGATCATTCCTAGCATGGTCGCCATGTTCGGTCCGATCATAGCCGCCCCTTTGGCGATGCCGGTGAGCTGCACCGAGGTGCCGTCGAGCGAGAGCGATCGACCGGCCAGCTTGGGAACCGTGTCGGTGGTCATGAATCCACGGGCGGCGGAAAGCAGCGAGTCGTCGTCGGCAGCCACTTTTTCACCAGCCGCCGCGATGCCAGTGAGAATCTTGTCGATCGGCAGCGGTTCTCCGATCAGCCCCGTCGACATCACGAGTGCTTCTTCGGCCGCTGCACCGGCAGCATCACCGGCCGCCTGGCACATGCTATTTGCGTCGTCGAGGCCCCGCTGCCCGGTGCAGGCGTTGGCGTTGCCGGAGTTGACCACCACGGCTCGCAAGTTTGCCATCGGGGTACGTTCGCGGTCGATCGCCACGGGTGCGGCAAAGATCTTGTTCTGCGTGTAGACCCCTGCGGCGACCGTGGGGTGATCGCAGACGACGAGCGTGAGGTCTTCCTTGGCTTCGTCGCTCTTGATGCCGCAATGCAGTCCGGCCAGGCGAAACCCTTTTGGCACCCTTGGTAGCTTGTCGCTCATTCGCGCGATTCTCTAGTGTAAAGCAGTTTCCTAACGGGACTTGTCCATTATCCGTCGAGTGCGAGTCCTTCGTCGTAACCACACATCAGGTTGAAATTCTGCACGGCTGCACCGGAGGCTCCCTTGACGAGATTGTCAATGCAGCTGATCGTTAGCACGCGACCTCGCACCACTCGCACCGTGACATCGCAAAAATTCGTGCCGGAGCAATCCTTCGTCGCCGGCAGATGATCGACCACACGCACGAACGGCTCGTTGGCGTAACATTCGTGGAACAGCGAGAGCAGGTCCTCTTCGTTGACGTCGCCTGTCGGTTGGCTGTAAGTCGTGGTCAGAATTCCGCGATCCATGGGGACCAGGTGCGGGGTGAAAATCACTTCGACCGGTGTCGCTGCCGCGTTCTCGCCCGCCGCCTTGGAGACAATCAGCTCGATCTCCGGCGTGTGGCGGTGCATGCCGACGTTGTAGGCCGCGATGCTCTCGTTGCACTCCGGGTAGTGCGTTGTCAGCTTGGGCGTGCGGCCGGCGCCAGAGACTCCGCTCTTGGAATCGATGACGATTGAGTCGAGTTCGATCAGCCCCTCGCGGGCCAAGGGGGCGAGGGCCAGGATCGCCGAGGTCGGATAGCAGCCTGGGTTGGCCACCAGCGACGCTCCGCGGATCTTCTCGCGAAACAATTCCGGCAGCCCGTAGACCGTCTCGGGCAGTCGTGCGGGGTCGGGGTGTTCCTGTCCGTACCACTGTTGGTAGACGGCCGGGTCGTCGAGTCGGTAGTCGGCCGAAAGATCGACCACACGCAGCCCCGCTTCTACCAGTTGGGGGATGTAGTCGGCACTGAGTCCATGCGGCAGGCAACCGAACACGACGTCGGCCCGTTCGGCAAGCTGCTCAGTGGATAGGCTTTCCAGACAGATGTCGGTCCGCCCGGCCAACGACGGATGAACGGTCCCTAGCGGTGGATTACCTTCTTGCCGACTGGTGGCGGCAGTGATTTCGGCCTCCGGGTGCCGCAGCAAGAGCTTGGCCAGCTCGGCGGCGGTGTAGCCGGTCGCTCCGAGTATCGCGACGCGCGTCATGATGTCCCTGCCCAAAATCGGAAAGAAGTGAAACCGCGGGCCGCCAGCGGCGACGGCCAAGTACTGAAGTTCACTATACCGCTGCTGCGGGCGCAAAAAAATGCCCTGTCCGGTTATCCGGACGGGGCAAATGTGATTTCTCAGTTAATTCTTCGTGGGGTGCCACTGGCTACGCCAGTGCACCAGTTGTGGAGTGGTCTCCCGACCGCTCCACTCATTCAAGCTCATGGAGACCTGCGGTCACGCTCGTGGCACACGGTCAGGAGACCGGCCACAGCCAAGGCATGTTATGGAGTGGTCTCCCGACCGCTCCATGCCCGCTCGATCCTGCTCAACTCAACGTCGCCGCCGATAGGCCAACAAGGCAAGACCGGCGAGGCCACAGGCCGCCATCGCGTAGGTCGAGGGTTTGGGAACGGGCGGCGGATCACTCAACCAAAACACCGAACCGTCGTCGAAGCGAAGTCGAACAAATAGGTTAGGGTCTTCCCGAATGGAGAACTGGTCACCGCCGTTGCCCACAAAGACGCGAGGGTCACCAGGACCATAGTTGATCGTAAGGTCGGCAAGCGTAATCCCGCTACCAATCCGGACTTCGTTAATGCCAAGTCCTACATCTAGGGTGTCGATCCCGTCTCCCATATTGAACAGGAATATATCGTCACCGTCACCGCCAATGAGCGTGTCATTGCCTCCGGGACCGCCATAGAGGATGTCGGCGTCGTCGAGGCCTCCCGCGTCATTGGGGCCAGCAAAAATAACGTCATCACCCGGCCCGCCATTGATGATGTCGTTTCCCGCGAGACCGTAGATGTAGTCGTTACCCACATTGCCCCAGACGAGGTCATTACCCTCTCCCGCGTTGATGGTTACAGCGTCCAACACGAAGGTTGCGTCTGACAGGTCAATCACGTCGTCACCCTCGTCCGCCATAATGATTTCGATATTAAAAAACGTTTGATTGTTACTGGCATCCCGTAGCCGCAACACATCGCCGTCGGTCGTGCCGTACATGCGGTCGATTCCGGCCAAGCCGTCGTACGTCTCGTTGTTGACGTTGTAGGTGCCACTGGTGATGAAGGTCTCGCCCGAATAGGGATTGGTCAGCGTCTCGTTGTATGGGCTGACGGTGCCTTGAAATAACATATTTAGATCGTCACCTGTAGTGCCGACGATGGCGGCGAATGCTGGACTGCCCATCAGCGTGATGACGGCAAGAATCAGAGATAAGGCGATCAGACGAGCTTGGTGACGGATCATAGTGAATTGGCTCCGGTAATGAGCGTTGTAGATTTGTTCGTTGGTGGGCATTGTTGCCAATAGTCTATTCACGTTGCCTGTTCACGAAAAAAGCTATGCGGAATCTCACTCAATAAGAGTCCACATAGCTTCTCTGCATTTTGCCCCACATTGGTTGTCTCATCACAGTAGCAATTCCTAGGTTCGGTGTGAGGGTTTATTTTGCCCCGGTTGGGGGGAATGTCAATTATTTTTCTCGGGCGTCCAAACCCCTGTTTTTCTAGGGTTTTCAAGCCGCCGAATGTGCAACGGGTGCACCAATTCGGGCGAAATGTGCCCCGTCGTGTGTGTTGGCACTATTCAGCCTCTTCGTCGAGATCATCGAAACCGCGCCGGTGTTCGAGAAGGTTAATCAGAGATTCCTTGATTTCGTCATCCGTTCGCGGGCGCCGTTTCTTTTCGTCGTCCGTCCGTAGCTGTTGCGTCACGTGGTAGAGCTTGTCGGGTTCCTTCGGCAAAATGCCGGTTTGGATCATTAACGATTGCCGTTCCTTCGCCGCGCTCATGGCGAGCCGCTTGAAGGCTTGCTTATCGCGGTCGGTTGTCGCCGCTTCGGCGTCACGGTTCGCCGCCTCTTCGTATTGGTTCAACTTTTCGAGTTCCGCCGCAATCAAGTTGATCTTCGGCGTTTCTTCGAGCGATTGAACGTAAGCCGCGTTGTAATCCCGCAACAGTCGGCAAACCGTTGAACGGCTTGTGTTCAACCGTTCGGCAATCTCGGTTTGCCGCAAACCCGACATTTGCAGGCGAAACGCTTCCCGGCACTTCTCAAAGCGGGCGGGGCTAATACCGTTCGGGTTCTCATTCTTAGCGAGAGTTTGAATCATTGGGCGGGAAATTGCGAATTGCGTCAATCGAATTCAAAAAAAGACGACGGGCGACCCGCTATGGGATTTGCAAGAGCCGCCCGCCGCCGGGTGCACAACTGTGCGATGTGCGAATACAATTGTCGCGATTCGCCCAACTCAAAAAAGATCAACGTATCGGCTAAGTTTCTTCGGGAGTAACTAACCGAGTGCGGCTAAATTTACAGAGCCGCTCAGAGCGTTTCTAACGCACGATTGCGTTTCGGGGTGAATTGAGTCGCGATAGAGTGTGCGCGGCTCAGAGAATGGCGGTCAGTTGCTAAGAAGTTTGTTTTCTTCGTGCCGCCGTTTTCGTTCGGCTAGGCCAGCAACCAAGCCGCAAAGAGATTCTTCGGTTTCCGATTCGTTCCAAGCCGGATCAATGTTCGCATGCAGCGACTTCGAATCGTGCGGCAACTGGTTGCCGTCTTGGAATCCTCGTTGATACGGTGCTTTCATTCGCATTCCTTTCGATCAGGTAACAGGTTGCCGCAATTCAGTATATCAAAGTGCAACGCGTTGCACTGCTAAGCGATTTTCAACCGGCCCGCCGAGAATCTCAATCAAGCCGGGCCGCGAAGCGGGCGGCGATCAAAGGCAAGCCAAGGCGGTTGGTCCGTCCGAAGAGAAACAAAAAAGAGGGGAATCGCCGCACAGCGGCGTTCTCCCGTTCTATCGGCGGTTTCTATATGGTTTCTATATAGGGCGCCGAAATATGCGCGCTGTTGCGCCGAGATATGCGCGCGGGTCGCGCCGAGATATGTCGGTTGTGCGCCGAGATATGCGCGCGAGTGCGCCGAAATATGTCGATGCAACTTGGTGCACTGACAGAAAAGCTTGCCATTTTGTCCCTCTCGGCAAATTCGCTCAGGTGCAACCCGTTGCATTAAGTGCGTTCGCCCGTGCGCCAGTTGTAACCATCAATGAATTTCACAAAACCGAGTTGCGGAAAAACAGCGGCGAGCGACGGGTGTCGTTCTTCCCATTCCGCAGGCGAAGCGTTCGTTGTAATGATTGTGAACAAACGATTTTCAACGCGTTCACGGATCAGACTTTCCAGTTCGCGGATTGCGAAAGAGTCACGCGAGTCGGGAATCAGTTCATCAATAACAAGCCAGTCGGCATGCCGCGCCGTGTCCGCTACGAGGTACTCGTGGTAGCAATCGGGGAGGTACGTTGTTTTTTCGATAACGTACTTTTGCCAACGATCCGCGCGAATCCATTTCCGATAGTGACCGCCGATCTTATTCTGCGCTGCGACCATTAGGACCATCGCCGCGATTGCACTTTTTCCGCTTCCGTACGGACCGTGCAAAATCAGTCCTTTGCGGTCGCGATAGTGTTCCCGCAAATCCCACATGTACTGACGAAGGTCGTCGGCTTCTGGCGAACGAATGTCAAACGGATTAACTTCCCAAAGGGCGTCTGGAATCCACATTGCCTTTTTTCGTTCGTCCTTTAGTTTCCAGCCTTTCCAATCTTCAAGGCAAGTTGCGCCTTGCGGTTGCGGTTTAGGTTTCGGTTCTTTAACGAGGGGCGGAAATCCGTTCATTTTTCTTCTCCGAGTTTGGGTTGTATCGGTGCGTAGTGTCGTAACTGTCGCGTTTCTTTCGTTTCGGTTGCGGCTTCGTGCCAGGAATCGACACAACAAACGGCGAACGTTCCGAGTGCAAGACGATTGCGCCCGTGCGTTTCAATTCGAGAAGTGCCGATTTCCACGTTCGTCGGTCGCCGCCAATGTCTTCGGTAATGTCGGCGAGTGTGAACGTGAAACGCTCGCGAGGGTGCTTCGTATCGGCGCAGCACTTGAAGCGAATCCAGCCGAGAAGAATCGCTTCGTACGGTTTCAGAGTCGCCAACCATTCGCGGCGAACGTCAACAAAGTTTCCGGCGTAAAGCTTTCCAAGATCGGCGTACAACGCCGACCTGCGAGGCTCCACAGCTTCCGCCTCAATCAGCTTTTGCAATCGTGAGTGAAACGTTGCGCGGGGCTGGCAGGACAATCGCGCCAGGTCTTCAAGCCGGGCATGAGATTTACCGTCTTTCGGACTGTCCGCGCGAATCGCGGCGAGTGCGAACGCGGCGAGCCCATGACGTTTGAGAACGCGCCAAGGCAATCGGAGAAACCCGCGTTTGGCGTAATCGTGTTTGAGTCGCTTGCGCGGCGAGTGCAACGCGGTGCACTTAGTTTGCGTTGCAGAAACGTGCGAATTTGGAAGACTGGTAGCCATAGCTTTCCCCCGCCGTGGCCCCCTTTTGCCTGCAAGCTTTGGGGCACGGCATGTTTTATGCGCTGTTGCGCAGGAATAGACGGCGATCCATTGCAAAGAGGGCGTTCAATATCCTGCTGAACGCCGCATTAGTCACCAGAGAAAGGTGACAAGTGGAAGAGAGCGTAACAGCGCAATTGATATCGAACAATAGCGACAGTTTTCGAAATCACACGCCAACTGCTGTGAGAATTCCGACTACCGAAAGCTACCGATTGACTACCAAATTTGGCGCGAGTACCGAGAATTCTTGCGGGGTTAGTGCGCCCCAGTGCCACCTCTTGCAAGTAACGGTTCTGGTAGTCAAAATGGACCTTTCGGCCGAGAAACAAAGGCCGCGAGAGATATGCGGGGTGTGGCGCAGTTTGGCTAGCGCGTTTGACTGGGGGTCAAAAGGTCGCAGGTTCGAATCCTGTCACCCCGACTTACATTTCCTAACTTCGTACTCTCCCTTCAGGAGTAAGCGAACTCTGAGCACTGGGATGAGTCGAGCCCATCCGGCCCGGTAGCACCTGTTGCTGCCGGGCCTTTTAACTTTCTACGGCCTGTCGGCCCCATATAAATCTCGATCGGTGGCGGTTCTGAGCCCATCGTCACGTGTCCGCCGACGATCTTGTTAATCACTCGTTTCTTGGGTTGGAAGGAACGAAAACGAAAGAACAGACGTAGATTCGTGGCCTCGATAATCTTTTGCGCGACACCGAGGCTATCAGCGTTTCCTGCTAAAACAGTTGATTGGCGCATCTTGGACATAAGCTGCACCACCACGTGGGAATCGACGGTCGGAGTTTCGGTTTGCTCCGCCGAGTCTCACACGCTCTCTTCCCCACAATCAACATCGTAACACCGGCTACACAAGGGCAGCGGCCAGGGCGTTGTCACTCTCAGTGGCCGTGATTATTACCTAGGCCCTCACGGCTCCCCCGATAGCATTGAGGCCCATCAACGCCTAACTCTTGAGTGGACGTGACCCGCCTCTGGACAGGCACGACTTTTGCCGTCGAAAAAGAGTCGAAGCGTTCGTTGCCTGCCTCTCAACGAATTCGATGGTCGAACAGTAGTTCGACCAAATCGTCGCGGGGCGAATCATCCGAGTCGTCGGCGTCTTTGTCCGACACCGTGTCGCTAAAGTACGCATCGCGAGTGTCAATCGTCAGATGCGGCTCAAGCCGTTGATGTTCCTCGAGGACTTCATGGGCCGAATCAGAAAGGCTGTAGGCGACGATCCTACTGTCCTCATGCTGATCAGATTCGTACAGCCGGTCCAAACGGTCACGCCAGCCATCGCGCTGTCCCAGGAGTGGCAAGTCCCTTCCCTGGCGTGGGAGGATAGTACTGAACGGCGAGCGGAACGGTTGACCGGTCAACAGGTCCCTGCCTGTCGAGGTTAACGAATTGGACGAGGTTTGGGTCTCGAAGACGAGATCATCGTTCGTTCCATTCAGATCCTGCGATTGCAACTCCGCCGGTGTCAATAAGCTCAGCGGCAATGTGGGCCCGACGTTTGCATTAAAGCTGATAACGAAATCCCCGCCGGCAACGTTGTCGCCCGAGAAATTCGGCGATGGTGGGCTGGCCAGCCGTTCGCCGTCGAGAGCGTTTCCAGCCACATCCTCGAAGGCGTCTTCTCCACTGAATAGCGTGAGCGTGTAGTAATCGTCCTCCAGATCGGCATATTCGAGCGTAAGAATCGACTTGGTTGGTTCATAGGTGAAGCTGGCGGGAGTTTGGCTGCCGGTGGTCTCACCGACCAGCTGCACATCCGCCGCATCGAGATTCGTCGTGTCCAATTCTTTGTCAAACTGGAGGGTGTAGACCAGCGTGCCGGTCGATATTGCGGCACCTTCTTGAATCGAAGTGCTAATAATCTGAGGGCCCGTGGTGTCGATGCTGAACTGACTGGCAAGCGCGGTGAGCGGCTGGCTCTGCAAGCCCGTGATCGCCCCGTCGGCAATCGCCACGTTGTGGACTCCATCGCTCAAACTGGCAGGCAATGTGAATTTGACCGAGTCGGCATCGAGAATCGTCATGTCGGTGGCCGCAATGCCGTCGACTGTCAGATCGCTGGCTTCGAGGCTGGTCAGCAGGATCGGATCGCTAAAGTTGACAACGATCTCGGTCAGTGAATGCAAGGAGATACTGCCATCGAGCGGACTGGTAGCCACCATTGCCGATGGCAGCGGGCTTCCCGTATGGCCCGTTACGTTCAAGACATATTCGCCGCCGATTTCGTTCTCCGAAAGTACCCGGACCGTATAGGATCCGGTGGCCAACGCCGTGTGACTCAACGCCCCACTCGAATCGCTGCCTACCAATGCACCAGCCGGATTGTAGAGCTCCACGGCAATATCAAGATCGTTGACGAACTCCCCAGGCCCGGCGGCCGGCACCAACGTACTGACGTTGAGCGCGTCTCCGGCATTGGCCTCGACACTGAAATAGTTGAAACCGGATGACGAGAAGTTCACGACCTGCCCGATTTCCGTTGCCGACATGCCAGCGAGGGCATCGATTCCCAGGCTCGCCAGTGTGGGTGCCTTCGCGAGGGCCGCTGCTCGATTCGCATTCTGCGAAGCGAAGTGCATCACCACCTTGGTTTCGCCTGGTGCGAGTGTCAGGTCGTAAGCGAGTCGAATACTATCAGAAGATTGCGAGGCGCTACTTGGTCGCTGACCGCCCGGTCCAGCTACCACGTGCAGCATGGAGGGATCGCGCCCCCCGTCGTTCGAATCATCGGTGACCAGCCAATCATCGTTCACATCGAACAAGGTATCCCCGCTGCTGGTACCAATGAGCTGTGTACCGCTATCCGAACCGAGATTGGTATTGATGTTCAAAGTGTGGTTAACCGGCACCGCAGAAGTGTTGGTGACAATCTCCAGGAAGCGTGCGAAACCTTGGTCATCAGGCACATAGATCTTTCGTATGACCTCGACGCTACCTATCGTGGCCGGTCCAATGGCGATCTCGCGACCATCCTGTTCGGCACTGCCTGTCGCGAAGCTGGGGAAGCCACTCAGATCGAGTCCGCCGTCATAGGCGTCGCTAGTCCCGTTCGAGATCGAGCCATCGCTGCGGATGTCCCACAGGAAGCCATCCGCGTCGTAAAGGTTCTGGCCCAGGGAAACCGGTACCGCTCCCGGATCGACTCCAGCGGAACGGTCGGCGCTTAGACTGCCCAGTACGGTGCCGGTAGTGGTGATGTCCTGAGCCAGAGCGCTCTCGCCACCCACCAGGACTGGATTGGTCCCTTCGGTGGCGAAGCTCGCATCGCGCGTGACCACCAGGTTGTAGTCCGCAATCGCTCCGCTAACACGAGCATAGTAAGTGCCGGTTGTGGCGGCGACGAATTCGCTAATCACTTGCTCGGTTGTCCCGCTGGCCAGCACGGTGCCTGAGGCATCGAGCAGCTCGAGAAGGAAATTCTCTCCCGTCTGTCCAGTCGTCGACAAGGTTGCCGATTGGCCCGCGTTGAGACTAAAGCTGTAGTAGTCCGACGTCGGGGGGGTGCTCGGGTACGTCAGATCGAGCGTAACGTAATTGCCGGAAGCATTACCGACAGAGGACGACGGTGTCACGGTAGTGGTGATTGTTCCGTCGGCAATGAGTGTTGTCAGGTTCGCCAGCGACAGATCGATAGTGGCGATGTTGGGAGCACTCGAGCTGCCGCCGGAAACAAACAGCGTTTCGGTGATAACGCCCTCTAGGTCTACCACCACGTTTTCGGAAGAGGAATTCAAATCTCCCTTTGCGGTAACCGTCAGAGTGCCGTCACCATAAACCGGCGCCAGGCTTGCGAAATCAAAGGTCAAAACGTTGGGGGTGTGAAACGTGTCGGAGATGGTCTGACTTTCCGCAAATAAGCCCACGCCATCGGCGACGCCCAACACCGCGCCACGTTCGGCCCCGCCGAAGCCAAGGTTAAAGAATATGGGATCTAAATCCTGTGCAGTTGCGAGGCTGTCATTCGTCGCCCTGCCATGGGCCTCCTCTTCCACGGCGGCATTGAGAATGATTCGTGCCGAATAGGTTCCCGTGGAGAGTGGTAGCAGCGTGTTTGGGGCAAACGGGCCGCCGGGTCCAGTGAAGCTGCTAAACATTCCCATCAAGTCGTCGTTATCTACATCGCCATCGAGGTTGATGTCCCCCTGGGAAAGCGTCTTTCCGCTGCCGAGAGGGCCGGTGAAGTTGGCAAAAGCAATGAGCAGGTCCATGTTGTCGACGTCAAAATCGCCGTCGGTATCACCATACAGGGCTGGAATGTCCGCGCTGCCGACAACGATCGTGTACGTTCCCGCGCCAGCGGTCCCCACGACGGGCAGCACTATTTCTTCTCCAGCAACGGTGGCGGATTGGCTGGCTAGGACGGCTCCCCCAGGTCCGCGGAGTTCGACGGCGCCTTGAAGCGAGGCATTGGGGCTAAGCACCACGGTCACTTGCTGGTTGTCGTCCAGTTCGATCGTGTAACTATCGGTGTCGGCCACCGGCTGAATCGCTCCCTCGACCCCACCTTCATAGACGAGGGAACCACTCGGCTGCACCAGATCGAGCGGTACCGCGAACGATGAGGTGATCAGGTCGGCCGTAAAGCTGACGACGAAATCTCCGCCCGGGGCACCATCGCCTGAAACGTTCGGCGGCAGCGGTCTGGCCAGCGGCTCGCCGTCGAGGTCGTTGCCTATGAGGTCCTCGAAGGCTCCGTCGCCGCTGGACAACGTCAGCGTGTAGAGGTCGTCCGCTAGGTTGGCGTACTCCAGCGTGAGTGTCGAGCTGGCCGCGTTGTAAGTGAAGACGTCGGGAGTTTGGCTGCCGGTGATCTGACCGACCAGCTGCACATCCGCGGCATCGAGATTTGTCGGGTCGAGCTCTTCGTCGAACTGAACGGTGTAGACCAGCGCGCCGGTCGGTATCGTATCGCCCTCTTGAATCGAAGTACTGATGACCCGTGGGCCCGTGGTGTCGATGCTGAACTGGCTGGTATGCGCGGTAAGCGGCTGGTTCTGCAAGCCCGTGATCGCCCCGGCGGCAATCGCCACGTTGTGGACTCCATCGCTCAAACCGGTAGGCAATGTGAATTTGACCGAGTCGGCATCGAGAATCGTCATGTCGGTGGCCGCAATGCCGTCGACTGTCAGATCGCTGGCTTCGAGGCTGGTCGACAGGAACGAATCGCTAAAATCGACGACGATCTCCGTCGGCGCGCTCAAGAAGATATCCCCATCAGCCGGGTCGGTGGCCATCACCGTAAACGGCAAGAATGGTCCCGTGTGGCCGCTCACGTTCAAGACGAACTCACCGCCGATTTCGTTCTCCGAAAGTACCCGGACCGTATAGGATCCGGTGGCCAACGCCGTGTGACTCAACGCCCCACTCGAATCGCTCGCGACCAAGGTGCCGGCCGGATCGTACAGTTCTACAGCAATATCGAGACTGTTGACGAACTCCCCAGGCCCAGCGGACGGCACCAACGTACTGACGTTGAGCGCGTCTCCGGCATTGGCCTCGACACTGAAGTGATTGAAACTGGCGGCATCAAAGTTCACGACCTGCCCGATTTCGGTCGCCGACATGCCAGCGAGGGCATCGATTCCCAAGTTAGCCAACGTCGGCGCTTTCGCCAACGCCGCGGCGCTATTCGCATTTTGCGAAGCGAAGTGCATTACCACCTGCGTCTCGCCGGAAGCGAGGGCAAGGTCGTACGTGACTTGAATGTCATCCTGCGAATACAGCGAGGCGCTACTTGGTCGCTGACCGCCCGGTCCAGCTACCACGTGCAGCATGGAGGGATCGCCCGCCCCGTCGTTCGAATCATCGGTGACCAGCCAATCATCGTTCACATCGAACAAGGTATCCCCGCTGCTGGTACCGATTGATTGTGTTGCGCTACCGGAACCGAGGTTCGTGTGGAGGTTCACCGAATACACGACCGGTTCAGGGGAAACATTGGTAACAATTTCCAAATACCGTGCGAAACCTTGGTCATCAGGCACATAGATCTTTCGCATGACCTCGACGCTACCTATCGTGGCCGGTCCGATGGCGATCTCGCGACCATCCTGTTCGGCACTGCCTGTCGCGAAGCCGGGGAAGCCACTCAGATCGAGTCCGCCGTCATAGGCGTCGCTAGTCCCGTTCGAGATCGAGCCATCGCTGCGGATGTCCCACAGGAAGCCGTCTCCGTCGTAAAGGTTCTGGCCCAGGGAAACCGGTACCGCTCCCGGATCGACTCCAGCGGGACTGCCGACGCTTAGATGGCCCAGCACGGTGCCGGTAGTGGTGATGTCCTGAGCCAGAGCGCTCTCGCCACCCACCAGAACGGGATTGGTTCCTTCGGTGGCGAAGCTCGCATCGCGCGTGACCACCAGGTTGTAGTCCGCAATCACTCCGCTAACACGAGCATAGTAAGTGCCGGTTGTGGCGGCAACGAAGTCATGTATCACATGATCCACATTGGGAGCATCGGTCGAACCCTCGCTCAGCACGGTTCCCAAGCTATTGAGCAATGCAAAATCAAGGCTTGAGGAGACCGCTTCTTCCAATAGCAAGGTTGCCGATTGGCCCGCGTTGAGACTAAAGCTGTAGTAGTCCGACGAAGCGGGACTATCGGGATAGGTTAGATCGAGCGTGATGTAATTGCCGGAAGCATTACCGACAGAGGACGACGGTGTCACAGCAATGGAGATCGTTCCATCGGCGGTCAACATTGTGAGATCCGCCAGCGACAAATCGACGGTGGCAGTCACCGGAGAGCCGTCAAGGCCACCAGAAGCAAACACGGTCTGACTAAAGAGGCCTTCTACGTCGATCGTGAGGTTCTCGGAAGAGGAACTAAGATCTCCCTGAGCGGTGATCGTCAAAACGCCATCGCCAATTGCCTCGGTCTCGCTCGTAAAATCAAAGTTCAGTACGTTCGGGGAATGCAGCGTATCCGATATCGTCTGACTGGCCTGATAGTTGCGATAGCCATCGCTCGTACCCAGCACGGCTCCTCGCTGGGCCGTTCCGAATCCGAGGCCGATAAACGTGGGATCCAAGTCCTGCGCCGCGCCCAGGGTATTGTTCTTCGCCCCGCCATGCGATTCGTCTTCTAAGGCGGCATTCAGAATCAGCTGTAGTGTGTAGCTTCCGGTGCTCTCTCCAACGCCGCGAACAGTCACGGTGTACTGACCGGCGGCGCCAGTGGGCACAACCTGCAAGGTCGCCTCACCATTGGCCGCCGCGCTAGCGACTCCTTGCGAGACGCCTGACGGATCGAATAGTTCCACTTCGGGTGCCAAGCCGTCCTGGCCCGCCAAGAGGAGCGTGATCGTCTGTCCGTCGTCTACATCGATGGTAAAGTTATCGACATCCGCAATGACGTTAATTACGCCGGTCACGGCTGGATCGTAAACCAAAGAACCCAACGGCGCGATGGGCTCTAGCGGAGTCGGATAGGCGCTCGTGACAACGTCGGTGACAAAATGGACGACAAAGTCTGCACCCGGAACACCGTCGCCGGAAGGCACCGTGGTGCCAGCTTTTACTTCTCCGTCCAGGTTGTTGCCAACGACGTCTTCGAAAGCGCCATTCCCGCTCAACAGCGTCAGCGTGAAGTTGTCCTCTGGAAGTTCGCCAAACTCCACGGTCAGAGTGGAACTGGGCGCGTCGTAGTTGAGGCTGTTGGGAACGTAAGCACCGCTGAGCTGGCCGGTCAGCAGCACATCTTCAATTCCCAGGTTCGAGGCATCGAGTTCTTCATCGAATGTGGCCGTATAGGTGAGGCTGCCTGTCGCGAGGCTGTCCCCTTCGAGAATCGAAGTGCTGATGACCCGCGGGCCGGTGGCGTCGATGGTGAACTGGCTGGAAAAGGCGGTGAGCGGTTGGTTCTGGAGGTCGACGATCGCTCCGCCGGCAATAGCGACGTCGTGGACCCCATCGCCCAAACCAACGGGCAACGTAAAAGCAACCGTGTCGACGTCGAGAATTGTCATGGCAGTGGCCGGAGTGCCGTTCACCGTCAGATCGGCGGCCGCGAGACTGGTCAAGAGAAACGGATCACTAAAGTCGACGATGATTTCGGTCGGCGGGTTGAGGAAGGCTTCACCATCGATCGGGTCGGTGGCCACTACCGCAAACGGTAATGCCTCCCCCGTGTAGCCGCTCACTTCCAATACATATTCGCCAGCGATTCCGTTTTCCGAGAACACACGGACGGTATAGGCCCCCGCAGCCAGCGCCGTATGACTCAACGAACCACTCGAATCGCTCGCGACCAAGGTGCCAGCCGGATCGAATAATTCCACGGCAATGTCGATGTCGTTGACGAACTCCCCAGGCCCGGCGCCCGGAATCCTTGTTGCGATATTCAGCACGTCGCCCACGTTGGCTTCGATCCGATATAAGCCACCGGGATCGGAGGCCGACTCGGCCGCGAAATTGAAGAGATTGCGATGGAAAATCGCGCCAATCCCATGCGGCCCGCCCTCATACCACTCGACAGGAATGGTGTGGACAATTACCTGCCCCGCGTCAAAGGCGTAATCGAAAGCAACCACATGATTCGACGCTCCAGTGGACAGAATAGCGTTCGCGCCCTCGTGCAATGTGCTCGTATAACCGTGGGTGGAACTGTTGCCACCGTCCAGATTGGTGTCATCGATGGTCCCTCCTGGCCCCGTAATGAGATCGCTGCTGGCATCGACTACATTGATGTCTGCACCCGTGGAACCGACAAAGCTCACGCCATCGGCTCCCGGCAGCACATCGTAAGCAATAGGACGACTGACACTACCCGCGGCGTAGTTGATGACATACACGCCGCCCTGGCTGACAAAGGCGTCAATGCTGGCAAGATTCGCAACTACGTTGGAATACGTCGTGCTACTCTGGTCACCGGCCAAAACCAGTACGTCGTAGGTGCTCAAGTCGACCGACGACAAGTTGTTCGAAGGAATCTTCGTTACGGCATAACCGAGTTCAGTTGCGATCGTCGTGTTCGAGCCTCTCCCCCAAGGGAGACTGTCTTCGATCAGCCCCATCTGCAAAGTACCGCTTGCGGAGCCCCTGTTCCGATGTCCCAGTACCGTTCCCGTGACGTGGATGTCCTGGGCATCTTCGAGAGATCGATAGACGCGTCCGTCGTCAAAACTCGCATCACGCGTGACTACCAGGTTGTAGTCGGTGACCGAACCGGTCACCTGGGCGTAGTACGTGCCGCTGGTGGTGGCGACGAAGTCGTTAATCGATGCCAGGTTATCCGTTTCGGTGCCAGACGCGAGTAGCGTCCCAGATCCATCGAGCAACTTCAACTCTAGGTCGGAGGAGACCGTTTCCTGTAACAAAAGGGTCGCCGACTGACCGGCGCCGAGGGTAAAGCTGTAGTAGTCGACATTCGACGGCGGTCCCACAAAAATCGGGATCAAATCGAAGGTGTGGGTGCCCGATCCGGCAATTCCAACATACACGGCCCCGCTAAAGAACGATTGCAGTCCGGCGAGGCTCAACCCACTGGGGAGGATATTTCCGAGACTGTGCTGTCCCGACGTCTCGATTCCGGCGCCCCAATCCATTTCGCCGATCTGAGTTGGTGAATTGACATCGATCCCGCCAATCATGAAAGGAGTGAAGTTCTCGTTGAGAAAGGCGTTGCTTGTATCGAACAAATAGCCCCTAAAGATACCGCCTGGAGATTCGGTGGCGTCGATGATGACTTCGCCCGTCAGGGAGTTGTAGAGCAGGTCCGCGTTGGACGTCAGAACCGGGTCTTCCGTCTCTGGGAAGCCATCGCTCGTACCCAACACCGCTCCTCGCTGAGCCGTTCCGAATCCGAGGCCAATAAACGTGGGATCCAAGTCCTGCGCCGAGGCCAGGCTATTGTTCGTCGCCCCGCCATGCGACTCGTCTTCTAAGGCAGCATTGAGAATCAGCCTCAGCGAGTAGCTGCCGGTGGTCGTTCCATCGCCGCGCACCGTCATCGTATAGAGGCCGGCTCCGGTGGTCGGCACGGCCTGCAAGATCGCCTCGCCATCGACCGATGCGGTGGCAGTACCCCGCGACGCATTGGCAGGATCGAAAAGTTCGACCTCGGGCGCGAGGCCATTCTCGCCCGTCAGTACGACTGTGAGCGTCTGTCCATCGTCCACGTTGACGGTGAAGCTATCGACGTCGGAGGGGACGCTAATCACACCAACAGCGACGGGATCGTAGATCAGCGAACCGAGCGGCGCAAGGGGCTCAAGTGGTGTGGGATAATTGTTGGTAACAATGTCGGTAGCGAAGTTGACGACGAAATTCCCACCCGCCACACCGTCGCCGGTGGGCACGGTAGTGAAAGGATGAGCCTCGCCGTCCAGATCGTTGCCCACCAGATCTTCGAAAGCGCCGTCTCCGCTGATGAGCGTCAGCGTGTAGCTGTCTTCCGGGAGATCGCCGAATTCAACTGTTAGCGTCCTGCTGGGCGCATCAAAGCTCACGCTACTTGCCTCAAACGAGCCGTTAACCAAGCCCGTCAGCAGCACATCCTCGGGTCCCAGATTGGTCGCATCGATCTCTTCATCGAAGGTCGCCGTGTAGGTAAAGTTGCTCGTCGGGAGCGTCTCGCCTTCGATGATCGAGCTACCAATAATTCGCGAGCCAGTGACGTCAATGGTAAAGTTCAGGGCTAACGCGGTATTGGGGGTGTTCTGAATGTCCGTTACCACGCCGGCGCCGAGCGTGGCGACATTGTGCCCGTCGACAATCGCTCCAACAGGAAGATCGAAAGTGACTGTCTGACTATTAACGACCTGGACCCCGGTGGCTGGGGTGGCGTTGACCTGCAAATCCGCCGCCGTCAACGTTGGCAGCAGCAAGGGGTCGTTGAACGTGAGCGTTAGCTGTGTAGGGGCGGTTACCAGGGACGCTCCGTCGGCCAGATCACTGTCGGAGACGCCGAACGGGGACAAGCCTCCGGTGGCCCCGCCGACACTCAGGACGTACTCGCCCGCCGTATCGCTGGTGCCCAAGACGCGTGCCGTGTAAATGCCCGTTGTTCCGGCGGTATAATTCAAGAGCGCATTACGACCGTCCGCGGCGTTGTTGTCGTCACTACCTACTAGCGTGCCGCTCTCATCGTAAAGCTCGACATACGGGTCGAGGATATTGACCGGTTCGCCGGGCCCGTTTGCCGGCGTGAACGTTTCTAAGGTAAGTAGGTCGCCACTGTTCACCTCGAACTGGTAATAGTCGCCGGCATCTCGGATGGTTTCCAGTGCGTTGTAGAGATTCAGGCGCCCGCCGCTGACTGTGATTCCGGCGAGAGCCGGAACCGGATCCGACGATGTAAGAATGGCGTCCTTGATCTCTGCCAGGCTCGCTGATGGATTTGCTGCGCTCAACATCGCCACCGCACCCGCCACGTGCGGCGCTGCCATGGATGTTCCGTCGAGCGAGGTGTACGTGTTACCCGGCGTGGTGCTTAACGTGTTGACGCCGGGGGCTCCCAAGTCGACGGATACAGCACCGTAATTTGAAAAACTGGCTTTGGCGTCGTTGTGATCGGTTGCGGCGACCGAAATGATTCCGTCCAGGTTATAGCTCGCCGGATAACTCGGCGACGAATCCGTATTCCTACTCGAATTACCCGCCGAGGCCACGAACATGATACCTTCGTCGTTGCTCGCCTGAATGGCATCGATCAAGGCCGTGGAGTAGCTACCGCCCCCCCAACTGTTGTTGCTGGCGACAATGTTGATGCCGTAGTCTCGCTTCATCATCGTCATGTACTCGATGGCTTCAACGGCGTCGGAGGTGGAGCCGGATCCACCAGCGCCGAGAAACTTGAGTGCCATGATCTGCACATCCCAATTGACGCCCGCCACGCCAATTCCGTTGTTCCCGTCGCCACCAAACGTTCCGGATGTGTGGGTGCCATGGCGATTGTCATCGTAGGGATCTGAATCACTGTTGAGCGTGTCAATCCCGTGAATATCATCGATGAAACCATTCCCATCGTTGTCAATGCCATCGCCGGCAATTTCTCCAGGATTAACCCACATGTTCGCGGCAAGGTCGACGTGGTTGTAGTCCACACCCGTATCGATACTGGCAATGACAACCGTCGACGAGCCGGTGAATCGGTCCCACGCCTCCGGTGCATCAATGTCGGCATCTATTGTCCCACCGGTCTGGCCCGTGTTGTGCATGCCCCAAAGACTGGAGAATTGAGGGTCGTCAGGAATGGTCTCTGTCGTGTGCAACACGTAGTCGGGCTCGGCGTATCGAACCCATGATTGCGATTCGAAGGCGCTGATCGCGTCATCGATGTCCTCGTACGCGGTGCCCAACTCGACGACCGCCGCATTGATTGTGGAAAACGTCTTGACGATCGTCGCCGACATGCTCGCCATCCGGGCCACCTGAAGGCCGGCATTGCTTTCTCCGGATAAACCTACAATCAATCGTGATGCTTCGTGCTCTCTCGTCGCATCGACCGGCGGTTCGACGGGCGGCAGATCCGCGACTCCGTCCGCGACGAAAGCGGCTCCCGCTCGCACAAACCCTAGGGCGGTACCGCTGGTGCCGAGTGCCTGCCCGGTGTCGATGCCGTCGTTTACCTCGGTATCGAAATCGATCTGTCGGGTAACGACCAGGCTATAGTTGGAGGTGGCACCTTCGACCCTTAGATAGTACGTGTCGGCGCTACCGTCGGTCGTGTTGTCGACGAAGTTGTTGATCGACAGTGCAGCGCTGGTGGCCGATATTCCCTGCGTAAGCAGCGTCGTCCCATCACTGGCATACAGATCCAGAGTGCCTAGACTTCCGCTAAGATTCGTCAGCGTCGCGCTGGCCGATTCGCCATCCGCTAAGGTGAAACGGTACCAGTCTTGGACATCACCGCTCGGCGAAAACGTCGGCGGCGCCCCAATCGCGGCGAACTCTGATTCCACCGCGGCCTGGTTGTCACCCAAGACGATCTGGAACGTCCGGCTTACACTACTACCGCTGGGCAGGCTACCTAGATCGAACGCCAGGTTAATGGCTTCGTCCGCGGAGCCGCTTTCAGGATCCACCGGTGAACCAATAATCGCGAATGGATCGTTTACGGTAAAACCTTCAATCGACACCACGGCACCGGGATCGGTGGCCCCCAAACCTATCGCGCCAGCGGCACCAGACGCCACCGCCAACTGTCCGCTGAGAGTGACGTCATTCGTAGTTGTATATGTTCCGCCCGGATCAGGGTCGACATTCTCAAGCAACGCGAGGTTGGCTAGCGTGGCACCGGACTCGTTATTAATCGTCGTTGTGACGTGAGCAAATCCATCTCCATCCGACCATTGCACGATCCGCTCAAAGCCAATTCCGGCTTGGATATTTCCACTTATGACAAAAGTGTGATCCGATCCGACACTGTGATCAACCATCGAAACGGGAAACGACGTGCTGCTTGAACTAGGCAACTGATTGGTAAACGTCTGGCCGTTATAGCCCACGGTGTACCCGGCCAAGACCGTTCCGTGATTAACAAACTCCACGCCGCCACGCTTGATTCCGATCGACGGCCCGGAGAAAGACCCATCTTCCGCGAATCCAAAGGAAAGTGGTGTTCCAACGGCGTCCACCGGCCCTGCGAGTGAGCCGCCGATATTCAGGTTTCCGGTGACTGCCCCACGCTGCCCACTCCCGCCGGGCAGTGCGATGAAGCTCGAGTCAATGTCTTGTGCGGTGGCGAAGTCGTTATTGGTCGCGCCGCTATGGGACTCGCCTTCAACTGCTGCATTGAGAATCAGATCCAGTCCGTAGCTACCTAAGGTTCCACCGCTGCCCGTTACGGTGACCGTATAGGTCCCCGAGCTGGCCGCAGGTAGCGATTGCAAAACGGCAAATTCCCCAGGTGCGGCCGCCGTGTCAGTACCGAGTGAGACACTGGACGGATCGAACAATTGAATCTCAGGTGTCAACCCGATACCTGCTTCAGCGACCACCGTCAGCGTTTGCCCGGCATCGAGGTCGATGGTAAAGGTATCAATCTCTCCCGCCGTGGCAATGGAATCGTTGTTAACCGACTCATAGATCAATGATCCCTGTGGCGCCATGGCGACCGGAGCTGCCGCCGCGGCCAGGACATTGCTCGATACGCTGAGGAGTTCGAGATCGGTAGGGCTGTCCGCGACTTCGGTCGAGCTAATTTCACCAAAAACCGTCGCGAAAGTGGTATCCGCCGCAAGCAGATGCCGGCTCTCCAGCGTTTCCATTTGAGGCATGAAACGAGATATCTGGTCTCGATTCCGCCTACGCTTGCCTTGCTCCTTTGATCGCCATTTCATCGTTGCTGCTCCGCAAATAGAAGACGCGATAACTCTGCCCGAGTTGTTCAGGTTGATTCAGCCGTTCCGCTAGCGAGGCGAATCGGAGTCGCTCAAGAGACGCCTGGGAATGCCCGCTGGAGATCGCCCCGCGGAGAATAGCCTACCCTCTTGGTTGAGATTGTAACGGCCTGCCCCCCTCAGATGCAACAATAGCCTTAGAGGATCCCAGGCCTCCCCCCAATTTAGCGGGGTGCCAGCGGCCGTTCGCAGCGGCCGAATTGTCTTCTCGCAAGCTGAAGCCGCATGCCGTTACCGCACATGCATTTGCGCTGTCGTTCGGCAGGGGGCGCCGGACGCGGTTTCCTCTGTTGGGCCGCGCGATCGTGTCGGGCTCCGCAAAACATAAGCAAACACCGATGCACGATATCGTGGCGTGGGAATCTGTCCACTCGGAACTTGGTTGCTTTCTCGTTATCTGTCCGAATTCGGACACCTCACCGACAACGCGAATGGTGGCCGTGAAGTGCGACCGTCTGATTCCGGACAGTTTTCCGCAAAGTGGTCGACGCTTCTGTCCGGTTACGGACAGGTGAGCGTGGCATCGTTACGTATCCGACTCGACACATAATTCTTTTCAGGTGTGATAACGCCTTTGCACGTCATGAGTTCTGTCGTTGCAGTGGCCTCTGCACCGGTAGATTGGCATACGCTTTGCCCTTGAAACCGTCCACGTGAACGAGTTGTGGAAAGAAACTGCCCGTCCGCTTTACTGTCGCTCCAACATTGCTGGACGAGCGTGTGACGTTTTCTTGAATTTGCATTGGAAAGATTTCCTAAGAGGACACCTTCATGTTGCGTGTATCGAATCTTTGTGCGGCTGCGCTGATCTTGGTCATGGGAAGTCGAACGGTCACCGCGGCTTTCTTACCGGCGGTATCATCGGATGATTTGATTTTCTCGAGCTTATCACCGGCCGAGGATGGCGATCCCAACATTCCCGATCTGATCTACGATCCGAGTACCGGAGAAGTGATTCTCGACCCCAATGCAAGTACGATCATCGGCTACTCGCTAAAGAGTTCGACGAATTCATTTGTCGAGGCGAACCACTTGTCGATTCTTGGTGGCCTGATAACAAGCCTGCCATTTGAACTCTCAGAAACCGGCTTGAGTCCGATATCTGTGCCGGCAAGTGTCGGCTTTGTCTTGCCGCCAGGGCTGAACTTGGCCAGCTTGAATTCGTTGCTATCTGAGAAAGAGGTAAGTCGTTCCCTGGGCTCGCCGTTGGTTCAATTCGATCTGGTCGTGATCGGAGCGGTTCCCGAACCGTCAACCTATGCCATGGCCATCGTTGGGCTCTGTGCCCTGGGCTTGCATGGTTGGCGTCGGCGTCTAGGCGCCGGCTGACCTTATTGGCAACGTATGCGCAGCTCAGCGCTAGGTGCGAATCAGCGAACCTTGGATGTTCAGGTCTCGGACGACCTCGCTCGGCGACAGACCCTGCTCGACGACCCTGCGGACCGCGGCCAACTTGTGTTCGCGACTGAACTTTCGGCGTTTCCTTTTCATGAATCGTCCTTTCGTCATACAATCATTGACGTAAGGTGATTCACTGTCTATCAGCCGTGGGGAGGTTCAAGGACTGACCATCGCTATCTAGGTCAGCGCCGACTTAATCCGCCTACTGGACGACGTGCATCCTTGAAAACTGAATATTACTGTCGCAAGAAGAGAGCAACGCGTTTGTGGTCTGGCCTCGCAGTCCTAGGTATTGGCTTGCTTCGACTTTGTCACAGATTAGCCTTTCGCTAACGCCGGAATGCGACGCCAGACAGCTTCTCTGCAATTGATGCAACATCATTCAACCAATCTGCAATCCCAGCGAAGAATAGTTCAACTGGCGTCCTGTCACCCCGACTTTGAGGGCGAATCGGTTCGCCCGAAACGACCCCTGAAACCCCGATTGGTACCCACCAGTCGGGTTTTTTTGTCGAAGCGGAGCTGTTCTATGTTCATACGTACCTGCCTGCTTCTCTTGGTCACGCCGGTGTTTCCCTCGTTTGCCCTGGTGTCGCAGCCGGTTTGGGCGGCGGCGGTCTTGAAGGCAGGGGCGAGCCGTCGGGATATCTCATTTCCCGAGTTGCTCGCCGGGGCCAAGGTGCACGACCCGCTCTTCGCCCGAGTGCTCGTCCTGGATGACGGTCAGCATCGTGCCGCCATCGTTTGTGTCGACTTGCTCCGCCCCTGGTTCGAAGAGGTCCGCGAGAAGATTCGCTCCGAACTCGGTTGCACGCTAGTGCTGGTGAACTGCTCGCATACCCATGCGGACGGCCATCGCCAGCACAACTCAAAATGGCGCAGGGCCGTTGGCGAACAGATCTTTGCGGCGGCGAAAGAGGCGGTGGAGCAGCTCGTGCCCGTCACCCTGCACAGCGGCCGCGCTCCCGCTGCGATTGGACACAACCGGTATGGCAAGGCATTCACTCAGGACGTCGTTCCCTGGGTCAATGTACTCGAAGCCCGCGCGGCCGACGGCCGCAAGATTGCTGTGTTGTTCGAACACCCGGCTCATCCGGTGCTGACGATGGATGCGCCTGGCGGGCTGAGCGCTGACTTTCCAGGCTACGCCGTGGCGAGGATTGAGAAGCAGCTCGGCGACGGCGTGGTTGCGATGTTCGCCAATGGATGCGCCGGCAACGCCAATGCCCGCCCGGTTTACGGAGTCAAAAGCGGCTGGTACGACAACGCCGCGCGCGAAGGAAATAAGTTGGGCGACGCGGTGCTCGTCGCACTCGATAAGAGTACTGAAATCAAAGCAAGATCATTCACCACCCGGACCAAGAAGATACTTTTGCCGCTGAGAACGCCGACGTTGAAAGAATGGGCTTTGCAGATGGCACGGTTGGAGGAGGCCAATCCAGGGGACGTTGCCATGTTGCAGTCGCAACTCCAGCTGCCGAAGAAGATCGATCCGAATAATCCGCCCGGCTTGGAGATGGAGATCAACGCGTTAATGTTCGGTCGCGAGTGGTGTTTGGTAACGACCGGTGGGGAGCCGTTCACGGAGTACGAGTTGTGGATCGACGCGGTCGCGCCTTTCGACCGTACAATGGTCTTCGGCTACACGAACGATGTGGCCAAGCCGAAGGAAAAGCACTACAGCTCGTATCTGCTGACGGACCGTGCTTTGGCGTTGTCGATTAAGCACCCGGCTCAGGCCAGTCGATTCTGCCGCGATGCCCACCGTATGCACTACGCCACAACGCACGAAGACGTTCGCTTGCCCTATGCTGTCGGTCTGGAGGGCGCGATCAAACGCGGCATCCATTCGCTGTGGGGCGAATAGGCTGTGAACGCTGATCGTTTTGTTTGTTATGCTGTTGTCGGCTTAAGACGAATCATGACGCGAAGGAACGATTACCAAGAAGTAGCTCCCATGAAACAGCCCCATTTTTATTTGCCTGTTCTCGCCCACCCAGGCGTTCTCGCCAGCCTGTTGCTGCTGACATTTTGTGCCGCCGCAGTCGCCGAGGAGGCTGGCCAGCCGCCGGCAAACCAGCCCAACATCGTCATCATCATGGCCGACGATATGGGCTTTTCCGACATCGGCTGCTACGGTGGGGAGATCAAGACGCCGAACCTCGACCGGCTTGCAGGCGGCGGATTGAGATTCACTCACTTTTACAACACGGGCCGTTGTTGTCCGACGAGGGCCAGTTTGTTGACGGGGCTTTATCCGCATCAGACTGGCATGGGCAACATGGTCCGCGACCAGAATCTGTTGGGCTATCGCGGTCAATTGAATCGCGATTGCGTGACCATGGCCGAAGTGCTGGGGGCTGCTGGCTACTTCACCGCCGGGACCGGGAAGTGGCATCTCACTCCTTTCGATAATCCCAAGGATCCGGCTGCCAATCGAGACTCGTGGCCGATGCAGCGAGGTTTTCAAAAGTACTTTGGGACGTTGCCCGGCGGAGGCAATTACTTCGACCCCCACGGACTCGTTCGCGGTAACGAACCGGCCACCGCTGGCGATGATTTCTACTACACCGATGCGATCAGTGACGAAGCGGCCAAGTATGCCCGCCAAGCGGCCGCGGCGAAGCAACCGTTGTTTCTTTATGTTGCCTACACGGCGCCCCACTGGCCGCTACATGCTTTGGAAGAAGACATTGCTCGTTATCGAACAATCTACGCCCAGGGCTGGGACGAGTTACGCAAACAACGTCATCGGCGGATGATCGATCGCGGGTTGGTGGAAGAGCGTTGGAAGCTGAGTCCGCGTGATCATCGTGTGCCCGCCTGGGAAGACGCGCCGAATCGCGAGTGGCAGATCGAACGCATGTCGGTTTACGCGGCGCAGATCGATCGCATGGATCAAGGCATCGGGCGGATTCTCGAAGCACTACGCGAAGCCGGTCAGCTCGATAACACACTGCTGCTGTTTTTGGCCGACAACGGTGGTTGTTCTGAAATCATCGCCCCACGAAAGGTGTCAGCAGGTCGTCCGGAGGCGAAGTACGGCAATCTTGAGAATGTTATGCCTGGTGGCGCTGAGACGTTTTCTAGTTACGGGATTGGTTGGGCGAATCTTTCGAACACGCCGTTTCGCAAGTACAAGACCTTACAGTTTGAAGGCGGGCTGGCGTCACCGCTGATCGTACATTGGCCGGCCAAGATCGACGCCAAGCGAAACAACACACTGGTTCACGATCGGGCACATCTGATCGACCTAATGGCGACCGCCGTGGATGTCTCGGGTGCCAGCTATCCAAAGAAGTTTGCAGGGCGAGCGATCCAGCCGCTCGAAGGCCAGAGTCTTGTGCCGGCTTTTGATGGAGAAGAGATCGAACGCGAGGGCCCACTCTTCTTCGAGCACATCGGACATCGGGCCGTTCGCCAGGAGCGATGGAAGCTTGTCTGCCGCGGTCCGTATGCGAAGTGGGAGCTCTACGACATGCTGGCCGATCGCACGGAGTTGAACGATCTGGCCGACGAACAGCCGCAGCGAGTTCGGCAGATGGAAGCCCAATGGAACGCCTGGGCCAAGCGGGCACGCGTGAAGCCTTGGCCGCATACGCCGGGGCGAGATGACTGACGCGGGCGGGGCCTGTCCGGTGAAGCTATCACAACGCCGCGTTTAGCGGGTAGAGTATGTTTCTGGCACGCTCGTAGATCTCACCACAAGATCGACAACGAAACCGAAAGGACCACCCGCCGTGAGCTCCACAACAAGTACTAGATGGTCGTTATGGTTCCTGCTGCTGGCCGCTATTTCTCTAGCGACGCTATCACTTGGTCCCGCTCGTGCGGAAGACGATTCGGCCGCGACTGAAGTAACCGCGGCAGAGTATTCCGCGTCAGCGGAAGCGAAGCAGAAGAAGCACAGCCTCTCTTGGAAACGCCAGCCCAAGCTCGTTTCTCGCTGGGTGGAGGAACTGTCGCTCGAAACACCGCTACCCGAGTATCCCCGCCCACAGATGGTCCGCAGCGACTGGCTCAATCTCAACGGCGAGTGGGAGTTTTTGGGCGATGGTCCCCAGCCTCCGGAGTTGCCCCAAGAGTTTACCGAGAAAGCGTTGGTCCCTTCGGCGACCCAGGCCGTGACCAGTTGCCTGGAAAAAGAGTGGCATCGTGGTTGGTATCGCAAGACGGTCGACATCCCGGCCGCCTGGAGCGGTAAGACGGTGCTGCTCAATTTTGAAGCGGTCGGTGGTCTGGCAACGGTCTACTTCAACTCCAAGGAACTCGGTAAGAACTCCGGCTCGTTCAAGCGGTTCACGTTCGAGTTGCCCAGTGACGCGGCCGGCAAGACGGGTGAGATCGTTGTCCACTTCGACGACACCGATCCACGTATCCCGCGCGGTAAGCCTGACCACGTTTCGGGTATTTGGCAAACCGTTTGGTTGGAGCCGGTCTCGGCGCGATACATTTACTCTTTTCAGCTGATGCCGAATATTGACAGCGGCACGCTTGCCATCACCGCGGACACGGAAGACGGTACCGGATTTCTCACGGTTGTTGCCACGGCGAGTGTGGATGGCAAGCCGATTGCCACGTCGTCGGGCGAAGCGGACGTCGAGTTCTTTATGCTGGACATTCCCGATCATAGACTTTGGAGCCCGGAAGATCCCTTTCTCTACGATCTTGTGCTGGAGCTTAAGGATGGTGACAAGGTCGTCGACCGGGTCGAGAGCTACTTCGGCATGCGGGAGATTTCGACCGGTGAAGTGAACGGCCAACCGCGGATCTTCCTCAACAACAAGGTCTACTATCAGGCTGGCCTGCTCGATCAAGGAACCTGGCCCGACAGTTTTTATACGCCGCCCTCGGACAAGTGCCTGAAGTGGGAAGTCGAAACGGCCAAGAAGCTTGGTTTCAATTGTCTCCGCAAGCATGTGAAGATCGAATCGGCTCGCTGGTACTACTGGTGCGACAAAGTCGGCATGCTCGTCTGGCAAGACATGCCGTGTCAGATGTACTTCAACGAACGGGTGCAGAAGACGGAAGAGGACAAGCAGTTTGCCCGCGATGACCTGCAGGCGATGATCAAGCAGTACTACAATCACCCCTCGATCATCAGCTGGGTGATCTTCAACGAGACGTGGGGGCAGTTCGAGCCGAAGGACATGACGCTGCGGGCCAAGAGGCTCGACAAGACGCGGCTGATCAACGCCACGAGTCACATCTGGGCCAACAAGCAGGGCCGCCGCCGCTACACGGTCGACTACTTCGACGAGCACTGCTACGAGCGGTTCTTGCACTTCTACGACTACGACATGCATCTCCCTTCCACGCTCGGCGAGTTTGGCGGGATTGGCTACCTGGTGAAGGAGAACACCGAAGAGCACGAGAAGTATCGCGGCTACGGCCCCGACGCCAACTCACCGGAAGAACTACTGGCGATGTACCAGAACCTGGTCGAACAGGCCTGCAAGATGCGCGACAACGAGAACAATCTTTGTGCGATCATCTACACGGAGCTGACCGACTTCTACCACGAGATTAACGGTTTCATCACCTTCGACCGCAAGCACATCAAGGTCGACGCCGAGAAGCTGCGCGAGATCAACATGCTCTACCGCGACCCAAAGCAGCCGTATGGAAAGAAGGAGTAGAGCGGGGGCAATGGCTCACTAGAACGCGGCGTCGACCTGGGCACGAATCAGTACGCCGTCGTCGCCCAGCAGGATGTTGCTACTCGTGTTTTGCAGCGGGCTTCCGTCGAGCACGGTGGCGTCGAGCGAGACCTTCAGTTTAGACGTGTCGAGCGGCCACCAGTTGATGCCGGCCGCGTAGTCGGAAGAGTGGCCATAAAAGCCGTCGACCTGGGAATAACGGACGTTGAAGTCGAGTTTCTTGGGGACCAGAAATCGACCACCTTCGACATAGAAGCCTCGCTGGAAAAGTTCGTCCGTCGGCAACGCCCCATCGCCTTGGATATCCTTGATCCAGCGGAAGAATACCTCCGCATTGGCACTCCAACCGCGGTATTTCACGGCTGCGTCAACGCCGTAGAGGATGACGTCGAAGGAAGTGACCGTGACTGCGGGCGCCAGAGCACCGGTGGCGGTCAACTGGGTGCCGTCGGTTAGCCGCAAAAAGTCGCCCTCTCCGAGCGGCTGCCCCTGGGTCTGGTCTTGCGTGGGAGCGTAGACAAAGGAATGTCCGATCCGCAGCCGCGGGTCGCAAACGTAGTCCCAATCGACAATCTGGCTGCCGAATTCGCCCCAGGGATCAAAGAAGTGTGAGCCAGCAACGGCCAGCTGATCGTCGGTCAGTACCTCTGGCAGATTGGCCGTGTTGTAGCCGTTGCCGAGCATGAAGCCGTACTCGCTACGCTCGCCCAATTTTCCGAAGGCAAACAGCCCCACGCTTCGGTCGGGGCGAAAGAAGTCGTTGGCCATGGGGCGGTCAACGAGTCGCGTATTGGCAGAAGAGAGAATCCATTGTCGGCTGGCGGGCACCTTACTCTTGCCCATCATCACCAACAGGTCTTCATTGAACTGCCAGCCCCACCAATAGTCGAAAAAGTCGACCCCGTGTCGCCCATCGGTGTCACCGTCGAGTTGCAGAAAGTACTTGAACCGAGGGTCGAGTGCGTAGCCAGTAAACTTGAGCCGGGCTCGCTCGATGTCGAACACGTTTCGATTCCGAACCGGAAAGGTCGTGCCCGCGTTGTCGGTGAACGTGTCCACATTCCGCACGAACGCATGATGGCGGAACTGAATGCGGCCGCCAATTTTCAGCTCATACGGATGCAAGTCGGGATTGATCGGCCGGATCACAAAGCCTTTGTCGTAGTCGACGTAGAAGTTCAGCTTGTGCAGCGTGGGCGGATTGCCACCCTCACAGGGCGGGCACCAAGGCTGGTCGACCACTACCGGGAGTCGATACATGTTGGGACCGCAGTAGCAGTTCGGGTAGGCGGACTCCGGAAGCGGCCCGTATTGAACCGGCTGCTGGTCGAGCCGCGTGCGCAGTGCTTGAATCTCGGCCGCTTGGGCATCAAGTCGAGCGCGCAGTTCGGCAAGGCCTTCCGGTTGCCAGGCTGCCGGCTGCGGAGCGACTGATTGCCAGGTGGCCTGCGCGGCGACTTCGACCTGTGGAAGGCAACAAACCAGAACGGTGAATGCCGTTAGAAATAGTGATCGTACCGACATTCGCAGCAGCCCAAAGAAACAAGAACGCAAAGAAAGCAGGATGCCTCACTCGACGGACGAGTAAGGGCAGGGAGGGCGGCCATTCGATCAGTGCGATCGGTACAGCACGTCTGGCGCCCCAATATTGGATCGAGCGTTGCAAAGCTGAGAATCGACACAATCTGCATGTCGATTTTTGAAGAAACGACCGACAGCCCCAATTTCCGGCAGAATCGGGCCAGTCGTTACAGCCGTTAAACTCGCATCGGATTGGCGAGAGGCGTTAACGAGTGCGCTACTTCCAACACTATTTCACCAATTCAACCTCTCCCACCTGCCACGATTTATCGAAGAACGATTGCAGAGGGCTGTAAAGACGTAGGATCACGAACCATCCCTTGGCGGGATCGGTCTGGATCCAATTGCCTCGGTCGACTCCGGCAGGCTTCTGGGGAGCGAAGTAGATTGTCGTCGAGCCGTCATCGTTCCTACTCGCGGCGGGACTGGGGTAACTCTGGCTCCCGGCGCGAGGGTATTTTTGTGGTGTCTGCAGCATCGATCGTGACTGATTGTCGTACACGGTGAATGACCAGAAGCGGGCTGCCGGAATATCCTTGGGGAGCACGACCTTATAGGTTTGGGAGCCATCGAAGGGCTTTCCCGTAGAGTCGACATTGGCAATCAGGTATTGGGAACCCACATTCGTCAGATACATACACATCGCAGGCGTGATGCCGGTCGCCGTGTAGAAGAACCCAGTGCGAGCGTGAATCTGGCGTGTTCCTTGATTGACGGACTGCTTAACCGAACCGTCTTTCAGAATCTCCGGGGGTGGATTAAGGAATTGGTATCCACCTTTGAACAACATGTTCCACCAGGCAGAAGATTCACCGTAGTATCGCCAGCGATCGCTCGGGTGAGCCCCCATGCCGAGCACACGCGAAGCTGCGTTACCAACGACGACCGCTTTCTCGAGGGTCTTCTTCATGCGTGCATCGGGGGCAAACTTCTTGCCCTTGATGATGCCGATGGCCGCGAACTGACCGGCCAATTCGGGATCGATCGCTTCAGCGGGTTCCATTTGAACGAGCTCATTCAGCATCTCAAAGTGACCGAAGTCGTTAGGCGGAACCGTATTGATCACGAGGCCGGAACCCTCAACCAAACGTGGCGTGACACGCTTAGGAGACGTCGTGGCCAAGGGGGCATCTCCCGCTAAGTAGCTTCCCACGCTGTTCCCGAATCCGCCGGCTTCATACGGGTAGATCTTAAGTGTTTCCTTCGTTCGCGCGACGGCCGGTGCCGGGTCGTTGTTTTCTAAGAATGCGCGGAACAACATCGTGACGTGGTTCGTGCGCGATCGTCGAACGAAGTAGCCACCTTCTGGTAGCGGCCCCTCGTAGCCTGGGCCGACGAGCAAGAACGTGCCTCCTTTGCCTTTGTCTGGACCGGCAAGTCCAAAGTCTCCAACCCATCTGAACCAGAAATCATCGAAAATGCCGAGCACCATCGGTGGCGTCTCCACCACCAGTGGCCCATTGCTTAGATCGAGATTGCCCCAGAAATAGACGGTGTCCGCATTAGCAGTGAGAAATAGAGCGTTAGAATCGAGCATTCGCGACGTGTAGATGAACTCGCCGTCCTTGATGCCGACATCCGCGAAGCCCTTTCTGAGGGCAACCAGTGAAACGCCCTGAATCGAGTTTGTAAATGCTTCGACACCATGGAGGTAATCGAGCTCATCGCGAATTTTGTTCGCTGTATTCTGTGTCGGATATCCGTCGTCAAAGACAAGCTTGCCGACCTTGGATTCCACCTGGTCCGGCGTTGTGATCTCCTGGGGGATCTTACCTTGTGCCCAGGTTTCCGCCGTGACGATAATTGCACAAGTAAGCGCGGCTAGGGAAATGAAAGACTTATGCATTGCGATATCCTCCTGGTATGTGTTGCCACCAAGGCGTGGAGATGTTCGCTTAGCTCACGCGACGAACTCACATTGCTTTGCGTTTGCTAAAGCCGGAGTACACGCTAGGTACGTGCAGCATAAAGGTCAGCAATAGTGGGGTCAATTTTCAGGCACGAAAAAATGTTGCGGATTACAGGGAAACCGCACCGCCGCGGGAGTCCGCGTTTGGTGACCGATTCGCAATCACTCGGCGCTGGTAAAGATTGTCAGCCCTGTGAGGTCTCGTTCCTCTTGCCCGCTTACGAGACTCGCCAGATATCCGATCACGATACAAGTAGTGATTCCACAGCTGGTGTAGATGTAGCCATTGACGGCCGTGAATCGCCACAGGAGGAACATCGTACCGGCGCCGACAAACGCCCCGGTGAGTGCTCCGAAAGCGTTGGCCCGGCGAGTGAAGATGCCGAGCAGAAACAGGCCCCCGAGCACGCCCATGAATAGTCCGATCACTTTAATGAAGGCATCGAACAGCGACTTGATCTCAGGGCTGACGAACAGCAGCGCGAGCAGCGTGCCGACGACGCCGATCACGAACGTGATGACGCGGGCCGCGACCAGATAACCACGTTCACTTTTGCATACTTCCGAGGGCCGCAGGAAATCGGTGACCACGGTAGTGGCGATCGAATTCATGCTGGTCGAGACCGTCGATTGCGCGGCGGAGAAGATGCCCGCCACGATAAGCCCTGCGATGCCCAGTGGCATTTCTTGGGCGATGAACAGCGGGAAGATCTGGTCGGTCGTGATCGTCGGGTCGAGCTTGTCGGGGTGCGAGCGATAGAACGCGAACAGGGCCGTACCGATTCCAAAGAATAGGAGCGTGGCGGGAATCGTCATTGCCGCGTTCGTCCAGATCGAACGGGCGGCCAGCTTCTGACTGCCGGTTGTCATGTATCGCTGCACGACCGCCTGGTCGGCCGTGTAGGAGGAGAGGTTCTGTCCGATGGCCCCCACGATGACAATCCACAGGGCAAGCTGCGTACTGGTGACGTCCCAGTGAAAGTTGGCCAGTCGAATTTTGTCGGCCGCGGTGGCGGCTTCCGATGCCCCGCCGAATCCACCGTCGGCGCCGGCCAGCAACAAAACGATCGCCAACAGGGCACCGCCGAGCAACACGAATGTTTGAATCGTGTCGGTCCAGATAACCGCCTCGATGCCGCCGGTCGTGCAGTAGATGATGCACAGCACGCCCATCAGTAACACGGACTGGGTGGGCGAGAGTGGTGTGGCGACCGCTAGCGCCAAGGCGGTCAGCGACATCACCACCGCCATGCGAAAGATGTGGAACAGAGTGAAGCTGGAGCTGCCGAATCGTCGCACGCCACGGCTGAAACGACGTTCCAGGTATTCGTACGCGCTGGTGACATCGAGTCTTCGATAAAACGGCAACGCAAAGAAGACCGCGACCACGGCCACCAGTGGAATCATCAGGTTGCCAAGCGCGTAAACCCAGTCTTGGGCGAAAGCCTTGGAGGGAATGCCGGTGAAGGTCACGCTGCTCAGCATGGTGGCGAAGATGCTGCAGCCGGCCGCCCACCAGGGGATCTTCTTGCCACCGCGGAAGTAGTCGTCGGTGTTCTTGTTGCGACGCGTGAAGTAGAGACCGATGCCGACGATCGCTAATAGGTAGCCAAACAGCACACAGTAATTTAGCAAGCCAAAGGGGCGGTCTCTTCCGATCGGCGTCATGTTCCAAACGATCGGCGTCCGCACACGCGGTCGCACCTCGCCACTGGGGAGAACGATCTGCTTGTTCCACGTCACCGCCGTGGTCGTGACCTGATTCGCGGGAATGGGCCCGCCAGAGGACCAGGTGTCGGTGATCGTGTGGTAGATCAACGCTTCCTTGGGGAAGCCGGGATGATCGTCCTTGAGTTCGTCTGCCTTGTGAAACAGTGAACCATCGGCCCCGCTCAGTACGAAGACGTGACTTTGACCAATGCCGATGCCGGTGCCCGCCATCACGCAGCGAGGAGCGTCGGCCCGTCGTCGCCAAGTGTTCGTCTTGGGGGTGAATTCATAAACGTCTTTGAGGAACTCCAGGCTACCGGCGTGTTCGCGGCGGCCGCTAATCACGTAGAGGCAGTCGTTGTAGCCGTTGTGCTGGGCCACGGTCAGATTGAAAGCACGTGACTCGCCTGGCCATGGCGGCAATTCTTTCCACGCGAACGCGGCCGGATCGTCTTGCTTAGACAGGTCGAGTGCCCAAAAGTTGGTCATCGCCGAAGCGAGCTTCGCGTCGGACTGTCCTCCTGCCAAATAGATGACGTCGCCGATGAGTGCTGCTTGCCCATAGACGCAGGGCCGCGGAAGCTTTGGGAAGTCCTTGTGGGTTACCTGTTGGCGGTCGGCATCCCATTGCAACAGAAAAACGTCGGCGAAGGTCTCTTTGGAATCGTTGCCGCCCATGCATACGACGCCCGCTGGCGTAGAGACACAGGCGGTGTAGGCGATGGGGCGGGGGAGTGTTCCGCCGTTGATCCACTTATTGCCGCTGCTGGTTTTGACGAGCACATGAATGCGGTCGTGCCAAGCTTTGTCGTTGTCCCAGACCGGCTGAGGGAAGTTGGCCCCGCCAGCCACGATCAGGGCATCGTTGTGGACACCGACCAATGGGCCGGCCACGCCGAGTTCGTTCGGCAGTTTGGAAAGTGGCAGCCAGTCGAGTCGCGCCCCTTCTGGAATAACTCGGCAGGGCGAATCGGGACTGCCGGCGTGAACGATGCCTTGGGTGTTCGCCGCCGCCAGCGCGAAGACGACGAGTGACAGGAGCGTCGTGCGGCGAGTCATGCTGGTGATCGTCAAGATTGGGTGCCCGTGCTCGTTGTCTTGTTGCGTATTCGTATTGCGAAGAGTAACCGCCTATTCCGCCAGCCAGTCGAAGAAGCCAATTGCTTCAAGATCTTTTCGCAATGCGGCCGTGGCCGAGGCATCGAGCGGGGCAACCGGCAGTCGCGTCGGGCCGCAGTCGCAACCGGCAATGGCCATGATCGCCTTTTGTGCCGCGCGATGTCCGTACGGCACAAAGGTGCGAACCAGTAGCTGGCTGCGTGCTTGTTGTCTGCGGGCTTCGGCAAGATCTCCTGTGGCGAACGCCGCACGAATTCGCCGATAGATGGGAGCCGCAAAGTTGTAGGTACTACCCACGGCGGCGATAGCCCCGGCCGATAGCCCACTCAGGAGCATCTCGTCGAGCCCCCAGAGAATTTCATAACGCCCTTCGGAAAATTCAAGGCAGGCCTGGTACTCGTGGACGCTGGGCGAGGTGAACTTGATGCCGCGGAGATTCTCGATTTGCTCGCCACCGAGCGTGAGAAACTCGATCATGTTTTCAGGCAACCCGGTCGCGGCCGGAATGTGGTAGTAGTAGAACGGTAGCTCCGGCGCCGCCGAGGCGACCTCCGCCATGCTGTTCACGAGCGTCTCGACCGAGTCCGGCTTGAAGTACACAGGACTCACGGCTGAAATCGCGCTGACGCCTATCTCTTGAGCGTGTTCGGCCAGCTGCTGGGCTTGGCGAAGACTCTCGCCCCCGATCTGCACCACGACCGGAATCCGGCCCGCGGTGGCCTGCACGTATGCAAGTGCCACTTGGCAACGTTCCTCAAAGGTTAGCGAAGGCCCTTCGCCCGTACTGCCCAGCACGTACAAGCCGGCGATATCGTGCTGCACGAGATGTTCGACAACCTGTGGAATCACATCGAGGTTAATCGAACCATCGGCGTTCATCGGCGTGAACGTGGCGGCGACAAGTCCTTGGAGTAGCGGCGGGTTGTTGGTCATGGCACTTGGTGCTCGCGGTTGCTGAGGTCGTTCGGCTCGATATTGCCGCCTCAGAATTAAGGAGTGAGGACGAAACGTCGTCAGAATAAGCCAATCACCGGTGGCATTTAAGAGCGCCGAGAAAAAAAGATCTCAGAAATTTTGCTGCCAGAATCGAGCAATTCGTCACCGTGCATGCGAGCGGTTGCCATGTATAATGGCCACTCGGCCCGCCGAGGCCGGCATGTCACGGCGGTGCTATTGCCCGAGAAAATATCTGTCCCCAACGACATCAACGCGGAGATCGACATATGACGAAGGACGGTTCGCAAAACCCAGGGATCAATCGACGCACGGCTTTGTTGGGGGTTGCGGCCGGAGTTGCCGCTCCGATGTTCATTCCCCGCAGCGTCCTTGGCGGAAATGGCAAGACCGGCGCAAACGAGCGGGTCAACGTGGGCGTGATTGGCGTCGGCTTCCGTTCCACGCTGTTGATGGACCAACTGCCGGAAGGTGCCCGTATTGTTGCCTTGAGCGAATGCGATGTGCCGCGGGCGGAGAAGTACCGCGACTCGAAGAAGGCCGATTGGCCGATCTACGAAGACTATCGCAAGATGCTCGATCGTGATGACATCGACGCGGTGATCGTGGCCACCCAGGCGTTCCAACGCGTGTTGCCTTGCATTCACGCCTGTGAAGCGGGCAAAGATGTTTACGCCGAGAAGCCGCTTACGCTCGACATTCACGAAGGTCGTGTGCTGGTTCGTGCGGCCCGCAAATACGACCGCGTGTTCCAGGTCGGCACCCAGCAGCGTTCAATGGAGATGAATCGCGTTGCTTGCGATTTTGTTCGCAACGGTGGACTGGGCAAGATCCGCGAAATCCGCTGTGTGAACTACCCGGGACCGGCCGCTCTGCCGCGCGAAGGTTACTCCGCCTTCGGTTCTCAGCCGGTGCCCGCGGGTCTGGATTGGGATACCTGGCTAGGTCGGGCTGCCTGGCGTCCTTATCACAAAGACTGGCGTGGTTCTTGGCAGGACACCATGGGCGGTCAGATGACCAACTGGGGTGCCCACGGCGTCGATCAAATGCAGTGGGCGCTCGACATGGACGATACCGGCCCCGTCGAGATGTGGCCGCTGGAAGAGACGTCCTACAAGAACGGCATGTTCAACGGCCAAGTCGCCATGCGGTACGCCAATGGTGTGGTGCTCAAGTTCATGCAGCCCGACACAGGCCCCTGGGGCGGCGGTATCATCATCGGCGAGAAGGGAAAAATCGAGATCAACCGCAACAAATTCGGTACCAACCCGAAGGAAATCGCGGCGGAGCTTCGCAAGCAGGTCGACGTCACCGAGGAGGAACGCAAGTGGAGCGACAAGCTGGCCCTCTGGCAGGCACGCTGGCACCTACAAAACTGGCTCGACTGCATCAAAACCCGCGAAAAACCCAATTCCGACGTCGAGACGGGTCACCGTTCGGTCAGTGTCTGCCACATGGCGAACATTACCCGTTTTCTAAACCGCAAGTTGAAGTGGGACCCGGTTCAGGAGCAGTTCATCGGCGACCAGGAAGCGAACACCTGGGTCTCCCGTCCGCGTCGAAAAGGCTACGAGCTGCCTGAGATCGCGTGAGCTGGGGCTCGCCTTTTACCGCTTCAAGGTAGTACGTGGCGTGGGCGACCGCTCTTCGCATAGATTGCGCGAAACGTGCTGCACCACTGTGCTGTGCGTGTGCTGATTTCGCACACTCGCTGTATGGCTCTTTCGCAAGTCCAACAGCGCCTTATGGTTCGTGCCTGGGAGGGCAATACGTGGTTCCATGTGAGCGCGCGGTAACGCGCCAATCGCTACACTTTGTGGTCATTTTTGCCTCACCCCTGTGCCGCGACCACACCGGCCCGCGCTGTCAACTGCACGGCCGTAGAGCCGTCTCTCCGCAGCACCCCTCGCGGTAGGCGTGCGCGAATGGCGCGCCGGCCACTGGCTGATGCAAAAAACTTGCCCCAGTGATTCTTGACACCTTTCTCTCCTCGGAAATAGAACGTGGGAAGTGTGAGTTTGGTTGTCGCGTAGCACGTGGCATCTGGCCAATCTTACGAAGCCAATTTCCCACTCAACCTATCGATTGGTTAGAGAGGCATGGACACGGTTAATGCATCTCCGCGTCGCTATCGCGGACTGTTCTCACTTCTTTTCGTTCTTCTTTTCACCGGCGGCTGCTCCAGCAAGATGGACAACTCCTGGAGCTCTCGTCAGGAGGTGCTCGACCTGCCGGCAAATCAGCAGCAGGAGATCGCTCGTCTGCTGCTCAATTTCCACGGCAGCTATAACGATCCGCGCATACGGCTCATTTCCGACGAAGAAGAGGAAGAGGAATACGACGCCGAAGAAGATGACGAAGCGGACGCCGAGGACGAAGAAGACGGCGATGCCGACGACGAAGACGAGGATGACGAAGAAGAACAAGAGCCGGAGCTAACGTACGTCGACTTGGTCGATCCGCTCACGCTCAAACATGGCCGCAACGTTTTCAACAAATACTGTGCTGGTTGCCATGGTGTGACTGGCGACGGTGAAGGCCCGGCGGCTGAATACCTCTATCCCCCGCCCCGAGATTATCGCCCCGGCGTCTTCAAGTTCACGTCGACGCCCGACAACTACAAACCACGCCGGGAGGACCTGCGCCGGATTATTCGCGTCGGCGCCAAAGGGACATCGATGCCGGCGTTTCGCTGGCTCAGCGATCAGGATATGAATGCCTTGATCGACTACGTCATTCTCTTGAGCCGCCGAGGTGAGTTGGAACGAGAATTGGCCAAGGAAGCGTCTGACTTCGATGAGGAAGACTTCGACGACGAAGAATCGCTCGAGGAATTCCGCGAGATCGCCCATGAATGGGTTACCACCATCGACGAGCGTTGGGAAGAGGCGAAGGACGAAGTTGTCACTCCAGCCGTGCCCAATCCGCCCAAAACAGAAGAGACAATTCTCGCTGGGCGAGATCTCTTTTTCCACAAAGACCAAAGCTGCTTCACTTGCCACGGTGCCGACGGCCGCGGTGGGATCGAAGATCCGGATGCGAATCTCGACGCCTGGGGTAAGCCGATCGTAGCCGCCGATCTGACGACCGGCATGTACCACGGGGGTGCCCGTCCGATCGACCTTTACCGGCGAATTCACTCCGGAATCACCAGTCGCATGCCCGCCTTCGGAAACGCCTTTGAGGACGATCCAGAAAAGATCTGGTACCTCGTTCATTTCGTGCAGGCGTTCGGAGAGGGAGTCGATATCGAAATCCCTAAGCAGGTTGCTGAGGGCCACGCCCACGCTACCGACGAGGATGAGGAAGACGAGGCGAGCGTGGAGGAAGACGACGAGGAAGTGGAAGAAGCAGAGGACGAATAACGTGAACGCCGTCCCCGCTGTCTGCGGAGACGTTCTGCTAGTCAGGTTGCACTTATGAACACGAACAATCCTTCGTCACTTGAGCGGGAGTTAGCCGACCTCCGGGACCGGATGGCCGAGCTGGAGTCGGCGCTCTCCCACGGCGACAAGCCTGCGGCTCGTTGGGAACCGACGGGATTCTATGCCGATTACTACGCCACGGCCGGCTTCTTTCTCGGCATGTTCGCCGCGCTGACGAGCTTGGCGGTGAACATCATCGGCTCATCGATCTTCGATCAGCATCCGCTTCAGCTGATTCAGGTCTACCTCACCTTTCCGCTGGGCGAAGAAGCGCTCACCATGGACAGCGGCGGAACGCTGGCGATTGGTTGTTGCCTTTACATCGGTACCGGCATGTTGCTCGGGATCGTGTTTCAGTTGGCTCTGGCCGCCCTTGCGCCGCAGCCAGGAGCGCTGGTGAAACGATTGGTGATTGCCTCGGTACTGGCGATTGGCATCTGGTTGTTTGCTTTCTACGGAATCTTGAACTGGTTGCAGCCGCTCTTATTCGGCGGCAACTGGATCGTCGAACAGGTGCCCGCTTACGTGGGACTCATTACCCACTTGGTGTTCGGTTGGACGATGGCGTTATTGTTCTCCTTTGGTGTCTATCGCGCCCGGGCCAACGGAAATGCCGCTGCTGGTGGGCTATCGGAATCTTAACGAGTCAAAGTCATGATGAACGCTGCTGATAGTCTGCCGGACAGCCTGGAACCGCCGAAGGATCTGGTCGACCGCCGTTTGGTCGCCTGGTTTTACCTGGCGGCTTGCCTGTACTTCTTTGTTTCCATCGCCGGCGGAATCTTGATGGGCCTGCAGTTGATGCGGTGGAATCCGCTCAATGGGATCGAGTTTCTCTCGCCCGGTCGCTGGCGAATGATTCACACCAACGCCATCGCCTATGGTTTTTTGGCAAACGCGTTCCTGGGAACACTGCACTGGGCGGTGCCCCGGCTGACGATGCAGAAAGTGGCGAGTAAAGCCCTCAGCTACTTCATCTTTTTCGCCTGGCAATTTGTGGTGCTGTCGACGGCGGCCGCTTTTATCATCGGCCCCACGCTGCAAGCTTCACCTTGGATTGAAAATTTAACGGCCGAGTGGGGACTGCCCTTCTCGCTTGGTGCTCAAGGCGTCGAGTGGGGTGAGACCCCGTTCTGGATCGATCCGATTGCTCTGGTCGGTTTGGTCCTTGTCGCGATCAACTTCATGACCCCCATCGCCCGAGCCAAGGGGCCGATGTACGTCACGCTGTGGTACTTCATGGCGGCCTTTATCTGGACGATTCTGACGTACGCGATGGGCAACCTGATGCCGGAGTACGTTGTCTCCGGAACGAACGCCGGGGCGATCACGGGTCTCTTCATCCACGACCTGGTCGGTCTGTTTGTGACGCCGCTCGGTTGGGGGCTGATGTACTATTTCGTGCCGATCATCTTGCAGCGGCCGATCTGGAGCCACGGGCTATCTCTCGTCGGATTCTGGGGACTCGCCTTCTTCTATCCGCTGCAAGGCATTCACCATTTTCTCTACACGCCGATTCCGATGTTCCTGCAATACGGGGCGATCATCTCCACGATCGCGGTGGAATTCGTCGTCGCCACGGTGATTATCAACTTCGTCGGCACCATTTGGGGTGACGGGAAGAAAGTCAAAACCAATATCCCGCTGCGGTGGTTCTACTGCGGCATGATCTATTACTTCATCACCTGCTTCCAATGTGCGTTCCAGGTGACGCTCACCTTCCAGAAGCTAATCCACTTCACCGATTGGGTCGTCGGACACGCTCACTTGGTGATGTTTGGCGTGTTCACGATGTGGCTGTTCGGAGCGATGACGTATCTGTTCCCGCGGCTGATAGGACGCGAGTGGTATAGCCGCCGACTGTGTGAAGTGCACTTCTGGTGCTCGGCCGTAGGCGTATTTGTGATGTGGCTCGATTTGACCTTTGCCGGCGTCTTTCAAGGCTTCTGGTGGAGTTCGCTCAAGCCGTGGCAAGAATCGATTGACGGATCGTTCCCCTTCTGGGCAGTACGCATGGTTGCGGGCATAGCGATCGCGGCCGGATTCTTCTGCTTCCTTTACAACCTTTACAAGACGTGGCGAGGTGACGAGTCTCCCGCCACGGAATCGGCGATGGCTCCGGCTGCCGCATGAGAACTAACAGTGTGACCGACGAAGCGATCTTCTCGGCCGGCCAAATGTGCTGGCAGAGCAGAAAACGCAAAGGATGATTCGGAATGTTTGAAAGCAAAGGTGGCGTGTTCTTCATCGGCGGCGTTGGCTTTTTTGCCTTCGCCTTCCTGGCCAACGTGGTGGTCCCGATGACCATGTTCGAGCAGGAGACCAAGCCGGTTTACGCAGTGCGTACGAACGCCGAGGGCGAGCAGGAGGAATACGGCTTGGTCGTTGAGAATAGAAACATTCAGAAGCAGTTCGAACAGCTCGAAAAGACCTTTCCCGACGCATTTGAAGAACACTTTGGCGAGCGTGATAACAAACGGCTTGCCCAGGCGCTTCGCTTGGGGCGCCAGGTCTACATGGGCGAAGGTTGCTGGCATTGCCACAGCCAGTTTGTGCGGCCCGTTTCTAACGAGTCACTGCGTTGGGGCCCTGTCGCCAAGAGTGAAGAGTACGACAACGAACTCCAACAACCGGTGTTGTTTGGCACCCGTCGGGTCGGACCTGATCTGAGTCGCGAAGGGGGACGCCACGCCCACGACTGGCACGCAGTCCACTTCTTCAATCCCGATTGGACGTCGCCAGGCACCGCCATGCCGGCATACCCCTGGTTCTTCGACGGTTCGCCCGACAAACCGAATCGTCGAGGACTGGCCTTGATCATGTACATCCAGTGGCTCGGTTCCTGGCTCGACGAATACCCGTACTACGAAGAGTTGGAAGATTACTCGGCAGAAGACTGAGATTTTTCGGTAGTCGACCGAGCCAGTTCGGTCAGAATGCCGCGGAGAACAAAGTATGCCTGCTCAATCCGCTCGTGCCGCACGACTGCGAAGCATCATTACGTTGTCGCTGGCGGTTGTCATTTTGGGGATTAGCTGCTGGGGCTTCGGTCAGAAATTGATCAAGCTGTTCTTCGTCACCCAGGGTGAAGAGACCGGCGCCTTCGCCGTGGCCCCGTTAGTAAATTACGTGCTGGCTAGTCTCGGTTTCTTGCTGCTGCTGTTTTGGGCCGCTCGCAACGGCATGTTCCACGACATCGAAGGGCCGAAACACACCATGTTGGAGAATGAGAAAAAACTCGATAAGTCGGGCATTTAGTCAACGATCCACTTTCATCCGTCTCAGGTCACACCGACCGACGGCGGTCCTAACTTCGAGGCAAACTTTGCCATGAGCGAATCGCAAACGACCGGCGATCCAAATTCGCCGCAAGCCGAACATCAGCATCACCATTACGTTGGCAGCCGCATCCCGTGGTACGTGCGTCTGATCTGGATCGGTTTCTGGATCTTCGCGGTGTACTACACGATTCAGTATCTCGTGCCGGCATTGCGACTCGATCTATTTCCTGCCAAGTGAACGAAGCTCGTCTCCTAGCGCCGTCGTGCGATTACTGCGGCCTGCCCCTCGCCGGTTCAGTCCTGGGGGGACGTCGTACGTCTGCCGCTACTGCCCAGGCAGGCTCTGGGACACATCCAAGTGCCGAAGCACAGCCAAGCTACTGCTGCTTGGGCTGTCGAGTCGCCGCTTCTGTGACGGGGACTTCCTTGGGCGGGAATTCCGATTCCGCGAGGGCCGGCGCGGAATCGGCCGCTGTTCAAACGGGACAGACCCGGTTCACGCTGGTGCGACTCGGTGTGGCCATCTTCTTTTCCATGAACGTGATGGTCTTCACCCTCGCGCTCTGGTCGCAAGACGTTTATGAAATCAACGAGCAGCCGACCTCGCAGGCCCTGTTCGAACTATACCGTTACGGTTGTTTGCTGTTTTCACTTCCGGTCCTCTTCTTGTTGGGGGGGCCGCTTCTGGAGCAGTCGTTCGATCAGCTGCGTCGTGGTCGGCCGGGCACCGACTTGCTGCTGGCTCTGGGGGTGGCGGCGGCCTTCGCTTACTCCTGCATTTCCACATTGCGAGGTAGCGGGCACGTTTACTTCGAAGTTTCCTGTATGGTGCTGGTCGCGGTCACGCTCGGACGCTGGCTAGAGGCGGTCGGCAAACTGAAGACGACCGAGTCGCTCTCCTCACTCAGCCGGTTGCTGCCACAGGAAGTTCGCCGCCGCGGGGAGGACAATTCCGTAATAACCGTGCCGCTGGCCGAGATCGTCGCCGGAGACCAGCTCCAGGTTTTGCATGGTGAACGCATTCCTGCCGATGGCCAGATCACCTCTGGTCGGGCTTCGCTCGATGAACAACTCATTACGGGCAGGAGCGTGCCGATGCTCAGGCAAGCGGGCGACACCGTGTTTGGTGGTACGCTGAATCTCGACGGCGATTTGCTTGTTCGTGTTACGGCCGTGGGCGAAGAGGGAACGCTTGGTCGGTTGGCCCGTGCCGTTCGCGAGGCGGCCTTGTCGAAGGATCGCTACCAACGACTGGCCGATCGACTGGCGGCCTGGTTCTTGCCGCTGGTGGTGTTGATCGCCATCGGCACGGTCGTCCTGCACGCCGCGCAAGGGGATTGGGAAACAGGCATGCTTGCGGCACTCGCGGTGGCGCTGATCGCTTGTCCCTGTGCTCTCGCGCTAGCGACGCCCATGGCCATCTTCGCCGCTCTGGGGCGAGCTTCGGCCAAAGGTGTGTTGTTCCGCGATGGCGAAGCGATCGGCAGTCTGAGCCGCTTGGGGACCATCTTCTTAGACAAGACCGGGACGCTGACGACCGGGCAGCCGCGGGTGCAATCGCTGGTGTGCGCTGACGGGGCCGATCGTGAACAAGTGCTTCGACAGGCGGCCGCCCTGTCAGCCCGTTCCAATCATGCTCTTTCCCAGGCGATTGGGAATTTCGCCCAGGCGGAGGATTCGCGGGACGGGTTGCTGACCGTAGAAGACGTTACCAACGTGGCCGGTCGCGGATTGCTCGCTCGATTGACCTCCGCAAAGACGGCTGGAGAGGAGACTGTCTACTTGGGCAGCCAGCGGCTAATGGAAGAAAATTCACTCCAGCTCCCGCCGACCCTCGCGACGGCCATCGAACAGGCGAAGGTGGAGCAAAACCCGGTTACTTGTCTTGGTGCCGGCGGCCAGGTCCTTGGTGTGTTCACCTTTGGAGAAGCGATTCGCGATCATGCGGCCGAGGTGCTCGCAAATCTTCGTCAGCGGGGAGCTAATCTGCAAGCGATCACGGGTGACCATGTGGGGCTGCCGGAGAGTTTGGGCATTGAGACGACCACAGGTATGCTGCCTGCGGAGAAGCTCGCTCACGTGGAAGCGGCCCGACAGAGCGACGGCCCGGTCGCCATGGTGGGCGACGGTGTGAACGACGCCCCGGCGCTCGCGGCCGCCGATGTGGGCATCGCCATGGGCTGCGGCGCCGACGTTTCGCGGGAGGCGGCCGACGTCTGTCTACTGGGGGACGATCTGCCGCGAATTCCTTGGTCGATTTCCCTAGCTCAAAGAACCGTAAAAACGATTCGCCAGAATCTATTGTGGGCGTTTTCGTACAACGTCGGAGGGATCGCTTTGGCGGCTACCGGTCGTCTGAACCCGGTGATTGCCGCACTGGCCATGATCGCCAGTAGCTTCTTGGTGATTAGCAATTCCCTGCGGCTGGCCGGTTGGAATGAACCGCTGATCGGAGAATCGGACACAGACGCCGCTAGCGGATTTGCCGATAGAACTACGCAACAAGACGGAAAACACGGCGACATCGACCTCTCCCCGGTCGACGACCTGCCGAACGGTAGCGCATCAGAGCCAAATCAACTTGAGCAGGTCACATCATGATTGAGCTTCCACTACTACTGATGACCGGCGTGCTCGGTTCCTCGCATTGCATTGGCATGTGCGGTCCCTTTGCGCTGACCATCGGCAGCGGTGCGCCGAGTTGGAAGCAGAACCTGGCCCGGCAGCTGCTTTACAGCCTGGGACGTATCTTCACCTACTCGGTGCTGGGGGCGATCGCCGCCTTCTTGGCCGCCCGACTAGTAGAGCGTTCTTCTTCGCTACTCAACGTGGCTTCCGTGCTGGCGATTCTGGCCGGACTGTTCTTGCTATACGAAGGTGCTCGTGCGGCCGGTCTGATCAGGCGTCGTGCCGTTGGCCCCAAACAGGGACCGTGCCTGGGGGGAACCGTCTTGGCAACATTCCTCCGCTCGCCGAATGCGAGCGGATACTTCTTGGCCGGCGTGTTCACTGGGTTCCTTCCGTGTGGGCTGGTGTACGGCGTGCTGGCCTTTGCGGCCAGCACGCAGCAGCTTTGGTTGGGTGCGGCCGCGATGGCCATCTTCGGAGTCGGCACCGTGCCGATCATGGTGCTGACTGGAGGGGCCGGTTCGCTGCTCTCTTTGACCTTGCGAGCCAAAGTCTTTCGCGTGGCCGCTTGGTGTCTGATGCTGACGGGGGCGATTTCAGTGGTACGTGGGCTGGGCTTCGTTGAGATCCCCGGCTGGATCGAACCGGCCGGCTGCCCGATGTGCGTATCGGGAGAAGAAGTGACGCTTCCTGTCTCGCCTGCTACTTCGACTGATGAGTAAGCTGCCGTGCGCGTCAGTCAAGGGGACCGCGGATCATCAGAATCGCGAGCGCCACGGCCAGCCCCAGCACGTTGAGGATCACGATCAGCAGACCGACACCGTAGATAGTGCGAACCCCTTCACGTCCCTTGGCGGTCTGCTTGTTGCGGTTGAGCCGGCTCATCACCACCCCGCAGACCCAATTCCAGTGCAGCATCACATGCAGCAACACGGCGGCGGCCATGATGCCGAGCGTGACAAACTGGATTTCGATCCAGTCGCCGAGCGAGAGGCTCCACAGCGTCCAATCTGCCGCGGCCGTTCCAAGCGGAAAGATGAACCGCACGACCACCGTGACAAAGACCAGCGCCAGGAAGTTGACCAGTAGAAATGTGTCGAGCAGGAAGTTGAAGGTCGTCCGCGACATCTTCTTCGGCTTCGTGCCGTTCTTGGACTTCACGGGGCCTGATGCGGCTGGCTCAGATTGCGAGGCTTCGGAAGAAGTGGGCGGATCACTGGTGGCCATGGGACAAGCCTGACGAAAAAAAATGGCACTCGCCTAGCGGAAAACATGCCAGCGATTCTGGCTGCCTGCCAGGCAATTTTAGCACACTCGCGGACGTGCGTATGTGCCGGTTTACGACTTGCCCCCGCAAACGAGTGTGACAAAAATCATCCGGCAACAGAAACTATTTCAGCCCTGCTTCGATCGCCTTTGGAGAGACCCCGAACACCTTGCGCGCGATCGCGTCGAGTTCGGCCGCGTCACTTTCAAAGTGAAAGGTCGACTGCACGTGCTGGCCCGACTCTCCCGCCGCTAGGGCCAACGCCGGACTCGAAGTCTCCAGCTCGTAGAAGGGGCCAAGCGGTTTCGCACCCGGCGCGGCGGGCCCATCGTTGTACGCGTTGATCACGTCACCAGCATACGGTTCGTCCTGCAGGGCCCACTTCGAGTTCACGTAGTCTCTCACCGACGCGTCCGGCTGGTTGTACTTCACAACGGTCAGTACCTGACGGGCTGCGTCGTAGCTTCCACAAACGGGCGTTGAACGGGCCGGGCTCAGCCCAATCTTGCTACGGAACTGCCCGTCGCCGGAGAAGTAGATGACGCCGTCGGCGACACGAAGTCGCTCCGCAGGCACCTGGCCAAAGTAATCATCGTTAACGATCTCGCCGTGCGTCGATTCTTCGCCAGCGTTAAAAGGAATCACGATTGTCGTGTTCGGTCCATGCTTGTACATGCCAAGCATCCAAATCGACAGCAGGCCAGATTCCTTCGTCCAATCTTGCGAGCCGATGTTAGTGAGCCGGTTTGTGGTGCGATAAGCGGCGGCCCGAAAGTCCCCGCCCGCCAGATCCAGCTCCGCGCGAATCGCCTCAACAGCGAGTAGTTCTACATCTCGCTCGACGCGAAACGAAAAGGTGGTGTCGGAGTAGTTGGTGACTTCGGCTTCGTGCCGAAACGCAACACTGGTTTCACTCACCTGGGCCACAGCGAAGCGGTCGGTATCGATCACGGCCGGGGTTTGCCACTCGGCGAAGTCGAACGTGGAGCCTGGCTTGAAGAAGATGCTGTACTGGCCACCTTCCGGTCCTAGCCAGAATCGCTCTTCGCCACCGTACACGTTGATCTGGGGAACTGTCTCGCCCGAGGCGATCTGTTCGTAATTCATCCAGCCATAGCTGATTCCGCGGCTACCACCGGCGGTCGACGTCATCACGCGTCCTTGATAGGCCGGAACGACCGCGACGGCCGGGCCGCCTTCTGAGTCTTGCAGCACAATCGTCTCGACGTGTGTTCTTAGGAACTCGACGTCGTCGCCAAAAGTGCGTTCGTTGGTGGCCGGTTGTTGATCCGTCAAAGGTGTGCTCCTATCGCGGTCTCGCCGTTGATGCGCTTACGAACGAGGCGGCCGACTTACGTAAAGATGTAGTAGAGAATCGCCATTATCCCGATCAGCAGCAGGCTCAGGAACTTGTAGTTGCCAATGCCAGGCCAACCCTTGTCCTTGAGCGGATCGAGCGGATGGGACCAGTAGAGCTTGCTGTTTCGTTCTCGCTCACCGGCCGGCCAGATGCAGGTAAAAGTCACCTGCATCGCCACGCAAACGCAGAGCAGGTAGAAGGCCATCATCATGAATGGCGTGTTGGCCAGGAACTTGAAGAGCACGTTGTCGGCACGCATGGCGCCGGGATCTATCTTGCCCAACGCGTAAACCACGGCTCCCAGTGCCGAACCGAACCAGAGCGTCAGTTTGGCGCTCGTAGCGGAGGCCTTAGGCCAGAACACTCCCAGCATGAACACGCAGGTGATCGGCGGGGCGATGTGGGCGATGATGTCGTTGAGGCCATTGAAGATACTCGGGTAACCATTCAAGAGGGGAACGAGGCCGATGGCCAACAGCAATGCGATGCCAGCGGTAAGTCGTCCGACGAGCACCAGTTGATGGTCGGACGCTTGCGGGCGAAATCGCTTGTAGAGATCGTAGCTGAAGAGTGTGGAGATCGAATTCAGGGCACCCGCGACGGTGCTCATCAAGGCGGCCAATAACGCCGCAACCATCAGGCCAATCAGACCCTGCGGTAGCAGTTGCGTGATCATCACGCCGTAGATTCCCTTCGAGTCAACGACCGACTCGCCGCTTTCATTCACCGAGGTCAGTGAGGAAACATCCAATCCACCGCTTTGGACCAAGGTGTATGCGAACAAGCCTGGCAGCACGAAAATGAAGACCGGCAGGATCTTGATCAGACCAGCAAAGAGTGGACCGACGCGGGCGTGCTGTTCGTCTTTCGCTCCTAGGACGCGTTGCACGATGGTCTGGTCGGCACACCAGTACCAGATGCCGAGCACAGGGTAGCCAAGGAATACGGCGTACCAGGGGAGTCCGTCGGCATCTCCGTGATCTCGCAGCATCGACAACTTGCTTAGCTGGTCCTCACCTTCAAGAACCTCAGTCATGGCGTTCCAGCCGCCCATCTTGTCCCAAGCAAAATAGGTAATCACGGCGGCACCCAGCACGAGAACGATGGTCTGAATTGCTTCGGTGATCACGACCGCCATCAAGCCACCGATGATTGTGTACAACCCGGTCAGGGCCGCGACGACGATGATCCCGGTGTACATATTGATGTCGAAAAGTTCGGCGAGCACGATACCGCCGGTGAGAAACGAGAAGCCGATGTGAATGGTCACGGCCGATACGATCGAGAGCACGGCCAACCAGTCGCGGCAGGCGCGGTTGTAACGTCGCTCCAAGAAGTCAGGCAGCGTGGCCACGCCGGAGCGAATGTAGAAGGGAGCGAAGAACAGCCCCAGCAGCACAAGCGTGAAGGCGGCCATCCACTCGAAGTTGCCGTTCAATAGGCCGGTGTCGAAGCCTGACTGCGCCAGGCTGACCAGGTGCACGCAGGAGATGTTGGTTGCAAATAGGGCCAGGCCGATGACCGGCCAGCGCAACGTTCCGCCGGCGAGGAAGTATTCTTTTGCTTCGCCACCGCCGCGTCGATGTCTTAGGCCGGCCCAGCAGCCAAGCGCGACGACGCCGACGACGTAGGCCACGGTAACCGCGATATCGAGTCCGCTAAGAATCGCCGCTGGCGCTTCGCCACCGGAGAGAGAGGAAGATTCAACAGACATTCCGAATCCATTTCGTTAGTGACTATTCTTGTTGGTTAAGATCTCCATCGAGGCGAATCGTTTCGCCCGAGCTGGTTTTTAGTTGTTTACCGGCGTCGCCGTAGAGGATGTTGACCGGTTCGCCCTCAAGCGACTTGATCGTGGCGGCCTTGAGCTTGCCGCCTTTCCAGGCGAGGTCGACTTCGAAGCCGCCCCGAGCGCGGAGACCACGCACTTCGCCAGCCGGCCACATCGAAGGCAACGCCGGCAGCAATCGCAGTACGGTGGTGCCGGCCGCCGTTTGTTCGTGCGAGTGCAACAGCATCTCGGCCATGGCCGCAGTCGAGCCGAAGTTACCGTCGATCTGGAACGGCGGGTGATTGTCCCACAGGTTGTCGAGCGTGGAACGTTCGAGGATCTTTTGCAGGTGATGCCCGGCGACTTCGCCGTCACCTAGGCGAGCGTACATGCCGATCGTCCAGGCCCGGCTCCAACCGGTTGCGGCGCCGCCACTTTCGAGCCGGAAGTCGAGCGTCTTCTCAATCGCCGCACGCATTCGCTTGTCGGTGGCCAGGTTGATTTGATTGCCAGGGTAAGCCCCCAGCACATGCGAGATGTGTCGGTGGCCTGGTTCTGATTCGCCAAACGGGAGTCGCCATTCCATCAGCCGGCCGTCCTTGCCGATCTGCGGTTGGTAAAGATCGGCCAGCGCGGCTTTGACCTTGGTCACGAGCGGGTCGTCAGTCTTTCCGAGTGCGTCGGCCGCCTCCAGGTAGTCGCTAAAGATCTGCTGCACCAGATACTGGTCGAAGGAATTTCCAGAAGAAAGGGCCGCCGTCTGCTTCTCACCGTTCTTGTCGGTGTAGTCGAAGCTGTTCTCCGGCGAACAAGAAGGCCGCGAGACGAGCTTGCCGGTCTTCGGATCGCGAATCAGCCAGGAGAGCACGAAGCGGTTTGACTCCGTAAGGATCGGCCACATGCGGGCCAGCTCTTCTTTGTCTCGCGTGAAGCGGTAATGTTCGAGCACATGGAAGGTGAGCCACTGCCCGCCGTAGAACGAGCCGCCCCAGAACGGGGTCACGCTCATGATGCGAGCGTTGGCCCAAATGTCGGTGGCGTGGCCCATGCACCAGCCTTCAAAGCCCATCCGCTTGGCCATCTCGCGACCGCGCGGCTGGCAGTATTCGATCAGATCGAACAACGGGCGATGCAGCTCGCCCAGGTTGGTCGTCTCGGCGTGCCAGTAGTTCATCTGAATGTTGATGTTCAGATGGAAGTCACTTCCCCAGGGAGCCTTGAGGTGTGGGTTCCAAATGCCTTGCAGGTTGGCCGGAAAAGTGCCGGGCCGGCTGCTGGCGATGAGCAAATATCGCCCGAACTGAAAATAGGTCTCGAGCAGATCGGGGTCGTCGTACTTGCCTTGGCGAAAACGCTCGACGCGTGCTGGCGTGTTTAGTTTCTTGATGTCGGCCGCCGTTTCGCCCAACTCCAGGTGGCAGCGGTCCATGTACTGGCGATGATCGGCCACGGCGTCGGCACGGAGCTTCGCTGCGTCTTTACCCGCAGCCGCTGCAAGCGACTGTTTGGCCTTCTCTTGCCAGCCATCAGAGAGCGGCTTATCGCAATCGTCGCGGTTGAAGTTGGTTGCCGCGGCAATAAGCAGCGTGACGTTGGTCGCACCTTTGATAGAAAGAGTATCTTGCTCGCCGGTGAGCGTTCCGTCTTGCTGAGCGACTCGTACGCGGCCATGAAAGGCGGTGCCGTCGACCTTGTTCTTCAGCGCGTCGTCGCCACGCCTGCGGGCGATGCCTTCGATGGTCAGATCGCTGCTGTCGACTTTGCTCGTCGTGGGGCCCGGGTGGTCGAGCGAGAGTTTCAGGTTCAAGCCGCCTGCTTGACTGGAGGAAAGCGTGAGCACCATCACGTCATCGATGGCACTGGCGTAAAGCTGGCGCGTGATTGTATTGCCAGACAGTTGGATCGTCGTCGTCGTGATGCCGGTCGAAAGATCCAGCTCTCGCACCAGGCTCTCCGCCTCATCCGCACCAACATGTTCAACGAGTAGATTACCGAGCAGTTGATAACTGTAAGGACGATGGGCCGCCAGAATGTGCTTGGTGAAGTGCTCGTCCGCGGCCACGTATTCGCCAGCCGCTTCCAGTTCGCGAATCTTCTCCAGGTGCTCGAACGTATCGGCCGCCATCACGCCCTGCGGACCGCGGGCCCAAATGGTCTCCTCGTTGAGCAGGATTCGCTCTTTGGGGAAGCCGCCGAACGCGGTCGCCCCGAGACGGCCATTCCCGACCGGATAGCCAACGTCCCACGACTTGGCGGGAGCATCGTCACGGAGGATATGTGAATGGGCGTCCGCCGCGAATGTCTGGTTGTTGTTGATCGCGCTAAACGCCACCGCGGCTAGTAACCCGACGAGGAGCTGGAGCGGCACTAGGTGGCGGCGGCAGTTGGTAAGACTTGATAGGTGCGGGCAATTATTCAAGAAATGCAATTTTCCACCTGTGCTTGCGAAATGCTTTGTCGGGCTGATTGCTGTTTGGGCAGTGTGCTATCGGCGCGATGGGTCGGTCGGAAGGCCAGTCTTTCCCACCTTTCGAGAACAACCATCGTAATGGACCGGCGGGGAGATGGAAACTACTGCAGCGGCGGCAATACTGCCCTAAAACCCGCGTGATACGGCCCTGCTGGCATGGTTGGTTTGCTCGGTTCTAAGGGGTGAGGAGGCCGCAATCTGGATTGCTTCGTCAGCGGGCAAACGATACGATTCGCGGCCCGATTTTTCGACGAACAGGCGCGACTTCAATAGCAAGGACACGCTATGCGGCGACAAGATACGATTCGGTCTGCAAACGACTCACGTGGTTTGCAAAAACATCTTCGCCTGGTTGTGGTCGCTTTGCTGCTCATCGCAAACGCGACCATCGCTGTGGCCGGTGAGCCGGTGGTGAATTCTCGCCCTCCGTCGCCAAGAGAGAATGGAGCATTGCCTGACACCGTGGTTGTTTGCCCCGAGGGTTTTCGCGAGGCGCTTGCGCCCTGGCTACTCCATCGCCGCCAGCAGGGCCACAACATCACGGTCATCCCGCCGCGACCGGACAAGGACGCCTTGCGAAACGACATTCGCGGCATCGCGGCCGCCGGTTCGTTAAAGACGATTGTGCTGATCGGCGACACCGCCACACCGTACGACGGCCGCCAGCAACGTCACCTGCCAACGCATCACGCCGAGGCCAAGGTCAACGTTCACTTCGGCAGCACCGACACCATCGCCACCGACAACTGGTTTGCCGACCTTGACGACGATGACCTACCGGACGTGGCGATCGGTCGTTTGCCGGCCGACGCCGCAGCCGATCTGACCGCCATGGTCAAGAAGATCATCACCTACGAGACATCGACCGACTTTTCCCCCTGGCGGCGCAAAGTCAACGTGGTTGCCGGCGTGGGCGGATTTGGTGTGCTTGCCGATTCGCTCGTCGAGAGTTCTACGAAATGGTTCCTCACCGCGTCGGTCCCCTCTGCTTATCGCGTCTCAATGACCTATGGCAACTGGCGGAGTCCCTATTGCCCGTTGCCTGAGACTTTCGCCGCGCAAACCCGTGAGCGTTTAAACGAAGGCAGTCTGTTCTGGGTTTACATCGGCCACGGCATGCCGCGGTTTCTCGATACCATTCGTGTGCCGGGCGGGCAGTATCCAATTCTCTCGACACGAGATGTTTCGCAAATAGATTGCCAACACGGTTCGCCAATTGCGGTCTTCTTGAGTTGCTACGCCGGTGCGTACGATCTTGCGGAAGATTGCCTCGGCGAAGAATTGCTGCGCAAGCCAGGCGGTCCGGTTGCCGTGCTGGCCAGCAGCCGCGTCGCGCTGCCCTACGGATTGGGCGTGTTGAGCAGCGAGCTACTGTCGGAATGTTTTGTCCGTCGCCGCGAGACCTTGGGCGAGATGCTGCTGGAGGCCAAGCGTCAGAGCATGAGCGATGGTGCGGGCGACGTCCGCCGCCGCATGCTCGATACGATGTCGAAGGCGATCAGCCCGGTCGAAGCGACACCCGCTGACGAGCGCCGCGAGCATCTGCACCTGGTGAACCTGCTCGGCGATCCGCTGTTGCGACTTCGCCAACCTCAGCCGGTCGAGCTAGAGACGCCGAAGCGAACGATCGCTGGCGAAGAGGTTGAGATCGCGTTCGACGCGCCACTGGCCGGCAAGGCGACTGTAGAACTGGTTGTCAGGCGCGATCGATTGCGAGTTCGTCCGCAGCCGAGATACAAGTACGAAGTCTCTCCCGCCGCGATGGCGCAGTTTGCCGAAACCTATCGCGCGGCGAACGACCCCAGTTACCTCACGCGGAAGATTGACGTGCAGCCGGGCCGAACCACGCTTTCGCTGCCCGTTCCGCCCGAGGCGAGTGGCGTCTGCCATATTCAGGTTTATCTGGAGGGTGCTGACGGTCACGCCATGGGCAGCTCCAACATCTCGATCCGTCGGCCCGTGCAAGAATCTCCGGTGCAAGAATCGCCAGCGAAGGTGTCGTCGGCAGCCGTCTCAGCCGCAGGTGTAGGAAAGGGTCGGTCCCTAAAGGCCGCGTCGACTTCACAGGCTTCCGCTACCAGCCGCTAGCCGCTGAACAGCACCAGTCGCCGCTAGGGCAAACTCTCGCATTCGGCTAGAATCGAGCGGAGTTGATCGCACGCCCTTGCTCGCCCCTTAAGAATGCTCTAGCTCGCCATGCTCCGCATCCTCGCTTTTTCGCTGTTCGTCCTGTTGTTCTCCTTTGCTCAAGTCAGCCTGGGCGATGACGCAGCGGCACCGTCCAAGAAAGATTCTGCCGCCGCCGCTAACAAGGAACAAGCAACCGCCAACAAAGCGAACGCCATCGACTTCGCCACCATCGGTTCGCCGATCATCTTTCAAGGCGACGAGGTGACTGCCTACCGCGACCCGGCGGCCGTCTACCACGACGGCGTGATGCGAATCTACTTCACCGTCGTCAAGATGGAAGAGGAAGGGGCCTTCTGGTACCTCGGCTATTCCAAGAGTGAAGATCTGGTGAATTGGACCGAGCCGAAGATGCTCACGCCTCGGAATCGGGAACTCAACTTCTCCTCGCCCGGCAACATTGTTCGCTACAAAAACAAGTGGATGATTTGCTTTCAGTCGTATCCCACGCCCAACAACGAGGTCTACGGAAACCCCACGGCCCGGCTGTGGGTGATGCGCAGCGACGACCTGGAGAACTGGAGCGATCCGGAAATGCTCGCGGTCAAAGGCCCCGATGTTCGCCGCGAGGACATGGGGCGGATGATCGACCCTTACCTGATTGAGGATAAGGATCGGCCGGGCCGCTGGTGGTGCTTCTACAAGCAGAACGGCGTGAGTATGTCATGGACCGACGACTTCGTCACCTGGCACTACCATGGCCGCCGCGATTCGGGCGAGAACGTCTGTGTGCTCGTGGAGAACGACGAGTACGTGATGCTGCACTCGCCACAAAATGGTCTCGGGGTGATGCGAAGCGACGATCTCAAAACGTGGAAGGCAGACCCGGGCCTGATCACGCTGGGGCAAAAGAACTGGCCCTGGGCGGCCGCGCGGCTAACCGCCGGAGCAGTGCTCGATCTTCGCGAAGAGCCCTCCGCCGGCAAGTACGTGATGTTCTTTCACGGGGCGACGCACAAAGGCCACCGCATGCACGCCGCCCACGGTAGCGGTTCCCTGGCACTTGCCTGGAGCAACGACTTTAGAACGTGGCACTGGCCGGGGAAGAAGTAATGAGACTGAGATGGGTGCCACTGCTGGCCCTGTTGTGACAGCGCTTTCCAGCAGTGCTGATCGGATGCCACTGGCTTATTGTCGCTGCTCGCTCCGCGATCAGTAGCTTCGGTAGGCCGCGTGTAGTCGCCCTGCGCTCCGTGTTCAGCAGCTGTTGGTTGCCGTGCGTTCCGGCTACGTTTGCATCAAGAATATGGCGTTATCTGCACCGCATCGAGTCGCCTACGAGGTTTCCATCATTTCGATAAACTTCCTCCAAGTGATTGGTCGCCCATTTTCCGGTTTCGTGCGACCTGGGCACCACACTAGTTTCGTCTTCGTGATCACCAGATCGCCTAGATGCTTGTCGTCGGTGTCGTAGACGTCTAGTTCGATTCCCTTATTCTTGATCTCCATCGATACGGCGAGATCCTTGATTGATACTTTCATAAGGTAATGCTCCTTGTCGTCAGTTCAGGTAATTATGTGCCATTCTTCGGCGATGCAATGATGAGTTCTTTGCCGGTATCCTATTATCTCATCGGGGGACCGTCTGAAGGAATGTGGGATAACGTGACGTAGCTAAGTTGACGTTGCGGCTAATCCTCCGCCGAGTGTCTTTGGTCGGGCCCTTAGGATTCTTCCGAGAAGTATAGATACAGTCGAATCTCGTGGCAGGTGAATCAAAGCTAGTGTCAGAAGGGCAGATCTGAATCAGGCGGCGGCGAGATCTTCGGGGCGGCCCTCAGCTCGAGCTTGCTTTGGTTCGCGTACAGCCAATTCATGCCGGAGTCAGTTACTCTGTAAGCGGTAAAGGTTTCGCCGTTGTAGCTGTCCTGGTTCTCGAATTCTAGGAGCATTTTTTTGGCGACCAACTGACGAATGCCCATTACGGTAGCAATCGTTGCGAATCCAGCCTTTTGCATGTCACTCTTTATCTGATACGCCGTGACGCCTACAACCGGGTCTAGGAATTGCTGTGCCGTAGCTACCAACGCGGCGATTTCAATCTGGTCCAGCCCCTCAACGGTTGCGACTGCTGACAGGCGAGCAACGTCTCCCAACTGCGATGCCTTTGAGGTCATCGCTTCGAGACGCTTAGTGATGCTGTCACGCAGTTGCTCATAGTCACTCGATGATTCCGTGGAGTACTTAATTATGCTTCGGTGCCTAACATCAAATGGAAATGGCGTGTCCCTTTCGTCCGAGCAGACCAGTGCTATTTCTTTCCTGCTCGCAATTGCGTAGCCCAATTCAAACCAAACGTTTGGGTTGTTGGTCGTGATATCTGCAAGACAGGCACACGACGATTCGATTCCAGATTAAATCTGTTCAACTGGAATAGCTACCGACGGATCGCGGTCAACACGATACGGATCGAGATCAGCGGCAGTAATCGCTGGTGCAAAGACGTCGTCAAACCGCTTGTCGAATCTGCCGCCGTCGAAGGGCTGTATAACGAAGCATCTATTCATGGATTCTTGCCTAGTCTTGCAGGATGCGAGCGGATCGATTTGTTGGTCCGCGGAATGTCGTGCGCCGTCGCGTCAGCGATGTCGGTGTCTTGCGTATCTTGGCATCGCCCTGCTGAGTTGAGTATCAGTCTACCAGTAGATTGCCAGGCTAAACTACCCGTAGAGTAGAACATTGGCGCGTGTTCGCAGGGCGCTGGAGATGCGAAACACTGACGTTCTTTACTTGTTTTTCCGTACCCACTGGTAGCGAGCTACCAGTGGCACAATCTTGGCAATTGTGGCTCGAACGTGAACCAAGCAAACCCATGCCCTCGGCGAGTGTGGGCGTGCACCCGTTGAATGTAGATTGGTACCCAGCTCGCTGGTAGCCACGGTGCGGCGGGCTTCGGCCGTGAGCTCAGCCGAGCGGAGCCTCGCTCTCACAGAGACGGAAATGTGCTAGGAGGAACGATGCTCTCTCGCTACACGATGTATCGTCGCCGGCCGAAGGATGCGCCGCCGCTGCCAGAAGGCATTCGCAAGGACACCCGCTACGCCACACGGCACCTGCTGCGGCCGACTGCCGGGATCGTCGAAGCCTATCTTTCCGATCCGACCAGCGCCGCCTGGCGGACGTTTCGGCAGCAGTATCTGGCCCTGCTTCGTGAGCGGTTTCGCGAAGACCGGACTCTCTTTGACGAGCTGGCCGAACTCGCCGCCGACAACGACGTCTATCTAGGCTGTAGCTGCCCGACTAAGAAGAATCCGGTGGTGGGGCGCTGTCATACGTACCTGGCGCTCAAGTTCATGCGTGAGAAGTATCCGCGGTTGACGGTTGTGTTGCCGGAGTGACGCGCGGAGCGGCTGAGTCGATTGGCACGCGGCAACTGAGCTGGAACGATTAAACGTAGTAAACGCTGGCAGGGCAGGTTGCACCTCTGCGTTACCAACACTGGTAGTTCGCTACCAGTGGCACACCTAGGACGCACTCTTTGACGCCCGCCGGGTGGGTTCATTCTTGATTTGACATTTGACGAGATGTCGCTATCTTATGGTGGTCAAAATAACAGTGTCGGTAGCCCTGAGTCCTGGGCCTCGAGGCTTGAGGAAGATGGCGCATTCAGCGGCCACCGAGACGGCACCGAACAGCCCCATCGAACAAATCCGAAACGCTTGGCCTGCAGGAGGTGAAAACAGATCGATCAAGAAACATGAAACAAACGTTGAACATTCGCTGAACAAACCGCGAACAACTGCCGAACTAATATCGAACATCCGCCGAACAAGTGCGGGACATGCAGCGTACTTGTTAGAGCCGAGGCTTGAGCCATCAGGCCTGAGACGCGAAGACGGAGAACGCAGGGGCAGAGCCAAGTGACGCCGTGAACCTTGTTGCGGCGGCTGTGTCTTTAGGGCAGCAGCGGGCTGACTTCCCACGAGAGAGGGGGCCCAGTTCCCATTGCGGAAGGCAGCGAGAGCTTGCCGCGGAAAAAGTGCGGCGAGGCCCCTTTTGCGGGGCGCGAGAATGGTTATAAATATCCGTCTCGAGTGACGAACTGGTCTGCGGACTGGTGTCGCGGCGAAGACTCAAGCCCCGAGGCATGCGAAAGCGGCCTGGAGGCGAAGAGCGGCCCCCAAGGGTGGCCAGGAAGAAAAAATTCAGATTTCTTCAAATCGCCCGTTGACAGCACTCCGGAGATCAGTAGAATTACGGATCTCCCATGACGAACCGGACTTCGGTCTGGGAAGTGATGAGAGCAGGTGACCTTCGGGGAGCCTGACAGTTCTTTGGCAATTTGGAAGTATATCCTCGTCATTTAGTATGAGACTGTACTGTGACGTTGCGTACGTTTCTCACGAAGCGTGCGTGATCGTCTACATCAAGCGTTTTCAATAGGCTAGTCACGCGGGGACCTCCGGATCGGCACTCTTTCCTTCGGGAATTTGAGTGTGGTGAAGGTCGTTTTTCCCGCTAAGCAGTTAAATTGAAGGGTTTGATCCTGGCTCAGAATGAACGTTGGCGGCATGGATTAGGCATGCAAGTCGAGCGAGAAGTCACTTTTTGAAGCTTCGGCCGATAAATTTGATGGACAGCGGCGCAAGGGAGAGTAACGCGTGGATTATCTGCCTCTAGATTCGGGATAGCAGGGGGAAACCGCTGGTAATACCGAATAATGTCTCCGGACCAAAGGTGTGATTCCGTCTAGAGATGAGTCCGCGTCC